>ERZ824600.81-NODE-81-length-137504-cov-5.678128_pt1 | contig 137504 bp, 96 predicted proteins | sample MGYA00519933_ERZ824600 | MGnify/ENA primary metagenome ERZ824600 (study PRJEB31778, sample SAMEA3449178) | human gut metagenome | biome: human gut; feature: human-associated habitat; material: faeces | place: United Kingdom | collected 2010/2012 ...
ACAAAAAGGGCTTTACCATCGTCGAGCTCGTCATTGTTATCGCTGTCATTGCTATTTTAGCGGCTGTACTTATCCCCACTTTCTCGGGATTGGTTAAAAAGGCTAACCTCAGCTCTGACAAGCAGGCTGTAAGAGAAATGAACATTGCTCTTAAAGCAGCAGAAGCAAAGAACGGTAAGCCTGAAAATATTGACCAGGCCATGAAAGTTATTGCAGACGCAGGATATGACGTTGACGCATGGAACCCGCTCACAGCAGGCTATCAGGTTTATTGGTTCATCACCGATAACGTATGTGTTCTTTATTCCACAACCGAGGGTATCGAATTCCCTGAAAACTACACAAACGTAGATATGCTCAGCACAGAAAATGCAGGTAAATTCTTCGTTTACAACCAGACCTTCAAGAAGGCTCAGGAAAAAGACTTTACTTACAATTCTTCTAAAACAAGCACAATCGAAGTCAACGGTAAAACTTACAACAGCGCAGTTGAAGTTAGATCTGACACATCTGCAGGTGCAAAAGCTTATGCAAGTGTTATCATCCAGGAAAAAGATAACAAATCAAAAATCTATAATGTAGCAACAGTTACAGATGGTGCAACAGACACTCAGAAGAGCGAGGCTGCAAAGGCTGCAGGCGAATATGTTTATGCTCTCTTCACACAGATGAACCTTGACATGATTTCAAAAGACAGCGACATCATCATCGCTGACGGCACAGAGATCGACGTTTCAGGTATTGAATGGAAGCCCGTAAGACTTCTTACAGGTTATTTCGGCTCAAAGAACCCCAAGGAGCCGGCTATCATCAGCGGTCTTTCACTTTCAAACGCTCTCGCATACACAGAGACCTACACATTCCGTGGTTCAAGCTCACTTTACTACACCTCCGGATTTATAGGCGCAGTTTGCGGCACAGCAACAGTTGAAAACCTCACATTCAAGAACCTCAAGATAGAGAACCCCGCATCCGACTGTATCCTTCTTAAGGAAGGCAACAACTCCAACACAACAGCTATCATCGGCGGTGTCGTTCGCGATACAAAATCCGCAGACGGTGCTACAAACGTTAAAATCAGCAATATCCATGCTGAAAACGTAACAGTTACAGGTAAAGCTCGTGTAGGCGGTATCGTTGGCTTCATCGGCGGATACAAGAACGAAACAAACTATACATACGGTCTCACCGGTAGTGTTACAATCGAACGCTGCTCATTCAACGGTAATGTAGTATCCGAGCTTAACACAACCACATACGGCACAGCCGGCACAATCGTAGGCTTTGTTGACAAGATCCGCACAGGTCAAAACGAACATAAAGTTAATAACGTAGTTAAGATTCCGGCAGGCGAGCTCACAAACGATTTCGTTCTTAACATTACGGATTGCGAAGTTGCAGGAAGCGTTAAAGGCTTCTATGCCGGTGGTCTTATCGGTGAAGTTACAAGCAGCGGTCCTAAGGAAATCAAGCTTGTAAATGTAAAGTCAACAGTAACAGTATCCGCAAACTCCTCATCTGAAAAAGCTATAACAGGTGGTGTAGTTGTTAACACCGCAAACGGAAAAGTGCCGTTCAAAATCACCAATGTTGAGATTGGTGGCGAAAAAATCACTACCGCAACAGAGGCATTGTTTGGCATTAACAAGAGTAACCCTAATAATTTGACACCCTACACAAACGGTATAACATTCGAATAATAATTTTCCAGAAAGTATATAAATAATCATGAAAAAACTCAATAATAAAAAAGGCTTTACTATCGTAGAGCTTGTAATCGTAATCGCCGTTATCGGCATTCTCGCAGGCGTACTTATTCCTACATTCTCAAGTGTAATTGACAGTGCAAACGAAAGTTCTGCGCTTCAGCAATCAAAATCTGCGCTTGATAACCTCCTCGCTGTTAATAATGGTTCAATAGATGAAAAAACAAAATTTTATATCTGCAATATTGAAACTGAAAACAATTCAAAAAAAGCAACAATTAAATATGCATATACTTACGAAAACAGCGCTCTCAAACTTGATGAGGAAAAGAGTCCGAGCAGTATAGATAACGCTAAAGTAATATACATAGGATCTAAAAACATTACATCAGATGGAACCAAGGTAACAGCTTTAAAAGATGAAGCTAAAGTTCTTATTAAGGCTGCTCTAAACTCCGGTGACAAAGCAATTGACGTTAATTCAGAAGATACAACAGGTAAGACAATAATAATTGGAGCCGAAAACGACAAAAAAATAATAGATATTCGTTTCACTTCTGATATCGGCGATAATATGATTGTTGTTATTCCTAAAGCTTAATCCCTAATTAACCCCCAATTTAATAGTTTACCCCTTGGGAGCCTTCGGGCTCCCTTTTCTGTTTGCCGATCGGATTTCTTTCCTTTTATTTATAATCATTTATAACCTTTTATATATTCCATAAAAAATTTGTCCTTGCGGATATGTATTTTTTCGCTTTTTCCAATATTTTGGGTTATCATTAATTATTTTTGCTCGGATATTGACAAGCGGGCGGTGTTGTGATAGAATGTGTACTGAAATTGTGTAGTTTAAAGAATTACGGACTGCGGAGGTGCGGTTATGGCGGAAAAAGCATATATGGCGGAAAACGCCGGGCGCGAAAGCAAAGGCAAAGACAAAAGCGAAAGAAAGAGCGAAAGAAAAAGCGAAAGAAAAGCCGGAAGAAAAACCGGCGCGGCAAATATCGGACTGCCCGAGCTTCTCTCCCCTGCCGGGACGCCCGAGGCATTCTGTGCGGCGCTTGACGGCGGTGCGGATGCGGTATATTTCGGGGTGAGCGGCTTCAATGCCCGTGCAAATGCGAGAAATTTCACCTTTGAGGAGATGCGGCGGGCGGCTTACATGGCGCATACGGTCGGTGCAAAGGTATATATAACGCTCAACACCATGCTTTACGACCGCGAATATTCTCTGATGTTAAAGACTGCCGAGGAGATATACCGCGGAGGAGCGGATGCCGTTATAGTTGCGGATCTCGGGGCGGCGGCGCTTTTGCACAAATACATTCCCGAGCTTGAACTGCACGCGAGCACACAATGCGCGGGACACAATCTTGCGGCAGCGCGCGAGCTTGCGCGGCTGGGGTTTACAAGAATGGTTCCGGCGCGTGAGCTGTCGCTTGAAAATATCCGCTATCTGACGGCAGCTTCGCCGATTGAGACCGAGATATTCATACACGGTGCGCTTTGCGTAAGCCATTCGGGGCAATGTCTGTTTTCATCGCTTGTGGGCGGCAGAAGCGGGAACCGCGGCGAATGTGCGCAGCCGTGCCGCATGAAATACAAGTTAATATGTGAGGAAAATGCAGGGTTTGCCGCATCCGGCGGCAGGGGCAGGCATTTCGGCGGTGAGGAAAAGGTTATAGACGACGGATATCCGTTATCTCTCAAGGATCTGTCGCTTTGCAGGCACGTTACGGAGATAATTTCCTCGGGTGCGGATTCGCTGAAGATTGAGGGGCGCATGAAGTCCCCGGCGTATGTACGCGAGGTCACGGCGATATGGCGCACGCTTCTTGACGAGCGCAGGAATGCGACCGACGACGAGGAGCGCCGACTTGCGGATATTTTTTCGCGCGGCGGCTCGTTTACCGACGGATATTTCATATCGGGCGCCAAAAGCGTCAACAATATAATAAGTGCCTCCGATATGGCGGGGGTGCGCACCGATGACGACAAGGACAGAGCGCGGGCGGCAGGAGCCACGCAGTCCGGCAGTATGGGACAGCGGAGCGGGCAGTCTCCGACCTCGCAGAAGCAGGCGCAGAAGCGCATTGAGGCGGGTGACGACAACAACAGCACGGGAGAATTTGAATTCAGGACCGAAAGAAAGCGCGACATAAACGTAACTGTATCGTTATGTGAGGGACAGGCGGCGAAGCTGGAGCTGTCGCTTGCGGACTTCCCTGCTCTTTCGGCGACTGTTTTCGGAGACACGGTGACGCGCGCCGAGCGTGCGCCGCTTGATACCGAAAGGGTCGAAAAATCAATAAAGAAATTCGGCTCGACCTGCTTTGAGGTGCGGGGCTGTAAGGTAGATCTCGAAGGCGAGCGAGGAGTATTCATGACGGCAGGCGCGCTCAATGCTCTGCGCAGGCAGGGTGCGGAGGTGCTTGAAAGTCTTATAAATGCGCCGTTCGGTGCGCGTGAAGGCTTCAGGCTTCCGGAGGGCGGCGACCCTGTCGCGGAATATCTGAAGGACGCGGCTGTAAAATGCGGTGAAAATTCCGTGCGTGCGGAACGGAGCGCGTACTTTTCATCGGTTGCCGATGTCACGGAGCGTGCGGCGGAATATTTTGATTACAGGTTCGTTCCGCTTGCGGCTTTGGCTATGGAAGCCGAAGAAGCTGAAAAAGCGGGAGAATCCGAAAATATCGGACAGAAATACAAATATATAAACGGGGTAGCCCTGCCGCCTGTCATATTCGATTCCGAGGCAGGGGAAGTCAAGCGTCTGCTTGAAGCCGCCGCGGGGCTCGGGATACGCTATGTGCTTATCGAAAACATAGGGCAGCTTGAGCTGGTGGAAAAAACAGAAAAAGCAGAGAGAGCGGAGAAAGCGGAGAAATACGGCTTTGAGATATTTGCAGATCTGCGTTTCAATGTCGCGTCGGCGGCAACGCTTGCGGCACTCTCGACGGGACACAAAATAAAGCGCGTCATTCTTTCGCCCGAGGTCACGCTCGCGCAGGCGCGCGATATTGTGTCGGTCTGCGGTGCGGACAGGGTCGGTCTGACCGTCTACGGCAGGCTTCCGCTCATGATACTTGAGCGGTGCATTATGCGCGGAAAGAATGCGATATGTCCCGAGGGGTACGACTGCGGTCATTCGCTTTGCACGGGAAAGGATTTTTCGCTCTGCGACCGGACGGGAGCGCACTTCCCTGTCATGCGGGAATGGAAGCATCGGAATGTGATATACAATTCATGTCCCGTGATAATGTCCGACCGTGCGGACGAGATACGTCGCGCGGGAATTCTTAACACGCACTATATATTCACGGTCGAGGGACCGGCAAAGGCAGAGCGCGTTATGGATTCTTATATAAAACAGCTTCCGCCGCCCGAGGGCGAGCGGGTCCGGAGAATAAAATAATATTCGGTACAATATGAGTCGATCTTTATATATATCAGGTCAAAAACACATATCCGGCTTTTTAATTGCGGGAAGGAGATGAAAAAAGCTATGAGGATAAGATTATCGGTTTCGGGAATGTCCTGCGCGGCGTGCGCGGCTCATGTCGAAAGTGCGATAAAGAAAATGCTTGAAAGGGACACGGCGGCAGGTATTCCGTATGCGTCCATGGTCGAAGGGTACACGGTCAGTCTTCTGACAAACTCCGCGACGTTTGACATAGGCTCTGCGGAAAAGGGCGAGCCGGGCGACGGAGATATAGCCACGCTCAAGGAAAAGCTCGGTGAGGCGCTGAAGGCGGCGGGCTACCGTCTTGACACCGACGGCGGCGATGACGCTGACAGCGAAGGTCTTGCGTCGGCGCGTGAAAAAAAGCAGAAGAAAAAAGCGTTGCGGATACTTATTTCGTCCGCGATACTGTCGGCGATAGTAATGTATATTGCCATGGGACACATGATAGGTCTGCCGGAGGTCTTTCCGATGGCGGAAAAGCCGTTGGAGTTTGCGCTTTCGCAGTTAATACTGACGCTTGCGGTGGTCATAATCAACCGCGATCTGTTCAGGCGCGGCTTTGCGGCGCTGTTCAGGCTTGCGCCCGACATGGATTCGCTTGTAGCGACCGGTTCGGCGGCGGCTGTAATATACGGAATAGCCGCAACGGTAATTATCGTTGTGTCGCACATAAAGGGCAACCACGAGTTCATGCACAAATATGTACACGACCTGTATTTTGAATCGGCGTGTATGATACTGACGCTTGTAAGGCTCGGGCGTATGCTTGAAGAAAACGCAAAGCACAAGACGGCGTCCGCTGTCCGCGCGCTGGCATCTCTCCGTCCGGATATGGCGTGCATTATTGAGGACGGCGCCGAGGTCATGGTACCTACGTCAAAGCTTTCCGAAGGCGATATACTTGTTATCAAGGAAGGAACGCTTATAGCCGCCGACGGTGTTGTGGTATCCGGAAGCGGAGCCGTTGACGAATCCATGCTGACAGGCGAGAGTATACCTGTCGACAAGGCAAGCGGTGACCGCGTAAGCTGCGCAACGGTATGCCGCGGCGGATATATGCAGATAAAGGTCACGGGAGTCGGCAGCAATACCGCGCTCTCGCGGATAATACAGATGGTAGAGGACGCGTCGGGAAGCAAGGCGCGCCTGTCAAGGATTGCAGACCGCGTAAGCCGCGTGTTTGTTCCTGCCGTAATGGCAACAGCGCTTGTTACCTTTATAATCTGGCTTGCGGCAGGCGGCGGGGTTGAGACGGCGCTCAGATGCGGCATCTCCGTGCTTGTCATATCCTGTCCGTGTGCACTTGGGCTTGCAACCCCGACCGCGATAATGGCGGCGGCGGGACACGGTGCGCGCAAGGGCATCCTTATCAAGGACGCAAGTTCGCTTGAAAACCTCTGCAATGTAAGATATCTTATGCTTGACAAGACAGGTACGATAACCGAAGGCAAGCCGAACGTCGAAATTGTTCGTCCGGCAGACGGCTCTGCGGACAGCGCCGAGCTTCTTTCGGTGCTCTATCCGCTTGAAAAGCTTTCGTCGCATCCGCTTGCCCGCGCAATATGTGAATATTGCGAAAATGAAAGCGGCAAAGACGGAAGGTCTTCTTCCGCTTCAGATTTAATTGATTCCGAAAAGAATGTTGCCGATTTCTTCAGCGTTCAGGGCGGCGGTATCGGCGGTACCGTTGAAGGCAGGCTTTGCCGCGCCGGCAACCGCGCGTTTGTATCCGAAAGCGGATATGCAAACGGTGATTTTTCCGAAATATTTTCCGAGGCTGAAAAATACGAAAACGACGGAATGACCGTGATCTTTCTTGCCTCCGACGGCAAGCCTGTCGGATTTGTCGGAATTCGCGACAAGATACGCTCCGACAGCCGCGAGGCGGTATCAAAGCTTGACGATATCGGGGTCGAATGTATAATGCTGACGGGAGACAACGAGCGTGCGGCGGCGGGAATCGCTGCGGAGGCGGGAATCAAAAAATACCGCGCGTCGCTCCACCCCGAGGATAAGGAAAAGATAGTTGCGGAGTTCTGCCGCGGCGGCAGCGAGAATATCGCGGACGCCGAAAAAGCCGCAAAGAACGGCAAAAAGCCGCGCGAAGCGCTTTGTGCAATGGCGGGAGACGGCATCAACGACGCACCTGCTCTCACCCGCGCCGACGTCGGTATTGCCATAGGCGCCGGGACGGATGTCGCGATATCCGCGGCGGATGTCATACTCAGCCGCAGCAATCTTTCGGACGCATATGAAGCCATAAAGCTTTCGCGCCGCACTGTCAGATGTATCAAGCAGAATCTTTTCTGGGCGCTGCTTTACAACTCGATATGCATTCCGATAGCAGCCGGTGTGCTTTCGCATTTCGGCATAATGCTTACTCCTATGATAGCGTCGCTTGCCATGAGTATTTCATCGGTAACGGTGGTTCTCAACTCGCTGAGGCTTTCATAATTTCCTGATTTGCTTTTAAAGAGCAAGGCTCCCCGTGCCTGCCGCGCCGCCAAAGCGGCGGTCTTATCTGCGGGCAGGCACGGAGAGCCGCCCAAAAGCCGATTTAAGGGATAAAAATCAAAAAAAATCAAAAAAAATATAAAATAGCTCTTGACAAAACACGCTTTTTATGATACTATTTTACAGTACCTTTTGAGGGAGCAATATGCGAGTGTAGTTCAATGGTAGAATTCCAGCCTTCCAAGCTGGCCGCGTGGGTTCGATTCCCATCACTCGCTCCAGATGCGGTAGTTTTTAACTGCCGCATATCTTATGTGCCTTTAGCTCAGTTGGATAGAGCAACTGCCTTCTAAGCAGTAGGTCGGGGGTTCGAATCCCTTAAGGCACGCTTACGGTGGGTATAGCTCAGCTGGTTAGAGCGTCAGGTTGTGGCCCTGAAGGCCGTGGGTTCGAATCTCATTACTCACCCTTTTAAAAGAAGCAGGACAATAGCCCTGCTTTTTTTTTGCTTATTCAAAAACGGTATGTCGCGCTTTGCGCGACATACCGTTTTTTTGTTTGCGCATTTTTCGGCAGATCAGACCGTACCGATAATTCTTTCAGGCGCTCACGTCTGCGCTTTCCGCGCTCTCGCCACTTACCTTCACTATAACCACCGACGCGTCGTCGTACTTGTCGATCCCCTTGAGATGTGCGGCACGGCGCGAGGAAAGTATAATCTTCCTTGCAAGCTCGTTATGATCCGTTTCCGGTCCGCACTCCGTCGCAAGCATATCGGTAAGCCATACGCAATCGTCGTCGCCCTCGGTTATTCCGTCGCTGACCATTACTATAACGTCGCCGTCTTTGACATTAAAGCGCAGCCTTTGTGCGTCAACGCCGCGTATTATTCCGATCGGAACGGTTTTTGAGAGCAGTCTGTACACGTTGCCGCCGCTCACAATATATGACTGTGCCGCGCCGCTCTTGATAAACGAAGCACTTCCGCTGAGAAGATCAAGCTCCATAAGGTCAACGGTTGCCGAGCATTCGGAGCCGTACGACGAACCGCTCTTTGACCTTATCAGACCGTTCAGCATTTTTAGCGTCGTTTCCACGCTGTTCCCCGCCGCGAGCATTTTTTCAAGGAACACAGAGCATATCTCCGATGTAAACGCCGCCTCGCTTCCCGTTCCCATGCCGTCGCTTATCAAAGCATACAGATAATCCTTGCGACTAAGGAAAATATTAATGGTATCTCCGCACTTTTCGTTTTCCGACGCGCTTTTGCCCTCTATAAATTCTTTTTTGCCGTTTACGTCTGCGACTGCCTCGCCTCCCGTCCGGTCTTTTCCTGCGTCTGCCGAGGCTTTCGCATTGCCTATAATATCATCTGCTGAGGAAAATGCCGTTCCCCTCCTTGACGGGTCGCTGTATTCCTCGTATCCGAATTCGTGCGACACGATTTCTTCTCTGTCGGCGCAGGATGTCAGGCACACACATTCGGCTTTTATTTTCGGCTTTGCGGCAAATACCATTGAAGGCGGTGTAAAGCCGTCACCGCGTTCAAAGGACGGTCCGGTCAGCTGATAGCCGCTCAGCTTTTCGATATCCTCGCGCAGGTGCTCGGAATAGATCGCCGTATGAAACGGGCTTATTCCGCGCGCTATTATCTGCTTTCTGCGACCGCCGAAACATATAACGGTCGTCTGTCCGAGACCGCATTCGTTCAGGTAGGCTGATATCCTTTCGGCAAGCTCTGTGTTGTTATCGTATTCGTCGTCATCCGAATTGAGCGTATCGCAAAGTATGCGCGCCATGCCCTCGTAGTCAAGTGCAAAGACCTCGGTTTTTTCGCTTCTGAGCGCCTGTTCCGTCATGCGTGCGCAATTACGGTTGATCTCGGAAATAATGCTTTCGGTGCATTTACAGCGTTCTCTGAGATGCTCCGGCAGGCAGGAAAGCTCGACTCTGCCGTGCGTATGCAGTCTGGTCGAAAGGCTGTTAAGAATCTCAAGTGTCGAGGAATATTCAAGTCCCCAGCACATTTCGCGCTCCGGACAGCCCGGGCAGAATTTATCGAATGCCCCGTCGCACATTCTGCGCAGATCAAGCACACCGGGGCGGCGCATACGGTCGCAAAGATTATAAAATACCTCCGAAAGTGAAGAAAAGGCTCCCGACATGGCTTTCAGCTGTTCGTTGCGGTCGCGCAGCATTTTTGTCGCGGTCACATCCTCGGCTTTTGACACTGCTCCGCCCGTTGTCTCCTGCGTGGCGGAGGTATCTTTACCTATCTTATTGTAATTGAGGGTTATTCTTTCAAACGCAAGTATCATGACGCCTGCGATACTCATTGAGGGCAAAAGGATCAGAAGCGTCTCCGATCCACCGATATATGTCCCCCAGACGCTGCCGCAAAGCCCGGCGGTTATGACCGCACTCAGCGGGGATATCGGATATATCATAGACGATACCGCGCCCGCAAGCATGAAAAGCGGAGCTTCCTTTATTCCGCAGGCAACGCCGAGCACAAGTCCGCACGCCGCCGAGCAAAGCGTTCCGTGATCTTTTCCTATGTACAGCGTTGCAAAGAATGCCGACACGGTGCAAACTGATATTATTCCGATCTGAAGTCCGCGCGATGAAAATATCAGAGCCGCCGTCAGAGCCAGCCTGCACACGTTGACCGCCGTCGGAACCGCCGCCGAAAATCTGCCGGGCTTTCCGGCAGTCGTGACGCTTCCCTGCATTATCCCTTTTGAATTGTTTACATATTTTATGCCGTTCCTGCACACGCCTGCAAGCCTGTCCGCAAGCTCTGGGTCAAAGCAAAGTGAGAGCGGAAAAACGGCGGCAACCGACATTCCGATAGAGAAGAAGGCGCCCGCAAGATCATAGTATCTGAAGCCGCCCGCGATAAGGACATACACGCCCACAACGAACGATATCACAAGGCAGGATATAAAACGCGCCGACATTTTGTCCTCGAAAAGTCCGCTTTTATGAGTATTTCTTTGATCGGCGTTCTTTCTGCGCTTCCCGTCTGTCTGTGCCGGTGTTTCCGACATTGTTTTTATAAAAAGTCTTATCAGCACCAAGGCGCCGTATGTACATATATAAATTATCGGCGTGTCGCAATCCGCGGCGATCCCTATGACGGCACCGCAAAGAAGTGCGGGGATTCTTGAGGTCGCCGAGGCAAGGACTGCGATTCCGAGCGGTCTAGTATTAAATGGCATGACAAGGGTCGAGAGCAGATAGCCTATGCCGACATATGCGGCGTACATTATTATTTCACGCATGATGCGATAAATAAGTCTGCGTCTTTCAAGCACCCTGCCGCCTCCGCCGTTTCCGCCGCCAAGCTCTCCTATATGTGCATATCCCGATTTGATATTGTCTTTTCTCTGCATATTTTCACTTCCTTAATGTTATATGATCGTTGTTTTCAGTTCCTCTGCCCGTGGCTGTTTCAATATCATAATGTCTCTGTGGAATTTATTTTACACCGTCTGCAAAGTGAAAATTGTCGCAATGCGTATCATCGAAATATCGCGCACACGGTCGCATATGCGGAAAAGGACGTCAAAAGCGGTCGCATCACCGTACCGCGGGTAAAAATTCTGTCGGGAAATATAAATAATTTGACGGAAAATTAAAGCAGGAAAAATCCTATCAAAAGTTATACATTCAATAAAATATCTGCTTTTGCTGTATAAATTCCGAAACAAAGGCAAAAAATATAAGCGTAATGCAGGCAGAGACCAAGGTCGCTTGCCTCCGGTGCCTTTACATGGACAACGGAAAAGGACAAAACAGATCAAAAATTCAAATCAAGCTTGAAAAGGAGATTTCAAAAACAATGCAAGGAAAATTCAAAGATTCAAAATTCATGCAAAAGCTTCGTAACTTCCGCATCTCACGAACCGCGCTTGTTACAATCGTTACGGTAATTATCGTTGCGACGGCTATCATAGCTATCACCGTGGCAGCCAACCGTGCAAACAAAAACAAAGATCCGAACGGCACAATGTCCTCCGGCAGCGAATCATCCGAAACCAAAAAGCCGCTTGCCTCTGAAAAGCCATCAGACACCAAGCCCTCAGCCGATGTTTCCGACAAGCTGCCGACCTTTGCCCTTCCCGTTTCCGGTACGCTTTCTTCAAAGCACGATCCCGAGCTTCAGGTATATTCCCCCACAATGAACGACTACCGCGTTCATCTCGGCATCGACATCAACACAACTGAGGGCGCTCCGGTCTATGCGGCGGCAGACGGAAAGGTTGAAAAAATATGGGAGGATACTCTCATGGGATACTGCATTGCCATCTCACACGCAGGCGACGCGGTAACGGTTTATAAGAATATGTCAAAGACATATGCGGAAGGCATTGAAGCCGGAGCAAAGGTCAAGGAGGGACAGCTTATCGGAAGCGTCGGAGACTCCGCCATGGTAGAGGTAGCGGGCGAGCCGCATCTCCACTTTGAAATGACCGTTGCGGGCGTTCAGGTAGACCCGCTCATGCATTTCTCCGAAAATGCCGTTGCTTCCCTTGCAACAGACGACAGCTACGAAAAATAATTTTTCTCTAACTTCCGTATTTCCCGTATAACTTGTCAGACTGTATTCAGCTGTAAAGCTATGCAAAAAGCTCCCGTGACAAACGGTATCCGGTACCGCGTCACGGGAGTTTTATTGATCCTTCGGCATTTGCTGTGAAACGTACAATACCGTTCCTTTGCAAAAATTCCTCTTATTTGTTTTTCATCAGGTCTCTGATCTCTGCGAGGAGCTTTTCCTGCATCATTATGCTTTCCTCAAGCTTTGCCTGATGTGCCGCAGCCTCGGCAGCAGCCTTTTCGGCAGCTTCTTTTGCGGCAGCAGCGTCGGCAACCGCTTTATCGGCAGCTTCTTTGTCGGCGATGGCTTTTGCGGCTATCTGATCCGCTTCAAGCATATTCTTTGTTCTCATTACCACTCTTAAGATAAGGAACAGACAGAAAGCAACTATCAGAAAATCAAGTATTGTCTGGAGCCATGTTCCCCAAAGGATAGCGACCTCGGGAGTTATGACTTTGCCCTCTGCGTCAACGACTGCGGGGGTAATTATTGTTTTGATCGAATCAAGGTCGCCGTCCTTTATAAATATGCCTACAAAAGGATTGATGACATAGTTTACAAGTCCGGTAACTATCTTGTTGAACGATGCGCCGATGACAACGCCGGTTGCCATGTCGATTACATTCCCGCGGGAAACGAATTTTTTGAAATCCGCGAAGAATGTTGATTTCTTCTTTACCATGATGTTTTTACCGTGCCTTTCGTTTTTGAATTTTCTATTCCGTTTTTGACGAGCGGATATTTCGGTTCATATTATATCACCCGTCCGGGCGTTTGTCAACCGAAAATATTATCCGTAATTTGCCGATCAGTCAACAGCGTTTATATTGATCAGGAACGAAGCGAAGTCCTGCTTGGATCTCGGCAGAACCAAGCCGAGGTTGCGGAGCACCGAGCCGGGGAGCGTCAGTCCGAATTCCTCAACTCTGTATGTCTTGTTGTCGTCAAGACCCGGAATCTTTATCTTGGGCGAAAGCGATATAAGATTCAATGCCTGGAAATATACCAGCACTGCATGATTTTTATCCTTTGAAACGACCACCTGAAGCATATCATTGTATTGGTCATCGAAGGTCGTTCTGCCGCGGTAAAGATCGCCTGTCTGCATAAGGCTTTCAAAAGCGCGGTATTTTTCCACATCCGCGGGAATCCGTGTAAGCTCCTCCTCGGGAACCTTATTGACGTCAAATTCATAGCCGTATGCACCGAAAAATGCGATATTTCTGCGTGTATCCGCATTTACGATACGTCCGTTACGGATATTGGGGGAGAGCGAAACATGGTTTGAAGACGCGGAAAGCGGATAGATAAGCTCGGTACCGTACTGGATACGGACGCGGTCATAGGCGTCTGTGTTATCCGAGGTCCATATCTGCGGGAAGAAGGAGAGCATAGCCGCGTCAAAGCGTCCGCCGCCTCCGGCACACCCCTCAAAGAATATGTCGGGGAAGGTTTCGGTCAGGCAACGCGCAAGCTCATAAACACCGAGTACATAGCGGTGCTGTACCTCTCCCTGTCGGTCGGCAGGCAGAGCGTGCGACCAGTTCTCGGTAAGCGAGCGGTTCATATCCCATTTGATGTATTCGGCGCCGCTCGATGCTATAACATCGCACATAAGCTTTTTAATATAATCCACAACGTCCTTGCGTGAAAAGTCAAGCACAAGCTGATTACGTGACTCAAACGGCGTTCTTCCGGGGGCTGTTATTGCCCAATCGGGATGTGCGCGGTAAAGGTCGGAGTCGGGATTTACCATCTCGGGCTCTATCCAGAGTCCGAACTTTAATCCTCTCTTATGGCAACGGTCGGCAACCGCGCGCAGACCTCCGGGAAGCTTCTGCTCGTTGACAAACCAGTCGCCAAGCCCTGCATGGTCATTGTCGCGTGCGCCGAACCAGCCGTCGTCAAGCACGAAGGTGTCAATCCCGAGACCTTCGATGCGGTCGATGGTATCGAACAGACGGTCGCGGTCAAATCTGAAGTGCATTCCCTCCCAGCTGTTAAGCACAACGGGACGGCGTGCGTTTACCCAGCGCGGGTTTATCATGTATTTTCTGAAAAAGTCATGATAATGGCGTGTCATTGCGCCGAGTCCCTCTCCGCTGTAACAGAGAACGGCTTCGGGAGTTTCAAAGCTTTCGCCGCCGCAAAGCTTCCAATCAAAGCTTTCGGGATTTATACCCATTGAAAGACGTGTTCTGAAGGATTCGTCGACCTCAACGCTGTCGTAGTGTGAGCTGCTGTATGTAAGGCTTGCGGCAAAGACCTCTCCGCTCTCCTCGGTAGCGCCCGGACGGCAGAGGATAACGAACGGAGCGTGCTCATGACTTGTTGCTCCGCGGATATTGCCGACCGAAACTCTGCCCTGTATCAGACCTACTCTCTGCGGATAGCGCTCGCGGTTATGGCGACCGGTCAGCGTTATCATTTCAAAATCCGAATCATGGAAATCAAGCGTCATCGAAAGTGCGCGTTCAAGATGCACGGCGTTTTCGGTGGTATTCACGATCTCGGCGCGGCGCGTTATTATATCCTCGTCTTCATAGACGGTATAGAACAGGTATACGCGGATGCCGGAGACGCTGTCGGCAAGAGTAATTTTAAGTGTTTCGCCACCGCGTGCGGTGGGTATTCCGGAACGGATTACGGGCTTTTCCGCAAGGATTTCATGCGATACATATTTAAGGTCGCACATACGGCAGCCGTCTTTGTCAAGCGGGACGAGCGCCGGCTCGCGGAAATCTCCTGCAAACTCAGTTGCGTATTCCTGCATTACCGAGCAAAGCCTCAGCCTTGTGCCTATAATTGTGGTGTTGCACGAGGTCGAGACCTCGGGACGGTAATATGAGAGATCCTGCATGGGCAGAAGCTCTCCGTAGTAATCATGGTTGAGATATCCCTCGGGGGTGACGCGCACAATATACGAAAAATGCTTGCCCGAAAGATAAAAGGCGCGGTTTTCCTCGCAATATCTGATACTCATAGTCAGACTCCTTTGTTTTCTGATACGGCAATATTCCGAAATCGCGGATATTGCCCGATTTTTTGTTGTTATTTAAACAAAATAATTATACCATCATTTTTTTGTTTTTTCAATATTCCGAAGCCGGATTTTTTGAAGCAAAAGCAAAATTAATTATATCCGCAAAATTTTTTCCGGACTTTTAAATTACGTCTTAGGTTCGGCGGATATAATCTGCTCACAAGGACAAAAACGATCAAAGGAGATGCTGTTATGAAAAACAAATCACATACTTCAGGAAAAAGGTCTTTGAAAATCAGAAAACTAATGAAAGCCCTTCAGACATACGTCTGCATAACCGCAATAATTCTTTAGCTTGTGCTTTCGCTTGCATCGTGCAAAAAATCGACGCAAAGCAGTGACAACGAAAAATACGCAGGCAGCACGGTCTACGGCAAAATAACCGAAATCAACGGAAATTATGTAAAAGCCTTGCTCGGTGAGCTTTCGGGGAATGACCGAAACGGTCCCGGCATGGGCGATATGGGAAACCCGCCCGAGCTTCCCGACGGTGAGAGCGATGGTAACGGCATGATGCGCCCGGGCGGAGCGTCATGCTTCACGGCGGGAACCGTTACGGTAACCTTTGACTTAAGCGGCGTATCAATCACAACGTCGTCGGAAGCAACGGACGTCAGCGGGCTCGGCGTTGATGACATAATCTGTCTTTCGTTAAATGCAAGCGGCGAGGTCAAGAGCGCATATGCCGTCGATCTTGAAAACGGCGGCTTCCCTGGCGGTAACGGCGGAAACGGCGGTAACAGCGGCAGTGTTGACCAGGGCAACAGCGCAAACACCATAAGCTCAGACGGAAGCTACTCGGGCACCGAATATATCTCAACCGGCAACAATGCAATGGCAGTGATCGACTCGGGCTGCACCCGGAATCTCACGGGCGACTGCACATTGACAAGCCTTACAAACAACGGTACCATAAATTACAACGGATATACAATCACGTTGACGAACGATATCGTACTCGGAAAATAAAAAAGCGGTATTGACCGCAATCAAAATCAAAAAACGTGGGGCGGCGCTTTATGCGCCGTTCCACAAGCTTTTTTATAAAACCTCTGTCGGCTTCACACAAGCGCCGCGCCGAGCTCCTCGCAGCTTGCCACAGCGTCGGCATCGGGTGCCTCATTGCATATTATGGGATCATGTACAAGAGATGCACCGTCCGAAATGCAACGCTCCTCCCAATTGCGCATCCATTCGCCGTCGCCCCAGCCGTATGAGCCGAAAAGTCCGAGCTTTTTGCCTGAGAGCTTGCTCTCACAGTCGGCAAACAGCGGCTCGAATTCGTCCTCCTCAAGCGTTTCGGCGCCCATTGCAGGGCATCCGAAAGCGACCGCGTCAAAATTATCAAGCATATCCGCGCCAAAACCAGAGCATTCGAAAAGCTCTGCCTCTCCGCCCTTGCTTTTAACTCCGTCTGCAACCGACTCAGCCATAGATGCCGTATTGCCTGTTCCGCTCCAATATACTATTGCAACCTTACTCATAATTATCTTCCTTTCATGTAAAACTATAATATTGATATGATTAATTTATTGCATCAGATGCGCACGCTTAGCTCCTCGATGCTTTTTCCCTTTGCCCATTGCTCGGAATATAGCTTTGTGCACATTCTGTATTTTTTAAACAGCTTCTCCGCGTTTTCCGCGTCTCCGTAGACCTTCCATGTGCCGACGAGCTTGTATCCGCTAGCGCGGTTCTCTATAAAGCCTCTGACATCCTCCGGAGGATATCCGAGAAAAAGTCCTATCTCATGCGGAAAATCCTTGCCGGAATTAAGTCTGCCGATAAGCCTTTGAATACAGCGTCCCTGCGAGCCGTCGGTATAACCGAAGCGGCGCAGGATATCCGCGCTCTCCTTTTGCACAAGGTCGCGCTCAAGTCGGTCCGGACGGTAAAGATAAAGAAGCGCGGAGCCGGAAGTCCCGCCGGCGTCTTCTTCAAGCTTCAGCGGAAGAAGGCGCAGACCCTTGCGGTTCAGTCTGTGGTTATAATCGCAGACATCCTTCATAAGCCTGTCACGGCTCTGATATTTCATCGTAAAAAGTCCTGCCGTTTTAAGCCCAGCCAAGGTCGGAGAGCATTGCTTTATCAGAATTTCATCAGACATATCCGTCTCCTTTCTCAAAGCCGGCCCGCAGCTTGGTTTTATATTTTTTAATTCAAAACACTTTTATTTAAGTGATGCTTTCAATAGATATATTTCTCCGTGCGTTGTCATATTATAACCTTACGATAAATAATGTAATCGGAAAAATAAGGTCTTACCCGTCACCCGATCAATATTGAGCGGATATTCCGCCGCACGGGATTTGCCGGAAGCCATTGTCGTTGTTGTGCTTCAATATTCAGTTAGCAATTGCTAACAGACGGCTAAAAAATAACAATATCCGAAAACAAGACCGAAGAGATGGGCGATCCGTGAGGATCCGAAACCGCGACCGCCGAAAACTGAAAAAAGCGGCTGCGGAAAAATCAAAACCGAAAAATAAAAACGGGTGCTGTGATCTGCAAAATCAAAAACAGATCACGCAAGATAAATGTAAACACTGAAAACCAAAATAAATTAAGGAGAAATTCTTCGGCTTGTTCCGGATATTGTGCGGCATATGCGCACTTTTTAAAGGCAACTCGTGCTGCGGTGGACATGAATTCGCTATATCCGACCGCGATGACGGGTTATGACACTTTCCACCTTGCGCGTCCGTATTTTCCCTTTATGCAATCATGTTCAATAAAGGCAAGGAAATGAGCAGGATCCGCATTCAGACTGACACGGAAAATTGCGGCTGCAAGGTGTGAAATTCAAGTTAGCATTCGCTAACTGCGTATAGTATATCAAAAAAGCTTTTATATGTCAATAGGCAAAAGCGATTTTTTTGAAAATTACAGTAATTTTGTGTATTTTAGGCATATTTGACTTTCCGTGCACAGCATTTTGCACATATTACACACATTCGGTGCTCTTTATTACGGCATATATCCCTTAAAGGTTCAGCCCTGCTTCTGAATTGTCGAAAGCCTGATCTTTACTATTAAGTTTTCCGAGAGCTTCACATTACCGCTCCGACTGTCATTTTCCGACGGATCGCTGACCCCCGTCGGCAGTATCTCGGCAATACTTCCCTCTTTATCGATACAATATACGGCTTTATCCGTAACTATCTCGGTATATGTCCCTCCTGCCCTGATCTCTTTTATGTTTCCGGTTTCAAAAAATCCCGCGACAAGCCCGGGGATACAGGCTCCGAGCGTCGCCGGAAGTGTGATCTCCGCTGCATAGCCTTCGAGCGTGACGGCGGTCTTTCCGTCGGCATATACCGTTTTTATTCCCGAAAGAGTCTCGGGAGCGGTATATACGAACATATAGCCTCGCGCCATGTCTGCCGTATTTTCTGTTTCCGCCGCCTCGATATAAAATTCGCCTTTATATTCCGTACCGTCGTAATCGGTGACAGAGACGGCATATATTCCCTCTTTTTTAAGTTCCGCAAGCCAGTCACTGTCACCGACAGGCGCGCAGGAAAAAAGGAAAAACGTCGTAAGGCTCAAAAGCAGCGCAATAGCAATCGTTTTTTTGCCGATACGGTATATTTTCTCGCCGCCCCGGGCGGTCACTTTGTTCAGATGCGCTCTGATTCGTTCGTCCGTGTCTTTCATATATGCAGCTTCCTTTCGCGAAATACGGAAAATTTTGTTTACAAAAAAATATATGAAAATACCTTTGTTATAATAACCTCTCACTTGAAAACGCGCATAAATTATGATATAATTTTTTATGATATATTTTTTGTTGCACGGTGTGTCTGCAACTTTTTCATGCTCTTGAATATAATTTTACGGAACGGATACTACGCCTATTAACGCACACAAAGGAGTCCCCATATTTTGAATACCTCAGTTTCCAACAGATCAAACAGCAATTGCAATAATACCGATGCCGCTTCTTTCTGCGGCGAAGGCTTTCAGGGCTGCCGCAAATACATTGACACGGCGGCGCTTATACACAATTACAGACTTTTATGCGATGATGTAAATTCGGTCTCGCCCGGCACGGTATGTGCTTCGGTCGTAAAAGCCGACGCCTACGGTCACGGCATAGATATATGTGTGCCGGCGCTGTATTCGGCGGGCTGTCGGTTTTTCATTGTCGCAACGCTCGGTGAGGCATTAAGAGTCAAAGCGGCTCTGCCCGCCGAAGCAACGGATACGGAAATACTTATTCTTGAATACACCTCGCCCGAGCGCGCGGCAGTGCTTTCGGAAAACGGATTTATCCAGTCGGTTTTTTCGGAGGATTATGCGTGCGCGTTAAACCGTTATTCTTCCGGCGGCAGAATCCGTGTTCATATAAAGATCGATACGGGCATGAACCGTCTCGGATTTTCCTGCGGTTCGGAGGAACACATAGCCGCGCTGTTCGGAGAATGCACGGGGCTTGAAGTCCGCGGCATCTTCTCGCACATATTCGAGCCCTCCGACGCGGGTCGTCTTTTGAGTCAATACGAAAGCTTCACCGGGCTTTGTGACCGTCTTGAAAGGCTCGGCTTTGACATCGGAATGCGTCATATATGCGCAAGCGACGGAATATTCACCGTCATTTCCGAGCATGAAAGGCGCAAAGCGCCGCGCAAAGCGTCGCGCAAAGCGTCGGGCTCCGAGGACATAAACAACACGGGAATCGGCGGCAAAAAGCCGCTTCTTGACGCAGTTCGTCTCGGCACCGCTCTTTACGGATATTCCGGTGCGGACACAGAGCGTTTTCCTTCCTTGAAGGGACTTATTCCGGTCATGACCTTCTTCGGGACCGTCGAGGCGGTACATATTGCGGCATCGGGCAATACTGTCGGCTACGGCGGCGATTATCTTGCCGTCGGCGACCGCAGGATAGCGACGGTATGCGGCGGATATGACGACGGAGTGTTACGCGTATACAGCGGAGAGTACGTCAGGGTGATGACCGACAGCGGGATTTATGCCGCGCCGATATGCGGTCGCGTCTGCATGGACGCCTTCATGATAGATGTCACCGAGCTGCCGCCGGAGGTATCCGTTTCGGTCGGCGACCGTGTGATAATCTTCGGTTCCGACGGCGGAGAGTCTCTCAGACGTCTTGCCAAAAAAGCCGGTACGATCGTGTATGAATGTCTGACATCGACAAGAGACGACCGCTGGAAATAAGCGGCAAATCAAATATTAACCTTAAGCAACAAAACCCATCAATAAAAAAGAGGTTCAAACAAAAGGCAGTGATAAAATATATTTTTTCCGCCGCCGCACATCGGACGGCAAAAGTTTTTTCCGGAGCCGTACCTCCGAGAAGCAACACCTTAAAAGACAGCGACCGAAAAAAAAGCGCTTCCGACCGACGTGTCGCGCATACCGCGACCTTATCGGCTCTTGTTCTTGCGCTCATACTTTTACTGACTGCGCTCTGCTCATGCGCCGCAGGAGCGGACAAAACCGCAATAACCGCCGTAACGATAGAATCGGGCAAAAAAAGCGATGCAAAGCTCACGGTATCCGCCACGCTTTCCGACGGCTTTATTGATGAACACGGCAAGAAGGTACAGATATATCTGATAGAATTTCCCGCCGGCTGTGTCGGATACGGCAAGGAGTCGGGGGAAAAAGCCGAAATTATCAATGCGGCAAACAATACCGTTATCGGCGCGGGAAAAGCGCCTGCGGTCTGCGCAAGTGCAAAAGCCGCGCGCGGCGAAATAAAATTCACGCTTTCCTTTTATACCGACAGCTCCGCGGATGCAAAATCCGACAGCGGACGTGCAAACCGTCTGCTTTCCTCGTTCGCGCTTGCATATACCGACGGGGATATATCGAATGACGGCTCCTCCGAATACACCCTGCTGACCGATTGCGCATATATCTCCAATCCCGAGGCGCTTGCGGCATTGTCCGAGGGCTCGGGAGACAGTGACGGACAGGCAAGCATCAAGGGAATAAGCTACCCGGTGCCAAGCCCCGCCGACGCGATACTGCTCGGAGTCTCCAAAACCATAATTAAAGCCGATCTCTCGGAGCTTATATATTCGGATACCGAGGTCGGAGACGGCCAAGCGGACAGTGTGATACCGCACATCTACGGCGGAAGGACCTATTATTTTTCATCCGAGGCTATCGGTGAGCTTGACCGCGGGATAAGCGCATATTCAAACTCGGGTATTGAGGTATATCTGCGGCTTGTCCTCGGCGCAGGCTCGGGTAAGCCGGGTGCGGACGCGCTCTCAAAGCTTTACTACGGCTCTCCCGACGGAAGCAAAGCCACGTCGGGATATGCAATAAATATCGGCACGCCGGACGCCGCAAGGCTTTTCGGCGCGGCGGTCGATCTTCTCACCGCGCGCTACCTCGGCTCGGGCGACGACGCGGGGATACACGGAAAGGTATCGTCATTCATAATAGGCAACGATATGAACGATACCGACGTTCGGTCGTATTCGTTCGGAGCTTCGGAGAACAGATATATACGCGATTGCGAAACGCTTGCAAGATATGCATACCTTACCGTCCGTTCGCACGGCACGGCTGATATCTTCATTTCTCTCGGAAAGAATTGGGAATCGGGCGGCAATGAAAGCGCTGACGGTGCTGCAATAACCTCACGGCGTTTTCTGACACTGTTTGCCGAGGCTTCGGCGCTCGGCGGCGATTACCCCTGGAATGTTGCTCTCAAAGCAGAGCTTGAAATCCCCGCACAATCCGAGCTTTACGAAGCAATTAATGCCGCATCGGCGGGCAAGTCCCTGTCGCTCTGCGATCTCTCGGACGTATCCACCACGCTTTCCTCCGGAATATACAGATATGCGGGCTCAGAGCGCCGTCGGCTCATTATTGACAGTGCCGTAATCGGTATCACGGATGGCGGGACTGATGAAGAAAATACGGCGACGGGTGCCGACACTTCGGGAAAAGACACGCTTATTGCCGCAGCATATGCTTATTGCTACATGAATGCGGTCGAAAACGGTGTTTCGGCTCTCATATACGGCGGAGACGGTGCGGCGGGGCCCGCAAGAGATTCCCTTTTTGAGGACGTTTTCGGATACATTGACGTAAGCGATTCCGCGCTCGGCGCCGAGTATCTCGACAGAATGAGAGCATATGTAAGCTCCTCGGAGCCCGGCGACCAAAAGGGCGGGAAGTCAGAGCAGAGCGAAGCCGAAAAGGCGCACAAAGCAAAGATATCCGAAAAGCTTACGGAATACAAAAAGGTTACCGCAGGCGGTCGCATCTCCTGGGTATGCGGCTATCTCGGCGAAGAATTTTCCGAAAAGTATTTTATGAAGAACCGCACCGAAGGGTTCGGAATATGCCGCGTTGACGGCGCTCGCACACGGCTTGACCGCGAAAAAAATCTGCTCGGCTTTACTGTTATAAAAGATTATAAAAACTATACGGAAGAGGCAACCGGGGGAATTCTCGGGATCGGCGGCGGTACCGTTATCGGCATTTCAGACGGAGGGCTTTGCGCCGATTTCCCGTGCGAGCTTCCTCTCGGAGCGCGGGGCATAGTAATATCGGATGTCAATGCGGGCATTCTGTCCGGTCGCGAGGCGCTTGCGCTTGTATTTTCGACCGAGGTTCCCGCGAACGATTATCCCTCAGGCATCTCTATCATGCTGAATATATCGCAGGGCGGGCTCGTATATATCGCCAATGCTTATGTTCAGCCGGATCGCTACGGCACGGTATGCTTTGACATCTCGGAATTTTCGGACAGGCTTGACAAGTCGCTCCCGGCGTCGGTTGAGGTATTTCTCCTGCCCGCCGCCTCCTCCGCGGCTTCCGTTGCGGGCTCGTCGGCAAGGCTTAAGCTTGACGCGATATATTCGGTCAACATATCAAAAAAGGTTGCCGACAGGCTGGCTTTCATCATCACGGTTGTCGTTCTCGTAATGATAGTTGCCGTACTTGCGGTCGAGATCTTCCGCGGAATCTTCAGAAAGCTTTTCGGGAGACGCCGTTACAATGACAGTCATGACTGAAGTAATGACAAATGTCACGACAAATGTCGCGACAGACGCTTCATAAAAAATTCAAAGGAAAGGATTTTATCGGATCGGATCGGTATTATGAAATCCGCAAAACCTCTTTACGAAAGAAGAAGCCTGGACTATTCCTACCGCACGGACAACGGCGGCAGGACCACGCTTCAATGCCGTGCGCATATGCACTATCATCTTGAGCTTGCATACATCATAAGCGGAAGCGTCCGCGCGTTCATTGACTCGGACGAATATCTGCTCGGTCCCGGAGACATATGCCTTGTCTTTCCGAACCGCATCCATCGCTTTACGTCCGAGGCAAAGAAAATGCCGGACGGTACGCTTTCCGGATGTGAAAAATATATGCTTTTTATAGTTAATCCCGACATTATGCCCGAGCTTTCAAAGCAGTTTTCGGGAATGCCTCCGGAAACTCCCGTCATTCATCCGGAAACTCCCGAGCTTTTCGAGACGCTTTCTCTGCTTGCGGGCTTTTCGGTCTCCGATAACGGTCAGAGGGGCGGCGGGCTTCAGCCCTCCGCGCTTTCCGCGCTTTCGCCGTCGAGCATTGAGACAATACGCCGCGGTTACCTTCTCGCTTTCTTTTCAAATCTTCTCGGACGCATGAAATTCACGCTTCCGAAGCCCTCAAACAGCTCTGCCATGCAGGCAATAGTCGACTTCTGCTCAAAGAATTTCACCGCCGAGCTTTCACTCGGAATGCTTGAGAATGAGCTTCACATAAGCAAGTATTATATCTCGCATCTGTTCAGCACGCGGATGAATATGCGCTTCAATGATTATATCAATTCCCTGCGCATCTCCGAGGCGTGCAGATATCTGCGAAGCTCGGACAAAAGCATAACAGAAATAAGCGAGCTTGTCGGGTTCGGGACACAGCGCACCTTCAACCGGGCGTTCTCAAAGCAGATGGGCATAACGCCCTGCGAATACCGCAAGATGAGTGGGAACTATATAACCGTGTCAATGCCGGTATAGCCGCATTGCGAAGCAAACCGAAATCAACCGCAAAAAATCCAGAAAGGATCGAATAATAAACATGGAAGAATCCAATTCGACGACAACAAATTCAATAAGGAAATTCAGGCGCGGGATAACGCACTCGGGAATTTTTCACACTGACGATATAGCCAGCACAGCCTTTCTTCTTTTACTCAATCCAGATCTTGAGATTGTCCGTGTAACCGACATAAAGGCGTCGGATGCGGCGCCGGACGAGATAGTATATGACATAGGGCTTGGCGAATTTGACCATCACCAGCCCGGAAGGCGCATGGCGGAGCCGGATGTACCTTACAGTGCGTTCGGACTGCTTTGGGACAAATACGGCAGAGAGCTGCTCGCCGAGCAGGGCTTCTATGAGATCGAGCAGGCGCACAAACTGTTTGCCGAGACCATTGTCAGATGCGTTGACATCGGCGACAACAAGGGCTACAAAAATGTCAAGGGCTTTTATGAGAACCTGCTCATAACGAGATTTACCCCGATGTGGTACGAGCTTCCCGAGGGCAGCTCCCCCGAGGACATTGAAGAGACCGAGCGTGTATATTCGCGTCAGTTCTGGAATGCGGTCGATTTCACGACGCTGCTGTTTGACAATTGGATGCGTGACCTCTGGCTCAAGGTCGAAGCGGCGCCGCAGGAAAAGCGTATATTCGAAGAAGCGCTTGCGGGGCTTGATCACGGAATTCTCGAGCTTCCGAGATACATACCGTGGCGTCAGCATCTTGATCCGACGACGGACATAAAGCTTGTCATAATCCCGCACGAACGCGGAGGATATGCGGTCACGACGGTCGACACCGACATACTCCGTCTGCGTCCCAATCCGCATTTTACGTTTGTTCACCCGTCGGGCTTTATGGCGACTGCCCCGACGCTTGAGGAAGCGCGTGCGGGCGCAAGGGAAAGCATAAGAAGGTAATCCTCCGCTTTTTGAAAAAAAAGTCGGGCGAAAACTTCCCGCTTTTTGAAAAAAGCGGGGCAAAAACTTCAATAAATAGATGATTTGGATTGTGTGCAACCATAAGGCACAGACAAGCAGGAATATACTCTAATGCAGTATGAGTTGAATTTTGCGGCTGTTCGGCTGTGTCGGAATTAAAATTCTTGACTTCCGCCGAAAGCTGTGATAAAATATTTTATGAAATTAATTATTCCATATACACTACATATCTGTATAAAACCGAAAGGAAGATAAGATCATGGAAAATGCAAAAAAGAGAGCCTATGAAAAGCTCCCGCTTACAATAAACACACATGAATGGGCAGAGGGACACATTCAGGGAATCGCAGTAGACCTTGAAAAGGGGTTCATATATTATTCCTTTACCACCCTCTTTGTAAAATCCGACCTTGAGGGCAACATAAAAGGCACGGTCAAGGGACTTACCGGTCACCTCGGCTGCATTTCCTTCAACAACGAGGACGGAAAGGTTTACGGCTCGCTTGAATACAAGCACGACTCGATAGGCAGCGGTATCATGCAGCGCACGGGCGCGGCGCTTGCCGACGAGGACGCTTTCTATATCGCGATATTCGATGTTGACAGGATCGACCGCATGGATATGGATGCCGAGACCGACGGCGTTATGACCGCGGTATATCTCCCCGAGGTCGTCGACGATTACAGCTCGACAGACAAAAACGGAGAGGCTCACCGTTACGGCTGCTCGGGCGTTGACGGAACGGCGATAGGTCCCGTTCCCGGCGACGGAAAGGACGGTAAGACCATGCTCTTTATGGCGTACGGCATATACGGAACGCTCGAAAGAACGGATACCGAGAATCAGGTAATAATGCAGTTTGACTGGAGAAAATTTGCCGATGCCGCAAAGCCGCTCTCGCAGCTTGCGCCGCACCACAGCGGACTTCATTCCGACAAGAGGTATTTCCTTTATACCGGAAACACCACTTGGGGCGTCCAGAACATAGAATACGATCCCTTCACGGGAGATTATATAGTCGCGGTCTACAAAGGCAAGAAGCCCTGCTATCCCAACCATCCCATGTATATAATCGACGGCAGCGTCGCGCCGAGGGAAGCCGAGATCTACGGCAGAGACGGCGAGCGCGGTCTTGTACTCACGCTCAAAAAGGTCGGCGAGGCGCACGAAAGCGGCATTTTCGGGCTTGAATTTCCGTACGGTCAGACGGGCGTTTTCGCAGTCGGCGACGGTACCTACTATTATTCGGAGCACGCTACGCGCAAGACCGAGGACGGAACAAGATATCATAGCTCGACCGTAAGACTTTACAGACTTAACGGTACGGATTTTGTGCCCGTCACGGAATAAGATTACAAAAAAACCTGTATTATCCAGAAAGGACAGTTCCGAAGGTCGGAACAATAAGATACAAAATATGAAAAGCAAAAAGGCAACCACCCTTGTCATTCGTATATTCTGCATGGTTTTGTGCGCAGCGATACTGACGGCGACGCTTGCGGGCTGCGGACTTATTTCAAAAGATCCGCCGGGAACGGACAGCATCACGGGCAATAACGGAAAGACGGACGAACCGACCGAACCGCAGGACAGTGTGACCGAACCGGGCGACACCGAAGCCACAGGCAGTGCTACGGAAAGCGAAACGCAGCCGGAGCCGTCCGAAAGCGACGGATCAAAAGCAGAGGAGCCGACAGACAGTGCGACCGAAGCACCGTCGGAAAGCATTACGGAGCTCGATACAGTCACCGACACGGAAAAGCCGTCCGAATCGGCGACCGTTACCGAGCCGACCGAGCCCTCGACCTCCACGCCGATAATAAGAGAGCCGACCGTAGTTGACACCTCAAAGGCAAAATATACATACGATGAAATGTGCGGCGACCTTGCCGAGCTTGCATCGGAATACAGCGGACTTTTCTCATATTATGAAATCGGCAGGTCTGCCGACGGGCGTTCGATATATGCTGCCGTACTCGGAAGCGGAAAGGCTTCAAAGCAGATAATCTCCGAGGCGGGAACGCACGGCAGAGAGTACATCAACCCGCTGTTTGTAATGGCGACGCTTGAATACTATCTGAAAAATTACGATGTGCCGCTTTTCGGAGCGGAGGGACAGAAAAAGACGGCACGCGAGATCCTGTCCGATACCGATCTTTATGTTATCCCCATGCTCAACCCCGACGGAATAACCATAAGTCAGCTCGGCGTTGATGCGCTCAGGACCGAGGCTCTCCGTGAAGGCGTCAGAAAGATCTACGACGACGCGCGCGCGGCGGGAAACACCTCCTGGAGCTTTGAAACCTACCAGACGCAATGGAAGGCGAATGCGCGCGGAGTCGATATCAACCGCAATTTCGATGTCAAGGCACCGGCAGGCTACGAAAAGGAGATCAACGTGACCGCTCCTGCGGGCTCGGGATATCCGGGGGAAAAGCCGGGCTCGGAACCCGAGACAAGAGCTTACATGGATTTTGTATCCGGACTTTCAAATCCGGTAGCCTGCATAAGCTATCATTCACTCGGTCAGCTCATATATTGGGACTGCGGGCAGGATTACTCGGGAAGAATAGCTGCGTTGAAGCTCGCCGAAATAGCAAAGGATCAGAGCGGATATATGGTATATTCGGTAAAATCCTTCACTGCGGCTTCCTCCGACTGGTGTATGCTGAAAAAGGGCATACCCGCAATAACAATCGAGACCGGCGGTGGATACTCGCACCCGCTTTCGATCAAGGAATTTGAGACAATATTCGAAAAATGCCGCAATATTTATCTTGCGGCGGCGCTCCTGTATTGAGGCTGTGTTTTCGGGCAAAAATAACACCGACGGCGCAGAACGGAGCGCACACGGTTGTAATAAAACACACGGAAGGCAAAAAATGTCGGAAATCATAAATACAGCTACAATTAAAGCCGTCATATTCGATCTTGACGGTACACTTGCGGACACGATAAATTCCATAAAGGACGGGCTCAATCTTGCACTCGACGAATACGGATATCCGCAGAAAACATATGAGGACGTGCGGCGCGGCATCGGAAACGGTGCAAGACTGCTTGTCGAACGTACCTTGCCTGCGGACGCGGCAAGGGATGAAAAAAAGGTCGCGGACGTGCTTGCCGCCTTCGGCGAAAAATACGGTCTGACCTACACCAACTGCCGCGAGTGCTACGCCGGGATTCCGGAGGCGGTCATGCTCCTTAAGTCGCGCGGCATAATGCTCGGCGTTCTGTCAAACAAGATCGACCGCATGACGGTCGGGCTTATCGAACGTCTCTTCCCTGCCGGCACCTTCGGGTTTGTGCGCGGGCAGACCGAGCTTCCGACCAAACCCGATCCGACAGTTCCTCTGATGGCGGCAAAGGCACTGGGAGCGGCTCCGTCGGAATGTGCATTTGTCGGCGACAGCGAGGTCGACGTCAGAACAGCCAAGAATGCCGGGATGCTTTCGGTCGGCGTTTCGTGGGGCTATCGTGGTCGCGAGGTGCTTTCCGTCGAGGGCGCGGATATAATAATCGACCGTCCGGAGGAGCTTTGCGGGCTTTTCGGGATACGGGCTGACAGATATTAACCGAAAAAACGGGTTGAGGGAATCATTTTTGTGGTTTTCTCAACTTATTTTCGGTCGTCAGATATTTTTCGTGGCTGCACTCATCGCTTTTGTATCTGACGAAAATTTTTTTGAAAATGTCGAAAATGGCTGAAATGACTAAAAGCCGAATATACAAAAAGTTCCCGAAAAATTAACAACTTCCGATAGATAAAATCCGTTAAAATAGTTAAAATTTTAAGGTTATATTCATTTGATAGAATACTTTGCAATTATATAACCAACATCATTATATCACAAGGAGAGTCATACAGGTATGATCAGAAAGCTTGCAAAAAGTCTGAGAGAATACAAGCGCGAAACCATACTGACACCTATACTTATGATCGTAGAGGTTGCCATGGAGGTATTCATTCCGTTGGTTATCGCTTGGTTCGGTGCCCGCCTTGAAGCCGGGGACGGCAAGGGAATGCTGCGCTACGGTATTGTCATGATCGGTGCAGCTGTAATTTCGTTGCTTGCCGGAATGTTCGGCGGCAAGCTCTGCGCAAAGGCGTCCACAGGATTTGCCAAAAATCTGCGCCATGATATGTACGAAAATATTCTCGGATTTTCATTTTCAAACATCGACAAATTTTCAACCTCGTCTCTGGTAACCAGACTTACGACCGACATCTCAAACGTTCAGATGGCGTTTATGATGCTCATAAGAACCGCTATAAGAAGCCCGCTCATGTTCATCTTTTCAATAGTCATGAGCTTTGCGGTAAGCAAAAAGCTGCCGGCGATCTTCTTTGTCACGGTTCCGATACTTGCCGTCGGGATCATCATAATCATCCGCATGGCAATGCCTATCTTCAAGCGCGTATTCAAGAAATACGACGGTCTCAACAACTCGATACAGGAAAACATCCGCGGAATGAGAGTTGTCAAGGCATATGTAAGAGAGGATTACGAAACCGAGAAATTCACAAAGGTCTCGGGAGAGCTCTGCCGCGACTTCACAAAAGCCGAAAGAATACTTGCCTTCAACAATCCTCTTATGATGCTCTGCCTCCAGGGCGCGTTGCTGGCGATTGCCTTCTTCGGTTCAAAGGTCATAATGAACGGCACCGAGGAGCTTTCGGTATTCGGACTTACAAGTCTTTTAACCTATTCGCTTCAGATACTCATGTCGCTTCAGATGCTTTCAATGATATTTGTCATGCTCACAATGTCTGCGGAATCCGCAAGACGTATAGTCGAAGTGCTTGACGAAAAGAGCGATCTTACAAACAAGCCGGATGCTATTACAGAAGTAAAAGACGGCAGCATAGTATTTGAAGACGTTGATTTCAAATATTCAAAGGACGCGCAGAAATACGCGCTGACGGATATCAATCTTAATATTGCCTCGGGACAGACGGTCGGTATCATAGGCGGTACGGGCTCGTCAAAGACCACGCTTGTAAACCTGATCTCAAGGCTTTACGATGTATCGTCGGGAAGCATCAAGGTCGGCGGCGTTGACGTGCGCGACTACGACATTGAAACGCTCCGTAACAGCGTTGCCGTGGTGCTTCAGAAAAACGTGCTTTTCTCGGGAACCATCAAGGAAAATATGCGTTGGGGCAACAAGGACGCAACGGATGAACAGATAGTCAACGCCTGCAGAATAGCGCAGGCGGACGAATTTATCCGCAGCTTTCCGAACGGCTACGACACCTATATCGAACAGGGCGGCACAAATGTTTCGGGCGGTCAGAAGCAGCGACTCTGCATAGCCCGTGCGCTTCTCAAGGACCCGAAGGTCATAATTCTTGACGACTCGACCTCGGCGGTCGATATGAAGACCGATGCCTGCTTAAGATATGCCTTCAAAAACGAAATTCCGCATATAACCAAAATAATCGTTGCACAGCGCATTGCCTCTGTTGAAGAGGCGGATCAGATAATCGTTATGGACGGTGGCAGAATAAGCGCGGTCGGAACCCACGACGAACTGCTCGGATCAAGCGATATCTACCGCGAGGTCTACTATTCCCAGAACTCGCAGGCGGCAAAGGAAAGCGGATACAATATCCGGGGCGGCACTGTTGACGGCGCCGTCGCGGGAGAAGGAGGTAACGCATAATGGCTGCAAACGAAAACAAAGTCAAAGGAAAAATGCCGGGTCCCCGTCCGGGACTCCGTTCGATCAAAAAAGGGACTATCAAGCGGCTGTTTTCGATCCTTTTCAAAAACTACAAGGGTATGCTCTGCATAATCCTTGCCGGAATAATAATCAGCGCGGTTGCAAGCTCTGTTGCGGGACTTTTCCTCAACAAGGTCTATGCCACACTTGAATACTATCTTACCGAAAAGCTGAGCTACGACGAGGCATGGAGCCGCATCTCGCTTGCGCTTCTCATGCTCGGGATAATTTATCTTATAAGTATTGTCAGCTCGGCGGTATTCAACTTTGTAGGCGCCACGCTGACGCAGAGATTTCTGCGCGATATGCGTGTAAAAATGTTTGCCGGTATGCAGAGGCTTCCGATAAGATATTTTGACACCAACACCCACGGCGATATCATGAGTATATACACAAACGATATTGACGCGCTCCGCCAGATAATTTCGCAAAGTCTTCCCCAGCTCATGTCGACCATGATAACGCTTGTCGTGCTTTCGTTTGTCATGATGTATCTGAGCATTGAGCTTTTCCTTGCGGTGCTTGTCGGACTTGTATGTATTCTTTTGGTAACCAAGAAGATAGGCGGAAACAGTGCAAAATACTTTATGGCACAGCAGAAATCCATCGGTAAGATGGAAGGACACATCGAGGAAATGATGAACGGTCAGAAGGTCGTCAAGGTGTTCTGCCACGAAGAGGAAGCCATGAAGGATTTCAACGCAATCAACGAGGAGCTTTTTGAGGTTTCCGACAAGGCGAACGCATTTTCGAATATGCTCATGCCTATAATACACAACATCGGCAACATAATGTATGTCGTCGTAGCCTTTATCGGCGGCGGGATTTATATACTCACTGAAGGCACGGGAATGAACGTAAGCTTTCAGTCGCTTTTCGGCTCTGGAAGCTTCTTAAGCGTACTTGAGCTCAACATTATAGTTTCCTTCCTCGGAATGGCAAGGCGTTTTGCCAACACGACCGGACAGGTTTCAAACCAAGTCAACTCAGTCGTTATGGCTATCGCCGGTGCAGACCGTATATTCAATCTTATCGACCAAAAGCCCGAGGAGGACGACGGTTATGTAACGCTTGTAAATGCTGTCGAGGACGCAGACGGAACGCTTCATGAGACGGATAAGCGCACCGAAACATGGGCATGGAAGCATCCGCACAGTGCCGACGGAAGCGTCACATATACAAAGCTTGCTGGAGACATCCGTATGTTCGACGTTGATTTCGGCTACACCGAGGATCATATAGTGCTTCACGATGTGTCGCTTTATGCAGAGCCCGGTCAGACAGTCGCCTTTGTCGGTGCAACCGGTGCAGGCAAGACAACAATCACAAATCTTATCAACAGATTTTACGACATAGCCGACGGTAAGATACGCTACGACGGCATAAACATCAACAAAATAAAGAAAGCAGATCTGCGCCGCTCGCTCGGCATTGTACTCCAGGACACAAACCTGTTCACGGGCACTGTCATGGAAAATATCCGCTACGGCAGACTTGACGCGACCGACGAGGAATGTATTGCGGCGGCAAAGCTTGCAAATGCGCATGATTTTATCACAAGACTTCCCGACGGATACAACACCATGCTGACCTCCGACGGTGCAAATCTCTCGCAGGGACAGCGTCAGCTGCTTGCAATTGCGAGAGCAGCAGTGCTTGACGCGCCCGTAATGATCATGGACGAGGCGACCTCATCCATAGATACCCGTACCGAGTTGCTCGTTCAGCGCGGCACCGATCAGCTCATGAAGGGCAGAACGGTATTTGTGATTGCGCACAGGCTTTCGACCGTGCGCGGTGCCGATGTGATCATGGTGCTTGACCACGGACGCATAATCGAACGCGGCACACATGAAGAATTGCTTGCGGCAAAGGGCAGCTATTACAATCTTTACACGGGTGCCTTTGAGCTTGAATAAGATTCCGGCAGTTAAATTATTAATACAGGGCTGTTAAAAAACTCGATGTTTTTAACAGCCCCTATCTTGGGCGTTTTTGCCTTGTTTTCCTTATTTTTTAGCTTTATTTTACGGCAAAACGGCGGCGTTTAGCCGTCGAGCCCAATGTCGATGGCGGTGTTAAAAACTCGTTTTGAGTTTTTTAACACCGTCTTTTGTCGTTTCGAACGACCGAAGTCGGCACGTATGCCGAAGAAAAAATCTTGACAAAGCGTCGGCTGTCTGTTATAATGATATGGTATATAGCTATTGATTCTGTACATATATGATAATTTTAAATAAAAGATAAAATTAACGGAGGTACTATCATGAGACTTCGCCCACCCGCTATTCCGCTTATAACGATCGATCCGTTTTTCAGTGTATGGTCGAAATCAGACAACCTGACTGAAGCATATACAACACATTGGACGGGCAGACCCATAACAATTAAAGGCCTTGCAGAAATTGACGGTCAAAAATACCGCTTTATCGGTGAGGATTTTCCGCATGGCGAAAGCAACGAGGACGTATGCGGTGATATCCCCGCAATGGAGCAGACCGCCTTTGACTTCGACGCTTTTTCATCGGCATATAAATTTACCGCAGGCGGGATCGAGCTTTGCGCGACATTTACATCCGCTCTCATTCCCGACGATCTCCGTCTGCTTTCAAGACCGGTCAGCTATCTTGCACTCTCTTACACATCGCTTGACAAAAAAGAGCATGATGTAAAAATAAAGCTCTCGGTATCCGAGGAGATCTGCCTCGATGTTGCGGGCGAGCGTGCCGTTTTCTTCAAGCGTATAGGTAAAAATACCATAAGAATGGGCAGCCGCGGAGAGGTTCTCGGTCGCGACGGCGACGATCTTCGCATAGATTGGGGACACTTTTATCTGACCGTTCCCGATAATAGCCCCGAGGTATGCGGCGAAAAACTCTGCGGAATGAACTATGCCTCCGGAACATTTTCACTTGACTCGGGCGTCGAAGCGCTTGTTACCTTCGCTTATGACGACATAAAGAGCATTGAGTATTTCGGCAGGCAGCTTACATCATATTGGAACCGCAACGGCGAAAAGATCACGGACGAGATAAAGCTTGCGCGCCGCGATTACAAGTCGATAATAAAGCGCTGCCGCGAGATATCCGACCGTATGTTTATTGACGCGGTAAAGGCAGGCGGTGAAAAGTACGCCGAAATCTTACAGCTCGCATACAGACAGGCGTTTGCCGCTCATAAGATTGCCGTCGACGAGGACGGAGAGATTCTCTTTATTTCAAAGGAATGCTTTTCAAACGGCTGTGCCGCAACCGTTGACGTAAGCTATCCCTCTATTCCTCTTTTCCTTATATACAATCCCGAGCTTGTCAAGGGTATGATACGTCCGATAGTAAAGTTTGCGCGCAGCGACGCATGGAAGTACGACTTTGCACCGCACGACGCAGGCAGATATCCGAAGCTCAACGGACAGGTTTACGGTCTTAAGGACGGAGAGCTGCTCTTTGAAAAGCAGATGCCGGTCGAAGAATGCGGCAATATGATAATCATGGATGCTGCGGTCGCAATCGCAGAAAATGACGCTTCTTTTGCGCTCTCACATAAAGATCTGCTTGACAAATGGGTAAAATATCTTATCGACAACGGCAACGATCCGGAAAATCAGCTCTGCACCGATGACTTTGCAGGTCATCTTGCGCACAACTGCAACCTCTCTCTTAAAGCCATAATGGGCATTGCTTCGTACGGCTTGATTCTCGGTCTCGGCGGAGATGCGGAAAGCCGCGAAAAATACATCTCACTTGCCCGCGACATGGCAAAAAGCTGGGTAGAACGCGCCTCCAACGGCGACGGCAGCTACCGTCTTGCCTTCGACAAGGAGGGCACCTTCAGCATGAAATACAACATAGTCTGGGATAAGCTTTTCGGTACGGGAATTATGGATCGCACGGTTATCGAATCCGAGCTTGCATCATACAGAAGAAGAATGCACCCATACGGGCTTCCGCTTGACAACCGCCAGCCGTATACAAAGAGCGACTGGGAGGTCTGGACGGCAACGCTTGCTTCCACCCGTGAGGGCTTTGAGGAGCTTATCGACCCGCTTTGGGATTTCTTCAATATAACAAGATCGCGTGTCCCTATGACGGACTGGTATTGGACACTCATTGATTCCCCGAAATTTTACAAATCAAAAACGCACATAGGTGATGGATATCTGCAAAAATGCTTTACCAATCGCACGGTTCAGGGCGGTCTTTTCATAAAGCTGCTTGAATACACCGGAAAAATGAAGGCAGATATCTGACAGCCTGCCAAACTTCATTTATACTTTTCAAGAGGATAATACAATGCAAATCTACAACACACTCACAAGAAAAAAAGAAGAGCTTGTGCCGATTGAGCCGGGCAAAATTCGTATGTATGCCTGCGGTCCTACGGTATACGATTATTTCCATATCGGAAACGCACGTTGCTTTGTTATCTTTGATATGCTTCGCCGCTATCTCAGATACCGCGGATATGACGTTACCTTTGTTCAGAACTTTACCGATATCGACGACAAGATAATAAACCGCGCCAACAGAGAGGGGTCGACGCAGAAAGAAGTCTCCGAACGCTTCATCGCGGAATACTTCAAGGACGCAAAGGGACTCGGGATCGAGCCTGCAACCGTTCACCCCAAGGCAACCGAGAATATCGACACTATAATAGATATAATTTCGGTGCTTGTTGACAAGGGATATGCCTATGCCGTCGACGGCGACGTATATTTCCGCACGGGTAAATTCAAAGAATACGGCAAGCTCTCGCATATGCCGATAGACGACCTTGAATCCGGTGCGCGCATTGATGTTTCAAGTCAGAAAGAGGATCCGCTTGACTTTGCGCTCTGGAAAGCCGCAAAACCTGGCGAGCCCATGTGGGACAGCCCCTGGGGCAAGGGCAGACCGGGCTGGCATATCGAATGCTCGGCTATGGTACGCAAATATCTCGGCGAGATCATCGACATTCACTGCGGCGGTCAGGATCTTACCTTCCCGCACCATGAAAACGAGATCGCGCAATCCGAATGTGCGACAGGCAAATGCTTCTCTCACTATTGGATGCACAACGGTTATATAAATGTTGACAACAAAAAGATGTCAAAATCCCTCGGCAATTTCTTCACGGTCCGTGACGTTGCCGAAAAATACGGTTATCTGCCGATAAGACACTTTATTCTTGCGGCGCACTACCGTTCCCCCATCAACTACACCACCGAGATAATCGAGCAGTCGAAAAATGCGGTAGACCGTATAAACAACTGCACCGAAGCGGTGAAGTTTTATCTTGCAAATACTCCGGCTTCGGCAATGACCGAGGCGGAAAGACCGATACTCGAACGTATCGAGGGCTACAAGCAGGCGTTCATAAACGATATGGACGACGATTTCAACACGGCGGATGCCATGAGCGAGATCTACAACATCATCCGCGAGATCAATCCTCTCGTAACAGGCGCAGGCGCTTCAACCGAGCTTGTTTCAAAGGCTTATGATATCTATAACGAGCTTGTAACTCTGATGGGCTTTTCCGCAAACGAAAGCCATGACGAGGCGCTTATCAAGGAGATTGAGGAGCTTATAGAAAAGAGAGCCGAGGCAAAGAAAGCCAAGAATTATGCCGAGGCGGACAGGATAAGAGAATATCTTGCCGGCAAGGGTGTAACGATCAAGGACACAAAACAGGGTACGCAGTACACAATAGGCTGATCTTCCGAGGTCACGCAAAAAATAAAGCAGGAGAGCGGCACGGCGGCTTCGGCTGTCGTGCCGTTTATCCGGAAGGTCAGTATTTTGAACAATTATTCTGCAAAGCAAAACAGCATTGGACGGGAATCGACGCTTTATGTCATACTCGGTATGGCGATCTCGCTTATATCCCTCGCACTGTATTTCGGCATGCTTGCATTCGGAGATCGCCTGTTCGGAATAGATCCGAAGCAGGCGGAATACTATTATCTGCGCCTTTTCGCGCAGGTTATTCAATGGCTGTTTGCTCTTGTGGCAAACTTTTTTGCCGACAAGTTTATCGTATTCCGCAAAGCGCATTGCACGCATCGCGAATCCATGACGCAATTCTGCCGCTTTACCGCAACCAAAGTCATAACGCTTATGGTTGACACGGTAATTATATTTTCAATAGTATGGCTGCTTAACAAAACCGGCTTTACCGGCACAAGCATATTTTCGTTCACTCTGGACGCGGATGTTGTGGCAAAGGTAACCGGCGGTTCGGCAACAATGATAGCAAACTTTTTTGTGACCCGCCGCGTGGTATTCGGAAAGAAAAAAGCCGATGCGGCATTGGCGGGAGAATAAAAGCTGTCGGATGAAACCGGCAGTATAAAACCGAAAGGAAGTCTTTGCGGCAGGGTGCCGCAGAGAGTTGATAAATAAAATGAAAAAGCTGTCCGAACTTTTCAAAAGGTACCGGGAAATAATCATGTATCTGATATTCGGGGTACTCACCACTCTTGTGGGCTGGGGAGTTTATTTTGCAATATTCTGGTCCTGGAAGGCGGGCTTCGGCATACCTACGGACGACACAACAAGCACCATGTATCTTGTCGGCTACTCGATAGCGCAGATAGTACAATGGATATGTGCCGTGCTGTTTGCGTTTTTCACAAACCGAGCCTGGGTATTTACCGACGCGGACAAAAATGTCCCTCTCCCGCGCCAGCTCATGACCTTTGCGGGAGGACGCGTTGCGACCTTCTTCCTTGACTTCGTGGTAACATATTTCGGAGCGCTTGCGCTTTCATCGCTTTTCCCGGCGCTCACAGCCGTAATTTTCTTAGGTAAGGAGCGCAACTTTGCCGATCTTATCTCCAAATTTGTTGCGGCGGTTATCGTTATTATAGGAAACTATATATTCAGCAAGCTTCTCGTATTCAGAAACAAACGAAGCGGAAATGCTGATAAGGGTAACAAAACAGCATAACCAAACTGAAAGGAATATCCCGTCGGCTTAAACCGAACGGGATATACGGTTATTATAAAATATGAATCTGCTTATCAAGCCGGCATCGGGACTTTGCAATATGCGGTGCCGGTATTGCTTTTATACCGACGAGATGAACCGTCGTGAGACCGGAAGCTACGGTATAATGTCGGACGCGACGCTTCGCGAGACCGTCCGGCGCGTTTTTGAATATTCGGAAAAAGACGGCTTTGTCGGTCTTATGTTTCAGGGCGGCGAGCCGACGCTTGCAGGACTCGACTTTTACAAAAGGCTTATGGAATACATAGCCGAATTCAACACAAAAAAGCTCCGTGTAAATCTCGGGCTGCAGACAAACGGATATGACATGACCGAGGAGTTTGCAAAATTCCTTGCCGACAACAAATTTCTTGTCGGGCTTTCTGTTGACGGCACCAAGGATATTCACAACGCAAACCGAAAGGACGCCGCAGGCAAGGACACCTTCGGGCGCGTTATGCACACAGCCAAGCTGTTCGACACATACGGAGTAACCTACAACACGATAACGGTCATAACCTCGCAGACGGCAAGATCGGCGACCGCAATATATAATTTTTTCAAAAAACACGGCTTTGTCTGGCAGCAGTATATCCCCTGCCTTTCCCCGCTCGGAAATTCCGGAGGAAATTCCGACGTAAATCCGGACGGATCTGCGCCGGAATATGATGATAATAATACATCTGAATTTCTTTCTGCGGAGGAATACGGAAGCTTTCTGTGCCGCATCTTCGATCTGTGGTATTCGGATATGATATCGGGACGTTACATATACAACCGCACGTTTGAAAACTACGTCGGCATACTTATGGGACGTCATCCCGAGGAATGCGGAATGTGCGGCTTTTGCACGGTACAGTATGTTCTCGAAGCAGACGGCGGTGTTTATCCCTGCGATTTTTATGTGCTTGACGCTTACAGGCTCGGCAATTTTGTAACTGACCCGCTTGAAGATATAAACCGCCGTGCGGATGAGCTCGGATTTGTTGCCGAGTCGCGGCAGATAAACGAAAAATGCCGCACCTGCCGCTATGTCGCGCTTTGCCGCGGCGGGTGCAGAAGAAACCGCGAGCCGTTTATCGTAGCCGAGGACGGCAGCAAGGCTCCGGCGCTTAACAGATTTTGCCGCTCATACGAAATGTTTTTTGAACATTCGGCGGACAGGCTTATGACGCTTGCACGTCTTGCCATGCGCCGCGGGTGATTTATTTTAAGCAGATATGACAAAAAAACGGACTGTCATACAAAATTATGACAGTCCGTTTTTATAATTTTGATATGAACCCTTTGGGCGGTCAGTCGGGGACTATATCGGCAAGTATCTTTTTTACTTTGGCTTTGTCTGACGTTCCGATCTTGATATTATATCCTGCGCCGGCGTTTTCAAAATAGCAATATGAAATATTCTCATTCTTATTATACGAGACATAAACGGTATGCTTATTTACGGTCACTGCTTTATCAAGAGATTTGTAAAACTCAAGCTCGGTCAGATAATACGGCCCTGTCTCGACAAACATCGAAACCGGACAACCGTCATCCGTTATATACTCGGAATAATATACTACCGCGTCACTGCTGCTTCCGATATAAGTATTTCCGACGTTGCCGTCCTCCCGGGAAGCCTCATGGATATTCCCGTTTCCGATCGAATCGCTGCCTGCTGTATCGGCAATAAAGAATTTTTCATATTTGATATTCGTAGCATTTTTTGCCACGGCAACGCACCCGGAATCCGCCGCGGTATTATTCGGATCGGGACTGACACATACTGCCTTAAGCTGTGACATATTAAGCGGGGTGCGGTTTTCCATAAAACGCGACGGACCGTTATTTTTATTGCCGTGCGGCAGCATGAGTATAATGCACATAAGTACCACGGACGCAAATATAAGCGCCAAAGCGATATTGATAAGGCTTCTGTTTGAATCTCCGACTGTATTATCCGACGTTGCCTCGCCCGAAGCGGTAACTGCCTGCGGCTCTGCCGCGCGCACCTCTTGCTTTGCTCTTTCTCTTTCATCGGCAAGCAGTTGCTTTGCCCTGAGCGTCACTCTCTCCGGCGGTGCCTGTTTATCATCAATATAAGCCCTGAACAGATCATCAAGCTGTTCATCTTTTTTTTGTTTTTTCATACTTATTCCCTCCGCCTACACTTATAAAACAATAAAGCTGTCGGTTTTGTCCACAAATATGCCTTTATTTTTACACTTTTTGTTTTTTTTTGATCCGCTCCGCTCATCAAAGCAGGCTTTTCATATATTTCTCGGCTTTAAGTATTTCCTTTGAAACATAAGACTTTGATTTTCCGACCTCCGCCGCTATCTCTCTGACCGTCATATCGAGAAAATATTTCATATATATCATCTGCTTTACTATCGGGGGATAGAGTGAATTCATGAGCTTTTCGACCAGTACCTTGGTCGTAAGCTCGTCCTCATAATCCCTTCCGTCGGAAATATAGTCAAATTCGTCGATAAGGCAGGTCTCCGCCTGCGAGCTTTTGCGCACGGCGTTGATCGCCGTATTGCGCACGATCCTGCATATCCACGAATAGCCGTTTGTTCCCTTTTTATATTGGTCTATATTCTGAATTATCTTCAAAAAGCTGTCCTGAACGACATCCTCCGCCAAAAAATCGTCCTTTGTTACCCCACAGGCAACAAAGAGCATTGTTTTGCCCATGTATTTATAGAGGATATCTACTCCCTCATCGTTTTTATCAGCGATAAGAGCCAACGCATATTCAATTTTTTCGTATATTTCCTGATTCATGATAATTACGTTCGCTTCTTTCGTTGTTTTGTTTTATATATTACGGACACAAGGCTTTTGATCCGTTTTATTAGATTATTATTTGTAGGAAATGGTGAAAATATATATCCGGACACAAATATAACGGGTGATACGAAATTACAAAATATAAAAATGAAATTTTTATCAATAACGGATAAATTTTCATTCTTAAACTCTTAAGCCTTTAAGCTCCGCTTTAATGGTCTGCGTTTGTCATATCCCCGTTTTTTATATTGTCTATTATACCATTTGTAAACAAGCTTGTCAAGTGAGAAAAAAGCTTCGACCGATTTCGTGGGACAAACAGTATTTTTATATTTTTGAATGTCCGAAAAGCTGTTTGAACCGTCACATCGATTTGATATATCCGTTTATTTTTCAAAAAAGCGTGGACAAACCGTTCGTTTGGCTTGTTATATAGTTGTCCGCGATAAAAATACCGCACGGCACATTTTCATAATGCAAAACAAAAAACGGAAAGCGAAAAAGGAAAACATAAGGAAAAAACAAAAACCGGAAATCAAAAACCAAAAGCAAAATATCCGGACAATATGAGATCACGGTTTCGGATACCGGATCCGTGCGCCGAAATTATTACGCCTACATGATCGGCACAATGACATCTGCAAGACGGATATGCTCAGCTCAGCGCGTAACCAAACGCGAATGAAAAAGGAGAGAATTTTTAAAATGAAGAAAAAACCAACCCTATATATAATTATTATATGCGTCTGGCTTATATGCGTAGCGTTTCTCGGATACAGCCTCTTGCAGATAATAACCAATCTTTCCGATTATGCGCCGGTAAACCGGGCGTTCATCATCGGAATACTTTCGATCAACACCGCAATTCTTGCCATGCTGTGGTTCGGAAGCATCAAAGATTTTATTTTTTCACTTACCCATGCGGTGATGGGAAAACGGCTGAAAAAGAAATATGCCGAGGTATCAAAGTATGCCGGAATACCGAGCCCCGCGCCGTCATTCGTGCTTCTGTACTGCACGCGCAACGACTTCAACAAAGAAGCGCTTTCCGCCTGCCGCAGGCAGAAGTATTCCAATTTCAAGACCGCAATACTTGACGACAGCGATGATCCCGAGTACATGAAAGAGATCGACCGTTACGCGGCTACTCACAATAATGTTGAGGTCATACGCCGCACAAACCGCACAGGCTACAAGGCCGGCAACCTCAACAACTACCTTAAGGGCAGAACCGATTACGATTATTTTGTAGTGCTTGACAGCGACGAGGTAATACCTGAAAATTACATTGTCGAAACCATCAAATATTTCAATTACAATAAAAAGTGCGGCGCTGTTCAGGCGCGCCATACCGCACAAAAGGGCGAGAATGTATTCCAGCGCCTTATGGGACTCTGCGTCGGAAGCAACGGTGCAACCGTCCAGATAATCAAGAATTTCTACGGTGCCAATGCACTCATAGGCCACGGAATGACCATAAGCCGCGAATGCTATGAAGCGACCGGCGGTTTTCCCTTGGTCGTTGCCGAGGATATCTCCTTTGCAGTGGATATAAAAAATTCGGGATACGACATAATTTACGCTCCCGATATTCTCTGCTACGAAGAATTTCCTGTCAACTATGTAAGCCTTAAAAAACGTCAGTGCAAGTGGACACAGGGCAATCTTGAATACATGAAAAAGTACGGTAAGGATATCACGGCCTCAAAAATGTCGTGGTTTGAAAAAATGGACATCAGACTTTCGCATTACAGTCTGCCGATAGTTCCCGTACTCAGTCTGTTCCTTGCGATATGCACGATAGCGCTCGGATTTCTCGGATACCCCGTTATCAGATATGCGATCGGAATATACACGATAATGCTTATATTCCTCTGCTCTCCTCTGATACCGGATATGTTCGTATATCACCGCACAAAGAATGTTTTCCTGCTCATACCGTACTTTATTCTGAATGTTGCGACCTATGCCTCGCTTGCGCCTATGATGCTTAAAACGGTTTTCCTCGGACTGTGCGGCAAAAAAGCCGTGTTCCTCGTAACGCCGAAGCAAACCGAAAAGTTTACGGCTTCGGAAGCGATCAGATATTCGATAGATTCGATATTGTTCGGCATTGCCATAGGTGCGCTTTGCCTTATCGCCTGCGGCAGTGTTCTTCCCGTAATATTCATAGTTGCCGGCTGCCTTTCGGCACCGTTCATTATACTGCTCTCAAATATCCCCGTGTCAAAAGATGCTGCCGCAACGCTTACCCGCGCTATGGAAAAGACCTTGGCTGACCGCAGAAGCGGCTCGCCGGCTATGCCGTCGGTAAGAACGGTAGCCGAAAAAGGACGCGCAAATCAGTATTATTCGCCGAAGGATTAACCGGGCAGATACTCAAATTAATTATTATAAATATTATCCGCAGAAGGGTTCGAATTCGGGCTCTTCCGCGGATATTTTTTGACTTTTTCCGCGCTTTATATTTAAAGAAATTTTTTGTTAAAAAAATACTTGACAAATTGACCCAAAAGGTGTATCATATGCTACAGTTAGCAATGGCTAACTACATATACCATTTGCCGTCAGAGCATCACGGAGATATTTCGCCGAGACGGCAGGGATCAATAATATAAAAAACACAACGGGAGAATAAAATTATGGCAATTGTGGAATTCAAAAACGTCAGCCGTGTATATACAAGCGGGGATCATGAGCTTAAGGCTATCGACGATGTAAGCATGGAGCTTGACGAAGGAAAATTTGTTGTAATACTCGGTCCGAGCGGTGCGGGAAAAAGCACGCTTCTGAATCTTCTGGGCGGTCTTGACAACCCGACGAGCGGGAAAATATATGTTGAGGGCAAGGATATTTCCACGCTTTCAAACGACAGGCTTGCCGAATACCGCGCGGAGACCGTCGGCTTTGTTTTTCAGTTTTACAATCTCGTCCCCACGCTTACCGTACACGAAAACGTATCGCTCGTCAAGGAGATAGCGACCAATGCGCTTTCGGCTACGAAAATGCTCGAGGAAGTCGGGCTTTCGGATCACCTTAAAAACTTCCCGTCCGAGCTTTCCGGCGGCGAACAACAGAGAGTTTCGATAGCCCGTGCGCTTGCGAAAAATCCGAAAATTCTGCTTTGCGACGAGCCGACCGGCGCGCTTGATTCAGAGACCGGCGTTCTTGTCCTCAAGCTTCTTCTGAAAATGGCACGCGATTACGGCAAAACGATAGTTATAGTCACGCACAATCAGAATATTGCAAAGATGGCGGACGTTATAATACGCGTAAAGAACGGAAAAATAGTGTCCAAAGAGGAGCAAAAGAATCCCGCACTTGCCGATGACATTGATTGGTAACAGACGGCGCGGACATAAAATCAAAAGAATGGTTTTGAAATGAAAAACTCAATTGAATCGAAAGGAAGCTTTTCGCGGCGGAATTATACGGGTCGCGAAGGCTATGGTCTTGAAAATGCTTTTTAAAAAACTGCTCCGGACAGTCGGTCTTTACCGTTCGCAATTCATATCAATGATAATCATGATAGCGCTCGGTGTCGGTGTGTTTGTCGGATTCAACATGGAATGGGTAAGCATTGAAAAAAACACCTCGGACTTTTTTGATAAGACCGGTTTTGCCGATTACAGGATAGTTTCGGAAAACGGCTTCAGAGCCGAACAGCTTGAAAAAATCAAAGATATCAAAGGAGTCGACGCCGCCGCGCGCTATGTATGCACCAATGTCGGCATTGTGGGACGTCCGGACGACAGCGTGGCTTTAGCGGTAACAGAGGACGAAAGGGTATCGGGTATGTATCTCGTATCCGGTGACAAATACGACAAAAACAGTACCGACGGCATCTGGCTGTCCGACAAATATGCGGCGGCAAACGATATTTCCGTCGGAGATGAGCTGACCTTCAGCTACAAGGGCATAAATATTTCGGGAAAAGTAAAAGGACTTATTAAATCCGGTGAGCAGATGATCTGCATCCGCGACGAAACGCAGGTTATGCCCGACTATACGCTTCACGGCTTTGCATACATATCTCCCGTGCTGTACAAAAATTCGCTCGGCATAGATTACTATCCGCAGATAAATATTCTGTCCTCGCTTGACAAAAGCGAAATGATAGAATGCGCCGACAAAGCGCTCGGCAAGACCGAGCTGATTCTCACAAAGAATGAGACTGCGTCCTATTCCGGAGCGTCCGGTGAATCCGAGGAAGGAAAGACCATGGGCTCTGTGCTTCCCGTGCTTTTCCTGCTTATAGCCGTGCTTACCATGGTAACGACCATGCACCGCATTGCCGCAAAGGAAAAAACGCAGATAGGCACCCTTAAAGCTCTCGGCTTCAAGGACAGACGTATTCTCAGGCATTACACCTCATATGCAACCTTTATCGGCGCTGTGGGTTCATTGTTCGGAGTTGCGATAGGATATCTGATAGCGTGGGTAATTATGAATCCGAACGGAATGATGGGAACCTACATGGATCTTCCGGAGTGGCAGCTCTACTTCCCGTGGTTCTGCTATGTCGTTATCGCCGCACTGCTTATATTCCTTACGCTTATAGGCTATCTCTCGTTCAGACAGATGTTAAAGGGTACGGCTGCGGACGCACTTCGCCCGTACACACCGAAAAAGATGAAGCCCATGCTTATAGAAAAGACCGGATTTTTCCATCGGCTTTCCTTCGGCACGCGTTGGAATATGCGTGATATAATGCGCCACAAATCCCGCACTGCAATGAGCCTTATAGGCATAATCGGCGGAATGATACTGACCGTCGGCTCGCTCGGAATGGGCGACACCATGGACGCCTTTCTTGACCTTTACTACAACGGCGCGACCAATTACGCTTCAAGAATATATCTTGCCGAGGACGCCACAGCGGAGGAGCGGCAGGCGGTCGCCGACAGATATAACGGCGACACAAGCGCTTCGGTAAGCGTTCAGATCGAAAAGGTCGGCAAGGAAGAAAAGGCTGTCTCGCTTGACATATACAGCATAACGCACGACATGGTAAGATTCCCCGCAAAAAAGGATGGTTATGTAAAGCTTGAGGACAACGGAGCGTATGTATGTATAAGAATCGCGGATGAATACGATCTTAAACCGGGAGACACTATAACGGTAAGCCCGTACGGAACGGACGAAAAATATGAGCTTAAGGTCAGCGGAATAATACGGAGCGTATCAGAAAGCATTGTTATGACCTCCGGATATGCGGATAAGTGCGGGATCAAATACACGACAGATTCCGTATATACCGACACCGCGGCAACGGCGGTCGCCTCCTCGGCGACAATAAAGCACGTTCAGGCAAAGCAGGCTATAATAGACTCGTTTGACTCATTCACCGAGCTTATGGATCTGATGATAGTAATTCTCATAATCGGCGCGCTTTTGCTCAGTCTTGTGGTGCTTTACAACCTCGGAGTAATGAGCTACACCGAGCGTTACAGAGAGATGGCAACGCTTAAGGTCGTCGGTTTCAGGGACAAAAAGATCGGACAGCTTCTCACAAGTCAGAATTTATGGCTGAGCATTATAGGAATTTTCATAGGACTGCCTGCCGGAATCGGTGTGTTGAGTTATCTTCTCAAAGCGCTTGCGGGCGAATATGAAATGCGGCTTGCTATAAGACCCCGCACGGTCATAATCAGCATTGCTTTGACCTTCGGAGTTTCGCTTCTTGTAAGCTTCATGGTATCGCGCAAGAACAAAAAGATCGACATGGTTGAAGCGCTTAAGTGTGCCGAATAATTATATTTTCTGTCTAAAAAAGCAAAAAACAGATATTTCTCCGCTCTTGGAGGAATATCTGTTTTTTTATAATCGGTTTGTATCCGAAATTAAATTATCAAGCTCACTTAAGCCATGCCACGCCGTTTGCGTCAACGGTCGAGGAGGTCGAGGACGCCTGTGAAATGCCCGCGTCGGTGCTTCCGAGCACAACGACCAGCGCGTTCATCGCCTGCGGCATTTTTACCGCCGCTATATCCTTGACGGTCAGATATGAGTCGCCTGAAAGATTAAGCGTGGTTGACGTTCCGACCGATGAAAAGTCCTTGCAGTTCTTGGATTCGCCGCCCATTCCGCCTGAAAGTCCTATTCCTATAACATATCCTCCGGTGTAGCTGTACCCTTTTTCGGTATCAATTGATGAATCGGCTCTGCCGTATGAGATTATGACCGAGCGACCGCCGGAAAAGAGTATGCCGCTGTAAGAGGTCCGGCTGTTTGAATCAACGCCGTCGCCGCCTGCGTACACATAAAGCGTACCGCCGGATATTACAATGCTTGTGCCGCTCGTACCGGTTCCGCTGAGACCGTCGTCGGACGAGATGACCAAAACGTCGCCGCCGGAGATTTCAATCGTTGAACCCTCTATGCCTTCATAGCTTGAAAGGATATTAACCGTGCCTCCGCTTACCAATGCCTTTCCGTCGGCATGGATAGCGTTGTCGTTAGACGAAAGAGTGAGACTTCCGCCGGAGATTGTGATATTTCCTGTCGGTGTTGCGCCGCTTTCGATAGTCACATCGTTTCTTGTGTGCAACGCGTCGTCGTATGCTTTGATAACTATTGTACCGCCCGTAACGGTGATCCCGTTATCCGCCTTTATTCCCTTGGTGGAATAATCGCCCTTGTCGCTGTTCCCGTCATTCATGCCGCCGGGGTCTCCCATGCCACCGGGACCTCCCATGCCGCCGGGACCTCCCATGCCGCCGGAACCTCCCATGCCGCCGGGGCCTGCCTGTGAGGTTGTTGTATAATTTGTCCAGCTGAAGGTGTTTGCCGCGGATGAGGTGCTGCCGGGTCTGCCGCCGGTATATCCTCCGAAGGCTATCGTATCGTAATTCTGATTCAATGTCATCTGTGAGGATGCGCGATAGTAGGAAGACGACTGTCCCTGCTCCTGGGTGGAATTATAAACATATACTATCATATATTGGTAGCCGGAGGGCTTTTCGACCTCGTAATAGTAATAGCTTTGTCTGCCCGAGCTTACCGTCTTATAGCTTCCGTCGGTATTTACCCATTTGCCGTCGCTTTCGGTATTGAAGTAATATACCGAGTATTTATATTCGGTGCCGGTCGAACGTATATAGTAGATATTTTCGGATACCGCGGTAATCTCCTCGGAATATCCGGAATACTTATCGGTATATATATTCAGCGTTCCGCCGTTTATATTGACGTCAAACGCGGCGTCAATACCGTCGCAGGCGGCGTAGATATTCAATATACCGTCATCGACCGTCACGCTTCCCTTCTGCTTGCCCTTTGAAGAAAGTGCGGTATTTGAGGTCTTGATGCCGTCGCCCTGCCGTGCGATAAGCGTGATATCGCCCGAGCTTATTTTTACCTCGTCGTTGCCTTTGAGAGCATTGTCAAGGCAGCTTACATAAAGGATGAGCTTCTGGACCGTGATGTCATTCTTTGAATGAATACCGTTGCCGTTGTCGGACACCACCTTGAGCGTTCCCGAGCCCTTAAGCTTAAGGTCACATTCGGAACAGACCGCTGCCTTTACATCGTCGTCGCCGATCTCGGTGCGCTTGTCGTATATGCCGTTGTCCGTGTCCTTTTTTGCCGAAATGTCAAATCCGTTGGCGCCGGCAATATATATCGGGCAGGCGGAATTTGAGGTTACGGTAAATCCGGAAAGCTCCAGAACCGCGTCGGTATTTTCATTGACCGTGAATTTAAGCGAGCCGCAGTATTCTCCGGTTGCTGTAAATACAATTTCATCGGTCGATTCAGCCGTATAGGTAAAGCTGAGTGCGCCCGAGCTTTTATCAAGCGAATATTCCGTACCGTTCGGATATCCAAAGGTGGCTTTATATGACGCCTTGTCGGAGGTCTGCTTTACGGTTGCGGTTCCGTCTCCGTTGTCGGTCAATTCGTAGGTGTATTCCGCGTCCTCGGCAGGCTTGGTATTGTCGGGGACGTTTGTCGATATTTCGCCGGTCGTTCCGCCGTTTCCGCCGTTTCCGCTACCGTCGGCAGACGTGCCGTCGGATTCTGTTGTATTTCCCGCCGGTGTATTGTTGCAGGCGGTAAGCGAAACAATGAGCGCTATCGCAAAGATTACGCAGAGTATGCGTGTGTACAATGCTTTTTTGCTTTTAAGAATACTTCTTCCGTCAGAGATCATTTTTTTCTTCCTCCTTTAAAAGTGCTATTTCAAGGTTTCCGTTTCTTACGCGCAGTGCGTCGATAAATGCTTTTTCCGATGCGTCGGGCTTTAATCTGACATGGTATGTCAGCCTGAACAGGCTGCCCATATTGGTAGTCTTGACGCCCGCAAGCTCATGGGTATCGGTAAATTCCGAAAATATTCCGTCGAATATATCCGAATAGTCAAGATCCTCCGGAATCGTAATCTTAAGCGTTTTGTCCGTGCTTTTTTCCGCCGCTTTTGCGGAGATAATATTTCCGGCGACCGAAAGCAGACACATTATGACAGTAAACAGCAGGGCGTATGCAAGATAGCCGACGCCGGCGATAAGCCCCGAGCACATGGTCATGAAGATAAGGCTGATCTCCTTGGCACTTCCCTGCGCCGAGCGGAATCTGACAAGCGAGAATGCTCCGGCGATCGCGACGCCTATACCGATATTGCCGTTTACCATCATTATGACCACGCAGACGACCGAAGGCAGAAGCGCCAGCGAATAGCGGAAGCTTGAGGTGGTACGGCTCCTGAAGGACGCCGCAAAAAGGTACATAATTCCGGTGAGCAGCGAAATTCCTATGCAGAGCAGGAATTTCCATGCGGATATTGTGGTTTGCGTTGAGTCAGCGAAAATGTTGTTGAATATTTCAGGCATAAAGTTTGTCTCCCTTCGGTACTGTTTTTTCTTTATCTGTTTGTGTTATCGTCGCCGGTATATTATAAATCCTTTTGCATGGCGACGGGGTGCCGGCGATTGCCTCGTACGCTCTGCCGTATTTTGAAAATGAAGTCTGTCTGATTCTTTCCTCCGACAGCGTAGCCGCAAGCCAGAGCGGTATTGCGCCCGTTGCTTTTATCTCCATAAGTCTCATGCCGTCCGGAAGTATCGGTGTTCCGTATATACCGGCGGAAAGCTCGGTGTCGGTATCGCGCCAGAGTATGTCGCTGTCGAAGGTGATGCGAAGTCCCGGATCGGATATCCAGTAATAGGCTTCCCTCTTATATGAAAGGAAGACTGCCGGGGCAAGTTCGGGGTAGAAGCTCATGAAATACGCGATCTCCTTTGTTATCTGCGAGTGCGGCGTCGGCGTTTCGATAAATCCGAGCGCTTCGCGGTAGCTCATTGCTTCGCGGCGTTTATATACCACGGACTCGTATTTTTTCTTAAGCTCAAGAAACACGCGGCTGTCCGCGCCGGGAGTTCCGTAGCTTCGCAGGCGAAGCTTTTCCTTATATACGGGCTTTTCAAGCGACCGGCGTATCAGTCTGTAATCCGGTGTGTCGAAATATATATTGCAGATATCGCTTTTACCGTATTCGTCCCCGCGCATTTTTTCTTCCATCGCCCGCATGACAGCGGAATATTGCGCGTCATTCAGAAGATATTTGAGCTCGTATCTTTTAAATATGCTCAGGACCTTAGGTTCGCTTCCCATTTTCATGCACCTCTTTTCTTTATCTGCGCACATTATATCTGCCCAACTTAAAACGAAGTATAAAACGAAATAATAGTTGAAAAAATTTTTTAAAATTCAAAGCAGGCAAATTTCGGGCGAAAAAGCAGTATCGGGAGAGCGTTATATAATCAAATGTTAATAAATAGTAAACTATTATCTGTTTTTTGAAAATACGCAAAAGTATGATATACTTATAATGAGATTTTCGGGAAAGAAGGGAAAGCAAAAATGATACTTATATTGTATATACTGTCAGCGATAGTTGCGATAATATTGTTAAGGTATGTCTGGCTGCTTATCAGGCGTTTCGCTTTTATAAGAAAGCTGAGAGCCGCCGGCGCAGACGACGTGAAGCTTAAACGTCCGACCTTGGTTTCCGTTTTGTTTCCCAACGGCAAAGAGGACATAAAGCTTTCAAAAGGCGGCCGCACATATTCTCTGACTGTTATTACCACACCGTTCCGAAGAGTAAGATATCATTTTTCGGATTCGGAGAGAGACGGCAAAAAGCTTGAGGTCATAGCGGAAAGAAAGGCAATGTATATTGTCAATAAAAAAATTCCTGGCGGATTTGCGTCATTTGACCGTGCAACTACGATCGCAAAATATTCATTGAATTTCGATATAAAGCCGAATCAAAATTCGGATTCGGGCATCGGGACCGCGGAACGGTATGTTATTCTTTACCCCGCGCCGAGAGCCGCCTCGCTTGCAACGACCTCGCACCTGATATTGCTCGGGAACGGAGACGAGCTTTTTGACGGCATCAAGATCTGCGGGCTTAAATATTTTATCGAAAACGTGCTTTCGGTCGACGGCACCGAGCCCGTGCGGGGCAATGTCGCCCAAAACAATTTTTGATTTGTCGGATTTTTTCAAAACAGCTTATATAGAAACAGGCAGTCGCCCGATCCGGGTACGGCTGTCTGTTTGGTTTTATATTATAAATTAAATTGCTATGATCAGAGCGTAACGGTCAGTATAAATTTCTTTCCGTCGGGAGAGTACGCGGAAATTTTCCCGTGATGTATTTCAACTATCGACTTTGCGACCGAAAGTCCTATCCCGTGACCGCCCGTCTCGCTGTTGCGGGATTTGTCAAGGCGACAGAAACGCTCGAATATTACGTCAAGATCGCCCTTCGGGACACCGTCGGTATCATTGGAAACCGTAAGGCGGCTGTTTTTTCCCGAGCCTGTCGGGACAAGCTCCGCGCGGATCTCCGAGCCGTCGGATGAATATTTGATTGCGTTATCGAAAATAAGAGTTAAAAGCTCTTTTATCATTGACATATCTCCGCAAAGCGAAAGTCCGGGAGCGATCCTGCAGTCAAGCAATCTTCCCGTCGCCTCGGCAAGCGAGTAGTACGGCTTTATCGCCTCCTCGGCTACCTCGCTGAGCGAAAAATCCGTCATTGTGTATTTTCGGTTTTCCTCGTCCATGCGCGACAGAAAAACAAGCTTGTTTGTCAGTTCGGTCAGGTGTCCGACCTGCTCTTTTATGGCATCCGTCCATTCGTTCTCACCGGTATTATATTCAAGTATCTCACAGCTTGCGCTTATAACGGTCAGGGGAGTTTTGAGCTCGTGGTTTGCATCGGTTATAAACTGCTTCTGCTTCTGATACATTTTCGCAAACGGGCGCATTATTATTCCCGAGAATATCACGACCAGTATAAAAACTATTACAAGTCCCGCAACGCTGAAAAATATGCTTGCGCTGAGGAACTCGCGGAAGGTATCAATATCCTTGGTGCAGTCAAGGAAAATGTACATCATTTCGTCGTCGTCAAAGTCAAAGGCAAGGTATTTATAATTGCCGACAAATCCCGAATATTTGCCGTCCGAAAAAAGCTGTTCGACATATTCTTCGGCTTCATCCTCGCTTACCGCCGCAATTTTTTCAATGTTGATTTCCTCGACGTCGCCGTCCTCTTTGTCGATCGTGACAGTAAAGAAACGTGTTTCATACGGCATTTCGGGCGACATCCAGCCGGGCAGCGGCTTATTTATATTGTTTGCGGTTCCGTTTCCGTTTTTATTCTTGTCGCTTTTGCTTGCCGAACCGCCCGGATCTGCCGCGTTCTGCTCCGGCGGAGTCGTGGCGCTTTGGTCGGGGAGCTCTGCGCCCTCATCTGCTTTCGGCGGCAGGTCGGATATACCGCCGCCGTGTATCGGAAACTTCCCGTCGTTTGTTTTGAGAAGCTCAAGCGTTTTGTCGGCTGTGCGGTTTATATCCGTATAGTTATGGATATTTATAAAGGTTATTATCGAAAGCAGCACGAGCGATGTTGCACACATTGCGACGATAATAAATTTTATACGCAGTTTTTTAAGCATTTTTGTTCTCCAGGGTATATCCTATATTTCTGACGGCTTTGATCCCTACCGACGAGCCGAGAATTTTGAGCTTTTTTCTGAGATATGAAATATACGTCCAAACGACGTTGATCTCGGCGTTGCTGTCAAAGCCCCATATTTTTTCCATAAATCTTTCGGAGGATATTATCTGCGACGGATTTTTCATGAACATTTCCATAATTTGAAATTCCTTTGCGGTCAAAAGCAGCTTTCCGGACGGAGAAACAAGCTCGAAGGAAACGCGGTCAAGCCTGAGATCTCCGAAGAAAAGCGAATTATCCGTAAGCTCGGTCTGCCGTCTTGTTATGGCGCGAATTCTTGCCAAAAGCTCCTTTGTGACAAAGGGCTTGGTAAGATAATCGTCGGCTCCGCAGTCAAGGCCTGTGACCTTATCGTCTATCTCGCTTTTTGCCGTCAGCAAAAGCACGGGTATCGTGTTTCCTGCGGCGCGTATGGTCTTGAGTACGGTTATACCGTCGGCTTTCGGCATCATGATATCGAGTATCGCCGCGTCGTAGACCTCGCTTTCAAGGTAGTCTATGGCGTCCTGACCGTTATATACGGCATCGACAGAATAATTATTATGTTTAAGGATGGTAACGAGTGCGTTTGAAAGCGCGCGTTCGTCCTCTGCAAGCAAAAGCCGCATTATAAATCACCTCGCGTTTTTCGAAAATAATTCCGGAAACAATTCTTATCTTATGTTGAGCATTATATATACGAAACCTTAAATCAACTAAAAAAATTATAACACAACGAAGAAAATATATCAAGTGGGGATTTTTCCGAAGGATCGCGCCGCCCCGCTTCAAAAGTCCGAGAAAGTAATCAAATTCACAAAAATTATGTTGATATTTCGGGATGACTGTGTTATAATTAATTATCTGTGGTTTGTATAACGTCATAACTCATCCGAAATAATAAAAAACCGCAGGGCTTTATAATTTTTACGCAAATCAACCCACCGGAGGATCATATAAATTGAAAAACCCGATAAAAATGCGTTCGGGAGCACTTATACCTGAGCTGACCAAAAAAGAAGCAGACGCCAGAAATTATATTTCGAGAAGTATGCTCACTCAAATGCATCTCATGCCGACAGGAGACCCTGTGGCTTACGTCCGTGCCGACGATGGCAGCGTTATCTACTATTTCCACCCAGAAAAGGTCACAGAGGAGCCGCCGGAGGTCTGGTACTACTCCGCTCCCGCAAAATCCGAAACCATCACGCTTGAAAGCGGCAGTGTTATCGAACGAATGAGTATAAAACGCGCGGCGTCGCGCGGCTATTATACACTTGAGCGCTTGGCGCAGATGAAATATGACACAATGGAAGAGCCTGTGGCATATACATACAAAAAGGACAAAAGCATTCTGTATTTTTACGACAAAAAAACCGCGATCCGTCAGCCTCTCATGTGCGTGCGTTGCGGCAAAAAAATAAGATACAAGAAAAAGCTTTGCGAGGACTGCTATCTTGAAGATCTTGCCGTAAGGCGCGAGGAGGGCGATCTACACAGAAACGCGTATTACGGAATGAATCCCGAAAAAGTGCTTTTCTTCGACCTTGAGCTTACGGGTGTTTACGATCATGACGAGATAATCTCGATCACGATAACGGACGCCAACGGCAAGCTTATAATGGACACGCTTGTAAAGCCTACACATACAAAAAGATGGAAACGCACCGAAAAGATTCATGGCATAACACCCGAGATGGTTGCGGACGCGCCGCTTCTTGCCGATCTTAAAGATGAGTTGAAGCGCATTTTTGCAAATGCCGACAACATAATAGCCTACGGCGTTTCGACGGATTACAGCCATATGAAGTACATATACGACACAGAAGCCGAGCGCGAAGCCTTTCATGCAAAGACGCGTTGCTGTGCAAACGAATTTGTGCGTTATATCCATGAGCATTGCCCCGATGTAACACACGCCTCGCTTACCGACGCCATGCAGTGCCTCGGTATCGCCTGGGACGGCACGGCGCACACCTCGATTGCCGATACCATCGGCTGCCGCAAGGTTTGGGCAACGCTTTTCCCGCACTATTACGAAAAGCAGAATGCCGTGAATGCCTGAGACTGTGCGGTACGCATTATTATATCAAGATAGTACAAAGCTTAAAAATACAAAGTCAAGGAGAGTACCCGAATCATGTCATTTTTGTTTCCGAATGAACACCCGGCAAAAGCGCCGGAAGGCAGTGCGCTTATAGCGACTGTGTTTGACCCGCTTAAAACCGCTATAATCAAGGGGATCCTTGAAAGTGCCGAGATCCCGTTTCTCGTAAAGGAGCGCGGCTCGGGCTCATCACTCAGCATTATTCTGGGATCGAATTATCTCGGCACGGATATCTATGTTCCGGATAAATGTGCGGACAGGGCGCTTGAGCTTATCGCTCCGTTGTTTGAAGACGAAGAAAACGACGAAAGTGTAAGTGAAGAAATTGAAGAAAGCGAAGAAAGCGACGACGATGAAGCCGAAGACGATAATGAAGATAATGAAGATAACGATGCGGAAGAAGAGGAGCAATAAAAAACGTGAGCGAACAGACAAAGATCAAGGAGATACTTCTCTGCAAATACGGAGAGATCGTACTTAAAGGCGCAAACCGCAGATATTTTGAGGATATGCTTTGCAAGGAATTGAAATACCGCGCGACCTTTCACGGAAATTTCAACATAACACGCTCGCAGAGCACCATATATATCGAACCTGCGGATGATGACGCGGATATCGACGGAATGTTTGACGCCGCAATGAAGACCTTCGGGATCATCGCGGTATCGCGTGCCGCGGAATGCGAAAAAAATATGGAAAGCATATTTAAAATGGCGAAGGAATATATTCCCGGCTTTATGAGTGGAGCCAAAACCTTTAAGGTGGAGAGCCGCCGCTCGGACAAGACCTTTCCGTTGGGCTCGCTTGAGATTTCATGCGAGGTCGGCGGAGCAATCCTTGACGCCTGCCCATGGCTTTCGGTAGACGTGCATAATCCCGATATCGAGGTGCGCGTTGAGATACGCGAATTTGCGGCATATATCCATGCCGGGCAGTTCAAGGGCGCGGGCGGTATGCCCGTCGGAACCAACGGCAAGGGGCTTTTGCTTCTTTCGGGCGGTATTGATTCGCCGGTCGCAGGCTATATGATGGCAAAGCGCGGAGTCAAGCTTGAAGCCGTACACTTCGAATCCTTCCCCTACACCTCCGAGCTTGCAAGAGAAAAGGTCATAAGCCTTGCCGGGATCCTTGCGACATATGCGGGAAGCATAGTAGTTCATGTTGTTTCGCTGACGCACATTCAGGAGGAGCTTGTCAGGCACTGCAACGAGGATTATTTCACGTTGCTTTTGCGCAGATATATGATGACGATAGCCGAGAAAATAGCGAACGAGCGCGAGTGCGGCGCACTCATTACGGGCGAGAGCGTCGGTCAGGTCGCAAGCCAGACCATGCAGGCGATTGCCGTGACCGACAATGCCGTGGATATACCTGTTTTCCGCCCCTGTATAGGTATGGACAAAGAGGAAATCGTTCAGATATCACGCCGTATCGACACTTATGACACGTCGATAATGCCTTACGAGGACTGCTGCACGGTGTTCACGCCCAAGCATCCCAAGACGCGCCCCGAGCTTGAAAAGGTTCTTGAAGAGGAAAGAAAGCTTGATTTTGACGCGCTGGTCGACGAGGCGCTCGGCTCGAAATATACCGTTTACGCCAAAGCGGAATTCTGACCCGGCGGCACAAGGGCAACCCCCAAAATTAAATAAAAAGCGCACGAAAGCGCAGATCTCATCCTTCGTAATTGCGCGGGATGAGATTTTTTTCAGGAGGAATTATGCAGGACATACGGAGCTTTGCCGTCGGCGGTATACGTCACGGAAAGTCAAACGAAATATACGGTTCGGTCGTCGAAATATCCGAAACAAAGAAAGCGTCCGAAATAATACCGACGAAAAACAAGAGCGTTTCGGCAGGCGAGAGTGCAATAAGCGACGAAAGGCTGTATGAGATACTTCTTTCTTCCTTCGGCGCGGCAGCCGCGAAAAAGCCGGAAAAAATTCTGATAATCCCGCCGGATTATACGCGGATGTATTCCGGGGCGGGAAAGATAACAAATGCGCTTTGGAGAATATTCAAAAGCTCCTCTCCGGACGTCAGGATAGACATTCTCCCCGCACTCGGCACGCATGCGCCTATGACAAGGGAGGAATTTTCGGCTTTTTTCGGAGATGAGATCCCTTTTGAGTGTATGATAATCCACAGGTGGCGGCAGGATGTGGTGAAGATAGGCGAGGTCCCCGCAGAATTTGTTTCCCGGGTATCGGACGGGCTTGTAAACGAAAAGACCGACGTTGAAATAAACCGCGTAATAATCGAGGGCGGATATGATCTCATAATATCGGCAGGTCAGGTCGTACCGCACGAGGTGGTAGGCATGGCAAATTATTCGAAAAATATATTTGTCGGTTGCGGCGGTCCGTCAATGATAGGCTCCTCGCATATGCTCGGTGCTTTTTACGGCATGGAGCGCATAATGGGAAAGGATTTTTCGCCTGTAAGGCGCGTTTTCGATTATGCCGAAAACAAATTTTTAAGAGAAAAATGCGATCTCCCGCTTGTATATATTCTTACCGTTACCACAAGTGAGAACGAAAAGACCAACCTTCACGGAATATACATCGGAAAGACCCGCGCGGCATTTGAAAGTGCCGTCGGTGAGAGCCGCCGCCTGAATCTCATTCATATTGACAAGCCTATAAAAAAGGCGGTGGTCTATCTCTGTCCCGAGGAATTCAGATCGACATGGCTCGGAAACAAGGCGATATATCGCACGAGAATGGCGATCGCCGACCGCGGAGAGCTTATAGTAATCGCCCCGGCAGTCGAAAAATTCGGCGAGGACGCCGAAAATGACCGTCTGATACGAAAATACGGCTATTGCGGCAGAGAAAGCATTCTGTGCCTGGTAAAGGAAAATGCCGATCTCCGGGAAAACCTCTCGGTTGCGGCGCACCTTATCCATGGTTCATCCGATGGCAGGTTCAAAATCACCTACTGCCCCGGCAGAATGACCGAGGACGAGATAAGAGCTGCAGGCTTCGGCTATATGAGCTACGAGGACGCGGAAAGGCTTTATCCGCATGACAGGCTCACCGACGGGTATAATACGATAATGCACAGCGACGGAAGCACCGAGGAAATATTCTATATAAGCAACCCGGCGCTCGGGCTGTGGGAGGCATAACAAAGGCTCCGCACCGCATAATCGAATATGTTTATTATATTATCAGATAATCTATGGCAAAACGAAAGGAATTTACGGATATGAAAAACGGAAAGATCGGATACGCCGTCCTCGGACTCGGAATAGGTATGGCACACGCCGAGGGCGCGCATCTGTGCGAAGACTGCGAGCTTGTCGCAGCCTGCGACCTTGATACACTTAGACTTGAAAAATTCTCGGAGCTCTACCCTTACGCGGACACATACACCGATTTTGACAGGCTACTGAAGGATGAACGGGTGGATATAATCAGCATTTGTCTGCCAAGCTCAATGCACGCCGAATTTGCCGTCAGTGCAATGGAAGCGGGGAAAAACGTTCTCATCGAAAAGCCGATAGATATAACGCCGGAACGCGCAATGCTGATCGAGCAGGCAAGACTGCGCACGGGAAAGCTCGCAGGAGTTGTCCACCAGAACCGTTTCAATCTTGATATGTACCGCATCAAGAGCGCAGTCGAGAGCGGCGGGCTCGGCAAGCTCTATCTCGGCACCTTCGCAGTCAAATGGTACAGAGAGCAAAGCTACTACGACCGCGGCGGCTGGCGCGGCACATGGAAATACGACGGCGGCGGCTCGCTTATGAATCAGTCGATACACACGGTAGACCTCATGCAATGGCTCATGGGCGAGGTAAGATCCGTCCGCTCTGTTGCCGGAACGGTCGCTCACAATATCGAGACCGAGGACATGACCGCCTCGCTTGTGGAATTTGAGAGCGGCGCCGTTGCCACCTTTGTCAGCACGACCTGTGCATATCCCGGGCTTTCGACCGAGATAATGCTGTACGGGACGGGCGGAAGCATCGAAGCGGACGGCGACAGGCTCAAAAGATGGAATGTCCGCCTGCCGGAGGACCGCGACTTCATAGATATCGGCGGTGAGGAGCTTTCCGAGGAGGATTATTCGGATTATATGCTTGAAATTTACGGCAAGGGAAACCGCACCGCCGCAAAGCTTCTGTCAGAGGCGGGACTCTGTGCCGACGGAGTAACCAAAGCCTCGGAAGGCGAAAAAAGACCGATAACATACGGACACAGATTTGTCGTCGAGGATATGGTGCGCGCCGTAAAGGACGGTAAAGACCCCGCCGTCATGCCGCTTGAAGCCATGAAGAGCCTGAAGATCGTCCGCGATATATACGACGCGGCAGGCATCCTGCCGAGAGACTGAACTTTTACCTGTCGGTTGCGCGCAAAACCCGGCTCTTGCCGTCACTTTGATGCGAAAATTTTCCGCATTTTTGGGATTTTCCCGTAATTTCCCGTAATTTCTCCGTAATTATAAGCTGATTTTATCCACACAGGTTTTCCACAAAAGTTTTCCACAGGGTGTGGAAAAGGTCTGTGGATAATGTGTGTGGAAAAGTTTTTGCGTATTCTTTGCGGGATTATAGCGTTTCAATAAAAAAAGTCAAGGACATTTCCGGCTTTGTTTGCCGCAGAATACGACAAATTTTGCCCTGTTTTATCGGGCTTTTCGGCAAGAGCGGTGGCAGATGCGGAAGTATTGCTGTGGAAAACCTGCGGAAAGCATTCGGCTTTAAAATATATTTTACCGCGGTCGCACATTAAATACTGTACAAATTGCGCAGCTGCGTTTTGTGCAAGTTTACAATTATCGCATTTTTAGCAATATTTGTCCTGAAAAATTCAGAATGTGTCTTGAAATTAAGCATTTATTGTCTTATAATAGAATCGTATAAGTAATATTGTTCGTACAGCGAACATATGAAAGCAAAATACGAAAGGATGGATAATTATTATGTCATTACCGGTAGCAGTTCAGGTTTATTCGGTCAGAGATGACGCGAAGGCAGACCTTAAAGGCACATTGAAAAAAATCAAAGAAATGGGATACGACGGCGTGGAATTTGCCGGACTTTATGACCACACAGCAGCAGAAGTCAAGGCTATGTGTGAGGAAATCGGTCTTGTACCGCTCTCCGCTCACGTTCCGTTTGTTGATATGCTCAAGGATCCCCACGGCGTGCTTTCAACCTATGCGGAGATCGGCTGCAAATATGTTGCCGTTCCCTACCTTGTTCCGGAACACAGACCTGGTACTCCCAACTTCCCGTTTGTTGTTGAATTTATCGGAATACTCTGCAAAGCCGCAAAGGATCTCGGTATGCAGATGCTTTATCACAACCACGATTTCGAATTTATGAAACTCGGCGGCAAATACGCCCTCGATATTCTCTATGATACAATTCCCGCAGACCTGCTCAAGACCGAGCTTGATGTTTGCTGGGTAAATGTCGGCGGCGAGAATCCCTCCGATTACATCAGAAAATACAGCGGCAGATGCCCTGTTGTTCACCTGAAGGATTTCTACGGTGAAAAATCCGACGATATGTACGAGCTTATCGGTATCGAAAACAAGGCTCCCAAGCGTCCGGGCAACTTTGAGTTCAGACCGGTCGGTTCGGGACTTCAGGATTTCCCGTCCATTCTCAAAGCATCCGAAGAATCGGGAGCTGAATGGGTCATCGTTGAGCAGGACAAACCGAGCATGGGACTTACACCCATGGAATGTATCCAAAAGAGCCGCGAGTATCTTAAAACTCTCGGATATTGAGCTTCAAGCCAATTACTTTTTGAAAATTTGAAAATTTAAAAATTTAAATCTAAAATCAAAATACTACCAAAACAAACCCGATGGAGGAAAGAAAAATGGCAGATAAATCTATGGACGGACTTAACAGCTTCACAGCCGTTGCTGAAAATACCGTCGATACCACAAAAAAACTCAGAGTCGGTATAATCGGTTGCGGTTGGATTGCAGCTTCACACATCAAAGCGTACCTCAATCAGCCCGACGTTGAGCTTGTCGCAGGTTGCGACCTTATTCCCGGCAAGGCAGCAGCTTTCTTTGAAAAGTACGGCGTTGAAGGCGTTAAGACCGATTATGCTTCACACAAAGAAATGCTCGACGACGAAAGCCTTAAGCTTGACGCGGTAAGCATTTGTACATACAACCGTCAGCACGCGGCTCCGGCTATCTACGCGCTGAACAAGGGCATCAACGTACTTCTTGAAAAGCCCTTTACAGTAACCCTCGATGAAGCTGTTGAGGTCATGAAGGCTGAAAAAGCAAGCGGAAAAATCCTTTCGATCGGCTTCCAGCCCAGACTTGACGCCAACATGAAGATGATAAAGAAGATTGTTGACTCGGGCGAGCTCGGCAAAATCTACTACATTCAGACAGGCGGCGGCAGACGCAGAGGTATTCCTACCCCATACGGTACGACCTTTATCGAAGAGGACACCGCGGGAATCGGTGCGCTCGGCGATATCGGATGCTACTCACTCGATATGGTGCTCAACGCAATCGGTTATCCGAAGCCCCTCACAGTCTCCGGCTACAAATCCGCTTTCTTCGGCACAGACCCGAACTACTGCGGTTACAGAGCCGACAAGAGAGCAGAATATGCAAATAAATTCGGCGTTGACGATTTTGCGGCAGCGTTTGTACGTCTTGAAGGCGGCATCGTGCTTGACTTCAGAATTGCATGGGCTATGAACATGGATACCCCCGGTGACACCATCATTCTCGGTACAAAGGGCGGCCTCCGTATCCCGTCAACCGAGTGCTGGAACGGCACAGTCGGCGGTCCTATGAAGATATATCACGAGGTTTGCGGACAGCAGGTTGAGACCGAGATCCCGATCATCAAGATGAAAGAGGGACTCTTTGATCTCAAGATCCGTACATTCCTTGACGCTATCAAAAACGGCGGCACGGCTCCCGTTCCGTCCTCACAGATAATCATCAACCAGGCTATTATCGACGGTATCGCTAAATCCGCCGAAAGCGGCAAAGAAGTTGAGATCACCATTCCCGAGGTATAAGACAACAGAATCGGAAGCTTCAATAATATTATGAGCTTGGCGGCGGGGGCTTCGGCTCCTGCCGCTTTGAATTATAAAAACAGCTTTGACGCTTTCGACGTTTGTTTAAATGTATTTCACCGAAACTATCAGGAAAAAGAAAGAGAATATAAAAGCATGGCAGAAGTAATCACAGGAAACAGAGACGCGGATCTTGACGCGTTCAAAAATACCGATGTCGAGACCACGGTCACAGACACCGGACGAAAGGTCAGAGTCGGCTTCATCGGCACCGGCGGCATTGCCAATTCGCACATGAAGGCATATCTCAAGCGCCCCGATGTTGAAATTGTTGCAGGCTGCGACCTCGTACCCGGCAAGGCTGCCGAATTTTTCAAAAAATATGAGCTTGAAGGCGTTAAAACCGACTATGCGTCGCACAAGGAAATGCTTGATGATGAAGGTCTTAAGCTTGATGCGGTTAGCATTTGTACATACAACCGTCAGCACGCTCCCTGCGCAATTTATGCGCTCAAAAAAGGCATAAATGTGCTTCTTGAAAAGCCCTTCACGGTCACGCTCGACGAAGCTATCGAGGTTATGAAGGTTGAAAAGGAAAGCGGAAAGATCCTTTCAATCGGTTTTCAGCCGAGATTCGACCCGAATATGCAGATGATAAAGAAGATCTGCGAATCGGGTGAGCTCGGAAAGATATACTATATTCAGATTGGTGGCGGCAGACGCAGAGGCATTCCCGTAAGCCACGGCACGACCTTCATAGAGGATGCGACCGCAGGAATCGGCGCACTCGGCGATATCGGATGCTACGCCATCGACATGGTCATGAACGCCATCGGATACCCGAAGCCTCTGACGGCAACCGGCTTTACCTCGGACTATTTCGGCAAGGACCCGAGCTTCTGCAAATACGGAAGTCACGGCAAGGAATACGCCGAAAAATTCGGAGTTGATGATTTTGCAAGTGCGCTTGTACGTCTTGAAGGCGACATTATACTCGACTTCCGCACCTCATGGGCTATGAATATCGACACTCCCGGCGACACGATAATTCTCGGCACCAAAGCCGGGCTTCGTATTCCGTCAACCGAGTGCTGGAACGGTACGGTCGGCGGTCCGATGGTGCTTTACTCCGAGGTCGACGGACTTCAGGTTGAAACGGTTATCCCGCCGATAGTCAAAAAGGATCTTGACCGTGTTGCTCTCAAGATCAGCAGCTTTATCGACGCGGTAAAGACCGGCGGCAAAGCACCCGTCCCGACCTCGCAGATCATTATAAATCAGGCTATCATTGACGGCATTGCCCGCTCTGCAAAGCTCGGCAAAGAGGTTTCTATCGAAATCCCCGAGATTTGAATCGCAGACGAAAAAGCATTACCGCAATAATTACCGAATAATCATTTTAAAGCAAAACCCCGCCGATGTAACATCGGCGGGATTTTTTTAAGTATTTAATTAAATTGCTGAATTGTTCAATTGTGTAATTTTGAAATTATTCAATTGATGAATTGCGCAATTTTGAAATTGTTCAATTTTAAAATTGTTTTATCCGTTTATCTGCGCGGAGCTACGGTATTGCCGGAGCCATTCTTGCTATCCGAAGCTGCCATATCAGATTGATTATCTTCTTTTGAGCGTATCTCGGGAGCATTGCCGCCGAGAATAAGTCTCTGATATTCAACGGACATTTCGGGGCAGAATTTACGCTTAAGTACATTAATAACGATTCCCACAGCCATTACCAGAATACCGCATACAATCATCACGATCAACGCACTTTTGCTGCTGTCGGGCAGCTGGTAGATGTGTGAGGAGGTTGTAATAACATTCGCTGTATCTCCGGTAATTTCAAAGTCGTATTCCTTTGCGTTTTGCAGATAGTCTGCAACGAAGGGCAAAGCGGCGGTGATGACAGAAACGATACCGTTATAGATAAGCCCCCTGTCGTTCTTTTTCTGCGTGAGACACAGTCTGTTGGTAGCGCCGAGGATGAGCGCAGCACAGCTGCATACTGCGAATACAGCAAAAAGCATAATGATTCCGGCGTCGATAAGCCAATCATATCCTATGCCGACCTCGGCGATCTTTTTACCGTCGGTTATCTCATTGAAGCCTTTAATTGCAGAATTGACGGCTGTAACATTTACCGTGAGCTTTTCCATATAGCTTCCGAAAGCGTCAAAGAAGCCTTTGATCACGCCGACCTTAAGTGTGCTTAAAGTATAGGCCACTCCGGCTATCAACGCGAAGCTGCAGGAGCTCTGGATTATGTTTACAAAGCAAAAGTCCTTTGCTTCATAGCTGCGCAGACGTGTTGCCACAAGATTGACAACAGCGCCGACGATCGAGCAGACAAATATCCATTTAAGACCGTAGCCAAATCCAAGACCGCTGAACAGCGTCAACATCAAAGCTATACAGATAGCAAAATCCAAGCCTGTCATCGGGATAGCGCCGATCTTTGCGGAAACTTTTTCGGGATAATCAAGGTTGCTGAGCGCTGAAATAAGTCCGATAATTACTTTTACACATACGACGATAGGCAGGATCGTAATCATTGATAAAATGGTCAGCAAAACGAGCACGCGTATAACGATCATAATTATTGTACCAACCGTGCTGCCACCGCTTTTCGCTTCGTCGGAGGCGGAACCACCGTTTTCGTTCTCTTTTCCGGTTTCAGCTTCGCTTCCGCTTTCAGCTTCATTTCCGGTTTCGTTTTCGCCGCCGGTCTCGCTTTCACTTCCGGTTACGGTTGCAGTTGTATCGGAAATCTCGCCGGAGCCGCTGCCGGTCTTGTTGTCAAAAATCTTATCGAAATCAACGATATCGACAGTCATTGCGACCACCATAACAAATGCTTCCTGATATTTGGGATCCTTAAGCATTTCTCTGATCTTTTCGAGATCCTCTTCACCGGTCTCTTTATTATTCTTTAATGATTTGAGAAGAGTTCCGATCGAGCGCACGATAAAAATATCCACGCGCACAAGCTTGGGCATGGTTACGCTTACCGATTCGGGAACTTCAATATTCAATTCACCTTTGTTGCTTTCGTTGAGTCTGTCTATTGCCGTCTGAAGTCCCTCTCTGACCTTATTATCCTTCAGGTCTACCGAAATAATAGGGCAGATGGAGAGCACGAGGATCACGAACGCCAAAGCAAGGCTGACCCAGACCCGCGCCGCGTTGATCGGTTTGGTTGGAAGATTAAGCTGTTTCATAAAAATGACCTCACGTCTGATAGAATTATTCACCAATGTTGACATATAGTGTGACCGTATTATAAAGCTTAATTGCATATTTGTCAATATATTTTTATCAAAAAAGTCAAAGTATTAATATTAAGCAAATTCTCAAAGTAAATGCAACAGTGCAGTTTAGAGTTGCATTTACTCTGAGAGTTTACTTTTTGAAAATATTTTTTGAAAAAACCAATTTTTTTCAAAAACCCTATTGCAAATAAAAAGACTTTATGGTATAATAAACGGGTGAGAATGAATGGCCCCTTGGTCAAGCGGCTAAGACATCGCCCTCTCACGGCGAAAACATGGGTTCGATTCCCGTAGGGGTCATAACAAAAAACGAGTAGCTTAAGTTACTCGTTTTTTATTACCCGGATTTTTATCGCTATTGCTTGGGTTCATAAAACTGAACTGTCGCTCTCTGCGCGACAGCTCAGTTTTTATCTTTTATATTTTTGACTTTCCGCCGCGGGTGTAATTACACGCCGCGGCGATTATAATTTTACAATTATATCAAAATTATTTTTTCTTTACAACTATAAGTGAGTTGTAAACCTGGCGCAGGGATTTATCCGACGGACTGTTTCTTGTCACATACTCTCCGGGGGTGGACGATGTGATAAATGTTGAGGATCCGCCGCCGTCAAGGTTAAGTGCGCTGACCGCGCCGACCTCTATCATAAGACTTGCAAGGTCGCCGAGCGATGCGCCGTTTGAAAGGCTCGGCTGTCTTCCGTCAACAACCATAAGTATAACATTTCCGTCCGCATCGATTCCGACTGCGGTTCTCGGGTGGCGTATTGTGCCGAAATCATCTGTTCCGGCTATATCGTATATATATCCGTTTTTAACAAGTATCTGTCTGCCGCCGACGGCTTCAGCAAGTCCGGTTTTGTATTTGCTGTCGCTTCCGTTATAGTCCGAGGCGCTTCCGATGACGGGGGTGCCGTCCTTCATTATGCCGAACCACGGGCGCTCGTTCGTACCGCTCAAAAGCTTACCGTTTCTTATGCAAAGTCCCTGGGGGGAATAGTCCGAGCTGATTCTGAAGAAGTCCGCATTCACGCCGGCATAGACCTCGTAGCCTGTCGCTGCGGCGTCCTTCATTGCTTTGAGCGTTGTGCTTCTGACACCGCCCACCGTGTCGCCAAGTCCCGGTGTTGCGTTTATGAGCTCGACCTTTTTGAGATCGGCGCGTACGACATAAGCGATAACGGACTTTCCGTTTTCGTCCTTATATGTTCTTTTGCTGTATGTAACTCCGTCGGCGATGGTTTCGGTCGTTTCGCTTACGAATACAAGCCCGTTCATAAGGTCTGTGCAGCTTGCGCCGACATATTCCTTATCGCTTATCTCAAGGTTATAGGTCCCCTTCTTCGGTATTGACGAAAGGAAGGTTTTGGCAAACGCCTTGACTGTGCTTTCGTAATTGGAATATGTGTCAATAACGACCGAAGAATTTTCGCCCGGGATATGCTTCAGGATATAGCTGTACGAGCCGTAGTTCACATCGCGAAGGTGTTTGCCGTCTGCGCCGCAGCCGACATAGACAGCGTGACCGCCTTTGAATTCGGCGAATCCCGAAACCTTCAGATTTACGCCGCTCTGCTTTTCGATCTCCTTTTTAAGGCTGGCGGCGGCTTTTTTTGCGTAGGTGCCCTTTGCGTAAACTATTGTATATTCCGACGCGTCTATACCGCAGATCTGAAGCTTTTCAAGTCCGTAGTCATGCTTATAGGTATATGACTTTCCGACTTCAAGCTCGCGTTTTTCGCCTTTACTGCCGCCGGGGGTATAGCCGTAGCAATCCGAAAGGAATTTCATTGCCGCGGAAAGGGTTGCGGAATCGCTTCCGCCGCATATTACGACACATTCGGGTGAGACGACCTCGTATTTATAGTCGTAGTATGTAAGCTCGTCAAGTGCCGCGACCGATTCGGGGCGGTTGGTGTCACCGATAAGGATCTCGTATTTATTGCGCACAAGCTCGCCGCGGTACCAATCGTTGTCTGCCTCTATCTTCTCGCCGTTAAGGTCGGAGAGGACGGTATGCACAAGGCTGAGGGCTGTCAATATATCCTCGGATCTGTTGGAATCCGAGCGAAGGACGGTCACCTCGCTTGAAAGCTTAAAGGTCCCGCTTTCGGGGTTCTGTGTTGTTTCAGATTCGCTCTCGGACGGTGCCTCTGTCTTTGTTACGCTTTCGGACTGTGAATCCGTATCCGGTCCGTCGGGTTGCTTTTGGCAGGCGGCAAGCGTCGTCGCCGCTATAACGGCGCACAAAAGCCATGCAAGCAGTTTTATCATCAGACTGCCTTGTCTTGCCTTTTCGGTATTGGCTGAAGCTGTGTTTTTCATGCTGTTTTCTCCGTTCTCCGCCGCATAGCGTGGCTCTCTTGCGGCGGCAGTTATTTGGGTTCTAATAGCTAAAAATAATCACAAATGATCACGCGCGGCGCTTTTTGGCGTTGGCAAAAGTCAGCCGGCGCGGATTATATCGCCCTCGTGTATTTCAAACGGCACGCGGGTATAAAATTCCATCGAGGGGTGCGGAACGGCTTCAAGCGGTTCGCCCTCTGCCGAATAAAGCTCGGTGACCGTAAACGGTTTACCTATCCGCGACGGTGATATGACCTCTGCGGCGTCGCCGACCTTCATTTTGTTTCTCTGAATAAAATGATAGAGTCTGCCGTTTTGATTTACGGCTTCAAGTCCTGCGGGAATGCTGTCCTCTCCGCCGACCTCAAGCGCTGTTGCGAAATATGCTTTTTCGCGGATATAGCCGGGCTGAGTGCAAAGGTGCGGCTCCTTCATCGGGTCGTCAAAATAGTAGCCCGAGCAGAACTCGCGATGCGATACACTGTCAAGCTCGCGGAGCCATGCCGGATTGAATTTATAGCTTTCGGGCGAGGCAAGATAGCTGTCGAACGCCATGCGGTAGGCGTTTGTAACGACGGCGGTATAATATGCGCTTTTCATTCTTCCCTCTATCTTAAAGCTGTCTATTCCGCAGGTCAAAAGCTCGGGAATGTGTTCTATTGTACACATATCCTTTGACGACATGACGAACGTGCCAAGCTCGTTCTCCTCTATCGGAAGCGGAGACTCGGGGCGTTTTTCCTCGACGATCCTGTAATTCCAGCGGCAGGGCTGGGTGCAGGCGCCGCGGTTTGCGTCGCGCCCCGTAAGGTGGTGCGAAAGCAGGCATCTGCCGCTGTATGAGATGCACATTGAGCCGTGTATGAAGGCTTCAAGCTCGACATCGGCAGGCAGTGACGCCTTGATAGCCTTTATTTCGTCGATGTTAAGTTCACGGGCGAGCACCAGCCGCTTGGCGCCGAGCGCCGCATATGCGTTTGCCGCCTCGGGGCTGACTATACTTGCCTGCGTGGAAATATGGAGCTCCATATCGGGGATAATCTGCTTTATCGTTGCAAGCACTCCGAGGTCGGCGACTATCACAGCGTCGATCCCGCAGTTCTTTATCTTTGACAGATAATCGCGCAGCATCGGATATTCATAGCCGTGCGGCATGGTATTCACGGTCAGATACATTTTCTTTCCGTGCGAATGAATGTATTCTGCGGCGGAATAAAGTTCTTCGACCGTGAAGTTATCTGCCGCCGATCTCATTCCGAACATATTTCCGGCAAGATATACGGCGTCGGCGCCGTAAAGTATTGCCGCTTTCATTTTTTCATAATTCCCCGCCGGGGACAAAAGCTCGGGCATTTTCAAATCTTCAAAAATTCTCTTTCTTTAAAAATTCCTTGATTCTTTTATCTGTTCTGTTTTTTGTTCCGTTGATGACCGTACCTGCGTTTATATTACCGGCGGCTCTGCCTTTTTGCGGAATGCGCGTCTTATCTCGCTTTCGATACCGTCAGCCATAAGCACAAAGCCGAGGTCATTGGGATGTGTTCCGTCCATTGAGCATTCGTTTTCGTACTTGCCGAGGAAGAAGGATTCTCCGTCGATATAGTAAACATTTTTATCGCCGTGTTCAAGCGCGTAACAGTAGGTATCGAAAACAACGTCGCGGCGCTCTGCGTATGCGCTGCCGAGGTTTGTCGAAGGATTCGGACGCGAGATCATAATATACGGAATATCCGGGTGCTTTTCGCGGATCTTCAGATAAAGAGGAAGATGTGTTTCGCGCAGATATTCGACGGTCGGTGCGTTATGGTCGTAATCGCAGACGAACATTTCCATATCAAGCCCTGCCATATACTCGCATATAGCCGGCTCCGCCTTTGCATTTCCGGAAAATCCGAGGTTGATGCAGTTGCGGTTGAGGCGGCGGCAAAGAATGTTGGGATAAACAAGTCCGGGTCTTGAAGCCGCGGTACCGTGAACTATCGACGAGCCGTATATTATTATCGGCTTGTCGCCGTCGTATTTAAGTCCTTCGGAAAGCTTTGCGTCAGCCTGAAGTCCGACATATAGGTCATGTACTACGGCGTGGATCGGGAAATTTATCGTAAAATGGCGCATTTTGCGTGAGCCGAACCTGATTATCTGCTCATAACCGTCCGTCATGTCATAGGGCGGCATGAAAACGCGATGGTATCTGCTGTCGGCTTCCGTATCCTCATAGAGATCAAAGCCGCCCGACATAGCAAGTGTGATATGGGGATTGCGCGCGATGGCAGATTCCCTGACCTTTATTGCAACATAAAGCGAATCCGTTGAGAAACGCACTCTGCCGCCCGCGCTCTCGCGTGCAAGGCGTTTTACTCCGTTGCTGGTTGCGGCGGCGACCTCCTCCGGTATCCTGCGGAAGACATCACTGTTTTGCGGATCGTAAAATCCGTAAAGCTCAAACGGTGCCCGTCTCACATCGTAAAACTTTATATCGGGCTCGGCTATATTTGTTTCAACTATCATATTTTTATCGACCTCGACATACACGCCTGTGTTCTCTGCCGGTCTCTTTTCTTCTGTACTCATTTTATAATTCTCCGTAAACTCTTTATTTGTATTGTTCTGTCGGCATCAGTCTGCCAATGACTTTTTGCGCATGGCGCGAAGCATTGTCTCTCCGATAGCGTCAGCCATCTTGGCAAAGCCTATATCTGACGGGTGTGTGCGGTCGACCGTGCACATATCTTCGTCGGGACCGCGGAAGATACCCGCTCCGTCGATGTAATAGACGTTCTTGTCTCCCGCCTCGCGGGCGAGTCTGTATGTTTCCATTATAACGTTGCGGCGGAGTATGCTTTCGTCATAGCCGCAGTCAAAGTCCGGACGCGAGAGCATGATATACGGTATATCCGGATGCTTTTCGCGGATCATATCGTACATTCTCTTGTGCGTCTGTTTCAGATAATCGGGATTCGGCGCGTTGTGGTCGTAATCCGAAACAAACATGGAGATATCAAGTCCTGCCATATATTCAACTATCGGAATCTCCGCTCTGCCGTTGCCGGAGAAGCCGAGATTGATATAATCGACTTCAAAGCGGCGCGCAAGCATATTCTGATAGTTAAGTCCGGGGCGCGAGGAGCAGGCACCCTGTGTTATGGACGAGCCGTAGAAAATGATCGGCTTTTTGTTGATATATTTCTTTCCGCCTTCGATTCTTGCGTCGTTCTGAAGCCCTATGTAAAGGCGGTCAACGTGGTTGTACGGCGGCATATTGATAGTCAGGTGACGCATTCTGCGGTCGGGAAATCTGATTATGGATTCGTAGCCGTTTGTCATTCCGACCTTGGGCTGAAATGCTCCGCAGTAGCGGCTCATAACGCCGGGCTCGTCATAGTCTATATACATATCAAAGCCCGATGAGCCGAGCAGGCTCACATGAGCCATCTGTCCTACAAAGGGCATGACAGCTTTAATTGCAACGTATTTTGAGTCGGTCGTAAAGCGGATTCTTCCGCCTGCGGTATCGCGGTGAAGCTTGCGAAGTCCCGGGTTAGTCGCCTCGGCGACCTCATAAGGAAGTCTTCTGAATACATCGTCGCTCTTGGGATTATACAGACCGTATATCTCAAACGGGTCGTTTCTGACATCATAAAGTGCGAGATCGGGTTCCTTAAGTGTTGTTTCATGGATCATATTGGGATCGACTTCCCATGTTATCAGCATATTTTTATCTTTTGATATATCTTTAGATTTATCTATTGAGTCGTTCATTTTTGTTTGTTGACCTTTCTTGTTTTCTTTTATTTATTTATATAAGTATCATTCATTTGCCTGTATGGCGTTTCCGGATACCGCTTTTTCTATCATTTCATCAACTATCGAACGTATCCTGAGCATCTCCTCCGAGCGATGGGGGCAACGGTCGAAGGCTATCTCGCCGCAGCTTTTTTCGACAGCGTCTATGACAGCCTGCCTGCCGTAGTATTGCTCGCAAAGCTTCATGGCGCAGAAATCGTCAAGCCCCTCTCGGAATTGGATAATTCTTATGGATTCCTCCGCCGTTCCGTCGGGCGCGGGATAGACCGAGAAGGCATCGCCTGCCGGGACAAACCAATCGCAGGACGGGTCAAGATACGGATTTATCAGATTATACGAGCCCTGATTATAGTAGAAATTGTAGCCCCACTGTAAAAATCCGGCGATATCATATTTATAGCACTGTGTGCCGAGTATTCTCGTGCGTGCGCCCGGCATAGCCAGGAAGCGATTGCTGACGTCCACGGACTGCCCGCAGCAATAATATGTCCAGAGCCCGGGAACCTTTTCGTCAAGGAACTGCTTTATATGGTTATTCGCTGCGACGGGGTATTTTACCGCGCCGCTGTGCCAGAAATCTATATTGGAAAGTGCGTCAATGCAGATATAGTCCTTTATCAGGTCGTCGACAATGCTTTTTGAGAGCATATACTGCTCTATATGCTCACCGTTCGGCTCATCGGATATATGGAAAATGCAACGGGCGTCATTGCCGCTCTTTTTCATATGCTCTATGAAAGCCGGAAGAAAGCTTCTTAAGAAATCCGCATATTCGCAGTCCGCCGAGCTTATCTCGGTGTCCCAGCCGAATATCCTTTCCGTGCTTCCCTCTTTTGCGTCTTTCGCTTCTTTCGCGTATTTCGCTTCTTTCGCTTCTTTCGCTTCTGAGCCGCTTTTTTCACTTATTCTCACCACTCTTGCTACTATCTTCGGGGCGTGTGCCGCGCCCCATTGTGTAAAGAGATGGGAAATCTCAAAATATCCGACACCGATACGGTCGCACATTTCGACCCAACGGTCAAGCAGTGAGAAGTCAAATTCATACCGTGCCTTACCGTTTACGTCGGCGCTTTCGTATTTTGTAACGCCGACGAGCTGTACCGTCGGACGTTCGCCACCTATGTGGGTGTCAAGCGGAGGAGTAAATATCGGCGTCAGCAATGTATTTATACCGTTTCTGACTGCGGTACGCGCAAAGCTTTCGATGATCTCCCAATGCCGCTCGGAAAAGACCGGGATGTTATATATATCCGCAAGGCAGTCGCAGTGGAACCACTGGGTAACATACATTGTGTTCTCGGGAAGATAGGCGTCGATAATATGTATATTTACCTCCGTATGTGCCGCGACAGTGTCGCCGTTTATAAGCTCAAACGAAAGCTTATGGTCTCCGGCTTCGGCAATTCCGCAGGTATCAATATCTATCCAGAGCGAGCGAAGCTCGTGCATGACGACGGGAACCCTTCCCTCGTTATGGAGCGGAGAGAGCAGGTCGGGATAAAGCCCCGGAGTATAGCGCAGGTAATTGTCGTCGCATCTGCCGGGATAGAACGGCATACCGACCGGAACGCACACGACGTTCCTCATTTCGCAGAAGTCCGAAAGCTCGCCGCCAAGCTTGGGTACCAGCCATGCTCTGTGTGTCGCCGTCGGGTCGGTCTCGGTATATAATATCTGCAGGGACAGGCGCTGATTGCGCAGCATTGTCAGGCTTTTTATCTGTCTGTATTCGTGAATATCCGCATCGGGAAAGGCTTTTTCAAGCGAGGATACGGGTTTTATCGAAACCATAATGTCTCTCCTTTTCCGTGTTTATCTGTATATGTTTTTAAGATATATGCTTCTGTTCCACGATAAAGTATAACACATTGACAGTTTAAAGTCAACCATCGGAGCGAACATCGCGGGGATTTTTTTGTGCGATATGCGATATTAGCCATGGTGCCTGTATTTTCGGTGCTCCATAACTGCAACTTAGCGCGTATTTTTTACCACTCACCGAAAATGTATTTACAAATCCGGAAAAATGATATAAAATATAAAACGTAAAGGGCAGACGAAAAAGGTCTGACAGAAAAAACCGGAAAGGACTGCGCCGATGCCGGCATATCCGGCGCAGCGGTAAGTAAAGCAAGATGAAACTTCGAATTGAGATATCAGACGACAGATCGGACGATACGCCCGACGAGGTCATAATACGATGCAAAAGCATCACCGATGAGGTGCGGCGGCTTCAGAATGCTTTCAATTCAGCGCTCAAGGGCTCGGAGCTTGCCCTGACCTCCGGTAATACCGAATATTTTATCCCCGTAAACGATATCCTGTTTTTTGAAACCGACGGAACCTCCGGCGGCGGTCATGTCAGCGCGCATACCAAGGACTCGATGTATTATTCCGAGCTTAAGCTTTACGAGCTCGAATCCATGCTTCCCGGATATTTCGCGCGTATCTCGAAATCCTGCATAGTCAATTCCTCAAAGATAGTTTCGCTCGGAAGAAACGTGACCGGAACTGCCGAGGCGCTCTTTGCAGGTACTTCAAAAAAGGTCTATGTTTCAAGAATGTATTACAAGGTGCTGAAAAACCTCATTTACGAAACAAGGCTCTCAAAGCCCTCGCACTGAAATCAATAAAGCCGGTATCGGCGATATAAGCTATAAGATATAATATTTTAAATAAAATAAAAAACAATATAAAAAAGCCCCGCCGAAGGCGGGAGAAAGGTCATCAAAATGAAAAAAATTGTTTGGGGCGTGCTTCTGATAGCCGTCGCTGTCCTTGTGATTTTAAATGCCGCCGGCGTTGAGCTTGGTGTTATCGGCGGTATAGCGTTCAACCGTCTGCTTTTAAGTGCCGTACTGCTTGCCGTCGCAATATGTCTCGCGATTGACAGTACATTTTGGCTTATTCCGTTTCCGCTTGCCGCGATCTTTTGCGTGCTCGAAAAGGACATAGCCCGTTGGACAGGCAGTGAAAGCACAAATATCATTTCCAATTGGCTCGTATTCGGCTGTGCTGCCCTGATGGCATTTGGAATATCGCTCATAACCTCGCCTATCAAGCGTATGCGCCGCAAGGCGAAGCAAAAAATAGTCTCGGGGCTCGGGGCTGTCTGCTACGATAATCATAACGGCGGAAATTCATCGTCAAACTCCTGTTTTTCATCCGAAACAAAATTTATCGACTGCAAAAGCTTCAAAAACTATTACTACTACATCAAAATGGGAAACGGCACGGTATTCTTTGAGAATGCCGACGCATATACCGGCGGCGGAACGCTCACGCTTGAATGCAGCATGGGCAACATCAACGTTACCGTTCCCTCCGATTGGAGAATCGAAGCCGACATAAAGACCTCGATGGGCTCGACAACGCTCCCCGCCGAAACGGATAAGTCCGGTCCCGTGCTTTATATAAACGGCACAAACAAAATGGGGTCGATAGATATTAAATATGACTGATATAAAATATAAATAACCAAAACGGCTGTTAAAAACCCGATGTTTTTAACAGCCGTTTTTTTTGCGTTTCTGCCTTGCTTTCTTCTGCGGCAAAAAGGCGACGGTGCTAAAATACTCAAAAAGAGTTTTTTAACACCGCCTTTTTGTTTGCCCTATTAAATTTTACAGGGAGGAACGGTTATTATTTACCGTCTTTACCTTTCTTTTTGAGCACGATAACCGTTACTGCGATGACGGCAGCAGCTACCACGACTATGATAGCTATAACTACGCCCGTTATCGGGCTTCCGTCGCCGTTATCACCGGGCTTGTCCGTATCCGTATTACCGGATTCGGTATCGCTGCCGGGTTCGCTTGTATCGGTGTCGTTGCCGGAGCCGGTATCGACCGTTTCATTATCTGCTCTGTTGACTGTGAGCGAGATCTCCTTTTCAATCCCCTGGTAGGTGAATTTGACTGTCTGCTGACCTGCGGTCAGAGGTGTGGTCGGGAGAACGAATCCCTCACTGACTTCGGATTCCGAGAAGTCGTCATAAATGACGGTCAGTATCATTCCCGAAGCGTCGAACAGCTCGCCTGCTTTATATACAAGCTTGCTCGGAGACTGCTTTATGCGGAGGTCGGTGATCTTTACCGTTTCTCCGAGTGCCTCACGCGCCTCGCGGATAACCTTTTCGGTATCAAAGAGCTTCTGTGCGTCGGTTATGAAGGTCTTCTGCTCAACATTTGTGACCTTGTTGTAAGCCACTCTTGCGGCATGGACAAGCTCTTTATATGCAGCAAGAATATCCTTTGCGGCGTTCTTGTCAGCCATTGATTTGACCGATTCGATATCCTTAATCTCGGGCATCTTGCTTATTGCTTCGATAGCCTTCAGCGTATCTTCCTCCGCTATTGTAGAGGTCTTTTCGGATTCCGCGAAGAAGAGCTTCCAGATGCGTCCTTCAAAGCCTGCTGCGTTTGCGGGGTATGAGAGCTTAAGTCCGAGGCTTTCGACCTTTGAAAGCTCAGGATAGAGCACGAGTGCCGCGTAGTCGGAGAAGTTTGCGTAGTATTTCTCCTCTGCCTTTGCGTCCTCGGAGGTTCTGTCCGCGTTGCTTGATTCGGAGAAGATATATTTCTGAGCGTCGTTTGCAAATACGTTTGCAATATAGGTTTCAAGTATCGGAGCGGTAAGTCCCGGGAATACATATTCCTTTGCGGAGCATCCGTAGAATGCCTTATCGCCTATTGCGGCGATCTCCTTTGACATTGTGACCTTTTCAAGCTTTGTGACCGAACGGAAAGCGTCGTCCTGGATCCTTACCGTACCTGCGGGAACGGTATATTCCTTTGCGTCGTATTCCGGCGGGCAGAGCTCAAGCTGTGCCGAGCCGTTCTCAAGTGTCGAGAAAAGTATTCCGTCCTTTACATAGTAGACCGGGTTGTTGCCGGCAAGAGCTATCTTTGACACCTTGGTGCCTATCAGTATGCCGCGGCCTATCGCCGTGCGTTCGCCTGCGATGGTTGCGGGAAGCGTAAAGGTTCCCTCAAGTGCGGTATTTTCAAACGCATATGCGCCGATTGTTTTTGCTTTTACAAGACCGTTCAGGGTCTTAAGCTTTGTGTTGCTGAATGCGCGCTCGCCGATATATTCGCAGGATACGAGGTTTGCGCTTTCGATAGAAGTATTTGCGAGTGCGCGGTTTCCTATTCTTGTAACCTTTGAAAGGTCGCTGAATTTCAGGCTCTCGCAATTTCTGAATGCGCTGTCGCCTATTTCCGTAAGTGAGTTGAGGTCAAGTGTCTCAAGCGCTTTGCAGCTTGCAAACGAGTAATCGCCTGCCTTGGTCAGCGCGCCGAGGTTAAGGTTCTTAACTGCCGAACAACCCGAGAAGGTCATATCGCCGATAACGGTGACGTTATTCTTTACGCTGTTCGGAAGCTTTATCTCGGTCAGATACGGGAAGCCGCTGAGGCTGTAAAACATTGCGTCGCCGAGCACTGTCGTACCCTCGGCAAGGCTTACGCTCTTTAACGGGTAGTAGTCGGGTGCACCGTCGAATGTCGGGTCGGGTGCGTAGTAGAATGTAAATGCGCCGATCTTTGTAAGTGCCGGGAGACTTATGCTCTCAAGCTTATACATATATGAGAATACATAGTTTCCGAGCGCTCTTACCGCACTTCCTGTCAGATCAAGTGTTTCAAAGTCGGTGTAGCTGAAGGAGCGGTCGCCGAGCTTTGTGATCGTGCCGCTGAGTTTTACCGATTTAAGTGCGGTAAACTCAAAGGTCTTTGCCGGGAGTTCGGCAATATTCGCACTGACATCGACCATTGTCAGTCCGGAGGCACCGTAGAACACGCCCTCGCCCATCTCTTTTACGCTTGCCGGTATGGTAAGGTAACGGTCGGTGTATCTGAGTCCCGTGTCGGCAAAGGCGTATGCGCCGATGCTTTCGACATTTGTCAGATTGAGCGTTCTCAGCTTGCGGTTGCCTGCGAATGCGCCGGCAAGAATATGCTTTGTGCTTTCCGGGGCGGTATATGATGTGATGGTCTGTGGAGCAAACACGAGAATATCAAGTGTTTTGTCCGTATAATAGCAGCCGTCGGTGTGCAGATAATAGTTTCCTGAGCCGCCGTTTGCGAATGCAAGCGTTTTGACCGAGCACCCGGAGAACGGAAGCACGACGTCGTTGTATGCGAAGCCGTCGGTATCCGTAAAGCGTATGGTTGAAAGATTTTCGCAATTCTCAAACATAAGCTCGCCCATTACGGTGTGCGAGGATACTGTAACCTCTTTGAGTGAGGTGCAGCCCTTGAACACTGTGTCGCCGCTTACACGGAGCTGGGTGATATCAACGCTTTCAAGTGCGGTACAGCCCTTGAACGCTTCTTTTCCGAGTGTGCCTATCTGAGGTGAGGTGCGTTTGAACTGTGATTCCGAGAGATCGAGAATGTTCGCGGTCTTGGTATCGACAGAGGAATCGGTCACCACGAGATTATTGATATATTTAAGTGAGGTACATCCGCTGAAGCAACGGTCGCTGAACGTGATAGCACGCGAACGAAGGTCTATCCGTTCGAGAGCAGTGCAGTTGCGGAATGCGTCGCTTGCAACAAAGGTAACGCTCTGCGGAAGTATGACACGTTTGAGTGCAGTCATTCCGTCAAATGCCGATGCCTGAATCTCCATACAAGGTGATGAAATTTCAAGCTCGGTTATATTGTTGTTATCCTTGAATGCTTTTTCGTAAATATAGTAAACATTTAGGCTCTTCGGTATGGTGACCTTACCGCCGAGTCCGTGATAACTGCGGAGTGTACCGTTCTGTACGACGAAGTCGGGACCTACATTGAGCTTTGCGGTCACGGCAAATGCCGATGCCTTGCCGTTTACATACTGAGTCGCGGTAATATATGCCGTACCCTCGCGAAGCGTCTTGACAACGCCTGTCTTTTCGTCGACGCTTGCCACATCGGGAGCGCTGCTTGAGAAGCGTATATCAAGCTCGCCCGGGAAGTACCACGGATCCGCGCTGACGTTCAGCACATATGTGGTATTCGGATGGACGTCGACAAGCTCGGTCGGGTCGGTCATTGCGCCGTCGCCGTTTCGGATAAGTCCGAGCTTGAGCGCTTTGAGCTTTATCTGTTTGGTTGAGGTCTTGTTGCTTACCTCCACTTCAACAGTGGCTTTGGTCGCGGTTGCGGTATTGGGTGCGGCATAGACCGTGACGGTCGCCTTACCCTCGCCGACTGCGTACAGCTCGCCGTTCTGTACCTTTACTACCTTTTCGTTGGAGGATGTCCAATAGAGGTTGGTAGCCGCGGAGGACGCGGGAGTAACCTTGATATCGACTGTTTTTACGTCGCCGATATCCATTTTAACCGAGGATGTGCCGTTTATTTCAACTTTTTCGGGATAAACGACTGCCTCTGCGAGTGTTTTCCAATTGGTGAGATGGTATGCGTGTGTATTGAGCGCATAGTCATCTACCTGAATATAGATATCTATATCCGAATCGTAGTAATCCGTGATATCCATTGAAACGGTGGTAACGCCGCCTCTTGTGCTTTCGATCGGGATCCAATCACCGGTCAGAAGCTCAAGCTCAAGCTCGTCGTTGTTCAGATAGCAGAGCGCGACGGACTGTGCGTAATGGTTATCATAGATATCCATATCAAGATATACCTTGTATTTTGTTTCCTTGCCGTCCTTATACGGATCGAAACGGACGCGATAGTCAACAAGCTCCGGTGCCTCGTTGTCAACGTAGAAGGTAAACGAGAAGGAATCCTCGGGTCTGCTTGCGGGAAAATCGCCCTGTTCAAGCACACGATCCATGGTACCGTTCATCTCAAAGAGATACTTGCGGTTATTTGCAAGTCCGAGCTCCTTGGGCGAAAGCTCAAGAAGAACGTTTGAAGCCGACGCTGTTGTCGAGCCGCCCGAATATGCCTTGCGGATATTGGTCTGGCGTTCTTCATATACCACCTCGCCGGTTACGGTATCGGTGATCTTGATATCCATGAATTTTGCGCCGCGGAGAAGTCCGGTATAGATGGAATAAAGCTGATACGCCGTGCGGTGGTTGGTGGTATCGTACATTGAAACGGATACCTTATCCTCCGACGCATACATTTTCTTGTTCATGTAGCTCGGGATCTCATAGAGATATGAGCCGAGCGGGATTATGTATCTGCCGCCGTAGTATGAGCCGAGCGGGATTGTTGCGTAAACTGCCGTTTTGGGCTTTTCGTCGTCCGGGATCGAGTCGTCCTGTTCTGCCTTTGCTTCATCGAATGCGGAAAGGTCGAACATGGGAGCGGAATACCAATCTCCGTAGAAGCCGAGGAACGGAACCGAAAGGTTGATGCCGTTTGAAGAATCGTTGTCTTTAAGGCATACAAAGCCTTCGATATACATACCGTTCTTGAAGTTTTCGTCAAGATAGCGGCGTGCATCCGCATTAAGTGTGACCTTTGCGGTTATTTCCACCGTCTGACCTGCGCCCACGCTTACTTTACCGTTTGTTACCTTGGAGCCGTTCACCGAATATTCGATTGTGCAAAGGTCGTTGAGCATATAAGCGTGCTCTGCGACTGTTCTGACGCCGCTGTTATCCTCGATAACCGTCTCGGTCATTACAAGCGCCGAAAGGTCATACGATTTTGTTTTATTGCCGATATTGGCAAGCTTGAATTTAAGATTGTAAATGCCTGTTTTGTTTTTATCGTCACCAAGCTCGATCTTGGTCTTATCTATTCCGTCGACATAGAGATATGCCTGGCTTTCGATCGCATTCTTGATGGTTGCAAGACCTGCACCCTGCTTTCTCGGCGAATACGGTGTGCCGTATTCATCGTAAGCTATGACAGGGGTACTCATTATCAGGCGGTTTGCGAGTGTAATCTGTGCGTTTTTGTCAAGCTCCGGGAATTTTTCGCGGATATACTGGAGAACGAGCGTGTAAGCGCCTGCCATGTTCGGAGCCGCCATACTTGTTCCGGAAAGTGTATCCCAACCGCCGGGAACCGCGGAGGTAATCTCTCCGCCGTGAGCGGTGATCTCGGGCTTGAGATTAAGTGAAGGTGTAGGTCCCCACGAGCTGAAGTCCGACATAAACGGGCCGCCGAGGAGCGAAGCGGAAAGGGTTATTGTTCCCTCGCGCTTTTTGTCGATCGACGCAAGCAGTCCCTTTGAGGAGTCCATGGTTATGGAGCATACGGGGATATCGCTGACGCCGCCGATGGTCATATTGATATTACCGCTGACGTTGTTATAAATGATTACGGCGAGTGCGCCCTTCATTTTTGCGATGCGGACCTTTTCTTCAAAGGTCATTCCGCCTCCGCCACGCTCAACAAGGACTATTTTATCCTTGACATCAAGTCCGGTATAACCGGTTATCTGTCCGTAGAGCTGTACGGCGACGTACGGAAGTGTGACGGTTTCGTTTTCGCCCTTACCGAGCTTTTTGAGAAGCTCCTTGACGAATTCCTTTTTGTTGCCGTTTCCGTCCGAAACCTCGTTGAAGAAGATTACGGATTTTCCGTCGTTCGCGAGCATATACTGCGATTTCTGACCGCTGATACTTGCAACCGACATAGCCTCGTCAAAGGTTGAGGGTGAACCGACGGTTGCGGAATCGGGGTTATCGGTAAGGTTTGTACCTGTGTTGCTTCCGTATGCGGACGAATAGTCGTTGCTTGCGGCTACAACAAGGCTGATACCGTTTGCGCGGATGCTTGCATATACGTCCTTCATCTCATCGTCGCCTTCCGAGAAGCCGGCGGATGAGCCAAGGCTCATGTTGATAACGTCAACGCCGAGTTTAACGCAGTCTTCAAGAGCTGCGAGAATATCTACGGTTTCGGCTCCGCCGAGGGCCTGACTGTCCTCGCGGTCGGTGAACACCTTGCATATAACAAGCTGTGCCTCGGGGGCAACGCCTCTGAAGGTAAGCGGTGTGCCGTCCTTGCCGAGTATGGGGTTACCGTCGGAGTCCTTTATGGGCTCGTTTGCGGCGTCGCCCGTGTTACCTGCGATAATGCCGGCAACGTGCGTTCCGTGAACCGAGTATGAAGGATATACTACCGGGTCCTTATCCGCATAGTCGTATGCGAAAGGAACCTTTTCGTTATAATATACCTCGTCGATCGTGGTCGTTCTGTCGTTTCTGAGAAGTCCGGCGCTTGTATTTCCGTCGAATATTCTCGTTGCGACATCGCTCTTTTTGAGAGCGCCGCTCCCCGGCATTGTGAGAAATGCGGAGTGGCTGCGGTCAAGGCCTGTATCGAGGACTGCAACGACAAGTCCTTCGCCGTCGTAGCTTATGCCCTCGGTCTTATAGATACCTGTACCCCAGACATTCGCATTGTTTTCTGTTATTGCTTCGGGCTCCGAATAGTGCTCGCTGAAGGTTACTTTCTTTACGCCTTTAATCTTTGAGACCTTATTTACGTCTTTATAAAGAACCTTGATAGCGACTGCATCGGAGAAAAGCGTATAGGAATATTTGGATTTATATGAAATACCCTTTTTGTCAAGCTTTGAAAGAAAGCTTTCGTGCTCCTCGAGCATTTTGCTTTCCGCCGTCTTTGCTTCATCCGTTTTTGCGTATTCGGTCAGCGAAAGCTCTGTTCCGCTTTCCTTATGAAGCTCCGAGATCGACTTACCTTTAAAATGAACAAAAATCCAATACTCGGTATTCTTATCTTTTTTGTTCTTTTGAACGCTGCTGTTGAAGCCCTGTGTTCTGTCCGCATAGCCGTATTTCCCGGATACGTCTTCAAAAAGTCCGCCCCCGTTTTTATCCGAGGAAAAGCTTACCTCCGCAAAGACGGTGAGCGTCTGGGGAATCATCATGCAGAGAACTATCAGGAAAGCAAGTGTCCTTTTAAGAAAGGTACTTTTTGAATTCATTTTTTCTGTTCTCCATTCTGTGTCGCCGATGCGACGGCGACGAAAAAACTGTTTTCTTTCGTTGGTTTTGTCTTATCCGCAGTCTGTCATTGTCAGTGTCCGGGCTTTAAAGGTCTGTGTCGGTCTTCCCTGCTGCAATTCTATTGCTTCAATCGCAAAGATGGCAGGCAACGAAATGTCCCGGTCTGACTTCCTTAAGCTCGGGAGTTTTCTCCTTGCAGATATCCATGCAACGCTCGCATCTGGTGTGGAATTTACAGCCGGACGGCGGGTTTGCCGGTGAGGGGATATCTCCCGTGAGTATCTTATGGTTCATTTTGACGTCCGGGTCGGGTATCGGCACGGCGCTCAGGAGCGCCTGCGTGTACGGGTGAAGCGGTGCGTCGAAAATTGCGTCTGTCGGTGCATATTCAACCATTGAGCCGAGGTACATTACGCCGACCTCGTCCGAAATATGCTTTACGACCGAGAGGTCATGTGAAATGAAAATATATGAAAGTGACTGTTTTTCCTGCAGGTCCTTGAGCAGATTGATTATCTGCGCCTGAATGGAAACGTCAAGCGCGCTGACCGGCTCGTCGCATATGATAAGCTTGGGCTTAAGGGTAAGCGAACGGGCGATGCAGATTCTCTGGCGCTGACCGCCGGAAAATTCATGCGGGTAACGTTCAAAATAATGTGACGGAAGTCCGCATTCGTCCATGACATGAAGAATATAGTCCTTATATTCCGACTTGGGAACGATATGATGGACCTTGACCGCCTCGCCGATTATCTCTCCGACCGGCATACGCGGCGAAAGAGAGGAATACGGGTCCTGGAAGATCATCTGGAGCTTCGGGCGGAGATGGCGCAGCTGTCTGTTTGAAAGAGTTGCAAGATCCGTGCCGTCGAAAAGCACCTTACCGTCGGTGACGCTGTAAAGACGCATTATCGTGCGTCCCATTGTGGTCTTACCGCAGCCCGACTCGCCGACGATGCCGACGGTCGTACCGGGACGCACCTTAAATGAAACGTCGTCGACTGCGCGTAGGAAAGCCTGAGGCTTTCCGAGCATATTTGTGTTGAGAGGAAAATACTTCTTGAGATGTTCTACCTCAAGCAGATATTCGCTGTTATGTACCTGTTTGTCTGTACTCATAGCTTATTTGTTTTCCTCCTTCTTCGTTTGGTTATTATCTTTGCCGTCATAGAGGTGGCACGCCACGAAATGTGTGGGCGAGAGCTGTATCATACCGGGATATTCACCGCTGCAGGCAGCCGTGCATCTGTCGCATCTGTCTCTGAAATAGCAGGAGGTCGGCATATTTATGGGGTTCGGGACCTGTCCGGGAATGCTGAACAGTCTGTCGACCTTTCCGGATACGGCGGGCTTGGATTTATGAAGTCCTATCGTATATGGATGTGCGGGCTGTTTGAAGATCTCATGCACCGTTCCCTTTTCAACCACTCTGCCGGCATACATGACCACAACGTAGTCAGCCATTTCGGCGATAACGCCGAGGTCGTGGGTTATGAGCATGATACTGCTGTCAAGCTTTTTGCGAAGCTCGCGCAACAGGTCAAGTATCTGAGCCTGTATGGTAACGTCAAGTGCCGTTGTGGGCTCGTCCGCTATTATAAGCTTGGGGTTGCAGGCAACGGCTATGGCTATCATAACACGCTGACGCATACCGCCGGAAAGCTCATGCGGATAGGATCCGTAAACTCTCTCCGGCATTGCAATTCCGACAAGCTTTAGCATTTCAAGGCTTCTCTTTTTTGCATCCTCCTTGGAGGCACCGGGAATATGCAGGAGAGTTACCTCGTCAAGCTGATATCCGATCGTAAACACCGGATTTAAGCTTGTCATCGGCTCCTGGAATATCATTGATATCTCGCGTCCGCGTATATGTGCCATTTCCGACACGGGCATTTTCGCGATATCAACGACGCGCTGTTCCTTGCGGTAAAGCGGGCGCATTCTCTGCTTTCCCTTGTGGTCAAGCATGGGAACGACTCTTGTTGCGCCGTTTTCATCCGTGACGGTTTCCGTCATAGGCTCGGTTCCGTCGGGAATAAGCTTTTCCGAGCGGAAGCGGATCGAGCCGCTGACTATCTGTCCCTGCGGCGCCTGAACGAGCTGCATAAGGGACATTGAGGTTATACTTTTACCGCAGCCGGATTCTCCGACCACGCCTACTATCGTGCGTTCGGGAATGTCGAAGCTTACGCCGTTTACGGCTTTGAGCACGCCTGCATCAGTGAAAAAGTATGTGTGCAGGTCGTCGAATTCGACGACGTTATGCGGGTCGCGCATTTCCGTAATGTATTCGCTTTCCGGCACGTTCTTGCGGTGCTTTTTCTTTTCGAGTGCGCGGACGGTCTTAAAGTTTTCGCGGCTTATTCTGCGGGATTCCTTGGCGCTTATATAATGGGAGGTATCTTTTTTATGGTTTTTATGTTTTTCTTTATTGATGTTCTGATTTTCAGCCATGATCTGTTATCCTCCCTCTCAGCGTTTGGATTTCGGGTCGAATGCGTCACGCAAGCCGTCGCCGATAAAGTTAAATGCCAGAACCGCAAGAATTATGCAGATACCGGGAGCTACCCAAAGATTGGGATAATTCTGAATATATTTCAGACCGTGTTCGCCCGAAACGACGTTTATCATATTGCCCCAGGTTGCGTACCTTGACGGAAGTCCGAGTCCGAGATAGCCGAGTGTTGCTTCGGTAAGGATAATGCTTCCGAGTCCGAGCGTCATTGTTACGATAAGCTGCGGCATAACATTCGGGAGAAGATGCTTGAATATCTTTCTGCCGACGGGAAGTCCGGTAGCCTCTGCCGCCATCATATATTCCTGCTCGCGCAGGTAAAGGATCTGACCGCGTACAAGTCTTGCAACGCCTGCCCAGCCGAGAAGCGTAAGCAGAGCCATCATAACAAACAGCTTCGCGCGGTCCTCTATGCCCATACTGTCAAGCATAAAGCTGATGATAAGCATAAGCGGGAGCGTCGGTATACAGTAGAACACATCGACAACTCTCATTATGAGCTGATCGACCCATTTTCCGAAATATCCGGCAAGTCCGCCGAGAAGCACTCCGAGAAGCGTTTCGAGTATTACGACGACAAATCCTATGGTAAGCGAAATTCTTCCGCCGTACATAAGTCTTGAAAAGACATCGTATGTCATGGAATCCGTACCGAGCAGATGCTCCTTGCTCGGCGGAGCTTCGATATTGCTCGTGAGCTGTTGTACGGAGACCGAAATTGCCGTGTAGTTTTCAAGCTCGCCCGTTTCGGGGTTTTTATATGTGTATGTAAGCGGTTTTTCTGTGATTATTGTTTTTCCCATGCTTCCGTCAAGCTCGGTCTCGCCCCACACGAAAGGAAGGAACTTAAGCTCGGGACCGACGAATGAGAAAATGAAAAGTATTGTAAGTGTTACAAGTCCGACCATGGAAAGCTTTGAGCGGAAGAACCGCTTCATTACCATCCGTCCGGGAGAAAGAGTTTTGACGCTGTCGGCGATCGACATTTTTTCTTTTTCGGCAACGCTTTCTTCAGCCATTTCGGCTTCCTCGATCTCGGCTTCGGTTTTTGCCTGCTCGTTGAGCTCTGGGATATCCGCGCGCGTCACATTTTCGTCGATAATATTTTCGTCAACGTATTTTCTTATCTTCTCGCCGGGATTATTCCCGATACGCGAGCCTGTTTCCGGGCGATTATCGGGCTTTTTCTGTGAAGATCTCATCGAAAATCAATTCTCTCCTTTCCGGTTATTTGGTAAGCTTAACTCTCGGGTCAACTACTGCGTACATAAGGTCCGAGAGAAGTGTTCCGATGACGGTAAGCACTGCAAGGAACATATTGTATCCCATAATAAACGGTATATCGCCCTGCTGGAGCGCCACATACGCCTTCTGACCTATACCGGGGATTGAGAATACCTGCTCGGTTATCATCGCGCCGCCGAAAAGTCCTGGGAGCGTTCCTGCAAGCATAGTCACAAGCGGAATCATTGTGTTTCTGAAAGCGTGTTTATATATTACGGAATGCTCACTGACGCCTTTGGCTCTTGCGGTGCGTATATAGTCGGCGTTAAGCACTTCAAGCGTATTTGTTCTTGTGTAACGCATAAGGCTGCCTATGCTGAGTATCACAAGCACCATCATGGGAAGCACGAGGTGCCATGCCTTATCCCAGAAGATAACCCATTGCGAGGCGTCATTGGGAAGATCGGAGCTTGAAAGTCCGTTTACCGGGAACCAGCCGAGCTCGACCGAGAAGAATCTGATAAAGATCGCTCCGAGGAAGAAAGACGGCAGGGATATGCCTATCATCGAAAGCACGGTTGCCGAGTAGTCGACAAAGCCGTACTGATGCGTCGCCGCTTTGATTCCGAGCGGAACCGCTATCAGAAATTCAAGCACAAGCGAAACGAATGCAAGCATGAAGGAGATTCCCATGTTCTGGAATATGACCTGTCCGACGGGAAGCTGATAATAGAAGGATATGCCGAGGTCGCCGTGCAGGAGGTTGCCCACCCATTTGCCATAGCCTTTGACAAGGCCGATGAACGAGCGGTCGGCAAGTCCGTAAAGCTCTTTCAACTCGACAAGTCTTTCCGGATCCATCTGTCCGGAGTTTATCAGGGGAAGATATTTTTGGTCTACAAAGTCAGTCGGCATAAAGCGAACCAAGGTGTAGATGATTACCGACACGCCGAACAGCACGAGCAGTGCTATGGCAAGCCTTTTTACAATGTATTTTACCATTGATTATCCTCACATTTTAATGAAAATCAGGGGGCGGCTCATGAGAGCGTTGCCCCCTTCTTCAGTCTGTTTTAATGTACGAAATCCATCTCCCAGATTCTTGCGAAAAGTCCGTTGTTGGGGCCTATCTCGCTGTCGGGAGTCAGTGAGTTACGGTCGATCTTTGCGGAGTTGAATACCGTCAGATCTTTACGCTGATATGTGGGCATTTCAACTGCAAGCTCCATAACCTTCTCAAGCGCGTTCTTGTATATCGGAATTCTTTCCGACTGAACAGTTGTTTCACGCGCTTTGTCGATAAGCTCGCTGAGTGCGGTTACTATTTCAAGCTCGTATGAGTATTTGTCTCTGTCGCTCTTCATTGCGGGATAGCCCCAGTTGGAGGTGCTTCCTGCGTTGGATTCGATGTGGTAAACCTGATACATATCGGGGTCGATGGTTGATGACCATGCTGCTGCCCAAACGGCGAGGTCGCCGGTTGCGAGCTTTTTGAGCGCCCAGTTATCGGTCTTGACCGAGATTTTGAAGCCTATTGAGTTAAGCGATTCTGCGGCTCTTTCGAACATGAGCGCTGCGGGGTGGTCGTTTGACGAGCCCGGGATAGTGAAGGTGTAGGTCAGCTGTTTCCAAACGCCTGCTTCGTCCTTTTTACCGAGCATCTTGTTGCCCTTTTCATCGGTGCGCTGCTCGTATCCGGCTTCAACAAGCATATTGAGTATTTCTTCGGAGGTCTTGTACTGATAGTAAGGTGATGTGCGGTTATCCTTCGGATATGCCCATGATGTTGTGGATATCGGCCAGAAGATTCTTGTGCAGGAGCCTTCGGGGTAGTAGTTGAGAACGAGTGCGGTATCCATAGCGTGCATGATAGCGCGTCTTACAGCCACATCGGGTACGAATTTCGGGTTGATTCCGACATAACCGTAACCGTTTGTATCAACCTCTTTCATTGAGAGGTGTGAATATTTTGCGATTTCCGCAATATTGTCTGCCGTTCCGCTCGGTGTACCGACGTCTATACCGTCTGTACCGAGGGTTGCGATAGTCTGTGCGGAGTTGATGACCTGATAACGGATATATTTGATCTTTGCGTTGTTGAGTTCTTTACCGACTGTTTCGAAATATGTGTTTCTCTCGTAGTAAATGATGTTGTTCTGGCAGAATTTATCCTTTGAAGGATATTTTTCGCCGTCTGCAAGACCGCCCTGCTTTGATGCCTTGTACGGACCTGCGCCTACCGGTACGCCGAGTTTATCGGGATCCTTGACAACATTGTTCATGAAGTCTGTGGAGCCGTAGTCAACGCCGAAGCGTGTGTTCTTTATGGTCTCTTCGTTTGAGTAGTAGTGCATGGGAGCGACTGTGAATGCGAAGTTCCAGATAGCCTTGGGGTCGACCTTATTGATTCTGATCTTGAGAACGTCGTGCTCGTCGTCGTAGGAAACGCCGTTGAAGTTCTTTGTTTTTTCGGTTGTGATACCGCTGATCGTAGGATATGCGAGTTCGCCGGAGGCTTTGATATCTGCGAAGTAGTCTGTCTTTGCTTCTGCGGTGAATCTTTCAAGCATTGTTGCCTGTGAAGCGGATCCGAAGATAACGCCCTGGATACCGGAGTAGTTGAGTGAGCCTGCTTCGTATTCAATATATCTCTTCCAAACGATATCTGTAACGTATTCTTTTTCTGCGGCTGCCTTTGCGTCAGCTTCGCTCATGCCTGCGTTTGCGGACTGTATGCGCTTGTAGTTTTCATTTACATAGTCATTTACAAAGTCGATGTATGTGCTGTAATCGATCTTGTATTTGCCGTTCTCGTCCTTGACCTGGTAGCCTGTGCTGGAGTTTACCATAACGGGTGTGATACCTTCAAGGTAGAGGAAAAGCTGCCATACTGTGTCGATTGTATATTCCTTCTGATAATCCTCAAGGGATTCGATAGCTGTCTGATAGTCTGTGGCAAGCTCTTCCTTGAAGAGTGTTTTGACTATCTCGATGTCTCCGAGAACCTGCTTTGTGTCGCTCGGAAGTATGCCGGGACCGCCGGCTGCCGTCGGGTTGCTCTGGCGGATCATGTACTGGCAATAGTCATAAATCGCCTGCATACGCGCTTCGGCTTTAACAACGAATCCGCTGTTGAATTCTTCCTCGTTTTCGGCTTCGCCCTGTGTGCGGTATTCGGTAAGGCCTACGATATCGGTTGAGTAGATAGTAGCGTTACCTGTATAAACCGGGTCAAGATAAACATAGAGGTTGAAAAGCACGTCTTTAATTGTAAGAGGTGTGCCGTCGCTGAATTTAATGCCGTTTTTGATGAGGAAAGCATATTCCGTATAGGCTGTGTTGCCGTCTGTGCCGCCCGAGATCGGGTTGCCGTTTTCGTCAAGACGGGTCTCTGTAAAGTCAAGAGTTACGCACGCCTGATTTTCGCCGAACGAAATGGTAGCGTTCTTTCCGCTGACGGTAAGCATACCGATCTGTGTCTGACCGGCAATTTCGCTGTCGTATGCGGTGGTTGAGAAGAAGGGGTTGAACACGCCGTCCTGACCTTCGATAGCGAAGCGTACAGGGTCACGTTCTGTGTCATATTTTGATGACGGTTTGTTCGGATTGTCAGGATCGTCTGTCGGATTCTTCTTTTTGCACGCCGCAAGTGTTGTCACAAGCATAGCGGCGAGAAGAAGCGCCGATACTAACCTTTTAAAAAGTTTCATTTTCTTTTCCTTTCTTTGCTCTGCCGGCACGGCTCTTTTCCGTCCCGTAGTGGCTCTTTATGGTGAATTTTTATTATTTTCCTTTATTTTACTGCTGTTTTCAGCTTTAAGCAGCTGTTTATTTTTCTGTTTCCGTTTAAAATTTAAAATTTCGCGGGCTTTTATTTGTTTTCCGTAAAATCCGCCTTGCCGTTGACTCCGGTATATTCAAGACTTCCGTCCGCGCTTCCGATAATTCCTTCGAAGTCCTCACCCGCTCCGTAAACCACGGACGCCTCCGACGCGGACGCCAGCTTGGTATATATTACCGAGCAATCCGTAAACGTACAGTTGCTTATTGTGACACCGCTCTCGGCTTTTCCCGAGATAAGACCTATCGGATAGACCGCACCCCAGGCGATCTTTATATCAAGAGATACATTTTCAAAGGTCACGTTTTCGATAACGGCTCCGGATTTGAGCTCACCGAAAATTCCGTAGTTCTTGCTGTTTTTATTGAGCGTCACCTTTTTGGTCACGTTCTTTATGGTATGACCGTTTCCGAGAAATTTTCCGGAGAAGTCCGCAAGCGACGGAAATTCGGTCCTGCTGTCCTTATAATCTATATCGGCGTCAAGGTAAACCGTTTTGTTCCGGTACTGCGAAAGCTTTGAAAGATCGCTTCTTCCGCGTACTATCAGCACGTCGCCCTCAAGCCATTTTGTATAAAGCGTGATATGATCTCCGTCCTCAAGAACGATAGGCCATGCGGCTTTCTGAGTGCATTCGGCATCGGTATAATAATCGTAGAAGGTATATCCGTTTCTTGCTTCCATATATGTATATCTGTCGATGGAATTGCCGACCTCATATGCACGCTCGTCAGGCTCGCGACCGTCAACCATGATGGTTATCGTGGGATTTTCCTTCCACTTTGCCACGAGCGTCATGCTCTCGGTTGCACGTGCATTTTCAAACTCAAACGCGGTATCCTCGGTAAGGATATTGCCGTCGGCATCCTTTTTGATTTCGCCGTTTTCGTCTGTCAGCGCTTTGAACCAACCTGCGACCGTATGACGCGAGTCAAACAGCGGGGCTTTGAATTCATTGCTGTCGCCGGGCTTGAGCAACGGCTGATCTTTTTTATAGTAGAGGACGCGTTTTGCGGTCTCGTCCACAATGCCGCCGTTAAAATCGTAGGTTATTACGACGGTATATCCCCTTTCCTCAAGTGTTTTTTCCTTTGAGCAGGAACCAAGCAGCAAAGCTGCCGAAAGGCAGGAGACTATCATTGCAAAGAGACATAAAGCTTTTCCGATTTTTCTGATTCTCATAATTAACCAATTCCGCATTTTCCGCAATTGCATTTTATGCGTTTTTCCTTTGTTTTCTGATTTCCTTTTTTTCTTTTTCTGTTTTTCTGTTTTTTTCTTTTTGATAACCGATTTTTCGCAGAATTCCGTCAAAGTTCTGACATATTTCCGACAGAATTCCGCAAGCGGGCAATATTGCTTTTTATTATATAATAAATTTATTAAAAATCAATAACCTCCGTTAAGTCATAAAGTAACAATATCATGTCACGGATATATTTTGAGAATTTTCTGCATTATTCAGTTAATAATGACCTTTTATTCGGTTCATATTGAATTTTTATTCAGCTCTTATTGAGTTCATACTGAGCTTGCATAATTAAGGCTTTTAACCGAGCCAGACTCGCGCCAGCACATACATGAGTGCCGCGACCGCCGCAAGTCCGCCGAGGAGCGGGGCGTATGCTCTTAATGCTCCGAGCATCATGCCGCGTTTTTCGGCGCGGGTAAGCTCGAGCCTGTTTCTTTGGCGACCGTAAGCTCCTCTGTCGCCTGCTTCTGTTACGTTTTGGCTTTGGCTGTCGTTTTTGCCGTCGCCGCGGGCGTCTCCCCGCTTTTTTTCATTGTTTTTGTGTTTTCTTCCGCCGGAGCTGCCGAAAATGCCTGACGCCCTGCCGCCGTTCCACGGCATCCACTCGGCGTCCATCGGAGCCACAGTCCTGCCGTCGTCGATATAGGTTTCTTTTTTCTCTTTTTTGTTTTTCGGCACGGCACCGTCCTCCTATTTGAAATATGTCATTTTCTGAAATGAAAAAACTTAAAAATCAATTGCTTTGCCGGTTGTCCCGACTTATTTTATGTTCCCGGTTTATCTTTTTACTCCGGAAAAATCAAGAAAGTAGGTGTCGATAAAGGATACCGACACCTACGGTTACTGCCTTGCAGAAAGATCTTAAATTGATTAAACTGCAAGGAAAACCCGATTGCGGTATCTTTGCCCGGGGCGGTTACCCGCCCCGGTAATAGTTGATTGAGTGTTTTTACACTTCAGGGTGTAAGCTGTAAGTCCCGGATTTACGCTTCTGTAACTGCAAGCTTACCGTCTGCCATAACAGCCTTGTAGGTCTTTCCGCCGTACTCGAAGGTGAGTGAGCCGTCTGCATTGAATTTTGCATTCTTTGCGTTATTGCTGTACTCGTTTCCGACTGTTCCGACGTAAACGTAGATCTCGTTTGTACCCCAGCCGCTGCCCTTAGCGTAGATACTGAATACCATACCGTCAAGATCATAGGACTTGCCGAGGAACTCAGCCTGAGCCGCGGTGACCTCAATCATATTGTATTCGTCTGTATAATACATACCTGTGTTTGAAGCGTTGGGCTTGCCGTACTTAGGAGCTACAACGAAGTATCTTTCAACGCCGTCGATAGTTGCCTTGATGGCTTCGCCGCCTGCAACCTCAGAATATACAGTTGCAACCTTGTCGCCAAACATGAATACATAGGAAGGAACACCGTCATCGCCGATGAGGTAGGTTGCCTTGACTGTTGCGAAAACAGTCTTGCCATCCAGATCAAGAACCTTGGATGAGCCGTTGTATTGGAAGTTTCCGAAGTGCTTGAGATTTGAACCGATATTTGAAGCGTCGGTGAGTACCCATGTACCCTTGGAATCCTTTGCGAGGATGAATGTCTTGCCGTCATACTTGAACTGCCAGAAGTTCTGCTTGCCGTCGTTCTTGACTTCGACCTTTACAGCCGTTCCGCCGTTGACCGATACCATTACCTGGTATGTTCCCCATGTAAGCTTAAGGGTATATCCGTTTGCGGTGATATCGCCGTAGATCGCATAATCTTCAGCCGTTACAAGGTAGCTGGAGGAGCCGGAAACGAGATAATAGTAATCGTTGCCGTCATATTTGAAGGTTATTCCGTCGCCGAGTGTAAGAGCGGTTGCGGTTACAGCGGTTGCGGATGTCTTGCCTGTGCCGAACGCATAGCCTACCGTGAACTTGGTTCCGTCGAAGGAAACATCGGAGTAGAGATAGTAATATGTGTTACCGATCTTCATGTTCTTGCCTGATGTGCTGATGGATGCCGAAACAATCTCGTCTGCGGTGAGCTTCTGGAGATATTTGGTATCGCCGTTTACATACAGGAAGTAGTAGTCGTTGCCGACCTTAAGCTGTGTATATGCGAGTTTACCGTCAAGTGAAGTCTTGTCGGTGGTTGTTGCTTTTGCGTCGTTTACGCTGTAAGCGAGAGTGTATTTTGTCTTGCTTGAAGCGGTGATCGAAACTGCGAGCTCATAGCCGTTTACCGTGCTTGTTCCGAGCTTTGCGTAATCTTCTGCCTTGACTTCAACAAGAGCGGTTGCAGAGTAACGTACATAGTATTTAACGGTCGAGCCGCAGGTGATCCTGAGAATGTTCTTAGCAGTCTCAACTTCAAATTCAGCGTCCTTTCCGTCGTAGGTTGCATAGAAGGAAGCAACGAGCTTGCCGTCTTTTTCTTCAACCTTATAGTCGATAACTACCTTCTGTGAGGAGTAGTTGCCGAGTACGCCCTTAATGATCTTGTTTGCCTCTGAACCGAGGTCAAGTACATTTTCAACAACCTCAACTGCGGTCTTGCCTGCAGCTGTGCTTATCTTGATTGCGTGTACTGCGTCGCCTACTTCGAAGCTTGCGAGTGTATCGGAGTAGAATTTGAGTGCGGATACTGCCTTGCCGTTGTATTTAACGGTAAATGACCATTCAGACCAGCTGCTTGAACGAGTGAATTCGCCTGTAAGCTTTCCGTTTCCGAAAGTGCCGAGAAGGCTGCCCTTATATGCTTCAATAACAGCTGCCTTATATGAGCCTTCGTCGGTAACCCAATACATTCTGTAATCAACACCGTCGGCTGTGAATGCGAGGTATGAGTTATCTGCTGCGAAGTAAACATTGGTTGCGTCTTTGTACTTATATTTTACTTTGTATACACCGTCAACAAAGCTTACTTCTGCTCCGCTATATCCGGCAGGTTTTCCCACATAACGGTACTGATCCTTGTTGACCGCGGAAACGGTTACCTTGGAATCCTTTGCAGAGAGGATATATTTTGTTGAGCCTGCGTCAAAGCTGAGCTCTGCAGAGCTGTATGCCATTGAAGCGAGGTATTTTTCATTGCCTATTGTTGCAATGTATTCGGGGGTTACGGTTGTTGTGCCGTTTACTGTCTGAGTATAAAGCTCAACTGTGATCTTTATCTTGGTTCCGTTGCAATCGTGCTCGCCGAGGAGTGCAAACTTATCGGAGCTGAGTACGAGGATACCCTTTTCATAATCTGCGTCCGGGAAGAGGAATACATAGTCTGTGTATGCAGTGCTGCCCGAAACGTATTCGATCTTGTAAAGGTTATCGTAGCCGTTTACCTTGGTGTAGGACTTGAATTCAAACGTATTGCTTGCATATCTTGCTGCAACATAGAGCTTGATTGTGCCTGCGCCTGTCTTTGCATCGTAAACGGGCATGAAGCCGAATTTAGCGGATGAAAGCGAGGTGTAGTTGAAGCAGAGGTTGAATTCATCTTCGTTGAGTATAACAACCGGATGATCTTCCATGGTTGCGGTATCGGTATTGAGTGCTATAACATAGCCCTTGCCGTTTACCTTGTATCTGATGAAGCCGCGGTTATCGCCGTTGAAGTAGTTGGAATTATCAATTACTATGTTGTCGAGTGCGAGGTCGCCTGCCTTGCCTGTAAGAACAAGCTCGTTGTTTACAACAGAGAGGCTGAAATCAACCTTTCTGCCTTCGGGATCCTTCTCGGAGTCAGTGATAAAGCTGAAGATATAGCCGTCAACGATCCATACCTGGTCGTCAAGAATAAGTGCAACAAAGTTTCTGCCGTTCTTTATTTCAAGGTAGAGGATATCGTTTCCGTTCCATTTACCGAACGAGAAGCTGTCGTTGTCGTGAATTTCCTTAGAATATGTGCTACCGTCGGGATTGTAGATCCACTCATAACCGCCATTGCCGTCGGGCTGGATGGTGATTATATCGTTCCTGTTGCTTCCGCCGAATGCAAAGCGTTTGCTTACAACAAATCTGCTGATGTCGGGGCGTTCGAATTCGCCGAGAGCCGCGCCGTTTACTGTAAGAGCCGTGCCGGAAGCGCTCTTTGTGAGTTTGAGTACATATTTGTCGTCGTCGAATTCAACAACGAGAGTATTTCCGTCCATGTAGCAGGTGTAATCGCCGCCGTCGTACTTTCTGCTTCCGATTGAGAAGGTGAAGCCTGTGCAGCTTGTGCTGCTGCTTGTAGGATTGAGAATATTTACGAATGTGAGCTTTCCTGCCTTGATGGATGCCGCATAGAGACCTGTGTTATCCATAAGGAGTTCGGGAACAAAGCATCTGTATGTCCATTCGGTTCCCTCAACTGCGGGATCGAATACGACATCGGGATAGAATGAAAGACCGAACGCATAGGAGTTGCCGCTCTTCCAGTTTACCTCGGTCATGGTTCCGTTTACATTCAATGTAGTCTTGAACCAGAGGATTCTGAAGTTGCCCCATGTAACGAGCTTGTCGTTGAACTTGAAGCCTTCGGGAGTGAGTTCGAGAACGAACTGTGTCTGGAATGCGTTGATATTGCCCGTGCCGTATGCAACGAGTCTGATGCCTGCGAATTTTGCAACGCTTGATTCATAGAAGACTTCGCTGCCGCATTTTGCTATCTCGGGTCTTGAAGCGTCGAGCGCGTAGGTCTTGCCGTCAACAACAAATGAGAATTTGCCGCTTACGAAATCAAGAGTTGCGGTGTAGTTCTTCTTCTGACCGTTGAGTGTGAATATACCCTTCTTGCTTATCGAGAAGCTGTTTTTGCCGCTTACATAGCTGCCGGCAACGGTTTCCATAAGCTCATCGCTGTATGCTGTGTAGCTTCTGCCGTCAACCGAAACCGTAACGCGGTCAAGGTTGCCGTCGGGAGTATATGTGATCTTGAAGGTCTTCTTGTTACCCTTTGCGTCTGCCGCAACGACCTCAACGGTTGCTGTGCTGCCGCTCTTTGACCACTTGAAGGATTCGGAGGTATATGCTACGCCGTTTACCGTGTAACGGAAGCCGTAGAGCGGGAATATCGCGTCTACCCAATAATCCTCGTCTTCTTCGGAATCGTATTCCATGGATCCCATCTGCCCCTTGATAACTTCAAGTGTCATCTCGGAGGAGGTTCCTACTATTACATAGGTATAGCCTGCGGGGAGGATACGGTCATAGTTGATATAAACCTTACCGTCCACCTCTGCGGTCTTGTTTTTGAAGGTGATAACGGCTGTGCCGTTTTCTGTGCGGACAGCTGCTATAACAGAGCCGCCGAATACCGTGGTCTCATACTGATCGAATGCGTAGGAAACGCCCTCGATAACGATGGTACCGTCGGTCTTGAATTCGATCTGCTTGGGTGCGGGTGCGCCCTCTTTGTTCTCGCCGATAAGGAACTCGTAGTATTTACCTACTGCGTTTTCAAATTCGGAGGAAACAAGGTTGCCCCAGCCGATGCCCCAGACTTTAGCGAATGCGCCATTAGGCTCAACGCTGATGACCGTGTTATCGTAGTTGAATTTGACGCCCATTGTTCCGTTGGCATTTTCGTAAAGCTCGTATTCGGTAGTTTTACCGTTTACCTTAAGAACGCCGCCGGACATACTGATTCTGTTGGTGATCTCTTTTACATTGTAGCCGAGTGCGACATATTCGGAAGCGAAGCCGCCGAGGAATACGTTTGCAACTGCGGGCTTGAAGAGCTTGCGCTCTGCTTTGTTCTTTGTAACGCCTGAATAGAAGCCGTTCATTACGAGTGTCTGACCGTCTATTACAAATGTAACGTTACCGGATTTAAGAACGGGCTTGCCGTCCTCGAGAACGAGGTTGAGAACCGAGAGGTCGTTGTCAACGAGGAGCTTGCCGTCGCTGAATACGAACTTCTTTGTGCCGAGTACATATGTGCCGAAGAATGCCTTAACGGTGGATTCCTCGAAGAATACTGCGGAGGATGCGGAGTCTGTAAGAACCGTGCCGTTCTGTGTGAGGTTGTAGCTCTTACCGTCTGCAGTAAATCTGAGTGTGACCTTACCGTCAACGCTTTCGACGAGAGCCGAAACCGTCTTGCCGTTTACGGTCACTTCACTGCCGGAGATCGTAATTGTTGTGAGCTTGCCTGCGCTGACGGAAACGAATGTGCCGGAGAAGGATTTTGCGGCAAAGGTGTCCTTTGCGCCGTCGGTATATACCGTGATATCGGAGATACCGGCGATCATAACGACTGTTTTGCCTTCGGCATTCTTGAAGGTTACGCCTGTACCGTTTGCGTTTGAAACAACGGTGAGGGCTGCGTCGCCGACCTTGCCGTCAACGACCTTGACGGAAACGTTTGATCCGTTCATCCATTCGCCGTTGAAGAAAGCAACATCTGCTTCGTATGTTTTGCCGTCTTTTGTAAGAGTGGTTTTGCCGTTTGCACTTGTTGCGACAAGTCCGTTTATACCTGTCGTAAGTCCGTTTGCGGTAACAACTGCATAGGGAGCGGCGTAGGTTATTTCGCCGGTTGCTTTATCAAGCAGGCGATATGTATTCTTACCGTCTTTTTCGGTAAGCTTTGCGTCGATAACGGTTGTGTTCTTGCCGTCGGTCCAAGCGCCTGCGAGTGCGCCGAGGTCGGGCATGAAGTAAGAAGCGGTATTATTCTTAAGGTTTCTGAGAGCTACGAGAGCTGCGTCTGCGGGATAGCCTGCAACACCTGTTTCGAATGAAACCTTATAGTAGTTGTTATCCGAGCCCTTGAGGTAGATAACGGGGAGATTCTTCTCGGTTGCGTAGATAACGCTTGTATATTCCTTTGCCCCGAGCGAGACCTTTGCGGCGACCTTAAGTGCTGCGTCAGCAGAACTTACGGGAGTCCATTCGCCTGCGAGCTTCGAGAAGTCGACCGTAGCTTTAACAAGAGTCATGTTGTTGAGCACGGGGAGGTCTTCATAGTAAGCTGCGCCGCCGAGAGCTGCGCCGAGAGTTGCGACATTGCCGGATACGCCTGCGGCTACCTTTTCGGAGAGCTTTTCGCCGTATGTGGCTTTGACTGTCTTACCGTCGAGAGTTACTGTCGGAGCGGTATATTTCTTATTAAGATCCTTTTTGAGTGAGGGTTCGTTACCCGAAACGTCCCAATCGACCGTGTTCCAGCCCATATCGGATGCCTTTGCGCCGATCTTTGATGCGATTATGTAATCGGGAAGGAAGCTTTCGCCTTCAACCTTGCCTGCAATGCTTCCGGATTTTGCAAGTGCAAAAGCAACTGCACTGTCCGCAGCCTTTGAACCGACGACCGCGCCTTTAACGGCTGCCGTAGCGGTGAGGGTAGCGTCGGAGTAAGCATTGACTGCCATTGCCTTGTCAAGCATTGTACCGACAACGCCGCCGACCGTTGCGCCGGCGCCTGAAACGGTAACGACTGCTTTTACGTTTGCGACCGTCGATGCTTCGAGAGTACCGATAAGACCGCCTACAACAGCTTTGTTTCCGCCTGCCGCAAGCTTACCGCTTACGGTAACGCAGGAGATCGTGCTGTTCTTTGCCGAGCCGGCAAGGATACCTGCCGAGCAATCGGGGGTGGAGTTTGCGATATCAGCGTCCGCAATTATGAGGTTTTTGACCGTTGCGCCTTCGAGCTTATCGAAAAGACCGATATTTGCCGAAGCGGCGTCAACGGTAAGACCGCTGATCGTATGGAACTGACCGTCGAATGTACCCTTGAAGCCCGAGATCGGTGTGAAATCGTCTTTAAGAGTGATATCAGCTGTCAGCTTGAATGTTTTGGTTGCATAGCCGTCTGTGTTATTGGCTATCTTCTTTGCGGCTTCGATGAGAGCCTGCGCGGAATCGATCTCGACTGCACCTGTCGGATCCTTGGGATTGTCAGGCTTTGTCGTTGAGGTATCGGAATCCGTCGGTGTTCCGCCTGTTGCCGAATCCGAGCCCGATTCGCTGTCGGAGTCAGAAGGCTCCGTGGCTTTGTCGGTCACGCTTTCGCTCGGAGTCGAAGGCTCGCCCGTGGCGGTATCCGTCTCGGAGCCCTCGGGATCCTTTTTGCAGGATGCCAGAACTGCCAATGAAAGCAACACTACGAGCAATATGCTTATGCCCTTGATGAGTTTTTTCATCTTTTTTCCTCCATATTTATTGAATAAAATTGGTTATACTTAAAATTCCAGGTCTGCGGCGGCGAAAATTCCGTATTGCCGCAAACCTAAAAGTTTCAGATCGGATAAAATTCAATATAGATTGTCTTATCAGCCCTGTCTTATTTTCCGGGCTGTGCTACGACCTTGGAATTATCAAGGTCGGGAACGATATCCTCGGATTTGCCGTCCTTTGGGTCAAGCCTATGCTCGTATGAATAGAGCCATTTGCCATCCTCGTCGGGTGAGATGCAGAACATGAAGTTTCCTGCCTTGTCAAGCACGACCACGCAGGCAAGCTTGCCGTCGTTTCCGATGTAAGCAGTGCAGGTAAGCTTTTCGCTCAGCTCCTTATTCTCGGTATAAACGATCTCTCCGTTTTCAAAGGTATGGTCAAGCAGTGTAATCACTGTGATACCGAAGGGATCGACGTCCATGGTTGCAAATTTGATTCCCTTTTCGTCATAAACATCGTGTTTTTCCGAGCCTGCGGAAAGAGAGATTGAAACTATCTCGCCGTAGTACGATCCGATGGAATCGGAGTATTCGTAGATCTCCGTTCCGGTCACATAGTAATATGTAGCCGTCGCGCCGTTTTCCTTGATATTGCCCCTTTCGTCGCATTCAACGCCGGTAAAGCAATATACCCAGAATTTTCCGTACGCGTCCTCACCTATCGAACGTCTTGTGTTGTAATATGTACCTTTATAGTATATATCAATGTCGTCGGTATGCTCGTCATGGAGAGTTGCGTTGCCGTAGCCGTCCATTATGATGGTGTAGTAATCTATCGTGGTTCCGTAGAAGTTCTCGCTCATATAGAAGGTGTAGTCCTCGTCGTAACCGTAGGTTCTGTAAACCGAATCTCCGAGAGCGCCCGGAATCGTGAAGGAAAGGCGCTTGTCCGTGATCTTTCCGACTACCTCGGCATAGGATTCTACATTGATCGTGATCCTGTCGCCGTCTATTGAGTATGTACCGTGTGCGCTTCTGTTTTCTGCGTTTATGTATTCAACGTAACGGAAGGTTGTCTTGCCGTCCTCACTTACATAATCGTAGAAGCAGTATTCGGTATTATTGGCGTCGTTGAGGCAGTAGCGTTCAACCTCAAGGTGTGCACTTGTGTAGACTGTGTTGTTGTATATCGTTGCGCCGTTCTGTCTGAGAATTACCTTGCAACGGTGGTAGGTCTCGTCGAAATATCCGTCGAAGGTAGCGGTACCGGAAATGGTCTTGCCGCCCTCACCGTCAAGGTCCTTGAATTCGACCGTGAACGATGCGTCGCCGGGTTTGCCTTTGGTAAGCTCGTATTTTCCGACATAGCCCTCGGTCTGGCGGTTCGTAAAATAGGTAAGCTTTGCGGTGCCTGCACCGTCAATTGTTATCTGTATATCTCCGTAGGAAAGGAAGGTCAGCGCCGTGCTTGTCTTCTCACTGCTTGCGGGGATAAGGTTCTTTCCGAGCGTGAAGAAATATCTGTATTCAATGGGTTCGCCGTTCTCGTCCTGATATACGACTGCAAGATACTGCTCGTCATAAACGAGTGAAACGTAAAGGTAAACCTCGGTATAGACCGTTCCGGCAGGTGCCGTGTCCTTGGTCCATGATGCGGAGGAGCTTGTCCTCTTATAGAGAGTAGCGTGACCGAAATCGTCCTCCTCGATCTTGTAGAGTGAATCCTCACCGGTGCCTATGGTTCCGTGACCGCCGAGGAATTCAAGCGTCGGGATAAGGTACTTAACGCCGTCCTTCTCGTAGATCTCGGGACGTACGCGGACGGTGGTCTTGAGCTCGTCGCCCATGTAGTCAAGAATCTTTGTGTTGGAAAGCTCATAAAATTCTTCGCTTCCCACCGTAACGACCTCGTCCTTGCCGAGAACTCTGTAAAGCAGGGTGTACTCGGTTCCGAGATCCTCGGTGGTGCTGAAAATATCAAGATTATCAAGAAGTGCGCCGAACGGGTCTTCGACGTAAATTACGTTGCCGACTATTCTGAGTCTTGCGGAATAGGTTCCGTCGCTGCGCTTGTTGTAATAGATGACCTTTTGGGTTGCGGTGTCCTTGCCTTCAAGATATGCGGTATAATCCGTCCATGCGCTCTTGTAGGAATTCAGGGAATCGCCCGAAACGTAAATTTTGAGATATGTAAATGTCGGAGTATAGCCCTCTATCGACCCTTGCGCATTGTATTTGTACTCGATTCCGTTGCTGAACGGAATGAGAGCGGTTTTCGCGGGACTCGGAGCCGTGATATTGACCGAACCGAGCGCCGTGCAATCCGCAAATGCAAACGCGCCTATGCTGCGGACGCTCTTACCGATATTAAGCTCGGTGAGACTCATGCAGCTTGTAAATGCCCATCCGCCTATATCGGTGACCGAATCCGGAATGGTAAGCTTTGTAAGCGAAGCGTTGCTTACAAACGCGGAGTCGCCGATAGTTTTAAGGTTGGGACCGAATTCGATGCCGAGATTATATACGCAACCGTAGAAGGCTTCTTTTCCGATTGTCTCGATCTTTGCAAGCTTGGGAATTTCAAAAATACGGGTGAAGGTATAGCTTTTGCCTTCGGAATTCTGTTTTGAGCCGTACGCCTTAAATGCACAATCGCCGATGGTCTCGACGTTTTCAAGCCAATAGAGCGGATTCTGAATTTCAAACTTTGAATCGTAGCCGAGCTGCCAGCAGGCTTCAAATGCCGATTTGCCGACTGAATAAAGCTTTTCGTAATCCGAGATGACAAGCTTTTCAAGTCCGAACATTTTGTAGAATGCGCCCTCTGCAATCTGGTAGATCGTATCGGTCACGGTGACCTTTTTGAGAGTGGTCGGGATTATCTGCTTTGCAAGGTCTTCGTTCTTGCGCTGAAGTCCGTACAAAGCGTTCACCTCAGCCTCAAAGCTGTAATCGTTTTCAAGATATGAGCCTGCACCGAAGAGGTAAGCTATAAAGCTGTTCTCTGTTCTTGATCCGCCGATAAACGGAACGGAAAGCTCTGCAAGTGCCTTACAGGGTGCAAACGCGCCCTTTTCGATTGTTTCGTATGTATTCGGAACGGTTATTTTTGTGATCTTTTCAGCCGCGGGATTGCTTGCAAAAACGTCGGCTGATATCTTGGTTGCGATTGCCGGGAAGATAACGTGCTTTTCCGAGCCTGTGTATGAAATTACCGTGCCGTCCTTGACTGTGAAGTTTGCGGCGTCGGGATTTGCGAATATCGCAACCAGCTTTACCTCGGCTCCGTCGGTATCCGTAAGATTTCTGACGCGTGCGCCGTCGATATATGCTTCATAGCTTCCGTTCTCGCCGTAGACTCTCCATTCGGTGAAGGTCTCGTTTTTGAGAAAAAATGTGTTTGCGGGAAGCGTAATCTTTTCGTCATATGTAGCGCTTATTGAGCTCATAGCGCCGACGCCTCTGCCGGCGTCAAACACGAGAGTATATTTGATCGGTGAGCTCCATTTGACATATACGGTCGTTTCGCCCTCGGGAATGGTATTTGCAAGTGTCGAAGGTGTGGTAAGCTCTGCGTCGGTATAATATGCAAAGGATTTATAGCCTTTCTTGGCGGGTGTATATGAAATTGCACTGCCGGCCTCGCCCGTAACCGTTTCAAGGAGCGTACCGTCCTCGTCAATGAATACGACCTTGCCCTCTTTTTTGACGGGATCTATCCCGGGCTCGGTGTCCGTTACGGAATCGGAATCCGACGTTCCGCCGTCCGGGGGATTATTTTCTCTTTTGCAGGATGACAGCGACAGCATCAGAGCAAGCATCAGCACAGATATCAGCAGCAGTAATCCGAGTTTCAGTTTTTTCATTTTTCCTCCTTGTCAGAGGCTTGCGCATCTTTTCTTCGGCTCATCGGGAATGTCTTATGCAAGCCGTTTATTTTACTTTCTTTTCTTTCAGAATCTCTCATCGGTACATCCGGAAATGTCCCAATTGAGACTTTTGTCTTCTATTCTACAAGGTACAATGATATCATATTACGTGAAATATGTCAATAGCCAATATATTCAAGATTAAAAGGTGAATTCAGGGGCATTAATAGTAATTTAATACAATTTTTTAGTGCAAAAAACTCAATGACGTTCAATTACAATATATTCCATGAATATTCGGTATGAATATGTGCATAATTATGTATCGGCATTTGCAACTGTTTCACGGTAAAATCTCATTGTTTCACATTTGACATCAATATAACAACACGTATTTCGGAGTGTTTTTCAGCTTTATTCCGCATTTTCCGTAAATCCGTAAGGCTGTTTGCAGGATATCTGCAAAAAACTTGATATTTCAAAAAACGAATATTCATTTTAATATACAATTATGCAATTGTGTATTTTGCCCAACACGGTGTGGCGATCTTCCTGTTTTATTAATATTTCTGCTTTTGACCGAAGGCAATCGGAAATCGGTTTGCACCTTTATCGCTTATGTATTTGAGCTTTAAGACTTCAAATTTCGACATATTGTAAATTATTTTTTGCCGCGGCACGCAAAGCATTTAAAATATATTATTGAATTTGACTTTTCGGTATGATATAATGCTCTAAGGTTTTGATTGCCGCCGTCCGGCAGGGTCGCTCGGAGATGTTTTATATCGATAAAGCCTCCGAAAAGCTGTCAGGTAACAGCCGACTTCGCGATGATATCCGCCCGGCAAGGCTGCGGAACGTCATTCGCTATGTCTGTATATATCAAACGGGAATTCAGGCAGGCAAAAACTCCCGTAATAAATAATGAATAAAAACCGTCTGACCGGATCTGACAGCGCTTTTCAAGCCGACCGTCGGAATTTTTTTGTGAGAGGCGCGGTTTTCGCTTTTTATTTTTGCATTTTTGCTTTATTTTGCCCTGTTCTCAGCTTTTTTGATTTTTTCATTTTATTTTTTCACTGAAATAAACTAAAATAAAATATACAGCTGTAGCGATTGCACATTCCGTCAGTTTCCTCCGATTTGAAAAGGCTTTCTTAGCTTAAAGTTTTTTCCGGATCATTTTCGGGGCGTCACGGCATTCAGAAGTCTACTGACATAATTTTAAACGGAGAGAGATTACAAATGAACACAAATGAACTTGTTGATGAGATTTATAAAGAAGCGGACGTGATAGATCTGTCGCTTATACTTGCACTTTATTATCCCAAGCATTCTGTTGCAATTCCGCTTACCACAAAGATCTGTGATATGGATATTGAAAGCCTTGAGCTTTCGGTACGTTCCTATAACTGTCTGAAACGTGCAGGCGTTGCAAATGTCAGAAATCTTGTTGAGATCATTCATAACGGCGAATTTATGAGGATCAGAAACCTCGGTAAAAAAAGCCGCATTGAGATCCAGGAAAAAATTCTCGACATCGGATACGACGCTCTGACGGCAGCCGAGAAATATGAATTTATTACTGATGTTGTGGAACGCAACAGAGACAATTTCAGAACCGAGCCTATTGATATAGATCAGGTAAACTTTGACGTTGACTGATAAGACTTTACATATAACAACAATGAAATGCCGATAATACGTCCCCGACGCAGGCATTCTCTGTTATCAAACGGCGGGTGCGGCGGCTTTTATGTCGTCGCTTTTGCTTTTTATTATTTTATTATTTTATTATTTTATTTATTTAATTTCCCACTGCATCGTACCACGCAACCATAGCAAAATTTCAAACATTTTATGAGGTGATATTATGAGCGGAGCCGATATTAACCGCAGCAGCAGTTGCAACTGCTGCTGCAGTAGCAAAAACAACATAAAAAAGCTTGGGGTCGGAGTGATCGGGCTCGGATGCCGCGGGTATTCCATGACAAAGCTGATACTTTCTATGCCCGACATTGAAGTCCGCGCCGTATGCGACTTATATGAGGACAGAATCGGACGGATGGTCGAATATATCAGGGAAAATGCCGCGGACGACCGAAAAGAGGTCTACACATCGACGGATTACAGGCAAATAATCGGGCATCCGGAGGTTGAGGCTGTATTGGTCTTCACGTCGTGGGACACGCATATCGAGATATGTATTGCCGCGATGAATGCCGGAAAATATGTTGCAAGCGAGGTCGGCGGCGCGTACTGCCTTGAGCAGTGCTGGGAACTTGTGCGGACATATGAGCGCACGCGCGTACCGGTAATGATGCTTGAAAACTGCTGTTACGGTAAAAACGAGATGATGATTCTCGGCATGATACGCAAAGGGCTTTTCGGTGAGGTCGTACACTGTGCCGGCGGCTACAGGCATGATCTGCGCGACGAGGTAGCGCTCGGTCACGAGAACAGGCACTACCGTCTTGACAACTATATGCACCGCAACGGCGAGCTTTATCCGACACACGAATTGGGACCGATAGCGAAATATCTTCACATAAACCGCGGAAACCGTATGCTTATGCTTACTTCCATGTCAAGCAAGGCACGCGGAGTGCACGATTGGATAGCGCGCAACCGCGGCACGGAGTTTGAAAATGCCGACTGTCATTTTGCCGAAGGCGACATAGTAACTACCTGCATAAAATGTGCGGGCGGTGAGACTATCGTTCTGACTCACGACACCACTCTTCCCCGCGCATATTCACGCGGAAATCTTGTTGCCGGAACGCGCGGCGCATGGTCGGAGGACAACGGCGGGATATTGCTTGACGGCATGGCAACCGGCGGAAGCTGGTCACACAAATTCACGCCCGTAAGCGAGTTTTACGGGGAGCATATGCATCCGCTCTGGAAAGAGTACATAAAAGGCGGTATCAATGGCGGACACGGCGGGATAGACTATCTTGTCCTTCGCGGATTTTTTGAAGCGGCGATAAACAGAACGCCCGTGCCGATAGACGTATATGATATGGCGTCGTGGATGGCGATAACCTGTCTTTCCGAGGATTCGGTGGCTATGGGGTCGATGCCGGTAGCCATACCCGATTTTACCGCCGGAAAATGGCTGCACCGCGAGCCGCTTCACAGAAGCAGATACTGCGTCGAAGAGGTCTGCGAGGAGTTTTTCGACACGCTTTCCTGATATCGGAAGCCCCTTTTGTCCTACTTTCAAAAGTTCAAAGCCAAAGGCTGTCGAAATCCGAAAAGGTCTTTAGCTACGCAATTTTTAAAAAACACATATTCACATATTTAATATAATACATAATTTGGAGGATCATTGCTTCAATGCAAAAAATGTCAGATCCGATCACGATCAAGGCACAAAAGCTTATCGGCGAACAGGAAAACAAGGATAATCCCGCTCCCGTCTCCGGTAACGAATATGCCGACAGAACGCTCTGTACCGCGCTTGACATAGGTGAAAATATGCTCAAATGCGGCGGCGAGATCCACCGCGTCGAGGACGCTATCTCCAGAATCGGCAAAGCATACGGTGCCGTACACGTCGAGGTGTTCACAATTCCCTCTCTCATCGTCGCCGCAGTACGAATGAAGGACGGCACATACTCGTCCCAGGTGCGGCGGATATATTCAAGCTCACGCAATCTCGGGAAGCTTGAAGCGCTCAACCAGATATCGCGCGAAATATGCGGCAAGGGGTTGACCTTTGACGAGGTTCAGGCGCGCATACGCGAGCTGAAAAGCCGCAAGATACACAGGCTGCCCATCTATCTCGGCGCCATACTCGGTGCAGGCGGATTTACAATATTTTTCGGCGGCAGCATATTTGACGCGATCGGCGCTGCCATCATCGGTGTGCTTATAACATTTATTGACCGTATGCCTAATCCGAACATCAATCAGATGGCTCACTACGTCATATCGTCGTTCATTGTGGGAGTAATATCAATGCTCATGCTGCGCTTCGGCATGATATCAGCCGCGGACAAGACAATAATAGGCGCGATAATGCTGCTTGTTCCGGGACTTGCCCTTGACACGGCGCTCCGCGACCTGCTGTGCGGCGATATTATATCCGGGCTTTTCGGGCTCATCCAATCGCTTTTGCTTGCGGTCATGATAGCCGTCGGGCTTACGGTTGCCATTGTCATGTTCGGCGGTACTGTCTGAAATATCGAAAAAGATCAGGGACAGATAACGCAATTCAAGCAGAAATAAAAGAAAGGGTTGCAAATTCCGATACGGAATCTTCCGTTGCGGAATCTTCCGTTACGAAATTTTCCGATGTGGAAGTTCGGTTACCGAAGTTCGGTTACCGAGGTTCGGTTATGGTCGGAATTAATTAAAATATGAAAGATACGATATTAATGCTTATCACCTCGGCGGTAATGACGCTCGGCTTTTCGATGGTATTCCAGATCCGCGCACGTCTTTTGCCGTTTGCGGCACTCGGAGGTGTTATTTCCTGCGGTATATATTTTCTGATGGTATATCAGCTGACGCCGGATAACGCTTTTACCTCAAATCTTGTTGCGGCCTTTATCGCCACGGCATACTCCGAGCTTTGCGCGATCATACTCAAGGCGCCGACGACGCTTTTCCTTATTCCCGCGAACATTCCTCTTGTTCCCGGAAGCGGGCTATATTACACCATGCAGGCGCTGATAGTCGGGGATCATGAAGAATTCCGCGCCAAGGGCGCAAACACGGTATATACCGCGTGCGGAATAGCCATCGGAATAATTGCCGCGTCGCTGTTGCTTTATATAATCAAGCGCACCGTGCTTTCGGCAAAAAAACATTCGCCGGATTTTGATCAAAAGTAGAGCCGCATAGCGAAAAGCAGCCGATAGCTTTTAAAATTAAAAACAGGTAAAACACAGAAAGCAAAATAAAAGCGCGCAAAAAGCGCCGCAAGCGGTCATAAAAGCCGTTTGCGGCGCTTTTTAAGTCGGGAACCGATTAGGGAATCCGGCTGTAATCAAGTATACAAAAAAGCGATTCCGGAAATCCGGAATCGCCTCCCTTGACAGCGAAGTCCTCAAAGGAAAAAGGACCTGTAAAATTAAAAATAAATAATGAAGAAAACAGAAAAAATGAAAGAAAAGAAAATAAAGGAAAACAATTTCAGCTGCAGCCGCAATTACAACGACTGCCGCAATCGCAAAACCACGATCAAAAAGCTGTCAGGGGCAATTAAAGTTCAGATTACGGAAAATGTCCGTGTATATCCGATGTATATATTATGCACCATTACTTTTGATTTGTCAATAGTTTTTTTCCCTCTTTTTTAAATTTTTGCACTTTTTATTTTCGATTCCTGCATTTTTTCATCAAAATCCGATACAATAACAGTTAAAACAGTGTTTTGTGCAAAAATCGTGCCATGTTTTTTCATCATATCCGGCGTTAAGAATTCAGTCGATCGATTCGATTATGAATATTCCGCCCTTTCTCACGGATATAAGAGCGCAGTTTCCCTCAATCTCGTTGCTGACGGCAAACTGAAGTCGGCGGTTTATTTTATCGTTTTTGAGCGGGTACTTGCACCCGTCAATGCACACGCCCTTGACCGTACTGTCTGCGGCGATGACAGAGAGGTATTTATATGCGCTTCTGCCGATCAGAGTGCTTGTTGAATTTATATATCTTACACGGTTTTTGCCGTTGACTATGATCGCGTGGACGTGTCTCAAAAACATATCCTCAAGGATATAAAGGTTTGATACGGTATGGTCAAGCCTTGAGCCTATTCCGCCGACGATGACAATATCATAAACACCGCGCGAGATCGCAAGCTCGACCGCCGCCTGCGTATCAGTAAGATCCTTTTCGGGATTAAGTTTTATCACCTCGGTGTCCGCGGGAAGTGTTCTCGCACCGAGCGAGTCCATATCGCCTATGAAGATTTCCGGACGTTCGCCGAGCTCCACGGCGTTATCGTATCCCGAATCGGCGGCGATGCAAAGGTCGTCCCCCTTCGGATGCTCGGTTATAAGATCGGGATAGATGTCCCCTCCGGTATATATAAAGGCTTTGCGCTCTCTTTCCTGCGTTATATTTTCAAAAATCCCGTTGTTTTCAAGGCTCATGAAAAATCTGCTTCCTTTCGTGTTTTGCGGTCCGATACCGTCCTCGGGCTATTTTTTATCCCAATAATTCTTATTTTTAAGTATTCCGAAAAGCGTGGCATAGCTTTTATGTCTTGATTCCGCTATTCTTCCCTCTTTTACCGCTCCGACTATTGCGCAACCGTCCTCGGTAACGTGGGTGCACTTGGTATATCGGCATTTTCCGAGATAATCCGAAAATTCGCGGAAGGTGCCCGCAAGGTCCTCCTTGCCGAAAAAGTCGAACCTTTCGAAATCAAGCACGGAAAAGCCGGGGGTGTCGGCTATATATCCGCCGAAAAATTCAAAAAGCTGGACCTTTCTCGTGGTATGTCTGCCGCGTTCGATCTTTCGGCTGATATCGGAGGTCATGAGGTTAAGCCCGGGGTAGATAAGGTTTATCAGTGTTGATTTTCCGACGCCAGAGGCTCCGGAAAACGCGACAAGCTTATCCTTCATGATATTTTGTATATAGATCCTGATCCCGTCAACGCCCTCGCCGGTATTGCAGCTGAGCGGGAAGCAGTCGAACCCCGCGCCGCTGTAAATATCGTGCAGCTTTTTTGCGTTTTCGGGTGCAAGCTCGCTTTTTCCGATAACGATAACGGGAGTTATCTTATTATATTCGGCGATACAGATAAGCTTATCTATCGTTTCAAGTGACGGCTCGGGGCTTGCCGCAGCCATTGTCACGAAAATATAATCAAGATTTGCGACGGGCGGGCGGATAAGGGCGTTTCTTCTGTCGACAACGTCGGAGATTACCGCCGTGGCTGTTATTCCGTGGGCAGGGCTGTCCGAATTGCGGTCACGGCTATTGTTCTGGTCCTGCACCGGGAGAGCTTCAACGGTCACGAAGTCGCCTGCGAGGGGAGATATATTTCTGTGGCGCAGTCCGCCTTTGGCGCGGCAGAAGATTTTTTCATGCGTTCCGTTGCTTTCCGCTTTATCATGTGCGGCGCATTCGAGTGCAACTGTATAAAGGCCGCCCTCGCACATGAGGACACGGCCGAGCTTTTGGCGGTTGTTTTCGGTTGACGTTAAAGATGTTTGGAGTGTCTCGCGGTTTTGGTCCATTAAGTATATCTCCGTGGGTTGGATTAAATTGTTTTCTTGTTTTTGGTTTTTTAGGGTTGGGGGAAGGTTTATATTAATAATTTTTTAAATTCGGTTTTTTTGAAGTGACGCCCAGCCAAGGAGCCGTGGGGGTTCGGGAGAGAGAAGCTTTGCTTGTTTACAAGCAAAGCTATGGCTGTTTTGAGATGGTCCTCTTCCCTGCGAAAACAGTTATATTATAGATAGAGAAATAAAGTTAAAAGTATTTGCTATCCCATTCCAATTCACAACAAACCCGCACATCAAATCATCTTACTCCGATCTGCTTCTGCGAAGCTGACCGCAGGAGGCGTTGATATCCGGTCCGAGACGGCGTCTCACCGTTGCTCTGATGCCCTTTGATTCAAGCACTCGTGCAAAATTATCTATCGAACGCTGATCCGAGCGCACAAAGCCGCTCTCGGTCACGTCGTTTACGGGAATCAGATTGACGTGTATAGGCATACTTTCCTTATTTCCGCTCCCGCTTCTTTCGTTTGTGTGATTATTTTCCCGCGGTCGGAGCGAGCCGTTCAGAAGTCCGGCAAGCGAGCGCGCCGCCGCTTCGGAATCGTTTTTACCGGAAATAAGTGTGTATTCAAACGAGATACGCCTGCCGCTCTCGCGATAATATTCACGGCACGCGTCCATAAGCTCGGATATGCAATATGACCTGTTGATCGGCATGATTTCCGAACGCGTTTTATCGTCCGGAGCATGAAGTGAGATTGAAAGTGTTATCGGCAGCTCCTCCGCCGCGAGCTTTCTTATCCCGGGCACCACACCGCAGGTCGAAAGCGATATATGTCTGTAACCTATATTAAGCCCCTCGGGCGCGTTTACAAGATGCAGAAATTTCACCACATTATCGTAGTTATCGAGCGGCTCGCCGATGCCCATCATCACGATATTTGACACCCGCTCTCCGGAATCGTTCTGCACGGCTATGACCTCACCGAGTATCTCACCGGCTGTCAGGTCGCGCACTCTGCCGCCTATGGTCGAGGCGCAGAAGCGGCACCCCATGCGGCAGCCGACCTGCGAGGATACGCAGACGGTATTGCCGTGGTTATATTTCATCAGCACGGCTTCAATACAGTTGCCGTCGCAGAGCCGCAGAAGGTATTTTCTCGTTCCGTCAATCGCAGACACAAGCCGCAGAGCAATCTCGGGAACATGATAGTATGCCGCGTCGGCAAGCTTTGCCTTCATCGTCTTCGGAATGTTTGTTATATTCTCCGGCGCCACTCCGCGGTTCATCGCCACATAAAGCTGTTCGGCGCGGTACTTCGGCTCTCCGAGCTCCGCAACAAGCGCCCTTACCTCGTCAAGCGACAGCGAAAGCAGCTCTGCCTTATTCCGAACGTCCGCCCCGTGCGTATCCGTGGGATTTGCTCCGTTCCGATCATTCATATTTTCAATATTTTCCGTATTTTTAATATTATTTTCCGTCATTTATCTGTCGGCACCCCGCTTTTTCAGTTTTGCTATGAAAAATCCGTCCGTGCGGAAAAGGTCGGGGGTCAGCGTAAGCATTCCGTTTTCCGAGCTTATACCTCCGACCGTGAAATCTTCTCTTTCAATTTCAAGCTCCGGACAATTTTCCAGAAGCCTTTCGACGTTGCTCTGATTTTCCTCCGGAAGAAGCGTACAGGTGGAATATATCATCGTTCCGCCTGGCTTCAGATACTTCGCCGCATTCAGCGCTATTCCGAGCTGAATATCCGGAAGCGCGGTGCATTCGTCAGGCGATCTGTATCTGATCTCCGGTTTCTTGGCGCAGACGCCGAAGCCCGAGCAAGGCACGTCGCATATTATACGGTCAGCCGTTCCGGCAAGCGCGGGATCAAAGACAAGCCCGTCCGCCGCCGCAGTATGTATAATATCTATACCGAGCCTTTTTGCGCCGTCCTCTATAAGCGACAGCTTGGACTCATGGAGATCAAAGGCGAGAATCTTCCCGCGGTTATTCATTTCTATCGCCGCGCCGAAGCTTTTCGACCCCGGTGCCGAGCACATATCGATAACGGTCTCGCCGGGCATTGCGCCGAGTACCTTTACGCAAAGCTGCGACGCCTCGTCCTGAACGAAAAATTCTCCGTCGGAGGAGGCAAGATCGGGCGGATTACCGCCGTTTATATGCAGTGCCGTGTCCGAATAAATTCCGTCCGAAACGACGGTGCCCATATCGGTAAGCTTTTTCTTAAGCTTATCCGTCGGGATCTTTAGCGTGTTGACTCTTATAACCGTGCCGTCTTTTGCTCTCTCGCAGAAAGCCGCAAGTATTTTTTCGGTCTTTTCCATGCCGAAAATTTCCGAAAATCTGCGGCAAAGCGGCTGTGGGAAGGAATACTTCACCGACAGATATCTGTATGGCTTTTTGCTCTTATCCGGCATCGGAAGGTTGCTTTTGTTCTCCGAAAGTCTGCGCAGGAGCGCGTTGACAAAGCCCGAGGACGAGCGGCCGCAAAGCGCGACGCATTCGTTCACTGCGGCGCGGTCGGGAACACGGTCAAGATAAATTATCTGATATGCGCCGAGTCGCAGAATGTTCCTTGTACGGCTCTCGATCTTTTCGGGAGCCATTGAAGAAAAGGAATTTATATAGAAATCAAGTGTTATCCTGCGCTCGACGGTTCCGTACACAAGTGCGGTAAACAGCGCGCGGTCCTCGCGGCTCATCTGCGTGCGTTTTATTGCGGCATCAACGCCGAGATTTGAATAAACGCCGTTCTCTTCCATGCCGCAAAGCAGGTCAAGTGCCGTTTTCCGAACATTCACGCCGCCGCTTTTTATATTGCTTTTACCGTTCCTTTTTCTGTCCGGGCTGTTGCCTTTTTTCTCTGAATTATTCATAGACACGTCCCAAAATGCTGTTTTTTATCTTCTTCTGTTGTTTGCGATGACGACAAGGCGAAGCAGGCTGAGAAGCGAGGCAAAGAGCGCCGCAACATATGTCATAGCGGCTGCCGAAAGCACCTTTCTTGCTCCCTTGGCTTCGTCGCCGTACAGTATTCCCTGGCTGTCGATAGCTTCAAGCGCGCGGTTCGACGCGTCGAATTCAACAGGGAGGGTTATAAGCTGGAACACTATTGCGAGAGAAAAGAGAGCGATGCCCGCCATCATGAGCGGCTCAAACGCAAAGATAAGTCCGATAATAAATATGGGCATTGCAAGATTCGAGCCTATATTTACAACGGGGATTATCGCCATACGGATGCCTATCGGCGCATAATTTTTCGCGTACTGAACGGCGTGTCCCGCCTCGTGAGCGGCAACGCCGACGGCTCCTATCGAATCCGAATCAAACACTGCGTCGGAAAGTCTTATGACCTTTTCCTTTGGCGAATAGTGGTCGTTCAGATTTCCTCTTATGCGTTCGATCCTCACGTCATGTATTCCGTTTGCGGAAAGTATCATCTGCGCCGCCTGTGCGCCGGTAACTCCGCGGAAGTTTCTGACCTTTGAATAATGCGAAAATGTTGTATTGACACGTATCTGTGCCCAAAGTGAAAAAATTATTCCCGGGATGAGAATTATAAATGTCCAATCGAAATACCAACCGAATAACATTACTGCCATCTCCTTTGTTCTGAATTTGTATCTTTAATATATTATGATACACCCGCCATGCGGTTTTTATCAGTATATCATGTGATCTTTAACTGATTTTTAAATAAATTCTGTAAAGAATCTGCCGGGATTCTATCAGAAGTCTGACGAGAGCGGTGACGGTCCGGCAGTTAAGACAGCACGTCACCTGCGGCAATGCGTCTGCCGTTTACGAGATCGGCGGCGCTCATGCGCCCCTTGCCCTCGGGCAAAAGCTTTGTGAATGCGACAAAGCCGTCGCCGCATTTTACTATTATTTTCCCCGTTTTTTCGCCGGGTATTGCGAGCGCCGCGACCTCGCCGCAGGCAAGCGTTCTGCCGTTTTCGGCGCATATTTTCGCAAGCTCCGCGGCTTTATCCTCGGGAACGACCTCGGAGCAAAGTACCTTCAGAAGCTTTCCGTCCGGTGTATGCGTAAACGCAAGCGGTATCGGGGAAAGCCCTCTTACAAGGTTGTGGACGGTCTCGGCGGACCTTGAGAAGTCGATGACACAATCCTCTTTTTCGATCTTTGCGGCGTAGCTTGCAAGTCTGTCGTCCTGCTTTTCGCGTACAAGCTTACCGTCCTTCAAAAGCTTCAATGCTTCAAGAAGCGCCTCGGCGCCGACGGCACCGAGTTTGTCGTGAACATTTTCAAAATTGTCGTTTTCAAGTATCGGCACGGATCTTTTTAGCAGCATATCGCCGGTGTCTATCCCCGCGTCCATATACATAATGGTTATGCCGGTCTGCTTTTTTCCGTCGATAATTGCTCTTTGCATAGGTGCGGCGCCGCGGTATTCGGGAAGCAGCGAGCCGTGGACGTTGATGCAACCGTATTTCGGGTAGTCGAGAACATTCTGCGGAAGTATCTTGCCGAACGCGGTAACGACGATAAGCTCGGGGTCTATTCTTGCGAGCAGCTCCGCAAACTCCTCTGTCCTTAACGTCTTCGGCTGATAGACCGGAACGCCGATGCTTTCGGCATAGACCTTGACAGGCGGCGGCGTAAGGGTATAGCTTCTGCCCTTGGGCTTATCCGTCTGTGTTACGACGGCGCAGATATCCTCGCCCGATTCATAAAGAGCCTTCAGGGAAAAGACCGCGAAATCGGGGGTTCCCATAAACATTATTTTCATCTGTATCAACACCTCAATATCCTGTTTGTTTTTCTGTGCCCGACATTTTAAGCCCGGTTCGGTCCGATCCGGTTCAGTTCAATTTGTCGGGATCTATCATGCGTATTGCTTTATCCGTGAAAAGCACCCCGTCAAGATGGTCGATCTCGTGGCAGAAGGCGCGGGCAAGCAGTCCCTCGGCGCTGACTCTGACGCGGTTTGTATTTTTGTCGAAATATTCAACGGTGACCTTTGCGGGGCGGTGCGTCACACCCCACTGTCCGGGGATCGAAAGGCAGCCCTCGATCTCCTCCTGTACGCCCTCGGATTCGACTATTTTGGGATTTATCATTTCATAGAGCTTATCCCCGACCTCGACTACGCAGATACGGCGCAGAATGCCGACCTGAGGTGCGGCAAGTCCGCAGCCGTCGGCTGCGCGCATGGTCTCGGTCATATCGCCAAGCAGGCGCAGTATTCTCGGGGTTATTTTATCCACCTCGCGGCAGGTCTGTCTTAAGGTATCGTCTCCTACTTTAACTATTTTGAGCTTTGCCATTGTTTTTTAACCTTGCTTTCGTATTCCGAAAGTTTCCTTTGTTTTATTATTTGGTGTTTTATTATCCGGGTTTCGGTAAATTGTTTTTATGCTTCCGGTAATCAAAGCGGTTTATATTATTTCCGCACTGAAGCTTACAGGCTCGACGGGTTGAAATCCACCGAAAGCGTCACGGCATTTCTGCCCGAGGTGCCGAAGCGTCCGAGCAGCTCGGAAAACAGTGCGCGCGAGCGTTTATTGAGCCTGCATTTTACCACCATTCTCATGCGGTATTTTTTATCGACTCTGTAAACCGGGGCTTCAAAGGGTCCGAAGGTAATGAGCTTTACATCGGAAAATGCTCCCGCATCGGCGCCTTTATCGGCTTTATCTGCCTTATCTGCTTTATAGGCTTTTTCGGCGGATTCGTTTCCGGCGCTGTCGGGTTCGGTCGTCTTTTCGGTATTTTCGTTGTTTTTGTTTTTATCCGGTACGGCTGTCAGTCTGATTATTTCCGCGTTTACCGCAGTAATACACTTTGAGACCTCCTTTTCGGACGCTCCGGTGGCGGTCAGAAGCACGATATCGCAGTACGGCGGAAATACAAGTGAGCGGCGCAGTCGAAGCTCGTTTTTCGCAAATGTGAAATAGTCCTGCGCACAGGCAAGGCGGATTATATCGTTATCGGGATTGTTTGTCTGAATGACGGCTCTGCCGGCTTTGCTCGCTCTGCCTGCCCTGCCTATGACCTGCGTAAGCATCGAAAAGGTCCTCTCCGACGCCCTGTAATCGTCAAGATAGAGCGACATATCGGCAAGAAGCACGCCGACAAGCGTAACATCGGGAAAATCGTGTCCCTTGGTCACCATCTGTGTTCCGAGCAGTATATCCGCCTCGTGGGCGCGGAATTTTCCCAATATCTCGTAATATGACTGTTTTGTATTTGTCGTGTCCGTATCCATGCGCAATATGCGCACTCCGGGCATGAGCTTGCCGAGATCCTCCTCGATATGCTGGGTGCCGTAGCCGGTAAAGCCGAGATGCTCCGAGCCGCATGAGGGGCAGACCTTCGGGACCGGTTCTCTGTGACCGCACCAATGGCAGCACATATATCCCTGTCCGGTGGAAGTCTTATGATATGTAAGAGACACGCTGCAATACGGGCAGAGCACCGCCTCGCCGCAGGATTTGCAGGACATGAAGTTATGATAGCCGCGGCGGTTGATGAACAGCACCGACTGCTCGCCCCTCTCCTTTACCTCGCAGAGAGAATTGACAAGCGCCGTGCCGAGCGGGGTGATGTTTCCCGCACCGCTTTCCTTGCGCATATCCGCAATCGTAACGTCGGGAAGCTTTGCGTTTCCGTATCTTTTTGTGAGTGTTATAAGCTCATATTTTCCGTCAAGCGCCTTGGCGTAGCTTTCTATCGACGGTGTAGCCGACATCAGCAGCATGAGCGCATTGTTGGCGGCGCATCTGAAGCGCGCGATATCGCGGGCGTGGTATTTTGGGTTGACGTCGGATTTATATGTATGCTCCTGCTCCTCGTCGATTATTATTGCGCCGAGTTTTTTCACGGGAGCAAACACTGCGCTCCTCGTACCGACAACTATATCGGAGCGTCCCTCCTTAACGGCGGTATAGGTATCCATTCTCTCGCCGTCTGAAAGTCCTGAGTGCATGACCGCGACGCGTTCGCCGTAATACGAGCGGAAAATCCCCATCATCTGAGGCGTGAGTGCAATCTCGGGCAAAAGCACGATAACGCTCTTGCCGTCCGCTATAATGCGGTCTATGGTTTTAATCATAACGGCGGTCTTTCCGCTGCCGGTCACGCCGAACAGAAGCGCGGCGCGCGGCTTTTCGTCAAGATACATAGTCTCAAGCTTTTCGAATGCCGTTACCTGCTCACCGACAAGCTTATATTGCGGCGGCTCCGGGACTTCGACATTCAGAAGCGGATCGCGTCTTGTCTCGACATCCTCAAGCGAGATAAATCCGCGCTTTTCAAGTGATGCTATCTGCGTTCTCGAAAGCCTTTTATCCGCATCAAGAAGCTCGGACAGCTTCATGTATCCGTCGTTTTCGGCAAGTATCTCAAGGAGCAGCCTTTGTCTTTCCGAGCCGAGCCTGAGCGTTCCGTCCTCGAACGCGGAAAGACGATCGGGATTAAGCGTAAGCCTTACATATTTTACGGTCTTTACGACCGGATTTCTGAAACGGCTGTTTGAAACTATGCACTCCGCCTCCTCAAGCTTTTCAAGCACGGTGCCGACACGCTCGCCGAATTTATATCTGAGTGTGCCGAGGAATGCGCCGTTGTTATGGGATATATAGCTGTAAACGCTCAGAAGGTCGGCGCCGATATCACCCGAAATATCCTTTTTAAGCGGATTTTCACCGACCGAATAGAACGGCTCGGCGTACGATATGAGTGCCGTCGGCATGACCGTCCGCACGGCGTCGCCTATCGTACAGAGCGTCATTTCCTTCATGAATCTGCATATATCAAGTATTTCGCCGTCAAGCGTGCATTGCTCGGGGTAAACGGCTTTTATCGGCTTTAACGGCTTGTCCGCGACCGCCGCCCCCTTACCGTCGGAGATTTTCGATGCGGTTTTGTCGGCTTCCTTTAAAAGCTCCGGGCGGTCATATTCCGCGACGACGACGCCCGTCTGTCGGCGGTTTCCGTTGCCGAACGGAACGTCGACAAGCGAGCCGACGCGCAGGCTTTGGCGAAGTCTCGGCGGGATATAATAGTCGTATGCTTTATCTGCCTTATACGGCATATCAAGGATATGGACCCTTGCAAATTCGTGATTCACCGATGTACCTCCGCTGTGTCAATATTTTTATGCCGGCTTTAATCCGGCTTTGTGCCTATGCCGGTATTTACGACTTTGTATGTCTTTATACCGATTTGAAAAAGGCAGGGCGTCAGGACACCCCGCCCATCGTTTTTGTGCTATAATAACGTCCGGTACGGACCGTCCGTTCCGGACAGGAAACATTCAAAACCGGAGCGTTCCGAAGCGGAAATCATTCAGCCTTGTTTTCTTCCTCTGCTGCTTCCGCTTCCGGTTTTTCTTCCGTCTTCTCGGCAGTTTCGTCCTCTGCATCAGCCTCGCAGGCAGCGCAGTGTCCGCATTCACAGTGTTCCTTTTCCGTATGCTTTTCCTCGGGGACTTCCTCTGCCTTGATTATTTCGAAGTCTTTATTGTAGATTTTATTTACCGCAAGCTGAACGGATTTTTCGTCGCAGAGCTCGCTGTCAACCATTGAATATATCGTCTTATCGGTTTCACGGTTGATCGCCTTTTCGGCAGCCTCGCGCTGCTTTGAATATTCGGCTGTGATTATTCTTGCGCACTTTGCTACTGCAACAGTCAGCTCGTAGCGATTTATTTTACCCTGTGTAAGTTCGTCGATTGTAGGTTTGATCATGATTTCTGCCTTTCAATATATATATGTATATGTGATTATTATTGACCTTTATAAAGCTTTTTATCTGTCGGCATTTTTGGTGCAGAGAAATTTGTCCGCAGCGTCGGAATTGTGTCTGACCGACAGTTTTTCGGCGCGGATTATCGTCAGGATATCCTTAACGGCTTTTCCGACCCCGCCGTCCTCGTTATAGACTATATAGTCGTAATACTTGAGATATTCTATCTCTCTCTTTGCCTGTTCAACGCGCTTCTTAATGATTTCCGGCGGCTCGGTTCCTCTTGTGTTGAGCCTTTCCTCCTGCACTACGATATCCGGCGGCAAAAGCATTATAAGCACGGCGTCGGGGTATCTCTCCTTGACGTGCATACCGCCGTTGACGTCTATTTCAAGAATCAGATTTTTTCCCGAGGCGATTATTTCAAGTGCGTTTTTCGCGGGAGTGCCGTAATAGTTGTTGCAATAGCAGTTATATTCAAGCATTTCGGATCTTTCGATGCGGCTCTCAAAGTCCTCGCGGGTTATGAAATGATAGCTCTTGCCGTCAATCTCGCCCGGTCTCGGCGCGCGCGTCGTTGCCGATACCGAAAGCACGCTGTTGCTCTCGGGCTCTGCAAGCAGCTCCGCTACGACCGTTCCCTTTCCGCTTCCGGCGGGTCCGGAGATTACAAGCACAAGTCCCTTTGTGTATTTTACCGGAACACGGTGCTCTGTCTCGTTTCCGTTTCCGTTGCAAATACCGTTCTGATCCTTAATATCTCTCATATCCAAATGCCTCTCGTCTTATCATATATCCGAATCGTCAGTCCGCGCGGTTCACTCACCGTCTGCCGCGGTTTCCGCGTTATCCGAGGGCGAAAGGTCAGCCGATGTATCGTCGGCACCTTCGATCCTTGCGGTCACGGTACCGACCTGCACAGCCGACATGAACACGTGCTCGGTATCAGTCACAACGACCGAGCGCGTCTTTTTGCCTGCCGTCAAATCAATTGCTCTGCCGTCGTCCTTTGCGTCCTGTATCAGTCTGCGCACGGGCGCGGAATCGGGTGAAAGGACGCAAACGATTCTTTCTGCGGCTACCATGTTTCCGAAGCCTATATTCACAAATCTCATATTCCGCGTCCTCCCTAATTTTTTATTGTTTGTAATTTTGATTTTTTATGTTTTTATGTTTATTTTTATTCTGTCCGGGCTATTTTTGTCCCGGACCTGCCCGGTGCAGGCTCACTCAACGTTCTGTATCTGTTCGCGCAGCTTCTCGAACTCATTCTTGACAGCCACAACCTCGGCGGCAATATCGGTATTTGAGCATTTCGAGCCTATGGTATTTATCTCGCGTCCGAGCTCCTGAAGCTGGAAGTCGAATTTTCTTCCGACCGGAAGGGTTTCGTTCATATATCCGTACAGTGCCTTGAGATGCGTGCGCATACGGACTATTTCTTCATCTATTGCGACGCGGTCGGCAAATATTGCGCATTCGGTCAGGATCCTTGCCTCGTCGGCTTTGACCGAATATTCATCAAGCACGGAGCGGAGCCTTTCCTCAAGTCTTGTCCGATACGAGGAAATATCGTTTTCGGAAAGTCTTTCGATATTATCGATACGTTTTGAGATGCCGTCAATCTTGAGTCTCAGGTCATCTTCAAGCGCCCGGCCTTCACGGACTCTGCCCGCCTCATACACCTCAAGCGCCATATCAAGCGCTTCAAGCACCGCCGTCGTGATCTTTGCCTCGGTCTGCTCGGTACTCTCCGGGCTGTCCGCACTGCTTTTTTCCGCAAAAACATTCGGATCGGCAGCCACGCTCATAACGCTTATGTCGTCCTTAAGTCCATAAGTATCCCGCAGCTCCTTGAGCGCCGCAAGATAGCCTTTAACATATTCATGGTCTATCACGGGGAGCTTGGTTTTTGAGCCGATATCGGCGATGTCGATATTGACATCTATCTTGCCCCTTGATATACCGTGTGACACAAGCTCGGGTCTTATTTTCTGTTCGATGTATGAATATTGCTTCGGAAGTCTTACCGAGCAGTCAAGATTCTTGGAATTCACCGATCTTATCTCAACGGATATTTCAAGCTCGGGATCGGCGGTATTCAGTTTGCTTCTCCCGAAGGAGGTCATGCTTTTGAACATTTTATATACTTTTCCTTTGGCTTTGTTTGGGCATACAGCCATCTGCTAACAGCTACTCATTATAACTATACATTGTAATTATATCACACCTTCCTCATGTTTGTCAACGGTGTTTTTTGTTTTTTAAGGTATGAAATAAAACGGTCTGTCACGCCGACGTGACAGACCGTTTTGATATATTAATATGGTATATGCTTTACAATACCTCGTAGGTACCTGCCGTGACTTCGAAGGTGATCTTACCGTCGGAGACGGTACCGAGTCCGGAGGCGACAAATTTTATGCCGTTCAGGGTGACGGTGCTCTTTGCGGTAAGTCCCTTGAAGGGCAGTGTCACGGTTGCGCCCGTTCCGGCGGGAACCGTGAATTTATACACGGGCTTTCCGTCGACAAATTCCCATTCGCTCTTTATAAGTCCCTCGGGAGAGTCAAACGACGCTTTGACAAAGCGGATGTGGTCCTGTCCTGCGGGTATCTCGCCGTCCTCGCGGCTGTCCGGTACGGGGGCAAGTATGAAATGCTTAAAGCCCGGGCATTCGGCGTCCGGTCTGATGCCTGCGACAGAAGCCATGAGCCATTCTGCGACTGCGCCGTACGCGTAGTGGTTGAACGAATTCATTCCGACATTGCCGAAGCCCTTTTCAAGCGTATAGGAATTCCATCTTTCCCATACGGTCGTTGCGCCCTGCTTTACGCTGTAAAGCCATGAAGGGTCGCGTGTGCAGAGCAAAAGCGAGTAGGCAACACCGTCAAGTCCGACCTCGGAGAGCGTTTGGTTGAGAATGCCCGTTCCGACAAATCCGGTCGAAAGCGTGCAATCGTTATCCTTTATCTTCTTTTCAAGTGCTTTTATCGCTCCCGCGCGGCTTTCATCGGCAAGCATATTAAAAGCAAGCGCGAGCAGGTAGCAGGTCTGGGTGGTCATATCGGAATTGAGTTTTCCGTCTGTCGTATATTTTTCGGCAAAGTGCGCCTTTATCTTATCCGAAAGTCCGCGGTAATATTCCGCTCTGTCGGTCTTGCCGAGTATTTCGCTGAATTTCACCATAAGGTCGGCATCATGCTTATAGTAGCAGACCGCGATATAGCGTTTATCGGTAACGTCGTAGTTGAGCCAGTCGCCGTATGCGATGTTCGGACCTTCAAGGCAGTATCTTTCAAGGTGCTGCATATAGTATTCCATTGAATCGTACTGTCTTGCGACGATGTCGGTATCATTGTACATAAGCCACAGGCGGTAGGTAACGACAAGTCCGGCATCTCCCCACGCGGCATTTGCATTATGATCGGGGAAAACGCGCGGTATAACGTCACAGTACGCGCCCTCGAAGCCTCTCTGCGAGTCCGATGCGTCGGTAAGCCATTTGGAAAGGAAGTTGTCAACGTTTGCAAGATAGCTTCCCGCGCCGACAAATATCTGCGTGTCGCCTGTCCAGCCGAGTCTTTCGTCGCGCTGCGGACAGTCGGTGGGAATCGAAAGATAGTTGCCTCTCATGCCCCATACAACATTTGACCAGAGCTTATTGACCTCGGCGTTATCACATTCAAAGCTTGCGGTCTCCTTCATCTCCGAGCCGAGGACTATGCCCTTGACTCCGAAAATGCGGATATTTGCGTCGGCGTTGAGCTCAACGTATCTGAAGCCGTAGAAGGCGTGTGTGGGCGTATAGGTCTCGCTCTTTTTGCCGGATGCCACATATACCGCTCTTGCGAGTGCTGTACGGTAATTTTTCATATACATACTGCCCTCGGGACCGTCGTTGCCGCGGCTCTCGATGCCTGTATCGTTAAGGAATTCGGCAAAGCAGCATTCGATCTTTGTACCGCGTGCGGCGCGGATAGTGATCTCGGGCTTTCCGACCATGTTCCGCCCCATATCAAGTATGATACGCTGACCTTTTTTAAGTACAGTGACCTCGCAGCCGTCGCCGACCTTGCACGAAAGCACCTTTATTTTACCGAAATCACTGCCGTTTTTGACCGTTCCGGAATGTACCGTCGCGCTTAACGGACGGCGTTCAAGCGCAGTCTTGGCTCTTATGCGGTCGGTAAGCGGCACAAGAGCTATTGCTCCGTCCGCGCCCTCGGCAAAATCATTGAAAGCGACGGCATTTATCCATTCGTGAGCGTCGGGCTCCTTTGCGGGGTGCGGGATCCTTGAATCATAGTATTCGCCGTTCCATATATCCGCCGTAAGTATCGGACCGCCCACCGAGGTCTGCCAATCCGTATTGCTGGCGATGATTTCGGAGGTGCCGTCTTTATAGCTTATCTCGATCTCTCCGCAGAAGCCGCAGGGGCGGAAGCCGTAGAAGCCGAAGGAAATTCTTCCGCTCCACCAGCCGGGGGAGACGAGGGCTACAAAGGTATTGTTCTTTTTTACAAGTCCCGTAACGTCGTATTCGAATTCAAAGGTGCGGAAGCGGTAATCTGTCCAGCCGGGCTTGAGCTCATCGTAAACCGTGGTGCCGTTTTCGTTTGTTCCGACGCGTTCGCCGTTAAGGAAAAGGTCGAACATACCGAGCGCTGCGGCGCGCAGGGTGACGCCTGCGATGTCCTTTTTAACCGAGCCGGTCTTGAGAACCGGTGAAAAATCCTTGCGTATCAGGACTATTCCGTCTCCGGGTTCAAGTGGGATATCCTTGGAATTATAATATGTGCGGTGCTTCCATGCGTGTTCGTAGGATGGGTTCTGCTTTGTCGGATGCTTTATGAAGATTCCCTTTTTCATTTTGGCTTTAAATTCCTTTCTGATTTTTCGGTTGATTTTATATTTTCATATATCAGCTCCGTTTGATTCCGATCTCCGGAGCTTTGCTTTTCGGCAAGAGCTACTCTATGGCAAAATAAGTATAACACATCCGGCAGGTTTTGTATATACCGAAAATTGAATTTTTCGATTTGTTTTTTATTGAATTGAAAATATACTTTGCACAGCGATTTTGGGAGATGGCGGGCAACGGAAAATTTAAGTTGAATAAAGGGATAGCAAAGATTTTTAGCTTCACCTGTTCTCCCTATAATGCACCTGTTTTTGCGGGGAAGAGGACCATCTCAAAGCAGCCATAGCTTTGCTTGTAAACAAGCAAAGCTTCTCTCCCCCGCCTCCCCTACTTCCTTGGCTGGCGCTACTCTCCCACTGAAATTATAACTTTTTTCTGTGAAAGTTTTCGCCCAGCCTTTTTCAAAAAGCGGGCGGCTATTCGCAAACCAAATAACTTATTTTCGTGAAAGTTCTTTGCCCCGCTTTTTTCAAAAACCGCACGGACGCGCACAAACTGAATTAATTGTTTTTGTGAAAGTTCTTTGCCTACTTTCTTTCAAGAAAGTAGGTGGGGCGTAAACTTTGGCAAACTTTCATTGTCACTTCCCTTCGCCGTCACATTTTCTTCAGAATTGTTGTTTACAAATCGACAAAAATGTGGTATACTTATTAGCGTATATATAAATATCGAAGAAAGTCAAGGAGCGACATGAACAACGGATACGGCGGCAATGAAAATCCGCAGGGCTTTTACGGAGCCCCCAATAATTTCAACAATTCCAATGATTCAAATAATTCAAAATCTTCCGGAACGGTACGCGATGTTCTCTACCTTTTGTTCATCGCGGTTTTTGCCGTGGGAATTTTCGGTGTGCTCAATATCTACATCGCCCTCACCGCAATAATCGCCTGCATAGTCTTTACCGCTATGTCGATGCGTCGCTCGCGGCTTCTTGTGGGCGCGATAATCCTTGAGGTAGCTGCGGCTCTCATGCTCGGCGTCAACCTCGGCGGAGCCTGCCTTTCAGTCGTGGCGTTCACGGCGGTCTCGGCGGTATATATAACCACAAGCGAAAAGCTTTTAAAGCCGTCGCTCATTATTACCGCAGCGGCGGCACTGGCATACGGCGGCGCGTTTCTTCTGACGTCCTCGCCGCTCGCGGCGATAGCAGTGCTTTGCCCGATTCCGGGAATGATTTCGCTTGTCATCGCAACACAGCGCCAACTCAACCGCTCGTACTCGGTAGCGCTCGTAACAATCGGATTCCTTATCTCGGCTGTTATAGGTGTCGGTGCGGTATTATACGGAAAATACGGTCCGCTCTCGCCCGAGCTTTTGAAGGATCTGCTCGACTCGGCGCGTGAATGGATGAAAAATTATCTGACGGCTCTTGATTACAAGGACTACCTCCCGACGCTTGAGGAATCGCAGAAGATTTTTGACAAGGACGCCGCCGAGCTTATCACGACCTATGTTTTCAATATTCTTCCGGGTGCGTCCGTAATGCTTTTGAGCTTTCTTGCGTTCTTCGCGCAGAGATTTCTGCTTCAGCTTACGATAGCCTTCGGGCTTGAGCGCACGCTTACGCCGGATATGCTGAAGCTCCGCATGAGCCCGGTATCCGGTGCGGTATTCCTTATTTCGTCGTTTGTAAATGTTATTGCCGCGCTCGGCTCGTCCGACGGTGCGGCGCTTACCGCGGCGGTCGCCATGAATATAATGCTTATACTTCAGGCAGGGCTTGTGATAACGGGAATGGGAATATTTATTGAGCGTATGCGTGTTCGCAGGCGCGGTCCGGGGCTGTTTACATGGATAATAGGTATTTCCATTGCGATGTTCATGCCGCCGGTCATATTGCTTATCCTTGCGGATTACGGTGCGGTAATGGTGATAGTCAGGGAGATAAAGGAGAATTTTCTCTCGGGTTCTTCCGGGGAAAATCAGTAAATTAAAAAGTTTTTGATTTGGTTCGATTTGTGAGTGATTCATCTCAAAACGAATTATAAAAAAACGGAAAATTTAAGTTAAGTCAAGTTAATGGATAGCAAAACTTTTAACTTTACATCTCTATTTGTAATACAATTGCTTTTGCGGGTCGTCGTAAACGCTGCGGCGTCAACACTGCGGTGTCGCGCCGACCCCTACAAGAGGTGTGGGGATAATCTGCTAAAGCTTGAAATTCTCGCTGTCCCATTTCGTTCTCGCGCGGAGCCTGCGGAGCGCTCTAACTTAAGGGAGGCGGGCGGGTTAAGATAATGATTTTGCTGTCGTAAAGGGCGAGCGGGTGAAGCTTAAAATCTTTGCTATCCCTTGGTTTAGATTAAATTTTTAACTTTTTTATCACCGGGAGAAGGAACCGCGCTCCAAAGCCGCACGGTTCCTCCCCCCGCGCCCCTCTCTTCCATTGGCTTTTTATATGGATCAAAAAATGGGATACGGAGAATTTCAGACTTCAGTAAACAGCCATATAGTTTAGTGCGAACATCATTTGGTTGCTGTTCTATTTGTTTGCAAAAAATTTTTGCTTGCGGGGTTGCCGGGTCGTCGTAAACGCTGCGGCGTCGCGCCGACCCCTACAAAGTTGTATGTAGCTTTTTGCACTTTCCGGCTACACACAAATAAAATAATCTTATTTTTTTAAAAGTTCTTTGCCTACTTTCTTTCAAGAAAGTAGGGCGGGAAAGTTTTCGCCCGGCCTTTTCAAAAAGCTTCCGACCACACACAAACCAAATAATTTTATTTTTATGAAAGTTCTTTGCCTACTTTCTTTCAAGAAAGTAGGTCAGTGTTTGGCGAGGCGACGCTTTTCGGTCTTAGCCTGCTTGGGCGCACGCGCGGCGTCGGTCCTTGAGGTGATGAAATTGATAGTCAGCATAAGGAAGAGTATCACCGCAATGATTATCGAGCAGAGCGCGTACATACTGAACTTTACATTGTGCGCCGTCTGATTGTAAATGTACAGCGGCAGGGTCTGAAAGTCCGGCGAGCTTACAAAGTGACTTATTACAAAGTCGTCAAGAGAAAGCGTGAATCCGAGCATGGCGCCCGAGACGATTCCCGGCACTATAAACGGAAGCTCAACCTTGAAGAACGCACGCGCCGGCGTGCAGCCGAGGTCAAGCGCCGCTTCGGTCAGGGATTTGTCCATCTGGCGGAAACGCGGAAGCACTGAAAGTATAACATAAGGAAGATTGAACGTGGTGTGCGCTATAAGCATGGTGCGCCTGCCGAGCGCGTTGGGAAGCCCGAGAATACCGGCAACCGCAACAAAGAAAAGCATCATCGACACACCCGTTACTATATCCGGGTTCATCATCGGAATATTGGTCACTGATTTTATAGCGCCTTTTATGTATTTGTTCCTTGTGCGGTAGATTCCGAGCGCCGCAAAGGTTCCGATAACGGTTGCAAGCAGCGACGATTCCACAGCAAGAATAACGGTATTTTTAAGCGCCGAAAAGGCGGTCGAATCACGGAACAGCTCGGCATACCATTTGAACGAAAAGCCGCTGAAGTTACTGAGACTTCCGGATTCATTGAACGAAAAGGTCACAAGCACAAGTATCGGCGCATAAAGAAGCAGCATTACTATGAAGATATATACCCCGGAGAAAACGGCACCGCCCCTTTTCGACTTTGCGCGCGCAGATCCCTGCCCTACGGTCGGATTTAAATTCTGTTTTGAAAATTCAGACAATTATCTCACCTCCGTCATCATCGGAAAATTTGTTCATGATCGCAAGGGATATGAGAATGAGTATCATCATAACGAGTGAGATAGCCGCGCCCGTGTGATATGTCAGCTTGTTCTGGAACTGACGCTCTATTGTGTCACCGATAAGGTCGAACGAGCCGCCGCCGAGCTTCTGCGAAATATAGAAGGTCGAGATCGACGGAACAAATACCATCGTAATGCCGGATACTATGCCGGGAACAGACAGCGGGAATACTACCTTTGAAAGCGTTTTCCAGCCGTTGCAGCCGAGGTCGCTTGCCGCTTCGATGTAGCGCTTGTCAAGCTTTGAGATAGATGTGTATATCGGCAGGACCATATAGGGCAGGTAGTCATATACCATACCGAGTATTACGGCGCCGCCGGTTCCTATGAAGGTCAGCTTTTCAAAGCCGAGCTTTACAAGGAAGGAGCTGATTATGCCGCCGTTGTCGAGCAGAGCCATGAGCGAATAGGTTCTGATAAGCAGGCTTATCCACATCGGAAGCATGAGCAGAAGCACCATGACCTTCTGACGTCTGGGCGAAAGCCTTGAGAGAAAATACGCAAGCGGGTAGCCTATGATAAGGCAGACAACGGTTGCGATAAGCGAGAACATTACGGAAAGAAGAAAGGTCTTTCCGTATGCCGTCAGCGATTGAATGTTATAAAATGTTCCCTCTCCGCGCGGGTTTGTAAAAGCAAAGTAGACAACAAACATAAGCGGAGCTATAATAAATAGGATAGACCAGACGACGTGCGGTGCGGCGGCAAGCTTTGCCAGCACCGAGCCGTTGCGCGGTCCGTGCGTTTTCGATGTTGCGGATTTTTTCATAGCGCTTACTCATCCTCCTCGTCAACGATATCCGAAAGGTGCTCATGCTCTTCGCTGTACGATGAGTAGTCACCGACCATATCCGAATATTCGGATTTCTTCATGACGTGGATAGCGTCCGGTTCTATGTAAAGTCCAATCTCTTCTCCTATTCCGCAATAGTCGGTGGTCTGGATCATCCATTTGTAGCCGCCGATATCGACAATAATTTCGTAGTGTACGCCCATAAAGGTAATGTTTGAAACGGTTCCCTTAAGCATACCCTTGTCTTTTGCGACGATATCAACGTCCTCGGGACGGACAACAACGTCTACGGGCTCGTTCTTTGCAAAGCCCTTGTCGAGACATTCAAAGGTCTGTCCGGAGAAGCGCACCTTATAATCTTCAAGCATTGTGCCGAAGATGAGGTTTGATTCGCCGATAAAATCTGCCACAAAGGCATTTTTGGGTTCATTATAAATATCCTGTGGAGTACCGATCTGCAGAATCTCGCCGTTATTCATTACGACGACGGTATCCGACATTGAGAGCGCCTCTTCCTGGTCGTGAGTGACGTAGATAAAGGTGATACCGGTTTGCTGTTGAATATTTTTCAGTTCATTCTGCATATCCTTTCGCAGCTTAAGATCAAGCGCACCGAGAGGCTCATCGAGCAAAAGTACCTTCGGTTTATTGATTAAAGCTCTGGCGATAGCTACTCTCTGCTGCTGACCGCCCGAAAGTGTTGTGACGCTTCGCTTTTCGAAGCCTTTAAGATTGACCAATTTCAGCATCTCGCGAACCTGAATGATGATCTCATCATTCGGGACCTTCTTGAGTCTGAGTCCGAACGCGATGTTCTCAAAAACGTTTAGGTGCGGGAAAAGCGCGTATTTCTGAAAGACGGTATTGATGTGCCTTTTGTACGGCGGAACGTCGTTTATACGTTTTCCGTCAAAGAACACGTCTCCGCTGTCGGGCGTTTCAAATCCGCCTATAATACGAAGCGTTGTGGTTTTTCCGCATCCTGAGGGACCTAAAAGTGTGATGAATTCTCTGTCATGAATTTCGAGATTAATGCCGCCGAGTACAGTTTCGCCGTCAAAGGCTTTAGTGATACCCTTTAGCTCGATCAAAAGATTTTTTTCCATTCCGCATAAATACTCCTTCGGGATAAATAGAATTTTTCCGTTCCGTTTTTGACCTGTTCCCTTTTCTTTTTCGGCTTTATATCCTTTGCCCGCGCTCCGCTTTCGGGACGCCGTACCGATGCCGTTCCTTTCAGAATGTCGCGTTCATACGGCGAAGTCTTTTGCAAAGGTCATACCGCCGGGGACAAAGCATTTCGGATATTCGGAAATAAAAAAGATTTGAGTGCGGCGCCGACGCATTTTTACGCGGCACTACACCCTCATTTTCTATTTTATCATATATTTATTATAAATGCAATAGTTATGAAAAATTTTTATCTTAAATCGACCCGATTTGAAAAAATTCGGAATATTATGCAGAATTTCGGTGTTTTTTGAGAAAAAATTCGGAACATTTTTGAGCTTTTCGCGGTCCCCGGCAAAAAACGGCGCCCTTTTTTGCTCCGAAGCGCAGGCAAAAAGCCGACGCATTCCGGTTTTTCCGAGATGCGTCGGGGGGGTGAGAAATCAAATTGCATAACAACCGTCAAAAATGTTATCGCAAATAATCGTCGTCCGTCATTCCCCGCCGTGGTATCTTTCGTAATAAAACAGATATTGCTGTGCGATGCCTGCGTAGCTGCCGAGAGATGCGGCGTTATAATCCGCGGGGAAATATTTTTCCATGACGCGGCGTATCCAGACGTCGATCGGGAATGCGTCGTAGCGTTCAAAGCCGAACAGAAGCGCGCAGGCGGCGACCTTGGGACCGACGCCCTTGATTGTTTTCAATATTTCTGCCGCCGCGGCGGTATCGTGAGCGTCGGAGATCATTTGTGCGCTTATCTCGCCGGACGAAAATTTGTCCGCCGCGTCGTATATGTATTTTGCGCGGAAGCCTGTCCGCAGCTCGGCGAGCAGTGCGATACCGTTTGATCTTATCGCCTCGGGGGTGGGAAATGTATATGCGCCGCTCTTCATTATATCAGAAAGATGTCCGCGCATTTTTTCATCCGTATGATCTCCCGCGGGACGTCCGAGCCTTGCCGACATTGCGTTGATTATTTTTTTGATTCTCGGGATATTATTATTCTGCGATATGATGAACGAGCAGACGGTTTCCCACGGCTCCTGAGACAGTATTCTTATACCGTCGCCGTAGGCTATGGCGTTTCCGAGCGCGGGGTTATCCGAGCGGGATCTTATATCGTTCCGAATAGCTTCGTAGTCGGTATCAAGTCCGAGGTAATGCTGCCAGAGCGACAAAAAATCGTCGGCGGTCGAGTTATATATATACAGATCGTTGCCGTCTTTTGCGAAGGAGACGGCTTTGCCGTATGCGACGCCGGAAAATTCACATTCATGTACGGTATCCTTTACCGGGTCGAATCTGAATGCCTGACCGCAGTCGAAGGTCTTATTTATATCGATCCCGCCCTTGCGGCAGGCGTCGGAGAGCTTTACATACTCAAGTCCTGTATTTGTGACGTTTGTTTGCACACTGTTTTTTGTCATTGCTTACGCTCCGTGCTCCGATTTAATTTTTATTTTTATTTACACATATTACGCTATATCATATTGAAAATAATTATCGGATGCGTTATAATTATATATCATATTTTACGGAAAATCAAGACGGAAAAAGCTTGTATAGTATAGCAGAATAATTATCTAAAAATTTTTAATTAAAGCTCAGAACCGCAGCGCAAGGAGGTCAAACAAGTATGGAACAGATATATACAATACCGGTCAACGAAGCGTTCGATGCGTCGGCGGCAGAGCCGTCGTGCGGTTGTCCGCTGTGCGCCATACACCGCAAATTCGAGGACAACGAGCTTGAGCTTATTCTCGGTGCGTCCATGATGGAGCCGGATATCCGGATAATGACAAACAAGCAGGGCTTTTGCCGCACGCATTACGACATGATGTTTGTCCGGAAGAACCGTCTCGGAATGGCGCTGACGCTTGAGAGCCATCTTGACGAATTGCGAAACGAGATCGAGGACGGGAAGCTTACCGCCATGATGGGCGGCGCGGGAAGCTCGGCGCGAAAGCGGCTTGAGGAGCATGAGGATTCCTGTTACGTCTGCAAGAGGACTGCGTATCACTTTGACCATGTGCTTGAGACGGTAGTCCTGCTTTGGGAGACCGACGAGAATTTCCGCAAGAAGTTTTCTATGCAGCCGTATTTCTGTCTGCCGCACTATCGTCTTTTGCTTGAATACGGCAAAAAAAAGCTGTCGAAGAAGCAAAACAGTGATTTTGCGCGCGATTGTGCGGATATAGTTTTGCCGTATTTTGACGAGCTTCGGAAGGATGTAAGTTGGTTCTGCAAGAAATTTGATTACAGATACACGGACGAGCCGTGGTACAATTCAAAGGATGCGGTCGAGCGTGCGATCAATTTTCTGCGCGGAGATCTGCATATGAAGCCGGGGGACGGCGGCAAGAAGGGTTGATGGGAGAATTTTGAAGTTATAAAAGTTTAAATTTTTTGTTATCCCTTGGTTTAGTTTAAAATTTTTAGTTTTTTTATGACCGGGAGAAGGAACCGCATTCATACGCCATGCGGTTCCTCCCCCCGCGCCCCTCTCTTCCTTCCGGCTACGGCGAAAATTTGTAGCTTTGGGTGAGTTCGGGCGTTAAATACCGATAGGCGTTAGTGCTGTTCGATTTATTTATTAAAAAATTGGACAGTGGAAATTTCTTGCTTCAGCGAACAGCCATAATATTCAGTGCAAACATCATTTGGTTGCTGTTCTATTTGTTTGCGAAAATTTCTTGCTTGTGGGTTTTAACTTAAGGGTATTTTTGAAGCGACGCCCAGCCAAGGAAGTGGAGGAGGCGGGGAAGAGGAACCCGACTTTTTGCGAAGCAAAAATGTCGCGCTTTGCTTGTTTACAAGCAAAGCTATGGCAGCTTTGAGATGGTTTCTCCCCCGCGAAAACAGGTAAATTGAAATGCTATTAGCAAAGCGAAAAATTTAAGCTTCACCAGCTCGCCCTTTCCGACTGCAAAATTCATTATCTTTTCCCGCCCGCCGCCCCCTACAAAGTTGCACGAAGCTTTCGCAAAGACTTTTTAAAAAGCTTCCGGCTACGCACAGACAAAATAAATTATTTTTTGAAAGTTCTTTTGGTCCTTTTCTTTCAAGAAAAGGACGGAAAATTTTTGCTCAGCTTTTTTCAAAAAGCCGGAAAGTTCTTTTATTAACCCGAAAGGAAAATATAAAAATGATAGACTTGCTTGATCTGCATAAAATGTTTATACTCCGCCATCTGCACGAGGGCGACACGGCGGTGGATTTTACAATGGGAAATGGTCATGACACCGAATTTCTCTCAAAGACCGTCGGAGAAAACGGTCATGTGTTCGCCTTCGATATCCAAGAGCAGGCGGTCGAAAGCACCCGCGCAAATCTCGCCAAGGCGGGCTGCCCCGAAAACTACACTCTGATTCTCGACTCGCATCACAACGTCGAAAAATACGTCCGCGAACCTATCAAGGCGGGAATGTTCAACCTCGGTTACCTGCCGGGCGGCGACAAAAAGATCACCACAATGCGCGAGACCACCATGCCCGCAATCAAAAGCGCACTCGGACTGCTCGGAGCCGACGCCGTGCTGATGATCGCCGTTTATCCCGGTCATGCCGAGGGCGACGCCGAGGGAAAAATGATCGACGAATACCTTTCGACACTTAACCGCCATGTATATTGTGCCGCAAAGGTGCAGATAGTAAACTCACCGACATCCCCGTACTTTTTCATGATCGAAACCAAATAAACCGCGTCAAAGAAAGAGTACACAAAACAATGAAACAAAAAAAATTAAATAAACACAAAAAGTATCTCAGAAGGACCGCCGCCGCACTGGCGTGCGCTTCCCTTTTTGCCTTTGCCGCACTGTTCTGCTCATGCAGCAACGACAGCGGCATTGAGCTTCCCTCAGACATATCAATAGACTCCGGCGAGCCGGGGACAAGAGCACCGGCAGACAGCAGACCGGGCGGAGAAACGGAGAAAGAAACAAAGCCTGCGGAAGAAAATTACACCTACAAAACAGATATTTCGGCTTACCTTAAATATATCGAACCGTCCGGGACGAAAAAAAATTATCTTGAACTTGTAAACAAGGCCCATACGGTAAACAAAAGCTACGGCCCCGAAAAGACCGTATCGCTTGAAAGCGACATAACCTTATACGGCAAGGAGGTACTGCTTGAAGAATACACCGCAATGGCGGCAAAGGCAATGATAGCCGAGATGAGAGCCTGCGGCTTCAAAAACATCTATGTAACAAGCGGCTACCGCTCATACGAAAAGCAGTCCTCGCTTTACTATACCTATCTTGCCAACGAGAAAAAAGCGCATCCCGATTGGACGGATGAACAGGCGGCGGCAAAGGTCCTCACATATTCGGCGTATCCCGGAACGAGCGAGCATCAGAGCGGACTTTGCATGGACCTTTTCGTGTCCCCGGGCATGACCGAGCTTGTTAACTACGGAAGCGAGACGACGGCAAAAAACGATATCGGCTTTGCCGAAAGCGACGAATACAAATGGCTTGTCGAAAACGCGCACAAATTCGGCTTTATTCTTCGTTTCGGTAAGGACAAGGAGGATATCACGGGGTATTCCTACGAGTCGTGGCACTACCGCTTTGTCGGCAGAAGCGAAGCAACTAGAATCTACAACGCCGGAAAATGCCTTGAAGAATATCTCGACAGCACCGGCAGCCTCGGCAATTAAGCCAAAAAGTCGGTGCCGGTCGGCGGATTTTTGCAATTTTCTTATGAAAATCCTGCATTTTCGGATTTTTATCCTCACAGGCTATTGACAAAATATCCGTGCGATGATATAATGCACACAACCTGATTTTCGTAGATATCAGATAATATCGGATATGAGAAGACTCGGTAAACCCTGTAAAATTTCGAAAGAAGGAGAAGTTTCAGCCATGAGACCGCAGTACAGCAATATTATGATAATGCCGATGATGCGCATGATGAATGTCATGTGCGGGTTTTGCTGTGCTCAAAAATCAAAGGCTTTGGAACTTTTCGCCGATTGAATTCGGATCGGCAGGGATAATAAGAATCGGAAAAACGTGTCGGACGCAGGTTTGGCACCCATGATATGATTTTTAATCCGGCGGAGGTCACAAAGACTTTCGCCGGATTTTTGATTTTTGATTTTTGATTTTTAATTTTTAATTATAAAAAATGCAACAGAGCAAAGGAGAAGCATTTTGATTGAGCTTGTAAACATAGGAAAGACCTACTACGGCTCCGCCGAGCCGGTCGTCGCGATTGAAAACATCAATCTTACCATTGAGGACGGCGACATTTTCGGCATCATAGGACTCAGCGGCGCCGGGAAAAGTACGCTTGTCAGGTGTATAAATCTTCTTGAAAAGCCGACCGAGGGCAAGGTCATTTTCGACGGCACGGACATCTGCTCGCTGAACGCCAAGGAGCTTCGCACCGTGCGGCGTAAAATTTCAATGATATTCCAGAGCTTCAACCTGCTTGAACAGCGCACGGTACTCGGAAACATCTGCTATCCGCTCGAGATTTCGGGCGTATCGAGAGAAAAAGCCAAGGAAAAGGCAAGAGCGCTTCTCGGGCTTGTCGGGCTTTCCGACAAGGAAAAATCTTATCCGTCGCAGCTGTCGGGCGGACAGAAGCAGCGCGTTGCGATTGCCCGCGCGCTTGCGACCGATCCCAAGGTGCTGCTTTGCGACGAGGCGACGAGTGCGCTTGACCCCACGACAACGCGGCAGATCCTTGAGCTTATCAAGCGCATAAACGCAGAGCTCGGCGTAACCGTCATAGTCATAACCCACGAAATGAAGGTGATTGAGCAGATATGCAACAAGGTGGCGGTGCTTGACAAAAGTCATGTTGCCGAGATGGGAAATATGCGCGATGTATTCATGGCGCCAAAATCGAAGATCGCCAAGCAGCTCATACTTCCGAACGGCGACGACGGATTGGATGAAAGTGCCGACTGCATCCGTCTTGTGTTTGACGGCGGCGCGGCGTTTGAGCCGATAATATCGGATATCACGCTCAAATGTCACACGACGCTTAACATTCTCGGAGCCAACATCAAAACCTTTGAGGGAAGATCCTACGGTCAGATGCTTGTAAGGCTTTCGGAGGATGAAAAGGAGCGCGGGCTTGTCCGCGAATATCTTTCCGCGCACGGGATACTTTTTGAGGAGGTAAGCAAAAATGGCTGAATTTTTTGAAAATCTTTTCGGCAACGGAATGGCTTCAACCTACGGCGAGGCGATACTCTCAACTCTCAAGGTAACGGTATTCGGAACGCTCATTTCATATCTTATAGGGCTTCCGCTCGGCATAATTCTTTACGGGACCTCAAAGAAAGGCATTTTCCCGCAGAAAGCGGTAAACACGGCGGTCGGCATCATAGTCAACATACTCCGCTCGGTTCCGTTTGTAATTCTTCTCGTGCTTTCCCAGCCGATAGCGAAGTTTCTGATCGGTACAAAGCTCGGCGACAACGCCTTTATAATCTATCTTGTGATAGCCGCGGCGCCGTTTGTTGCCCGAATGGTGGAATCCTCCTTAAGCGAGGTCAACGCGGGCGTCATAGAAGCGGCGCAGTCGATGGGCTCGACAAATATGCAGATCATTTTCAAGGTCCTGCTTCCCGAGGCGCGACCGTCGCTTGTGATCGGCAGTGCGATCGCCATCACGACCATACTCGGCTACACGCCGATGACATATCTGATCGCCGGCGGAGGTCTCGGTCAGCTTGCCATTCAGTCCGGGCTTTACAGATTCAACAAGACGATAATGTATATGTCTTCAATTCTTCTTGTCATTATCGTTCAGATAATGCAGGAGGTGCTGACAAGACTTGCAAAGAAGTTTGACCGTCGTGCGGGAAAATGATTTTCGCCGTTTTAAAATTTCAGAATTTCAAAACTTTAAAATCAAAAAAATATATTTTTTATATATATAAATTATTATTCAAAAGGAGATAAAAACCATGAAAAAGATACTTTCAACAATTACACTTGTGCTTGCAGCCTGCCTTCTGATAGTTTCGCTTGCAGCCTGCTCGCAAAAGAAGGATTTGAACACGCTTGTTGTTGCCGCAAGCTCGACCCCGCACGCTGAAATTTTAAAAGAGTGCGTAGCCGAGATGGAAAAGAGGGGCTACAAGCTTGAGATCAGAATTATGGACGACTACATCACGCCGAACACTGCGACCGAGGACGGCGAGGTCGGTGCGAACTACTTCCAGCACACGCCTTATCTTGACAAATTCAATGCCGAAAACAAAACACATCTCGTATCGGTAGCAAAGGTTCACTACGAGCCTCTCGGAATCTATGCCGGTGTTCGCAAGTCACTTTCAGAGCTTGCCGACGGTGACAAGATAGTTGTTCCGAACGACAGCACCAACGAGGCGCGCGCTCTTCTTCTGCTTGAAGCAAACGGGCTTATCACGCTCAAAAAAGGTGCGGGCGTAACCGCAACCAAGGCAGACATTGAGTCCAATCCGCACAATTTTGAGATACTTGAAGTCGAAGCAAAGCTTATTGCGGGTATGCTTGACGAGGCAGGTGTTGCTGTCATCAACGGCAACTATGCTATGGAAGCGGGGCTCAAGGTTTCGGAGGCGCTTGCGATTGAAGCGGCTGATTCCGAGGCGGCGCAGACGTATGCCAACATTCTTGTGGTCAAGGAAGGTCATGAGAATGACGCTGCTGTCAAGGCGCTTGCGGAGATACTTTGCAGTGATGCGATAAAGAATTTCATCAACTCGAAGTATGACAAGTCGGTAATTCCGGTAAAATGAGTTTGTATTTATTAAGGGAAACAAAAGCAAGGCACGATCAAGGCTGAGCAAATAAATTATATAAATTTAAAGTTTTAAAGGGGCTGTCGGCGTTTAGCGTGGCAGCTCCTGTTTTTGAGGGGTTTAGTTTGGGGGAAATAAAATACTTACTATCCCTTGATTTAGCTTGAATTTTTAGTTTTTTTATTGACCGGGAGAAGGAACCGCATTCATACTGCCACAAACTTTGGCTTG
>ERZ824600.83-NODE-83-length-135290-cov-14.035568_pt1 | contig 135290 bp, 111 predicted proteins | sample MGYA00519933_ERZ824600 | MGnify/ENA primary metagenome ERZ824600 (study PRJEB31778, sample SAMEA3449178) | human gut metagenome | biome: human gut; feature: human-associated habitat; material: faeces | place: United Kingdom | collected 2010/2012 ...
ATACAGGGCGGAGCAGGTCAAGACAATATAAAAATTAATGGTGACAATAATACGGCAAATGGCGGTGCTGAAAGCGACAGCTTTATGGTATCAAACGGCAATAACAATACCATCGATGGCGAGGGTGGTGAACGCAATACTTTAATAGATAACGGCAAGAATACAGTTTATACCAATGCCGTTGATATAACCCCTCGTCCATTTGAGTTGAATATCAAGGTCGATATCGGCTCCGGCTCTGATAAGTATATAAGTACTAGTATCAGCTTTAACCTTTTTGATTTCAGTGTGGATTTTTCCACCGCTGAAGGAGCCTTAGAGAGCCTAGAGTCAATAGATGAAATGTTAAGTAGTGTATCTGATCAATTGTTAAATATCGGTAATACAATCAACCGTTTGGAGAGTGTATCAGAGGCGCAGTCAATAAAGTTAAATAATTTAATATCCTTCCGTTCAACGATGCGAGATGCCGATATAGCAGAGGAGTCCTCAAATTACATCCGTTACCAGATCTTACAACAGGCATCTGCCACCCTTTTAGCATCATCCAGAAACCTTAAAGCACAAAATGTTATCGGACTGCTTAATAGTGTGTAAAGATTTGTAACAAATTGTTCTCAAACCCTAAAGTTTTCTGCTAATTTAGCCGTAATACATGGTAAACAAGGGAAATTTATAAAGGAAAGCGGAACACAATGGGAATGGCAGCATCACAAGTTAGACTATTGCAGCTGACTAGCCGAAAAAATACAATCGGTTATCAGTTACAAAACTTGTCTTTGCAAAAAACCGCTTTATCCAGAGATATGCAGAGGGTTACAAGAAATTATCAAGAGGCGTTGAATACAAAGACTTTGAAATGGTCTAACAATGCCGGTGTATCGTATGTTGATTTGAGTTACGCAAACCTGATGAGGCCGGGTAGTGCAAATAAAAATAATCCTTATTTGATTACAAATGGTGACGGTAAGGTTGTTTTAGACAGTAAATATCAGCAATATGCTGAAATGATTTCTCCTGACGGTAAAGCCGGCGGTGATTGGGAAAGCAACAGAACTCAAATTCTTGCTTCACTTACAGGTATCTCTTCAGAAAAAATTGATGCAGCTTTTGCTTCCAACGCGGCATTAGATGCAGCTGCTGAAAAAGTTAATTCTTTGCAAGAAGAAGGAGATAAACTTAAGGAACCGGTAAATAACGATACAGCAGTACAGTTCTTTAAACGAGCTGGAAATGTTACGGTGAATACTATTCCTTATAATATCGGAAGTTTATATAATTCAGCAAGTACCTGGACCAATTTGGGCAATGCTTCAACTGCAAGCAGTACTTTAACAAATATATTAAACGGCATTGCAAACAATATGAAAAATTATCTTACAGATGAAGATTATGCTAACTTTACAGAAGCCTGTAAGAATTATATGGATGATAACGGGCATTATTTTGGTGGAACTAGTGAGGCTGATAGACAAGGACTTGAAAGTGGTATTGCAGGAATTAAAAAAGATGGGGACAACTATACTGTCAACATGAAAATTATCCTTGATACTATACTTGGTTCATATGAAAGTGCTTCTGTTGTAGATGGTCAGGATAGTTATGGCGATACCAGCATGGGGACAAGAGTTTACTACACCAGAGATAAGAATAGCGTTGAATGGCAGAATTGGAAAGCTTCCCATGACGCATGGCAGGCTGAGTATGATGCAGCTGTAGAAGAGTATAACGCAGCTGTTGATAGTGATAATCAGGCTCTCACATCAGAAGAAGAAAGTAATATTAATTTCTATGAAAAATTGTTTACAGCAATTGCTGAAAAAGGATGGGTAGCAAATTCTCAGATTGAAGACAATGATTACCTTAACAATATGCTGCAAAACAATCAATACTATATTACTACAATGGAAGAACAGACTGACAGCGATGGAAAATCTTATTTTGAATACAGTCAGGATATTGCTTCAAACTTCGAAAATGTTTTCTCTGTAAATGATACTGACGCGCAGAATGAAGCTTTGATAGATTATGAATACGAAAAGAGCGTCATTAACGAAAAAGAAACCAGAATTGATACAAGAATGCAAAATCTTGAAACAGAGCAGTCTGCAATTAATGAAATGATAAAAGGTATTGAAACTGTAAGAAACGATAACACAGAAAGAACATTCGGTATATTCGCATAGCAGTATGTTTATGGTATGATTTCTTTGTATTTTTGTATAAAGGGATTGTAGATGTTTGATTCGTTATCTGATAAATTACAGGACATTATTGCGAAAACAGCAGGGCAGAAAGAGCTTACGCAGGATAATATGCAGGAAGCCTTGAGAGAAATAAGACGCGCTCTGCTTGAAGCTGATGTGAATCTTAGAGTTGTAAAAGCTTTTATCTCTAATATTAAAGACAAAGCAGAAGGTGAAAACGTTCTGCAGGGAGTAAATCCGTCGCAGCAGCTTGTAAAAATAGTGCATGATGAATTAATTGAACTTCTTGGCAAGGAAGTTTCTCCGCTTGATTATTCAGGCCGTCCAAATTTAATCATGATGCTGGGGCTTCAAGGAAGCGGTAAAACAACATCTTCTGCAAAATTAGCAGTAAAACTTAAAAAAGAAAACAGAAATCCTTTGATGGTTGCCTGTGACGTCTACAGGCCTGCTGCCATTACACAGCTTACAGCTCTGGGCGAACAAATAGGCGTTGAAGTGTATTCAGAAGATTCAAAGGATGTTCAGGCAATAATTCAAAATGCTATAAATTATGCGAATGAAAACGGGTTTAATACGCTTATTCTTGATACTGCCGGACGTTTACAGATTGATACTGAGATGATGGCAGAACTGCTGCTTATTGATAGAATTTTCCATCCTGCAGAAAAACTGCTTGTAGTGGATTCAATGACAGGGCAGGAGGCAGTAAATGTTGCTGAGAATTTTGATGCACAACTCGGAGTAACAGGACTTGTTTTGACAAAGCTGGATGGAGATTCAAGAGGTGGTGCTGCACTGAGCGTTGTTTACTGCACTCATAAACCTATTAAGTTAACAGGTACAGGTGAAAAACTCAATGCGCTTGAGGATTTTTATCCTGAAAGAATGGCTACAAGAATTTTAGGTATGGGAGATATTGTTTCTCTTGTTGAACGAGCTCAAGAAGTTTTTGATGAAAAAACAGCAAAAGAAATGGAAAAGAAAATGGCAAAGGCTGAATTTTCTTTCAATGATTTCTTGAAAATGCAGTCGCAAATGAAAATGTTTGGCTCAATGGATCAGCTTCTTGGTATGATACCGGGTCTTAAGATGTCAAAGGATGACAGACAGAAGATTTCGCATGAAGGTGAAAAACAGTTCAAAAGAATTGAAGTATTCATTCAGAGTATGACTCCGGAAGAAAGAGAACATCCTGAGTTAATGAATTCTTCCAGAAAAAAACGTATTTCACAAGGTTCCGGTATTCCTTTGCACGAACTAAATATTTTTATAAACCAGTTTGAGCAGATGCGTAAAATGATGAAAGGATTTTCCGATGTCAAAAAGGTTATAGGAGGAAATCCTAACAAAGCTAAGCTTACAGCTCACCAGATGATGAAAAATATGAGAAGATTCAGATGAAATTAGTAGCAGGACTTGGCAATATCGGAGATAAATACATGTTTACAAGGCATAATGCAGGGTTTATGCTTGTTGACAGTATTGCACTTAATTCTAATTTGAATTTTAGAGAGAACTCCAGATTAAAATGCATTATGACTAATCTCCGAACTCCATATGAGGACTATTTGCTTATAAAACCAACTACATATATGAACCTGTCGGGTGAGGCGGTTAGAGCAGTAATGGATTATTATAAAATAGCGATAGAAGATATTCTGATTGTGTATGATGATTTGTCATTAGAATTAGGACGAATTCGATTTAGGGCAAATGGTTCAGATGGCGGTCATAACGGTATAAAATCTGTAATTCAGCATCTTGGTACAAAAGATGTTGCAAGGCTTAAAATCGGTATTGGGCCTCAGCCTAATATTCCTTCTGAAGTTTTTGTTCTCCAAAATTTTTCAAAAGAAGAACTTGATAATTTAAAGGGTGCACTTACGAAAGCTAAAGAAGGGATAGGATATTATTTTAAAGAGGGTATGGCTGCTGCGCAGAATAAATATAATTAGGTGCAAGGAGGGTTAGATGAATTTAGCAGAACAATTGGAGCAGGATGAAAAATACGAAGAAGCTTATGCCGAGTATAAAAAACAGATGGTGCAAAAGCTGGCTGATGTCGAACTTTTAACGAAACTGGGCCATCTTGCATTAATTCTGGAAAAAAAGGAAGACGCTAAAATTTATTATGCAAAGATTTTAGAAATTGACCCGCCTAATATACTGGCCCATGAGCAATTAATTGATATTTTTATGCATGAGGATAGATTTAAATATTATCTGCTCAGAGGAAACCTGCGTGCACTCCAGCAGCAGATGAGTCATGCGAAAAGTGATTTTAAAAAGGCTATTGACCACGCAAAAGACCCTCAGGAAGCTCTGCCGGCACGTTATTTATATGCAGGACTTTGTGAAGGACAGGGTCGGTTAAATGAAGCTATTGATGAATACTTAAGAATATCTGATTATGATGAGAAAAATCCTGTCGTATTTTTAAAGCTTGCCGAACTGTATGAAAAAACAGAAGGTCTCGTTGCTGCTATACAGACTCTGGAAAGGGGCAGAAAAGATAGAGGTTTTAAAGATTTTGAGGAAATTCTTGCAGGATATTATATAAGAAATTCTCAGCCGGAAAAAGCGTATGAACTTGCACAAAGCGAGCTTACAAAGGCAAGAGCTCTGTTTGATATGGGCAGAAATGACGCCGGTTATGAAATACTGATGGGAGTAAAAGATAAATATTCTAAGGAAAAGATTTTCCACTCATTGCTGGCACAGTATTATTTTCAGAAAGATATGTTTGAGGAAGCATTCAAGGAAATTGACGAGTATGAAAAAATTGATTCTAAATCTCCGTTAATCTATCAAATGCGGGCCTTAATTTACGAAAAGCAAGGTGATGCTTTTAATGAACATATTAACTGGGGCAAATATAACGTTATGAGAGGCGAAAAAGATGTTGCTTTAAATGAGTATCTTACAGCTTACCGGTTTAATGATAAAGATGTTGACTTAATTGAAACGATTGCAGCGCTTCTTGAGGCAGAGGGAGATAAGACAAAGGCAAGTGAATTTTATGAAAGACTTGCAGATGTTGATCCTAAAAATAGACTTGCTCTGGAGAAAATTGCAGAGTTTAGAGAATCAATCGGCGATAATTATGGTGCAATTGAGTATATGGAACGGTTGAAAGAAATTGATCCGAGAAATCAGTTTTTACAAGATAATTATGAAAAAATAAAAAGTATTGCAGAAAATGGCACCGGATTCTTGCAGTTCTTGAAGAAAATTTTTGGCAATAAGATGAGTGTATAAATGAAAACAGAGCTTCTTTCACCAGCTAAAGATAAAGAAACGGCATTTGCTGCAATAGATTGCGGCGCCGATGCAGTTTATATGGGTGCGGCAGCATTCGGTGCCAGAAAAAATGCCCCCAATTCTCTGGCTGATATAAGAGATGTTGTAAATTATGCACATAAATTTCGGGTAAAGGTTTTTATTACTCTGAATACTATATTAACAGATAGTGAGCTTAATGAAGCTGTAACCCTTGCAGGAGAACTGGATAAAATAGGCGTTGATGCTCTTATTGTTCAGGATATGGGGTTTTTAGAGAAGATTAAGACCATAGGTATACCGGTGCATATAAGCACACAAGCTGATAACAGGGATTTAGAAAAAGTTTCATTTTTTAATAATTTAGGGGTGGCAAGGGTTGTTCTTGCGCGTGAACTTTCGCTCAAGCAGATTAAAGAAATTCATGATGCCAATCCTAACCTGGAGCTGGAAGCATTTGTGCATGGTGCGTTGTGTGTATCCTACAGCGGTCAGTGCTATTTGAGCCAGTATATAGGCGGCCGTTCTGCAAATAGAGGGGAATGTGCCCAGCCATGCCGGAAAAAATATTCGGTAGAAACTGTAGACGGAAAAATTATTGCCAAAGATATTTATGCTTTATGCCTCAAGGATTTTAACGCATCAAACCGGCTTAAGGATATGATAGATGCCGGTGTTTATTCTTTTAAGATTGAAGGACGGCTCAAAGATTCTAATTATGTAAAAAATATAACTGCATATTACCGGCATGAGCTTGATAAATATTCTCAGAAAAGTTCTTCCGGAAACAGTATTTATCCATTTAAACCTAATCCACAGAAAAGTTTTAATCGTGGTTTTACAGATTATTTTCTTGAAAAACGCAAAGATTGTTTTAGCCTCAACTCTCCAAAATCCCGTGGTGAGTATATAGGAGTTATCTCTGAGGTTAAAAATGGCTGTATTAAAATATGTACAGACAAAACAATACATCCGCAAGATGGTCTGACTGACGGTATTGACGGTTTTTTAGTAAATAAAATTGAAAATAATTATGTTTATCCCAACAGACCGGTAAAATTTAAAGCAGGAGATAAAATTTATAGAAATGTTGATGTTGAATTTGAAAAACAGGTTGCTCAAAAGGTAAAAAGACAAATAGGCGTTAATATAAATATTACTGATGAGCTTACTCTTGTAGATGAAGATGGAATTAAGGTTTCAATACCGATTACTGGAGGTGAAGCTGCAAAAAATCCGGAAAAGATGAAAGAAACCTTTGTAAAACAATTTTCTAAAACAGGGGAAAGCGATTTTTATATCGAGGATATAAAAATCGCCTCTGAATTGCCTTTCATGCCTGTAAGCCGGATAAATGAACTGAGGCGTTCTGCTTTTGATAAACTTATGCAGAAAAGACTTGATGAGTATAAGCGCGAGGAACATAAGAACCTTGTCTATTGTCCTTATTATAAGTCACAAATAGATTATCGCGGAAACGTACATAATTTGTCTGCAAAAGATTTTTATAAAAAATGCGGTGCAGAGGTTTGTGAAATGTCACTAGAAACAGAGCTCCCTAAACATCCGGTAGAGCTAATGCGTACAAAGCATTGCATAAAATATGCTCTGGGCATGTGCAAATCTCCTGAAAAACTTGTTTTGAGAGATGAATACGGCAAGGTTTATCCGCTAAAGTTTGACTGCAAGAAATGTGAAATGTCTGTTCTCAATAACCTATGATGGATTCTCAGACTGCGCTGCAGCTTGTTTCTTTAACGCTTCCCATTCTTCAGGCTTTTCTATTGCTTCTATGTGTTTAAGAGCATTTTCTAAATCTTTCTTATCGCTCTCAAGCTGTTTTAGGTATTCTTCAGTTTGTTCCGGTGTTAATTGGGTTAAATCTACTCCAAACATTGGTATTGAATATTCTCTGTTCCATTGAGCCATGCTTAGCGGAACGGCTGAAGCTGGAGATGTTAATGTAATTCCCAATAATTCTTTGTATTTCCCAGGGTTGTTTCCGCCTATTGCAAGCTGAAAATCATTCTTTTTCCAGGTTGAAGGTTTGAACATTGATTTGAATTTTATAGATGAACATACTGATAATTCGTTTTCAAACCCTGCTTTTGCGGTTTTCATACCATCCAGTGAACGTCTTAGAGCATTAAGTTTTCTCGGGCTTGTTGTGCTTGAAATTTTAGCTTCTGTTTCTGCTATTTTTGTTTCCAAATCAGCAATTCTATTTGATAGTGTTTCAATTCCTGTCTTTAATTTTTCAGGGGTATTGTACTTGTTTCTTATATTAGTCTGAGTGTAATCATTTAATTCGCTTCTGTGGGCATCAGGTTTTCTTGCATAAGTTCTCATAGTGCTTTCTTTTGATTGAATTAAATTATTAAGGTCTTTATTATACTGTTTCTGTATTGCTTCCATTTCGCTCTTGAATGCGTCAAAACGTTTCTGAGCAATAGCATGACCGTTTATATCATATCCGCCGGAAGAATTTTGTGTGTAAGCAGACAACTGATCTGTATTCTTTGTGCTGGAATTTGTAGTTTTTAAATTATCAAATTCAGCTTTGGTTTTTATTCCGGACATAGAGCGCAGCTCTGTTAAGTTACTTTCAAGCATGGTTTTTTGTTCTTGTAATAAAGCTTTTTTAGCAGCATTTGTTTCTGTGCTTATTTTAGTATTAAGCTCTGTAATTTTATTATTTAGAGATGTTTCCATTTCCTGATACTGTTTCTTGTATCTGGTTTCCCAGTTATTAATATTATTCCATGCTGATGAAACTTTGCTTCCATATGCTTTACGGAAGCCGGCCAATCCTCCGCCTTTTGCTGCAATGAGAGCTTTATCTGCCTGCATAGCTTTACCAGTTGCCCTCAGAGCATTAACTGTCATGTCCCTGCTGAATTGTGAAGTAGTTTCAACAACTTTACCCCAGGCTCCGGTTCTTGGCTTCGCGAGTGTTGCAATTCTTGAAGTAGTGGAAGCTCCGGATGCTTTAGCCGCAGTACTGAAAGATTTCCCCAGTCCCCTCATACCTGCTGCTGATGAGAGTCCTACCAGTGCTCCGGCACAGATTTCTTGACGAGCCTGTTCTTCCTCTTCTGCAGTTCTTGCTTTATTAAGTTTAGAAACCCCTTTTGCAACACCGACAACGCCGCTTCCAACGCCGTATGCTAACAGACCGTAGCCTATTGCAGGTCCTACAACCGGTATAAATGTTGCACCGACTGCTGCTGCCGTTATTGCTATATTTTTAATACATTTTTTGAAGCTCCATTTGCCGTTTTCGTCATATCCGATGAAGCTTTTTCCCAAGTTTTTCAATGTTTCGCCTGCACTTGCAGCCCAGCTTCCAAGTTTACCTAAAAAACTTTTCTCTTTTGCTTTTTTTGAAGCTTCTTTATCAATACTGCCATCAGCTTTTAGTTTTGGTCCTTCTAAAACAGCATTTTCTACAACAGTACTTCCATCTGTTTTTTTACCTTTTTTAATAGCATTAATTGTTTTATTTTGAGCATCAATTAATTCTTTTGTTTTTTCGATTTCTTTTGACTTTTCAGTTAAGAAAGCTCTGCTACTGCTATATTTTGCAAGTTCAGCTTCTTCCTTTTGCTTATATGCTTCATAGGAGTCTGTATTTGATGAAGAACCGGAGGAATAAGAAAACGGCATCATAGGAAATCCGAATGAAGAAAAGTTACCTGCCTGCATAAAGCCGGTATTTGAAAAATTTCTCCAGTCCCAGAGTGGCAGTTGTCCGTTAATTGTTCCAGACATATAAAACTCCTATAGTAATATCCCTTATTTATATAAAAATTTATATTAAACAAAAATTGTCTTTTTTTTAACAAATCTTTACAAAAAATATCAGCCACCATTCCTATCTTTTTGTTATAATCAATATATGAAGTGTGGTTTTGTAACAATATTAGGGCGTCCTAATGTTGGTAAATCTACTCTTTTGAATCAGATACTCGGTCAGAAGATTGTAATAACAACAGACAAGGCGCAAACAACAAGAAAACGTATAAAGGGAATTTTAACAGACGACAAGGGACAAATAATTTTTGTAGATACCCCGGGAGTTCACCGCCCTTTAAATAAGCTGGGTGAATTTTTGCTGGATGAAGCGAAGGTTGCTGTTCCTGATGCAGATTTAGTTCTATTTCTTGTTGATGGCTCAGAGCCTGCTGGAAAAGGGGATAAATGGATTGCTGAAAATATTCTTAAAAATACAAATATTCCTATAATACTTGTAATGAACAAAGTAGACAAAGTAAAAAATCAACAGACGATTGAAGAAAATTTGCTTTCATACAAGACCCTTTTTGATGAGAATGTACCGGTAATAAGAATTTCTGCAAAAACAGGTCGGAATAAAGATACGCTGCTCTCAAATATATTGAAAAAACTGCCTGATGGTGAAAAATTATACCCCGATGATATTGTTACAGAAGAGAGTATGCGATCAGTAACAGAAGAGATTATAAGAGAAAAAGTTTTGTTAAATACACAGGATGAAATCCCGCATTCTGTAGCGATAAAAGTTGAGAAGTATGAAGAAAGAGAAGATATTGATAGAATATTCGCAATAATTTATTGTGAACAAAAAAGTCAGAAAGGAATTCTGATAGGAAAAGGAGGAGCGCTTTTAAAGAAAATTGGTACAGAAGCCAGAATTGAGCTGGAAGCTATTACAGAAAAAAAGGTTTATTTAAATCTGGAAGTTAAAGTAGAAAAAGATTGGAGAAAGAAGGATAATATCTTAAAAAATTTCGGATATAAATCTGACGGGGAATAGCAAAAAATTTTTTTATAGGTTTTATAGTAAATGTAAAGTGTGTGTAAGGAGAGGATGAATGAAAATTCAAACGATTGGTCAGGAATTAAGAACAAGCAACAAACAAAATTACAACAGACAGCCGGCATTTAGAAGAAACTGGTCGGAGCATGTTAGCTGGGGTGCAAATTATGTAAAAGAAACAGGCAAGACAAATTTTAAACTGTTTTCTTTTCCTGATGCAAAGGCAGTATTCGTAGAAGTGGCAGGTAAAGTCGCTTCACATCTGGGTAATATCAGAGAACGCGTTGTGCAGGTTGTTGCAACGGCAGGTGCTGCTTTTACAATTGATAAAGTTTTATCAAAAGATGGTGATTCAACTGTTTATCAAATGGAGCATAAAGGCGCTGGAGTTTATGAAATAAACGATGTCAAAGCAAAACCTGAAGACAAATACCGCTATGTAGTTGTTGATAAGAACAACAATGTTAATCTCGTAAAAGATCCTTATGCACGTAAACAAGAAGATATTCATGGCTGGAGTTCAATTTATAACAAAGATAACTATGAATGGAAAAATACCGATTGGCTAGAGGGTAAAGATTCCAGAAGAATAGTAAGAAAGCCAAACGAGCCGATGCGCGGACTTGATAAGCTTATTATTGATGAAATAAATATTCCTACTGTCAGTAAAGAAGGAACTTTTGCCGGTGCAAAAGCCCGCATAGATAAGATTGCTGAGCGCGGAGTTGCTACAGCAATTGAGATTATGCCTGTAGAGAATACATATTCAATGCAGTGGGGCTATGACGGCGTAGATAAATTTGCTGTAAATGAAAAACTTGGCGGGGCTGCAGGTTTAAAAGAGCTTATCGACTATGCTCACGGCAAAGGGCTTAATGTGATTATGGATATGGTTCCAAATCATATGGGACCTGATGGGGATTATCTGGCACAAACCGGCCCTTATGAAAAAGGTTCCGGACAATTTGGCGGAGAGTTTAATTATGAAGGACGAAATAACCGTTATGTAAGGGACTGGATGGCTAATGCAGCTCTCTGGTGGGCAAATGAGTTTAAAGTAGATGGTCTTCGTCTTGATATGACAAAACTTTGTGGTTCTGATTATCTCTTAAAACAGGTTGTAACAGAGGTAAATGAACATAATCCTAATGTCTTTACTATTGCAGAAGATGGACGTGAAAATAAAGAGTCTGTAACAAGATATGAAGACAGCAGAGTCAGCCATAAAGACGAATTGGACTTTATAGATACTCAGGTAGATTTTATATCAGAAAGAGGCTGGTACTCTACGCCGGGAAATATTGGCTTTGATAGTGAATGGGATTTTAGATTTATGAATACTATGAAAAATGCTATTATTTCTTCCGGTGTTAACCTTTTAGATGATTTGGATAATAAAATTAAGGATTCCAGACACCGTGTAAAATATGTGATGAGTCATGACGAAATTGGCAATTGGGATGGTACAAGATTAATTCCTAAAATTTTGGTTAGCCATTTAGGTTTGTATGATAAAACCAATGGTAATTCAGATGCTCAAAAAGGACAGAATGCTGCCAGATTAGGTCAGCAATTAGCTGAACTTATTGTATCAAAAGATTTTGGTGAAATGAGTGATGCAAAACTTACTGAATATGAGAAAAATATTGGTTTGAATACTTTTATACCAAAAGATGCGCTTATTGATGCATTCAAAACGGCTATTGCAAAACAAAAACTTGCTCAAGGTACTGTACTTACAACACCAGGACCTAAAATGTATTTTCAGGGTGATGATGAAGCGGATTTATCTTACTTCAAATTCTTCAGAGAATTTTCGGATGAAAGAGCAGTAAGAGCAAAATCTGATGATTTGAAAAATGGCATAGTTGCACAAAAAGGTTATGATACTCTTGTTGAAATTGCACGTCCGGATTCTATGCTGGGAAGGGTTAAGCCTGAAGGCCTTTTCAAAGATACACAAGAACAAATGGTTAAATTTAATAAAGATTTGAAGGCTTTAATTGACCGGATGCCTGTATTAACTAAAGGTAGTCTGATTAATACATATAAAGATCATAATCATAATGTTCATGTACATCAGCTTAAGCTGGACAATGAAGAAGTTCTTGTTATAAAGAATTTTGGTCAGGGCTTCCACGATAAGAACTATGAATACTATGGCTTCCCTCAGAACAGCAGATGGGAAGAAATATTCAATAGTGATAATTCGCTATACGGGGGCTCAGGTTATTCTAATTCAGGCAGAAAAGACATTGATAACTTTAACCAGCGCTTATCGCTTGCACCGAACAGCTTCCTTATTTTGAAAAAAGTAAATTAATTCCAAAATGGCTACGATTTATATAAATCGTAGCCATTTACTTTTGTATTGTTCGTGTTAACATAATTACAAAGGACAAAAAGATGACATATTATTTTATTGCAAAACATCATCATACTCATACAAACCCGAAAGGGCTTGGAGTTTTGATGCTTCTCTGAAATTAACTCCTAAAAACGGCTCTTTCGGGATATAAGAGAGGTTAGTAAAGAGTACGAAAAGGAGAATTTAAAAAATGTCATTAGTCAATATAATTTCAGCAGTAGGAAACAACTCAAGTGTTTATCCCTTGATTGTCCGTGACTGTGGTATTGAAGTTCCTACCAAAATAGCCATGACTTACAACCAAAATTTGAAAGACTCAAAGCAGATGGCAAATAATGCTTTGAGAGAACGTTTGATAGATGAGTACGGCACATCTATTGTCTGGCTTGGCGGTATACCTTTAATGAATGCTGTTGCTGATTGGGGAATAAAAAAACTCGGTTATGATCCAAAGGTAAATGTTAGTTTGCTGAAAGAAAATGGAAAACAGGGACTTAAATACAATATAGAAAAATTTAAAAATCTTGCACCTGATGAAGTAAAATCAATGGAGAAGGTTTTGAAAAATAAATCTACTTATCAGAAACTTCTTGCAGGTAAGTTTGTTTTATCTACAGCAATCCCGATTGCAATTATGGGGTATTACCTTCCAAAATTTAATTTTGCACTGACTGACAAACTGCGTAAAAAGCAGGAAGCTGTAAAACCGATTGTTCAAGATACTCTAATAGCAGCAAAAAGATTTGAAACGGGAGAAAACCCTTCATTTAAAGGTCTGTCATCGACTCTTGCAAATATGTCAACAGTAAATAAGATGGCAATTACTGATGGCGGGCTGACTGTTGGAAGGGTAGGAACCGCCAGAAATAAGTATGAAAAAATGGAAAACGGGTTCAAGATGTCAATGATGATGTTTTTAAACTTTATTGCTCCTATATGGATAGCAAAAGGGCTCGACAATCTTTCCGGAAAATTGTTCAATACAAATGTTAATCTTGATCCTATGCTTCTTGCTGACAAACAGTTTGTAAAGGAAATAAAGGATGGAAGTCTGCAAATCCCAGAAAGTAATTATATTGAATACCTTGATAAAAATCCTGATTCAAAAATTTCTAAATTATGTGAAAAATATTGCGGAGTGAAGTATTTAAAAAACAGAGTGAGAGATCCGAGAGAATTTGTAGATGAGAAAAAGATTGGAAAGTTTTTAGATGAGCTGAGAAAGTTTTCCAAAGAAGCAGCTGCCTCAGGTAATGTTGATAAGTATGCCAAAAAAGCTTTAAAAGTAAAATCGGCAAATATTCTTGCTAATGTTGGTATAAGCAGCTTCCTGCTTGCAGCAGTATTACCGAAAGTAACATTTATCTTGAGAAAGAAAGTTACAGGTTCCGATGCTGAACCGGGACTAATGGCGTAACAGGTTAATTCCTGCTTTAAAGTAGTTTTTAAATTCTGAAAAGCTTCTTAATGAGAGAAGTATTTTTAGAATAAATTTCGGACGCAGATAAAAACGTCTTACTGCGAGTTTGTGAAGTTCAAAAATTCTTTCTTTGCTAAGCTCATGTGACTTAACAACCGGTGCGTAATAAGCACTTTTGAAATCCATATTCCCTTCAGCCAAACGATTAAGCATTGCATATGCAAAAAACTTTGTTCCCGGAAGAGGTGTAGCAGTGTAAAAACTTATAAAATTACTATCAAGTTCGATTGCAAATTTAATCGTTTCTTCAACAGTTTCCTCCGTTTCCCACGGAAGCCCGATAACAAAATAATTATAAATCTTTATCTTGTTCTTTTTTAAAATTTTTACAGTATTTCTAATATCGTCAAGCGTAATCTTCTTACCAATATTGTCAAGCATTTTCTGTGAACCGCTTTCCACCCCTATACTTACCAGTCTGCATCCTGATTTGTACATAATAGCGGCCATTTCATCATCCATTGTATCGGCTCGAGTATTTGACGACCACGTGATTTTTAGTCCGCTTTCAATAATTTTGTTGCAAAGATTGAGGGTCCATTCCCTGTTAAAGTTAAAAATATCAGACCAGAAAAGGAAGTTCCTGATATTATATTTTTCAACACATTCTTTGATTTCTGCAATAATGTTTTCAGCAGATCGAACTCTAACTTTTGGACCTGAAACCGGTGTTGCAAGACAGAAAAAGCAATGGAAAGGACAGCCGCGTGCAACCTTAATTACAGCCTGAACTTTGCCATTATCAGGACGGGTATAAATTGAGTTATTAACCAGATGCCTTGCAGGAAAAGGAAGTGAATCAAGATTTTCTATAAAAGGGCGTTTTTCTGTTTTTTCAGCCTGAAAATTCTCGCGATAGCAAATTCCTAAAATTTCATTATTGGGAACCCCGTTTAAAATGTCACGTAAAGTAAATTCAGCTTCTCCGATAATAACATAATCAAGAAAAGTGTTTTCATATATTGCATTAGCATTGTAAGTTAAAAACGGCGCGCCTTTAACAATTGTGCAAAGTCCTGGCAAAGCTTCTTTAGCTTTTCTAACCCAGTCCATATCAGAAATAAAAGTCGGCGTTGCAATGTTTACAACCAGAAAATGCGGTTGGAACTCTTTAAGTTCTTTTATAAAATCACCACCCTGACTGTAATCTTTAATTTTAGCTTCAAATCCGCAGGATTCAGCGATTGCTGCAAGATACATTAAATCCGTAGGCGGAAGCGGTGGAATTACAAGTAAATCTTCCGTAGGCTGCTGGCATCTGTCCTCGCGGTTTAAAACCGGTGAAGGCGGGTAAATAAGAAATACTTTACCTTTATTACCCATTAACCCTTTCCTTTACTCTAGATGCAATAATTGATGCTGTAATTAAGCACGCTGCACCGATGAAAAAAGTATATTCCCAGTGGTAGTTTACGCCTCCTATTACATTGTAGCTGCATCTGTTAATAATCCATGAAACCAGAGTACATACAAAAACTTGCGGACCTGCTATAAAGATGTTGAATATTCCCATAACAGAACCTTCTGTACCCGGTTTGATATACTCAGAAAGCATTGCAAAAGGCAATGCACAAATACTTGCCCAGCCTATACCTGAAATCGCCATAAGAAGAGCAACCAGTTTTACATTTGTTGTAAACAATGCCATTCCAAGAAAAGCTAATGCCATTGAAAGCATTGAAATAATATGAACTTTTTTGTTGCCGTATTTTACAGACAAAACTCCGATAGGAATTGCAACAATGAAACATACAAGATTGAATATAGCAAAACATATTGAAGAAAAATTTGTTCCGGCAAGAACGGCAGAATCGTAGCTTGATTTGACTATTTCTGATACGTCAGAAAGATCCGGTACTCCAAATACAGTATGTACACAGTATTGTGTAAAATAAATCATCATACACATATTACCAATCCAGGTAAAGAACTGCATCCAGCAAATTTTTCCTACTTCCGGAGAGAGAGCAAAAAATTCTTTTAAAGATTTAATGAAATCGAATTTTTCAGCCTGAGCGCCTTCTTTTGGCTGATATCTGCGTTCTTTAATAGCCATACAAGTCCACAGCATACCCAGTGAGAAAGCTAATGCAGCCATAATAAATTGTGCGTTGATAGACATCTGATAATTAAAAGCCCATTTTAAAAATGGTGCAGTACCTGCTGCTACAACCGAACCTAAGCCGATTGCAAGACTTATGTATGAGTTTGCAATCGAGTGTTGTTCCGGAGGAACAACATCCGGTACAAGAGCTCTATAAGGTCCTTGTGCAATATTAACACAGGCATCAAGAATCCAAATCATAACTGCTGCAAAAAATAAAGCAGCTAAATCCGGAAGTTTAATATGCAGTGTGGAAGCAATAAAGTTAGTAATAAGCTCAGAATTTGGAAGTGCCCATAAAGCTATAGCAGATAGAAGTGCGCCGCCTAAAAGGTATGGGCGTCTTCTTCCGAAAGGAGAAGTTGTTTTATCGCTCAACGCACCAATTAAGGGTTGAACAACCATTCCTGTAAACGGTCCTGCAAGCCAGATTAAACCGAATAAAAATGGAGAAGCTCCTAAGTCTTCTGTTACCGGTCCTGATAGGATAATTCGCATCTGCCATGCAAATTGCAGACCAAAAAATCCAAGTGCAAAACTTAGAAATTTTGCAGTATTAAACTTTTTTAAAGCGTTTTCTTCCATGTTATCTCTCCCACACATCTGTATTATAAGTTTACAAGTAACAGAAACTATCGTCAATACATTTTGATTATTTTATCTATCCCTGATTTAGCAGTATTGAACAGTTCAATCATTCTTTCAAATTCATATGGTTCACCTTCGGAAGTTGTTTGAAAATCAACAATTTTTCCGCTTGCAGTAAGTACTACATTAGAGTCAACCTGTGCGTGAGAGTCTTCTGTATAATTCAAATCCAGTTTTATTTCTCCATCAACAATGCCTATTGAAATAGCTGCAATCGGTTCAATAATAGGGTTTTCTTGTAAATCACCTGATTCTAGGAGTTTGTTAACAGCATCTCTTAGAGCAAGGAATCCTCCGCAAATACTTGCCGTTCTTGTGCCGCCGTCAGCCTGAATAACATCAGCATCAATAGTGATTGTCATCTTTGGCATTTTTTCTAAATCGACACAGGCTCTCAGGCTTCTGCCAATAAGTCTTTGGATTTCTTGAGTTCGTCCGGATAATTTTTCTCGTTCTCTTTTACAGCGTGTGTTTGTTGATGCTGGAAGGAGGGAGTATTCTGCAGTTACCCAGCCTCTGTTGTCTTCTTCATCCATCCATTTAGGTTTCTTAAGCTCAACAGATGCTGTCACTATAACTTTTGTATCACCAAATTCTACAAGAACTGAACCGAGGGCGTGTTTTGTAAAACTATGGGTGAATTTAATTTCTCTAAGCTGGTTATTTTCTCTTCCATCTAATCTCATAAAATACTCCTCCTTGAGCTCTATTATATAATAAAAGACCCTCTTTTTATAGAGGGTCTTTTTTGTTTTTATTTAAGTTTTTCTTTGTCTTTATCATCTGTACCAGTTGGTGTGGTGCTGTTTCCGCCGGTTGTACCTCCTGTTGTTGTTCCTGCTGCATTACCTTGCCCATTTGGACTCCCGAGTCCAGGCAAATCGGTTGTTTTCCCGCCTTCACCTTCACCGCCAAGGGCTGCAGCTGCACCTTCGGCAAGAGCTTCCCCGACTTCTTCAGGGTCTTCCATATCTTCAGGCATTTCAATTTCAAGTTCTTCAACACCGCTCATCCAGCCGTCATAGTTTTCAATTGATTCTCCATAAATATCATTAGTCAAAGAATTTACATCCTGAGTATCGCGCCTCATATCGATTTCAGTACCGACATCACCAGCCCACTGGAACTGCTGAGTAGCACCTATACCACTTTGTACTGCGCCTGCTGCGCCCATTGCTGCAAATCCCCAGGCCCATGCTGTAAATATACCGCCGGATGCAGCAAATTTACCTGCTTGAAGTCCTGCCTTTGTACCGGATGCTGCATTTAAGGTTTGTGCTCCGGCTTCGACGTAACACATTGTTCTTGTTGATTCATCAAAACTTTCTGCATAATCAGTAAGTCCTTCAACTTCGCCTACTGTAGCAGCTGCGTTGTCGTATCCTTCCTGATATGTACCCATTTCATCATATATATCACCGGCTACTTCTGTTGTTTCTTCCTGTGTTTCACTTATTCCAACACCAAGTTCCTGCATAATTGGAACAAGTTCTTGTAATAATTCTTTTTCATCATCAGTTAATGTTTCACCAGCCTCGACTTTTTCCATTAAAGCATCATATGTTGCTTTATATGTATCAAATTCGGATTTTTGTTCTTCAATTTCATCATTTGCATCTTCATTAGCCATTTGGGCTTCATCAGAAAGTTCAGTAAGCTCATCTCCCATAGTGCTCATATCATCTTGAGCAGTGTATAAAGCACTTTGAGCATTTAACATTTCATCCTGCATTGCATCACAAGCTTCTTTTTGCTCTTTGTTAGGTTTTTTGGCTGTATATGCTGTACCTGTAGCCAATGCTAAAGGGGCTGTGATAATCCAGCCGACATTTTTGCTAGCAACTTTATCGCTGGCGTTTTTTGCAGCTTCCTCAGTTGTTTTTGTAGCAGCTTCTTCTGCAGCCTTAGTAGCAGCTTCACCTGTTAAACCTTCAGCAGCTTTTTTTCCGGCTTCTTCTGCGGCAGCCTTTGTTGCAGCTGATGTAGCTGCTTTTTCTCCAACTTTTTTAGCAGTATTTTTTATAAGTCCCCCGGCAACTCCCTGAGCCACGCTATTGGCAACTCCTGAACCTATAGTGCTTCCAAGTGCTCCAGCAACTCCTGCAGCTGCGTCCAGTCCTGTTCTTACATATTGCCCGCCTTGTTTGCCGTCATAACCTGTTTTATCTTCGGCCTGATTTCTGCCGTTATTTCTTGATGTAGAGAAATCATCGTCTTCAATTTCATATGCATTCTCATCATCCAATGCAGTGGCGTGCCAGTTATTAAGCTCACCATTCCACGTCTGTGTAATTTCACCCATATCTTTGGCTGAAATCCCCATCGTGTTGTTGCCGTAATTATAATTGTACCAGCATTTGTAAGCGTATGCTTGTGAGTTTAGTGCATTGCTTAAATTAAACGAATCTTGAATTGCCATAATCCCTCCAAAATATTGTTCTTTTAATATTAATTACGGCATATCTTTACTAAAACTTTAGGGTAATAATCAAAATCGTTACAAAACTTTACACTAAAACTTCTTTTTCGTTTTTATATGTAACATAACCAAGCGGTGCAGCAGGTGGTTTTCTAAGATTTTTAGCTTTTGTATATATTATACCTACCTTAGAAGGAAGAGATGCTGAAGAATATTGACGTGCAAGTTTACAGCATTCAAATAAAACTTCTTCTTCCGGTTCTCTGCCCATTGTCTTTAAAAGTACATGAGAGCCGGCGCAAAGTCTTGCGTGAAACCAATAATCCTCATCTTTTGCAAGCTTTGATATAATATAATCATTCTGTCTGTTATTTCTGCCTACATAAACATCAAATCCTTTTATTTCATATTTCATTAGTGCAGATTGTTCCTGTTTTTTAGGTTTAATTTCATCAATACCCAGCTCAGCTTTTATATCTTCAAAATCTTTAATTTCAACTGCATTATTAATACTGTATAAAATATTTTCAAGGTAATCCTTTTCCATATTTAAGTTTTCGAGCATTTCTTTCGACTTTTCTTTAGTCATTTTTGATTTTGTATAGAGTTTAAAATATCTTTGAGCGTTTTCATTTAGAGTTTTAATCGGGTCAAGCTCAATTATAATATTTTGATTATTTATATAATCAAATACTTCAATACTTTTCTGAAAATCACATTTGCGGTATAAATTTGCTGTTAACAGCTCTCCATATAATTTATATTTTTCGGTATTATCCCGTTTTTTTAATAGTAAAGAAATTTTATCTATAGAGTTTTTTACTTTTTTTAACTTTGGTTGGACAATTGCAGTTAATCGAGTTTGTTCATTTTTTAAATTTATTGCTTGCTGTATTTCTGTGTAATAGTTATCAATAATTTCATTAACAGATTTATTATGTTCGTTAGAGATTAGTGACTCGTGCGGTATTGAAGGAGCTGTTGGCGGGTAAATATATTTTAAACCGCCTTGCAGTTCTCTGTATCTGCTTTTTTCAGAACCGACATTGTGAGCACATCCGATAATAATTGAGGTGGTTCTATCGTAAAGAATTACATTTGAGTGTTTGCCCATAAGCTCAATGCATAAGCATAAAGAACGTTCCTGTGAGAGTTCATCCATTGTTTCAAAGTGCAGTTCTAATATTCTTTCGTTTTCTATGACCCTTGCATCAGATATTCTGCATCCTTCAAGATATTTTCTTAAAAGCATACAAAACATAGGCGGATGCTTAGGTGTTTTAAGTGAACGCTTTTCCTCATTTACCACTGCCATAAAGCAGGTATGATACATTTGTGGATAAATATTAATGTAAAGTTTTCTGCTTTCTCCGTTATTGCGCATAGAAAAAACAAAGTCGCGTCTTGTAGGCTGTTGAATTTTCTGTAATCTGGCACCGATAAAAAAGTCAATATTTTCATCAAAAAAAGCTTTAAGGGTAAGACAGTCAAAGTTTAGCATTATCTGCCCCCGTAGTATTGATTATTATAATTTGTTTTTGACTGCGGGTAACTGGTATACACCCTGTTTCTAGTTGTGTAATTTGATTGAGCCTGCCAGTACGGTATCTGCCTTTGTGACTGCGAACGAGCCCTGCTTCTCTGGTAAGACTGCATCTGCATAGTTCTATATGCTGCAGCATTAATAGATGCAGCGAAAGCAGATGTTGAAATTAAAAGTAAAACTATTAGAATAAGTTTTTTCATACTCCTAAAGCTACCATATCAGGATGTTCAATTACAGTGCGTACATAATTGTAGTAATCATTTTTAAAGCCGTATTTTTCTATCTTTTTAAGGAGTTCTTCTTTTGTGATGAAACCTTGATTAAATGCGATTTCTTCAAGGCAGGAAATCTTAACTCCTTTGTTTAATTCCATTGTTTGTACAAACAAACTTGCCTGAAGCATAGAATCGTGTGTTCCTGTATCAAGCCATGCAAAACCTCTGCCAAGAATTTCGACATTCAGTTCGCCTCGTTCAAGATACATCTTGTTTAAGTCAGTAATTTCTAACTCTCCTCTTTGAGATGGTTTTAGAAGTTTTGCAAAATCACATACTTTGTTGTCGTAGAAATATAAACCTGTTACCGCATAATTTGATTTTGGATTAGCAGGTTTCTCTTCCAATGAAATTGCTTTATTATTTCTATCAAACTCTACAACGCCGAATCTTTCCGGATCTTTAACAGTGTATCCGAAAACAGTTGCTCCGTTTTTCTTTTTCAGAGCATCTTTCATAATTGTTGAGAAACCTTGACCGTGGAATATATTATCCCCCAGAATTAGCGCAACATCATCACCTGCAATAAAGTCTTCTGCTATTATGAAAGCGTCTGCTATACCTCTTTGCACATACTGGATTCTATATTGAAGGTTAAGCCCGTATTGAGAACCATCCCCGAGAAGTTTTATAAAGTTATCATAATCAGATTCATTAGTGATAATAAGAATGTCCTTTATGCCGGCAAGCATAAGAGTAGATAGCGGGTAATAAATCATCGGCTTATCATAAATAGGAAGCAAAATTTTAGATATCGGCTGTGATGCCGGATATAATCTCGTTCCTGCTCCTCCTGCTAAAACAATCCCTTTCATAATGGCAAATCCTTATCCTTTTCTAAATGTTTTCATTTCTGCTTCAATACAAACGCGATCCATCAGACAAGGAGGCGGTATATGAAGCGCTTGTTTCTTCTTGCTGTTTATAAGTACAACATACGGAACATAGGTTCCTCCAAATTCATACATAAGACTGCGTCCGTATTTCGTTGTGGAATCTACTTTAAAAAATGAGTATTGTCCGTCATATATTTTTGAAAGCTTATTATATGTTGGTGAAAACATTACACAGTATTTACATTTTGGAGAGAACATGTACAAAAATATATTATCTCCTTTTGCAATTGCATTTTCAACCTCTCCAGCATATACCGGAATTGTTAGTAATAAAAATAATAACAAACACTTCTTAAACATATTAAAGATGATAGCATTATAGAATGCTATTTTCAATAGGTAAAAATATTTACCGGAGTTTATGTTGACAAATATTATCTAATCATTAAATTTAATGTATGACTAAAGATTACTATAAAATTTTAGACATAACGGAGTTTAGTACATCAGAAGAAATCAAGAGCGCATACAGAAAATTAGCTCGCAGGTGGCATCCTGATGTTGCAGGAAGTTCTGTAGAGGTAATAGCTAAATTTAAAGAAATTAATGAAGCGTATGAAATTCTATCTGATAGTGTCAAAAAGGCTGATTACGATAAGGCTAGAAAATTTTATAATTATGGTACTCAGAATAGAAGTGCAAAATCTTCTTACGATAAAACATCTACAAATCCAGCTTACAAAGAAACATATACAGCTAAAAAAGAAGAAAAGAAAACTTCTTTCTGGGAAGAAATATTTGCTTCTAAAAAAGAAGACGATAAATCTCCTAAAAAAGGCGAGGATATTTATTCAGATGTTGAGATATCAGTTTTTGAGGCAGTAAGCGGGACAACAAAGATTATTAACATGCTGCAAACACAAATTTGTTCAAAATGCGGCGGAAGAAAATTTGTTAACGGCTCTGTATGTTCTTGCTGTAAAGGTAAGGGTGAAACTTCTACTTACAAGAGATTTAATGTTAAAATTCCTGCCGGAATTAAAGATAAATCAAAAATAAGACTTGCGGAAGAAGGTGAAAAGGGACAAAATGGCGGTAGAAATGGAGATTTATATCTCACAATTCATATAAGAGAGCCGAAAGGCTACAAGACAGATGGTTTAAATATTCTAAAAACAATCCAGATAACACCATATGAGGCTGTATTGGGCGGAGATGTTACAGTGGCTACGCTGGTTGGTAATGTTGCTTTAAAGATTTCGCCAAATACCAGAAACGGACAGAAAATACGTTTATCCGGATGCGGAATTGAGCAAAATAATAAAGTTGGTGATATGATAGTAACTGTGGAAATTCAAATTCCGCAGAATTCATCAGAGGAAGAAATAGAACTGTATAAAAAGCTGCGTGAATTAGGAGGCGGAAAAAGGGTATTTTAAGGAAAATATGAAAGTAAGAGTAAGAGAAATTTTTGCATCAATACAAGGGGAAGGACCTTATATAGGGTATAAACAACTATTTATAAGATTATGCTCCTGCAATCTGCATTGCAAATACTGTGATACAGAGTTCGATATTCAAAATTCAAAAGAGTATTCAAAAGAAGAATTGCTCAGGATAGTTAATGAAAATTTAGATTGCCATTCCGTGTCATTCACAGGCGGTGAACCTCTTCTCAGCATAGATTTTTTGAAAGATTTTCTGCCCCGGTGCAAACTGCCTGTTTATCTGGAAACAAACGGTACTTTGTATGAAAATCTTGAACAAGTTATAAAATATGTTGATTATATTTCTGCTGATATAAAACTTTCAAGCTGTACAGGTCTAAATGCTTTGTGGGATAAACACGAAAAGTTTTTTGAAACCGCATCAGCTAAGAAGCTCTTTGCAAAAATGGTTTTTGATAATTCAATAACTGATGAAGAAATTGAAAAATCATCTCTGCTTTGCAAAAAGTATAATATTGAATTGATTTTGCAGCCTAAAATGAATGGAAATATTCCTGCTGTAAATTCTGCTTTTATGGAACAAACTCTCGATAAATGTCTTGCATTTTATAAACATGTTCGATTAATACCTCAGGTGCATAAATTTATTGATGTACATTAAGCAGGTTGACAATTATATTAGCTTAATATATAATAATTATATAAGGATATGTTGTACAATATGCAAAGTTTTGTTGAATCAATATTTGTAAAGGTGTTAACCCTTTGCCCTGAAACCCTTACGGCTGTAGGGGGGGGGGGTAAAACATTCTAGTTTATTAGGGCTTTTAAGCGAGGTGTTAAAATGAAAATTAACACCAATCTATCGAGCATAATAGTTCAATCGAGCTTAAAAACTTCAACCAATGGTTTAAACCAGGCAATCGAACGTATGACTACTGGTTTTAAGATAAACCATGCCAAAGACAACGCTGCAAATTATTCAATAAGTACGAAATTATCTAGTAAAATAAGCGGCTATCAAATAGCCGAAGATAATGCCTTAATGGGCTTGGATTTGGTACAGACTGCAAGCTCAAGCTTAGAAACTATGTCTAACCTCACTTCTCGTCTGCGTTCTCTAGCAACACAAGCTCAGAATGGTACTTACGGGTATAAATCTATTGATGCAATAAATTCCGAAGCTCGTTCAATAGTTCAGGAATTGAATCGTATAAAGCAGACAACCGAATACAACGGAATCAATCTATTATCATCGAGTGGTGAATCTGTTGCTTCGTCAGGCCAATTTATAGAAGAAATAATTCGTCGTGATACTTCCGGAATGACAACGTTGGCAAGTGTAGACGAAACAACATCCTTAACCAGTGGAACTTACTCCATCTCATCAGCAGAAGAACTTGCAAAACTTGCCGCAATGACAGATAATGGGTTAATAGGTGAGAATACAGAATTTGTTTTAGCAAACGATATCGACCTTTCTGTTTACTCAACAGGTGAAGGCTGGACGCCAATAGGAAGTCCTTCTAAAAAATTTACAGCCACATTTGATGGTAATGGACATGTTGTTTCTAACTTGTATATCTATCGTCCGAATGATAATAATCAAGGATTGTTTGAGTGGGCCAGTAATGCAGATATAAAAAATGTTGGTCTAGAGAATGTGGACGTGACGGGGGATTGCAATGTCGGTGGTCTTGTGGGGAATGGATCGAATAGCATCATCAGTAACTGTTATGCGACTGGAGATGTGGTAGGAGGCGGTTGGGTCGGCGGCCTTGTGGGGGAGGGATCGAGTAGCACCATCAGCAACTGCTATGCGACTGGAAGTGTGACAGGAACAAGAACTTATAGTAATGTTGGCGGTCTTGTGGGGTACGGACAAAATAGGATCATTATTAGTAGCAGCTATTCAACAGGTAGTGTGACTGGAAACAACAATGTCGGCGGCCTTCTGGGGTGGAGCAACTACGGAACAATCAATAACAGCTATTCGACTGGCACTGTGACTGGTAATGCGAATGTTGGTGGCCTTCTGGGGTATGGAGGTGTAACACTTGATAATGCTTATTATACAGATACTACCAGTCAAACAAACGGTATAGGCTCAGGAACTCCGTCATCAGGAACAGCTCAACTGGTAACAATGGATGGTTTGCACGAGTTGATATCTCAAGGAATCTTGCCTGATTATAAAAGTAAAACAGTAGATAAAGGTTCTTCAAAGACTTACAGTTTACAAATAGGAATCAATTCGGACTCTTCATCCCAAATATCTTTTGAATTGTCAGGAATAGACATCTCTGCACTGGATGGTCTTGATTTAGAAGAAGCGAATGCACTTTCTACAATAGACGAGGTATTAAAATCAATAAATGCGGAACAAACAAAACTAGGCGCATTAGAAAACCGTCTAGAAAGTGCATTAGAACAGATAGGCGTATCGTATGATAATTTAGTATCAACGCAATCAACAATTCGCGATGCAGATATCGCAGAAGAAAGCAGTGCATATATTAGAAACCAGATTTTGCAGCAAGCTGCAGCAACACTGATGACGACAGCAAATCAAACGCCGGCTATTGCTTTACAATTGTTGTAACTAGGCTAAATAGTCTAAAATAGCACCGCCAATCTCTTCGTTTGGATCAAATGGAGGGGGTAAATATATTGGATTGGCAGATTTATTATTTACGTGCGCAGCTCCTACAGATTGTGCGATAGAATTTCTTATCAGCATTGCAACAAGCGGTCCAAACGCATCAGGAATTTTTGTTTTTCTATAAATTCCTGCAAGAAATGTCTGTACATTCGGTGAGGTTGTATTATTATATTTTGATAATGTAGGGTAAAGCTCTGCTACTTCTTTATTCCCTTCATCAAGCATTAAATTTAATTCATATAAGTCCTCAATAACCTCTTCTTCCGTTGCAGGATTTTCAAGAGAATTTTTAATCTCTTCAATACTGCGTCTGCGCGGAAGATTAATTACGCAATAATTCCTATATTGATTTGGATACGATACACTCATAGAAGGAATTATATATTAAAAAAATAAAAAGTACAAAGCACCTGCGGCAAGTGCAGGAACATAAGGAAGGTACATTCTGCTTTCAGTTTTTTTAATCCCTTTTAGTATCGAAAACGCAAGCCATAAACCTAACACCGCCATAACGGCAAATGTGTAATAGTTTTGTACGGCAGTTTCAAAAATCAGAATGGAAAGAGTAAATAGTACTCCTAAAATACAAGTTTTTTTATTGTTATTTTTATACTGATTATAGAAAAAAACAGGCAGAATAAAAAACATTGAAGCAATAAGAGCAGAAAAAAGTACAAATTGTATATTTTTGCCAAAAATTGCACCTAGAGCTCCGGCAACATAAGTATCAGCTTCGCCCATTGCTCTTGTACCAGCAAAAAGATAACCGGAACGTGCTATTAATTCAAGAATAATTACTCCTATAAGCAGACCGATTATCGAATCAAACACTCCTGTTTTTCCATAAACAAGAAAATTGAATATAATTCCGCTTATGCCCATTGCAATTGCAAGATTACAATCAACAAGTTTTTCTTTGATGTCTGTGCCTGTCATTATAATAAGGCAGGATATCCAAAAGATAACAAATAACGCTATAATGCTTAGTCCAAATTTCAGGAATGTAAGACCAAACAGGATCATTGTTATAAGTTCAACAACAGGGTATTGAATGCTGATTTTTTCCTTGCAAAAATAACATTTTCCTCGTAGCAAAATATAAGAAAGAACCGGAATGTTATGCCACCATAAAAGTTTATTATTACATTTAGGGCATTTTGACGGCGGAAAAACAATACTTTCATTTGAAAGGGTTCTTAGAATAACTACATTGAAGAAACTTCCGAAGCAAAGTCCCAAAATACAAACCCAAAATAATATATAATATTGTAAGTCAACCATCTCAAACCTCTGCGGTATTATCAGCAATCATCTTGTATAAAAGGCTAAATGCTTTTTTTAGTTTTCTAGAAACCTGCATTTGCGTCAGTCCCAGTTTATCCGCAATTTCTTTCTGGTTTAAGTCGCCGTAATAATAAAGTTTTACAAGATACTGTGACTCTTCAGGAAGCTTGTCTATTACATCTCTTAGAATAATTTTTGTATCCTCAAGATCTCTGTACTCATCATAGTTATCATTTGCCAGAATTTCTTCATAACCGAGATTATCAGCGTCTGCAGTATAAAGATCTTCAAGTGAAAGAGTAGATTTTCTTCTATCAGCCTGAAGAGCAAAATCAATCGCTCTTGGAGAAACCTTTAATGCTTCAGCTACGTCATCGTTTGTTAGTTCATTTAATTCATCAAATGTTAATGCTCTGGTAAAAGAATTGATACGATATGTAAGTTCTTGTATATGTCTGGGAACGCGTATTGTATTAAGTTTATCTCTGAGATAATGTTTCATTTCTCCAATAATTAAGTATCCTGCATAGATTTTGAAATTATCATTAACATCTTGAGAATAACTGTCAATTGCTTTAAGAAGTCCTATAGAACCTGCCTGAATCATATCATCAATAGGGTCATAAGAACGTCTGGCAATTGTTTTAGCGATGCGTTTAATTACAGGAAGCATTCTGGTAACAATTAAGGCTTTTGCTTTTGCTTTTTTATATTTATCAGAAGCCGAGTGGTATTCTTTAAGCCACTCTGAGATTAATTCATACGTTCTGTACTCATTGCTTTTTTTAGGCAAAATCCTTCTCCACTTCGTATAACGTATAATAGCATGAGAATGACGTATTATCAATTTCTAATTAGATTTTTTTATTTGATTTTCCAGTGCTTCAAGTTCACGTTTAACAGCAGCGCTATATGCTTGCTTTAAATCATCAACAATCTTCATTGTTTCTTCAAGCTTTGTTTTTATAGTTTCAATTGTGACGTGTTCCTTTAAGTCCAGCTTAGAAGCGAGATCGTTTGCTTCTTGGGTACAGACATAGCCTTCATTGTATTGATTTTTTGATTTTTGTAAGATTTCAATGCTGTCATTACGTCCGTCGTTCAAAATAGTTCTGATATTGTCAGAGAAAGTTTTAGCGAAGTCTATATTTTTCTTAGTAGGACTTTTAGCAGCTTCTTTAGCCAGCTCAAATCCTTTTTGCATTGTTTCATTATATTTTATTTTCGAACTAAATGTTGTATTGTTTGTGATTGGGTTAACTTTCATTTTACACATATCCTTTCTTTATATTACAAATAAAAAATCAAGTTTATTAGAAAATCTGCAATCAGCATATACACTGTTGACAGTACAGCTGCTTTAGTAGTGGATTCACCGACATCTTTTGCTCCGCCTTTTGTTTCATACCCTTGTGTTGCGCAGACAAGTGCAATAAGCACTCCAAAAACGAATCCCTTTAGCAGACTTATATAAATATCTCTGGCACTCAGCCATAACCATACCGAGTTTATATACCTTGCAGGATGAAGATGAATTGTTGCGTTTGAAACCAGGAGCCCACCGGTAATTCCGACTAATTCTGCAATAAGCACAACCATTGGGACAGTAATAGCAGCAGCAAGTATTCTTGGCGCAAAATAGTATCCGACAGGTTCTACCTTCAATGTTTTTATGGCGTCTACCTGAGATGTAACCTGCATATTTGCAATTTCCGCAGAAATTGCAGTTCCCGCTCTGGCGCCGATTGCAAGAGCAACGAAGCCCGGCGCAATTTCTCTTATCATAACAACTGCAATAGAGCCTCCGACATATGCTTCAGCACCGGACATTAAAAATTGCTTGGAAACCTGAATTGCTATAACTGCTGCAGAAACAAATGCAATTACAAGGGATATAAGCAGTGAATCATAACTTATAGCAGCTGCCTGAGCGAGTACATGGCTTACTCTTGACCGTCCTGTTACAAGGTAGTAAATACTCTTATATAAATTATTTACACATTTTCCGAAAAAACTAATCATAAACCGGTATGCACCATTCTTTATACTTTTCGACTTTACCTCTCACTACATCAAAGTAAAGAGATTGAATCTGTTTTGTAATTGCGCCAACCTTTTCATTACTTACTTCTCTGTGGTCAATGCTTTCAACAGGAACAATCTGAGCTCCGGTTCCGCAACAGAAAACTTCATCAGCCGCGTAAAGTTCAGTTCTGTCAATAGGTCTTTCTTTAACAGTAATTCCGAGTTCTCTTGCAAGTTCTATTACAGTATTCCTTGTAACTCCGACGAGAATATCATCTGTAGTGCTTGATGTAACAAGAGTTCCGTTCATTACAAGAAATATGTTCATAGCAGAGCCTTCTGTAACCTGACCTGACTCAGAGAGAACAACAGCATCATCAAAGCCGGCTTCGTGTGCATCAGTTTTAATAAGCGCAGAGTTAGCATAAGCTCCGCTTACTTTTGCTCTTGGAGGTATCGCATTATCAGAAGTTCTTCTCCAGCTTGAAACGCAAAGTTTCAACGCACCGTCAAAATAATCTCCGAATGGAGTTGTGAAGATTAAAAACGAGTCTTCGTTGTCAGTCAGCGTCGGGCCGACCTTTTGAGAAGATTTATAAAGCGTCGGGCGTATGTAAACATCGGTTTGATAAGCATTTTTGCGGAGTAAATCTCTTGTAATTTGCGCATACTCTTCTAATGTGTACGGACTTTTCATCCACATAACTTTTGCACTTCTGAGAAGTCTTTCGTAATGTTCTTTAACCCTGAAAGCATACAGCTGGTTTTCATCTTTATTATAGTAAGCTCTTATCCCTTCAAAAACAGAGGTCCCGTAGAGAAAAGCATGTGTCCTGACAGGTATTACCGCTTTATCAGCCTCTACATATTCCCCGTTCATAAAAACATATTCTGCCATTAAACCTCCTGTTTTCTTTATTTTACTACAAGTATGAATTAGGAAATGTTTGTTGTTACATTTTGTAACGCAAAAAGCAATTTTTATTATTTTAGAGTTTTTATATAAGTATAGTGTGGAGGTATTTTATGTTTGAAGTGAATAACGGAGTTGCTAAGATTGATGGTTCAAGGGGTAAATACGATGGGGGTAAATACGAAAGTAAAGTATCAGATCCATCGGTTAGATATGGACGCAACGCTGTTGAGAACTATTATACATATGTAGAACATCCTATTGTTACAGATAAAATGACACCTGCACCTATTCTGGATTTCGGGCTTAATCCGGATGCAGCAGAAAAAAATGCTGATAAACTGGAAAGATTTTTGAGAGAAAACGATGAGTATTTGAAAGCACTTCCGCCGCTGGAGTTTGAATACCGTTATATGCCGGTAATGCCTAAAGGTCAGGTCGATAAAAAAGCTGTTCTGGGTGCAGCTTATGAAGAAATGGGGCAAACAAAAGAAATGAGCGTAGAGGAGATGGATCATAGATTTGCACCGGACGAGAATTTTACATCCAGAGCTCTTGATATTAATAAAGATGGAAAAATTGATATCGCAGAATACAGCACAAGTATCCTTGCAGCAGATATGCTTAGCAAATCAGGTACTCCTAATCCGGCAAATATTGATGGAACAATAAATAAAAACGGATTTAATGCAGTTCTTGCATATACACAGAAAAGTAAAGCCGAAGCCGCTGCAAAGTTATATTCAAATATTTATAATACCTATAATCTTGGCGAAGCAAAGAATGATTTTAAAGCAGACTAAGCTATTTCTTTAATCCATCCTTCAGGAGCTTCAATACGCCCCATTTGTATTCCTGTGAGAGTATCATACAATTTTTGTGTAATCGGGCCCATTTTATCCATACCAGACGGGAATAGGATTTCCTTTCCGTGGTCGACAACTTTTCCAACAGGAGAAAGTACTGCAGCAGTTCCGCATAAAGCGCATTCTGCAAAATCTTTTACTTCACTAAATGGAATTTCTCTTTCTTCTGCTTTCAATCCAAGATAATGTTCTGCAACATACATTAATGAACGTCTTGTTATAGACGGCAATATAGTATTTGATTTTGGTGTAACGACCTTGTTATCTTTGGTTACGAAAATAATATTAGCACCTCCGGTTTCTTCAACCTTAGTTCTGGTAGCAGAATCAAGATACATGTTTTCGTTGTACCCCTGTTTATGAGCATCAACGATAGCATGAAGGCTCATTGCATAGTTTAAACCGGCTTTGATATGCCCTGTTCCGTGAGGAGCAGCCCTGTCAAAGTCAGGTACTCTAAGCGTAATAGGTTTTGCCCCGCCTTTAAAATAAGGTCCTACCGGCGATGTAAAAATTCTGAATTGGAATTCATCAGCAGGTTTAACACCCATTACAGGATTAATTCCGAACATGTAAGGTCTTATGTATAAAGATGCTCCGGAACCGTATGGAGGAACGTAATCAATATTCTTTTTAACTGTTTCAACAACCGCGTCAACAAATCTGTCTTCTGGAAAAACAGCCATTTCTAAATATCTGCAGGTGTCAGCCATTCTTTTTGCATTCAAATCAGGACGGAAGCAGACAACTTTTCCGTTTTCTGTTCTATATGCTTTCATCCCCTCAAAACAAGTCTGAGCGTATTGTAAAACGCAAGCACATTCGTTCATTGTAATATTTTCATCTGTTGTAATTGTGCCCTCGTCCCATTTGCCGTCTTTAAAATTAGCGACAAAACGATAATCTGTTTTCATATATCCGAAACCAAGATTAGCCCAGTCAATATTTTTCTTTTCAAGTGTGTTCATTGCAGCCTTCCTCCTAAATTCTTTTTTATTATACTATAAAATTTTTGAGGAAGAAACACGGGTAAAAACATTAAAAAAACTATAAACATAACATTTTGTGTAAAATGTTATATTATGATTCGTTACCAATTAAATTATAGCATACCTTTTATATCTTGTGAACCCCTATAAAATTTTTTATTAAAAAAATGTAAACTTTGCTATGAGAGATTTTACACAAAATTTTACATAACATTTTACACAAAATGTTATCCCAACGTAGATTAATTTTTTGAAAAAAGGATTAGTCGAACGGGGAATAAAAGCATAGCTGCGTATTTCGCAACCAGATATAAAATCTCTAAACGACGACGAAAACATTCTAATACGTTACTTTTAGTTTGGAGTAGGTAATTGGCTGCGCTTATAGCCATTACCTTTTTCTTAAAAAGTCACCCCAAATCCTCTTACTTTGAGGGAGCAAAATCAAAAAGGTATCAAATAATGAGTATATCATTCAGCGGACTATCATCCGGCATAGACACATCATCCTGGGTAGAATCACTTGTCGCATTGCGTCAGGCGAAAGTTACTAAGCTTGAAGAAGAAAAAGAATCTGTTGTGTCTATTCAAGATGTTTTGAGCAATATAAAAAGTTTCTTTACATCATTCCGTTCTACGATAGAGAAAGTCACTGATGCAAAATTTGGTATTGTTTCAATGGACTTATTTGCTCAGAATCTTGCGACGAGTTCAAACATAAATGTTTTGACCGGCACAGCAACAACAGAAGCAGAGGAAGCAACTTACAATATACAGGTTGACAAGCTTGCATCAAGCACCGAAGCTGCAAGCAACCAGAATTTTACGACAACCGTGATAGAAACCGCAACAGCGACTCTTGGTACTAAGCTTTCTGATATTGGGGTAAAAACAGGACAAATAGGAGTTACTTCTAATGGAAATCAATATAAAATTTCCATAACAGAAGAAGATACGATAAAATCTTTAATAGATAAATTACAGGCTGTCGGTGTAGATGCTAATTATAACGAAAAGACAGGTATTTTCAGTGCTAATATTGATGCAAGTGATATAGATGACAGCATAAGTAATACCGGAATAGTAGATGCTTTTCATCTGAGTGACAGTGTCGGCGGTTATGGCAGCGGAAAGCTTGAAACATCTGACACAGATACCCTTGTAACGACAGCCACCGGAAGCACAAAATTAAGGATGCTCGGGGTTGAAGCCGGTACATTAACAATGGAGGCTAATGGGGCAGAATACTCCTTCCAGGTAACTGATAAAACCACTATACAAGAATTTGTTGATGCAATGAAGAGTGTGAATATTGATGCATCTTTTAATAACGGGGTGCTGTCAATTGTGGATGCAGAGATTACTGACGAAGGTACGACAAATATTATTTCAGCCTTAGGGCTTGAAACAAAGGTTAATCAGAATACTCAGACAAGCGGCGGCTTGAGTTATACAGAAGTCAAAACAGCAGGTTTGAACAATAAGATTACCGAGTTTATTTCAGGCAGCAGCGGAGTTGTAAATGTATATGATAAAACGGGAGTGCAGCTCGGCAGTGTAACAATTAGTGATAGCACAACTTTTGAAGGGTTCTTTGACCGTCTTGAGGACTATGGTATTAAAGGACGCCTTGAAGATGGTGTAATTTCTTTTAGTTCTGTAGATGGAAATTATTTAACCGGCGGATTAATGGACAAACTCGGTGTAGGAGTTGTTACAACAACAATAACAACGACATCTGGAAGCGGAGTATCTTCCGGCGGTTCGGTAAGCTATGATACTGTAAAAGACGAAACAACAACGGATTATACAACAACAACGACTACAACGACTTCAACAAGCACATCCGGCATGGGGATGACTTCTGATACAACAATTGATTATAGCACAGTAAGGCTGGAGGAAACAATTGTAACATACGAAACTGTAATTACGACAACAACTCTTACAACGCTTACAAGCGGCGGAAGTGACGGCAAAATAATTGAAACAACTGTTCTGTATTCAACAATTAATGCACTTTCTACAACAACAGTTGTAACAACAATCGGTACGGTAACAACGACTACTACAACAACAGTTACTCAATCTCTTGGAACGCGTGCGTTTGTAAACGGCATAACAAGAATTGATGTTTCTGCTTATCAGGCTTTGTCGTCAGTAAATGTTGGCAATAATAATTTATCTGCCGGCACGTATGCAATAAATTCCGCGGCGGATTTGCAAAAACTTGCAGAATTGACTAACAACGGTAAGGTTACTTCTGCAAACACTTTTATATTAGGTGCCGATATAGATTTGAGCGGGGTAGAAAACTGGACTCCAATAGGTAATAGTTACAATTTCCATTTTCAAGGTATATTTAATGGAAACGGATATGAAATTCAAAACCTTAAGCTTACATCTTCCTCTTATAATGGAAATGAAATCCAGAATGGACCTACTGATGGTTATGCCGTCGGGTTATTCGGGTATTTGTATGGCGAGGTTAAAAATCTGGGAGTTTCAAATGTTAATATAAGCTCCAGAGCTGATTATGTCGGTGGACTTGCCGGATATCTGGGTGATAATATAACGCTTAATAACTGTTATGTAACAGGCAGTGTGACAAGAACAAATGATTATGCTGATGCATACAATACAATAGCTTATTCTGCAACCGGTGGGTTAGTTGGTTATATGGCTCAACGTTCAATTGTGAAAGCTTCTCACGCTGACGTTTCTCTGACTGCAAATAACACTATGAGCGTTATAGGTACACTTGCAGGTGTAATGGGAGATTACTCTACAATAGAAAACTCATACGCAAAGGGCAGCATCACTGGTGGTAAGTATACTGGCGGCCTTGTCGGAAGTGTTTATAACAGCAACATAACAATAAAATCAAGCTTTACAAATGTAACTGTAGCTGGTAATAATACGATGGGCGGTATTCTCGGAAGTGCATATAACTCAAATTTAATGATATCGAATACTCAGTCAGGAGGTTTGATAAAAAATAATACTTCTAATGCAACTTATATTACAGCCGGAGGTATTGTCGGTCTGGTTACAGTTGAGAATTCAAGAACCGTAAGCATTTTAAATTGTACAACAAATGCTTCAATAAATATATCAACCACATCTGGTTACGAAGTATACACCGGTGGTATAATTGCTAGTAGTAGTAGTAGTAGTAGTAGTAGTAGTAGTAGTAGCATTGTAAGCTGCGCTGTCAAGGGAACAATCGGCGTCACGGTAGACAGCTCTTCTGGTAATTTAAAAATTTATGCAGGCGGGGTTTACGGCTACAATTCAATATATTCTTCAGGTACTGCTGCCATATCTCATACCAATGTAACTGCAGATGTATCAGCGAATGTTAAATCGTCTTCCAGCGGTACAAGCGTGTATGCCGGAGGCTTATGGGGATTTAACTACTCTCGCAGTAGTAGTAGTAGTAGTAGTAGTAGTAGTAGTAGTAGTGGCGCGATAACCGCCACGACAACGAACGGTACTGCGTACGCAGGTGGCTTGTGGGCATATGATTACGTATACAGTAGTAGTAGTAGTAGTAGTAGTAGTAGTAGCGGCGCGATAACCGCTACGTCAACAATCGGTACTGCATACGCAGGAGGACTCTGGGGATACAGGGATGGCTACAGTAGTAGTAGTAGTAGTAGTAGTAGTAGTAGTAGTAGTAGTAGCGGCGCAATCTCCGCAAACGGCGCAAATGGTTACGCCGGCGGAATTATAGCTTATGCATACAATGGACAATATGATATTCAAAAAAGTTATGCAACCGGGGATATCTACGGTAGTAAATATTCTGGCGGGATTATAGGGTATACTTATTATGGATATGCAACAATAACTTCTTGCTACACATCTGGTACAATTAGTGGAGGCGCAGGTAGTATAACTGGTGGTATAATTGCTAGTAGTAGTAGTAGTAGTAGTAGTAGTAGTAGTATAGTCAATTCATACGTTTTGGGATATTCACCTGATATAACAGGTATTTTTATCGGCTCAAGCGGTGTTACAAGCACCAAAGTTACTGGAGGGGCTTATAACGCCAACTTTAACATGGTTGGTAAAAATATTATCGGAAATAACACCGGAACTTTTGAAAATGTTAATACTTGCGGTACTGATACGCCATTTGTTAATTCATATGCAAATCTTTCTGGCGTAGGTTCATCTTCTAAATCAGAAGCTAATACTGAAATTATCAAAATAGTTTCAATTGACGTAAATACAAGCACAGTGTTTGAAACCTCGACAGCTATTGATGTAAAAACAGAAACAATAAAATCAACAGCAACTATCACAAGCACGAGCAGTGAAATCCAATATAAATATACAACAATTTCCGGCGAGTTCATGAATGCAATAACTCGTATTGATACTGTAAACATGACTTCTCTCAGTGATATAAAAGCCCTAAATGGAGCTCTAGAGAGCGGAACGTACGCAATACGTACAACAGAGGATTTGAAATTACTCCAAAACTGGTCTAACCTTGGATTTTTGACCGGAAATTATTATTTTGTTCTCGGTGATAACATAAACCTGATGAATCAGTCATGGACACCTATTGCAAATTCTTATAGCCTCAATGCAACTTTTGATGGAAACGGGTACGAAATTTCTAATTTAAGTATCAAAGGCTCTTATGGAAATGCCGGTTTGTTCGGGCAGATTAGCGAAGTAAAAAATCTGGGGCTCAGAAATGTTATTGTTAACAATACAAATTCCAGCGGAAACACCGGTGCAATAGCTGGCAATTGTTCAAGTATTACAAACTGCTATATCGCAGGCAGCGGAAGTGTTACCGGAAGTGGTACTACAGGCGGGCTTGTCGGTATAGGAAAAGATATAACGTCCTGCTATTCTAATATAAATGTTGTTGGTAAAGGTAATCAAACCGGCGGATTAATGGGCAGTATATTTGCCGGTGCAACAATCGCTTTCAGCTACATAACAGGAAACGTTACTTCAAATTCTGGTAATGTTGGATTGTTTGCTGGAAGTGATAATACGACTATTAAGAGCAGTTATGCTACAGGCTCTTTAACCAAAAATGGAACCATTATAAATGGATTTTTCCAAGGTGCAGGCGGTGCTACTTTAACATCACTCGGCAATAGTTCTTTCTACAAAAATACTTCCGGAAAATATGTGTTCAATGGTTCTAACCTTTCCTCCATGCCTTACAACTACAATACAAAACAGGATATTGTTGATGTAAGAGCTCCTTATAAAGTTCTTTTTAGCACCACATATACAGCTTCGGGGACAGACGGTTCAATTGTTACTACGAATATTACAACTAAAACCGAAACAATTTCCGAAACCCAGACTGTTCCCGTTACATCTTCTGTAGCTATGACTGCTGAAACAACTTTCTCGCAGTTGGGCATGACTTCTGATAACGAAACTATTTCCGGTGTATACAATGGCAAAGCCTTTACACTGACGATTACATCAGCTGATACGGTCGGAGATATTGCCTCGGCACTAGGTGATTACGGAATTACTGCAACGGTAAGAGGCGGAAGAATTTATATTAATGATTCCGAAAATGCATATATCACAAATATTTCTTCGGCTGTAAAAAATGCTCTTGGTATTACTGCGTCTATGGGTAATGGTTCTTCTTACACTGTGACAACTCATACAACAGTTACTACCAATACCATTGCCAGCCAAACTACAATTCACGTAACTTCAACAGTTCAAATGAGTGAAGAAACAAAATTCTTCGAAATTGGCATGAATTCCGATAACGAATATATTAAAGGAAGCTATAACGGGAAGAATTTCTCTATCGCTGTGACACGCTCAGATACAGTAGGTGACATTATTGGAGCACTTGCTGATTACGGAATAAATGCGTCTGTGAGAGGCGGAAAAATTTATATTAACGAATCAGAAAACGCTTACATAACGAGTTTTTCAAATGGCATTAAAAACGCTCTTGCTATTAGTGCATCCGGCGGAAGCGGTTCTACATATACTATTACGACAATTAAAACCTATGCAAATACTGCTCCGACAAATAATGTACTTGGAAAGGTAACTGTGACTTCTGCTGTAACAAGAGATACTGCGCTTTCTGATTTGGGCGTTACAACCGGCGAGTACAATATCTGGAACAATGGTGTTAAGTATACTGCACTAATTTCTTCTGATGAAACGGTCGGGTCTTTGCTTGATACACTGGCGCAGTTTGGTATACAGGCAAGTATTGTTAATAACGGAAATACTTCAACCATTAGACTTACAGGAAACGGTAATGCTTATGTTGCAAAATCCGCATCTATAAATAATGCTTCAAATGTTGTTGATGTTTTATTCCCTTCTGCAAATAAGACAACAACTTACAATTACAATGGCAATTTGCAGATTTACAGCACAGTAACAACGCATTCTACCGCAACAGAAGATACGCTTTTAAGTGAATTTGATACTCCATGGGGTAATACAACTCTAAAAAATGCCGGAATACTTGCTCTTGAGGTTAACGGAGAGTCAAGAAATATTACTATTACTGAAAATGATACTTTCGGAACTCTGATTGATAAATTACAGGAGGCTGGTGCTGAGGCTGCACTCATTGGCGGACGTTTATACATAAGCAGTGCAAACAATCTTTCTATTAACACTGCTGCTTCAACTTCTGCACTTGTAAATCCTAATGCAGCTATAAAGCTTACAAAAACTGCGTCTATTGATGATTTTACAGCAAGCGATTCTGCTATTGTCGAAACTGAAACTATTATTGAAGAACATACCGGTTCTGCTGCTTCTTATGCAAATTTAGATACAAAACTCGGGCTTCTGAATATTTCCAGCGGAACTATTTCTATTTACAAAAACGGGGTGAAAGCTACTATTAATGTAAATGAAGATCAAACTTTCAGCGATTTGAGAGCACAAATTTCCGCTAAATTCTCTGATGTTGATTTGAGCTTTGAAGACGGATATCTTGTGCTTAAATCTTCTGATAAGGATGCAGAACTCGATTTTGGCTCTACAACTGATACTTCTAACTTCCTTGCAATTACAGGACTTAAAAAAGATAAAGATGACAAAACTCGTGTTACAAGTGCTAGACAGCTTTATTGCGTAAATGCAGATTCAAAAGTCACAGAAGCTGGACTGTTCAAAAAAGGCGATGTTACTGCAGGTACTTTCTTTGTTGGTGATCAGAAATTTACAATTGATGAAAATACAACAATTTCAGACATAATCTCTATGATTAATTCAAGCGAAGATTCTAATGCCACTGCATACTGGGATAGCATTAATGCTCAGCTTGTAATAAAATCAAGAACCACCGGTGCTGCTCTTATTAATATAGAAGCTGGAACAAGTAATTTTACTGATATTCTCGGGTTTACACAATCTGAATGGAATGCTGACGGAACGCTTAAATCAACCAAGCTTAAAGTAGATTCACAAACGCTCGGCTCTAATGCAGAGTTTAGAATTAACGGAACTTCATTCACTGCCACTTCTAATACAATCGGAAGTGATATCTCAAGAATTAAAGGTGTTACTATAGATTTAAAAGGTCTGACTGAAGGCTCGGCTGTAACTCTGACTGTAGAAAGGGATAAGGAATCTCTTGCTTCCGCAATTTCTGATGTTGTTGATTCATACAATGAACTTATGACAAACGTTGATAAAGAGCTTGCGGTAGACGGTTCTCTGCACAGTGAATCAATGCTTAAACTTATTAGAAATAGGCTGAGAAGTATTATGACAAGTTCTGATGCAGGTGCGGCTGTCTTTAGAAACCTCAACCAGATTGGTATTACAACTGACAAGGCGTCAGCAGGAAGTATAAGTACTAGCAATATTACAAAACTAACTTTTGATAAAGATAAATTCTTTGATGCTCTTAAGGCTGATGAGGATGCTGTTAAAGCTTTGATTATCGGCGGTACTGATAATACCGGTATATTTACAAAAGTTGAAGAACTTTTAGAAGATGCACTTAGAAGTGTTTCTGGTTATTTTGACTCAACTGCTAATAGTCTTCAAAGTAAAGCAAAACGAATTGATAAGAAAATAGCTGTTGAAAATCTCGCTATTGAAAAGTACAAAGCAAGATTAGAAAATAAATTTAATTCAATGGATATGTTAATCGGGCAAATGCAAAATCAATACAGTTCATTTTTGGGTTCATAAAAAATGCGGTTTGGAAATTTTCCAAACCGCATTTACTACTTTTACTTCTAGTTGATTATATCTCCGTAACCTTCAGGATTATTCAACAGATCATAATTAATCTCATTTTCGTTATCAGCGATTGCGGCCGCGACAACAGCATCAGAAGTTACGTTGAGAAGTGTTCTCATCATATCTGTAATTCTTTCGATAGTAAATAAGAACGCAAACCCTGCAACAAGCTGTTCAGGGCTTAAGCCCATACCATTCAGCACGAGTGCAATTGTGATTAAACCGGCTCCCGGTATGCCTGCACAGGTTGAAGATGCGATAATTGCAAGCAGAGCAATTTGAACAACAAGGAACGGAGTGAGTGCTACGCCGTAGGCCTGTGTTAAGAAAATTACCGCAATTACCTGAAGCATTGCAGTTCCGTCCATATTAAGCGTTGCTCCAAGAGGAAGAACAAAGCTTGAAACTTTATGTGAAATACCTCTTTTTTCACAACATGCAATTGTTAAAGGCAGTGTTGCAGAAGAACTTGCAGTGCCGAAAGCTACCATCATTGCTTCAGCCATTGCTGCATAAAGCATTAATACAGGAACTTTAGAAAATATTTTTAAAAAGATTGGATATACTATAAAGAACTGTATTGCAAAACCGAGAGCAAGAACACCAAGATATTTTGAAATACTCATAAATATATCTATGCCGAAAGATGAAACAGCAACAGCTGTAAGTGCGAATACGCCGGGTGCAGCGAAGCACATAATCCAGTCGGTAATTTTCATTGTAGCTGCGAAAATTGACTCAAAGAAACCTACAAACGGCCTGTTAATATCGCCTACTTTTGCCAGTGCTATAGAAAACATAACAGCAAAAACGATTATAGGAACCATATCACCGCTGGCTATTGAAGCAAGAGGGTTTTTCGGAATAAATCCTAAGAAAATATTAAGCAGATTACCTTTTTGCGCTTCGATTGTAGCTGCAACCTGAGCCTGAATATCAGCAGCCGTATCAATATTTATATAATGTGCTGCGCCCAGTCCGGGTTTAAGCAGTAATGCAAGTGCTGCACCAATTGTTACTGCTGCGACAGTAATAATTGTATAGTAGAAAATCATTTTTGTTCCCAGTTTCCCGAGCTGTTTGCTGTCGCCTATACTTGTAATCCCGATTACTATTGCGGAAATTACAAGCGGAATAACTACCATTTGGATTAGTCTTATAAATACCTGTCCGATAAAAGTTAGAGTTGTCATAATAACCGGACTTGGTTCCTTATGAAGCCAAATCCCGACAAGAACACCCAGAACAAGACCGGCAAAAATATGCCAGTTTCTCTTTAAGCCTAGCCCAAGTGCAATTAACACTTGCATGTGAAATTTCATATATAAATCCTCTCATATACTTATATAACTAGTCTATTGTACAATTATTTGAAGCAAATGTAAAGATTTAGTTACCTAAAATACTTTCTCCGGAAATCTTTTCCCCTTTTATAACATAACGTGCTGTTTCTGTTTTCATAAGATGGTTATCAACCAGAGAAAAAGATTCGAGGCTTAGTGTATTTATACCCGAAAAAGTATTATCAGAAAGTCTGAGGGTTATGGTATCCGTAAGCATTTTGTTATCATATGGAGCTTTTTTAGAAAACACAATCAAGTTTCCTTCAACAGTTTTTAGTGAAACTTCTGCGTTCGCTCCGCTGAAAGGATTTGACAAAGTGACTTTATCTCCTGCACGCGAAAGAGTCCAAAAATCTATACTTTGCGGTTTGAAAGTGCCGTAGCTGTTTGTATCTTCAAGTTTTGCCGTTACTCTCCAGCTGCCAAAAAACGCTTTTGGAATGTCGTTTACAGATACTCCGGCCTTAAGTGTAAAGTCCTCTGCTGCGACAACAGCACCAGTTAGTAATATTAATAATAAAATAAAAAATTTTTTCATAGATTTATTATACCACTTATTTTTATGTTATCCTATTATTATATTTACACGAGCGAGGGATTATTATGACAGAAACTAAGATTAAAATTGATGATTTGCCGACTGTTTATGATGCGAAATCAACAGAAGAAAAGATGTATAAATTTTGGGAAGACGGCGGATATTTCAGAGCAGATGCCCATTCCAACAAACCTCCGTTTACCATAGTCATTCCTCCTCCGAATGTAACAGGTGTTCTCCATATGGGACATGCGTTGGACGGAACTCTGCAGGATATTTTAACCCGCTACCACAGAATGAGCGGCTACGAAGCTTTATGGCTTCCTGGAACTGACCATGCCGGTATTGCAACTCAGGCAGTTGTTGAAAAAGAACTTAGAAAAGAAGGTTTAAGCCGCCACGATATAGGAAGAGAAGAGTTTCTAAAACGTACCTGGAAATGGGCAAATGAACATAAGTCAGCTATCCTGAACCAGTTTAGACGTTTAGGTGCGTCTTTTGACCGTTCAAGAGAAAGATTTACTTTTGATGAAGGCTGTTCTGAAGCTGTAAAAGAAGTTTTTGTAACGCTTTATAATAAAGGTTTAATTTATAAAGGTGCGTATATTGTAAACTGGTGTCCTCGCTGCCAGAGCGCCATTTCTGATATTGAAACTGAATACGAAACAGAACAAGGGCATCTATGGGAAATTTCTTACCCGCTCGTTGGTGAAGCCGGTGCAATCATTGTTGCTACAACAAGACCGGAAACTATTTTCGGCGACGTTGCTATTGCAGTTCACCCTTCTGATAAAAAATATTCTGAATTAATCGGAAAAACTGTTATGATTCCGCTTTCAGGCAGACAAATTCCTATTATTGCAGATGAATATGTAGATAAATCTTTTGGTACAGGTGCGGTTAAGATTACTCCTGCACATGACCCTAATGACTACGAAGTAGGCAAACGCCATAACTTTAAGCCAATCTGGGTTATTGATGAAGAAGGCAAGATGAAAGCCTGTGCAGAAGTTCCGCCTGATTATCAAGGTCTTGACAGATACGAAGCGCGTAAGAAAGTTGTTGATATGTTGAGCTACAATAACTTCCTTCTGCGTGTAAAAGAGCACGAACATAACGTTGGTAAATGCCAGAGATGCAACACGACAATTGAACCGCTTCTTTCTGAACAATGGTTTGTAAAAATGGAACCTCTTGCAAAAGAAGCAATTGCAGCCGTAAAAGACGGCAGAATTACTTTTATTCCTGAAAGATGGGAAAAGAATTACTTAGGTTGGATGGAAAATATAAGAGATTGGTGTATCTCAAGACAATTATGGTGGGGACATCAGATACCTGCTTATTACCACAAAGAAACCGGAGAAATGGTTGTTGCTAAAGAAAATCCGGATCCTGAAAATTATGTACAGGATACTGACTGTCTTGATACCTGGTTCTCGTCAGGATTATGGTCGTTCTCTACAATGGGCTTCCCTAACTCTGAAACAGACGATTTCAAAAAATTCTACCCGACATCAGTTCTTGTAACAGGTTTTGATATTATTTTCTTCTGGGTTGCAAGAATGATTACAATGGGATTGGAATTTACTGGTAAAGCTCCATTCTCAAAAGTTTATATTCACGGTTTAATACGTGATGAAAAAGGCCAGAAAATGTCAAAATCAAAGGGAAATACTATTGACCCTGTTCAAATTATTGATAAATACGGCTGTGATGCCTTGAGATTTACAATGACATCTCTGTGTACTTACGGCGGTCAGGATATCAAGGTTTCTGACGAAAGATTTGAGTACGGCAGAAACTTTGCTAACAAACTCTGGAATGCTTCAAGGTTTGTACTTATGAATCTGGATGGAGTTGATAATAAACCGATTGACAGAGAAAAATTAACTCTTGTTGATAAGTGGATTTTAAACCAGCTTAATGAAACTGCAAAGACTGTTAATCAGTATATGAAAGAGTATAGAATAGGTGAAATTGCTCATGAATTGTATGACTTCTTTAGAAGCGAATACTGCGACTGGTATGTTGAAATTGCAAAAATTCAGCTTCAGGACGCAGATTTGAAGAGAAATACACAACGTGTTTTAAGATACGTTCTTGATATGTCACTTAGAATGCTTCATCCGATTATGCCTCATATAACAGAAAATGTTTGGGGCTTAATTCCGGGAGAAAAAGAAACAAGTGCATTGATAATTGCTAAGTATCCGGTTTATGAAGAAGCTATGAGCTTCCCTAAAGAAGCTGAGGAAATGAAGCTTGTGTTTGAAACAATTACATCACTGAGAAACGTAAGACAGAGTTTCAATATTCCAACTTCTGCAACTGTTGATGTAGAAATAAGGGCAGAGGGTAAAGAAAAAGAAATCTTTACTGAAATTGAAGCATATATCCGCAGACTTGCTAAAGTTAATAATATAACTTATGCGGAAATGAATGCGCCAACCCCTCCAAAATCTGCTGCGGCAGTAGTTTCTGCTTCAAAACTTGTAGTTCCGCTTGCTGATTTGATAGATTTGGATGCAGAGATTAAACGTCAGGAAAAGAAACTTGAAAAATTAACAAATGAAAAGAACTCTTTAGAAGGCAGAATGAAGAACGAGAAGTTTGTAGCAAATGCGCCAAAAGAACTTGTTGAACAAACAAATGCTCGTATTGCCGAAATATCTGCACAGCAAGATGTTATAAAGGATTTGATAGATTCATTGAAGTAGCTTGTAGTGTAGAAATTGAGGTAGGCCTTTAGCAACACTTCTAGTCGGGGGTTGTAATGGAATGCTGACCGACTGTTTGACTACGTACGTAGTACCCTACTTGCATAAGTATAAATATATGCTATAATATGTATATAAAGTAACGATGTAATGTTTTCGACAGGAAACAACAATTTGCAATGAAAAAATTTAATATTTTACAATGTAAGGGCGCTGCTTATTTTAGCGGTGCGGGCGTTGTTGCATTACATTGCTGCTTTTGTAGACTATTACAATAAAGCAGGACGTAGCAGTGGCAATATCATTCAGCGGATTAGCATCCGGATTAGATACTTCTTCTTGGGTTGAATCGCTTGTAGCATTGAAGCAGGCGAAAATTGATACGCTGGAAGAACAAAAAGAAACGGTACTCTTATCACGCGAAACATTGAATAATATAAAATCATTTTTCAATTCTTTCCGCTCTGTAATAGAGAAGGTAACGGATGCGAAGTACGGTGTAGCGTCTATGGATATTTTTGCCCAGAAACTTGCGACATCATCTGATTTAAATATCCTGACAGCGAGTGCAACAACAGAAGCTGAGGAGGCTGAATATAATGTTCTTGTGGATAATCTTGCGACCAGTACCGAGGCTGTAAGCGGATTGAAAGTTTTAAATACAATTATTGAAACAGCAACGGCAGTCGGCAATACCAAACTTGTTGATTTGGGGATTAAAGTTGGTGAAATTGGTATTGATAATAACGGTATATATAATATTATCCAGATTGAAAAGAACGACACGATAGAGAGTTTTATAGCGAAACTTCATAACATCGGAGTTGATGCCACCTATAATTCAAAGACTGGAATATTTGGCATAAACCTTGATGACGGCAGTATTGATGATACTTTAACCATACATGATGACGGAAGCGTGGGAACAGGCATTCTTGATATATTTAATCTTCATGAAAAAGGCGGTTATGAAAGTACTTATTTGCAAACTTCGACATCTGAAACAATTGTAAATGCCGCAACAAGTTCGACAAAACTTTCAGAGCTAGGAAGTATTAAGGCCGGTAATATTCAGGTAAAGGCAAATGGTACAAGTTATAATCTTTCAATCGATGGCAATACGACCCTCGGGGGGCTTGTAAGCAGTCTTAATTCACTTGGAGTTGATGCAAAACTTGCAAGTAATGGTGTTTTAACAATAAATGATGCAGAAATTGTTGACAGCGGAAATACCGGCATAATTACTGCTCTTGGCCTTGAAACGGATATTAATTCTAAAACCCAGACAGCATCGGGGTTAAAGACGGTTGTTGTGACGACGACTGATGCTGCAGCAACAGGTGCAACAAAACTCTCAGAGCTAGGCAGTATTAAGTCCGGCAATATTCAAGTTAAGGCAAACGGCGCACTTTATACTATTGCAATATCAGGTTCAACTACATTGCAGGGCTTGATAGATGCATTGAGTGCAAAAGGTGTTGATGCTTCCTTATCATCTGACGGGGTATTTACTGTAAAGAACGCAGAGATTATAGATAGCGGAAACACAGGCTTGATATCAGCTTTAGGGCTTCAGGTTGACGTAAATTCAAAAACACAAAGTTCAATTGATTTGCGTACAGTTGTTACAACGACAACACAGTCAGCTGCAACAGGTTCAACAAAATTATCACAGCTTGGTTCAATTAAAAACGGCAATATACTGGTTAAGGCGAATAATACGACTTACACCATTGCGATTAACACCTCTACAACATTACAGGGATTAATAGATGCTCTAAAGGCAAAAGGAATAAGTGCTGAACTTTCCGGTGACGGGACTTTAACAATCAATGATGCCGAGATTATTGATAATAATACAGGAATCATAAACGCTCTTGGTCTGGAAAAAGAAGTAAGCTCTAAAACACAGACAGCAAATAATCTGAGTTATAAGAGTGTTATTACAACATCTTCAGAGGCGACTTCTTCAACGAAACTTGGTGATTTAAGTGTGTGGTCTAAAATTAGTACAAGTCCGGTTCTTACAGCTAAAAACAGTTCAGGAGGAACGACTTATATAACATTGACTTCTACGACGACGATTGAGGATGTTGTAACAAGATTAAACTCTGCGGGATTGAGTGCAACCTTCAGCTCAAGCGGAGTTCTTGCTGTAACAGGCGGAGAAGTAAGCGGAAATGCAGCAGAGGTTCTTGGAATTAAGAGTGGTTCTGAGAACACAAGCTTGGTGTGGGCAAATGGAAATATTTTATTTACACAGGGTGTAAACTATGCTGTTGCATCAAATACTCTCGGTGAACTCGGAATTAGTACTGCAAAGCCAGCCGGCGGATACGCTTTGGCAGTTTACAACTCCTCAAATGCTCTTGTAAAAGAAATTAGTGTAAGCTCTTCAACAAGATTAGATGATATTTTTACGAGTTTGGGTTCATATGGTATAACAGCAACGATTGACGAGGGTAAAATAAATCTTAATTCAAGCAATGGTAATTATATTAAGGGCAGTGTTGCAGACGCTCTGGGAATTTCGACAATAACATCAGTTATCGTAAATAGCACTAATGCTTCTTCATCATCTGCAATAAAATATACTGTAACTCAAGTTATCAGCGGTACTACAACTTTTGAACAAGCGGGTTTGAATGCTGCGGGTAAAGTGTTGGAAATTAAAACAAAAGAGAATGGTGTAACTCAGGCCTACATAACAATTGCTTCCAATACAACAACCTTTGACAGTATGTTTTCATCACTTGCAACCTACGGGTTTTCAGCCTCAATAAACGATGGAGTTCTAACTTTATCATCAACGCAATATGTTGTTGGCGGGAGTATGGCAGAACTTTTAGGTATAGAAACTTATGCGACATCGGATGCTTATACTGTTGGGCAGGCTATTACGTCTACTGCAAACATGACTTATACAGGTACAATTTATGCAACGGAGAATTCACTTATCAAAGATTTTATTACTCTGGATGGTAATGCTACTAATAATAGTATAAAAATTTATAGCAATTATGGTCAGACAGTTACAACAGTTACTGTTACAGCTTCTACAACATTTGATGATTTGCGAGTAATGATGAGATCTGCTGGAGTGGATATGCGCATGAGTAGTAATGGCAAAATATATTTTAACTCCAACGATACTTGCGCATATGCAGTAGATGTTCCTGCATCTGATGGTATTTTGTCAAAGTTAGGTATTGGTAAACAAGAGTATGGGCTAAAAACTGTAGTACTATCTCAGACCTCAACAGCTGCTGTAACAGCTACAAATACAACATATAAGACTATTACAGATGATACAACAATAGGAGAATATCTAGGTTTTAGCGGAACTAGTATTATATATGAAATGCGGTATAGTGGTAGCCCTTACGAAGGTAGCAGCTATGAAAGTAATTATAATTCTATTACAGTGCAGAGTGCTTGGACAGTGGCTGAGTTTGTTTCGAGATGTAACTCTTACTTTGACTACATTAATGTTAACTATAACTCAACAACGGGAATAAGCTTTTCACAGTATTATCCAGAAATTACAAGTGCGGAAATTTGGGATAACGAACTTGGAGCTTACAAAACAGTTACTTATACTAGAACTAATTATTATCTTAGTGGTGAATTAATAAGCACAATGGGGTTGAGACATTCAGTAACATATGCAGCACAAATGACATCGCGAACTTTTACAGGAGGAACTGTATATGCTAATACTACAAATGGCTGGTCGCTTATTTCTGATAAAACAGTTTATTATACGACTTTGGTTAATGGAACTCAAACGCAAGTGACCATTACAGGCAATACAACTTTTGTTGATTTAGGTTTGCATGATGGTAGTTCTACTTCTGACGTTCGCTATTTCTCTGTATCCTCCGGGGGGAGTAATACCAGTAGATATTTTACTATTACGAACTCTACGACAGTCAATGATTATTTGCTTTGTATGAGAAATTGTGGAATAAATGCATCGCTTTCTAATGGTAGAATAACATTGTCCACCAATGGACAAACACATATATCAGGCGAAGGAAATATAAATTTAGTTTGGGATGTTCTGGGGTTGGATTTGGCAAACGACTTTTTTACACAAGCATATACTACAATACGTTCAACTACAACTTTTGAAGAATTGGGTTTTGTGCCTGATGATGGCGCCAGTAACAAAAATAATTATATTGAAATACATTATTCATCAACAAATAATGCTGGTGGTACAAGTACAACAAATATTACGCTCGTTGGCAGCACTACTGTTGGACAATTTATACAATCATTAAACAGTATAGGCATTAGTGCAACCTTAAGTGATGGTAAAATAACTATTGCTCAAGGCAGCGATGGAAAATTTTTGGTCGGAAGTGACATGTATTGGGATAGCGACCCTACTAACAAAGATGATGAATTGTGGAGAGTTCTCAACCTCAATGTGGGACTCGGGTATACATACAATATCTCTAAATCAGTTACATATACAAGCACTGGCGGGACGTATCGAGCAAGTACAACAGGAACGACAGGAACAATAACTGCTAGTACAACCCTTCATGATCTGGGATTTGAAAATAAAGAATATGAACTATTTAATTATGTTACAATTACTAATGCTGAAACATCTAAGAGTGGCTCTCTAGCGTATTCAGTTCATGAAAGTTCCACAGTGAACGATTTGGTCGCTTATATAAACGGTACTGGAAAGTTTTTTGCTTCTATTTCTGATGGAAAACTTACTATATCAGGAAGAAGCTCCGGTTCTACAATGACTTATATAAATAGGTTTAGTAAAATTTTTTCTGATACATTCAAGCTAAATGATGCCGGAGAAGATGTTACTTTTGATAGTAGAATACAGTATAAAAATACAGGAGTAGAAAAAACATATAGAATAGGAGCTATTGCACTAGATAGTGGTAATAAAAGGCTTCGCGAGCTCGGACTAACTGATAACGCAACAATATCAATGAATAATACCAATGGTGATGTAACTTGGAAAATTATTACACCAAACATGACAGTAGAAAATTTCTTCGACTTTTTGACTGACTACGGAGTAACAACAAGCCGAAGTGGTGGAATAATAACAATCGGCTCTCTAAACGATAGTGAATGGCTTGAGTACATCTCAGAAAATTTACAATCAGTGCTCAGAATTGCAGGTACCGGTGCAGGAAAAACTTATGAAATCATAGGTAATGCTGCTTATGAAAATACTTCATCAAGAACAATCAAAAATATTACAACACATACAGCAACAGCTACCACAACTTTAGAATCAATAAGCGGATATAACGCCGGCAACGGTAATATTATTGTACATAAGGCAGATGGAACTTCTGAAGAACTATATGTAGATTCATCTTCCACAATCCAAGACTTCTTTAACCAAATAGCAGCTTACGGGTTGACAGGTTCTATATCTGCTGCAGGTGTTGTAACTATTACAGGGAATGGAAATACATTCTTATCAAGCGCCTCTGGGGGGTCAAATCTTGTATCGCTGTTAAAACTATCTCTTAATAAAACTTCTACCACAGGTACTGTAAATACAACAACAGGAACTATAAGCTCTACAGCGCAGGTAGTTGCAACATCAGATACTCTGCTCGGCAATCTTGCTTATGCAAACGGTACAAAACTGACTTTTGATTCAAGCGGGTTTGCTTCATTAGTAATGCAGACAAAAACCAGAGAAGGTTTGTTGAAAAACTTTACTGTAAACTTCTCGAAGACTTCCACGCTGGGCTCAGTGCTGGATGCCTTCAAAGCTCAGGGCTTGAACGCTTCTATAGACGCAACAGGCAGATTTTCAGTAAGTACTGATTCTCTTTCTGATTTTAACATCTCAGGTGCACTTGGTACATATCTAATGGGAGCTTCTTATAATAAATCTTATGAAACAAAAGGCGGTACACCGCTTTCAGCTTCTTCTGTTAATACTGTAACAGCAGCCGCGACAAGGGAAACTAAACTTGCAGACCTTGGAGTTACTACAGGCGAATACAATATCTATAACAACGGGGTAAAATTCACTGCACAGATTTCTTCTGATGAAACACTCGGCTCATTTATTGATACGCTAAGCTCGTTCGGTATTCAGGCCGGATTAATCAATAACGGCTCGACCTCAAAGCTTATTATTACCGGCAGTGGCAATTCGTATATAGCAAAATCAAACAGTGTTTCAAATTCTTCTAATGTTGTGGAAAAACTCTTCGGAAGCAATACAACGGCAGATAGTTATAAATATACAGGTAAAGAAATCTTAACATCAACTTCTACATCAACGCAGGCCGCAGATTCAACTGCTCTCCTGTCAGCTTACGGAGTAACAGCAGGTGAATATTATATTTATACAAACGGTAACAGGCATACTCTGCAAATTTCTTCTGATGAAACAATAGGTTCATTAATGGAAACCCTGAGCAGCTATGGTATAAAAGCTGAACTTGTTAAGAATGGAAACAGCTCTAAAATTGTACTTACAGGCAGCGGTGATGCTTATATAGCTCAATCAAGCAATACTTCTAATGCTTCAAATATAGTAAATAAACTGTTTGGCGGAAGCTTGGCCATTGTTAATGAATCAAGCTATACAGGCTCTCAGCGGGTTACCACAAAGGTTACTGCAACTGTAGCCGCTTCTGAATCGACATCGCTGGCAAGTCTTGGTGTAACTGCCGGTGAATACTATATTTACAATAACGGAGTTAAATACACGGCCCTTATATCTTCTGATGAAACAATTGGGTCATTTATGAGTACTCTTAAATCTTTCGGTATTCAAACAGGACTTATTAATAACGGAAGCTCGGCAAGTCTTGTGCTGATTGGAAATGGCAACTCTTATGTCGCAAAATCAAACAGCGTTTCTAATGCTTCTAATGTCGTTGAAAAATTATTTGGAACAGCCGGTCCTGATTCAAGCTTCTCATATACCGGCTCCGAGCTTCTTTATAAAACCGTTACACATACTGCTACGGCAACAGAAGATACTCTCTTGAGTACATTTGACACCCCGTGGGGGGATACAACTCTTAAATCCGCAGGAAATCTGGCACTTCAGGTAGACGGCAAAAATATTGCTATACAGATTACTGATACGGAAACTTTCGGCTCATTAATAGACAAGCTTGAAGCTGTCGGAGTGCAGGCATCATTTGTCGGGGGTAAACTCTATATCAGCGAAATGAACGGTGTTTCTATTCTAGCTAATGGAACGACATCTTCAATAATTAATCCGAATGCAAATATCCATCTGGCTTATAAAAGTTCTATGGATGGTTTTATGGAAAGTACATCTGCAATTGTCAAGAAAACAACAATTGTTGAGGAAAAAACTATGTCTGCTGCTAATTATGCAGGGCTGGATACTCAGCTAAAGACGCTTAGTATTACAGGCGGAACATTCTCTATTTTCAGAAACGGAGAAAAAGCTACTATAAACGTAATTTCTGATAATACATTCGACGATTTACGCTCGCAAATAGCTTCAAGATTCTCTGATGTTGATTTGAAATTTGAAGAAGGAAAACTTGTTATATACTCAAAAGATGACGATGTCGAGCTTCAGACAGGAACTACTACAGATACCTCAAATCTTCTCGCAGTTACTGGATTGGCAGAAGATGAAGAAGGCCGTTCTGTAAGTGCACGTGCGCTCTACTGTGTTAACGAAAGTTCTGTTCTGACTCAAACCGGACTTTTCCGTAAAGGTGATGTTAAGGAAGGTACTTTCTATGTAGGGGATCAGATGGTTACGATTACCAATAAATCCACGCTGTCTGATATTATTTCGCAGATAAATTCTTCTGATACTGCAAATGCAACTGCTTATTGGGACAGCATTAACGGAAGGCTGGTTATCAAATCTCGCTCAACAGGTCAGGCGTTTATTAATATTGAAGCAGGTACAAGCAACTTCACTGATATTATGGGATATACAGAAACAGAATGGTATACTGACGGATCTGTGAAAAAAGCACGTATGGTTACTGACTCGCAAAATCTTGGTGAAAATTCGAAAGTATCAATTAACGGAACGACATATACCTCGACTTCTAATATTCTTACAAGTGATATAACACGTATTAAAGGTCTTACTATTAATTTAAACGGGTTAACAAGCGGTTCTGCTGTCAAGCTTACGGTTGAAAAAGACAAAGAAACCGTTGCAAACTCACTTTCTGATATTGTGGATTCATATAATGAACTTATGAAAAATGTTGATGAGGCAGTTGCAAAAGACGGAAGCCTGAAAAATCAAACAACATTGAAGATGCTTAGAAATCAGATTAGAAGTGCAATGATGAGTTCTATAGGAAATGCATCTGTATTTAAAAATCTTGATGCGATTGGTATTTCTGTTACTTCTGCAAGTGCAAATAATGTTTCTACCTCAAATGAAAGTATTATTAATCTTACTTTTGATAAGGACAAGTTCCTTGATGCATATGAAGCTGACAGTGATGCTGTTAAAGAACTGCTGATTGGTTCCGGAATAAAAGGAAGTTCTACTGCGACAGACGGTGTGTTTACAAAGGTTGAAAGTATTGTGGAAAACTCATTGCAGTCTGTAATAGGCTATTTCTCTATTGCCGATGCTGCTTATGCCCGCGAAATTAATAAAATTGACAATAAAATTGTAAGCGGAAATGAAGCTATAGAAAAGTATCGGGCAAGGCTTAATAAAAAGTTTAACTCTATGGATATGCTGATTTCTAATATGCAGAACCAATACAGCTCGTTCCTATCTTAATGCCTTGCGCAAACCTCTTTTTTAAGTTACAATCAATTTTGAATAAGGAGAGGTCTATGTCAGACGATAATGTCATTAAACTCGGGGGTAAATCCGATGGAAACAATAAGAACGAAGAAGTCTGCTGTAGTTTCTGTGGAAGGTCTAATGAGGAAGTTCTGAAAATGGTGAAAGGACCGGGGGTGAATATTTGCTCCGAGTGTGTAATGATTGCGGTACAGTACCTGATTTTGCAGGATAGAATGCTGTCTTCCGATGCACAAAAAATTCTCGATGCTTTCTGGCATAAAAATTAAAGATGAGGTTTTATGAATAAAATTCAAATAAAAGCAGAAATTCTTGCTACTTTGACAGCGTTAATGACGTCAACGCAGCCGCAAGCTTCTTTGATTACTGACTTAAAAAATATTGATGATAAAAAAACTGTTCTCGAGGTGTTAATCAGGGAGCTGGTTAATGCGAATGAGCAAAAAGCGGTGATGATTTGCTGGCTTTTGATGGAACTTATTGATAAAGATACGCTGAATGATGAGCTGTGGAATGTTATTAAAGCTCCTGAATATAACGATCATGTTAAGATGATAGCTTTTAACATGCTTAAAGACCTCGGTAATAAAATTGATTATGAAGTAATCAGCGGATATTTTGAACAGTTTAATGAACTTATTAACAGAGAAACAAAGCAGCTTCTTGAAACGGCTATTATGAATCCGGAAGCACAGATTGATTTTATGGATTTTCTGAACGCAATCAGTGACAGCGATAAAATTATTCTTATAAAATCTCTTGAAGAAGATTATGCCTATGATGCCCTTGCAAATATCCTTATTCCTGTATTTTTATACTATATTGATACAGAAGTCGGGTATACAGCTCTGGAAATTCTCGGCCGTTCTAAATCACAGCTTGCTTATCATGCGCTTGAAAATGCCAAAAAATATGCAAAAGAAGATTTGCTCTCAAGGATTAATAAGGCTCTCTCTGAACTTAAAATGGCCGGTGTAAGGGTTGATAATACAGAAGAATTTTACAGAAATATTCTGCAGGAATCAAAGCCGTATAAAATTTATACTTCTTTCCCTGACGGGCATGGCAACATGGCGATTATTTTCTCAAGAATACGAGCAAATAAAACATTGCAATTTCTTGCAATTGTTATAAACCCTAGATATGGAATTCTTGATTCTTTCGGCTTTAATTCAATGACAGAACAAGATTTTTATAAAATCGTTGATAAGTTTTATAATTATCAAGAAAAATATGAGATTAATGCAGGTGTAGCAAAGTATCTGCTTGAGCAGGCTGAAGAAAATTCGCACTTGAACAACGACCCTGTGCCGTATGAATATATCTGCTGGCAGAGTATTCTTCTGGATATTGAGGCTGAAAAGCCGGCTTTTTATCTGGAAAAGAAAGAGTTAAACCAGAAAGATATTGATAAACTTTGTCTTAGCGATTATGTGCAAAACTGGTTCTTTGACGAAATTACTTCAGAAGAATTTAAAACTTTTATAGAAAAATTGTCATCAGAATTTAAAGCAAATAATTTTAATGTTGATTTAGATAAGTTTGTCGCAGATAACTTCGACAGTATTTATAGCGCGCAGGAACTGGCTTATAAGCTTATTATGTTTAATATGGCAGCCTACTTAAGAATGCTCAAGGGTGATAAAGAACTCGCAGAAATATTTTATTCGCTGGGCTCTAATTACAGTTTCCTGACAAACATTATTAGAAAAAGTATTTACGAGTATTATGTCGGCAAGCGCTATATTCTGAAAAATCAAAGAAAAGCTTCAAATATATTTGAAAAACGTACTAAGGCTAATACCGATGATTTTAAGCTGCTGCAGCTTGATATGATAATCTCCAGCATTGAAGCAAGGTGGGTAGATAATGCATAAAATAATGGCGCTTGATGTCGGAACAAAAAGAATTGGCGTTGCTTTGAGTGATTACTTGCAGGTAATTGCAAATCCATGTACCTGTATTCAGAGAGAACCCGAGCAGAAAGCTATAGAAGAGATTACTAAAATAGCAAAAGAAAACAGGGTTGAGAAAATAGTTGTAGGTGTTCCGTACAATATGGACGGTACTTTAGGCTTTCAAGGAGAAAATTGTATAGAATTTTCACAAAAATTAATTGGTTTTGATATAATATTGGAAGACGAAAGATTAACTTCTGAAGAAGCAGAAGAAAGGTTAAAAAGCCGCAAGGTCGATTTTAGAAAAAATAAAGGACTTGTCGATATCGAAAGTGCCTGTATAATATTAGAACAGTATTTAGGGAAATGATTATGAGCGAAGAAAATCAGGAAATGGAACAACAATTCGTAGAAATCTACGGAGAAGACGGACAAATTGTAAAATGCGAAATCTATGATGTTATAGATTTTGAAGACAAGACTTACGCACTGCTTCTTCCTGTAACAGAGGATGAAGAAGACGATGATTCCGAAGTTATTGTTATGGAGTATATCGAAGAAGGCGAAGACGGCTATTTCCAAAACATTGAAGACGAAGAAGAATTCAAAAAAGTTTGCGCTTTTATTGAATCATTAGATGATGAAGAGGATGAATAGTTTTGTTTGAACGTTTTACGGAAAAAGCTGTTAATGCAGTTTATGAAGCGCAAAATCTGGCAAGAGAAACCTGCTGTGATGAAGTTATGCCGGAACATCTCCTGCTGGCACTTGTCAAAGAGGCAAAAGGGGTATCGCTAAAGTTATTTAGAATGTACAATGTCACTTTTGAGGCAATGTCAGATGAGGTCGGAAAATGCCTTAAAAAAGCATCGCGTATTCCTGAAAATATACCTTTCAGCCATGCAGTGAAAGATATCTTGAAACATACACTTGATCTTGCTGCAAAATCCGGTAATTCAAATATTTTATTTGAACACCTGTTTTTGACTGTTATTACGGAGAAAAATCATAATATTCAGGAAATATTGAGGAAGTTTGATTTTGATATCTATAATTCAAAGGATATTTTAACAAAACTTGTTCAAAAAAAGATTAAAAGGCTTGAGCATCCTGAAGCAGAAGAAGATGAAGACAAAGGAAGTTCTTTTGAAGCTGTTTATGAAGGCGAAGCTCTTTCCGATGTTTTTGACAGAGCTGTGTCAAAACTTTCAGCTGCAGGGTACGAAATTCTCGGTACAGAGCAGATAATGGCTTCAATTCTTGAATCTTCAAATTCAGAGCTTGTGGAAACCATTAAGAAGTACGGCTTGAACTTTGAAAATTTTGAAGCGAAACTCGCAGAACAAAGCTCCAGACAGGCTGAGTATGAAGGTAAGAAAATTATTTTTACTCCAAATGCTTTTCTTGTGATGAATTCGGCGCTTCAAACGGCAAAAGAACTGGGCTCTTCTGTTATAACACCTGAACATATTGTGCTGAGTGTTTTAAAGACAAAACGCGGCTTAGCTTACGATATTATTAAGTCACTTGGAATAGACAGTGAAAAGATGTCAGAAGATATTTTGAAACCGATTGAAAAACAAATGCCTGAAACTTTAACAATAATGAAGCTTGCAAAGGAAGAAGCACGTCGTATCGGGCGTAATATAGTCGGCACGGAAATGTTTCTGCTTGGTATTATTGCGGAAGGAACCAGTATAGCTTTTGAGGTTTTGAATGATTTAGAGATAACAATGCGCGATGCAAGAGTTGTGGTAGAAAACCTTGTCGGATATGGTAATGAGTATTTTGACAGAGAAATAACTTTTACAAAACGCGCTAAAAAGGTGCTTGAAAAAGCCTGGATTTCCGCAAAAAAATCCAATAAACAAAAAATTGAAGCAGTAGATTTGCTTCTGGCAATTATTGATGAGCCGGAATCTCTTGCAATGAAAGCATTAGATCAGCTCGGAGTTGATGCTGTAGAAATTAGACACGGTATTCAGGGCAGAGGAAAAGATTATAACGGATAATAAAGATAAAATGCAGGGTATTGTTAAAAAAGTTGTTGATTTTTTAAAAAAATACAGCTTGCAGGATAAAACTATCATAGTCGGTTTTTCCGGAGGTTTTGATTCAATGTGCCTGCTCGATGTTTTGTCTAAAATTAAAAACATGCCGGAATTTATAGACTTGAATGTTGTTGCAGCACATTATAACCATAATTGGCGGGGAGAAGAAGCTCTGCGCGAGCAGGAGGTTTGCAGAATTTTTGCGAGTGCTAAGGGGATGGAGTTCTATACTCAGACTGCATCTAAAAATATTAAGAAAACTGAGAATGATGCAAGAACTGCCAGATATGAATTTTTCGAAGAAGCTTATGAAGAATATGATGCAGATGCTGTTTTTACAGCACACAATTATGATGATAATGCAGAAACACTTCTTTATAGAATAATAAAGGGGACAGGAATTGTCGGGCTAAAAGGTATTTCAGAAAAACGCGGATATTTTTACAGACCGCTTTTGACTGTAAAACGTGCAGAAATTATTGATTACTGCAATGAAAATAATCTTGCGCCTAATAATGATTCTTCTAATGCAAATATTGCTTACAAGAGAAATTATCTTAGATTAAATGTAATTCCGTCACTGGAAAAAATTAATCCTCTTGTAAAAGATGCACTTAATACTCTTTCTTCAATTGCCAAAAGCGATAATGATATAATTGAAGAATATTTAACACCCATAAGAGATAAGGTATTGAGTGATGGAAAGATAAATCCTATAGAATACAGAATTCTTTCTAAATCTGTAAAAATGCGTCTTTTGCATGAATTCATACAGTCACTTGATTTGGATTACGATTATAAGAAAATCACAGAGATTTATGAGTTTATAGAAGAGAATATAAATCAGCGTAACGGCAGTACTAAATCTCTTGCAACGGCACTATGGCTTTATGCAGATGAAAAAACGATAGAAATAATTCCTTCCAGAAAACAGGAAACTGAAACGGTAAATAATACAGAAATAGAAATTTCTGGAGAGGGTGAATATCAATTTGGAGAAAATACATTTGTTATTCGTAAATATGAAGACAAAGAGCTGTTTGTTTTTCCGGAATCAACTTCAAAGTTTGCATATGTTGATTTCTCAAGAGTAAAATTTCCGCTTTTGTTAAGAACAAGAAAAGACGGTGACGTGATAAGTCCTTTTGGAATGTCGGGTTCAATGAAGTTGAAAAAATATCTTAATTCTAAAGGGGTACCAAGACATAACAGAAATACTCTTATGCTTTTATGTAAAGAGGATGAAGTTCTATGGGCAGTTGGAGTAGGACTGAGCAGCAAGATTGCTGTTAAAGATAAACCAACCCATGTTGTAGAAGTAATTTAACGGGGGAAAAATGATAACTGAAAAAGATTTAAAGACACTCTTTACAAGCGATGAAATACAAAATGCCATTAAAGAGCTTGGCGTACGTATAAATTCTGACTACGGAGATGACGAACTTTTTCTAATCTGTGTACTAAAAGGGGCTGTTATGTTTACAGTTGATTTATCAAAACATTTGAAAATGCCTGTACATATGGAGTTTATAAGGTTATCAAGCTACGGCTCAGGTTTTGCCTCAACTGGCAAAGTTAATGCTGTGGATATTTCTCTGCCGGATTTGAATGGAAAGAATGTATTAATAGTCGAGGATATTATCGATACCGGACATACGGCAAAATTTTTAATGGACTTTATAAACCACAATTTTAAGGTAAAATCTGTTAAATTCTGTTCGCTTCTTGATAAAAGAGTAAAGCGTGAAGTTGAAATCGACCCGGACTATCACGGTCTGGAAGTTGATGATAAATTCTTAGTCGGGTATGGTTTAGATTATGATGGAGTGTATAGAAATCTTCCTTACATAGGATATGTATAATTTTTTTACGTTATAATAAGTTTATACGTATATTAGGAGTAGAAAATGCATAATATAAGGAAAATTACAGAAAATCTTATATATTTAGGCTGTTCAGACAGAAAACTTTCTTTATTCGAAAGTGCCTATCCAGTAAAAGATGGCATGTCTTATAATTCTTATTTACTAAAGGATGAAAAGACCGTTCTTTTTGATACTGTCGACAAGGTTTGTGCAGAACAATTTTATGAAAATTTGAACAAAGCTTTAGGCAGCAGACATTTAGATTATATTATTGTGCAGCATATGGAACCTGATCACTGCGCACTGCTAGGTGAAGTTATTAAAGTTCATCCGGATTTGAAAATAGTTTGTACACAAAAAACTGTGACAATGATAAAGCAGTTTTTTGATTTTGAAGTCGATTCAAGAGTTCAGGTTGTAAAGGAAGGAGATATCCTCAACACTGGAACTCACGAGTTACAGTTCATCATGGCTCCTATGGTTCATTGGCCGGAAGTTATGATAACTTATGACAAGACAGATAAAATTCTGTTTTCGGCAGATGCATTCGGTACTTTTGGTGCTATAAACGGAAACCTGTTTGATTCAGAGGTTGACTGGGAACGTGACTATCTTGCTGAGGCAAGAAGATATTATACTAATATTGTTGGAAAGTACGGGCTTCAGGTGCAAATGATGCTAAAAAAGGCTGCAGCACTTGATATAAAGATGATTTGTCCTCTTCATGGTTTAATGATAAGAGAAAATATTAATCTTTTGTTGGACAAATATAACAAATGGTCCTTGTATTTACCGGAAGAAAATGGAGTTATGATTGCGTATTCATCTGTTTACGGCGGAACAGAAAGTGCAGTTAGTCTGCTTGCATCAAAGCTTGCAGATAGCGGTGTGAGAAATATCAAAATGTTTGATGTTTCAATGACGCATCCGTCTTTTGTGCTTTCTGAAGCGTTTAGATTCTCTCATATTGTTCTTGCAACAACAACTTATAATGCAGGGATTTTTGAGTCAATGGAAACTTTTTTACACATATTAATTTCACATAATCTGCAGAATAGAAAATATGTTGTTATTCAAAATGGCAGCTGGGCTCCGGCATGCGGGGGGCAAATGAGAGAAATTCTTGAAAAACTCAAAGGAACTGAAATCCTTGATGATTCTATTTGTATAAAATCGACATTGAAGGAAGAACAAATTGAACAGATGGATAATGTTGTAGATACAATAGTAAAATCTCTAAAAATATAGTTTAATGTGTAAATAAGGAGGAATAAATTTATGCAAAAATATGTATGTACAGTATGTCACTATATTTATGATCCGGAAGTTGGCGATCCTGATAATGGTATAGCTCCTGGCACAGCTTTTGAAGATTTACCGTCAGATTGGGTATGTCCACTTTGTGCTGTAGGAAAAGATATGTTTGAAGAAGCATAAAAAAGGCTTGCATATTGCAAGCCTTTTTTATTTTTTTGCAGAATCAAATGCGGGTAAGCCTTTTTTATTAAACCATATTCTTCTAAATAAGGTGTTTTGTTCGTTGAAATAATCTTTTCTTATTCTAATTCCATCAATTGAGTTGAGTGTGGTCTTAATAGTATTTTTTCCTGCTTTAATTATTTTTTCTAGAGGTTTTAGTTTTAACAATCCTGCATAAGTATTGTCTGTTTCAGACGTATTAAAAGAGAATAGTGTTCTGGTGCCAAGCAATTTATTGTTATTGTCATAAACTCGGTGTGTAACTTCTTTTTCAATAGTGTCAATTCCGTTGTTTAATTTTCTTGTAAACTTAGTCTGTTCTACAACCTTTTTATTTCCACAGCTGTATCTGTTAAATGATTTAATTCGGCTTGCAGTATGCATTCCATCCTTGTTGAGAACTTCTGTTACTGCATTAGTCCCGACTTTCTGAGTATAAACTTTACAGCCGTTAGAAAGTTGTTTTAAAAATCCTGTTTTTTGTATTGTCATACCAATCTCCTTTTGCTAAATTCTATTTATGTAACATTTTATATGAAATGTTACATTATAAATGGCTGTATTATGGCTTTATGTATAATACTTTTTATAAAGCAGATTTGTAACAAGTTTGTAACAAAAATTTGAAAAGACGCAAAAAAAATAATGTAGAGGTATTATATAAACATAACATTTCATATAAAATGTTATGTTTAATTTTTATGCTATAATAGAAATAACCCAATAAGTGAGAGGATAATATCATACAAAACGATTATTTGTATAATTATTTTTGTAATGTATAATGATATTGTCTTTTATAATAAATAAGAAAGGAAATTTTGAAAATGAGTTTTGTACCTGTAGTAATTGAACAATCAAGCAGAGGAGAGCGTTCTTTTGATATTTTTTCAAGATTATTAAGAGAAAGAATTATTTTCCTTGGAACTCCTGTAGATGATATGGTTGCTAACTTGATTGTAGCTCAGCTATTATTGTTAGATAGTGAAAATCCGGAAAAAGATATTATGTTATATATAAACTCTCCAGGAGGAAGCGTTACTGCAGGGCTTGCAATATATGATACAATGCAGCACATTAGAGCCGATGTTCAAACAATCTGCTTAGGACAGGCCGCTTCAATGGGCGCATTTCTCCTTTGTTCAGGTGCTAAAGGTAAGAGAATGGCTCTTCCTCATTCAAGAGTACTTATTCACCAGCCTTTAGGCGGTGCTCAAGGTCAGGCAACAGATATTGAAATTCAGGCTCAAGAAATCTTGAGAATTAAAAAGACATTAAATGAAATCATGGCGTCTAATACAGGCCAATCAATTAAAAAGATTGAAAAAGATACTGATAGAGATTATATCATGACTCCTCAGGAAGCTCTTGAGTACGGTATGATTGATAAGGTTATCACAAAAGAGGGTTAGGTGATTTAAGGGGCTTTGCCCCTGTACAGCCCAATTAACAGGAGAAAAATATGTCATCAAACGATAGGCTAAAATGTTCATTTTGCGGTAAAACGCAGGATCAGGTAAAGAAATTAATTGCAGGACCGGATGTATTTATCTGTGATGAATGCGTTGAGTTGTGCAATGAAATATTAGATGAAGAATTTTTTGAAGCTAAAGAAAAGAACGGTGAAAAGCTTGAAAAATCATCAGACGATATTGAAGAAAAAGCAATACCAAAACCTCATGAAATAAAAGCTTATCTGGATCAGCATATAGTAGGTCAGGATGATGCTAAAAAAGTTCTTTCTGTTGCTGTATACAATCACTACAAACGTCTTAAACATAATAAACAGGAAGATACAAATGGTGTAGAAATACAGAAATCAAATATTCTTCTAGTAGGACCTACCGGAAGCGGTAAAACTTTATTGGCGCAAACTCTTGCTAAAATGCTTGATGTTCCGTTTGCTGTTGCAGATGCTACAACTCTTACTGAAGCCGGTTATGTCGGTGATGACGTTGAAAACATTCTTTTGAGATTATATCAAAATGCTGATTATGATGCAAAGAAAGCTGAAAAAGGCATTATCTATATAGATGAAATTGATAAAATTGCCAGAAAATCTGAAAATACATCTATAACAAGAGATGTATCAGGTGAAGGTGTACAGCAGGCTTTATTAAAACTTATTGAAGGTACTCTTTCAAATGTACCTCCTCAGGGCGGAAGAAAACACCCGCAGCAGGAAATGATACAGATTGATACTAGTAACATTCTTTTCATTGTCGGCGGTGCATTTGTAGATTTAGATAAAATTATTGAGCATAGAGTAAAAGATGGTTCTTCAATAGGTTTTGGAAAATCAGCTCCAACACAGGCTGAAAAAGAACAGGCAGCTGCAAGATTGCTAAAAAAATTACAGCCGGAAGATTTGCTTAAATTTGGTTTAATCCCTGAATTTATTGGAAGAATACCTGTTTATGCTGTATTGGATGCTCTTGATGAAGCTACTTTAAAAATGATATTAACAGAACCTAAGAATGCTGTTCTAAAACAGTATCAATGCTTGCTCAAGATGGATGGTGTTGATTTAGAATTTGAACCGGATGCTATTGATTTGATTGCTAAAAAGGCAATTAAGCGTAAAACCGGCGCGAGAGCATTAAGATCTATTGTTGAAGAATTAATGCTTGACGTTATGTATGACATTCCTACAAAGCATGATATAACAAAATTTGTTGTAACAAAAGAAATGGTAGAAAAGCAGGAAGAAGTTGATAATACTGCTGAATTAATCCACCTTCCTCAAAATAATTCTACGGATTTGACTCATAAAACAAGAGCAGAAATTGCATAAAAAAGGAGGACTTTTAGTCCACCTTTTTTTTAGTAGCCGTATTCTTGTAATATCAAGTCAACAACTTCTTTGAAGCTTACCATGTTAACTTGATAGTCTTTTCTCTTAAAGTCAGTGAACTTAACAACTCCAGTCATTTCACCATTTTTAATTTTATTGCTTACTCTGGTACCTAATGCAGTGCCTTCTGTATTATCGTCGCTTTTGCCTTTTCTGTAATAGTTACTCATCAATGTGTCTACGACATGGTTTGACGCACTTTGTAATTTTGTTGCATCAAGTCCTTTGCTGACAAGAGCATTTACTATATAGCCGCATAATTCTGATAATCTATTTTTTACAGTATCGGTGTAAGTGCTGTTATTATTCTTCATATGAAGCATAATAACGGCATTGTTATTGTATAAGTCGGCAAAACTTTGAGATGTTACTTGTGCCCCGCCGTCACCAACTCCAGGCAGACCGTAAACTTCAAGGTGCTCTGACGTTCCACCCCAGGAATCGTAACCAATGTTGTTTACTAATCCACTTACAGTTTTTTCACATTTTATAGAAATAGCCTTTGTGCCAATTGTGATACCATCTACTAGTACTGCAACTTCTAGATTTATATATCCTTCACTTGAACCGGCTGTAATACTTAAATCTCCGAATTGTGAACAAGTTGCTGTTCCTCCGGAAACATTTACTAAAGAGTAACTAATCTTTGGATTGCTTCCACCTTGAGTATCTATTGTTGCTGAAATCGAATAAGTTGCAGAGCTTCCAGGATTTAAAACTGTTCCATCTGCAGGTAAACCGTTCCAACCAGTAATTGTAAATGTAGACGCATCACCAATCTCAAGAACTTTTAACTTTAATTCTTCCATTTTTTCTTCAATTTCGCCTGAAAGAAGTTTGTTTATATTAGTCGCATAACTGTCACCAAAAATTTCTTTTACAGCGTTTGCTAAAGATGTGCTTTTTGAAGAAACTGCTTTGCAATATGAAATGGCAGCTTCTTTAATCTTTGCTGCATCCTTATTTTCTTTAGCAGAAGCAACTAATGCATCGTACATTGTATTCATGTCTTCCAATGGCATATCACCAAATCCGTTAGGATAAAATTCTGCTAGATTTGATTTAGCCTGTTCAACGACCCAATCAATAAGTTTTTGAGTATCTAATTCGCCAGCCGTATCAAAGTCACCGTTTTGAGCCTTAGTTTTTGCTTCAGCTAATAATTTATCATAAGCTTCAAGTTCTCCTGGCATAATACTGTTGAGTCTTTCTGCAAAAGATTCACTGATTGCACTTGCTAAGGCTGATTTTAACTCTTCACTTCCAAAAATGTCTTCAGTTGCAATTGCTTTAACTACGCCTTTATAAGCATCAGAAGCTTCAAAAGCACCTATTGCATTGCTGTTTACTTCTTCAAAGTCACCGAATTTTAGTGTGCCAAGATAAGTATTCATAGCTTCTTCATATAAATCTTTGTGGGTTTCATAATCATCTAAAGCTTGAACATTCTGTTGCAGCTTAGTTTTGATTACAGCTTTTTGCAAGTCATTAAGAGGGCTGTTAGCAGTAGGTGTATATCCATAATCTCCCATATCTACAGAGCTTTCATCTCCCAGACCGGCTGTTGCTACATAAGCGTCAATTATGCCCTGTACTGTCTGCTGTATAGTTTCTGCATCACTGCCTTCGGTCATGCTTTGGATATATGAATTTATCATGCCTTGAAGTGTCTGGTCAGAGCCATATGTATAACCATATTCTTTGTTTACATCACCCATGATTTCTGCAAGATATTCATTTGCACAGTAATCTGCAGTTGCTTTTGCTTCAATCAGAGGAGCTTGTTCTGCAAGATAAGCTGGTAAATCTTCAGGAGTGCCTCCATTTTTTATGTATGGTTCAATAAGTGCACCTAAGCCTTCTGATACTGATTTTTTCCAGTTTGCACCATCACCGACTACGCTCGGAGCAGTAAGCTGAGATGTAAATTCGTTAAGAATTTCATACATTTCTATTCTATCTTCCATTGCAGCAAGCTCTTTTTTATCAAGCGCGTTTTTATTCTTAAGTTTTGTTCCGCTTACTTTGCCACTTTGATTTGTATCAATAGTTTTCCAGAAACTGTTAATAAGGTCATTTTTTGCTGAGTCAGTTGATTCTTCACCATTCCACTCAAAGTTTTCTTCCATAAAATCTCTAAATTCAGATTTTATGACGGCTCCATCTCCGTTCTTGTCAGCTTCGTTGACCCAATCTCCTTGTTTAGCAAGAAATGCGTATACTCTTGAAATATCTGTTGACATTTGCTGCTCCTTTTACTTTTTCCCTAAATTCTATATTAGTATTTACGGCATTTTTTATTAAAACTTTAGTGTAAAAGGAAATTTTGTTACAATTCGTTACATACTTTTGAAATATTCAATCGTTTTTTCAAGACCTTCATAAATATCAATTTGAGGAGTCCAGTCAAGTTCTTTTTGTGCGCGGGTAATATCCGGACGACGTTTTACCGGATCGTCAGATGGCAAAGGTTTATGGACTATTTTGGAGTTAGTTCCTGTTATTTCTATAATCAATTTTGCAAAATCTAAAATGGTTCGCTCAGATGGATTGCCAAGGTTGACCGGTCCTGTAATATCAGATTCCATCATCTTTACAAGCCCGTTGACTAAATCGTCAACATAACAGAAAGAGCGCGTTTGGGTTCCATCTCCATATATTGTTATATCTTCTCCTTTAAGAGCCTGAATTATAAAATTAGAAACTACACGTCCGTCTTTAGGATCCATGTTAGGACCATAGGTATTAAAAATTCTGACAATTTTTGTGTCGAGGTTATACTGACGATGAAAATCCATCATGAGAGTTTCTGCGCATCTTTTACCCTCATCATAGCAGCTTCTTATTCCAATCGGATTAACATTTCCCCAGTAAGTTTCAATCTGAGGATGAACCAGAGGATCTCCGTACACTTCGCTTGTTGAAGCTTGAAGGATTTTTGCATTATATTTTTTTGCAAGCTCAAGCATATTAATAATGCCTAATACTGATGTTTTTAATGTTTTTACAGGGTCGTATTGATAATGCGGAGGGCTTGCAGGACAAGCAAGATTATAAATTTCATTAACTTCAGTATCAAATTTATTAATAATATCGTGTTCTGCAAGTTCAAAATTCGGGTTAGCTAGCAATGTTTCGACATTGGTACGCAAACCTGTGAAAAAATTGTCAAGGCAGATAACTTGATTGCCTTCATTAAGTAATCTTTTGCATAAATGTGAGCCTATAAATCCGGCACCGCCTGTTACCAATATTCTTTTCATACTAATATGATAGCATGAAATAAATATTAAAATTTTATAAAATTTTTATTAGATATCTTTATTTAAGAAGTATTTTTGTGTAAACTGTTGCTGTATGGTTATAGGAGGGCACAACATGCCAAAATTTAATTTGATGTCGTATATTATGCCGCCTGAGGATAAGATGTTTTTCACTTTATTTCAAAATAGTGCGGAACTTTGTATTGAAACGGCGAGGTTATACACACATATTATAGAGTCGGGGCTCACGACGGAAAAGAAAGAGCAAATTCTAAAAGCCAAGAAAAAGGGTTCTATATCATTAAAGCTAACTTTAAAACAGCTGAATAAAAGTTTTATAACTCCGTTAGAACGAGAGGACATCCAATATATAGCTGTTAGGTTATACAAAATAAATAAAAGAATTGCAAAAGCCTGCTTAAACTTAGAAGTATACAGATTATTAAAGTATACAGAAGAAATGAAAGAGCAGGCTTCTATTTTGGTTAAATCGGCTGATAAATTAGGGGAAATCATCAAAAATCTTAAAAAAGTAAGTGATGTAGAAGCAATAACAAAATTAAATATAGAAATGAAAGAGCTTGAAACTTACGGCGATGAAATTCTTAGAAAAGCAATTTCTGATTTATTCTCAGGTAAGTATGAGGCTCTTGAAGTAATTAAGCTAAGAGATATATACAAAGAAATTGAAAATTCGCTGGATACTTGTTATCACATTTCAGACATGATTTTGAATATTGCTTTTAAACAGAGTTAGGGTTGGAATTATGATAACGATTTTATTATTAATAGCTGTAGTTGCAATCGCACTTATCTTTGAATTTATTAACGGATTTCACGATTGTGCAAACGCCATAGCAACGGTTGTTTCAACAAAAGTTTTATCACCTAGGCATGCTGTATTATTTGGTGCAGGACTGGAGTTTATAGGTGCTCTTACAGGTACGCATGTTGCAAAGACTATTGGGGCAGGTATTGTCAACTCTGATATGATAACTTTGACAGTAATCTTCTGTGCTCTTTTGGCAGCTGTTCTATGGAATTTATTAACCTGGTATCTGGGATTACCTTCCAGTTCCTCGCATGCACTTATCGGAGGGCTTCTCGGAGCTACAATTGTAAAAGCAGGCGTGAGTGCAATACATTTTACAACTCTTATGGATAAGGTGATAATACCGATGTTTACTTCTCCGATATTAGGTTTTTGTGCAGGGTTTTCTCTTATGCTTTTCCTTATAAGGATTTTCTATCGTGCAAATCCTCAGAGGGTTAATAAAAGGTTTAGAAAGCTCCAGCTTATTTCATCAGGCTTGATGGCATTAAGCCATGGCTCAAATGACGCACAGAAAACAATGGGGATAATAACGCTGGCCCTGCTAGCAGGCGGTGTTTTGCATAAAGCCCCTAATGGAGATTTTGAAATTCCTTTATTTGTAATCCTTGTCTGTGCGTTTATGATGGCTGCTGGTACAATGAACGGCGGATGGAAAATTATTAAAACAATGGGACATAAGATTATCAAGCTAAAACCTATTCACGGGTTTGCAGCAGAAACATCTGCAGCAGGTTTAATTCTAACAGCCTCTCACTTCGGTATACCACTAAGTACTACGCATGTTATTTCTACTGCAATAATGGGAGTAGGGTCAACATTTCATGCGCATGCTGTTAAATGGAGAATTGTTGGTAATATTGTAACAGCTTGGGTACTTACAATTCCTGCGTGTATGCTGCTTTCTTCTATAATTTACTATTTAATTTATAAACTTATATAGAAAAAAAAGCTCCGGTTTTAACCGGAGCTTTTTTGATTATCTTTCCATTGGTGCACCTATACGGTGTACTCTTATGAAATTTGTTCGACCTGTTATTAATTTTGGTATTGAACCTATGATAATTATTCTTTCGCCCTTTTTATAATCAGTTCTTGTAAGAATATATTCATCAATTTTTTCTAATAAATCAGCGTCAAGAACAGTATCCCATTGTTTATAATCGGCTACAATGTCCCAGTACAGACTTAAACGTCTACAGGTTGATTCCATATCAGATATGGCAATAACAGGAACAGTAGGCCTTAATTTTGATAGTAATTTCGGAGTATAACCGGTGTGAGTGAACGCAAGTATTGCTTTTGCATTTAAATCTTGTGCCATCTTGACAGCTGCATTTGATATAGCCTGTGGAGAGAGATCGTATTTGTCATTCATTTCCAAATCGAGATTTGAAAGACAGAAGTTGCAGTCTTCTACATTAGTTGCAATCTTTCTCATCATTTTTACTGCTTCGACAGGATGTTTACCCATTGCTGTTTCTCCGGATAACATTATTGCATCCGTGCCGTCCAGAATTGCATTTGCAACGTCACTAGCTTCTGCTCTTGTTGGTATAGGATTTTCAATCATAGATTCAAGCATTTGTGTTGCTACTATACAAACTTTTCTTTCACGGATAGTCTGATCAACGATGTATTTTTGTACAATAGGAACTTCTTCCGGTGACATTTCAATGCCTAAATCACCTCTGGCAACCATAATACCATCTGTAACCTTTAAAATCTCTTCCAGATTTTCAACTGCCTGAGGTTTTTCAATTTTGGCAATTACCGGTATGTTTCCGCCGTAATCTTTAATGTACTTTTTGGCAAGTTCTATATCCTTTGCTTCTCTTACAAAAGATAAAGCCACGTAATCAGCATCATATTCTACTGCAAAACGAATGTATTCAACATCTCTTTCTGTAACAGCGCTTAAGCTGGCTGTTGCTCCAGGAAGGTTAATTCCCTTTCTAGGTTTAATCAGTTTGCCATATAAAACTTTAGCATGGACCTGATGGTTACTTACTCCTGTAACTACAAGTCCAATATTTCCGTCATCAAGAAGTATTTTATCGCCGGATTTAACATCATCTGCAATTCCTTCATAGTCGACCGGAAGAATATCTGGATTATTAACCTCATCAGTAGCTTCAAGTATAATCTCCTGACCTTCTTTTATTTCAATAGGATTTGGTATATTACCTACTCTTATCTTAGGGCCCTGCAGGTCAATTAGAATAGGTATATATTTGCCTGTTTCTTGGGAAATTTTTCTTATAATTTCAATATTTGCAGCATGACCTTCTTCTGTTCCATGTGAAGTATTAAGTCTAAACATTGAGGCTCCTGCTTCAACAAGCTGAGAAATCATCTCATAATTTGAAGTTGAAGGGCCAAGTGTAGCTACAATTTTAGTTTTTTCTCTCTTGATTTTAGAATCCATTTTACTATTGTCCTTATGCTAATGTGTCTTCATTCAAGTCTATTATATAACAAGAAAAACGACCGTTGTAATTCAGCCGGTCGTTTATACTTTTATTTTTCACTTGATTCGGTTAATGTTTTTAAAATAGTATAAGAAGCATCCCAACCGCTCAAACCGCCGGTAGCTTTATATTGTGCAATATTTTTAGCTCTTAATGCTTTGTTTTTTGCCTGCTCTTTATTAAACTTATCAAGCTTCTTTTTATTGGAATTTCTCTCTGCTACTATTGGATCAGCATATGTTAAAAATGCTCTATACTCTTGACATCCATATCCTGCTTTAACTTTAGATGGGTAATTGTAAGTTAGATAATCATAAATATTCATTGCTCTTTCTGAGTTAGCAGGTTTTCCTTGAAGAATTTCAAGTGTGCTTCCTGGCATTTTTGTTACTACTACAATCATTGCAAGCGGGTTATAACCGGCTTGAATCATCAAGTCAACCCCTGTAATATCTGCGGCTTTGTTATCACTAAGGCTTGTTTTGTTAGAAACATATTCACTGTTAGCCGCAGTAGTTATTATATTGTCAGAGCTTAAGTTACTTGTAATTGCATTTTTTGCAATTTTTCTAAAATTATCTTTTGCCGATTTGCCGTTAATTATTTGTCCAATTTCGTGTGAAATGACAGCTGCTACTTCAGTGTCTGTTCCAGCATATGTTAAATCAGTACTAGAAATTTGAACAATATTGGTTGTAGAAGTATTAGTATTATCTGCCGCTCCATTTACTACTTTGAATGTTGTTTTAGCTGGCAGGTTATTTTTTGTAATAATAGTTTTGCCAACGGCAGCAACTCTGTCAGCAGCAACCCAGGTAGCTGCTTGAGCAGGCATAATCATCAATGCTGCTGCAAAAATTGTAACGAAAATCTTTTGCATAAATCCTCCTTATTAATTAAAAAGTTCTTTTTCTATTATTTCACAAATAATATGCCCGACAGCTATATGCATTTCTTGTATATTATTTGTAATATCTGAAGGAACCTTGATAGTGACTTTAGCTTTATATTTAATAGAACCGCCGTCGGCTCCGGTTAGAGCTATTGTTGTTAATCCCAATTCGTTAGCTCTTTCAACAGCTCTAACAACATTAATACTCTTACCACTCGTGGAGAGAGCAAAAAGTACATCGCCTTTTTTCCCGAATGCTTCTACTTGACGTTCAAATATATAATCAAAAGCAAGGTCATTTGCAGCGGCTGTAAGTACAGAGGTATTTGTTGTAAGAGCTATTGCCTCTAGTGCAGCACGCTCTTTTTTATATTTGCATACAAGTTCTGCAGCAAGGTGTTGTGAATCCGCCGCAGATCCTCCATTTCCACAGAAAAGGATTTTGTTTCCGTTCTTTAAAGCCTGAATACAAATATTTGCGGCCTCATTAATAACAGGTGCATGAGCTTTAAGCTGTATAAAGTTTAAGGATAGTTTTTCAAATTCTTCTTCTATGTGGCTTATCATTTTCACCTGCTCTCTTAATTTTTATATAATAGTAGCACAAAATTAAATAATATTTTACTTAACCTTGTAATTATAATATAATCAAAATATTAAAAGGAGAGTTTTATGTTAAAATACTTTTTGGGTTCATATCTGGTAACAATATTTGGACTAATATGTGCATATTTATGGGGGGAACATGTGCACAACGGCACCGGCTTGACCTGTGTTTTTATAGCATTTGTTCTTGCCGTTCTTGAAATAAGTCTTTCATTTGATAATGCTGTCGTAAACGCAATGAAGCTTGAGCATATGTCAGAAAAATGGCGTCATCGTTTTATAACATGGGGTATTCTCATCGCTGTATTTGGTATGAGATTTTTATTCCCTCTTCTTGTTGTAGCTATATTTGCAAAGATAAGCATATTAAAAGTTCTAAATATGGCACTAAATGATGTTCACGAATATGCGCATTACCTTCATTTGACACATGCGCCAATAGTAGCATTTGGCGGTTCATTCCTACTTATGCTGTTTATGGATTACTTCACAGAAGAAGGTAAAAAGGTTCATTGGATTAGTTTCATTGAAAATAGATTGCAGCGTTTACATAAATTTCAAGGCATTTGCTCTTTTGTAACTTTAGCTGTACTTGGATTATTGATGCTGAAATTAAATCCGGATGTTCGTAGTTCTGTATTTACGTCAGGTTTGTCCGGTATTATTACATATCTTATTATTGACGGGCTTGCTGAATGGCTTGAAAGACGTCAGGAAGCAAGAGCTAAGTTATGTGCGGATACTGTTAAATGTTCAGGTATTGTAGGTTTTATGTACCTTGAACTTATTGATGCATCTTTTTCTCTGGACGGTGTTCTGGGCGCATTTGCTCTTAGTAAAGATATTTTAATTATTACAATTGGTCTGTGTATTGGTGCGATGTTTGTAAGATCACTTACTATAATGCTTGTAGAAAAGAAAACATTAGACCAGTATTTATATTTAGAACATGGTGCGCACTGGGCAATCGGAACGCTTGCAATACTAATGTTTGTATCAACTTTCCATGAAGTACCGGAAGTTATTACCGGTGTTATGGGGCTTGCGTTCATTGTAGGTGCGTTAATATCTTCTGTAATTCATAATAATAAGGTTAAAAAAGGTGAGTCTTAAAGATGAGAATCTGTACTTTATAGGCGGTGTTGTCCGTGACGAGATGCTCGGTATTCCGAGTCTTGACACGGATTATTGCTATGAAGGTGATGCAATAGAATTTGCTAAACAAAAAGGGTTGAATATTTTAAGAGAAAATCCTGCTTTCGGTACAGTACGGGTTTTGTTTGAAGATAAAGAAATTGATATTGCATCAACACGAGAAGAATTTTATCCCCAAAAAGGTCATTTGCCTGTTGTTTCAAACATTGGCTGTGCACTAAAAGATGATTTAAAAAGGCGTGACTTTACTATTAATGCAATGGCGAAACGAACTACTGACGGTGAAGTTATTGATATTTTCAGCGGTAAAGAAGACATTAAGGCAAAAAAAATTAGAGTTCTGCATAATGAAAGTTTTATCGATGATCCGACACGGATTTTGCGTGCGTTGAAATTTTCACTTCGCTTTGGATTTACGCTTGATGAAAGTACTGCAAGATTTCAGGAAGAATATCTTAAAAATATCAATTATGATATGAGTTATCACAGGCTGAAAAAAGAACTTGTAGAAACTTTTAATCTTAACAGTCAGGAAGCTTATGAACGATTTACATCAGAAGGAATTTATAAATTACTTGGTAAGTTTGTTCATTTGCCTGAGTGCCATCCGGATTTTATGAATTTAAATTATTCCGGCAGACACATTTGGTTAATCTATTTATCGTTCTTTAATTTAGATAATCTTGAATTAACGAGAGCGGAAAAAAGAATTATAGAGTGGGCTGAGAGGCTTAAAACAGAGAAGCAGACTAATAATACGCCGATTGAAAGTATTATAATAAATGAAATTTATAAAGAGGCAGTGAGTTGAAAAAAATATTAAACACAAAACTGCATCTAAGGTTTGTTTTCAATCCTTTAATAAGACTTATGGCAGATAACCTGGGAGCAGAATGCTGCATTAATAAAAAACCGCGTAAACATCCGGTCATTGTTTCACTTACCTCATATGAAGAACGTTTTGACGACTTAGTTATATCTCTTTATTCAATTTTTAGACAAACTTTAAAGCCGGATCGTATAATTTTATGGCTGTCTGACGAGTTTAAGAGTCTTAATGATTTACCATATGAAATAACTCGTTTTCTAAAAAACGGGCTTGAAATTTGCTTTGTAAAAGATATTCGTTCTTATACAAAAGTAATTTATGCTTTTAGAGAATTTAAAGATTCGGTAATAATAACTGCTGATGATGATATTTATTATCCAGAAGATTGGTTAGAAAAACTTTATTACTCATATATTGCCCATCCGGAAGATATTCAACTGCATCGTGCACATCGTGTAATACTAAAAAATGGGCAAATTCAACCTTATGAAAGCTGGAGAAAGCATGTTGAAGAGGAAAGTGCACGATATGATAATTTCCTGACAGGTGTCGGAGGTGTTCTGTATCCGCCTGCTTGCTTTTCAAATGAAGTTTTGAGAGAAGATATCTTCTTGAAATATGCTCCTTATGCTGATGATATATGGTTATGGGTTATGGCTCTTGTTCATAACAGAAAAATAAGAGTTGTACAAAATCACATAAGAACACTTGCTTGTACTGATATATTCAGGCAGATTTTTCAGCACAAACGAACTCTGTATGCCCATAATTCAAAAGGAGCCAATGACAGACAACTTCAAAATCTTATGAAATACTACGGACAAAATATCATGAACAGGCTAGGGTAGAAATTTCTCAAAAATATATCTATTATTGAAAAGGCTAAGTTTTATACGATTTTTGCTGATGTTGAAATAAATAAGCCGTTTTCGAATAGAATTAGCAATAATAAAAAATTGTTGTATCCTATTTTTATTTTGTACAGTTTGAGCAAATATAGAAATACTAAATAAAAACTTCCTTAACCAGCTATACTGCTTTCGATTTAAGTAGCTATCATTATGCAGGCGCCAGAGAGTTAACTTTTCATGTATATAATAAATTTTATGAAAACACAGCTGTGCCCATAGGTAATAGTCGAGTGCGGTTTCGCATAGCGGGTTAAAATTACAGCCGGTCAAAATTTCTTTTTTTACCATTACAACAGAAAAGGTTGGTATAATATTAGTTTTATATACGAAATTTGGAAACCCTTCAATGAACATTGATTTATCAAGCTTAATAATATATTTATTAATGTCATCAATGTGCTTCTCAAATTTTTGTATTTTATTTTTATTATCAAACCCTTCTGCTGCTGAGAAAATAAGTTCTGCTCCATTTTGTGCTGCTTCTATTTTTTTTTCAAGCGAAGTTGGCTGGAAGATATCATCACACTCTAGAAAAGCAATCCAGCTACTTTCTGCAAAGCTTATTCCTTTTTTTAAAGTTTTAGCAAGGCCTAGATTTTTTTCGTTAATAACAAGCTTTATTCTGGGGTCTTTTCTCAGATATTCTTTTATAATTCCCAGTGAGCTGTCTGTTGAGGCATCATCAATTATGATAAGCTCCCAGTTAGTATAAGTTTGTTTAATGATGCTTTCAATAGCTTCTCGTATATAAGAGGCATAATTATAGCTTGGCATTAAAATGCTAATTTTCTCATCCATTTTTGTATATTATAATAAATCCATTAAGTTTTAAAGGGGGAAATTAGTTTGTTTGAAGCAGCTTTTTCTTAATGGCAAAATATTTTTTTGTAAGCTCTGGAAAATGTTCCCTGATAAATCGTCTTGCACAATATGATAAAAAGAATTTGAAACTGCTGTATGATAGAACTTTTTCAGTTAATTTTCGAGCAAGAGGTATAGAAAAAACATCCATATCTATATTTTCTTTAAAGATTTTACGCATTTGCTTGTATTTAAGTACATTTACGTAGTATGCATCCAAACAGTTCATAACAAGCAGTTCGTATATATAATCTAAGATTTCAGCTTTTACTTCTTTATCAATATCTAGAGAATTTGCCCATTTAGTATCCTTTATGACATTATCAATATAATGAGCTCTTTTAGTTAACAATGAACCATTTCTGTTTGCACGGTAATTTAGGAGGTTTTCTTTGATAAAGATAATATTTTTGGCAGCTAATGCCGAGCGCATAGCATATTCAATATCCTCAAGACATCTGTAATCATTGTACCAGAGGTTGTTTTTTAGAATAAAATCTTTTTTGTAAATTTTTATCCATGCACTAGATTTCCATATTTTAAAACATTCAGGGGTATTATAAATATTAACTTTTCTGTAAAGAAAATCTGTTATGCTGTATCCTATATATTCTTTTTTTCCTGTAATTTCATCTTGAGAAGTGTAGGTAAACCTAACAGCATCCACATCATTATCAAGATATTTAACAAGAATTTCATAAGCGTCAAGTTCCAGCCAGTCGTCAGAATCAAGACAGTGTATGTATTCTCCGGAAGCAATCTTAATCCCTTCATTTCTGGTGAGGCCTAATCCTATATTTTTCGGATTTTTTTTGATGATAATTCTTCTGTCTTTTTTAGCATATTCTTCAAGAATTTCAGGGGATGAGTCGGGTGAACAGTCATTAACACAAATGATTTCAAGATTCTTATATGTTTGATTAATTACTGACTCAAGACACTCTCTTAAATATTTTTCAACATTGTATACTGGTATAATTACACTTATAAGCGGCATCATAGGTATAATATATCATAAAATGTGTATTTAAGGTAAAATTGTTTTATGAAATTGAGCGTAATAACATTAACTTATAATAAGCTGGAGTACACAAAAAAGTTTATAGAAAGTTTGTATAAGTATACAAAAGATTTTGAGCTGATTATTGTTGATAATGGTTCAACTGATGGAACAGTTGAATTTCTAAAATCACTAAAAGATGTAAAACTTATCTTAAATAATGAAAATAAAGGTTTTTCTGCCGGTAACAATCAGGGAATTGAGCTGGCAGAGGGGGAATATATAGGCTTTTTAAATAATGATATACTGCTTTATCCTGCGTGGTTTGAAGCTTGTGAAGAGGTATTTAAGATTGAAAAAGCTGCCTTTATCTCGCCAAGACATATTAATCCGCATTATGATACTACAGATGAAAAATCTTATATCAACTATTTTAAAAATAATTTCAAGTATGCACAAAAATATGAAAAAAGCTTTGATGAATGCGTCTTTTCCTGTGTAATCACCAAAAGAACGGTTCTTAATAACCTTGGCTTGTTTGATGAAAATTACACACAGGCATTTTTTGAGGATAATGACTTTAAATACAGAGCAATAGAAGCCGGATACGGGGTTTTTGTGACAAATGAAGCCTGCTTTTTTCACTTTGGCTCTGTAACTTCAAAAACGCTTAATCAAAATTTGGAAGCAAACCGCAAATATTATTATTCAAAATATCCGTTTGCAGAGTATCTATCTATTTCCGGCAGTGAAAAATATCAGCTTCAACGTATGGCTAAGCAGTTTAGAGTATTTCCTCTAAATAAAATGTATGAAATTTATCTAATATTTGTGAAAATAAAAAATCGTTTGAATAAAATAATAGCAAAAGGTAAAAAGTGATGAGGATGCTTTTTGATTGTACTGAGCTTTCTTATTATGATGAAAATAACGGTCACAGAGCCGGTGTGTTTTATGTTGCATTAAACCTTTTCAATGAACTCAAACGCAGAGGTATTGATATAACATTTTATTGCGATTTTAGGCGCTACTATTTCATGAAAAATATATCAGAGTTTAAAGATATTCCGATAATAACCTCCAACTCTCCGCAGCATAGACTTATAGGGCGAATTTTGTACATAGCAAAAGATTTTTCATATATTATAAGGACTGCTCTTACAATACTATTCCGGCTGTACGATTCTCATTGGTATAAAACAAGCAGGAAAAGTATCAAAGAAATAGAAGAATTTGATCTCTATTTGTCTCCATTTACTCCGCCCTCAAAAGATATTCAGGAGGCGGAAATCCCAAGATTCAGGATGCTTCATGATATTATACCAGTTCTGGAAATGGGAATGGCTAAGAATGCTAAAGCATGGTATTACAAAGTTTATAATACTATCAACGACAGGGATTTCTATTTTGCAAATTCGGAATGTACAAGATTAGATGTCCTAAAATATTTCCCATTTGTTAATGCTGAAAATATAAAAACAACACTTCTTGGTGTAAATGAAAACTTTAAACCCTGTAAATCTGACGAGAAGAAGAAATATGTATTTTCGCTCTGCACTCTTGGTAAAAGAAAAAATATTATTTTTGCCATCAAGAACTTTATAACTTTTATAGAAAAAAATAACATTGATGATTTGTATCTTGTACTTGGCGGAAGCAATTGGAAAGTTTTTGAGGCTGAATTGGATAGAACTCTTAAACAGTACGACAAATCAAAAATTATTTTAACAGGGTACGTGAAGGACGAAGAACTGCCCAAATTGTATTCAGATGCCTTGATGTTCATTTACCCCTCTTTGTATGAAGGTTTCGGACTTCCTGTACTTGAGGCAATGAAATGCGGCTGTCCGGTTATTACATCTAATACATCATCGCTTCCAGAAGTAATAGGAAATGCTGGTATAAAAATTGACCCGAAATCAGATGAAGAACTAATTAATGCATATGAAAAGTTCTACTATGATAATTTCTATAGAGAACTTTGTGCAGAACGCGGAATTATAAGAGCACGAGAATTTACTTGGGAAAAATGCTGTGAAGAAATGCTCTCTTTTATAAATGAAAAACTAAATCAACCTATTAAATGATAACAGATTTTATTTTATAATTTATAATAAATTTTGAAAGAGGGTTGTAATGGTCATAAGAGTTTTATTTTTATTTGTATCGCTTATAGTTTTGGTAAATTTGTGTATTATAACTTTATGCTATATAACAGGACAAAATCTGTACCAAAAATATGGCAAACAAATGCTTATAATTTTTGGTGCATTTGTTTTTGTAGTGGCAGCCCTGTATGTCGTATTAGCCTTGCTGGCATTAAAGTTTTAGTTAGAAAAAGAAAGGATTGTAATGGACAAAAAGTTTTTCGGTATGCCCGTGCTGGTTTTGTGCCTTCTGGTATGTTTCCTTGTAATGTGCAACCCGTTTGTGATGGTCGGTCCCGGCGAAAGAGGTATTAAAATTAGATTAGGTGAAGTAGAACCTGAATGTTATGGAGAAGGGCTGCATTTAATTTTCCCATTTATTCAAAAGTTTAGAACTATGGACGTAAAGACTCAAAGAAATACATTAACCACCGCCGTTTATACAAAAGATATCCAGCAGGCAAGAATTACTTATGTCATAAATTACAATGTGCAGCCGGATAAAGTAAATAAATTGTTTCAGGAAGTCGGAATGGACTATGTTTCAACAATCCTGACACCAGTTGTAGAAGGTACTATTAAGGACATTATCGGAAAATGGAACGCTCAGGATTTAATTGCAAATAGAGAAAAGGCTACCGGAGATATTTTATTTAGACTCCAAAACCAGCTTTCAGATAATTATATTAATGTTACTGACTTCCAGATGACGGAAATTAATTATTCAGATGTGTTTGAAAGAGCTATTGAAAGTAAAGTTACAGCTGAACAAGAAGCTTTGAAAGCGAAGAATAAAACCGTACAGGTTCAGGAAGAAGCTAAACAAAAAGTTATCGCTGCTGAAGCTGAAGCTAAATCAATGGCAATACGAGCAAAAGCTTTAAGTCAGAATAAATCTCTTGTCCAGTACGAAGCTGTACAAAAATGGGACGGTAAGATGCCTCAATATATGCTTGGCGGGTCAATGCCGTTTATAAATGTAACACCTTCTAAATAGTGTAGGACATTATATAATCATCCATTACAAAGCCGTTGCCAATATCCGTAACGGCTTTGTCAATGATTGCAAATCTGTATTTTAAATAAGCGTTTATAGTTTTCTTATTATTTTTGTTAACAGTGAGCCTTATTGACGAATATCCAAAGTTTTTGGCAAGTTCTTTGATTTTATCAAATGCAACCCTGCCGATACCTCTATGCCTAAATTCTTTTTTTAAGTATAGTTTGGATAAAAACAGGTAATCTTTACAGCGTGAAATCCCGAAATACCCGCATTTTACACCGTTTTCGACAATAAAATAGTATGAGTAGTTTTGATGCAAAATCTGCTCAATAATCGCTTTTTCAGATTGAAACTTTTCAACCATATAGTTAATTTGTGCCTCTGTAAGAATGCAAGGCCAGTATTCATGCCATATTTCCCCGGCCAATTGGGCAAGTTCTTTTATTTCATCCTTCTTTACTTCCAAAAACTCCATATGAAAATTTTATCACAAATAGCAAAATTTATATTTACGGGGTTTATTAAATTAAGGAGGCACTTACATGACAGAAGTAAATTTTGGTTCGACATTTAGAATACCAGTGACACAACCTGGTGTAAATAAAGCAAAAAAAGTTAAATTAAAAGGTTTAATAGATTCTTACGGTGGCCTTGTTGGTACAGGAAATACAGGGTATGCAAGGGTATCTGTTCCAAATGAAAAAGATGAATCTTTCCTGCGAAAATTAAAAAGCATTGGCTACAAAGTTTTTCAAGTTTTTGAAGGTGAAAATATTTCCAGAAAATCTCTTGATGATTATATAAAAAGCTGTTTAGATGCTCGTGATTATAAGCAAGTAGGTAAACAAAAGGCTAAAGTTTCAAATGTGAAGTCAAAATTAAACTATATGGACTATACAACAGACAATAAGTTTGAGCAGCCTATTCATGATATTAAACAGGAAAAAGCTGTAATCACTCCTAAAAAAATAGTAGAAGAAACTAAATTTTTCAATGGAGAAGCTGCAGATACAGAACATCAAAATCGCATAAGAAATTCAGAAAGCTATAAAGATATTGTTGCCAGATACGGTGAAGAAGCAGCAGAAGCAATATTCTTCTATAGTAGAAAGAAAATATAAAAACAAAAAAGGTGTTAAGTTTAAGCTTAACACCTTTTTATCTATATTAGATATTATTAATGGCAGAGTGCCAATAATACACCAGCAGCAACTGCAGAACCGATAACACCAGCAACATTTGGTCCCATTGCGTGCATTAACAAGAAGTTTTGAGGGTCAGCCTCTAAACCAACTTTGTTAGAAACACGAGCTGCCATTGGTACAGCAGAAACACCAGCTGAACCAATAAGTGGGTTTACTTTTGTCTTTGAACATAAATTCATCAATTTTGCCATAAGCACACCACCTGCTGTTGCAAGTGAGAATGCTATGATACCAAGTAAAAGAATGAATAAAGTTTGAACAGTTAAGAACTGGCTTGCAGAAAGTTTTGAACCTACAGATAAGCCCAGGAATATTGTTACAATATTTATTAAGGCATTTTGCATAGTATCAGAAAGTCTTTCTACAACTCCGCATTCTTTACATAAATTACCAAAGCATAATGCACCCAATAAAGGACAAGCACTAGGTAATAGAATTACACAAAGAAGGAGAATTAAAAGAGGAAATACAATTTTTTCTCTTTTAGATACATCTCTTAACTGTGTCATTTTAATTTTACGTTCAGCTTCTGAAGTGAGTAATTTCATAATTGGCGGTTGAATTACAGGAACCAGAGCCATATAAGAATATGCTGCTACAGCAATTGGTCCAAGTAAATGTTCAGCAAGTTTTGTCGTTACATAAATAGATGTTGGACCATCAGCACCGCCAATGATACCAATAGAAGCTGCTTCAGGCATTGTAAAACCAAACAGGCAATAAGCCATAAGCAATGCTCCAAAGATACCAAATTGAGCAGCACCGCCTAAAAGAGCTGTCTTAGGGTTGGCTATTAACGGTCCAAAGTCTGTCATTGCACCAACACCCATAAAGATAATAAGCGGGAACAATCCTTTGTGTATACCAGCTTCAAAAATGATACCTAAGAAACCATTTGGCCCTGCAATTTCTTCACCTAAAGGCATAGGAATATTTGAAAGTAATCCACCAAATGCAATTGGAACCAAAAGAAGAGGCTCAAATTGTTTCTTGATGCCAAGCCAAAGCAGGAACAAGCAGATTAGTATCATAATCCATTGTCCGTGCATATGTAAGATTTGTTCAAAACCGTGCAAGTTTGGATCCGCAACAGCATTTTGAGCCGCATGAACGAAGCCCATGATACCGGTTGAATCCCAGAGGGTGTGTAAACCTTCCATTATATCCATAATTTTTTACCTCCCTCTTCCTAACCTATAACAGCCAAAGCTTGACCTGTTACAACTTTATCGCCTTGAGCAACTGCTATCGATTGAATAGTGCCGGCCTTAGGAGCCTTAACTTCAATTTCCATTTTCATAGCTTCAAGAACCATAATTACATCGCCTTCTGCAATTGAGTCGCCAATAGAAGCTTCAATTCTTAATACGTTACCAGGAACGCCGGCTTTAACTTCTTCACCTGCACCGGAACCAGTAGAAGCTGCAGCTGATTTTTCAATGCCTTCTTTAACAGAAACATCATAAGATTTTCCATTAACAGAAGCCTTATCACCTTCAAGCTTAATTGCGTAAGATTTTCCGTTAACTTTAACAGTATATTCGCTGCCGTTAGCAGAAATAGGAGCACAAGTCTGTTGTGGGCAGTTTTTACGAACCCCGATTTGTCCTTTACCCTGTAAGAACATAATGCCTTTTTCCTTACAAGCACCTGCAATGAAGATGTTTTCATCATTAACATCAAGACCTGCATCTTGAAGCATTTTTGTAGCTGCTGCAATACCTTTGTTAGGGTCTTTATCATTCAAGTCAACTACCAACTCAGTTGTAGGCTGCAAGCCGAGTTGTTCTTCCGCAATTTTAACAATTTCAGGATCAGGTTCACAAGGAGTTTTTCCAAAATATCCAAGAACCATTTTTCCGTATCCTTCAGCCATTTTCTTCCAGCTTCCAAACATTACATTGTTGAATGCCTGTTGGAAGTAGAATTGTGAAACAGGAGTTACAGATGTAGCAAAACCGCCTTTTTCAACAACTTCTTTCATAGCAGCAACGACTTCAGGGAATTTATCCATAACGCCGTTATCTCTCATCATCTGGGTATTGGCTGTTAATGCTCCGCCCGGTAATGGTGAAGAAATAATCATAGGGTTAACTGCTAACGCTTCAGGTGGTAAGAAGTAATCTTTCATGCATTCTTTGAAGATTTCTTCTGTTTCAAGAATTTTATTAATATCGATACCTAAGTCGTATTCAGTACCTTTAAGTGCGTGCCACATAGAAACTAAGTCTGGTTGTGCAGTACCGCCTGAAACAGGTTTCATAGCAAGGTCAATACCATCAGCGCCGCCTTCAAGTGCAGCTAAGTATGCTGCTAGGCCAGTACCAGCTGTTTCGTGAGAGTGGAATCTGATGTGAGCATCAGCACCAAGAATTTCACGTGTTCTTTTAATAGTTTCATAAACTTTTCTAGGAGCAGATGTACCGGAAGCATCTTTGAATGCCAGACTGTCAAAAGGAATTCCTGCATCAAGAATACTTCTCAAAACTCTTTCATAGAAAGCTACATCGTGAGCACCTGTGCAGCCAATAGGAAGTTCCATCATTGTAATAGTAACTTCGTGTTTAAGACCGTTGTCTTTAATACATTGACCAGAATAGATTAAGTTATTAACATCGTTTAAAGCGTCAAAGTTTCTTACTGTTGTAACGCCGTGTTTTTTAAACATTTTTGCGTGTAAGTTAATCATATCTCTAGGCTGAGAATCAAGCCCTACTACGTTAACACCACGTGCTAATGATTGTAAGTTAATATCAGGGCCTACAGCATCTCTGATTTTGTCCATAGTTTCAAATGCATTTTCATTGCAGTAGAAAATTGGAGATTGGAATCTTGCACCGCCGGCAACTTCAAAATGCTTAAGTCCTGCTGCAACAGCAGATTTTAACGCAGGTAAAAAGTCGTCAACGAAAACTCTAGCTCCGTATACAGACTGGAAACCATCTCTAAAAGATGTATCCATAACTTTAATAAGTTTTTTTGTCATTGTTTTTTCCTCTCTTTATTTTGACAATTTTAATTAATATTAATAAATTTGGACAATTATTTTCTGCCCTTTAGCATTGCAGTTAAAATAGCAACTGCAATATTTTCGTCATCATTTGATGTGGCTGTTTTAGGAGCTCCGGCAGTTTGCGGTGCAGCTACAGGGAAAAGTTCATTTAATTTTCTTACAACTTTGCCCATAACAAACATAGAAACAATCATTACACATAAAAATGTAAGAACTGTTCCCATGCCAATGCACATTACAGCAACTCCCTGCTCCAATAGTGTTACTAAATCATTCATAATATATCTCCTATTAAAAGTACGTGTTCATTGTTATTTCTATCTATTAATCTCAAGGCTCCATTATCGGTAATCCCTGCTGCTATTCCGCAAATTTCTTTGTCAAACACTTTAACGGTAATTTCGTTATTAAGGAAGTTGGCTCTTCTTATATAATCATTTTTTATTAATAAAAAACCTTCCTTAATGAACTTATCATACATCAAACAAAACTTGTCTAAAAGTTTTTTTAAGAAAATTTCTTTATCTATATTTTTACCGGTTTCAATATTCAGAGAGGTTGCAGGCTGATTGATTTGAGAAATTTTTTCTATCTTTGTGTTTAAATTTATGCCGAATCCTAAAACTAATCCAGAAAGTTTAGTGCCTTCATTTACTCCTTCTGCTAAAATTCCGGAAATTTTTTTTGAATTTATCTGTATATCATTTGGCCATTTTATATTAGGGATAACTCCATATTCTTCAAATGTTTGGGCAAGAATTACGCAAAGATACTGGGTTAAATTTGAATAGACTTCCTGCATTTGTCCGGAAGGTTTGAGGACAATTGATGCATAAATATTATCCTCTCCAAGATTACTCCATTTTCTGTTTAACCTTCCCCGGCCGTTAGTTTGGTTGTATGTATAGACGACTGTTTTATCAGATAATTCTTTAATATGCTCTTTTGCATATTTATTTGTTGAGTCAATCTCTTCTAAATAATGTAAGTTCATATTCTTATTTTAATATAAAAAAAACAACTCTGAATTTAATTCAGAGTTGTCAAGTATGTACACAAATTTTTATGCTGCAGTTTTAACTTTATTTGCTTCAGGTTTCATAATAATTTCTTTTGGTTTTTGATTATCACCTTTAGCATTCAGCTTATTACCAATCCAGTTTGATACCGGAGTAACTACAACTGGAGTTATGTATCTGTAAATTAATGTAAAAGTTAATAAGCCCATTAAGGCACTTAAAGATTTCAAATTTTGGCCAAGTTTAGCTTGTAAAACTTTTGCTTCCTCCTTGGAAATCTGGTCTAGCGCTACTTGTTGTTCTTTTAGACCTCTATACCTATATTCTATTTTTTTATTAAAATCTCCAAGTTTATTTGCTACAGTATAACCTAGACCAGTAGGAATTATGCAACAGAAACCTTGATTTATCGCCAATGTTTTTTTGCTGTCAGGCTCTAAATCTGGATTAGTTAGAGTTTTCCACATATATACACTGCTTGTTAGAATTGAACCGAGCACTGACATGTGTTCTGTCATACGGCCAGGAAATTTTGTCATTTTTTCGGAAGCTGTTTGTATCCATTCTTTGTCATACATAGGCTTACCATAATATTTGCCATAAAATTCGCTTATCCATTTCCCTATTTTACTTTCTTTTCCGCCTTTAAAAGATACTTTGCTTGAAGATGGCGTAACTGTTTCGTCCTGAGGCTTGGTGTATGATTTTTTATTTAAATTATAATTTTGGGAAAATTTATAATTATTATGAAGTCCTGATATATTCACTATGCCACCTCCTTTCTTTGAGGCTGTTCAAGTGTTTTATTATTCATATTTATTTCCTTTGGCTGCGGTTCTTCATGTTTCTTGCTTTTTTCAAGATGGAATACGTGTTTTAAAACCCAAGGTATTAATAGAATTGTACCGGCTGCAAATGGTATTCTTGTTGCAATATCAGGCAGCCAGCCTAACCACTTATTACTTATTTCGTTAGCCTTGTCTGCCGCAAGCATTTCATCATTAACCGGAGTTCCTAATTTTATTGGTACACCGCCTGCTTCCAAACCATTATTTGACTGATATGAGAGATATTTTGTATCATTTGTACGTTTTAGACCGGTATATAGCGGTGTTGCATTTGCTGTTTCTCTATAGGATGATACATGAATTATATCCATATCTATATTAAACGGAGTGCCGTCTGTTTTCTTCCAGAAATCTGTATGAACTCTTTCGCCGTTTTTCGTTATAGATTTAACATCCAAATCTGGCATAACTTCTTTTAAGAAATTTTCATCAATATGCTGTAATGAGAAGAAGTTTGTATCTTTATAGTCTTTTATAGAACCACCCATACCTTCTTCTTTGACAGCTATGAACATATCTTTAAGTTCAAGATGTAATTTCTTGCCGTTTCTATCTACCCATTCACTAACAGGTCTATTCTTCATTGCATTTAAGTCAATGTTTGCTCCAAAAGATTTTAGTGTTTCTTCAGAAACTTCTGTTAAAGGTTTAGGTCTTGCAACTGTTAATGTATTTTTAAACTCTGTAGAGAATTGGTTTCCTAATTTATCTTTCCATTCAGCTACAGGTTTTCTTACTGTTTTGCTTGCATCTGCCCAGATAGATTCAATATTAAGATTAGGATATTTACGTTTTAAGATGGACTCTTTCATTCCTTTTAATAAATATTTCTGAGCATATTTTATACCTTTAGAGAATGGAGTTGCAATTAATAATGAACTAATAATGCCTACTGCACCGGATGATATAGAGTGTGCAGAAGCGTACATATTATCCTGCTTATTTTTCTTGGTAGGAATTGTCATAATAGTTAAAGGTCTTAAAAGCATGCAGATAACAGCAGAAATACAAGCCTGAACAAGTACTTCATGACTCATCAAGTCTAATATTCTATCAAAAAAGCGGCCTTTAAGAAACTTATCCATTCTCGTCTCTTTATCCGCCGCTTTATTTGCTTTATCTATAACTTTTTTTATAATCTCTTTTTTACCTTTAAATGACACTTTACCCTCATAAGTATCTGCGAGAGCATGTGTCTTCTGCATTCGCATGCGTTCCGAATAATTTAATCTAATCTCTTCATTAGGGATAGTAACATTGTTGGTTGATTGCGTTCTCCCAGAGGAGCTTAGATTTTGCGTTGTATGAATCTTCATCATAGTTTCCAATCTAAATTAACTGTCTACACATTTATAGTAAAACAAAGAAAAAATTTTTTTGCTAGTTTATAACAATTTTGTTACAATTGTTAAAGAGTTAGAATTTTATTGGGTTTGATAATGGATAGGAATAGTTTTATTATAATTTTTTTACTATTAATTTCTATAAATTGTTCACAGGCTTTTGATTTAGACATGACAGTCGATGATGATATAAGAAAAAATTATAATTCATCCAAGTTAATAAAAGATACTAATACAGAAGATGCGGATGAAAGCCTTCCTGCTCTGCCTGAAATCTCAAAATATAATAAGCCTGAGCCCATAGAAGAAAATATTTCAAAAGAGGTAAATCCGCCGGTTCAGCCTATAAAAACAAGAAGTATAAAAATTTCCAGCGGAACTTCTTTTAATGTAGTAAGTTCTACAAAAATAAATGATTGGCTGGCAAAAGGCAATACGGTGAAATTTTATACTACTTCTCCTATTGTGAAAAGGAAGTATACAATTCCTGCAAATACTGTTTTTACCGGTGAAATTGTTGAAACTCATCAGCCTCAGATTACCTGTAATGGCGGCCTTGTTGTGATAAGAGTAAGAAGCATGAGGTATAACGGACAAACAGTTCCAATTAATGCTTATATAACAAGAGCTGATGATAAAATGATTTTTCTAAACAACATAAAAGGTAAAAGAACTTATCTTAGTACTTTGTGGAAAAAGGGAAATTGGGGCAGAACTTTATTTGGCAGAATGTTTAATCTGACAGTAAGCCTCGGCGGAGAAGGTTCAACAATTCTTTTATCTCCATTTCCTTTTGCATATGGAACTATATGTTTAGGACTCAATACTTTGGTTTCACCAATAACAGCATTCTTTTCAAAAGGAGGGCATGTTTCTATTCCGGCGGGCAGTGCATTTCGTATAAAACTAATGGATGATGCTTATATTGATTAGAATAATTCTACAATATTTTGTTCTTCAAAGCGCGGACATGTATTCCAAACGAGTGTAGGAATTATATCTCCTTCTACTCTGCCCGGGAATTTGCAATTGCAGCAGCCTTTTATCATGTTGGTGGAGCCGTCAACTATTGGCTGGAAGTATTTGCAGCACTGGCAAATTTTGAGAGAAAGCCCGTAGTCATCTAATTTTTCTGTAAGTTCTCTTATCGCATCAACCATTCTCAGATGATTGTTTTTAGTTATGTATGTTTTTCCTTTATTAATAAATTTGACTCTTGCAAGTCCATCATCAGAGATTAATTCCAGCTGGCATTGAAAATCTTTTTTGCCATCAGTTACGATAATATTTGTAACCATTTTTTCAACATTATGTTTATGATGGCGTTTATTTATTAATCTGCGTGTACCTCTTATTGGCGGGAAGTTTTTAATTATGTGTCCTATTGAATAAATCGGATATGCAAACAGATATAAATGTTCTTTAGCATACAATTTTACATTCATAAGGCTGATGCAGAACGCCAGTGCAAGTGTAATGAATGTAATTAGTATTGTTGTATAACTTACCCAGAACGGGAATGAATATGAATGTTTTAATAGCAAGGCATAAGCAAGAATACAAACAAGCCAGTTAGGCTGGATTAATGAGCAGACATATTCCTGTGTTAGAAAATTCGGACAGTGAGTTACATTATTCCAGAAAATATTAATTCTTTTAGAAAGTGATGGAATTCTGGAGTCATAGTTTGATATACCTGTATAAACTTTTAAATCATCAATAAAAGCTGGATTTATACCTTCATTTGTAAGCTTAATTGTATATTTAATTTCAGCTGCTTTGTCCTGAAATTCAAACGATTCTATTTTATTAAGTATGTCTTTTTTTATAACAAATGCATCAGTATTGATTAAGTTGGCAAGTTTTAACCTTGTTCTTGATGCGTATAGAAACTTTGCGCAATATCTTGAATATGTAGCTTTAATATTTTCAAGCAGCGTCAAAGGTTTATCTTCCTGTATGTAATTAATCATTGGCATGAATACAGAATGCTTAGTTAAATAATAATTTACATTAGTTAAAAAGTCGGAATCAACATAATTTTTAGCATCAAGAAAAACATATGCATCAAGGTTATGTGCTTCGGAAAGTTTCTCTGCAAGGATAGAATAAGCCTGACTTTTTCCTATTGGTTCCAGATTATTAATACTGATAACATTAATATCTAAATCACTTTGTAATGTAACATCAGAAGATTTTTCGCACCTATCAAGTATTGCATATATAGTGTAGCGCTGTTTGGGATAATTTTGTGTTTTTAACTGTTTTAATAAATTATCCAGTGTTCTTGCAGCTCCTGTTGCATAAACAACTACACAAATATTTGCATCTTTATTAGTGTATTTATCTCTGATTTTTTTTGCAGGCTTTAAGTTTGAGCAGGCAAGTACTATGTAATATAGCGTAAAAATTGTAATATATATGTATAATATAGTCATAAAATTATCCTCAAGAAAAGTTTACTCTAAAAAAAACATTTTCTCAAATAGATAAAAAAGACTTGATTTAAAAAAATGTCTATGATAAATTAAAAAATGTCGGGATGAGTTATCAAACAAAATCCCTTCTCACATTAGCTGGTATAGCGTACGAGGGCTGCTAGCTCAGGTGGTTAGAGCGCACCCCTGATAAGGGTGAGGTCGGTGGTTCGAGTCCACTGCGGCCCATATAAAAAGGACAATGAAAAAATCATTGTCCTTTTTATTTATTAAGATATAGTTTTGCCCATTTCGTAAGCTTCGTTTAACGCTGGTAATAGGTTTCTGGGACATTGAGACGAGGAAAATTGAATAAAAAATCAAACAGACAGCACGATTGAGGCTGTTTTTTAGTATTGAGATGTATGGGTCTTTTCTTGCACTTAAGTACTCATTTTTTGCACTCTTTTGGACTCCATTTGCAAAATTTTAAAACCACATTAGGCTAAAATCAGCTTGGTGTTTGGAGTTAATCCTAGTGCAATAAAGTGCAAAAAAGTGCAATTTTATTTTTGCTTACAAATTGAGATACCCCAAATTATCAATAAGATTTGGATATTTACGCAATTTCTAATTCATATCCTAATTCATGGAATATTTTTACAATGGTTGAAAATTTAGGTTCTTTTTCATTTTTAAATAAACTATATAAATGAGTTCTGGACATTCCAATTTTCTTTGCAAAACCTGAAATTGAATTTCTTGATTTAATGGCAATTTCTAATGCACGATAAAAAGAATTAAAATCTCCATCTTCAATATAATCTTTTAAACTTGTATTTAGATATAATTTAATATCTTCATCAGTTTTTAAGTCGTTAACTATATAATTTTCTAAATCTATTGTATGTTTTAATTCTTTCATTGTAAGTTTCTCCATTCTTGAAGTATACTTTTTGCTTTTAGGATATCTTTACTTTGTGTTGATTTATCGCCACCATTAATAAGTAAAACTATTATATTATCTATTTCAGTATAATAAATCCGATATCCGGACCCAAACTTAAATCTTAGTTCAGATATTTCATTGTCTATTTTCTTATGGTCTCCAAAATTATTTTCCAATAACCTTGTTAACCTGCTTTGTACTCTTATTTTTGTATTTTTATCAAGCGAATTCATCCATTCAATAAATGGAGTTTTGTCATCTGCTAATTGGGCAATTTTTACAATTCGCGTGTTCATATTAATAGTGTAAACTATAGCAGACACTTTGTCAATTTTGTGGTGTTTATTCTTAATAAGTTCTTAATAAAAAATTTTGAGCAAATGACTTGACTTTTATTGCTACAAGAGCGATTAATGTGTATGTAAAAGTTTATAAGGAGGTATTAAAAAAGAACAAATTAAGATAAATTACATTTTTAACTGAATAGATATGGGCTGATGGTCCCAGTCCACTGAGTGCATGTATAAATATATAGGTATATATTATGAAGCTTTATTGGGTGCGAAATTTTTGCAGGTTAATTAATAGGTTTCTGGGACATTGAGACGAGGAAATTTAATAAAAAATTAAACAAACAGCCGATTTGAGGCTGTTTTTTAGTATTGAGATGTACCGGTCTTTTCTTGCACTCAACTACTCATTTTTTGCACTCTTTTGCACTCCATTTGTAAAATTTCAAAACCACATTAGGCTAAAATCGGCTTGGTGTTTAAAGTTAATCCTAGTGCAATAAAGTGCAAAAAGTGCAATTTTATTTTTGCTTGCAAATTGAGATACCCCAAATTATCTAAGAGATAAAGATAAAATAAGTTTTTGAAATAATTTTTTTGATTTACAATCGGTGTAATGGAGGTATTTATGCTTGAAGCTATTGATATTAATTTTGATTTTACAACTGATACTCCCCATTATTGGGAAGATTTCAAATCTGGCAAAAGTTGTAAAGACCCTGATATATGGAGCTCGACTTTGAGAAAATACCAGCAACTTTTATATAGTAAAGATTTGCCAAATGGAGAAATGTTTAAGCTAGAAATAGGAAGTACTCCAAATAATTATTTATATTGGAAAGATTTTAGTTTTGGTAGTGATTCCATAATAAATATGTACATACATCATAAAACATTGAGTTGGCTTATTAATGATGTAAAGAAACAAATAAATAATTTTGATAAATTTTATGAGAATTATTTAAGAAAAAGTTACACTATTGGCGGAGAAATTATATTTCCTAAATATCCTATATCTATAAATGTTGAAAGAGGTCGATATAATGGAAAAATTAAAGATAGATTTGATTTAACATTAGAATGCATAAGACTTTTTTATAATGAAGAACCAAGTCCATTATATAAAGCTTTAAAAGAAAATCATAATTTTTTTGAATTATTTGTTGATTTTAAAGGTTATGTTGATTTCTTTTATCTCAATGATTTGGTTTCGGAGGATTATAATTCTATTAATTTTTACTTAGATTTTGATAATTTTGAAAGAAATCCAAGACCTCAAACTGTTGAGGAATGGTTTACTCTTTATAATAAACAAATGGAATTCTTAAATGCGAGAAATGCCAGAATATATCAAAGTATAAATAACGTGTTGAAATATCTCTAAGACGGTATTTCAGGACTTGACTTCTGTCTCAAAACGAGTGATGAATGTGTTGCACAAAGCATTACAAGGATTTTGAGACAATGGAAAACCACGTTGAGACAATCAAATACACCCCTGAGAAGGCAAAACAAAACGCTCTTGCAAAACTTGATTTAATCCGCAAATGGCAAGAGTTTCGCCATAAAGCTGTTAATAAACTTCAGGCGGACTATGATTTTGTCAAACTGCATAATAGTTCAAATTCCTACCTTTTCAGTGTTTTAGGTAAAATCTCACGAGGAAGCCTGCATCGTTGGAAAGCCAGTTTAGACGGAACAGAGGATTATACAAGGTTAATCCCTAATTACAAATATGTTTCTGTGAATGAATACAGAACATGTCTAACAGATGAAGAAATCAAAATATTTATGGGCTTGCTCCTGCACCCAAATAGAATTTGTATCGGCAAAGCAATCGCACTTACTAAATACAAGCTCAAAGAACAAGGTCAAAGTTTCATCCCTGCAGATATTACATTTAGACGCTATGCAAAATGGTTTAAGGATAACAATTATGACAAATGGGTGCTTGCTCGAGATGGTGAAAAGGCACTTTCCGACAAGGTCGAGCCTTATATTAAAAGAGATGCAAGCCTGCTTGATGTTGGGGATATTTTAGTCGCAGACGGGCACAAACTGGCGTTTCAAGTGATTAATCCGTTTACGGGTAAGCCTTGTCGGGCAACTTTAGTCGGATTTTTGGACTGGAAATCAACAGCACTGGTCGGGTATGAAATTATGCTTGAAGAAAATATCCAATGTATCGCAAGTGCACTAAGAAACGCAATAATAAACCTTGATATGATACCGAAAATTGTCTATCAAGATAACGGCAGAGCTTTCAGAGCAAAGTATTTTACAGATGACAAAGGATTTGGAGAATTAGGCTTTTATGGGCTCTATGCAAAACTCGGGATTGAAACGGTATTTGCAAGACCATATAACGCAAGGTCAAAAGTTATTGAGAGGTTCTTTAAAGAATTTCAAGAAGGCTTTGAAAAGCTAATGCCAAGCTATGTTGGTTCATCAATTATCAACAAACCTGCATACTTGAAAAGAAACGAAAATTTTCATAAAAACTTACACCAAGATTATGTTCCTACCATAGAAGAAACAATCAAAATGATTGATATGTGGCTTAAGTTCAAGAACTCTCAGCCCTGCACAAACGCCCCGAATATGACAATCGCAGAGGTGTTAGAAAATCGTAAAAAACAGAATATTGATAAAAGCTTGCTTGACGATTTGATGCTGGCAACTGAAGTCAAAACAATTCAGCGAAACGGCGTAAGGTTCTTAAATTGTGACTATTTTGACGAAAGACTATACGGACTGAGAGGAAAAGTTCTGGTAAAATACAACCTATTTGATCTGACTAGTGTAAAAGTTTTTACCCAAAAAGGTGAATACTTATGCACAGCAGAGCGAGTAACCGAAACCCATCCAATGGCAAAGATTTTAGGAACAGTTGAGGATTTAGAGGATTACAAACAAAAAATCCAAAAACAACAAAAACTGAAAAGGAAAACTATAAATTCGGTTAAAAAGTTATTGACTAATGATGAAATAAAACTGATTGAAGCAAGGTCTAACCAAGAAGAAATGGAAAATTCTAACAATTTTCAAAAAGAGTTCAAAGCTCGTTCAAATGGTGTTCATAAAATAAACAACGGAGAAAAATCACTCCCTATTTTCAAAAACAATTCAGAAAAGTACGAATACTTGATAAAACATAACCCAAGCGACACTTGGATTGCAGAATTTAAACAAACAAAGGAGTATAAACTGTTATATGAATAGCGGATTGCAAGCAGTGGGTCTAAGGCGAAGCCATACCCGTTTATTGCGAGAAAGCAAGAAAGGATAAAATGAAAAAAATCTTTGTAAAGACCCGAAATGTAAGGAATTTTATAGGCTTAGTTGAAGCCCTGAAAAGCAAACCAAAAAACATTCCTAAAATGGGACTTATATATGGCGAGCCCGGGCTCGGGAAATCTCAAACGGCACTTTGGCTAGCCTGCAAGTATGACGGGATTTACATTCGAGCCTCAAACCTTATGACAAGCAGGTGGCTTGTTGAAGAAATTGTTAGAGAAATGGACGAACTTCCTCGGTATTTGACCTCGGACAACTTTAATGTAGTGATTAGCAAACTTATTCAAAAGCCAAAAATTATTTTTGTAGATGAAATCGACTACCTGATGAACAATTACAAAAGTGTTGAAACCCTAAGAGATATCCACGATAAAACAGATTGCCCGATAATCTTTGTCGGTATGGGCTTGGCTCTTAGAAAACTTGAAAGATACAAGCACCTGTATGACAGATTTAGCGAGATTGTAAAATTTGAAACCTTTGAAATAGAAGATTTGAGCCAAATTTTTAGCCAACTCTCTGAAATACCATTTACCCCAGATTCGATAGAATATATCCATAAAAAATACAATAGATTCAGACAAATAGTACAGCTTATAAGCAAACTTGAAACTATTGCAAAAGAAAATGGTCTAACAGAAATTACATTTGAAATTATAAAGGAACTCGTATGAACATTGAAAAATTAGCTAAGAGATTAAAAGAATTTACCCTTGATGATATTGAATTGATAGCAGAATGCAATTGCAAAACAAAACTTGAACAGCTTTTGAACAGCAATAAAATACTTTTTGAAAACGGGATTTACAAATACAATGAGGAAACGAAAACGGGTGAAAATTATGAAATATTTAGCCCGCAAAAGAATAAACACCTGAAAATTAGTATAGAAGATGCAAAAGAATATTTTATGAAAAATTATGTTGAAAAGTACTGCAAATTCGAGACCTATAGAAACTATAACGCAATTTTTAACTTCAATATTATACCGTTTATAAACTGCTATTACCTGCATGAAATTGATATTGAGTCGATAAAAGAACTTTTTAAAGTCTGCGAATTAAGACGCCTAAAGCCTCGCAGAATTAAAAATACGATGGCACTTTTAAACCAGTTGCTCAAGTATTTTCAACACCTTGGGGTTATTGATAGAACCTGTGTTTATCAGGTGAAAAAAGTGCAGGATAAAAATCATTTTGGGTTAGAAAACTTAATTTTTGAGGGTATTTAATGAGTAAAATGAAATTATTTAAAGAAGCCGAACAAATGTATATAAAGGGATTATCCGTTAATGAAATCTCTTTGCAACTCGATATTGCCAAAAGAACTTTGTTTTACTGGAAAAAGCAATATGATTGGGATAAAAAGCGAAAAGAATCCATGTATGATAAATCCCAGTTCAAAGAGGATTTGCAAAAGTTTGCCCAAAAGCTTATGGATAAAATTGCAAACAGCAATAAAACTAACAGCCAGATAAGCCAAGCAGAATACTATTCCCTTGTGAATATTTTAAACTTCCTCCCAGAATTGAAAGAAAACAATACCCAAAACGAAACACCCCAAATAAAAACAGAACTTTCCACGGACTTCATCCGCCAAATCGAGCGTGAAATTTTAGGTATAGAATAACTCCTGCAAATTTTTGTGCTATCCTTATAGAAAAGGAGTGAAGTATGAGTGAAGAAAAAAAACTAGATTTCTATATCAATAAATATATTACATACTATAAAAATAATTTTTCAAAAATATGGGAAGATGAAAATTTTAAGTGGAAAGCCATAAAATGTTTTCAAGATAATTGGGATATAAATGCAAAAGATTTTTTAAAAATGCTAGATAATTCATTTGCTCAAACTTATAACTTATTAAGCTCAAATCAATATTTCCCATTAAAAATGATTAAATTATATGCAAATTATGACTGCCAAAAAGTCAGGGCAATGTTTTTAGATTTATATAATGAAGACAAAGACATTATAGAAAGAATTTCAAATTTTAAAAAAAGTTCTGAAGATTTATGTAATATGTATACTCCAGGTTATCAACATTATCAAAAAGAAAATGCTATAACTGTGTATTTATGGTTAAAAAATCCGGATAAATATTATATTTTTAAATTTGGTGAAATTAAATCTGTTGCGGAAAAATTGCACAGTGAATATGATTTTAGAAAAGGAGCATATGAAAACAATATAAGAAATCATATTAAATTATATGATTTGATTTGCAATATTTTACAAGATGATTTTGAATTAAAAAAAATCTTTTATTCGCATCTAGATGAAACTTGTTACCAAGATCCTTATATGAAAACTCTAACCATTGATTTTGGGTATTATGTCGCGAACATAGATTCAAAAATTGCAATAGAAAATATAGAAGTAAATAATAAATTGCAATCTAAAAATTATCCACAATTAAAAAACCAAATTTTATATGGGCCTCCTGGAACTGGAAAAACATATAATACAGTTATTAAAGCTATAGAAATTACAAATCCTGAATTAATACAAAAAGATAAAGATGGAAATGTAGAAAACTACGAGCTTTTAAAAGAAAAATTTGACGAATTAAAACAACAAGGTCAGATTGAATTTGTAACCTTCCACCAATCTTATTCTTACGAAGAATTTGTTGAAGGTATTAAACCTGATTTAGAAAATGGAAAAGAACTAAGATATAAATTACAAAATGGTATTTTTAAGACTATATGTAATAATGCAAAGGAATTACTTGAAACAAAAGTAAAATATAATTTTAATAAAGACAATATTAGTGTGTATAAAATATTAATTCCTGATGAATCATTATTTGCATATTGTATAGAAAATGACTGTGTTGCAATAAATTGGGGAAATGATATTGATATTTCTAATTGTGATAGTCAAGAAGAAATAATAGCTAAAATCCCAGAAGATTTTGAAAGTCGAAAACAGTGTATATCTCAATTGAATTTATTTAAATTATGGATAGACAATGATTTGAAAAGTGGTAAAGATGTTATTGTTGTAATTCCAGGATCTATGAATACAATAAAAGGTATTGCAAAAATAACGGGTGATTATTTCTATAACTCTGACATTGAAAATGGACATCAACAAAGAAAGGTAGATTGGATTAGAAAAAATATAAATATTTCATCAGATAGTATTTACAATTCAAAATTTGTGTCTCCGACTATTACAGGAATGTTTAATGATAAAATAAATTGGGATACATTTTTAAATTTAATAAATAATAAAAATAATTCAAAATCATCTAATGCAGTTCTTGTTATTGATGAAATCAACAGAGGTGATGTTTCAAAAATATTTGGAGAGCTTATAACCCTTATTGAAGAAGATAAACGTATTGGCAAAAAACATCAAATGACTGTTACATTGCCTTATTCAAGAAAACCTTTTGGAGTTCCTAATAACCTTTATATTATTGGAACTATGAATACAGCTGATCGTTCTATTGCTCTTTTAGATACTGCTTTAAGACGACGTTTTGATTTTGAAGAAATGATGCCAAAACCTGAGCTTCTAAGTGAAAACATTGAAGGCATTGACTTAGAACAATTATTAACCCAAATTAATGACCGAATTAAAAATGAGTATGATAGAGATCATCAAATTGGTCATTCATATTTAATGGGTGTTAAAGACAAAGATGATCTTGAAAAAGCTTATAAAAACAGAATATTGCCACTATTAAATGAATATTTTTATAATGACATTGACTCAGTTGCAAAAATTTTAAATTGTAAACCTAATGACATTAGTTTAAAAGAAAACTGGTTTAATGTATTAAAAGAAGCTCAAAAACCTACTAAGAAAGACAATGAACAATAAATCAATAATTGTTTACGAAAATAATAATATTTATTCCTGCAAGGAAGAATGTAGTAGCTGTAATTATCAAGATGGCGATAATTTGTGTTGCGTAAATTATTGCAAGCCTGATTATTTTAAAGAATTAAAACAGTACTGTTTAATAGAAAATCAAGACTGTGGGCTAGAATATTCTGCAAAAGCTAATTGTATCAGTATAAATAAATATACAGGAATTATACAATTAAAAGATGGAACTTATTTGGAAATTTTACCGAAACTTAGTGGGAACACAATAGATAAAAGTCGTAAAATTTTTGAAAATCTTGTTTTGGCATCTAAAAATTTAACCAGAGAATATAAACACAACAAGGATGTCATTTCACAGACTAAAAAAAATAAACATGTTATAGAAATACTTATATCAGTGTTTTGTGATGATTTATATGAAATCTTAAAAAAAGGTATTAAAAAATCTTACATTAGAAAATCAGAAAATTTAAATAAATATAAAGGTAAATTAAATTTTGCAGAGCATATAAAACATAATCTTACAAACCAAAGCAGATTTTTTGTTAATTACAGTGAATTTAGTTTAGATATTGCAGAAAATAAAATTTTGAAAACGGCTTGTTTATACCTGGTTAAACAAACTCAGAATGAAAATAATAAAAAGATTTTGCGAAGATTTTTAGTTGAGTTGGATGATGTTTCAGTTTCAACAAATCTTGAAAAAGATTTGCAGGAAGTAAATATTAACAGATTAAATTCCTACTATGAAAGGCCATTGTTATATGCAGAATTTTTCTTGAGAAGGCAAGTCTTTTTCCCTAAAAAGGGTCGCTCAAAACTTCCGGCACTGCTATTCCCTTTAGAAAAAATGTTTGAAGATTATATTGAATCAATTTTAAAATCCGCAAACATATCTTATAATTCGCAATATAGTCGCCATTATCTTCTTAAAAATAATCTTTTTCAAACTAAGATGGATTTTGTTATTTTTAAAGATAATAAAGCAATCATACTTGATGCAAAATGGAAAGAATTAAATTCTACTTCTGCAAAATTTGATATCGCACAAGCAGACTTATATCAGCTATTTACGTATTCTGAATTAATAAAAAATAAAGAAACAAAAGTTGAAGAGGTAGAAATAATGCTTCTTTATCCTGAAACAAATAAATTCAAAGAAGTAACAACCTGGGAATATTTTAATAATACACCAGTCAGTATTGTGCCGATTAATGTTGTTGAAAAAGATAACAATCCCTTGTTCAATAAAGCCTTAGCAAAAATCCTCTTAAATTAGTAACAATAAACATTATATCATTATAATTCTTCATAAAATCAGAAATATGCTTTTATTAGTTATATAATAATATGAAAGATAATATAAACTAATTAGCAACAATAAACAAATTTAAAATTAGGAGTGGTGGATATGGCAAAAAAACAAAAAGAAGAAGTTTTAAAATATTTACAGGATGAACCTATCGAATTAGAAGATTCTCCTATTGTTGATGCCATTTCTAATGAATTAAAAATAGCTGATGGAAAAATTATAGGACTTCTTGGTTCATGGGGTAGCGGGAAATCATCTATAATTGAAAGTATAAAAAAAATGTCTTCATTTGAAATTTTAGAATATGATGCTTGGAAAAGTGAAGGCTATCCATTTAAACTTGGATTTTTAAAATATTTAAATAATTATGCCGAACAAAAGGATTGTGATGGAGATGAATTAAAAAAAATAAAAAATAAATTAGACATGTTGCAACAGATAAAAGATGTAAAAGAAGCAGTCAATTATTCGATTATTAACGTACCAAATGCTTTAATAGCTTTTTCATTTTTGTTCTATCCTTTAGCATTTAAAATGATTGAAACAAAAGAGCTTAACCCATTATTTATGTTTCCAGATACAAAATTTTTGATTTTTAATGTATTTGTATCAACATCAATGTTCATATTAGGAGCAACTTTATTACTTTTAAATGATTTGATTACTACCAAACAAAAAACATTTAAACTAAGTTGCCAAAGGATTTGTGTATTAATTAAAAAAGTTTTTAGTAATCTTTTATATCCTTTAGTTATTGCATTAGTTACAAGTATATTTTTTGACAATTTAAGTGCTGCTTTTATACTTGTATTACCAATAATTATTTGGTTAAATTTTAATGCTAAAAACTTTATAGGCAAAATTTTAGGCAAAACTGATGAATTTTATTTACTTGCAGGAACTAAACCGCATACTGAAAGTATTATTACTATTAATAAAACCCCAGAGCCTAATTATAGCGATTTTAAAGATTTATATGTGCAAATCCTTAACCAAATAAAAGAAAAGCTAAAAAGTAAAAAGGTAATTATTGTCATTGATAACATAGATAGAATAGAAAAAGACGAAGCTCAAAATATATGGTCTTGTTTAAAAGGTATGGTACTGAAAGATAAATCTATAAATATAATTATTCCTATCGATGAAAAGCAAATTTCAGAAATATATAAAGATACTTTAGATATAGAACAAGAAGACAATAAAACAGTATCATTTATACAAAAGACTTTTGATATTACATTTAGAGTTTCTCCATTCATAATGACAAAGGCAAAAGATTTTTGGAATAAAAAATTAGATGAAGCATTTAATAATAAATTATCAGATATAGAAAAAGATGAAATTATTAGTATTTTTGATACACGTAATGATTTAGTTAATAATAAAACTTCTGATTATTCTGGGAACTTAACGCCCAGAAAAATTATTAAATTAATAAATGAAGTTGTTTCAATTCAAAAAATTAAAATTTTCGAGGATATCCCAATTGTTACAAAATTTGCATATTCATTACATTATTCAAATATAAGTGAACAATTACAAAAACATCAATTATCCAAGCTGTTTCCTGAAACAAATAACATTCTTAATAATATAGCTCAAAATTTCCAAAGTGATATTGCTGCATTATATTATGCGGTTCCACCTAATGATGCAATTGCATATGTAAAAGAAGAAAATTTATGTAAATTGATAGCTGATGATGAATATAAAATTATTGAAGAGGATGCAAAAAGTCCTTGGATTTGGGATATTTTATTTAATGGTCTAGTCAAAAAAACAAATGAACCATATTCTATTTTGATAAATACGCTATCAAACTTAATAAAACTCAATGAAATAAATCCAAGCAAAAACAATTATTTGTATGAAAAAATATTAGATAAAATTTCAAATTTAAAAATATTAGATAAAATAAGAAAAAATGATAGTATAGTTTTATGTAATACTAAGGTTGAAATTTATCGCGATAAGATTTTAGAAATTGTAAAAATTATAGTAAACCAGAAAAATGATGATAATTTAATTAATCCTGAAAATTGGATAAGAACTCTGATATCATTAATTAAAAAATATAATATAACAAAGCAAGAATTATACAGATTGAGTAATAAAAATATACCAGATGAATTATATAAAGAAGCGATATTATTTCTAGAAGAAAAAGATTATGAGTTATTTGATAGTTGCATTTTAGAACCTCATAATATAGAAAATGTTCTCGAAAATGAAACTGGAGAAAATTTGTATAAACATCTTCGTTTTATTATTAAATGTTCACCAGATCAGGATTATATTGAAAATTGGAATAAGAAGATGGAAAACACTGTATTTCCTCTTATTCAGAAAAATATTAATACTCCTAAAATGTATATTTTATTGGCAAATGCTTTATCTAAAAAAGTAACAGAACCAATGAAAAATTTTATACAATCAAATTCTTTTTTACAGCCAATTCTAAATATAAAAGATATTGCTGAGTTTGCTTCTGCATTTGCAATATATCTTGCATTCTGCCCCAATACTGATATTGCTCGTTGGCGTAATTATCAACAAACATTAACTCTTTGGAATAAACTTAATTCCTCAGATGAAGTTTTTATTTCAGAATTTGTGAAAACATATTTATCTTATTTTGACAACAATGTATCAAAGTTGTTAGAATTACCAGATGTTTTACAAAATAAAGCAAAAATGATTACATATGCTGTTAATAACATTTCAAGTTTTAGTATAAATACTATGGAATATTTTACAATTTATGACCAATATATTGATAAGTACCCAATATTGAAAAACTTATTAAATGAAGTAAAGAATGAAAATAATTTTATAAAAGTAGTTACAGCTCTTAATTTTTCTGATAAAAATAAACAACTCTTATATGTACTTGCTCAAGAAACTGACCAATCAACTTTAAAGGAAGAAGCTTTTTCTTATTTTGAATCTATATCAGAAGAAACATGGCTAACATATTTAAAATCAAATAACTTGAATTTTAAAAATGCTTTAATTATGCAATACGATGGTATTAAATTTGTAAGTACAATAAAACAAAATTTAATGAATGTGTTTAAATCTAATCCTAAGATTTTTGCAGATAATTACAAAAATGAAATTCCTTATTTAAACCAATTTGATAAGAAATTAAAATTTATAAATGATTTTTTAGACAATGATTTAACTCTTGATAATTATGATATATTGATTGAACATTTTGACGATTCAGTAATTGCTTGGCTTAAAAAGACATCTCACAAAAACGATACCGAGACTATTTTTACTAATTTTATACGGAAAATTAATAATTCTAATTGGTTAATTAAAAATAAAAATATTGTGAAAAAATTCATCACTACAGATGATAATAAAAATAATTTTAAAATGAAATGGCAAAGTAATAAAGATGTTTTAGAAGCATACAAAAATATCTTATTAGATGAAACTAATATAAAATAGTTACATTGTCTCAATATACCAATTAGAATTTCCAAAGTGATTGAAGTTCCATTGTAATTGAAAATAGAAATTATATTCCATTGAGTTATCATCTTTAAAATTATAAGAATACTTATTTAGCTGTGTTTTTCGATAACTTTCAAAAGCGTATTGAATTTCTTTTGCAAACTTTTTTCTAAATTCAGGATAAGTTATTTCTAAAGTTTCTTTTGTTATCTTATTTTTCAAAATCATCTTCAAACCCTCTTATATTATCAAGTTCTATATTGTATCTTTTGCCTTGCTTATCAACGCAAGTTGCATAATCTATTTCTGCATCAGCGAAATTGTTTTTCCAAATACAAATCAGCAATCCGATTTCTTGTGTTTTTAAATTCAAAACCTTTGTTCCATAAAGTGCATAGTCTTTTTCTGTCATCATTCTTTCCTTTCAAGTATCAAATCTGAATAGATATCATCAGGCTTTTGTGGGTCTATTAAAAACTCTTTCATAAATACAAACCTTTCTCCGCAAGTGTTTTCACAAATTACAGTGTCGGAGTTATAAAAGCCGATTACTTTGTAATACTCATTATCAGAGCTCTTAAAACCTTTAATCTTTTTAAGCTTGTATTTTTTGCCTAATTCAATCATTGTTACCTCTTATCATCAATGACATTCATCACTCTTAATGAGTAAAATATCAAGCAAACTCTTTCAAAATGTATCATTCAGACACAATCAATTTTTGAACACTTTTTGAACGGTATTTAAACAGGAGTTAAAGACCATTTAAAAATTCTTGTTGTCAGGATAATTAATAAAATAAGCGTTTACAATATCAGCATCTCGCCTTAAATTTTCAACGATTGGAGTAAGATTATACAGCTCTTCAATTTCTTGCTGCGTCCTGCAAAAATAATCAATTACAGTAGCTGTATTATAAATCCGCTCAGCTAGTTTTTCTAACTTCTTAAAATCTTTTTGTTTAATCCTATATTTCTTATTTTTACTCATACGACCTCCTTTTCAGGTGCCGTATTCATCACTTATAAGTGCTAAGAAGTCAAGTTAATACAATAAGTATTCACTACAAGGCTTTAATTCTAGTTGATTGGTTATTGTTGAATAATACAAATCATAAAAATTAAAAATTTTTTTGTCATTACAATGGTTGAGCATTATTTTAATTATTTTTCGTTTATCTTCTAATGAAACCTTTCTACCAAAAATAAGTCCCTGTAAATCTTCTATTTTGTAATTGGCTTTTCTATTTTCTTCTTTTTCATATGCAGGATATATTAAATCTTTTAAGATGATACGCTGTTCTTGTTCATATTCCCAATTTTTAGATTTTGCGCAAATATAATCTTCAGCTTTTTTGTGATACTCATAGTACCATTTTGCATGGTCTTCATAATATTTTAAGCAATTGCTAAATTTTGTTCTATCAAAATTGCATAACCAGAAGTCTTCAATTATTTTTTTAGGTAGCCCACCTAAAGAAGCAAAAAAGTTTATTTCAGGATATTCATTTGTGTATTTAACTTCTAATATTTTTTGTTCACAAAAGGCTTTGTATGTTTTATTGCTTTTATTGTCACCACAAGCAGAATTTAGAGTTAGGTATTTTTTACCATTAATCTCTTTTGTTTTATAAATTAAACAAATCCCATTTTCTGAGTTTGCATAATTTGACCACATTGGCTCATTCTGAAAGCTATTTGTAAAACAAGCAACACAAAACTGATTATATAAAATCTTTTTAATATTTTTAATATAAACTTTTGGAAACTCAAAAGAGATTAAGTCTATGTTGTAAGTATCTTTATCCTCATGTTTTTTGTTTAAATATTTTCTAGTTTGTTCTTGTTCTATTTCTAATTTATATATTAAATTTAAAATTTCTTTTTTATCAGATTTATTTATAATATCTATTAAATTAGAGTATTCATTGCAATATTTTAACGATTCATATATTTCTTTATATTCACTATCTTTAAACGGATCAATCTTTTTATCAAATTTTTTAAATTCAGCATCAATAACCAAATATGCAAATTTATGTAGCGTAGTCAAAATCAATAAAATTTCATCAATCGAATACTTCTTGTTGGATTCTGCTAATTTAATTGGAATATTATATATATCTAAACAATTAAAAAACTCATAATAAATCGATTTAAAAGTTGTTTTCATTTCCGGCTTATCACTAACATCGTTCGCCAAAAATACTGGCAAATAATTCGGATCGATTTTCTTTTTTCTGTTTCTAAAATGTGCATCATAATAAACACTTGATAAGACATAAAGATAGTGCTTAAATAAACCCCTAAAAGCTATTTCATCGCCCTGCCAAACAATATTCATATAATCTTCCATCTGATCATTAAGTTCATCTGGTTTGGCAAAATATATTTCTAAATTTTCCAATTCCTTAAAGATATAAGGGCTATCAAGAGATCTGTATCGGTATAAATACATTTAAGGTTACCCAGCCTTTTTATAAGTTTTATCAAATGACATATCAATTAGCCAACGCCTAAAATCTTCATTTTCTGAAAACAATTTTGCTAATTCTGCATGATCAAATAACATTTCTCTTATAATTTTTGCTAAGGCTTTATCATGTTCAATTTTAGCATTTTGTTTACTACTGTTTTTCATTGCATTTTGATAAGCTTCGCTTTCAAGGACTTTATTTGGTATCTCTTCACAAATTACTTGTTGTATTTTGTCTTCGTCCTTCCAATTAATATCTCCCCACAAACGATTAAATTCATTAACAATTACTTCTAATGTATTCATCTCAGGTTCCTGTTTTTTCCCACCTGCTTCTGTTTGTACAGGATCAATAATTGCATCTTCATCAGGCAATGCAATACTCATTGTTGCTTTGACAGATGCTCTATAACTTTCCAAATCAATAGTTTCTAGAATACCTTTACTTAAATCTTCTTCTTTTGGAGAAGGCAGTTTTGGTATCAGGAAATTTAGAAAAATAGACAATTTTTCCCAACGTGCATTTGTGTATGGTAATAACGGAGCTAAGAAATTATATGCTCTATTGAACATTTTTGCTTTTGATTTAAAATCAATTTGTTCATCTTCTGAAAGATGTTCTTCATATTCATTAACGCATAAATCTATTTGAGCATCAATTCGATCTCTGTCAGCCCCACCTAAAAACATTTCAACGACTTTTTCAATTTGAGCATATGCAAATACTTGGGCATTTTCTAAGTCGGTTTGCAAATCATTAAGTCTATTAGGATCTGTTCCATCACTTAAAATCGTCGTTTTATAATATGTTGAGAATGCTTTAATAATATCTTCAGGATCGTTCATAAAATCAAGAATAAATGTATCAGTCTTTTTAGGATGAGAACGATTTAATCTGGATAATGTTTGAACAGCCTTTATATCAAATAATGTTTTATCAACATACATTGTATGCAATAACGGTTCATCATACCCCGTTTGGTATTTATCAGCAACAATCAAGAATCTGTAAGGATCTTCTTGAATTTTATCTGTAATTTCAGAAGATGGAAATCCATTCATAATTGCTTCTGTTAGTTTTTTACCGTTATAAACTTTTTCACCGGAAAAAGCAATAATGGGTTTATATGGTGAATTAATTTCTTTTAAATAATCACAAAAAGCATAGTAGTATTGAATTGCTCTTTCAATACCATCTGTAACGACCATTGCACGAGCTTGTCCATCTATTTTTCTTTGCGCAATAACAGACTTATGAAAATGATCTATCATAATTTCTGCTTTTTGCTTTATTGGATGTTCTTGGGATTCTACGTACCTTCTTAATTTCTTATTTGCTTTCTTTTCATCAAACTCTTGTTGACTATCTTCTGCTGTAATAACAAGTTTATAAAAACTTTGTATAGGAGTATAGCTTTTCAAAACATCCATAATAAAATGTTCTTCAATAGCTTGTTTCATTGAATAATTATGGAACGGTCTGTATTCTGTCTTATCACCTACTTTATATTCTTCCCCGAAGGTTTCAAGAGTTTTATTTTTTGGTGTTGCTGTAAATGCAAAATAATCTGCATTTGGGAGCATTTTTCTTGATTCCATGATTTTGTTAATAAGTTCTTCGTATGATAATTCTTCATCGTCAGATGCATTACCGGATAAAACAATATTCATTTGCCCCGTAATTTTGCCACCCTGACTTGAATGCGCCTCGTCAATAATAATTGCAAATTTTGAATTTTCTTTTAACTCATCAATTTCTTTTAATATAAATGGGAATTTTTGTATTGTTGAAATAATTAAGCTTTTACCATTTTCTAAATGTGTTTTTAAAGTTGACGATTTATCTGCATGCCCAACAATAGAACCCACTTGTGCAAACTGTCTGATATTTGTAGTTATTTGATCATCAAGATTTCTTCTATCAGTAACAACAATAATTGAATCGAATAATGGATGTCCATCTCTTTCAAGACCTACCAATTGATGAGCAAGCCAAGTTATTGAATTACTTTTACCACTACCTGCACTGTGTTGAATTAAATATCTTCTGCCAATAGGAGACTGCTTAACATCTGCTAAGATCTTTCTTACGGCATCTAGTTGATGATAGCGAGGAAATATTTGTTTTTTTGTTTTCTTTTTAGTTTTTTTATTTTCCTCTTCGATAATTTGAGCATAGTTTTCAATAATATCAGTCAAACTATCTTTTTTTAGAACTTCTTTCCATAAGTAATCTGTTTTTACTCCATTTGGATTTGGAGGATTACCTGCACCATCATTATAACCTTTATTGAATGGTAAAAACCATGATGCTTGGTTTTTCAAATGTGTACACATCATTATTTCATTATCATCAACCGCAAAATGAACCATACAACGCCCAAAGTGGAATAGAAGATCTCTCATATCACGATCTTCCCTATATTGTTTCATTGCATTATATATATTCTGATGTGTAATTAAATTCTTCAATTCCATTGTGATTACAGGCAAACCATTAATAAAAATAACCATGTCAATGGAATAATCATGTGTTGGGTGATAATATAATTGTCTTGTCACACTAAAAATGTTCTGTTCATACATTTCCTTTGCTTTTACATTGTTTTCAGATGGAAAAGCATAAAATAAGGCAATAGAATCATTTAAATAATAAAATTCTTTTCTTAAAGTTTCTACAATACCTTTCTTTTCAATTTTTGACTGTAAAGCACTCAAAAATTTTTCCCGGTCAATTCCATCTTGTTCAAGATTATATTTTTCGACAATTTCAGGCTGCGTTTTCTTTAAAAATTCAAGCAACTTAACTATGTCTATTGCGTGTGTTTTATCATAATCTTTGCTAAAGCCTTTTTCATAATGAGCTTCTTTAAGCAAAGATTTTTCAATGAGACTTTCTAAGCCTTTTTCAGACATATCAGTTGTTTGCATATTCAACCTCGCTTATTGTTTCTGTATCATCTTCAGAGATATTTTTGATTTCTTCTAAATCAACATCATCATCTATTTTAGGAATTTCATAATCTCGTACATCAATTTGTCCTGTTACAGCATAAGATATAAGATTTTTCTTGTATTCTTCAAGTTTTTCTATTAATATTTTTTTATTTTGTATTGATTTATTTATAAATTCATCTATTTTATTTATATATTTTATTATTTCTCTTTGCTCGTTTATGTCTGGGATTGCACATTCTATATTTTTTATAAAGCCCCAATTAGCACGAGGCATTTTTGCTCCATATGTAGAAGCATCAACCAAATCTATAAATGTTTTTGATAGCATCAATTTTTGTATAAAATTTTCATCTTGATCTTTGTTTGGTTTTAAAACTAATAATTCTGACGAGCATAATCCAGCACAATCTGTTATTATACATTTTGCCAAATATGGCCTTAATTTCCCAAATAAAATTTGCCCTTTACTAAATACATTTGATGTCCCTTCTATATTAGCATTTAAAACGACATTGAATCTTCCAGTCCAACTTTCTATATTTTCCATTCCTATATAAATACCACCTCTGTAGATTTTCTTTTTACTTATTTGCTTCAAAATTTGTTTTATTTTTTTTATTTCCCAATTTTGAGGAATTTGTCCTATATAATCAATTCCGCTATCTTTCATTGGGACAGACTTATCCAACCCTTTTGTTACAGCTTCTGTAATAATTATTTTTTTCTTTTCTTCTAATAATTCAATGAGTTTCTTTTGTTTTTTGATTAGTTTATTTATCTGTTTTTCTTTATATTCAATAAAACTAACAATTTTATCTTGTTCGTCTATTGGTGGTACAATAGAATACATTTTAGAGAAATCTTTATACCGTAAACTCAACTGGTCATCACATATACCATATGAGTAATTATATGAATATCTTACATACTTAGGACTTCTGTATAAATAATGATAGTATTTTGAATTAATATTTGCTCTTGGATTTAATATAACATAAGCAGGACTAACAATGCCTTGATAATCCGAAACACCAAGAGCACCTTGCCACATTCTCATCTTGTTGTATGCGATATCATTTATTTTTACCAATTTATATTTTGACTTATCTTCATTAGAAGAATCTTTTTTAGAAGAATTTTTTAGTAATTGAGCTTGTCTTATAACACCATTTTTAATAGTTACAGATAGCAATTCTTCATTATCACAATTTCTTGTTATTCTTTCTTTAAATATTGCTCTGTTTGGTAACATATCCCAATTACTTGGAATTTCATCAAGCCAATCTATATTCGTTTTTTTATAATTTTCATATTTTTTGTAATCTGTCATTAGCAAAATACTCCTTGCAAGAGTTCTTGTGCTTCTTTTTCAATATCTGAAATTTCAGATTCAATTTCTTCTAAACTTCTTAATTCTGTAGGCTTATAGAAATATTTAGTAAAAGATAATTCATATCCGATTTTTGTTTTATCTTGTTCTATCCAAGTATCTGATGCATAAGGCAATACTTCTTTTTTGAAATATTCTTCTATACCACCTTCATACAATAATGGAATTTGCTCTGTATCAGATAAATCAGGATCTTTTTCGTATTCATAAGAACCGTCTTTATTCTTTTTAGAAATAACTTCTTTTGCTTTTTCATCAACAGTACAAAATGCTTGTCTGATAAGTTTGATATCTTTACTTGCAAGTTTTATATTCCCTTTTGCAAGATTATCTAATATTGCTTTAAATTCATTATAATCATTTGTTTCTGCAACAAAATGCTCTTTATTTTCTAAAATAAATTCATACAGTTTTTCTGCTTTATTTTCAGAACAAATTAAGTTAAATTCATTAATTGTATTATCATTTATTGAAACTTTTAGTCTTAAAGGTCTTTCGGTATAGATTTTATTATATCCAAATTCTTCATTTAAGAAAATTTTAGAATATTCATTATTCTTGAATTCAATCATTAAATTTGTAATAGTCTTAATGTGCGATTCTGTTAAATAGCAATTTTTGTCTCCAAGGTTTTTCTTTAATGGTTCATACATTGATGTTGCATCAATTAATTGAACCTTGCCTCTTTTTCGTTCAGGTTTTCTGTTACTCAAAACCCAAATATATGTAGCAAGCGGTGTATTATAAAACATCTTTAGTGGTAATGCAATAATAGCTTCAACTAAATCCTGTTCGAACATATATTGTCTTGCATTACTTGCTCCCTGACCGGCATCACCTGTAAACAGTGATGAACCATTATGAACTTCGATTATTCTTGAACCAAGTTCTGTGTTATTTACCATTTTTGATACATTATTCATAAGAAACAATAATTGACCATCTCCCACATCAGTTATACAACTGAATTCAGGATTATTATTGTAGCTAAATACGAATCTACTATCAGAAATATTACCCTTTTCATCAGACATTAATTCTTTATCTTTTTTCCAATTTTTCCCGTAAGGAGGATTAGACAACATAAAGTCAAAATTCATTCTGTTAAAACCATCAGCTGATAATGTTGAACCGTAAGCCATATTACTCGCAGCACCACCTTCACCTTGAAGAAGTAAATCAGCTTTACTTATAGCATAAGTTTCTGGTTGACATTCTTGACCATAAATACTAATTGAGAAATTTTTATTAATTTCTTCTCCAATATGCTGAAGTTTTTCTTGTGCAAGAGTAAGCATCCCTCCAGTACCGCACGCACCGTCATAAATTAAATATGTACCATCTTTTAATTTATCTTTTACAGGTTCAAATGCTAAATTTGCCATTAAATTTACAATATCGCGTGGTGTAAAGTGTTCTCCGGCTTCTTCATTATTTTCTTCGTTAAACTTTCTGATAAGTTCTTCAAAAATGGTTCCCATTGCATGATTATCAAGTTTTGGTAATATAACATTTCCATTTTTGTCTTTTATATCTTCGATACTTAAATTTATTGATTTATCGAGAAATTTTTCAATTAACGCTCCCAAACAATCATTTTCAATAAGTGTATCTATTTGAGTTTTAAATTTAAATTTTTGTAGAATTTCTTGCACATTTGCAGAAAATCCATCTAAATATGCTATAAAATCTGCTTTTAATTTAGCAACAGTAGGTCTTGAAGTTAAATCTCTTAAAAGGAATGGTGAATCGTTATAAAAAGCTTGTCCCGCAGCTTCACATAAAAAAGCTTCTTGATTTGTAAACCCCTGCTCGTCAAGCTTTTTCTTAGTTTTAAGGACTTTTTCTTTTGTAGGTTCCAATACTGCATCCAGCCTTCGAATAACGACCATTGGTAGTATAACATCTCTATATTTACCTCTGACAAGTACATCTCTTAATATTTCATCCGCAATACCCCATATGAAACTAACTATTTTATTAAATTGCTCGTTATTCATGTCCACTCCTATTGCCATTCCTTGCTACTAAAATCATACCATGAAAATGCTAAATTAACTGTTGTATGGTATTTCTGATATTACCTAGTAAAGACACGAAATTATTTCAAAAATAGCCAAAGGCAAGTAATTTATTTAGTATTATTAATAAATATCAAATAAATTAATTTTATGATAAAATTAATCTATGTTGACACGAATACATATAAATAATTTTAGAATTTTTAAAGATAAAGAGATTGTGCTTGGCAAATGGCTAACTGTATTAGCAGGCGGAAATGCCACTGGTAAATCTACTGTGTTAGGAATGCTTGGCAATTCTTGTGAATTAAAACAAAATATTGCTAGAACATATTTAAATAAAAGCTTCAGGGCGGATTTTGGTGAAATATTTAAAGGTAGTATGCGTCACGATTTATCAGGATCTAACAAATATGAAATTTTTATGTCTAATAATGAAGGTACAGAAATAGATAGTAAAAAATTTCGTGTAGCTTGGCAAACATTAAAAACAAAATCCTATAAACGTTTTCGTTTAATTCCTGATGGAAGAGTTAATGGTAAAAAATCAAATGAGAAATTTAAAATTCCCGTATATTATCTTGGTTTATCAAGATTATATCCAGTAGGAGAAGCTAACATTGAAGGGTTGAAGACAAAAACGGTTATTTTTAAAACAGAAGAAGATAAGAATTGGTATATTTCAAATTACAAATATATTTTATCATTAAAAGATGAAATAACTGATATCTCGGGCTCTATATTGAGTGAAACTTCTAAAAAAACAGGTATTGGCGTAAATACAGTAAATTATGATTATTTAACTAATTCAGCTGGACAAGATAATATTGGACAAATTTTATTGGCAATGCTTTCATTTATGAAAGCAAAGGAAAAAATAGGTGAAAATTGGAACGGAGGACTGTTCTTAATTGATGAATTTGATGCTGCATTACATCCTTCAGCACAAAATAAACTGGTTGATATTTTAATTTCTTTTTCAAAAGACACAGGAGTTCAAGTTGTTTTCACCACACATAGTTTAAGCTTACTAGAATATATCTCATCGAAGACTTTTCATAATACTGCAAATAGAAACAACAATATAGAATTAAATTATTTTTCAACAGCAAATGTCCACTTAGATATTGACAGAAATGTTGATTTTCAATGTATTAAAAACGATTTATTAGTTCAAGCTAGTATACGTAAACCTAAAATTAAGGTTTATAGCGAAGATGCAGAAGCAAGATGGTTTCTAAGGCATTTATTGCCACAATGTATATTAGATCGCGTTCAGCTAATTGAACATACAATTGGTTGCGAAGAACTTATACATTTGATGAATGCTGACAGTGATTACTTTGCAAACAATCTGATTGTATTTGATGGTGACGTCGATGAAAGCAGGAAAAATAAAATAAAATTAAAACAACTTGGAAATTATATTAACCTACCAGGAAATAATCAAAATCCAGAAGAAGTTTTTTATGATTATTTAAGGAGTTTAAAAGAGGAACATCCTTATTGGAGTAGATGGATTACACGTTCGCTAGGTTTTACAATCACCTATTTTGAAGAGCACAATCCTTCTCAGGAAAGTGAATATTCAGGAGATAAAAGAGAAAGGTACAAGAAATGGTTCAATGATCATTTAGAAGGATTCGAAAGCTCCGAATTATTTGAGTATTGGAAAAACGATAATATAGTTATAAACAAAGATTTTGTAAATAATTTTGTTTCAGTGTTTAATAAAATTGCAAAAAGGACTTGTTTACCAGAAATTATTTACAATTATGAACTGGAATAATTTACCTTTTGATTTATAATTCAGAATGATAAAAGGAGCGAGATTTGAAATCATACCAAGTTCAAAATATAAATATTTCACTTTTGGATTTAGATGTGCAAAATCCACGTTTTTTATTGCTTTATAATAATTCAAATTCTAAAGATGATATTGTTAAATATTTATTAAGAAATGAAAATGCTAATGAACTTGTAAAATCAATAGTTGAGCAACAAGATTATCGTTCTGATTCTTTTTTATATGTTATTCAAAGAGGTAATCGTTATATTGTAAAAGAAGGTAATCGTCGCCTTGCAGCAATAAAAGCTCTTCAGAACCCGCAAATATATTTAAACAATAGATACGATAAATTTACAATATCCGAAGTTCCTTGCCTTGTTTACTCAGATAAATCTGCACTCGACAAAGATATTGCGTCCCGACATACACAAACTGATATAAAAAGGTGGTCAAGATTGGCTCAAGGGGCATACATATATAATTGTTTGAAAGATGGAATGCCATTATCAGATTTAAATTACCTAAAGGACTATAAATCACTTTATAAATTATTTAATATGTATGTAGCTGCAAATCAAGTAGGATATGGAGAAAAATTTAAAAAATTAGTATTAGATTGGGATAGAGCCACACTTATTGAACGTTTTTTCAGTGCACATTCACAAAGATATATATTACCTTATTTTGGCTATAGTATTAACAATGACACCTGCCAAATTAAGGTCTTTGATGAAAACCTATTCAGGCTTTCATTAGATAATTTTATTTCTTGGTTAGACCCTAAAAATACCGAAAAAATTACTACTCAAATGATTACTAATAATACAATTGATAAGTACTTTAACGAAAATTTTTTCACTAATAAACAATATTCAAAACAATTAAATCTTGAAGATAATAAGACTTTATTAAATGAAACAGAAATAATAAAAGAAATTTATACTACATTAGAAACAGATACTCAAGAACAAAATGATACTAATTATGAAATAAACACTTCAAAAACAATGTTGAAACAACCAACTACCAAAAAGCATTCAAAAGATAGACTAACTTATTTACCAATAAAATTTACCCTTTCGATTCCAGTTGGTCGAGAAAGAGATGTGTTTTGGGAATTAAAGAAACTTTCACCTATAAAAAATAAAATGCCCAATGCTTTTGCTATAATGACACGTATCTTCTTAGAAATGACGCTAGATTTTTATGGCAATAATAATCTTTCTGAATATAAAAATAAAAGTTTAAATTCTAAAAAATATGAGTTATGTATGAAAATGAGAGATGTTATTGATAATTTAAAATCTAAGAACAAACTTTCCCTCCAAGAGTATAATGCTTTGCTTAAATTTACAAATAATGATAAAGCACGTTTTGATAATATACACACTCTTCATCAATATGTTCATAATGCAAGTTGTGTGCCAAATGATAATGATTTAAAAACAACTTGGGATAATCTTTCAAAATTATTTACTATAATATGGAATTCAGAGGAGGCAAATTTATGAGATACTCTCCTTTAAGATATCCGGGTGGAAAAGGTAAAATCGCTAAATTTATGAAACAATTTGTCAGAGAAAACTTTGACGCGATTCCTGTATATATTGAGCCATATGCAGGTGGGGCCGAAATTGCTTTAACTTTACTAATAGAGGGGTATGTTAAGAAGGTTTGGATAAATGACAAGGACTATGGAATATATTGCTTATGGTTATCGATATTAAATGATACAAAACAATTCATAAATAAAATAGAGGAAACTCCGCTTGATATTTCAACCTGGAGAAAACAAAAAGATATATATAAAAATCAAGATAAATATACAAAATTAGAAGTTGGATTTGCGACATTCTATTTAAATAGATGTAATTTTTCTGGAGTCATAAAAGGTGGACCAATTGGCGGAATTAAACAAACTGGCAAATGGAAGATTGATGCCCGTTTTAATAAAAAAGATTTAATACAAAGAATAGAAAGAATTGCATCACATAAAAATAATATTAAAGTTTATAATGAAGATACTTTGGATCTTTTAGAAAAGCATAAACAAATATTTAGAAAGTGTTTATTGTATCTGGATCCGCCATATTTTGACAAGGGTGATCAGCTTTATACTAATCATTACAAAGAGAAAGACCATGTAAAAATCGCTCAGTATATAAGTAAATTAAAAGGGAAATGGATCGTTAGTTATGATAACATTCCTGAAATTGTAGATTTATATAAATTTGTAAAACCGCAAAATATAAGAGAATTTAACATCTCTTATTCTGCTGCTGAAGGGAAAAATAAACGAGGTAAAGAAATAATGTTTTTTTCAGAAAACATTATTTTACCAGCATTGCCAATATGTTAACTAATTGATAATTCACTTTACAAATAAAAATTCATATAGCTTTCATCGATCGTGTCTTGTTCGATGCCGATGTAGCGAAGTGTTACTGATGGTGAGGAGTGGTTAAAGATTTTTTGCAGGAGTACTATATCATTATATTTTTTATAATGATGATACCCGAATGTCTTTCTCAATGTATGAGTTCCGATTCTCTCCTTCACCCCAACTGCTTGTGCTGCCTTATTCAAAATTCTATATGCCTGTGCTCTATCCAGCCTGCAATGTTTTTGAGTATAAAAAAGAGGTTGCTCTCTCGGCAAACCCTCTACAAATAAATTAATCTCCTCTTTCAAAAACCTATTAAGCGGGAATTTCTTATGCTTATTCGTCTTTTTCTCTCTAATTTCAATATAATCTCTGCCTTTTACATCCCCAACATCAAGCGATAATATATCAGATATTCTGAGTCCCGTATTTATCCCAAAACTAAAAAGCAGTGCATCTCTTGGCTTTTTTGCCAAATATTTTTTAATCTTTTGAATATCTTCTAGTTTTTTTATAGGTTGTACTACATTCATTTTCAAACTCGCTTAATCACAGACAATGATTGCTTCTTCCCTATAAAAAGTAAAGTCGAATGACACAAAATTTAAACACCATTTAAACAGCGTTTAAATATCGTTTAAATAGCATTCAAAAACTTCCGCCTGCAAAACTCTATTTTATCCAACCTGTATACATTTACCCTCAAAATACAACACAACTTCATTTTGTTGCATTATTTGCTTTATTAAAATATTAGATAATATATTATCTAAATATTGACTTTTTACTAAATTTGGTATAATATATTATCTATGGAAGATTTTTTATTTAATCCTAAAACTCCTAATGACTTAGCAAAAGAATTAGTTGAGAAAATTAAGCAGCAACGCAAAAAGCTTAAAATTTCACAAATTCAGCTTGCTGCAAAATCAGGTGTCAGTCTTGGTTCTATCAAAAGGTTTGAATCAAAGTATGAAATTTCTTTGAATTCTCTTATAAAAATTCTGATTGCTCTCAATTTAGAGCAGGATTTGGGAAATTTGTTTACTCAAAAAAACTACACATCAATTGATGAGGTCATAAATGGACAACTATAGATATTTAAAAGTATTTTATAATGATATTTTAGTGGGGACTCTTGCAAAAACTCCCGAAAGAGTTGTTGCTTTTGAATATGATTCGGATTGGCTGAGCAATGGCTTTAGTATTTCGCCTTTTAGTTTGCCGCTCATCAAAAAAGTTTTTATTCCGAAATACGAACCATTTGGCGGATTGTTTGGTGTTTTCAATGACAGTCTGCCTGACGGATGGGGACGCTTACTTGTTGACAGATTGTTTTTGAAAAATAAAATAAACCCTGCAGAAATTGATAATCTCAATCGTCTTGCTGTTGTCCAAGAAAGCGGGATGGGGGCTTTGACTTATAAGCCGGAACATAGATTTGAAGCAGAAAATAGTATCGCAGATTACGATATTCTTGCACAAGAGTGTTCAAAAATATTAGAATCGCAAAATTCGGATAATTTGGATGAACTTTTTCAATTAGGCGGCTCATCAGGTGGGGCAAGACCAAAGATTTTGATATCTATTGATAACGAGGATTGGATTATTAAGTTTCCATCATCCTCTGATTCTAAAAATATTGGTGAAAAAGAATATCAATATTCCCTATGTGCAAAAGATTGCGGAATAAATATGACAGAAACAAGACTTTTCCCATCCAAAATTTGTTCAGGATATTTTGGGATAAAAAGGTTTGACCGCAAAAACGGTAAAAAAGTTCATATGGTATCCGCAAGCGGTCTGTTAGAGACAAGTCACAGACTTCCTAACCTTGATTACAATACATTGATGAAATTAACACTTGAATTAACAAGAAATTATCAGGACATTGAGCAATTATTTAAGCTAATGTGCTTTAATGTGTTTGCACACAATAGAGATGACCATTCAAAGAATTTTTCTTTTCTTTATGATGATACAAAAAAAGAATGGCATTTATCTCCTGCGTATGATTTAACTTACAGTTATTCATTTAATGGGGAACACGCAACAACAATTAATGGAGAAGGAAAAAATCCTACTTTAGATGATATTTTAGCAGTGGCAAAAAATATAGGACTCAAGGAAAAATTCGCAAAAGATATTGCATCAGATATTCAAGAGAAATGTTCTAAATTATTTAATTAATCTCACCTTTTTGTGCATTTAATCTTTAAACATAAGTTTCTTTATAGCTGGATTTCCTTCTATTGCACCAATAACATCTGCACCCAGGCCGCGAATTACCCCCTTTAAATGGGCTTTCTCGTGACAGTCAATCCATCCTTGCAGCCCTTTAATTGCACCATCAAAAGCAGAGGTTTCTGGTTCTGCAGCCGCTGCAAGAAGATAGATATCTTCAAATTTATTATCCATTGTATATAATGGATTAGAGCGGTCTATCATTGTTTTCATCTGACCGCACATTTCATAATAATATACCGGCGTTGCCCATACGATAACTTCTGCATTATGGATTTTTTCTGTAATAGAATTCGCATCATCATCAATTACACAATGATTAAGTTTTTGACAGGCAAGACAGCCTTTACAAAAATTAATGTTTTTGTCATATAAATATACAACATCTACATCATTTCCAGCTTCCCTGGCGCCTTTTTCAAATTCTTGTGCCAATCTGTTAGAATTTCCATTTTTTCTTGGGCTTGTTCCAATAATTAATACTTTTTTGCTCATTGTATAATCTCCTTTTCATTAGAATTTTACACCTTGATAGCTGCTCTAAGTCAAGAGGAGGGATTAATCCAATTTCCTTTTAAATGTAAGCATTGCAAGTGAAAGTGTAATTATTGCAATTAAGATTAAAGGAATCCAGTTTATAAAAACATCATGAAAACTCATTCCTTTGAGGAATATGCCTCTTGTAAGAAGCATGAAAAATCTTATTGGATTAATTAGGGTTAAATATTGCAAAAATTTTGGCATATCTTCTATTGGAGATATAAATCCAGAGAGAAGTATGGCAGGCATTTGAAATGTTATTACACCCAAAATTGCCTGCTGCTGGGTTTTACAGATAGATGATATAAAAAGTCCTACCCCTACTATTGATAATAATGAAATAAAAATTGAAACAAAAAATAGCAGAAATGACCCCATAAAAGGAATTTTAAATGCAGTTATAACTATCAGTGTCATTATGCAGGTAAGGCACATTGCAATTACTAGTGGCGGGATAGTTTTTCCTAGCAGGATTTCAAAGGAGGTAAGCGGACTTACTATAAGCTGGTCAAAAGTTCCCATTTCTCTTTCTCTTGCAATTGAAAGAGCTGTAAGCAGCAAAGTAATTACAAGAGCCAGCATTGCAACAATTACGGTTAAGATGTACCATTTATATTCAAGATTAGGATTATACCAATTACGTATACTCGGTGCAATTTGAGGTGCTATGCCTGTGATATAGTTATTATACTCATTGACTATCTGATTTGCGTAGCCTGATGCTATTGAGGCTGAATTTGTCTGACGTCCGTCTGCTATAATAAGAACTTCTGCCGGATTACCACGTTTAATGTTTGTTGAAAAATCATTATTAATATAAATTCCTATCTGGACTTTTTGGTTATCAATTTTTTCTTTTAAATCAGCCTCATTCTCTGCATAATAGAACTTTCTAAACCTCGGAGAGTGCTCAAAACGTGATAATAATTCTCTTGATTCAACAGTATTTGCACTGTCAATTAATGCTACATCAATATTTTTAACTTCCATTGTAATTGCATTTGCGAATACAAACAGCTGCATTAGAGGCAGTGCAATAATAATTCCTCTGCTTTTAGGATCTTTCCATATTGTAATAAATTCTTTTTTTATAAGAGCAATAATTCTGCGTAAAGACTCTCTAATCATTTGTCCAGCCTCATATCAGTATTTTTGTACACAGCAGCAAAAAGAATTGAGCCGAGAATTGTTAAAAATAATGAGTTAATAATAACTATTTCCCAGACAGTACCTGCCATAAATTCACTTTCGATAAAAGTAATATAGTATCTGGGCGGTAAAATCCTTGTTAATTGCTGAAAGAATACCGGCATAGAATTTATAGGAAACATCAGCCCGGACAGCATTAAAGCAGGGAGAAAACCAATTCCGAGCGATACCTGACTTGCCAGAAACTGATTTTTTAATTTGCTTGATATTAAGAGCCCTATGCCGGATGAAGTAAACAGGAAAAGACCGCTTACAAACATTAAGATTAGTAAGTTACCCCTGAACGGTATTTTGAATACTGCAATACAGAGAGCAACATTAAAACTTACGGATAACATTCCAAGGCAAAAATACGGGATATATTTTCCTAGAACAAGATCTATTTTTCTTACCGGCGTTGTTAAGAGTGCTTCCATTGTTCCCCGTTCCCATTCTCTTGCAACCACAAGTGCAGTAAGCAGTATGCCTATAAGCGTCATAGTGATGGCGACTGAGCCTGGAAGGATAAAATAATGACTGTTCAAATCTTGATTGTACCAGGTTCTTACTACAGGGTTCACAAGAGGCATTTTTGTGGCATTGCTATAACGGCTGCTTGCAAGCCATTGATTAATTATCTGCATTGAATAGTTCTGAACATAGTTAGCAGTGTTAACCTCGCTTCCGTCTGTTATAATCAAAACTTCTGCTGTTTTTGCGCGTGAAAGATTTGTGGAAAAGTCATTTGGAATAATAACAGCTCCCTTTAACCTTGAACGGACTATTCCCTCTTCAAGTTCTTTTTCATTATCGTACACAATAGAGTTTACATATTTACTATGTCCGAAAGATTTTACGAGTGTTGCTATTTCAGGATTTGCGTCATCATTTTTTATTCCTATTGTAACTTTAACCGTATCCAGATTAATCCCGTACATATAAATTAAAATAGAGATTAACGGTAGAACAAAAGCTATAATTATGCTGCTGGGATCTCGTATAATCTGCAAAAATTCTTTTTTTATTAAAGCCTTGAGAGTGCTCATTTTCCGCTCTCCTTAATTAGATTTACAAAAGCTTGTTCCATATTGTCGGCGTTAGCTTTTGTCTTTAATTCATACGGTGTACCCAGTGCAATAGTTTCTCCTTTATAGAACAGGCTTATTCTATTACAGTATTCGGCCTCATCCATAAAGTGTGTTGTGACAAGAATTGTAACACCGAGTTTAGCAAGCGATGTGATGTGATTCCAGAATTCACGCCGTGCAATAACGTCAACTCCGGATGTAGGTTCATCCAAAAAAAGTATCGGCGGGTTATGAATAACAGCGCATGCCAGTGAAAGACGCTGTTTAAAACCTAAAGGCAAATCCTGAGATTTCATATCCTGTATATCGTGGAAGTTAAAAATATCAATAATTTCGTCAACCCTTTTATCTTTGTTCAAAAAGTTTATACCGTATACAGAAGCAAAGAATTCCAGATTTTGTCTGAGGGTAAGATTACCGTACAAAGAGAACTTCTGCGCCATGTAACCCAGGTTAGAACGTGCTTTACTCGGGTTTTCAAGTATATCTATTCCCATAATTTTTGCGGTGCCTCCGGTTGGTTTAGCAAGACCGCACATCATTTTGAATGAAGTTGATTTCCCTGCGCCGTTAGGCCCAAGAAGTCCGAAGATTTCTCCTCGCTGTATGCAGAAAGAATTATTTTTTACTGCATAAAAATTGCCGTATCTTTTTTCCAGATTATCTGCTTCTACTGTGCAAGAAAGATTTGATTCCTGAATTACATAGTTTTGCGCAACTTTTGATGGTTCTTTTTTATAACCGCCCATCAAATCAATAACTTTTTCCTCAAACTCTTTTGTATCACGTGCTAAATCATCAGGTTTCCCGTTATAAATAACCTTGCCTTTATCTAAAACAACAGCGGTATCAAAACTATGAGCTTCATCTAAATATGCCGTTGACCATAAAACAGTAGTATCTGGAGTTATGAGTTTTCTTACCATTTCCATCAGATCATGTCTGGAAATAGGGTCAACTCCAACAGAAGGTTCATCAAGCACTAAGAAATCAGGTGAACCCATTAAAGCGCAGGCAAGACCCAATTTTTGTTTCATTCCTCCTGACAATGCGCCAGCAAGGCGTGTTTTAAAAGGCATGAGTTTTGTAAACTCTAAAAGTTCATCAAACTCGTAAGGTAATTTTTTTAAGTCAGCATATAGCTGTAAATTTTCTTCAATGCTTAAATCTTCATATAGTCCGAATTTTTGCGGCATATATCCGATTTTTGTTGATAATTCTTCTTTTTGTGCAGCCGGATTTAGCCCGAGTACAGTTATTTCTCCTCCATCAGGAATCAAAAGTCCGGTGATGAGTCTTATGAGTGTAGTTTTTCCTGAACCGTCAGCCCCGATTAATCCTGTAATTTTTCCTTTTTCAATATCAAGTGAAAGGCTGTCAACTGCTCTGATTTTCCCAAAAGACTTTGTTAAATTTAATATCTTAACTGTCTGCATTATTACCTATGTTAATTTTTATCGTTACAGGCATTCCCTGACGCAAGTACTCATCAATATCATCTATATAGACTCTTATTCTATACACTAAATCTGTTCTTAAATCAGTAGACTGAACAGTTTTTGGCGTAAATTCTGCAACTGGCGAGATATATCCTACATAACCTTTGTACTCACGCTTTTTGCCAGTATTTGGATTGGTAGTGTCAGTGTAAACATTTACTCCCATTCCGTATTTAATGTTACCCAGATCTTTTTCGTTAACATATGCTCTAATCCAGACAGGTTTATTTTTTGACATTGTATAAACAAGCTGCCCTTTATTGACAATTGCGCCGGGTTCCTGAACTCTAACAGTGACAATACCTGGCTCAGGTGCATAAATTTTTGTATATGCAAGCTGGTTTCTTGCAAATTTTTCTGATGCAACACTTGCTTCGTAATCAGCAGCGGTCTTATCTTTATTGTATGTAAGTGTGTCGCATTCTTCTTTTGAAATTATATTGTCATAACATAGCGGAATATTTCTTTCGTATTTTGAAGCCGCGTCATCTTTTAAGGCCTGCGTGCGCTTTACTTCTGCAGAAGATTTTTCAAAATTTGATTTATAATCCTTATCATCTAATACAGCTATAAGTTCTCCAGAGCTAACACTGTCGCCTTCTTCTTTAAGCATCTTGAGTATTTGTCCGGAAACCTGAAAACTTAAATCAACCTGACGAATTTCTATATTGCCGTATAAGATAAGCTCATTAGGATTAGCTTTTTTTCTCAGCGTAAAATATAATCCGCATCCTAAACCAATAATCAATATTATTACAATTAATGCAATAAGTCGTTTCTTCATAATTTACCTCCTACAGCTTTGTAAAGCGTAAAATAATTTACCAGCCTTTGAGTCTTAGCTTTTATGTATTCGTTTTCAGATGCTAGATAGTTATTTTGTTCCTGTAAAAGATTTGGGGATGATATTACGCCCCTTGAAAATTTCTTAGTATTATTGTTAAAGTTAACGGCTTCATAATTAAGTTTTGATTTTGTACTTATTTCAATATCCTTGTCATATTTATTTATGCAGAGTGCAGTGTTCACTTCTTTTACTGCTTCTAAATCAGTCTGTCTGTAATATTCAAAAAGCTCTTCATATTTAGCTTTCTGGAATTTTAAATTTGCAATTTTTCTTCCGCCGGTAAAAATATCCTGTGTAGCACCTGCAAGCAGCAGAGCAAGTGAACTATTCCAGGAAAAGAAACTGCCGGGAGCTATTGTATTAAATGCCCAGATACCTGTAATATTGAATGACGGAAGAAATTCTTTTCTTGCGACCCGAACATCAATTTTTGCTTTTTCAAGCTGTTTTTCTGCTGATTGAACATCTGGTCTGGCAAAAATAACATCAGAAGAAACAGTTTGGGGGATCTGTCCATTGTACTCAAAATTTATGAATTCACCTGTGTTCAGTGTCCCTGCATTTTGAGCTGATATTCCGCTTAGAACTGCAAGCTGCATTGCAAGAATTTCACGCTCTTTCCTGTACTGAAACAAATTATTCTCGGAGTCTTCATATTTTTGCTTGAATTTATTTAATTCATTTGTGCTAATTACGCCTCTTGCAAATTTTTTATTGTTGTAATCGAGTATTTGTTTATTGTTTTCAGCGATTTTTTCCTGATTGCTGATAAGCGCATCGTACTCAAGAATGTTTGTATAAACCGTCGCAACATCACACAATAGAGATATATAAACAGCTTTTTCTTCAAACCGGCTTGCCTCAAATGCCTTTTTATAACTTCTTGTTTTATCTCTGTTTTTTAGCAGGAAATCTGCTTCATAATTTACCTGAAACGGTAACACAAAAGCGCTTTTACTTAATTTGAAATAATCGACTTTTGGAGTATTAATCCCAAGATAATCTGCACTGACGCTGAATGACGGAAGCTCTTTCCCCAGCGAATATTTTGCCTGCTGTCTGTATTGCTCAACCTGATATGTTGCCTGTTTAGCATTATGATTGTTCTCTATTGCCTGATTTATATAATAAACAAGACAGTCATCATTAAATCTTGTGAAAAATTCCGGATTAAGTTCATTAACATTAACGGCACCGGCATATCCGGCTGACATCATAAATACTGCTATGAAAATAAATCTTTTAAGCATTTTCAGCCTCCTTTATAAGAGTCTGAACGTATAATTTTACGTTTTCTTTTATAATCTTTATATCTTCCTGCGTAAAATCTTCCTGCCCGAGAAGACTGAGTGAAAATGCCGGCAAAATTTTAGGAGAGTTTATCTGTGAAAGTATGAAAACGGTTTTTAATATAACTTCTCTATCAGTTTCTTTTTTTCCAAGAATACAAGCTAAAAGTTTTCTTAAATATTTAAGAAGTTTAGGTGACGTAATATTATTTTTTTGCTGTTCTCTTAGAAGTATTAATATTAAGTCATTTGTGATATTTGCATAAAAAAAATCTACGCACTTATCCAGAATAAGTTCAAGCAGTTTAATTTTTTCTTCTCTGCTTAAATCTTCCGGTTTTTTATTGAAGTCAATAAAGCTGCTGGCAAAATGCATTTGAGCCTCAAGCAAGTTTTCAATTATTCCGTTATATAGTTCCTGCTTTCCGCCCCAGTAATATGAAATCATACAGATATTGCAGCCGGCGTCCTTACAGATTTCTCTTATACTTACCGCATCATATCCTTTTTGTGCAAATAGTTTTATTGCAGATTTTAAGATTTTTTCTTTTGAATTAATATCGCTCATTCTTTTATAATAAAACAAACGTTTGATTTAGTAAAGTCATTTATAAAATTTCTTTACATAAAGGCCCTCTTTTATATGAGGGCTTATTAATTATATATGTTTTTCAATGTTGGTAATAATAGATGATTTAGGCATTAGGCCTACCATTCGTTCAACAACTTCCCCATTTTTAAATACCAGAAGGGTAGGAAGGCCACTGACCTGATATTCTTTTGCCGCGTCTATATTATCATCAGTATCAATTTTAGCAAAGTTAACCCTGTCATTAAGTTCGGTTTCAACTTCCTCAAGGATAGGGGAGAGTTTTCTGCAAGGACCGCACCAGGTTGCATAAAAATCTACAACTGTTAATTTGTCTGAATTAATTACTTCTATGTTGAAGCTGTCTACAGTTATTTCTTTTACCATATAAATAAACTCCTTATTTAAATTTTATAAACCTATATTACCATATGCAAGATATTTATGCTATTATACAAATAGGGAGAAACAGGGATGCCGAGAAAAAAAGAAATTGAAATAGTTTTAGATACTGAAACAACGGGGTTAGATTATACCAGAGAGCGAATTATTGAGTTTGCTGCTGTTCGTTTGGAAAACGGGAAAATTAAAGACGAGTTTCAGACTTTGATAAATCCCCACCAGCATATAAGGAAATCTAGTCAGGCTGTTCATGGTATTACTCAGGAAATGGTGGAAGATGCTCCGTCAGAAGAAGAAGCTCTTCCAAAAATACTTGAATTTATCGGCGATTATCCGATTGTTGCTCATAATGTAATATTTGATTATTCTTTCTTGAATGAAGCAAAGCTGAGAGTATTCGGAGAAAAACTTGAAAACCCGAGAATTGATTCGCAGGCAATGTTTAAAGAAATTGCACCTGATTTGGAATCGCACGGGCTGGAAGCCTTAACTAAAAGGTTTAATGTAGATTTGACCAATCATCATAGAGCAATGGCTGATACAATGGGGCTTGCGCTTGCTTATCCAAAATTAAAAAAACTGTATCTGCAAAGACTTGACTGGCAGAAAAAACAGCTTGGGAATGTTGATTATCTTTTTGACAGGTATTTGAGAATACAGCAGAGTATTGCGACAATGCAGGCAGAGTTACAGGATTTGAAATCTGTATTTAAACTGCATTTTGAACTTGGCGGCGAGCCGCTTGTTGCAGAAACCGGCGAGATGATGGTTTATCAGTCAAAACAATCTTTTGGATATGATTTAGCTGATATTAAGGATGTTCTTGAAAATGTAGGGGCACTTGAAAAAGCTGTAAAGGTTAACAACGGCTTTATCGACAGGCTTTGCAACGGTCTTAGCTTATCAGAAGAGTACAAAGAGATTATCCGCGATGCACGTCAGGAACTCTCGGAAACAAGAAATATACAAGTAATAAAACCATGCAAACAATAAACAAAAAAAATATTCCTGAAACCATTACTTTAAAGATAGAAAAACTTTCTAATCTAGGGCTGGGGATTGCTAAGCTTGACGGCTATGTAATTTTTGTAGAAAATGCATGCCCCGGGGATATTGTAAAAGTAAGAGTCGGGAAAAAAAATAAAAACTTTGCAAATGCTAAGATTATCGAAGTCATAGAACCTTCTCCGCACAGGGTAGAGCCGTTTTGTCCTATGCAAAAGGTTTGCGGGGCATGCCAGCTGCAGTTTATTGATTATAATTACCAGCTTGAACTTAAAAAACAAATTGTTGAAGATGCTATGCATTCAATCTATGGTAAGGAAGTTGAGGTCAGAGATGTTATTCCAAGCCCGCAAAACAGGGAATACAGGCATAAAATTCAGTACCCTGTAGCTGAAACAAAAGAGTCAAAACGTATTCTCGCAGGATATTTTAAGACCGGAAGCCATGAAATAGTAAATATAAAATACTGTCCTATTCAGCCTTCGTACTGTGACGAAATTATAGATTACATAAGAGTTATTGCAAAGAAATTTAGTGTTTCAGGTTATGATGAGAAAAAACATGCCGGAGATTTAAAGCATGTTGTAATTAGAGCTTCTAATTATAATAATAGGGCTTTAGTTATACTTGTTATAAACTCTGTTAAGATGCTGGAGAAAATAAAGAAGCTGGCAGAAGCTGTTTATGATAAGTTTGCAAATGTTTCAGGTGTCGGGATTAATTTTAATCCTAAGAAAACCAATCTTATTATGGGAGAAAATACTGAAATAATTGCAGGAGAGGCGTTTATTGAAGAAAAATTGTGCGATAAGATTTTCAAAGTAGGTGCTAATACCTTTTTTCAGGTAAATCCTGCGAGCGCCAATAACATATTTGAATATGTAAAGAATTACATTTCTGAAAATTTTGAGAATCCTTTGGTACTGGATGCATATGCAGGTATTACCGCATTTGGAATTTGCCTTTCAGATATTGCTGCAAAAGTTGTAAGTGTTGAAGAGGTTAAAGCTTCAGTAGATTTAGCATCAAAAATTATAAAAGAAAACGGAATAAAAAATGTTGAGCTTCATAACATGGACGCCGGAAAGTTTTTTGAAAAAGAGCTTAACACAAAGGGCAGGAGTTTTGATGTAACTGTGCTTGATCCTCCCAGAAAAGGATGTTCTGAAGAAAGTCTTGATTATGCATTGAAACTTACTAAAGGAAAGATTATTTATGTATCCTGCAACCCTGCTACTCTTGCAAGGGATTTAAAATATTTGACCGAACATGGTGCTAAAGTCGAATTTATTCAGCCTTTTGATATGTTTCCGCATACATATCATGTTGAAGATGTTGCTGTAATAAGTGTATAAACTCTTCTTTTGTGATATCTAAAATCTCGTTCATACAAGTTATGCCTTTAACTTCTTCATTAAAAAGTTTTTCCAGAAGTTCTTTGTCATATCCGAACAAAATAGAACCATGTTGGAGAACGTACCCCTGTTTCCTGCATTGAGCGGAACCGATTAGTTTTTTACCTTTATAACACACATCAGCACCGGTAGATATAAGCATGCAGTAATCAAATTTCATTCCGCCTTTATATCCGCCGCCAAACTCTAATTCAATACCCAGAGTTTTAAAAAAGTCAATTAATATTCCAGAAATTTCTTTATAAGATTCAACTACACTCTGTCCTTCTTTAATCGGAGCTACATAGCTGTATGTGACTTCGTTATCATGCAGGAGCGCCCTTCCTCCTGTTAATCTTCTTACGGAATCAATTTCGCCTGTTAAAAAAGTATCTTTTTGATTTCTGCCCAGCGAGATACATTTTGGCGACCAGCCGTAAAGCCTAAATACCGGCTCTTTTGACTTTTGTTCAATGGCTCTGTCTAAAATTTCTGAGTCAATGCGCATATTATCAGCACCTGAATTTATGCTGTAACCGTAATAAATCATTTTCTTTCCCGTGCTTTCTTAAGCAGAGCATCGTCATTTGTACGTTCAGCAAGCGGCATAGGGATAAATAAGTCTTTGTAGCGTCTTATTGCGTACTGGTCGGTCATGCCTGAAATGTAGTCTGTTACAATTTGTGGAATTTCTTCTTCCGTATAGAATGGTTCCATCATTTTGGCATAATGCTCAAATAATGATTTTATAATATTTTTTGCTTTCTTTTCTTCTGCTTTTGCAATCGGGTCAAGGTAAACATTGTCAAACATCCAGGTTCTGAGTTTTGTAACGTAAAACCATCCTTCTTCTGACATTGTAACCTTTGGTTTATCCATCGAGCTTGTTATTACATCTGTAATCATTTTCCCAAGTCTTGCTGATTGATTGGAGGAAAAATACTTTACACAGTCAGCAGGCAAATCTGCCTCGGAAATTATTCCTGCACGAATTGAATCTTCAATATCATGGTTGATGTATGCAATTTTATCAGCATATTGTACAATCTGTGCTTCCGGAGTTTTAGGCTTATAGCCCCAGGTGTGGGTTAAGATACCGTCAACAGTTTCTTTGCACAAATTCATATCTTCAAGGACTTCTACAACTCTAACGCTTTGCAGGTTGTGATGAAAACCGTTAGGCAAAAGTTCATCCAGTGTTCCTTCTCCACAGTGTCCAAAGGCAGTATGCCCTAAATCGTGCCCCAGCGCAATCGCTTCTACCAAATCTTCGTTTAACCTTAAGGCGCGTGCCATGGTTCTTCCTATTTGTGCAACTTCCAGAGTATGTGTAAGTCTTGTTCTGAAATGGTCATTATATGGTGATAGAAAGACCTGTGTTTTATGCTTTAAGCGTCTGAATGATTTTGAATGCAGTATTTTATCTCTGTCCCTTTGAAATTCTGTACGAATCTCAAATTGTTCATTTCTGGGGCGTTTTCTGCCCTTAGAATTTCTGCAGGTTGTTGCGTACGGACTTAACTGTTCAAGTTCGCGTTCTTCAAGCTGCTCTTTAATTGTTTTGCATTCAGTATTCATAGCTCTATTATAACTAAAATAAACACGTTTGGCTACAGTAATACATTGTCTTTTTCTATTAATTATTGTATCATTACAATAAGGGAGAGAATTGATGGAAACTTTTTTTAATGCAGAGTATATAATACGTTTATTTCTAGCTCTGGCACTTGGTTTTTCACTGGGATTAGAGAGAGAATTAACTAATAAGTATGCAGGCTTACGAACTCATATTCTGGTATGTCTGGGTGCCTGCATTTTTACCTTGCTTTCAATATATGCATTTCCGACATTTGCAACCGGCGATAACGTTGACATTGCTCAAGCAACCGGCATAAGAGATACATCAAGGGTTGCAGCCCAGATTGTTACCGGGATTGGTTTTATTGGTGCAGGTACGGTGTTGAGAAACGGGCCTATGGTTTTTGGGCTTACTACTGCTGCAACACTATGGATTGCAGCAAGCATAGGTATGGCTTGCGGTGCCGGAATGTACGATGTGGCTATTATTGCAACAGTGTTAAGTGTTGCTGTATTAACACTAATAAGAATTTTGGAAAGACAATTACTCCCGTCTAGCGGTAAGCAGGTAAGACGCTGTAAAATTGTTATATATCTTAATGGAAATGATGTTGAAAAAATTTATAACTTTTTAAATTCATATGTTGATAATATGACGGATTTTTCTTCTAAAAAATTACTTGAAAATCCGGAAAAATCGAAAGTGTCTTCTATATTTGACTTGAATAACAAAAGAATGATGAAGGAAATATACGGTAAACTACGCAATATTGCAGAGCTTGATTCAATAACGCTTCAGGAATTAAATGATTAAGGAAAAGAAAAAGAAAGATAGATTTGGGGCACAGAAAACAAAAAGGCAAATTCTACTTGAATATGGCCGTACAGTGCTGATTTCTTTTTTACTTGCTCTTGTATTTACTATTCTGCTTTCAATTCATGCAAGAAGCGAAATGATAAAAAATTTGTATGAAAATTCAAATGAACAACGCAGAATGAATGAACAGATTGCAAGACAGCTTATAATGCAGTCGGACTTAACAAAGGATTTGAAGAAGAAGAGCTATGCTGTGTGCATGCAGGTCGGAAATATATATGAGCTTGCGCATGAATATAAAAATGCACAGTTTGCATACGAGATTGCTCTAGAAAAATCTGGTTACGGCAGTTATTCTTCTTATTATAAACTCACTAAAGTTTTGATAGCGCAGGAAAAATTCGATGAGGCGCAGAATGTTATAAAATCTGTAAAAGATATAAGCGATAAAAATCTTATCAAGTATAAATCACGTGCTTATATAGAAATGGGTGATAAATACTATTCTATTGGCAAATTTTTGAGTGCAGCGAAGAGCTATGAAAAAGCTAAATTTTATTATGATAAATTTACAAGAAAAGACCCTGTAGTAGAAAGTTCTATAAAGAATAGAATTGTAAATGCATACATTGAAACCGCTGATATAATGGTGAAAAGCGGTTTAAATTCTGATGCTGTAAGGTTCCTTACAAAGGCTGAAAAATACTTGCCTGACAATTTCAATATTAAATATAAACTTGCTATCATATATTCTGATTTAGATCCTGTTAAATCAGTAGAGTATTTTGAGCCTCTTTTAAAAGAAAAACCTCAGCAAATAGATTACGGCGTATATTCAAAAGCTTTAATGAAATCTGCTAATATTATGGACTTGGAAGGCAAGCCTACAAGAGCTAAGTATTACAGATATAAAATACATTCGATTGATATTTTTGTCAATCAGAAAGTTGTTTATAAAAATGATATAGAAGTGCTGCTGGATAAGTTTATAGTCCGCAAGCCCTGGTTTACATACAGACTAAAAGCAGCTTATCGATTTAAGAATGTATCACATACTAATATTAGAAATATGTCTGCTGATTTTGTTCTGAGGCGTGAGGATAAAGTGCTTGAAACCATATCTGTTAAGTGTGTAGGCAAATCGGCACCGCTGTATTCTAATGGTGGTGTTACTGAAGAAATTAAAATAGTTTTTGATAAAAATATTTTTACTAAAAATGAACTTAGCCAGTACTTAATTGATATCTATCTTTATAAAGATGAGAAATACAAAACGCTTGTGAGTACAATGAAAGTTCCGCTCAAAACTATCAATAATACAAAGTAAATTTAGTAGGCAAGTGTAGGGGCTGATTCCAGCAGAATTTTTGTATACTCCTGCTCTGGAAAATTAAATATTTTATCAGTAGTATTTTCTTCAATAAGCCGGCCAAAGTACATAATTCCTACACGGTCTGCAAGATATCTGATAACATTCAAGTCATGGGATATGAAAAGAATTGTTAAATCCTTTTGTTTTTTCAAATCTTTAAGCAAGTTAATTATTTGTGCCTGAATACTTGCATCAAGGGCACTTACAGGTTCATCTGCTATAATAAGCTTAGGGTTTAATATCAAAGCTCTGGCAATAGCAATTCTTTGTCTTTGCCCTCCGGAAAATTCATGCGGATAAAGTTCCAGACTTGTTTGCTGCAGTCCGACATCATTAAGAACCTCTTTTACTAAAGCATTTTTTCTGCTCTTAGAATAGTTTGTATTAATATCCAGCGGCTCTCTTAGTATATCGCCAATTTTCATTTTAGGGTTCAGGCTTGAGTATGGATTCTGAAAAACCATTTGTACTAACTTTGGATATTCTTTTTTTTCAGAATTATCATGTTCAAGAATATTTTTATCTTCAAATAATATTTCACCTGATTTTGGCCGTACAAGCTTAGTTATTGCTTTTGCAAGGGTTGATTTTCCGCATCCGGATTCTCCTGCTAATGCATAAATTTCTCCCTCTTTTATTGAAAGAGAAACGTCATTTACTGCGACAACAAGGTCATCTTTTTGTTTTTTTAAGCTGTTGTATTCAACAATTAAATTTTTAATTTCTAGTAAATTATCCACGTATATATTTTACCACGGTTCTTTTTATGATAAAATCGTCGAAGAGGATAAGGAGTTTTCAATGTTTGATGTTTTTGTAAAAAAGTTTGTGACAGTTAAGAATATTATATTTTTCATTATTGCAATCCTTTTCATAATTTTTATAACTAAGATTAAAGATATTGCAATTCTATTCTTTGCTTCATATGTAATTGCTTGTTCATTAAATCCTCTTGTAGATAAAATGACAAAGAAAATGAGCCGTTCACTGGCTTCTACGCTAGTTTTATGCGGAGTCTTATTAATATCTGCTCTTTTTATTCTGCCATTATTTGTAGTTGCCGGACAACAGATAAAATCTTTTCTGGTTATGCTGCCGGAACATGTAACAGCTGTAAAAAGCTTTTTAATGAATACTCCGCTGGTAAGTCAATCTACTATAGCACAGCTTGATATCGGGGAGCTTTTGTCGACAGCTTCCGGCTTTACTACCAAGTTTGTAAATGATTCTATCAACTTAAGTATGGAATTTGCTTCTGCAATTGTTTATTTTCTTGCTGCTTGTATTATTGTTTACTATTTTCTAGTAGATAAAGAAACTGTAAAAAAGACCTATAGCAGCTTATTTCCGCGCCCGATGAAGGCTAAAGCAGAAGAAATCCTTGATACTATATCAGTTAAGATTGGCGGGTATATGCTTGCGTTAATTGTTACAATCGGCTGTGTAGGACTAATAATGACAGCAGGTTTAATGTTATTAGGTGTAGATTATGCGCTTCTGCTCGGGGTGCTTAATGCTGTGCTGGATATAATTCCTGTTGTTGGTCCGGGACTTGCCTTAGTTATTACACTGCTGGTTGCATATAAAATGGGGCCGCTAACGCTTGTTCTTATTATATTATTATTCATTATTGCCCAATGGGCTGAAAATAATCTTGTAAGACCATATATCTTTGGTAAATTTTTGGATTTACATCCTCTTATAATATACTTTTTCTTATTTGTAACAGCGCAGTATCTGGGGGTTATCGGAGTTATTTTTGCTCCGGCCATTGCTGCAACTGTATGCGTGTTGATTGAGGAACTTTATATAAAGAATGTGAATTAATGGAGAGATATTTATATAAATCTAGTAGCGGCAACTATAATTTTTTAATGGCTTATCCGGCAATAGAAGAGTTTGCGCTGGCATCACTCGGATATCTATGGCTGTATAAAATTGCTGATACTCATGAAGGTATTAACGCTATAAGATGTTCTACTGACAATGTAGTTATTTCTAAAAAGATTGATAGTATAGCATTTTCAATGTCATTTGATTTTGATTATGCTGGTGTTTTTGAAATTTTGGAAAAATTAAATATTCCATTATATTCTGCAGAAAGAAATGAAAATCATCCTTTAATATTTGCAGGAGGGCCTGTAATTACTACTAATCCTTGTCCTTATGAGGCCTTTTTTGATTTTCTGATGATTGGTGATGGAGAAGAAAGTTTTAAACAGGTTCTTGATATTTTAAAGAGTAATTCTAGATGTGAGGCATTAAAACTTTTTGAGAATGTTGATGGTGTGTATATTCCGGGAAAAAATAAAACGGTCAAAAAGGCTGTAGTTCCGCTTCATGAAGTTATTTACACGCCTATTCTGAGTGATAAAGGATATTTCAAAGATACTTTTATTATAGAAGTTGAAAGAGGGTGTATGAATCGCTGTGCCTTTTGTACTGCTTCATATATAAACCTTCCTTTCAGGAGCTATGAATATGACAAAATTATAGCTGCAATAGATTTAGGTCTTCAATATACAAATAAAATTGCACTTCTCGGAGCGCAAATAAGTGCACACCCGGATTTTGATGCGATAATGAAATACATTGAAGATAAAATTGATAACGGAGTGAATATAGAGCTTGGAATTTCGTCTTTGAGGACAGATGCAGTTTCGCCGCAAATGGTGCAAACCCTTGTTAAAGGCGGACAAAAACACTCAACAATTGCTATAGAAGCAGCTAGTGAAAGATTGAGAAAGTATATTAATAAGAATCTGAAAGAAGAGCAAATTTTGAATGCAGTTAGAATCTCACGCGAGAATGGGCTCAAAGGACTCAAAATATATTCTATGATTGGAATTCCTACTGAAACGCAAGATGACATAAATGAATTTTTAAAACTCGGCAAAAAAATCAAAGATGAAAATAAAGGTTTCAATATAGAATTTTCATTTTCTTCTTTTGTACCCAAACCTCATACACCTTTTCAATGGGCGAAAAGAGAGGATACTAAATCTCTTGAGAAAAAACAAAAATATCTTGAAAAAGAGTTTTCAAAACTCGGTATTTCTGCTAAGTTTTCGAGTATAAAATGGGATTACTGGCAATCTGTATTATCCAGAGGCGGAAAAGAGCTTGCTCCATTTCTTGTTGAAGTATACAGGCGTGGTGCAAAAATAGGAGCATATAAATCTGCATTAAAAGAGTTAGATATAAAAGTAAACGAAAGTTTTAATTTAGATCAATCTCTTCCTTGGGATATTATTGAGATGGAACCTCGTAAAACACTTCTTATTAATGAGTTAAAAAGGCTGGAAAAACGTCAATAATAACATAATCAAAAAAAACTTCTCGGGGGACGAGAAGCTAGGAAAATTAGTTAGGAAGGGATTTAGGGATTAAATCTGATTTATGTCATTTACATCTTACATATATATAAAGGATATAAATTAACTCTAATTTCACAACTTATAAAAATCGTTACAAAACTTAATATAGAAAAATTGTTTTGCGAATTAATGTAAACTTTTGTATATCATACATTGTAGT
>ERZ824600.85-NODE-85-length-134760-cov-13.685528_pt1 | contig 134760 bp, 129 predicted proteins | sample MGYA00519933_ERZ824600 | MGnify/ENA primary metagenome ERZ824600 (study PRJEB31778, sample SAMEA3449178) | human gut metagenome | biome: human gut; feature: human-associated habitat; material: faeces | place: United Kingdom | collected 2010/2012 ...
TTATATCAAATGGTTGCGGGAGCTGGATTTGAACCAACGACCTTCGGGTTATGAGGATAGGCTCGAATTGCCCAACCCAAAATAAACTTTCACGACTTACCACGACTTGGCACAAATTTTTATGAAAATTTGTCTTGTTTCACCAAGTTGATTATAATTTGTTAAATTCATGTGTAGTGGAATGTGTTGTTATGTTTTATCTATCACTTCGTTTTTATTTTCATTTTGAGGATATAAAGAATTGTATATATTTATCAGTTTCTCGTTAAATATTGTTTTTCGTTCTTCTAATTTCTCTTTATAAATACTAATATCTTGTCCTGCGCTTTGAACTAATTGAATTAATCCTAAGCATAACTCATATTCTGCCATTTCTTGATTATCTTCTGATAAATTACTTATAATTTCGTTTACTATTGCTAATTTGGCATTTATAAATGATTCATTAGTTACTTGAATAATATTAGAATAGTCTGTAACTTGATGGGTGGAATTTAATTCTGATTTAATATGATTAAATATTGGAATTAATATATTTGTATTAAATTCATCTTCAGATAATAAATTTTTCATATCTCCAAGTTGTAAGATTCTGCTTTGGGGTTCTTCCTTATAAAAATCAATTAATTTATTCTTAATACTCAACCGTTGTTTTTTAGTCACTTCATATCCATTATCGTTAAGAAGTTTAAATACATCTAGTATAAGTTTCATATCGTTATTATCAATATATTTTTGAATTATATCATTTTTAAATTTTGTTTTATCTAAAGTTATTTCTTTTTCTTTAATACAGTTCAATAACTGTTCTAAATTTTTAATATCGCCATCTTTTCTTAATAGAGTCATATAATTTTCAGAAATTTCTTTTGCAAAAGTATCATAAATACAATTGGAAATATCTACATCAGATAATAGAACTTTTTGTGAAAGTTCATTTTTGAATAATTCTTCTATATATGAAAAACTTTTTGTTTTTAATCTCTCTACAAATAAATCTTTGTTATTTGTTGTGTATTGATTTAAAACGCTACTAAATTTATTGTCTTCATCAACAAACCAAAACATTTCTATCAATAAATCATAAGCATATTGTTTTCTTGTTGTATCAGTAGTTGTCCTTAATTTTTCTAATATGGAATATAATTGTGTCATTATATTTGGATAAATCTCTTTTGAAAAATCTTTTTTATATAACAACTTTAAACAAAGCTTAATATAAGCTATTGTGTTTGTTATATCAGAAGTTCCATATTGCAACCGAGAATTTAAATAAGTTACTAGTTCGTTTGTTTTATTAGCTAATAAACTTCTGTTTGATACAGATAATTGATTTGCACTAAAACTTCTCAAACAAATTTCTGAATTCTGTGGAATTCCACTAGTTGAAATAGAGTTAATAATTAATTCAATAAAACTTGAATGAACAAAATCTTGTTTATTATTTTTAAAAGCTAACTGTATATAGTTTTGAATACTATTAGATATTTCAGTTGTACTTGTTATATCAGAAAAAATAGATTTTATATCTTGACTTTTAAATAAATTTGTATCGTCTTTAATAATTAATTCAAATATTTCTTTCTGATAAATTTCATATGCTTCTTGATTTTCTGCTAAATAATCTATGATACGAGATTTAATAATATTTTTTTCACTATTGTACATATTATTGATGCTTATATAAAACTTTTTAAGATTTTCTTTATTTTTTAAAATAAAACTTGCAAAGTTTTTAACATCATTAATATGACTTACAATTTTACCAATAGTTCGAATAAAATCTATTTTCAAGCCATTATCTATATTTTCTGATTTTACAAGTGTTACAAAAGAAGAATTGGCAGCCTGTAATATGTATAACTCATCTTCACTCATAATTATATTATCAAGCTCTGTGTTTATGCGTTTATAAATATTTTCGTTAAATTCCTCGATAAGCTCTCCATTTTTTAATTTTTCATTAATAAATTGCTCATTAGTAGTTTCTTTTAAATAAATAAAAGGCAGCAATGATGGCAAGGGTTGTGGTATTAATGGATTTATTTTATTAATAAAGTCGTTAAAAGAAGTATCTTTGATTTCTGAGTTTTGTACTAACTGTGGAACATGAATTAATTCATGTTCAATAGAGTTCCACTTTTGCTTTATAACTAACATTATTGCAAAAAATGGTATATTTTTTAATAAAAACTGTTTGTTTGAATCAATATTTTTTGCTAGTAAATAATATGTACTAAAGTCATTTATAAATTTTTTAATCTGTCTAGGTGTAGAACCTTTATATCCATAATATAATATTTGCCTTATTTCTCTTATATTATCTTTTAGTTCTTCAAATATTGTTATCTGTTTTAATTGTTCTTCAATAAATTTATCTCTATCAATTTCTTCTAAGATTGGTATTCTGATATAAGTGTCAAAAAGTTTATCAAAAAATTCAACTCCTAATGTATTAGCAAAAGTATTTCTTTGTCCTAATTCATTTGTATTTCGGATAATTGAATAATTATTTGTAATATATTGTTTTACAGCATTGTCATCACAAGGTACAATGTAAAAACAATTTTTTATATCCATGAACGTTTTAATTGTTGAAAGTGTTTCATACGCATATTTAGGTTCACATCTATCTAAGTTGTCAAAAACAATAACTAGCTTTTTCCCATTTTCACTTATTGTGTTAGTTATATTTGAGAAAATTCTCTCAAATTGTTCAGGAGAAAAATTAGGTAAAGTTTTATAATTTTGAACTTCTAAACCACAGTAGATTAATTCTCCAAGTTTTTTAAGAGGATAAAAAAGGACTCCAACTGCTCCAATTATAATTCCTATTAAACTTGAATTAGCTGTAAATAAACCATTTAATATTTTCCCCAACTGCCCTAAACTATATATTAAGTCGTTTGGTATAAAAATAGAACATAAAAATATCAATACAATTACACCGAATACACTTATTGTAAAAGGCTTATTACACTTAAACCAGTGTATTATTTTTTTATCTATTTCTTGAAAGGTTACTGGAATTTCTTTTTGCAATTGTTCTTCATAATATAATATACTTTCTAATTCTCTATTGTTTTCGGTATAACCATTAGGAAAAATATCTTTAGCTTTTTCTTTTAGTTGTTTATTAATATCAAATAATATACTTCTTAAGAGAGGGGTGCCTATAAACTTCCATACATCAATATTTAAAAATAAATATTTTTCTCTCGGTAAATTTTCTTCAATCTTATTTATAATAAAACTTTTACCGCTTCCCCAGTTTCCAAATAGTCCCATATTAAAAGAGCATTCTTTTAAATCCGAATTTTCAATAATTTCACAAATGGTTTCTGCAATTTTCGAATGAATTTTAAAACTATCTTGTCCACTAGTTTTGTTCGAATCTTTTAAATGTATTGACATACCCCCTCCTATTTTATTCATCATATCGCAAAAGAATAATTATTATAAGTTATGTTAAGTATATTGAAGAAAGTATAGACAAATGGCTACCTTTTTAAATATATATCTCCTCCATTTTTTCCAACTCCTGCTCTGCAAAGTCAGGGATTACATGCCCGTAGATGTCCATTGTAATTTGAATACTTGCGTGCCCGAGCAGTCTTGATACAACTATTGGCTTCATACCGCTTTCTAATGCTCTTGTTGCAAAAGTGTGTCGCATTGCGTGTACATTTCTGTGAGGAATTTCTAATTTCCTTTGTATCCTGCTGAATGCATCTAAAAAAGTTCCTGTATCTGTAAAATATCCGTCTTGACGGGGAAAGACAAGGTTAAGTTTGCGGTAATAATCCTGCCCTAATTTTTTCTTGAAAAAATCTTGTTGTAATTTATACTCTGACAAATCATTTATCAAGCGTGGTAAGACTTTGATTACACGATTTGAGGTTTCAGTTTTTGTGTTATAAACAAATCCTAAGATTGTCTTACTTTCTGCATATTTGCTGAAATTTTTATTTCTTTGTACCTGTTTGTTTATTCTAACAGTATTTTTATCAAAATTTATACAATCCCAAGTTAAACCTAGCAACTCGCCTGCTCTCAGCCCTGTATAAAAATCAAATTTTATTGCCATACCATAATAATGGTTTTGACATTCTGCTATTATTTTTTCCTGTTCTTCCCTTGTAAATACTTCAATTTCTTTTTTACTCTCTCGTCTTAATTTTACTGTTGATAAGGGATTTCGCAGAAGTTCCCCTCTTTTTAGTGCAAAATTTATACAACTGCTTATCACTAAATGGATGTTTTCAACAGTTTTGCTTGATAATCCGCCACGACCTGTTAATCTGCCATTGCGATACAGGTAATTATAGAACTCTTGTAAATCATCACCATTCAAGTTCGCCAAACTAATATCTCCAATATTGGGCTTTATGTGTCTGCGTATAATCATTTCATAACTTTGGCTGGTGGATTCTCTTAATCCGTATATTGCATTTTTATAAAACCACTTATCAAAATATTCTCCGACTTTAACGCTTTTTGAACTGACATCTATGCCTGCATGATGCTTTTCCATTAACTCTTTTAATAACTGTCTTGCTTCTTTTTCTGTGTTACCTCTGCAGGATTTAAAAATCCTGTTGCCCTTGGAATCATAACCGATTTGAAATTTAGCAATCCATTTTCCGCTTCTTTTTTCTTTAAAAACACTGCCCTCGCCGTTACTTCTTCTTTTTGCCATTATGCGACTTCCTTCCTTTTTTCTTCATTGACAAAGTTATAAAATGTATTAGGCTTTAAATTTAACAATTCACAAGCCTTTTTACCTGTAATTTTTCGTGTAAGCCAATCACTATAAACTTCTTGCCAATTATCTGGCTTTTTGATTTTCTTTCTGCCCTTGTATTTACCCTCTTTTTTAGCCTGTGCAATACCGTCTTTTTGCCTTTCTAATAAATTATCCCGTTCAAATTCATAAATAGCCCCAAGCATTGTAACCATTAATTTGCCACTTGGCGTGCTTGTGTCTAATTGTTCTTTAATGCTTACAAGCTTTACATTTTTATTTTTGAGTTTATCAATAATTCTCAATAAATCTTGTGTACTCCTTGCAAGTCTTGAAAAATCTTTTATAAAAACAATGTCGCCTTCTCTAACATAATCAAGCATTTCAAGAAGTTTTGGACGGTTAGCGTTTTTACCGCTGACTTTTTCTTCAAAAAATTTGTCAATGTTGTGTTGTTTTAAAATTTCTTTTTGGCTTTCTGTATTTTGCTCTTGTGTGCTTACTCTTATGTAAGCAATCCTTTTTCCTTGTGTGGTCATTGTTTTAGCCTCCTTTTGTATTACATTTGCATTATTGGATATTGATGTTTTAAAGTAAAGACTTCCCCAAACATCTTTTTAAAAATTAAAAAATCAACCCTAAACAAACACATTTCAAATGGTTGAGAGATGTTGGTTTAGGCTATAATCTATTTAAAGACATTTCTTAATCAAGTTTCGTCAAGTTGATGATTTTTATACACGCATTCTCTGAACATATTTTGAAAGTTTGTAATTTTATATAATTTGCTACATCTCAAATACAGAACTTTTCATAAACAACCTTGTAGTGGCTTCTAGTCTAGCAATATTATTGAGATTAACTTGTTTCTGAAATTTATTAAAGACCTTAAAATGTTTCTAATAAAACACTTCTTCAGCCTTGATATGACTGAATTTGAACAGTGCTGAGTATAAACTTTGCCAAAATAAAAATTTTTAATATTTTTATTATCAATTAATAACAATATTAACTTGTTATTGTTCTTGCTTATACTCAATTACTGCTACTTATTGTTAATTACACATGTATTTTTACACTTCTTGAAAATGCCCAACTATAAACTACCTGCAACTATCTTTTCTGCATAAATTGTGAAAATAAAAGCCCTCTTTTTGTTTAGTTGAAAGCCGATTTATCTTTTTAAAATTTAACGATATTGTGTTAGTAAAATCATCAACAAATCTTAAAGAGTGAGCCTGTCTTACAACATATTGAAAGAAATACAAAGGTTTGTTATTCGTTATATCAAAAGCCCTTGAACTTGCTGCACCAAATTTTTTAGTTATACTAGAAACAATTTTATCAGATATTACTTTTTCTTTCTCTGTATAAGCAATTATTATATGTAAATGCGGAAGTACTGCTCCAGGATTTGCAAAAGGTTTGAATTTAGAAACAAGCTGTCTTTTTGGTCTGCCTTTTTTGCCATTATGGAATAATACATATTCCCCAAATTTTAAACTTAATTCACTTACCGCAAATACACAAGTAAATGGTATTTGGGTCTTTTTAGCAAACCTATCCATTGTCATTTTTAACCGATTTGCTTCCTTTTGAGCCTCGTGTAGATTTTTAAATTTAATTGAATGTTCCACATTTATAAACCTAATATCCATAATGAAAGTTCCCTCCTTTGTCTGTCTGTAAGTTTTATTCTTTTGTTTTTAATTACCCAACATTTATAATCTTTATAGGTTAAGTATTTTCTACCCAAATTATCTTCTTTAAGTAGTGAATTAAAAGTTTTATCTTTATCAAGCCATTCTTTAACTTTTACAATAGAGTAAATGCAGATTAGCCTTGAAAGTGCATAAATAACCTGATGATAACCGATTAAACTTTCATTTGTTACCTCTACAGAATAAACCCAAGCAATTTCATATTCTGTGTTTGAAATGCCAAATAATCCCAATGGGCAATCGTATGAGTTAAGCTTCCCTCTTTCAATAGTATCGGGATTGTAGTTTTTGTGTGTTCTGTGATAATAACTTTGCATAATTACACAACCTTTCCGACATTTTTCATAACCCATTCATTAAAATCATTAGCAAGTATATATTTCTTACCGCCGATTTGAATTACCGGAAAGCCGTCAAGTTTGCATAATCTATAAACCGTATTTATGCCAATTCTGAATGTTTTTGAAAATTCCTTAACTGTAAACATATTGGCATAAATCCTACCCTTGCAGTTTTGTCTGATGTCTTCCATAGTATCAAGCATTCTAAAACGATTGGGCGGAAGTCTATTTTCCATAATTACATCTCCTCTCTTCTATGCCCGAGTAATAACAACTAAAACTCTGACAGAAAGGAGTAGAGTAATCCTAAATATTTAAACTAAATATTAGCGGGCATAAATTTCTATTACTAAACACCTATCTGTAGAGTGACTTCTGTTTTATTACCTAGCATGAAGTCTACGGCTGGGTGGTATTTAAGTAAGGGAAATACCCAAAATCTAATATTCAGTTGTCAATTTTCGATTTGTGTTCACATCTTAACAGGTCTTGTAAAATTTTTCAAGGGGAGTTAAACCCGAAGGTGCGTGTGAAAATAAATTGAAAAAATCCACTAGATGAAAGATTTAGGGAGTTTTTGAATTGTTACAAAACTTAATCATATGCACAAAATTTTTCTGTTTCACCCTAAAAATGCCTTATTTTATCCACTTAAAATCTGGAAGTGATTACTGCTCAAATTTATATACAACAAATACCTCAATATAATCATCAGCGATTTTTGCTGTTCAAATAAGGTTTAAAATATTTTGTATAACAATAAATGTAATTCCTTGTTACTGTTTCTTATATTCCTATACACAGGAATTTTGCAATAACATTTTTTCTATTTTTTATTTTTCTTCACACGCAGGTTAATTTTTATTTAAATTGCTTACGCCATTTATCCAACATTTCTTGCCGTTTTAATCTTTCTGTTCGTTCTTCTTCAGTTTCGTCTTCATACTTGAAATAATTTATAGTTGCTATTGCCAGCACAAATAAGACTATAAACATTATTACTGCAAAAATTATGTTTGAAATATGTTGAAATATCCACGCAAACAAAATGGCTGTTGGTTCTAACAACTTAATAATTTCTGCTAATATCAATCCGATAAGTATTACATATACTATTTGCAATTAAATAATTCCTTTTATTTTTATTTATGTACAACGAGAAATGATTACAAGCTCTTTTTTATTCTTGGCTTTTCTTCAACCTCTCCTGTAAAAATATAATCCTTGCCGACATATTTATACTTGCCTCGCCCTAAACGCAAAAAATAATGAGGTTGTTTATCATAATTGATACCTTTATTTTTCCTGTTATAACAGTAATCAGAAGGTATATAGCTTTCAGCAGACCTATTATATTGCTTGCTTAATTCTGTTTTAAACCATTTTGTAGAAAATTCATAATTTATTGGCATTGATTTTACAAACTCATCTATCTCATTTAGTATGGGCATTTATCCTCCTTATTGCAAAAATCTTTAATTACGCATTGCCCGCATTTAGGATTAGCAGAGCAAATATCACAAAAATCTTCTGAACAATAATGCCATAACAAAAAATCTATTTTTGCTACAGAGATACCTGTTTCTATACTTATTCTTTCTAAAATTTTTATGGCATCATTTTCCTCATAACAGCTTTTTTCTAATAATCCAAGCCGTTTTAGAATTCTTATAATATGTACGTCCGGCTTTGCAGTATCAGTCCCCACATTTCGTAAATATTCAAGAACTAAAGCAAATTTCATTTGTTTTAGTTTGTATGGACTTTCTGCACTCGAAAATAAAACAGCAACAGCCGTCGGCTTCAATACTGTAACGAAATAATCAAGTGAACCGTATTCTTTTTCAATCTGTTCAAAAACTTCTATATTATATTTAAGGTTTTGCATTTGAACATTTATAGACCTGTTAGCAAGTCTTCTTGATTTTAAAGCATTAACAAAATAGGTATAATCGGTATTTTTAAGTTTATTTTTGTCAAATTTGAAAAATATATGTTCTATAACTTTTTTATTTTCGTATATGGTACCCCAATTTCTTTGTTTGCTTAGCAAAGAAAATATCATCCCTCTAATATGTTCTTCAATACTAAAATGTTTACCATTTTTTCGAGCTTCAACCGCTTCTAAAATAGATGTATCCAAATTTGAATAACTTTTTAGAAACTCTGCCAGTATTTGTAATATTTTATAACACTTATTAACCATTTATACCTATTCGAAAAGGTAAATTTCTGTAAATTAAGTATGAAATCAAGAAAAATTTACCTATCTCGTTATAAATTCTATCAAATGCGTAAGTTTTAGTCAAATATTTACCTAATTTCCCATTCTGAATATTTCAGATACTTAATAAAATCAAAAGAGAGGTTTAAATGGTTAATATTAAAAATTTATTCGGGCGAAAAATTAAAGAATATCGTAAAAAGAAAAATCTAACACAGGCACAACTTGCTGAAATGGTAAATGTTGATGATAAACATATAAGCTGTATTGAAAGCGGCAAAAATTTTCCCTCACCTGACTTAATTGAACGATTTGCAACATCCTTAGAGGTTGAGCCAAAAGACTTGTTTGAATTTTATCATCTACAAGATACTGAAGATTTGAAATCAGATATTATTACAATGCTTGATAAACTGAATAAAGACGAATTAACACTTGCACATAAATATGTACGGACTTTCTTGTTAAAATAATTTTTCGGTAACTTTATACCTCACCGCCGTAAAACTTTTCATCATTCGCCAGAGAATGCTCTCATCTGAAATTATCAAGGCGGGATTTTTCAAACCGAGAAAAATCTCAGAATGGGAAAACATATTTCCACCACCAAGAAACCTCATCACACATTGAGAGGGGCTGTATGGGGTGGTTTTTGAAAATCTTTACATAAGTTATTCGATTAAACGCAAGCGGTAAGTGATTTTCGACTCATTTAATTCTATTGTGTTGTAAAATGTGTTGTATTTACTAAAAAACTGGCTTTTAGAAAATCTCTAAAAGCCAGTTATATCAATTGGTTGCGGGAGCTGGATTTGAACCAACGACCTTCGGGTTATGAGCCCGACGAGCTACCAGACTGCTCCATCCCGCGACAAATTTTCTTACACTCTATTATTAAATGCTAAAAAACAAAAATCAACCCCTTGGATTACCCAAAAGTTTTGTTAACAAATGTAACAATATTGTAAAAATTAATCAATTCAGAACCTTCACGTTTTTTATCGGAATAAAAACGCCTCGTGTGAAAGGAGAAAAATATGATACCAACAAATTTATCCCCTGTTGCTAAGCAACTACCAGAATACCTATTTTACAAACTTCCTAACAATAAAGGATATCGAATGTTCACAACAAAGCCGACTGCTATCTCACACACTTTTGATTTAAATATTGGGAAAAAAACATTAACAGATGCTATAAATATAAAGTTTGACCGTGACTATAAAGGAACTCAACTAATAAAAAAATTATTTAATTTACAAGAAATTCACTGTCGCAGCAATCCTGATGTTCTTACTGTCAATCTAGAAAAGAAAAATGTAAAAAATCAAAATGAAGCTAACGCAATAGTAAGATTTATCAAAAGTTTAAGTAATAAAAAGAATAAACCTGTTGTTGTAAAAGATTTAGCCTATGATCCATATACCTTACCAGGGTTCATTGATAATGGGTTTATGGATATACATACATGTAAAACTGTCCGTAGAAGCAAAATCCATCAAGCCGGCGATGAACTGAAAAGCTCGATTGATTCTAGGGATTTGTTTGGAATATTAGACAATATTAATAATTACATAGATGTGTTACTTCGAAGAGAGCCTGCAACCAAAGCTAAATCTAATAAAACACTAAAAAAAGCTTTAAAGAAAGCAAATAATAATGATTATAAATTAAGAATGCTGCATGATAAATTGTCTAATTTAGTATATATACCATAGAAATAATAAAAAAGGCAGAGATATATTATTGCGGCTTTTTTAACATGTAATTTGTAAAGTTATGTAACAATATTTAATAGTTTATGAAATTTTACATAACTTTTATACTTTATATATATACAAAACGAATTCATAATATAAACCTTTCATACAACCTACACACTAACCTTCTACACATGAGGAATTAATTAAAAAAGATTCCAAAACCTTTCTTTTGAAGAAAGGTTTTTTTTTAGTCTATTGAGTGAACAGCATATTTGTGGTAATATACTATGTGAAAGAGGAGCTTAGTTAGATGGGCTACAAAATATTATCAAAGAGAGAATTATGTCCTAATCAGTATGAAATAACTATTGATGCGCCTTTTGTCGTACGTAACGCCAAAGCTGGCCAGTTTATTATTTTTAGAGCAGAAGAGAATGGGGAAAGAGTACCGCTAACAATCGCTGATGCTAATAAAGAAACCGGAGAGCTTACACTTGTTTTTATGGCAGTAGGCTACTCAACTAAAAAACTTGCTGCTCTTAATGAAGGCGATGAACTCGTTGATATAGTAGGTCCTCTTGGACAGCCTACACATATTGAAAAGTATGGCACTGTTGTTTGTCTGGCCGGAGGCTATGGCGCTGCACCATGCTATCTTATTGCTAAGGCATTTAAAGATGCCGGTAACAAAGTTTATATGATTATGGGTGCCAGAAATAAAGAATTGATATTCTGGCAGGATAAAATGAAAGATGCATGCTCAGAATTATTTATAACTACAGATGACGGATCTTTAGGTGAAAAAGGATTTGTCACACAAGTTTTAGATAGGCTTATTAAATCTGAAAAGATTGATTATGCCATTGCAGTTGGACCAATGCCAATGATGCGTGCAGTCGCAGATTTAACCAGAGATAAAGGAATTTATACCGAAGCAAGCATGAACCCTATTATGGTTGATGGTACTGGAATGTGTGGTGCATGCCGTGTTACTGTTGGCGGTAAAACTAAGTTTGCCTGTGTTGACGGCCCGGATTTTAATGCTCATGAAATAGATTTTGATGAAGTTATAAACAGAACAAAGATTTATAAAGATCAAGAAAAAAAACGCAGCGAAAACTGCAATTTATTAAAAATGGCGAAGTAATAATATAGGAGATAATTAATGGCACCTCGTGATCAAGAAAAAGCAATACCTTTATGTCCTCTAATGAGCGTTGGCTCACAGGTAGAAATTGTTTGTATGCAAGAAAACTGCGCATGGTATCTGAAAAACTATAAGATATGCTCAGTTTATATGATGGCACATAATTCTATGCTTGATGTTCAAGCCAAACAAGCAAAGGCGAAACAAGCGCAGAGTAACAATGGATAGAAATTAGCAAAGCCGGTATAAATCCGGCTTTTTATATTAGGAGAGAAAATTAATGGAAAATACTGTCGTTATCGGCGCCCAATGGGGTGACGAGGGGAAAGCAAAGATTACAGACTTGCTTGCGGAGAAAGCCGATTTAATTATTAGATATCAAGGCGGATGTAATGCCGGTCATACAGTTGTAGCAGGGGGTAAAACTTATAAATTTCACATGATACCTTCTGGAATATTATATGATAAAACAATCTGTTTTATTGGAGCTGGAACGGTTATACATCCGGAATCTTTTGAAAGAGAGCTTAACGAGCTTAAGGCTGAAGGAGTTAATTTCAAAAACCTTAAAATCTCTCCGCTGGCATCTATCACAATGCCTTATCATATAGAAATTGACGGGTACAGTGAGGCTCACTCAGGCAAAGGAAAAATCGGAACAACAAAGAAGGGAATTGGACCGACATATACAGATAAAGCTGCCAGAATTGGCTTTAAAATTCAGGATTTATACTCTTTTGAAGCACTTAATGAAAAAATAGACATGATTTTGCCCGCCAAAAACAAAATGTTGAAAAATGTTTATGGTTTAGAAGAGTATACAAAAGACTGTATTCTATCACTTTGTGAAAAGTATGCTGAGCTCTTTAAGCCCTACGTTTGTTTTGATTGGCAGGATATGTTAAACCGCTATAAAGACAAGAAAATCCTTTTTGAAGGCGCTCAAGGTGTTATGCTTGATGTTGATTATGGTACTTATCCATTTGTAACAAGTTCAAACCCTATTGGAGGCGGAGCTGCCGTTGGAAGCGGTTACGGACCTGCAATGATAAAGGAAGTCGTAGGTGTATCAAAAGCATATGTAACCAGGGTTGGAGAAGGACCTTTTGTCACAGAATTAACTGATGAAACAGGAAAGATGATTCAGGATATTGGTCACGAATTCGGTGTTACCACAGGCCGCCCTAGAAGATGCGGCTGGTTTGACTCTGTTATTATGAAATATGCTGTTTTAGTCGGCGGCATAACTAAAGTTGCACTTACCAAAATTGATGTATTTGACACTTTTGATGAGATTAAAATCTGCACTGCTTACAAAGACTGTAGAAATGATAAGGTGTATACGACTTATCCTACAGATGTATTTATTCATAAGTATTTAGAACCTATCTATGAAACAGTGCCCGGCTGGAAAACTCCAATCAGCAGCATTAGAAAATATGAAGATTTGCCGGAGAATGCAAAAAAATACATTGAAAAAGTAGAAGATTTAATCGGAGCCCCGATAGGAATTATAAGCGTCGGCCCTGATAGAGAGCAGACAATATTCAGATAAAAAAATAACCGGATAGTAAATCCGGTTATTTTTTATTTTATAATTTTTCAGGGTTTCTCAAAGGAATTAATCTGTCTAAGTCAGAGTTAACACTGAAGTAGAATCTTGCGGTGTTTTCATTATAATCTCTTCCGAGAGGGAAACCTACACCAACCTGTGCTGTAAGCCAGTCTGTAAAGTTCACATATGTACCAAAACCTACAGAATGCAAGAACTGCTGCGGATAATTATAAATACCGCCGTTTTCACCTAACCAGCCCCAATCATAGAATACTGCAAGTTTCAATCTTTCATCTACCTTTGGAAGAATTCTATCAAGGAAAGGAACAGGGAATCTATATTCAACAGTACCGGTCACACCGTAATCACCGATTAATTCAGCCGGCTGGTAACCTCTTAATGTATAAGGACCGCCCATCTGCATTTGTTCAGCTGCAAACAGTTTATTTGGAGAGTACTGACCGTTTACTCTTACAATCCCCATACTTCTGCCAAATAGTCTTTGAACACGGGTTGCACCTGCTGTAACTTTGAAGAATGTAGTATCCTGTATTGCGCCGTGTCCGTCACCGCCCATACCAAAGTCAACGCCTAAATTTCCTAACCAACGTCCGTAGTTATCATCAGTCATACCATATAATCCGGAACGCCATACATTCAAGTTATAATTTGATAATCTTAAAGGATTGCCTGCAATATTTGCTGATGTATTTGCATTTACATAGTCATAACCTGTATAGAATATCAAATCTGATTTAGCAGTTTGTATAATAGGCTGCGTTAATTTAAAGAAATAGCTTTGTGCGTTACCTTTAACATTTAAGTTTTTGTAAGGCCCGCCCAGTCTAACATGAGAGTCAGAAAAATCGAAAGACAATCTTGTTCCATATGAAGATACCGGTAATGAGTATCCAGCCATCCAGCCTGTTGCACCGGATGAAAGAATAGTACCGCCGTAGATTTTATCACCTAAACCTGTAAGGTTGTCCATACCAACAAGGAATGAAACTCTTTGAGAGCCGGTATAAGAACGGCCGTAGTCATCATATGAGAAATTAAGATTAACAGGGAATCTATCTCTTACATTCAATGTAATTGTAGTGTTCTCATCGCCTTCTGCCTGTCTTTCAACTTCAGTCTGCACTTGAACATAATCTTCCTTGTTAATTTCTTTCATTGCTCTTTGAAGGTTTTTAGCATTGAACACATCACCTTCTCTAAGCCCTGCTTTACCCATAATAATGTGGCGCAAGTACCATTCTCTGGTCCATTTTTCGCCTTCAATATTCATTTCGCCGACTTTACTTTCAACAATTCTTATTGTCGCAACACCATCAACAATTCTCTGAGGAGGAACTGTTGCATAAGATGTAAGGTAGCCTTTTGCTCTATAATAATTTGTTACTTTCTGACATACTTCCAGCAGCTCATCAAAGAAAACATCTTCTCCTAGAACTTCAAGACCTAGTTTTTCTAGTTCTTCTGAAGGTATTTTTGTATTACCTTCAAAATTTATTTTTTGAAGTAAAAAGTGAGGATTGTATAATACACCCTCTCTAGCTTGATTTTCTTCTATTGAAGCATCATAAATCTGTTCATCTTTACTTACATCATCAAATGACTGAATATAACTTCTATCAATTTGATAATGGTTAATATTTTGCAATTCAGTAGTATTATATGCTCCGGGGTTATATCCGCCGAGTTCTGATTGAACTTGAGCCGGCAAAACTGTTCCAGCCATAGGGTCTGCAAATGCCTTATTTACAGACAAAAGGCATAAAACGGTGAGCAAATAGCTTATTTGTTTCTTCATAATTTCCGTATTCCTAAGTTATATTATTGGGTTGTAATATTAGTACACCTGACATTATATTTTAATTAAAAACCCAAAACAAATTTTATTGCCAGTTTGTAACAAAATATTAACGTAACATTATATATTTTAACTCGTTTATGAATTTTTGTAAAGATATTAGCGTATGAAAGTTATAAATAACTCTAATGGTGGAATTATATAATTAGCAGCTAAAAGGAGTTCTAAATTGGTAGCAGCCGTTCAAGCAATACATTCAGCCTATTCTGATCCTGAGTATTTAAGAATACTTCAGGAATTAATGAAACTTGGAATTGCTCCGAGTGGGAATAAAAGCATTGACAAAACTAAGCTTGAACAGGCGAAGGCAGAATTAATTCAAAAAATTCAAACAAGACAGGAGGAAGAACAAAAACAGAATTTGCAGGTTCAGCCTTTGGAAGCTACCAAAGATACCCAAAGAGCACAGCTGGAAGAACTAAGACCCGGAGCAACAACTATTGCAGAGTTAAACAGACTTTATTTTGGATTATAAAAAGAGCTCTGATTTTCAGAGCTCTTTTGGTTATTTCTTTGTAATAAAATCTAAAACCCCGTTTATAAATGTAAGCGGGTGAACAGGGCACCCTGGTATGTACAAATCTATCGGATATTTTTCCAAAAATTCTCTATTTAGTTTAGAAGAATTTTGGAAAACACCGCCAGAAATTGCGCAAGCTCCTGCCAGTATTACTATTTTAGGGTCAGGAGTAGATTTATAGCAGTCTTCAAGAGCATAAGCCATATTCTCTGAAATAGGTCCTGTTATTACAATTCCATCAGCGTGACGAGGAGAAGCTACAAAATCAATACCAAACCTTCCCATATCAAAGTTACAGTTTGAGCAGGCATTGAGTTCCATTTCACATCCGTTGCATCCTGCAGCTGAAACCTGTCTGAGCTTTAATGATTTTGAAAAAACTCTTCGAATCTCTTTTCTTGCTGTTATTGCAGCTTTTTCGAATTCTTCCGGCGTCATATTTTCTGTAATAACAAGTTTATTTCTGTCTGTTGACGACAATTTATAATAGTTGCTGAATTGTACAGACTGACATTTACAAGCACCGCAAAGCGTACATTTGCCCATATCAATAGACAAAGGATTGGCTTTTAATGCACCTGTAGGGCAGACACTTTCGTCAACATCACCGCATTGTTTTAAGATTGGGAAACCTCTAAATTGACTGCGCATCGGCGCATTTGGAATATCCGGTATAAATTGATTTCCCTGAAAATATTTTAATTTAATTATATCAAACATTTTTATCTTCCTTTTTATAAATCATTACCACAATATGACAAGTTAAAACTCTTGTTACAGAGCGGGAAGTCAGAGACTCCATTATTTCTAACAGCCATTGCAAGCATATACCAGTTGTTGAATGATGGATCTTTCATCTTGTATCTTAAAAGTTCCCCATTAGCACCTGTTAAAGCAATATGAACAATCTCGCCCCTCCATCCTTCAGTCATTGAAATAGCAAAAGCATTTGGAGCAAGAGTTTTGTTTGGATTTGTTAAAATCGGCTCATTGCTGAACTCTTTAAGCTTTTCTAAAAGTTTTTTTACAATCTGCATAGACTGTTTAATTTCTTTGTAACGAAGCTTAAATCTTGAATGCACATCACCTGTTGCTTTAAACGGTTTTACAACATCCAGTGAGGTATACCATTTGTCATTGAAATCAAATCTTGTATCAATATCAACCCCTGATGAACGCGCTGCCATACCTACTGCACCGAGAGCCTGTGCTGTTTCTGTTGATACAACACCGGTTCTTTCCATTCTTGATATACAGGAAGGAGTTTTCAGCATAACTTTTGTAGTTCTGTCAACAGTTTTTGCAACCCCGTCAAGCATATCTATAATCTTTTTAGACAAAGCCTCATCAATATCGAAGTTTACACCGCCGACATTAATTAACCCTCTGCCAAAACGACTTCCTGAGATTTCAAGCATTGTATTAATAACAAGTGTTCTTGTTATACCAAAAATTGAAGCACCCATTAAATAAGCCATATCTCCGGCAATTGCCCCCATATCACCAATATGTATTGCAATTCTCTCCATTTCCAGAGCAACACGTCTAATTATTTGAGCCTTTGACGAAACTGGCGTATCCGATAAAGTTTCCATTGCCTGTGAATACGCCATATTGTAACCAATTACGGAATCGCCGCAAACAGATTCAGCCAGCCGGTTATTATATCCTTTACCTTTTAAGAAAAGTTCTTCTGCTCCTCTGTGCTGATACCCGAGCATAATTTCTAAATCATAAACTTTTTCACCCTGACACATAAATCTAAAATGCCCAGGTTCAATTACACCTGCATGAATTGGTCCTACAGCAACCTGATGGATATCTTCTCCCTGCATTTCAAAAAACGGGTAAGCATCCTGATTGTTTCGAACCGGTTTCAGCCATGGATGATTAAGAGGTTCTATTCCAAACTCTTCATAGAACTCTCTTTCAAATATATGAAAAGCTGGAAACTTCTGAGTAAATGATTCATACGATTTTACATCCGGTGTAAACAGAGATGATGTCACATAAAGTTTACCTATCTTATCATCAGCCATAACAACGTATAGTCTTACATTATCAAATTCTTGTTTTCCGAAGAAACCGACTACACGCATTTTCATTTTTTCAACATCTGATTTTATCTCCTCTATTGAGATTGTCGGAATGTCAAAAGCATTTATTTTTTTATTATTTTCAGTGATTATCCAATTCATAGTTACCTTCTTTTTAAAAAATGTCTACGTGACTAAAAACCTCTTACTGCTAAAATTAACATATTTACAAATCCTTGAGGCATATAAACGCCGATAAAAAATGCTAGTATAAGCATTATTATCTGCGGAGTGTACATTGTCCAGGATAGTTTTTTATTTTCAGCTTCACAATGTTCATTTTTAGCAGATGAGAATGCCATTCTGATAACCGCTTTTCCAAGACCGTAAAGAATTATTGTCAAAAGCAGCAAGAATAATGCGCATAAAACATAGTGTTCTTTTATAAACATTGTCTTAACCATTAAAAATTCGCTTATGAATAACACTGACGGAGGAAATGCCGCTATGCCAAGGAATGAAGCAACCCACAGCCATCCAGTTTTCCTGTCACATTTCATAATTCCTGTTACTGATTTTATTTTCTTTGTTCCATAAAGTTCCAATATGTTTCCGGAAGTAAGGAAAAAAGAAGCTTTAATCAGAGAATGTCCGACTAAATGAATCATAGCAGCAAGCATACCGACACCGCCTAACGCAGTACCGATAGCCAGAATACCCATATTTTCGATTGAAGAATAAGCGAGCATCCTTTTGTAATTATTAATATGATAAACAAATACAGCGGTTACAAATAATGAGATAAACCCCATTACCAGAAGCATAATCCTTGCGTAATCAGCACATCCTGCCAGAACCATTACTCTAAATACATTTACTATCATTAAAAATGCTGAGTTCAAAAGTGTTGCAGATAAGAGAGCTGATATCGGCGAAGGTGCTTCTGCGTGTGCATCCGGAAGCCAGAAATGAACAGGAGCCAGCCCCATTTTTGTACCGATACCAAACAAAATGAACACAAATGAAAGCTTTAACCAGAACTGATTAAACAAAGCTGCATTGTCATACAGTTGGTTATAGAATAAAGAGTTTAAATTCCCTGTTGCAATTGTGAGAAGAATAATTCCAACAAAAGCAAGAGCAATACCGATTGAGCAAATAAATACATATTTCCAAGCAGCTTCAATAGAATGTTTGGTTTTGTGGAAATATATCAAATATGCGCTGGCCAGAGTTGTACCTTCAATAAATACCCATGCTGCACCAAGATTTGAGCTTAATATTGCACCGGTCATTGAAAATACAAAGAACAAAACCATATATGTATAATGTCTTAATTTTCTGGTTAAAGAACTGTCGTTTTTAAGATATCCGTTATTATAAACAGCAACAGCCAGAAAAACAATTGACATAACCATTAAAAATATTTTATTTGTATCATCTACTGCAAAGAACTTGCAGGGTTTTATCATTGGCAGAAAATCCCATCCCATACAAAAAGCCAATGATACGATAAAATGCATAACTGCATATATATTAATCATCAAATTATTTAAAAACTTGTTCTTAAATATAAACAGTATCAAACACGCAATTAGCGGAAATAATAAAATTAAATTAATCATTGTACTCGTAATCCTTCAAATCTGATAATTGTGAAACTTCCAAGTCGTCGAATTCATTATTAATCTCTTTGACAAGCATACCTAAAATGAATACGGCAATAAATATATCAAGCAATACGCCAAGGTTAACAATAATCGGCATTTCTTTAGCCACTGATAATGATAAAAGAAATATTCCGTTTTCCATTGTTATAAAACCAATTACATTTGATAAAACTTTATGTTTAATTGTAATCAGCCACAGGCTTATTATAATCATTGCGCTTGAAACGCCAAAATACATTGGAGAAACAAGCTTAAATGCCGGAGTATTAATATTAGCAATCAAAAATCCTGCAAACAAAATTACGCTTGATATAACTAAACAGTAAAAGTGAGGAATATTTGCATCCGTATCTCTATGAGCGTGAGTCTTTTTAACCACCTTTTTCAAAAATATCGGAATAACCAACGCTTTTACTATTAAAGTTTCTATTATGACAAATAAAAAACCGATTATATGAGGCATACTTGCCATAATAGATTCCAATCCGGACGGTTCTTTAGCAATACCGGACAAGCATACAAAGAACAACAGCCAGCCTTGAATAATAAGCATATTGACGTGAGCTGCCAAGCGGCTTGTTGAAGCTATGTATATCATTGATAAACCTAATAAAATTATAAATATATTTTCCATGATGTTTTTCCTATATGTTATATACCTGTAGTGACAAATTCAACTGAGTATATTTACCCCTTCATTTACCCCTGCCTCCTAGCCGCCGTAAACTCTATATGTTACCAGAGCTAATATAATTAACGCAGTGATTGACATTATAAATATAAATTCAAACACATGTGTCATTCTAAATCTTGCCATTGAAGATTCTACCGTACCGATTACGATAGAAAGAACAAATATAATAGCTAAGAAAGCGAGTAAAGTTTCCCATCCTCCGAGGGAAGCCGGAATTATAAGATTTGCAATCAAAGCCTCAAAAATAAACATTTTAATTGCAGAAGCCCAGGTAATAAGTCCTAAATCTTTTCCGGAGTTGTCCAAAATCATAACTTCGTGAATCATAGTCAGCTCAAGGTGAGTAGTAGGATCATCAACTGGCACCCTGCATCCTTCAATAAGCAGCATTATAAACAGAGTTACCGCAGCCAGAATAATAATTAATATTCCATAACCGCCTGCATTTTGAAGAATGAGCTTGAAGCTTTCAAATGTATAGTTTTGAGTCAAGGCTGCAATAGAACCCAGGGCAATAAAGAATGCCGGCTCAACTATTGTAGAGAAACATGCTTCTCTGGAAGCCCCCATTCCTTCAAAACTGCTTCCTGTATCTAATGCTGAAAGCAGAGAAAAGAATTTGCCAAGTCCGAGAACATACGAGAATATTATAAATGCAAACGGAACATTAATTATAGGACTTCCGAAAGTCAATGGCACAAAGAGTGATGCAAAAATTACAGATGCAAACCCAACTACCGGCGCAAATTTAAATACCCAAGAAGTTGTTTCACTTATAACTGCCTGTTTCTTCATCAATCTTATAAAGTCCCATAGCGGCTGCCAGATGCTTACACCCTTTCTGCCTGCCCAGAAGGCTTTTGTTTTCTTGATTACACCAATCATCAAAAATGGTACAAACAAGAGTATTATTATATTTATACAAAAGATAGTCATTTCTAACCCCCAAAATAAATCATACCGATTATTGCCAATATCAGAAAGATTAAACCGAACAGAATGTACTGCTGGATATTACCATTCTGAATTCTCTCGAACTTGGTAAGAAATTTTTCATCCCACATTACAAGAGGTTTTACAATATAAGCTTCTTCTATGTCCTCTATTTCAAGTTCATAATAAGCTTCCTTAGGGAATAGTTCCTTTGGTTTCTTAATATGTGAAACTCTTTTGAATAAAGGTTTCAATGTTGAAATAAATAAATTTGCATAAGAAGAACCTGTGTATTGTACGTGGTTATTAAGCCTGTTGTATCCGCAGCCCCAGGTATTGCTAATTCTAGCTTTTCTGTTCACGATAAGTTTTACAATGAACATAACAGCTACAACTGCAAAGAATATTAAGAAGAACCAGCTGAAATCAGATAGAATCAAGCCGAATGTATTCTTAAATACTTCATCCAGAGCCGGATTAGCTGCATATTTATCAACATTAACCAACATTGATACAGGCCACATTACTATTGATATAAAGTACTGAGGGAACATTCCGATAAAGAATGCCAGAAAGGCAAGTATTACCATAGGAATAAGCATAACCCTCGGTACATCTTCATTTACATGTTCAACGCATTCAGTTCTAGGATTACCAAGGAAAGTAATACCAGCCGCCTTTGTAAAGCACAACATTGCCATTGTACCAACCATACCCAGTGCAGCAATTGAAAGAATCAACACCAGAAACAGGCTGATTTCCGAAGCAGGAATACCCATTATCATACCGGCATAAATTAGAAATTCACCAATAAATCCATTAAATGGAGGTAATCCGCAGATTGCGATAGACCCAACAATAAATAATAGACCAGTATAAGGCATTTTTTTCATCAATCCGCCTAAAAGCTCCATATTTCTTGTATGAGTCTTTAAATAAACACTTCCTGCTGCAAAGAACATTAATTCTTTGAATATTGAGTGGTTTAATATATGGAGAATACCGCCGGCAAAGCCTAAAACAGCCACGTAAGGATTTCCGTATGTTAAGCCGAGCATACCAACACCGATACCAATACCAATAATGGCAATATTTTCAATACTTGAATATGCAAGAAGCCTTTTTAAATCCTGCTGTGTTACTGCGTACAAAACACCGTACAAAGCAGAAATAACAGCTATTGTTAATACTGTATAAGAAATCATTTTTGACGGCGTACCGACAAATAAAAGAAATCTCAAAATACCATAAATACCGGTTTTAATCATAACACCGGACATAATACCTGATACATGGCTCGGTGCAGCAGGGTGCGCATCCGGAAGCCAGTTATGAAACGGTACAAAACCTGCTTTTATGCCGAAGCCGACAAATGCAAGCAGGAATATTAGATTTGCCATTGAAGCATCATTATGCAGATAATAAGCATATGCTCCAAAATTCAAGCTGCTGGTTTTTATATTTAATAGAATAAATGCTGCCATAATAAATATGACTGATAAGTGCATATAAACTAAATATTTAATACCGGCTTTCAAAACTTCTTTCTTTTCTCCTTCAAATATAACAAGGAAGAAAGAAGATAATGACATTATCTCCCAAACAATAAGGAAGAATAATGCATTTTGAACCGTAACAACCATAGTCATTGACGCGATTAACATCATTAAAAAGAAACAGTGTGATGAAACATTCATACCTTTATTAAGGTAAGGTTTCATATACCCGTTTGCATAAAGAACCCCGAGAAAGCTCATGATTGAAATTACAATCAAAAAGAAAGCTGTAAGGGGATCTATAATGAAATCTACATTTCCTGTAATAGGAGATAGTTCAACTGTTTTGATAAGCGGAATACCTTTAATCAAAACTGCAACAGCCGGTAACATCATTGTCAGGGCTGATAAAAAAGAAAAAATAGAGCAAACTTTAAATTTCCATTGCTCTTTTACCACTATTGAAAGCAAAGCTCCAATAAGCAGCATTCCTAATGCTAAAAAATAAATTTCCATAACTACTTATATTCCCAAAATTGTAATTTTACCAAATACCGTTATATTGCTAACAAAATTTTATTTCAAGAGGGAATTTTAAAAATATTTTTATAATAGTTGTAATGCTATCGCCGGAGTTTGATTAGCTGTTGCAAGAAGCGTTGCGGAAGCTTGCTGTAAGATTTGATTGCGGATGTAAGCACTTGATTCTTCTGCAATATCTGCATCGCGGATAGTTGATTGTGTTGAAGTTAGATTATCTATATTTACCTTAATTGTTTCAAGTGCAGATTCCAGACGATTATATGCCGAGCCGAATTCTGTCTGACGCTTATTGATTTTTGCAAGAAGTTCATCAATCTGAGTTATAGAATTTCTTGCAGATTCAGCATCAGTTATATTTATTGATAAATTCAGCGTAAACTCCAAATCAAAACTCATTTGAGATGTATTTCCCGAATCTATACCTATCTGGAAGGTAATAATATTAGGAACGACTTCTACTGATGGAGTTACTTTATCTATTAAATTACTTAAATCAATACCGCTCTGATTATCACCGACTGCTGATAAAGTTGGATTAAATGAGCTATAAATATAACTACCGGAAATAGAAGTTTGCAAACCTTCCAGAAGCCCGAATAACGCCCCGACAGATGTAGAACCTGTGACTACACTTTGAGAATAACTGTTAGTTGTATGTAAATTCAAGGCACTGCCGACTAAGCCCCCAACATAGTCAACTCCATTAACACCACCTGCTGCATAACTGTTATTAATATAGCAATCATTTACTGAATGACCTATAAGTCCACCAACATTACTAGTCCCATTCACCTCACCTAAAGCATAACAATTGTTTATTTTACAATATTGATTGGCCGTGCCAATCAAACCACCAACAGAATCAAAACATTGTACATTACCTGCTGCATAGCAATTATTTATAGACAGACCGCCGGCACCATACATTATACCAACAAGCCCTCCAACACCTTGCCAACCACTCCAATGATTATCATTAGGTGCGATAACATCACATGTGGAATAGCAATTTGTAATATTACCACTCATATAAACCGAACCAATAAGACCGCCTGCTGATGCTTTGGCATATATGCTTCCGCTGGAATAACAGTTAGATATATTACAATCTTCAGCAAAACCTGCCAGCGCTCCGACATTTGTACCGGTTGCATTAGTATTGTCAGCGGTAATCTTAACATTTTCTATAGCAATGTTAGTAAAACTTGCACTCTTTGCATAAGCAAACAGACCTTTATAATTTATAGCTTTATCCAGAGTGAAATTCTTTATCGCAAACCCGTTTCCATTAAACTCTCCTGTAAAGTAATTTATTGAATCACCAATCGGAGTCCAATCATAGCCAGAAAGGTCAATATCATTCATTAAAATATACTTGCCGGATAAATTATCCTGCATTGCCTGAAGTTCATCAGCTGTTTTAATTAAGGTATAACCTTGAGCTAAAGCCTCTTCCTCTGTTAGAGTAGAAACCTCTTCAATAAATTTACTTGAAGAAGAAACGCCTTGAAATAATTTTATTCCATTATACTCAGAATTTGATATAATACGGCTGCTCTCTGCCAACCTGGCATCTACTTCCGCCCGAATTGCATTGAGTGAACTTTCGCTATAAGTTCCGTTTGCAGCTTGCTCTGCTAAATCACGCACCCTTGTTAAATGGCTTGATATTAAATCCAGACTGTCCATTGCTGTCATCATCATATCCAGCCCCACTAATGCATTATCCTGAGCAGTGCAATATGAAGATAGTTTACTTGAAAGTTGTGTATTTATCGAATAATTAGCGGCATTATCTTTAGCGTGATTTATCTTAAATCCCGTTGTCATTCGCTCTATGGCTGTATTCAATCCGTTGGTTGATGTTTTTAAATTGGATTGCACAAGCAAGCTTGAAAGGTTAGTATTTATGGTAAGCATACTAACCTCCAGAAGCCTGGATTTCTAGGATGTTTTGCCCCCCCCCCCTACAGCTGTAAGGGTTTCAGGGTAATTGAAACAACTTTTTCTCAACATATCCATATATATAATATATTCCACATTTTTATTATTAATAACAATTTATTTACAAAAATTTACAGATTAAATTTTTATTAATATGTTTACGTAAAAATACTGTTGTAATATAATTATTATTAATAAGTTAATGAAAGAGTGAGAAGGTATGAAAGAACAAAAAATTGCAGTAATCGGATTTGGTATCTGGGGACGTAATATTGTACGTAATTTTTATAATCTTAATGTTTTAGATACAGTCTGTGATTTAGATGAAGAATCACTAAAAACTGTAAAAGAACAATTTCCGGGTGTTAATGTTACTAAAGATTTCAAAGATATTATTAATAATAAAGAGATTACAGGAGTTGCAGTTGTAACCCCGAGCCATACACATTTCAAAATGGTAAAGGCTATGCTTGAAGCCGGTAAAAATGTTTATGTTGAAAAACCTATTTCTACTGTTGCTGATGAGGCCAAAGTCTTAACAGATCTTGCAGAAGAAAAAGGGCTTGTTCTTATGGTTGACCACCTGCTTTTATACCATCCTGCCGTAAACAGATTAAAAATGCTTATTGAAGAAGGTGTGCTGGGTGAATTAGTTTATGCACAAAGCGACCGATTAAATGTTAATTACCATAAGAATGACAGAAGCGTTATGTGGGATTTAGCTCCGCACGATGTATCTATGATTGCGTACGTTACAGGTAAGAGCCCTGTTAAAGTTATCTCTGCAATCGGATGTTCTTCCGACAGAAATGATATTATGGACATTACACATATCGGCGTTGAATTTGAAGGCGGTATGATTGCACACATTTCTGACAGCTGGATAACACCTCAAAAACATGTAACACTACTTGTAAGAGGCACAAAGGCAACTGCCATTTTTGATGATACAGCACCTACTGACAAACTCAAAGTTTACGATAACTTCAAGCCGGCTAATTCACAAAATTATGCACTTGATTATCTTGAAATTGAGCCGCTTAAACTTGCCTGCCAGCACTTTGTTAATTGTTGCGCTTCAGGTCAAAAAGCCCGCTCGGACGGTGCCAATGGTTACGCGGTTGTGAGTGTGCTTGAAGAAGCAGAAAAAATTATGCTCGGTTCAAAAGTTGAAGATTTAAATAAAAAAGACTTTGCACTTTCGAGAATGAAAGTATAGAATGAATATTAATTTGTTAATGGGTTGACACCTCACCCCAACCCTCTCCTCAAGGAGAGGGAGAAAGAATCAAAAAGGTAAAAAAGATGGCAAACTTTATTTCAATATTCAGAATATTTGTAATGTTCGCAGCAGTGTATTTAATTTACACCTGTCAGGGTAATACAGCTGCATATCTCTGGGCACTGGCTTTAACTATTATTGCATTTGCTCTAGACGGTTTAGACGGCTATGTGGCAAGAAAATTTCATGAAGAATCAAAATTCGGTGCACTTCTTGATATTATGGGTGACAGAATTGTTGAAAATACTTACTGGATTTTATTTGCTGTTATGGGCTGGCTCAATATTTTATTCCCGCTCATTGCTATTACAAGAGGATTTATAACTGATACAATAAGAAGTGCAGCAATGGAGCAGGGCTTAACTCCTTTTGCGATGCAGGTTAATCCTGTTTGTAAATTCATAACAGGTTCAAAATTTATGAGAATTTCTTATGCTGTTGCAAAAGTTCTTGCTTTCGTATTAATTATTGCAGCAAAAATTCCGGTCTGCCCGAATAGAGAAATTATCTGGACAATCGGTTTCTGGGCTGCTGTATTTGCAATTGTATTCTGCGTAGTAAGAGGCTTACCGGTTGTAATCGAAGCTAAATATTTGTTTGAGAAAAAGAATGATTAATATTGTTTTATATGAACCGGAAATTCCGCAGAACACGGGAAATATTGCAAGATTATGCGCCTGCACAGGCTCCTCTTTATATCTTGTTGGAAAACTTGGATTTGCATTAACAGATAAATACACTAAACGTGCAGGAATGGATTACTGGGAAAGTGTAGATTTGCATAAAGTTAATTCTATGGACGATATGTTTAAACAGTTTCCTGATGGAAGATTTTTTTATTTGACAACAAAATCAAAAAAGAAATATACAGATATTACATTTCAAGACGGAGACTTTATTGTTTTCGGGCCGGAATCAAGAGGTCTTCCGCAGGAATATGTAACTCAAGAAAATGCAATTACAATACCGATGGTAGAAGGACAGCGCAGTTTAAATTTATCAAATTCTGTTGCAATAGTAGCTTATGAAATCATACGACAACTCAACTTATAAAATGCCAATCAGAGCACAAAACTCTAATAAAGGGACTTTTGGTAAAGTTTTGAATTTTGCCGGCTCTAAAAACTATATCGGCGCGGCATATCTATCGACGGTTTCAATCTTAAAATGCGGCGGCGGGTTTGCAGCTCTTGCGACGGAGAAAGATATTATACATTCTGTATCAGCCCTGCTTCCAGAAGCTGTATATCTTTCAAGACAAGAAGGCTTAAGGTCAATAAAAGATTTTTCTGTCATTTTAATTGGCTGCGGTTTGGGTAAAAATAAAACATTATTTAAAAAAGTAATAAAACATACGTCTTCTCCGATTGTTATTGATGCTGACGGGCTGAATATTCTTGCTGAAACAGACATTAAACTACCGGAAGAAACGATTATTACGCCACATCCACTTGAAGCAGCAAGGCTTTTAGGAATTAGTCTAGATGCAGTTCTGGCTGACTTAGAAAATTCTGCTAAAAAATTAGTAGAGAAATATAATTGCACTGTTGTTCTAAAAACACACAGAACAATTATTACAGACAAAGAGAATTATTTTGTTAACCAGCATGGAAACTCGGCACTTGCAAAAGCAGGTTCTGGAGATGTACTTGCGGGAATTATTGCAGGCTTGTTAGCACAGAAGATACCGCTTTACGAAGCGGCAAGACTTGGAGTTTACCTCCACTCGCGCACCGGTGAAATCGCTTCGGAAGAACTTACAGAATACTCTGTCCTTGCATCAGAACTCCCAAAATACCTGCCATTAGCCATAAAAGAATTATTATGATTCAAATTTAATACGTCCTGTTTGATTAATAACAACAGGTTCATTCAAATGCTTAATATATTCGCATGCCAGAAAATCTTTGTTAAATGGATAATTTATACATTCTTCTTTTGGTGCCAAAATATCAAAATCAGCTCCATCAAACATCATAAATGAATCCATTGCCACTTTATAAAATTTATCATCACTTGGGTTATCAACATCTATTTTGATTTCATTACCGTCTTTATCAATAATGCTCATGCCTGTTAAAATTCCTTTTTCAGGATTTACAGAATATGTCATACCAGAAACGGCCATCAATCCGGGTTTATTTCCCTGAGATCTATAAGTATCTTCTATTGCATGCTTAAAGAAGTCAACAAGTTTTCTTTCCGAAACATCTGCGACGGAAACTCTGTCTTCAAAAGGAGCAATATCTTTAATATCACGAGAATCAATTACACCTGGCTGGAAAAAACTCCTTGTTCCGCTGTTATTCCAAATCGCAATATCAGTACCTAATTCCACCCGCATGGCATCGCACATGAAATTTGCATGAGCATTTTCTTCAATCAATGTAGTTGGAGGAGGTGTAACGGATTTTACGTATCCGACTTCTTCCGGCTGACCTAAAATCTCATTAATTATGTACTGATTAATCATATTTTTCTGGAAGAGTCTTGTTTCTCCTAAATTGTTCTGAACCTTTGAAATTACTCCGTCTTTGTCGAAAGTAAGATTAAGTTTTCCAAAGTAATTACCATTCTTTCCTGCTTCGGTTATAACAACAGGTTCTCCTGTTTGCGAATACAGGAGATTTTCGCCTTCTTTAATATCTTTTATTAATTCATGCGTATGTCCGCCAATAATTACATCTATTCCCTGAGTATTTTGTGCAACTATCTTATCTGTTTGATTTCCCATATGAGACAACAGGAATATTTTGTTTACACCCTGTTCCTTAAGTTCTTCCACCTGCTCCTGAATATCTTCTATAGTATCGTCTAAATCTTCAACAGAACAATCCATATGGTATGATGGATGAGTAACCCTTGCTGTTAAATCAATTGGAGCAGCGCCTATTAAACCTATTTTTTCCCCTTTCACCTCTATAATTGAAGATTTTTTTATAAACTTATTTAACTCTATATGTTCCTGCTCTTCAACATCATCCGGATCTTGAGTTTCTATAGGAGATTGTTTTAGATTAACTGCAAAATAATCTCCATTGAATCCATTAATCGTATCTACAAAATCTTTTTGCTTTGTATCAAGTTCATGATTTCCCAGGGCAGAGCCGGAAATGCCTGCCAAATTCATGAATTTCATTACAGCTCTGTTTACAGCTTTGTTCTTTTCATCTCCGATGTCGTTATCACCAGCAGAGAGTTTTAAATCACCTTTGATACCTGATAAAATTCTTGTCATATTATTTGTCTGCCCGTGAAGATCATTCACGTACCCGACAGACATTTCAAATACATCTTTTTCAGGAGTCTTTTCAAGGTTATTATGTTTAGATATATCCTGAGATTTTCTAAATGTAAATGTATATGGGTTGATATTAGATAATGCTACTTTTATATTCATATTTTCCTGCTTTTTGAATATTAAAACTTCTAAAAATAAATTTTGCTTTTAATCTTCTTCATGTACAAACTTAATTCTGCCAACTTGATTAATCACAACAGGTTCATTCATTTCCTTTATATATTCACAAGTCAGCACATCTTTATCATATGGGAATTTCTCCACATAAACTTCTTCTGGAGCCAGAATATCGTAATCAGCCCCGGCTGACATCAAAAATTCATCAGTTACCACTTTGTACATTTTATCTTCACTAGGATTTTCGACATCAATTTTATGTTCTTTTCCTTCCTTATCTATGAAATTCATAGAAATGAGTTCACCTTCTTCAGGATCTACAGTATAGTTCAATCCTGAAACTGCAATCAATCCCGGTTTGTGTGCAGAAGTTTCGAATGTCATCTCGATGGCTTTCTTAAAAGCATCTACAATAGTCTTTTCAGAAACATTTGCAGTTACCACATAATCTAAAAATGGCGCCATTTCTTTTACGTCTCTGGAATCAACAACACCTTCATGGAAAAAGCTTCTAACCCCGCTATGATGCCATAACGCTATATCGGAATTTGTTTTTTCTCTCATTACATCACATACAAAATTTGCATGCGGATTTTCTTCTGCTAAATTTTTAGGCGGCGGTGGTGCCTGTTTTATATAACCTACTTTTTCCGGAACGCCTAAAATATTGTCAAATACATACTGGTTAATCATGTTTTTATGGAATAATCTTGTTTCACCTAAATTATTCTGAGCTTTAGTAATAACACCATTTTTATCAAAAGTCAGGTTTAGTTTTCCAAAATAATTTCCATCTCTACCTGCTTCTGTCATTATTATTGGCTCACCTGTTTTTGAATATAATAAATTTTCCCCTTCTTTAATATCTTTTATCAGTTCATGGGTGTGACCACCGACAATTACGTCGATTCCATCAATATTTTCAGCGACAAATTTATCTGCTTTATGTCCTAAGTGCGATACAAGAATAACTTTGTTTATATTTTGTTCTTTAAACTTATCAATCTCATTTTGAATTAGTTCTATTGTATCATCCAAGTCATCAACAGAACAATCTGTGTAATAATTAGGATGTGTTAAACGGCTCATCATATCAATTGGAGAAGCTCCGATTAAGCCAATTTTTTCTCCTTTAACTTCTACAACTGCAGATTTTGTGAGATGGTTCTTTAAATCTGCACGTCCATATTTTTGGATATCTTCAGGGTCTTGTTCTTCTAACGGAATTTGTTCAAAATTTATAGAAAGCATTAAGCCATTAAATCTATTTATAGCATCAATACAATCTTTCTGTGACATATCAATTTCGTGGTTACCTAATGCAGAGGCTTTTATGTCTGCAATGTTTAAAAATTTTGTTGTCGCTTGATGTATAGCATCATTCTTTTCATCACCAATGTCATTATCTCCGGCTGAAAGCTTCAAATCCCCCTTTATACCAGACAATATTCTCATCATGTTATTAGTTTGTCCGTGGGCATCGTTTACATATCCTATAGACATTTCAAAGGAGTCCATTTTAGGATTTCGCTCTAAATCTGAACCTTTTGGCTGGCTAATATTAGAATTACTTTTAAAGCGGACGTTGGCGATATTAAAATTAATTGGTTGGATATTGAAATTCATATATAAAACCTTCTACTCTACTATAGTAAGTCTTATAAAAATTAAATTTGCTAAAAATTTTAAAAACTTTACAATAATTTACATAGATAGACATGTTAAAGCTTTTCTTATCACCTCCTCTGAATTTGAATGATCTTGAATAGTAGGCATAATTTTTTCAAGAACATCTTCTATCTCATTTTCTTCATACCCGAGAGAAAGTAATACAGCTTGCGTATCGTCAAAAGCCTGAGATTTTGGAAGTTTGCAGGAAGTTCTTGGCAATTCTGTTTTCATCAATTTATCTTTAAGCTCAAGAATAATTTTTTGTGCCAGCTTTGGACCGACTCCTTTGGCTCTTGTAAGTTCCTTGAAATTTCCATCAATAACCAATGAAATTAAATCACAAGCATCAAACTCATTTAACAGTGCAATTGCCATTTTTGCACCAACGCCGGATACAGATAAAAGTATCTGAAAAATATCTCTGGTTTCTTTATTAGAAAAACCATATAAAGACATTGCATCTTCTCTATGTGTTAATAACACATAGACCTTTTGTATTTCACTCTCATCAACTTTTGTACAGTTAAAATCAATCTCAGTAACTTCTAATAGATATCCTATACCCGAAACATCAATAGTTATAAAAGTCCCTTTAGAAGTTTTTCTTTTATCAGAAATAACCCCCTTAAAATAATCAAACATACCCAGCTCCTTTTATAAATAATTATATAACAAACAATCAAATCGAGATTCACCTTTACAATCGGCGGAGTAGATGGGCATCACTGCTACAAAATTATTTTACCCCCTTTACAATAAATTTTGTTTTGTGTAGTATAGATTTGTTACCAATTAAATATCTTTGGAGGAGTGCCAGAGCGGTTGATTGGAGCGGTCTTGAAAACCGTCGTACGTGCGAGCGTACCGTGGGTTCGAATCCCACCTCCTCCTCCATTTAGAAAGAGCCCGAAAAGGCTCTTTTTTAGTGCATTTGCGTCCTTTTGAAATTCCTAAAAAATGAGCAAATTTTGCAAAAAAGGGACCAAAAAGGGACTGCTGAAAAATTTTGTTGATTTTAGAGGATTTCTGCAATCAGGCAAAATTCAATATTACATATCGGTTTTTGCGGTAAATCCAGTCAAGCCCAAGTGAAACATAGGTTTCAAGATTACCAACTTTGGGAAATGCAGTAAATGCCTGCTGTTACAATAGAGTAACTTTAATTAACCCCTTTTTCTCTCGTCCTTGAGCGTATTCTACAATCTTTCTAGAGTTACCGACCCCAGGATAGGAGATTAAATAGTCGCTATTCTGTACCATGTATCTGTTTGCTTGTACTATTGCATAACGCATTGGTACTTTTTCCAGTCCCTCTGGATAAAAAGTTCCGTCAAATCCTACAGGAGCTTCTCTATTCTGATTGAGTGCGTAAGGTGCAAGCAAATATAATTTAATGTGTGAATACTGTTTCTTTGCTCCATTTAAAACACCTATAACTAGACTGTCGAATGAGCCATAGTGACCAACTGTAAAGGTCGTAACACCATACTCAGTAATATGATTGTCAACAACTTCTTCAAGTTGTGGTTGAATATGACTTGGTGCGTGCCTGCTTCCTATAAAAAAACATGTTTTACCGTTCATAATTGAGTTATAACATCTCCATACTTTTATAATAATTAAGTATAGTATAAACTTGTCTATTTAATTAGTTATAATTTGTTTTAAGGTAAGCAATAATTATACCTATGAGTTACCAAGAATTAATAACTAATGGTATTAAGCGTTTACGAACTGCAAACAAACTTACACAAGAACAGTTCGCAGAAAAGATTAGCATGAGTGTGCAAGGTTACAGAAATATTGAACACAATAGATACTTGCCAACTGCTGAAATGATAGATAAAATTTGCGAAGTATTCAACATTCAACCTGTAGAATTATTGTTGCCCGAGCCACAAGCAAACTTAGAAAAAGTACGAGAGCTAATTAATAATAAACTATGTAATTGTGACTTAGATAAATTGATTAGAATTAACAACATGATAGACTTAATGTAATAGCCGAATTTCAAAAGATTAGACAATGATTGATGTTATACGCAAGACATACAGATACAAGTAAATTATTCCTAATGGTTTTTGCGGTAAATGCGGTCAATCCCAAGTAACACATAGATTTCAGGATTTCCACCTGTGGTAATTGCGGTTAATGCCAATATTCATATAAATATTGGTCTGTTTTGTTATGCCAAATTTCTAAATTGGAAATAATATTAATAAATTGCACAACCTTGCAAACCCAAAACCCTCTCATACCAATCGAAAAGATGAATTTGGGAGCGTGTTTTTTGAAAACAGGTTATTATAAGTTTGTATAGCTTTAAATAAAAGAAAGGAAAAACTATGGCAAAGAAAAATTCAATTATTTTGGGTATCGGCGGAGGTGGACAAAATATTGTTAACTACCTGCAAGGTAAACTATTAAGGGTTGATATGATTTGTGTAAATTCTGATGAACAGATTCTCAAACTATCAAAAACACAAACCTTATTACTAAAAAATCGGAAAATTTTTACAAACTCAAAACTAATAAACAGTATAATAGAATTTTTTAGGAAAGAGCAAAGTTTTGGTTGTGGTGGCAATACATTATTAGCTAAAGCATTAGTTGACAAGCAACATGAAAAAATTAGAAAGATTATTTCTAATTATAATCAGGTTATACTTATTTCAACATTTGGCGGAGGTTTTGGCACAGGTGCAACTCCTGCGATTGCAAAACTGGCTAAAGAATTAGATTTAAAGATAACAGGGATTGTTACTATACCTTTTTCTCATGAAGGAATTACTAGAAAAAATATTGCCCTTGTGGGTATTCAGGAATTAAAACAATTCGTTGATAAATGTATGGTGCTTGATAATCAGGAACTTGTTAAATTTTTACCTTCAAATACTTCTTTGAAAGAAGCTTTTAATATTATAAGTAATAAAATTTATAAAATTTGCAGAGATGAAACCATCATATAGCAATCAAAGTCAAGAATTTGGGAGCGTGTTTTTGAAAAACAATTTATTATAAATTTGTGTACTCAAGAACACAGAAAGGAAACAAACTTATGAAATGGTTAGCAATAGCTTTAGTAATCTACATTTTTATTAACGGCTTTATTGAAGAATCCAAAAAACAATTAAGCGGTTACAGTGACAATGACGATTACTATGAAGAAGATGATTACAATGACAACGACGATTGGAATAATAATTATTCCTGCAATCAGCAAACTTACAGTAGTCCGCAATTTGACAATAGCTTTATTTCTCGTACTCAACCGCCTGAATATCATCATAAAGATACTAACGAATACAGAATGTTAGTGCGTGTCAGGGGTGATAAATACGCAAGGCAGGAAGAAATTACCATTGAAGCACACAACATATTTGAAGCCAGACAAAAGGCTAAAAATATGGGTTATGACATTATTAGAAGTTAAAAGTATTGGAACTCTGTATGAACAAAGAAGAATTAAACAAAATATTACAATATCATGCAAAAGGTTCACTGATTACGATAGGCGGTCGTCCTGCTATGGGTAAAAGAACATTTGTATTGAATTTAGTTGAACTATTTTGTAAAGAAGGGCATAAATGCCTGTATATAACAGATTATGATAAACAAATAATTACAGAAATGCTATTAAGAATAGTTGCAAATCCAAACAGGCAGGAAAGTTTAGAGATACAAACAGAAAAATTCACGCGAGCAGTAAAAGAACTAAGCAGTTGGAATTTGTTTATTAAATCTACAGAATTTTGCAGGATAAAAAATATCAAGCAAATAATACAGAAATACAAACCTGATTATTTGTTCATCAATATGCATATTAACAGGAGAAATAGATTGAGTTCTGAAAAATTGAGGGAAATATCAGAGCAGAATAATTTAATAATCTTTAAACTGGCAAATACATGCAGGGAACCTCGCAACACAACAAACTATTATCCGAAAATTACAGATTTACGAGATAAAAATCTTGTGAAATATTCGGATGTGGTCTTATTACTCTATCGGGAAGATTATTACAACTGTGACATTCCTGACGATAGAAGAAATATCATAGAGATAATTCAGGCGAAACCTGAAAATAATTCAATCAAATTGAAATTCAACAGAAAAACTGGAAAAATCGGAACATAAAATTAAAAATCTTTTTAAGAGACAGAATAGAGGCAGTTGTACGCTAAAGTGGGTAAAAACTTACAGTTGAGAATAAAAAATATTTGGAGGTAAAAATGTACTTAACAAAAGATGAACTAACCATATTGCAGGGCTTGAAAGAAAATTTAAGCTATGCAGAAATAAGCCGGAAGTTAAACGAACCGCTCAGAACCTGCGATAGCAGGGTGAATTCCCTATATCAAAAGTACGGAGTAGATAACAGGCGGGATTTAGTCAAAAGAGCAAACCTTGATAAGGTGGAAGTTGCAAGGATTGAAAATATTCCCTACTGGCAATATGAGGAAACGCAACTTGTACAAAAAATTCCTGTTTGCAAAAGAGATGTTGAACGGCTATTAAAATTATTGGAACATGAAGATGAACGAGAAAAATTTAACTTGGTGTATTCATCAAATTACCTGTACAAATTTATGTATTTAGAAATGCCGAGCGGTAAAGAATACATCCAAAGAAACAAAATTATAAATAAAATTTAAAGGCTCCTAAAATGGAGCCTTTTCTCATATTTTAAGCTGTCTGCCAGTTAATTATATCAGCATTATTAGCCTTTAAAAATTCGTTGCATTCTTTGAAAGGTCTGAAATCAGTATCTTTAAAAGCAGGAACTTCGCCATCGCAAATAGACTTAGTACAAGCCTGATAGTTATTTGACGGATGAGAAGAACGCAAGATTTTAACAAGAGGATATTTTTCTTGATAATCTGCTCCCTGCTGATTTCCTTTGTAGGCTAGAGATTTAATTTCATTTGCCTTTGCACCCCATAACATGACTACTAAAGGCTGCTTATTCTCGGTCTTAACTTTAAGAAGCTTAGATATTACCTGATTTACAAAATTACGCCAAGCATTTATATGGAAGTCCTGATTGTCAGGTGCAAAGGTTAAGGCAGTATTGAGCAATAAAACACCCTGCTTTTTCCAAGCTGACAAATTTGTATAACTGTTATCAATTCCAACATCTTCCTTGATTTTGCGGAAGATATTTAGTAATGAATCCTCTGCAGGAATTTCACCATTATTATAAGAAAATGCAAGTCCATGAGCTTTCTTCTCATCAGGATAAGGGTCTTGTCCGATAATCAAAACTTTAACATCTTGCGGATTTAACCCGTCAAAAGCATTGAATATATCGCCTTGACTCGGTCTTGTACATTCGTTAATACATTTCTGAATTTCAGGAGTAAAAATTTCTTCTACTTCCTGTCTCGTGAACCAATCGTTCATAATCAATATTTCTTTCAGAGCTTCCATAACATCCTTTCTGCCGTTTAGAACTTTGAGGCGATATTTGAACACAATTAACACTTAATAAGAACATTTTACGCATAAAAAGCTGAAAACGCAAGTATTTTACACTCGGTAACTGGCTGTAAACAAAACTATTAATCACCTATTATTAAAGAAATGAGGGCAGTAATGGAAAATAACTTAGATATAAAAGGACTTTTAGGGAAACGGATTAAAGAATTACGGACTGAAAGAAAACTTACGCAAGAAAAACTTTCTGAAATGGTTGGATTTGGGCAAAGAACACTTAGCAAACTTGAAAGAGGAAAAACTTTTATTACGGCTGAACATCTTGCCAAGCTATTAACTGCTCTTGATATTGGAATTGAAGATTTGTTTAATTTCGGCTACCTGCAAGAAAAGGAAATCTTAAAAGAAGAATTAATCAATGCTATTCGGGACGAAAAGGTTGATATTGAAACTCTATACCGCATTTATAAGTCATTGATATAAACCTTTCCGGTGACGTTCAAGATTATAATATTAGAATGCACTTGCTAAAATTTAGTAGGTGCATTTTGTTATATGCTTATTCCACTAAAAATTAAGGAATTATACTCACTTTAAGGTTAAGCAGGAAATAGTTGCCATTTTAAAAGTTACCAACATAAAATCGTGGAAATTTATAAGGGAAATGTAAAAAAATTGTTACAAAGCTCGCCACCGGAACTATTTCCTTCGCGAGCGGAAACGCTTGTACTGCAAGGGTATTCTGGATTGAAATTCTTGAAATATCTGTTATCCTGAGGATGCAGGTATTAATTATAAGGAGAAATCAAATGAATAAAGAAATTGACATCCCTTGCATGATAACAATAAATGAAGCAGCACAAATTGTCAAGCTCGCAAAATATCACATCCGACAGTTGGTTTTGCAAGGCAAGGTTAAATATGTCAAGACTGGGCGAAAATATTTGCTCAATCTCGACAGTTTAGTTAATTACTTAAAAAATGGCGATACAGAAGAAAGGAGTGAAAATCATGACAAAAACATTAGACGAATTAAAGCGTAAGTACAAATTTATTTTAGCAGACTTCAAGAAAAGTGGTATAAATAAATCAACAATCTTGGATTATGTGAAAGAAGGTTATCTTTCTGAAGCGGATGACTACTGGCAATTAAATTACCCCGCATTATATGCAAATTACAAAACGGATTACTATAACAGGCGGTTAAAAAATCCTGAATATGGTAAGGGTAAGTACATAAAACCAGCAGGCAAGCCGTCGCAAATTTTTAGACCTCTACATCTTCCAGTTTCAATATTAAAAGATAAAACAAAACCTATAATAATAACAGAGGGTGACAAAAAAGCGATTAAAGCAGTACAAGAAGGTTTCCCTTGTCTTTCGCTTGGCGGAGTATGGGGTTGGAAATGTAAAGCAGACACTATAGATTTAGAAGAAAATCCTGAATGGGAGTTAATTGCTGATATCATACCCGATTTAGTGCAGGCTGATTTCAAAGACAAGGAAGTAATACTATGCTATGACAATGATATGTACCATAATCTAAAAGTCAAACAGGCTCTATGTTCACTAGCAAACTATCTTAAAAGCGAAAAGGGTGCTAAAGTAAAACTTATATTTCTGCCAAAAGGCAAAGCTAAAGGGCTGGATGACTTCTTAGTTGCATACGGGGCAGATGAATTTCAAAAGTTACTTGATAAGGCAGAATTTATTACACTAGAAAAAATTCAAAACAAACTATCATGTAAAAAAGAAATTGCAAAGTTTCCGGTAGAAGTATTCCCTGAACCTGTAAAAGATTTAATTCTAGAACTGCATAAGCGAATGGATGCACCTATAGAGTATATAGCTTGCACATTTCTTATAGTAGCAAGTATTCTTATGGACGGACATTATGCCATTAATGTAAATCCTGGAACAAATTGGATTGAACATCCGATTTTATGGTTGGCATTAATTGGTAATCCGTCACAGAAGAAAACCCCTTGTTTAAAAATAGGTAAAGATATTCTTAATGAATATGACCTGATTTTACGGACAAATTATGAAACCGACATAAACGACTATAATCACAAAAAGGATTCTTACAAAATACAACTAGAAAAATACAAAAAGGCAATTAAAAACAATGAAAATCCAGGGGAGTTACCTATAGAACCTGAAAAACCGCAAAGACCCAGGTTGATGACCCAAGATATAACAAAAGAGTCTTTGGCTTATCTTATGGATATAAATAGCAAAATGCATTTAGGTTTAGCCATATTTGTTGATGAATTGGCTTTCTTTTTAAAAAGCTGGAATCAATATAAGCGTGGTGGTAATGATATGGAATATTTCTTGGCTTCTTGGGCAAGAGAACGGCAAAACATTGTCCGCAAAAGTGATAAGTCAGATTACACATTTGACGCCAGTCATAACATAATTGGTACTATTCAACCAAAAGTGCTGTATGAAACACTTTTTGGCAAAGGCATTGATTGCTATAACGGAATGATTGAAAGGTGGTTATACTGCTGTAGCAACTACAAAGAAACAGGTATTCTATATAATTCTGATAAAGATTATGACATTTCCGTTTTTACGGACATTTGTCGAAAAATCTTTACAAATGCTGTATTACATCCTGAAACTGTTAATATGTATCAATTTGATAGTAAAGCTAAAAAAGCCTTTGAGGATTTTAGGACTAAAATAGTACAACTGAAAAAATCAGGTAAATGTGATGATATAACTCAATCATATCTTGAAAAACAAACCAGATATGTTGCACGGCTTGCCCTAATACTTCATGGCATACATAGCCTTGAAGAAAAATTTGTTACGGATTTAGATGTTTATAACGCAATAAAGCTGTTTCATTACTTTATAAGCTGTTTTAAAGTAATGACAGACAATAAGCTTAATTATGATGAACAAGAGGAATGTGCATTGAACTTTTTTAAGCGTAAAAATTTAAAAACAGTTTCACCAACGGAATTATTCCGCAATAATAAAACTAAAATCAAAAATATTAAAACAGCACAGGTTACTTTGGAAGGGCTTGCACGCAAAGGATATGGACGAATGATAAAGGCTAAAAATGGAGTGTCGTTCGTGTATTACGGAAGTTAGACTATGGTGCAGGGTAACACCTTAAAACTGTTGCCCTGCATTCTTTTTTAAGAAAATGAGGCTTGGATTTATGAAAAAGGGAGATAATAAAAAATGATAAGAAGGAAAATAAAATGGCATTTTACGAAAAAATTTCAGATTATACATATAGATTGACAGTTTGTCAGGGGTACGACTCCAAAGGCAAAAAATTACGCAAAAGAAAAACAATTAAATTAGACGAAACATTAACCGCAAAGCAGGCTGAAAAAGAGCTTAACCGTCAAATGGTGATGTTTGAAAACGAAGTCTTGAACGGAGTTTACTTAGACGGCGAAAAAATCACATTTGAAGCCTTTACGCAAAGGTGGTTAGCAGATTACGCAGAAAAACATCTTACACTTACAACATTACAATCGTATAAAATCATGCTTAAACGGATTTTGCCTGCTATCGGACACATTAAACTCGGTAAATTACAGCCTCATCACTTGATACAGTTTTACAACAATCTTGATGAAGCAGGAGTGAGATTAGACGGTAGGTTTACTCCTACCAAAGCCCTGATAAAATATCTCGAGCCTTTGACAATTTCTCATATAATCAAAACTACAGGCATATCGTCTAAAACTTGCAGAAGGTTAAAGACAGGCATGGCAACAAATTACAGTACCGCTCAAAAGCTCTGTAATTGCTATAAATTAGATTTCAACAGAATGTTCAAGTGTAATTCAGAAAAGAAACTGAATAGAAAAACAATCAAAAATCATCATATTGTAATTCATTCAATACTCTCAACCGCTGTTGATTGGAATATCCTAATGAATAATCCTGCAGAAAGAGCAAAACCGCAAAAAGTAACAAAGTCACAAGCTAAATATTACAATGATGAACAAGTGGCAGATATGCTCAACTGCTTGAAAAGTGAACCATTAATGTATATGACAATGATTTATCTTGCTATAGATATTGGGTTACGTGAGGGTGAGCTTACAGGGTTGAAGTGGGAAGATATAAACTTTGACACCTGCGAAGTGAATATTAACAAACAACGGCATTATATTACAGGCTACGGTAATATTGAGGGAAGACCTAAAACAGATGCAGGTATCAGAACCGTTACAGCCTCAAAAACAGTAATATCTCTGTTGAAGGAATACAAAAAACAACAGAATGAAAACAGGTTAAAATTTGGTACAGCTTGGCAAAATGGTAAATATGTATTCTTGCACGAAGACGGTAGCCCTATAAGCACACAGTTGCCGTATAAATGGTTTACAAAATTCTTAAACCGTCATAACTTACCGAAAATAACATTCCACCAACTCCGTCACACAAATGCAAGCCTGCTAATCTCATCAGGAGAGGACATTGTAACCGTAAGCGGTCGACTCGGACACGCTGATAAAAATGTAACCCTGAATACTTACTCTCACATAATCAAATCGAAAGAGGCACAAGTTGCAAATAAAATGGATGAGTTCTATCAGAGGTTGAAGGCTAATTCATAGATTCTTATTACCTTTCAAATAATTAATAAAATATTAATTTTTTCTAACTTGCTAGGATTATAGTAAATAATAGTAATATTGAAGCAAATTATAAATTTAGGGAGTAGAAAATGGTTGATATTAATTATTTAGAAGATGAACGAAAAAAGTTATGGGCAAAAATTTTAGAACAAGAAAAAATAATCAGCGAATTAAAAGAGAGTCTTTCAACCAATATTAAAACTTTTTCAGAGGAGCTAAAAAATATACAAATCCCTTTAACACAAGATGTTAAAGATACAAAACAGTCGTCAAAAGAAGCTGCATTTTTCAAGAATAGGGCAAAAGAACGAAAAGAAGAAATTGATAAATATTTTACAGATGTACAAATGAGTCTTGCTAAAATGCAAGAATTGATACATGAAAATGTTGAATCTAAAAAAAGTATAAATGCACAGCTCAAAGCTATTGAACAAAAAGAGAAAATTTTACTAACAATTCAAAATAATCTTCAAAATACTAATACAGAACTCCAACCATTAATAACAAACATTAAAAATAGTACAACGATACTTAGCGAAATAACAACTCTAAGAAATTCCGTTAAAGAAAAACAGACCGAAATACTTAACTCTCAAAAACAAATTGAAAGCCTGTTTGAACTATCCTCTAAACAAAAAGCAGAAATAGCAAAAATCCGAAACCAAATAACTGGATATGTTAAAAAGGATTCTGAAACTGGTGAAGAAACAAAAATTGATGGATTAAAACAGGAACTTGAACAAACTTTTGATGAATTAAATGAGTCCTTTAATAATACTAAAAGTGAAATTGAAGAATATCAAAATGATAAAGCAACAGAAATAGATAACTTCATTATAGATATGAAGAAAAAATATAATGATTTAATTACGCAAATTGAGTCGTTGCTACCTCAAGCAATGACCGCAGGATTGAGTTCGGCATATCAAGCAAAAAGAGAAAGCGAAGAACAAGAAATGCAATCAGCTTACAAAGCTTTTAAAGGTGCAATTAAGTGGATGGTGTTTATTTCGCTTGTACCGATTAGTTTAACATGCTATATGTTTTTCGGGTTAAATTATGAAATACAAACAATAATCAACGATACTCCTAAAATTATGAGTGCTGTTTTAGCTCTTTATGCTCCTGTGTTTTGGCTAGCATATTCTGCAAACAAAAGAATGAATCTTTCTAAAAGACTAATTGAAGAATATACCTATAAAGAATCTTTAAGCAAAACTTTTGAGGGTCTGTCAAAACAAATAGAAAATATTGAGGATGAAAAAATCGCTAAAGATTTAAAATCAAGGTTGTTATACTCTGTTGTTTCAATGAACTCTCAAAATCCTGGTAAGTTAATTAAAGGATATAATAAGCCTGACCATCCTATTATGGATATAGTCAATAATAGTGTTAAACTAACGGAATCTATACAAAATCTTGCACAGATGCCTTTAATTGGTAAAATTTGTTCGCCAATCGTAAATGCCATCGATGAACAAAAAACAATTCAAGCTAATAAAATTAGAGAAGGTTTAATAGCAAATAATCTTATAAATAAACAAAAAGTAATTTCTGATGATACAAATTAAGGTGTAATATGCGATTTGCTCTTGTAAACAATGAAAAAATAGAAGCTCAAAAAGGATTAAATGGGATATGTCCTGCTTGTGGACAGCCTGTAATTGCAAAATGCGGTGCAAGAAAAATAAATCATTGGGCTCATAAATCAAAAGTTAGTTGCGATAAATGGTGGGAAAGCGAAACAGAATGGCATAGAAATTGGAAAAACTTTTTTCCTTTAGAGTGGCAAGAAAAAATCTTCACAGATGATACTACAAGTGAAAATCATATTGCGGATGTTTGTACAGACCAAGGCTTAGTTATAGAATTTCAGCATTCACATATCAAACCCGAAGAACGAATAGCAAGGGAAAATTTTTATAAAAATATGCTTTGGGTAGTTGACGGTACAAGGCTGAAAAATGATTATAAACGACTTATAAATGGACTTCCATTATTAAGACAAATAGGACAAGGCATTTTTTGCACTCACTCTGTAAACAAAATATTTCCAAAAGATTGGTTAAATTCATCAGTACCTGTAATAATTGATTTTATGGGTACAGAATCCTTAGAAAATAGCCAAGATTTAAGAAATTATCTTTATTGTTTAGTTCCTCATAAATTAAATAATGAGTCTATAGTAATACTGTGTTTAAGAAAACAATTTGTACAAACTTGTAAAGACGGCAACATTATTACTTATTTTAAAAATTTAACTGAAAACATAGAAAAGACTCAACAACTTTTACAAAAGCAAACTAATGTGGCTGTTATTCCACGAGTTTTATATCCTCCTAAACCTCGTTATTATTCAAGAAGGCGTAGAAGATTTTAAAAAGAAAGGTAATATTAATGACAGAGTTAACTCGTAAAACATTAAATGATTCAATAACAGAATTTTTAATATCAAGTGGTCGTGGAATAGCAACATGCGTAAGTCCCTTGGATTTGTGTAAGGAAGCATTAACATATATTGAAACTCACAATGAAGATAACTTTATAAACGAAGTATTAAATGAAACTAAAAAAATAGATACTCAAAGTTTAGATGCGGTCAAATCATTAAAAAGGCTTTATAAATCACTTCAAGTAATAGCAAAAGCAACTACAAATGATAAAATTAACCGATTTAAAAAATTAACCGTTAACGGGATTTGCTATCCTGATAGAATTTCTGATTCTGATTATGAGTTGTATGTAAATATTATTGATGAATTAACTGATACAGAATTTTTAATTTTATACAAAATTGATAAAATTGAAAATGAACATATAGGAGAAAAGTTTAATAATCCTGTATCAGAGGAAATTAGTAAGACTTTACTATCTGATTTGAATATGGATTCAGAATTATTTACAAGCTACATATTTCGGCTTAAAGCTAAAGGATTAATAGTAGATGCACATGGGCATTGGATGAGTATGGATACTCCGTTTTTTATAGGTATAGTTGATGGAAAAATAAGTAAACTTTATAAAAAATTATTAAATTTCATTGAAATTGAAACTTAGGTTTCAAAACAATGAACGATAGCTGTTAGAATAGAAATAATAATAGATATTATTGAAATACACAATGTTAAGTTTTGGGTACGCTGTTCTTCTTCTAAATGTGCTAAAATCGCACATAAATAAGGGAAACGAATACAATGCTTCCCATTGCATATATTTTTTGCTCCAAAATAAAATAGTGGTACACAACTATCATCGTTTTGTTTGTACTGATATTTTTCATTTAAATGGAAATTTAATCTTTCAAATACAATATCAGCATCAGTATGCAATTTTTTAGCAATTTCTTTACAATCAATTTCTACATATTGAAATTTACCTATATTTTGATCTGTAGTATTTTGTTTACCTTTTTGAGATAAATATGCATTAGAATACAACTCTTCTATAGTGTGTAATAATTTTAAATCTGTAAATTTTAAATTCTTTTTTACTTTAAACATTACTAACCTATTTTATTTTTCATAAATCTTCTTGAAAATTTTAAATGATTTCAAAAGGGCTTGCTAAAAAATATTGATTTTAAAAGTGGTTAAAAGCAAGCAACTTTTAACCCTCAATAGGTAAGCCTAAACGTTTTAGTGGAATATAGTTAAAGTAATAGTCACACCCAACACTGTGAATATATGCTAAAACATCTTTATATTCAGGCTTTTTGAACCAATCGTTCAGTATATAAATATATTCAACTTCAAAATTCAAAGAGGCTAATAATCTCTTATATTGTTTCTTTTTGAAATCGCAGGTTTGTAATTTTTCATCAACAGAACCGCCTACTTGTTGGTATTTGCATTCAATAACAAAAAATGTATTATTTAAAATCACATAAATAGAATCATCAGGAAGTAATTTTTTTGACAAATAATCCTGCCATTTTACTCCATTTTTCTCTAAAAATCTGTATAAATCATGTTTTACAAAGATCATGCCTACTAGCTTATCATTAAAAAACACATTGTTTTCTTCATCAACTCTATAATTAGATATGCCATTTAATAAAGTTTTTAAATCTGCTTTTGTTTCAAATACTAAACCCGTTGTAGTATTTCCACCGCCAATACCGTCTTTAATCATTAATAATTCCTCACTAAAACTTCTGTAATCTTTCCTCTGCCGTTACCGTTAGCATTTATTGCACGAGAGGCAAAAACTTTTTTAATTTCATAATTTGAGTACAATTCATTTACAAGTTTTGTATCCGAGTTAGAAAGCATAAACATTACGCCCATAGAATCCAATTTATCGCAAACATCTCTCAATTTAAACTGCATGTCAAGGTCAAAACCGTCTTTGGTGTACGAAGTAAAACTTGAAGTTTCATTCAGCGGCACATAAGGTGGATCAAAGTAAACGAAATCACATTTTTGAACTTTGTTTAAAATTTTTGAAAAATCAGCACAACAAATTTCTGTATTCTTCAATAAATTAGAACAATTAATTAAATTTTCAGCATCAACAATTCTTGGATTCTTGTAGTTCCCAAACGGTACATTAAACTGTCCCTGTGAATTTACACGATACATTCCATTGAAACAGGTTCTGTTTAAATAAATAAATCTGCTGGCTTTTTCAATATCAGATAATTTATTGTATTTTTCAGTCCTATCAAGGTTTCTTATTTTTAGAAAATACTCTTTGGAAACTTTGTGTTTGTTCAAAGCATCAATTAATTCATAAACATCATCCCGAACAACAGTGTATAAATTTATTAATTCCTCATTCATATCAGAGATATAACCGTTTTGCGGCTGTAATTCAAAAAACAACGCACCACCACCTATAAACGGCTCAAAATATCTGTTATAAGTTTCAGGCATGTTTTTGAGAAGTTCCAACATAAGCTGGCGTTTCCCGCCAACCCATTTGACTATGGGATATGTTTCCTCTTTTAATTTCTCAAGTACTACTGCCATTTTAGTTCCATATTTGAAAATTGCTGTTCAAACCTTTTGACTGAAAGGTCTAGATACTCTTGTTCCAAGTCTATACCGATAAACTTTCTTCCTAACTCTAATGCCATTATACCAGTTGTGGAACTTCCTGTGAATGGATCAAGTATTAAATCGCCTTTATTAGTTGATGCAAGGATTATCCGTCTTAACAATTCTAAAGGTTTTTGAGTCGGATGCTTGCCGAAAACTTTTTCAGATGGTTTTGGTGTTCCTATTGCCCATACTGAACGCATTTGTTTTTCTGGTTTTTTGATGAAATCTTCCCCCCAACTGCCATTTTTCATTACTTCATAGTTAAAAGTATGCTTTGAATTATTATCTTTCTTTGCCCACAAAAGCGTTTCATGGCTTGCAGTAAAATACCTGCAAGACATATTTGGTGAAGCATTAGGCTTAAACCAACAAATGTCATTTAAAATTTTAAATCCGGCTGTCTGTAAAGCAAAACCGCAAGCATAAATTGAATGATATGTCCCTGAAATCCATATAGTACCGTTAGGTTTTAAGACTCTTTTACAGGCATTAATCCAAGACTTATGAAATTTGAAATCTTGTTCAATTCCCTTGCTCTCATCCCATTTGCCTTTGTTCACCGAAACAACTTTTCCGGCATGGCAGGTAATCCCGCCATTTGATAACATATAAGGCGGATCAGCAAAAATCATATCAACCGATTCCGATGCTGCCTTATTTAAAATTTCAATACAATCGCCTTGGAATAAGGTTATATCATCCTTGTCATAAACCTTTTGCATACTATCATTATAGTACAAATAAATTTAATTAAAAACTAAGGGGACTAAAAAGGGACTAATTTTACAAATAGTCCCTAAAAATTATTAAAAGTTACGAAAAGAACAAATTTCCAAGATTAAACAATACTGGAGGTTACGGGAAGAAATTTGAAACTACAAAAAGCAGAAATATTTGTTCGAATCCCACCTCCTCCTCCATTTTAAAAGAGCCTCAAAAGGCTCTTTTTTTAGTGCGTTTCCGCCCTGTTATTAAAGCGTGAAAATTGTTTAATTTTGCCATTTAGGGGGCTATTTTGGAGGCTACAAAAGAAAAATATTGATTTTACTGGATTTTAGACAATCCCGCATTTTGTCATGTGTACAGATATTTTGTATAAAATTTTAATAAATAAGCGTTATTATTAATAAATTTTTAAAATAGACAGGTTTAAAGTCCTCTCATACCAACCGAAGTCAAGGATTTGGGAGCAAGATTTTTTAAATATTTCTATAATAAGTTCATGTTAGAAAAATCGGAGGCAAAAATGTTCCTGACAGAAGATGAATTTATTATTCTTAGTGCAATAAAAATCGGCTTAAATAATACAGAAATAAAAGAAAAATTTGGCATTGAACTAATCAAAAACGATTCAAGACTTAATGCTTTATATCAAAAATATGGTGTAAGTGGCATAAATGAACTTTTACAGATTGCTGATTTACAGAAAGTTGAAGTTCTGCCAAAAGAAAAAATTCCATATTACCAGTATGAAGGTTCAGAGCTTGTTCATAAAATCAAAATTTGCAAAAATGATGTAGTTAATCTAATTAAATTTTTTGAAAATGTATCAGACAGTGAACAAGAATATGAAATAATGAAATTATTTGACTGAATTGAAATCAAAAAATTAAACAGTTAATTTGCAGTTTCTTCTAAAGCCTGTTTATATTCTGCATCTCTAAGAGGTGTACTAAAAAATCCGCCGTATTCACCTTCTTCAAGAGAATTAAATACTTCGCCTGTAGGTAAGAATAAAAGATTAATTTTCTCTGAAGTTTCCTTGCAGTAACCCCAACTTCTAACCATAAGTCCAACATCAGGAACACTTGTTATACAACCGCCGTTTTTTATGACATCTGCATATAATTTTTTATTATCAGCATTATTTTTACAGGTTTGAACATCATGACTCCACCTGATACAAATTTCTTCATCACTTTGACATAATTTGTAGCGATTATTAGTTTGGAAATTCCCTAAATTTACATAAGTTAATCCTCCTGCCTATAAGATAAGTCCTGTAACTGATAAAGTATTTTTGGGAAGGTAACATTTTTGAGTTTCTCGGAAGTAATTTCATGATTTTTTTGAAATTTAATAGCCTGTTTTTCACTAGGGAACAATAAATCACTCGGTTTGTAATGCCTGTTATCTATCCCGAAAGTCATTGATTTTTGTGCATCTTCATAACTTACTCCATAGTCAAGCCTTAATTTATACACCACTTTGAATAAATCACAAAGGTCGGGAGATGAATAAATTATAGTCCATAGTTATTATTAAACATTTCTATACTTTTTTGTTTATTAAAATAAAAACAGTGTATTGCCAAATGGCAAATACACTGTTTAATTATATTACACCTTATTTTGCAAAAATTTCAACTCAGAATCATATAAATGATTTAAAGTTTATTATGAGGAATTTAAAAGATCGGAAACAATGAGAATGATTATTTATATAAGTATTTAGCCATTATAGTATAAACTTATTGTTATTTTCCAAAATCTATATTGTCATTTTTCTATAAAAATAATAGTTGGTTCAAAAAATTTTATACTAAAACAATTATAGAAAGGAGATACTATGAACATTGTAGAACCGATTAGACGAAAAAAAGATTTAAAAAAAATTGAAAGCATACTACGTAAACAAAGTTTGCGAGATCTATTACTTTTCACGATTGGCACAAATTGTGGTTTAAGAATCTCTGATATTTTAAATCTTGATGTTAGAGATGTCCAAAATAAAGATTACATAAGTATTACAGAAAAGAAAACCGGAAAATATAAACGTTTCCCGATTAATTCAAAACTAAAGCCCATGTTCGCCCAATTTACTCAAGGCAGAAAAGCTGATGAGCCATTATTTTTATCTGTATTCAATAATAGAATGGAAAGAACTCAATGTTATAGAATTATAAATGATATTTGCCGTAAGGCAGGAATTGATTATAATATTGGTACTCATACTTTAAGAAAAACTTTTGGATATCACCATTACCGAAAGTTTAAAGATATTGTAGTATTGCAAAAAATATTCAATCACTATTCACCGCAGGTTACGCTTCGTTATATAGGAATTGACCAGGATATAATTGACAATAGTTATAACAACTTTATCCTATAATATGTCAGAATAACACAACTTTCTACAAAACAACTCAACATATTTACACTTGTGTTGAGTTGTTAAAAAACACTTTACTTTTAACAAGTCTATCACAAAATAAAAAAATTACATAGTGGCTTACAGTATTATATTTAACAGATAAATATTTAAAGAGACTTCAGCTTATTTAAAACTCAACACAAGTGTAAATGAGTAGAGTTTTAAAACCTTTATCTAACGATGTAATGGAAAATTCTCTTAGGAAGTAAGCTTTAATAATGGGTAGCAGTATACCAATAAAAAATATCCAAGAAATAAATTGTATAAAAGATTTATACAGACAAAAAAATCAAATTAGTGAATTACTAATGTTCACATTAGCCATTAACACAGGAATTGATTTAATAAACTTATTGAATTTAAGGGTAAAGGATATTAAAAACAAAAAATATCTTTGTATTGAAAAAAATAAATCCATACCATTAAACGAAGAAATCTTAAAATTAATTGCTGAAGTTATAAAAGATAAAAAGAATAATGAATATCTATTCTCAAATGCAAACGGCAATAAGAGACATCGGACAACAGTTTTTTATTCTTTCAAAAATATTATCGCAGAACTAGGATTACGTAATAAATATTCGGTTGCTTCATGGAGAAAGACTTTTGCATATCATTACTATCACAAGTATAAGGATTTATCATATCTTCAGTGGTTATTTAATCAGACAAATATAAACATGGCACTAAAATTCATCGATGAAGATGAAAATATGAATCTTAGGTATCGGGATGGAATTAGTTTATAGGATGGTTTATGAGTAAATTTAATATAAAAATACTAGCTCACAGGGGCTTTTGGAAAGAAGAAACTGAAAAAAACACAAAGACAGCATTTGAGCGTGCTTTCAACAGTGGTTTTGGTATTGAAACAGATTTACGTGATATCAAAGGTGAAATTGTAATTTCTCATAATATGCCGCAAGGCGGAGAGATGAAATTTGAGGATTTATTAAAACTCCTAGATGGCAGAGATTTAACGCTTGCATTGAATATAAAAGCTGACGGTATGGCCGATGAGATTAAAAGACTGCTTGAGAAATACAAAGTTTCAAACTATTTCACATTTGATATGAGCATTCCGGAGATGGTTTATCAACACAAAACAGGATTAAAATTCTTTACAGGTCAAAGTGATATAATACCTGAGCCAATTATGTTTGATAAAGCTGAAGGTATATGGCTTGATTCTTTTAATTCTGACTGGTTTGGAGAAAAAGAAATCAAAAATATTTTAAATCAAGACAAAGAAGTCTGTATTGTTTCTCCAGATTTACACAAAAGAGAATATAAAAAAGTGTGGAATATATATAGAAATATTAATGGGATAATGCTGTGTACTGATTATCCTATGGAAGCAAAGGAGTTTTTCAATGTCAAAAATTAAAGCAGTAATATTTGATATGGACGGAGTACTTATTGATGCAAAAGACTGGCACTATGAAGCATTAAATCAGGCTTTAGAACTATTTGGCTACAAAATTTCACGATATGATCATCTTGTTACTTTTGACGGGCTTCCCACGAAAAAAAAACTTGAAATGCTTACAATTGAAAAGGGCTTACCCAAGGGATTACATAAATTTATTAATCACATGAAACAGATTTATACAATGGAACATGTTTACATGAAATGTAAACCTCTTTTTTGTCACCAATATGCTCTATCAAAATTAAAAAATGAAGGTTACGGGCTGGCTCTCGCGTCAAATTCTGTCAGAGTAACTATTGATATGATGATGGAAAAAGCTGATTTACAAAAATACCTTGATTTTACCCTGTCTAATCAGGATGTTACAATGCCAAAACCTAATCCTGAAATTTACCAGACAGCGATAAAAAGATTTGGTTTAGAACCGCAAGAATGTCTGGTAGTAGAAGATAACTTAAACGGAATCAATGCAGCTCTATCTAGCGGTGCTCATCTTTTGAAAGTTGAAACAGTAAATGATGTAACTTATCAAAACATTAAAAATAAAATAAAAGAAATCGAAACAGAAAGCTCAAATCTAATTTTAGGAGGTGTTAGATAATGAATATATTAATTTTAATGGCAGGTTCTGATAAAGATTTCTGTGAAAAAGGCTACCCTAAGTATTTAATTGAAATTAAAAATAAGCCTATTATTCAGAGGACTATTGAGCTCTTGAAAACCGTTGGAAACAACATTACGTGTATTATAAGAAAAGAAGATCAGGATAAATATTTTTTAGGCGATACATTAAAAATTTTATGCCCAAAATGTAAAATTATAGAAATTGCTGGAGATACAAAAGGAGCTGTATGCTCAGCATTATTTGCAATAGATGAAATTAATAATGAAGAGGAACTATTGATAATTAATGGAAGTCAGCTTATAAAAACTGACATTAAGCCTGCCATAGAAAGTTTTCGGACAAGAAATCTTGACGCTGGTATTGTAACAATAAATGCAGTTCATCCACAATACAGTTCCGTTTTATTAGATGAAAATAACTTTGTCATACAAACAAGTGAGAAACGTCCGATTTCTAATATCGCATCTACAGGATGTTGTTACTTTAAAAAGGGTCAAGACTTTGTACGCTCTGCATTTGGGGTAATAGAAAAAGATGTTGATACACTCGGACAATATTATATAAGCGCCACTTTTAACGAAATGATTTTAGACAATAAAAGTATTGGAACTTATGAAATTCCCAAAAAGGATTATGTAACATTCTCAAATTACCAAATGTATGAAAATTATTTAGCACACAGGAGAGGTTAGAAATATGATTAATATAGTAATACCAATGGCTGGAGCTGGCTCAAGATTTGCAAAAGCAGGATACAAAAATCCCAAACCGTTTATTGATGTTTTAGGCAAGCCTATGATATGCCATGTTCTAGACAATCTGAATATACCAGATGCAAAGTTTATTCTACTCACAAGATTTGAACATTATAACAATGAACAAGAAACAGTTAAATGGATAAAGTCTAATTATAAAGTTGAATTTGTTATGATTGACAAATTAACAGAAGGTGCCGCCTGTACAGTTTTACATGCTCATAGATTAATCAATAATGATACACCTCTTTTAATAGCAAATTCAGATCAAATCGTTGATATGGATATTTCAGAGTACATAAATGATAGCAAAAAAAGAGGGCTTGACGGTTCTGTTCTTTGTTTTGAAGATAATGACAAAAAATGGTCATATGCAAAACTAGATAAAAATAGATTCATTACGGAAATTCGAGAAAAAGAAGTTATCTCAAAAAATGCAACAGTTGGAATTTATTATTTCAATAAAGGCAGAGATTTTGTAGAAAATGCTATTGATATGATTGTAAGAAATGAAAGGGTGAACAACGAGTTTTACGTTGCACCTGTTTATAACTATGCAATTAATCAGGGTAAAAAGTTTGGAATTTATACGATAGGTAAAACCCAAATGCACGGAACCGGAACTCCAGAAGATTTAGATAAATACATTGAAACGGTAAAAGAGCAGCAAGGAGCATTAGTATTATGAGAACAGCAAGACTTGAAGATATGGTAAAAGGGTGGTTTGTCGGGAATTTTGAACCGACACTTATAAAAACTAATGATGTGGAAGTTGCGGTAAAAAGCTACAATAAGGGAGATTATGAAGAAAAACATTATCACAAAATTGCGACAGAGCTCACTGTTATCATTCAAGGCAGAGTAAAAATGAACGAAGTTGAATACCAAAAAGGTGACATTATTGTTATGGAACCTATGGAGGCAACTGATTTTGAATGCCTAGAAGACGGCACACAAAACGTAGTCGTTAAATACCCTGGTGCTAATAATGATAAATATTTAGGGAGAGCATAAATGAAATTTAAATTAGGACAAAAAATTATAGATAAACTCCGCAATAAAAAACAGAATGAGAATAAAAAGCTTTTAGAGAATGTTCTAAATTGTCTGCAATCTATTTTACAAATAAATAATAAAATATTAGAACGTTCAAACTATGTTGGAGGCCAGAGATGGGAAATTGAGTTGCAAGAACGCTACAAAAATAAGCTCTATCTTGACGGATTTGGTTATAAAGTCTTTTCACAGAATGATGAAGACGGAATAATCAATGAAATATTTACACGAATAGGCACCACAAATAAGAAATTTATAGAGTTTGGCGTACAGGACGGAATTGAATGTAATAGTCATTTATTATTAGATACAGGCTGGTCAGGACTCTGGATTGATGGCAATAAAGACGATTGCAATAAGATAAAGACTTTTTTTAAAACTTCTTTGGAGGATAAAAAGTTAGCCATATTAAATGATTTTATTACAAAAGATAATATTAATGAATTATTTGCCAAAGCAGAATTTCAAGGAGAAATAGATTTCTTATCTATTGATATTGATGGTAACGATTGGCATGTACTGGAAGCCATACTAAAAAGAAAACAAATCATACCAAGAGTTATTTGTGTAGAATACAACCCGCTAATACCACCTGCTTCTGATCCGATGGATTGTTCTACAGATTACGTGCTTCCATATAAAGAAGATTGGATTTGGCCGGTTGATGACAGCCAAGGAGCCTCTCTGAGTGCATACTACCATTTGTGCAAAAATTACGGCTACCGGCTTGTCGGAACTTGCGTCAATGGTGTTAATGCATTTTTTATACAAGAAAATTTAGCACAAGACAAATTCATATCTGATAAAAATGGAGCTTTACCATTTTACAATCCCTGGAGGCATAGAAATATCAAATATTATACTCCTTTTGCTATGCCATTTTGTGATTTAAGAGAGTCACTGGCTAATAGAATAGATATTTACAAAAAAAACGGGTTAATTTAAGAGGGAAGATTTATGGTAAACAAAGTTGCATTCATAATTCCAACATATCCTCCACATTTTAACTATGCAAAAAATTTCTTAGACACATTTAGAAAGAACTATTTAAATTTGCAAGCTGATTTATTTTTTATTTTCTCTAATGAATCAGAAGCACAAGAATTTGGTGAATATGAATATAAAATTATTCTTCCTGATGAACTGCGTATTTTTGAAAATGGAGGCATAATTAATATCAAAAAGTTTTTTGCATTAAAATCACTTCAAAACCAATATGATTATTATATTGTTTTAGATTCCGAATCCGAAATAATAAAAAATGTCGATTTGTATTCAATCTGTAATAGTATATATGAAACAAAAAAACTGTATGGTAATACCGTTTGGAATTTTGAGCACATTGGCATGTGTAAAATTAGGGAACAATGTAAATCTCATTTCAAATCAAATGAAAACTTTTCAACTCTTGCAGAAAAAGAAAAAGATTTGTATTTATGGTTCTCAAACCTTCCTGTATATAAAAATGAATTTCTTCAAGACTTCTTTGTCTCAATAGATTTTAACAATTCAATTTCTACTCTTACCGGACTTGATTTTGATCATTACATATACATGTATTACCTTGTACTATATCAAAATTTTAAAGTTGTAGATTTAAAAATGCATGGTTATCTCGGAGCTGGAGAAAATATGCCGGAAGGTTATTGTTATATTCCTGCTAATGCATTGAAGCATGATTTTTATATGTGTGCAAAGCAATCATTACATCTATGGAATAACAAAAATCTCTTTGTTGTTATTCAGATAGATAGAATATTAGCACGGCTGTTTTGGATAATAGGAAATGCTTTATCTGATTTAACCATTCAATATCACAATTTAGAGGAAAGAGTAAGAAATTTAGAAAATAAAGAAATTGAAACTAAACAGAAATCTAAATTATATAAATTCTTTCACATGTATGCACTAAGAGGGAAAAAATGATTGAAAAAATATCCATTGTAATTCCATATCACGGACGCCTCAGTCTTTTCAAAGAAACACTTGAATCTTTAAGAAAGCAATCATTTAAAGATTTTGAAGTCGTAATAAGTGATGACACAAATGATACAGAAAATATCAAAATGCTTATTGACAGTTACTCCGATTTGCATATCAAATATGTAAAATCAAGTATAAACCTCGGAGCGATTTCTAACACTTTACAAGGAATAAATAATGCAAGTAATAATTTTATACATATATTACACACCGATGATATTTTATCACCTAATTGTATACAATTTGAACAAGAACTCATTAACAAATATCCGGGAAATTTATTCATAAACCATATTCATCATGCATTTGAAAATGAGTTTTATTCCAATGAACATAATGAGTATAAAATAGAATGCCCTAAAACATCCTGGCTAAAGTCTAAAATTTTTACAGATTGCACCGTTCCCAGCGCCTGGTGTTTTAATAAAAAAATTTTGAAAGATATAAATTTTACCAAAGGAGAATTCGCATTTGTATATGATTGGAACTTTTTATTTTCTGTATTAGTTTATTTATATAAAAATGAATTAACCTTCATTGAAATACCGCAAGGTTATGTAGGCTGGAGAGAACATAGCGATTCTGAAAGTACAAAAGGTATTCTTACATGTTTTACCGAATGGAAGCGTTTAGCATTGCTTATGGCAAATGAACTACAAGAGTGCGGGATTTTAAATAAGAAAGAGATTAAAAGAGTACTCAAAAAATCAGAAAAATGCAGAATTAAGAGAATAATAAAAGATTATGAGAAAAATAAAAAAAATTTTAAACTACCACAAGATGTGTTATTTAAGTATTACTGGAAACTATTACTAAAATTTATTTACTCTAAAGAGAAGCAGCCTGCTTCACATAGAATCATATATAGAATATTGGGTTTTAAAATATCTAAAAAAAGCACAAAAAATTATAAAAAATGTTCAATAAAAAATTCTAAAGTACCGCTTATAATAGATGGAGATTTTTATAATTTAAAAAATTTCCCTATAAAAGCTAAAAATTATCAGTTGCAATCTGATGCCTATACAATACCTTCTCTTTGTATTGTTATACAGGGGCCAATTGTAAAAGAAAATGATTTTACATTAGAAACATGTAAAATCTATAAAAAAATTTTTAATAATTCAGAAACTATTATTCTTTCTACATGGGATACTGAAGATAAAAAATATCTAAAAAACTTTGAAGCTATTGGCGTTAAAGTTTTATTATCTAAAGCTCCTGATTTTGCAGGAAGGGCAAATCTGAATTATCAGATATTATCTACAATGAAAGGACTTAAAGAAGGCGAAAAGCTTGGTTGTGAATATGCGATAAAAACACGAACGGATCAAAGATTTTATTCGACAAATTTAAGCAGAGATTTATTTAATTTATTAAAGATTTATCCGCCTAGCCCCAATTATAATATGCACTCAAGACTTGTTGCTTTATCTTTTAATAGTTTTAAATATCGTTACTATGGTATATCTGATATGTTTTTATTCGGTAATACACAAGATATGCTCAAATACTGGAATTCACCCCTTGACACAAAAAAATATGAAGAATACAAAACAATAAAACAGAAAGATTTGTGGCAGCAATACTGTTCTGAGACATATATTGCTTCACATTTTCTCAAAAATATTGGAGTAACCCCGGAATATACTCTAAAGCATACCTGGAAAATATACAAAGATTTATTTATCTTTATTGATAAAGAAATTCTTGATATGTATTGGCCTAAATATACGAATCTTGATAGCAGGTGGCGTTTATTTAGGCCTAATATGCTTGAAGAAATGCGCCATAGTGATTGGTTAAACTTGTATTTAAATGATGATTTCTTTATTAAAGAAGATATAGAGTTATTAATACCAAATATAGGAGAAAATTGATGAAAGTATCTGTTTTGATGCCAATATATAATACCAAAGAGGAATATTTAAGAACCGCGATTGAATCTATACTAAACCAGACATATAAAGATTATGAATTTTTAATTTATGATGATGCCTCAAATATAGATCTTCAGAGCATTGTTATGTCATATAATGATGAAAGAATAATATATAAAAAATTTGAGAAAAATCAAGGAATCTCGAAAATCAGAAATGAATTAGTAAAAGACTCGCGAGGAGAATACCTTGCAATAATGGATCATGATGATATCTCATTGCCTGAGCGATTTGAAAAGCAGGTTAAACTTCTTGATAATAACCCAAATATTGGAGTTGTAGGATGTTGGCATGGTTTTGTAGGTAATAATAAAATTTTTAAACGACCTGTTTCCAATAAAGAGATTAAAAACATTATTTTTTGGGAATGTCCCCTCCATCATCCAGCAACAATGCTTCGAAAATCTGTTCTAATTGAAAATAATATTATTTATGAAGAAAAATACTCTCCTGCTGAAGATTTTGCTTTATGGGTATACTTATTTGATAAAACAGACTTTTACAATATTCCGGAAGTTCTATTTATATATCGAAATAATTATGAAAATACTACTACTGTGCAAAATATAAAAATGGAAATAGGAATTAATAATGTATTAAATCATTTAATAACTTCACATCCAAGAGAATATGAAAGAGCTGAAATAAAGAAAAAGTTAAAAAAACACATAAAAATAATGTTTTCACCACTTAAGTATTTTCTAGAACCTTTTGCTATAATAAAATATTTGTTTAAACTTTTAATGACTAAAGGATAAGGTAAAAGATGGATACTAAAGATATTTCAGTTATAGTTCAAGGTGCAATAAACAAAAATGAAACCATAAAATGTCTTCAAAGCATAAGGCAATACCTTCCTGGTGCCGAGATTATATTATCAACCTGGGAAGGTAGTAATATTACCGACTTAGACTATGATAATTTAATTCTTAGTAAAGATCCAGGAGCAGCAATTATAGAGAAATCTGCTCAAAAGGTTGTTTATAACAATATTAATCGACAGCTTCTAAGCACACAAGCTGGTCTAGAAAAAGCCTCCCGCAGATATGCAATGAAAGTAAGAAGCGATTTAATACTTACAAGTGATAGATTTTTAGATTACTTCGATAAATTTCAGGCGAGGACAGATAATTATACTCTTTTTAATAGAAAAATAATTGTACCTGCATTATTTACGCGATTTAATATTAAATGTGACAATCTATACGAGCGCATAAAAATACCTTTTCATGTTTCTGACTGGTGGCTGTTCGGTCTTCGTGGAGACTTAAATACATATTTTTGCAATACTAAATTGGCCGAAGAACCATATTTTACAGAATATTTTACCAAAGAAGAGAACAAGCACAAAAATACACCATATGGTAAAACAAAATTTAAATTTTCACCTGAGCAATACTTTGGATATTCTTGTTTTGCTAGAAATTTTAAAGATATATATATGGAAGATGCTGCTGATTATAGCGATGAGTTAATGGAAAAATTTAGAGAGTGTCTGGTTAATAATTTCATTGTACTAGAGTTTGCGCAATCCGGTATTTACTTAAATAAGTATCCATACAGTAAAAATGAAAAATTTTCAGGAGATCAGTACATTGGACTTTATAACTTCTATCGTTATGAATTTGAATATAAAAGAATTTGTGATAAAAATTATCAAATGACAAGCCGTAGACAGAAAATATTTGAAGATGAAAATTTTGGATATAACCTTTTAAGGATATACAAACATATATCTAAATTACTAGAGCCTTCAGCAAACTTTTTACAAAAGCTTGAACAAATATTTATTGGCATTCCATTTTCACTTATATCCTTTTTATTTAAATATCGTAAGTAAATTCAATGACTAACAATGAACTTAAGCTAGTTAGTTTAGATGATTGACTTACTGATAGAAAAGTCTATATACTAAAAGGCAAGGTGAAAAAAGATTTTGATATTACAAAAACCAAACTGGTTATATGGGATTTAGATGAAACTTTTTGGGATGGTACGTTATCAGAAGGCAGCATAAAGTTCAATCCAGAGCATCTCCAACTGGTAGAAGATCTTACGCTAAAAGGGATTATGAACTCTATTTGTTCGAAAAATGACCATTCGGCTGTATTACCCCAATTTCTCACTCAGGGTTACAGAAAATACTGGCAGTATTTTCTTTTTCCATCCATAAACTGGGCTCCAAAGGGAGAAAGAGTTAAAAGCATTATTTCTTCAATGAACTTAAGAGAAGAAAACGTAATTATTATTGATGATAATGAAGCAAATATAAATGAGATTAAGTATTATTGCCCCAATATTATGTCAGCATTACCTGAACAAATTGCAAAAATTGCAGAAGAACTATATCTTGTTAACAGTTATGATTTTGAATTTACAAGGCTTAAACAGTACAAAATTCTTGAACTTAAAAATAAAGAAAAATTAAAAACTAACTGCTCCAATGAAGAGTTTTTAAGAAAAAGTGAAATTAAAATTTGCATAAAAAAAGACTGTCTTGAAAACATTAACAGGATTGACGAACTTATACACCGGACAAATCAGCTTAATTTCACTAAAAAACGTGATTCTAAAGAAGATTTAAAGAAATATTTTGAAGATAAAAGTACATATGACTCAGCTTACATAATTGCTGAAGATAAGTACGGCAGCTACGGAATTTGCGGTTTTTATGTACTTAATAAAACTTGTAAGACACTGGAACATTTTCTGTTCTCCTGCAGAATTATGAACATGGGAATAGAAGATTTCGTTTTTTCATATTTGGAAAAGCCCCATATAAATATTGTCCTTCCGGTTTCTTCGTTTCTTGGCGGAACCAGCAATTGGATTAAATTAGTTGATAATCTTGATTTAAAACCTATTGAAGTAAAAAAACAGGCATCAATTAATATTTTATTTAAAGGTGCTTGCGACTTGTATTCAGTAATTAACTATATATCAGGAGATTGTAATATTGACACAGAATTTCCTTACTGGAATAAACAGCTAATCTATATTTTGTCACATACACATACCGCATTTATTGAACAAACACACCGGCTTCCATACAATAAACTTATGGAACTCACAAAGAGTTTTCCGTTTCCGCATCCGGATGAATTTAAAACAAAGTTTTTCAGCAAGAAATATGATGCGATTATTTTAAGTCTTTTAACTACTACTTACAGAGGTTTGTACATAAATAAAAATGACAGAACCTATGTAGAATACGGCTATGCAAACTGTGATATTACTGATGAAAACAATTGGGATAAGGTTCTTTCATCAATTCCGGAAAAATATAAGGAAGAAAACCGGCTGCTTTTAAAAGTATTCAAGGAAGAATATAAATTTGCTGGTGATCCGCCTGTAGAGCTGGTGCTTAAAAATCTGGAATATATTAGAAAGAATTTAGCCGATAAAACAGAGCTTATACTAATTTTAGGCAGTGAGATTCCTACTCAAAAAGCTCTTGAAGGATATGAAGATATGGCTAAAAAACATATTACTTTGAACAAACATGTAAGAGAGTTCGTAAAAAATTACAATAACATAACTACTCTTGAACTCACTGATTTGATACAAAGCGATGATGATTACAACGAATGCATCAATCATTTTTCAAGAAGAGTTTACAATGCTTTTGCTCAAAAGATTATTCATATAGTAAACAGCAAACTCGGAAAAGCATATCTGCAGCTTAAAGAATTATAAATTCAAGCTGTTAATCCACTTGCCTATTTCTTCTATGTTTGCAGAGTTTTCATATGAAGTATAACCTTCTTTTACTTCAGCCCCTTGCGCTAATTTCTGAATATCTGTATAAGTTGAAGATGCCCCTCCGCCTCCGTGTGTACAGAACGGAGCAACAATTTTACCTTCAAAATTATTTGCCGACAAAAATGTTTTTACTGGAGATGCCATTGTATACCACCATACCGGAGTGCCGATAAATACTACATCATATTCGGCGGTATTTCCTACATTTACAAGTTCAGGCCTAACATCATTTTGTTTCTCAAGCTTAGCTTGATTTACTACAGTGTTATAATCCTGCGGGTAATCATTAACCGGTTTTAATTCCAATAAATCTCCGCCTGTCAATGACTTTATTTTTTCTGCAGCAGCGTTAGTATTACCGGAATGGGAATAATAAGCAATTAATATTTTTTTATCTGACATATTGCCTCCTTTTTATAAATACTCTTTATCACTGACAGGTTCAAGCCATGTCGTTGTATTATCAGGAATATTGGTTTCTATAGAAATATGTGCAAACATACTGTCAGGCGCAGCGCCATGCCAGTGTTCAACTTCAGGCGGAATTTTTATTACATCACCGGGTTTAAGTATTTGTGTTTCTTTTCCACGCTCTTGATATCTTCCTTCGCCTGCAGTTACAAGCAGAATTTGTCCTCCGGAATGTTTATGCCAATTTGTTCTTGCGCCTTTTTCAAACGTTACGTTACCTATTGAAGAATTCCATACTTCATCTTTTGTACATAACATATTCAAATACGTTGTACCCGTAAAAAACTTGTTATAAGGATTTATTTCACCCTGCTGAAACGGCTGCTGAATAGTTTTTGCCATAACTGAACCTCCTAATAGTGAAATTATAAATAATGTTAATATTGTCTTCTTCATTAAATTACTCCCTTCAAACATTTTAATGCTGCGATTGTTTTCGGAAACCCGACATAAGGCAGGCATTGAATCATTGCAGCTGTTATTGTTTCTTTAGAATTACCGGCCTTCAAAGCACCTTTAATATGACTTTTTAAAGTTTCTGTATCTCCTGTAGTCACAAGTATACTAATTGTCATAAGTTCTCGTTTTTTAACATCAAGCCCGTTTCTTGTATAAATATCGCCAAAACAAAATTCAGTTAAAAATCTGGCAACATCTTCTCCCATATTTTCAGGGAGTCCCTCTAAAGCCTTTGAAATTTCATCACCATAGAGGGGTTTTTGAATAGCAGCACCTTTTTCAAAACGAGATTTCTCATCAGTAGTACCTGCCATTTCAAGAGGAGTTTCAATACCTCTTTCTTTAAATACTTCATTCATTACACCTATTGCATTGAGTGTTTTTGGAAATCCGATGAAAGGCGCGCATTGATAGAGGGTTTCGCGGACTTCCAGCGGTGTAACTCCGACATTAAGAGCTGCATTAATATGCGCTTTCAACTGCGGTAAAGTCTGCTGTACAGCAAGTGAAGTCACTGTAAGCATCTCTCTTGTTTTCATATCGAGATTTCCAACAGTGAAAACCTCGCCAAAAATATATTTTTGCAGAATTGCCATCATTTCCGGATCAGAACCAACATTCGGATTCCAATCGCTATTAAATAATTTTTCATAATTCTTCTTACAAATATCGCTTCTAGTCATTTTTTTACCCTCCGCTGCAAACAAAATATTCGGCTGAATAAGCATAGCACTTACTATTAATACTAAAAATTTTTTCAACTTTTTACTCCTGAATTTGATTTACAAACTCAGGATAACATATGAGAGTTGCTCTCAGTCAAGAGGTAAAATAAGATTTATTTTTATAGATTCATGGCGTGTGAAAACAACTCTCCTGCTTTAGCGTTATAAGCTCTTCCGTCGTCTTTTGTAAAAAGATTTTCCCAGTGGCTTTCAGGCGTACCATCTGTTGAATATGACGGATTTGTCATCATAAGATGATGTGTATTCGTATCATACCTTAACGGAAAGAGATCTTCCATCTGCATAAAGCTTGGAAGCTTGTCACTAGGGTATTCATAGGCAAAAAGAGAAGAATTAATACGATTTAATCTGTCTTCGTAACTTCTTCCACCCTCGTCATTGTCATTTGATACTTCTACCCCGGGCGCATACTCCTTATTGTATTTAAGTTTTTCAGACCAGCATCTGACCTTATCGTAATTATCAGGAGGTATAAATGCTGTTCCGGTTGTAAGTCCAAGATTTTTATACCTTTCAAAATCACCTGTACTCTTTTCTCCCGCAAAACTAATTGACGTAACACCAGATCGTCTGCGGATTTCCATCAAGATATACTGCATTTGTTCATACTCCGGAAGAGCCCCTACACCGGTGTAATTAGCCATATCATACCCGCCGATATGTTTAGCAGAATCTATAAATACAGCTTCAAATCCCATATTTATCAACTTTACATGTTCTGCGATAAACAACTCTTGATGTTCAGGATTATTCCAATCAAAAGTTACATCATCCCCGTCAGGTCTTGAAACTTTAATCTGGTCTGCCGAGATTACAGTCCTAAATCCAGTTTTTAGCCCGTGTATGTGCGCAAGGTCATTAAAAGCATGAAACTGTTCGCCGGCAGATAAATTGATATCATAATCTATGATATTTCCGCTGTAACCTGCATTAAGTTTAATTCCGTAAATAGAATTTTCCTCAAACGGCCCTTTATTATAGCTGTCTCCGTAAATATTCGGGAATATCTGAGATAAAATTATACAATTAGCCCAGCTTTTTGCAGAAGGAGGGATTGCCGGTAAAATTTTGATTGAGCTTAATATCCCATTTTTTGTTCTGTCACCATACATTTCTGCGATTGCACGGTTATTAATTTCAATATAATTTGCACTTCTTCCCCACTTGTCACCATAGTTAGGAGTTTCTATGTTGTCAGGAAAATTCTCATAAAAATTACCACTTTCATTAATTGTCACAAGCGTTTCTACAGCCTGCTTTACAGAGCGTGTCAAAAGTTCGAAAGGCAGGATATTACCTATCCATTTTTTCATGCCGGAAGTTATAAGCCGTTCTTTGCACCATTCATCAGGTTTTAAGTCTATATCTTCATTCAAAGCTATCAGTAATTTATTTACAAAATTTGTCATACCCAAAGTTTAACAAACTTCGGGTATAAACAAATTAGCCGTTCAGCATAGCCTATTGTTTTAATCTTTCCAATTCAGATTTTAGTGCATCTATATTGGTCAATTCTCTAATTTTCTGGAGAATGCCGTTAACTTCGTCAGGCGTACCCATACGTGACTGTCCCATAACAATATATTTGCCATCTGTCATATTAAAGAGTTCATCACATAGCATTTGCAAGTCACCCGGCGCACCATTACCAACGTCAGTATGCCAGAAAGCTTTAATTAATCTTGTTGTCTTTTTGAGCTCTTTTACTCCGGCTTCATCAGTAACTTTAAACCCGTCTGACAAAACATTTGCAAATTTATCTGTAAATTTCTTTATGTCTTCAGCTCTTGCAATTATATCTTCAAGCTGTTGTATCCTTTCTTGTTTTGCCGCATTTGACGCTCCAGAAGATGCTTCATCAGCTCTTGAGCGGTTACCGCTTTCATTCGAACGTCTTTCGTTTCCTGTTTCATAAGCGTGACGCTGGTATTCAAATTCCTTAACTGTTATTTTTCCGTTTGCATCTATAGAAAATTCATATGAGATACCGCCTTTACGAAGCACTGCAACTTCTCCATTTACAAGTTTATTCATTATGTATGATTGAGTTTCGTTACTGAACAAATGGAGTTTGTACACAAGCGCCCAGTATATATCACTCTGATCCTGAATTTGATATGTTGTTTGCTTATTGTACTCATCGACCTTTGTTTCTTTAATATCGTATTTAGTTTTAATATCAAATTCTTCAAGTTTCACAGCATTACCACGCATTACAAACTGGTACTCAACACCATTTTTCTGGCATCTGAATTCGCCTCTTGTTCTCAAATTATTAATAATATTGTTTTGTGTTCTTTCACTGAATAAGTTAAGTTTATCAGCCATACGGTACCTTAAATCATTCATATCACGGAATTGATACATAGTTGTATTTGTGCGTCCGTGTGAAGTATCTGCCCCGCGAGCTCCTGAATATCCCGAGTTGCTTCCATTTGCTCTGCCCGCATGATTAAACGAACTTGAATTACCAGATTGTCGTAATGATAATTTATATTCATCAACCATTCTTTGCGCTGCTGCAAACATACCTGTAGAACAATTCCAGCCATCATCTTTACCAACCCAGCTTGCAATGCCATGTGCAAGTTCAGGGTTTAATCTCCTGGCTTCTTCGTACAAAGCTTCTGCGTCTTCTACCGGAGTATAAGCTTCATGAGCAATCCAAGGTTTGCCTTCAACACTGTTCATCAATGCTTTACCATTAGAAGGTTTTCTTGCATATTTTGCAGTTATTTCAGCAATTGCATCTTCCAGTTCTTTGGAAACTTCTCCATCAAAGTACATCGTTATCGGGTCATGCCTTGTTCCCCATGCATCCAAACTCTGAGGAGTTTTATAGTATGCATCTGGAACTTTAATTTTTACCTTTTGTCCCTTGCTGTTGATATATTCACCTTTTTCAAGAAGCATATCAAGTTCACGTAAACAGTTTTTATCAGCTTTTACATTAAGTGAAATTCTATCCACAACATTAATACTTCTGCCCTTTAGTTTTTTAGGCTTTCTCCAACTCCAGCCATTCTGCGGGCTTGTTGTAACAAATTCAAACTCGGCAAACATCGGATTGATATCTGCATCGGTAATACGGCCGGCATTTACACTTTCTGCGTAAGAATAGTCTGCCATGCGTAATTCATCATAATACTTATCACATTTGCTATTAAAGTCCCAACTACGGGCATTATTGTATTGACCAGCCATATCAGGCGACCATTTTGCAGCATAATCAGGGCTCGTAGAGTTTAATATAGTACCGTTAGTAGACATATCTGTAACATATATTTCACCATTTATCTTTTCAATTTTGAGATGTTGCCCTGAAATATATTCATTATTAATGCATATATCGTTAACTCCGTTAACGGTTCTACCTATCATAAATGAATCGCCATCTTGCATTGCGTTTAATTTAGCTTGCAAATCTCTTAAGTCGATATCAACTTTATTTCCAAGTCTTATTCTTGTGTTAACATCTGCTTTTACGCGCTCGCCTTTCGGACATCTGATATCAGAATTCTTACCGCCAAAAGAATTAATCCAATCTGGCATAGCTGTTCCGGCAGCACGTCTTGCATTTCTGGCTTCATTAACATCATCAACAGCCTTTTTAAATTTCAAGCCAATACTTCTTGCCTTTGCTTTTAATCTATCAAGCAAATCCGTCATTACTTCGCTGAATTTATTGAAATTAGCCTGAATATAAGCTTTTGCTTTTTCATAATCAGCCATAGTTTTGACACGTGCGATAAGTTCTTCTGCTTTTTGATAAGCCTTATAGAGTTTTTCACCGAGTTTCTGACGTAATTCTGCCGCACTAAATCTGGATTTTGGTGCATCAGCAGCTTCTGCAGCATCACTCTTAGGAGCTTCGCTCTTTATCTTAACAAGCCTATCTCCTTCTATTTTGAAGCCTTTTTGTTCAAGCAGAACGGAAATTTCTTTCATTTTGTTAATATTTGCAGCCTTATCAGCGTTGTTTAGTGGTGAATAAGTGACCTCCATTTTTAATCTATAGTATTCTGCAAACAATTCTTCATGATTCATTTCTGCATATGACTTTTGAGATGTTTGAGAGGCACCTTCTGCATGAGTCGAATTATCCGTCTTTGGTTCTTCTGTCTTAGGTTCTTCGGTTTTAGCTTCATCAGCCTTAGGCTCTTCTGCCTTGACATTCTCATTTACTCCGGCTTTTAATTCCGCAGATTTTGCATCTACAGCTGCTTGAAGTTGTTTCTTATAACTTCCGAGCATTTTCTTTTTATTCACAAGTCTGCTAATTTCATTAAGCTCATCTTCTGAATCAATTTTCTTAATATAATCCATTAACTGTTCAAATTCTTCTTTTACAAGCCCCTTATCGGAGTTTAACATTGAATGGATATAGCTTTTCTGTGCCTCATCAGTAACATTAGGTTTAGGGGTTAAAACCTTAACTCTGGCATCAATTGCATCATAAAGTTTTCTATAATTAGCAGTTACTCCGCCGTATGTTAGTTCTTTTTGTCTTAACTTATTTTTAAGTTCATTTAAGACATTTATGTCATTGGTATTTTTTATATAATCACTCAATACACGAACATCTGAATCATTTAATACGCTATGTTTTTCAAAAATATGGTTTATAGTATTTTGCGTATTTGCTTCTTTTGCAGCATCATAAGCAGCTTTTTGTGGAGAAGTAAGTTTTTTCTCTGCTTCGTCAATCTTAGCCATAAGCTCACGTCTCAAATCCCTATCAGCAAGTGCTTCTACTTCAGCGCGAATTCTTGCGAGTTCTTCACCTGATATATTTGGATTATTTAAAGCTTCATCTACTTCCGCGCGAATAACTTCTGCTTTTTTAGACCCAACATGAACATTGGAAGGATGCGCAGCACCATGAGATGTTGCCTTATCAAGATTTTCCGTGCCTGTTTCTTTAGTCTGTTTAGCCGACACAGCATGACCTACTGCGTTTGCGCCTAATGACAGAACAAATGCCTGCAAGAAGCTTGCTTCATCAAATTGACCGTGCTGACAGTACATTTGTACAAGTGATTGGATAGTATCACTCGATACTTCAAATCCGCAGGCTTCCGCTCTTGCAATAATTATAGACATTTTTTCTATTGTTTCAGTGCTTACATTAGGGAATTTTGCAGCAAGCTGGGCTTTTTTAGCTTCAAGCACACCTTTACCAATTTTTCCGGCTTGATTTTGCATCTTATATGCAATATCTTTTGCTTTTTCTAAAGCCTCTGCCACTTTACCCTTTGGTAACCGTGCAAGCCATTTATTCTGACTGACAATTGCGCTCCCACCTTTTGCAAAAGTTTCAGCAATCTGTCCTATTTTTACTCCGACTGCTGCTAATGCACCATCCCAGAATGCTTGTGAAACATCTGAAGTCCATTCTGAATTTGTCCACCCGTCAGCATCTGTAGAGTTTTCAAGAGCATTCAAACCTAGCGATGCTCCTGCTGTCATTGCAAATACAGCTAGTGAACCGCCGCCGGTGAATGGAGCTGCGATTATAGCACCAATCATTACACCAATATTAAGAACAGTTTTTCCTGTTTCTATTGTTGAGATATAATCTTCTATCATAGAGTCTGGTGCATCTACACCGAAGGCATCGCGGTATTCTTTTTTGAATCCTTCAACTTTGCTTTCATATCCGTCGCTTAGCATTTCAGAAACTTTACTGCTGTTAGAATTTAGCGGAATATCAACTCCAAGCATAGCCTTTGAAACATCTGCAAGACCTTGTTTTAACTGATTTGCAATTTCTTGAAGTTTTGCGGCAGAAACCGGTTTTCCTGACTTGTCAACAATAACACCGTTTTTATAACTGTATCCTAGCCCTTCAAGACTTAATTTTTTACCTGACATATTAGATAATTTTTCTAATGTATCAATTATTGCAGAAGCATACTGCTGCTCTGTACGAGCGGTACTGAGTTCGTCCCAGCAGGCAGTAATATTATCTTTTGCATATTCCATGCAAGCTAATCTCTGAGCCTGATTTGCAACATTTTCTACTTTTTCTGCATCAAAGTTAATACCAACATTGCGTTCTTTAAATACTGCTTCAAAGCTTACAGCAACCTCTTTACCGTTTTCGATTTTTGCAAGTTTGCCATCTGCTGCTAATTTTAATAAGCGCAAAGTTTCTGTATCATGCTCAATTCTTGCAGCAATTTCCTCACGAGTTGTACCTATTCCATAAGCCTCACAAAAAGCATTTAAAGCACCGGAAACAACACCTTGACTATCTAGAGCTTTTTGATAATCTTGTTTCATCTGCTCCAGCTTCTGTTCAAAAACCTGTACTGTCATCTGGTATGCTGCTTTTTTATCTTCCGGAATATTCTGCACCTGTTTTGTTTCAACATACATATTATCAGAACTATCTGTATTTTCTTTATACGCATCCGAAATAGTTTCTGCCAGAGGAGCTACTATTAAAAATTTACCAAGACCATTCCAGAATTCAGCTTTTGACTTGTATTCGGCTTTTTCTTTATTGAACTGCTCTAAGACCTTTGCAAGAGAAGAACCTTTCTTTTTAAGCAGCTCATCAACCATGTTTGCTACCTCACTGGTTCTAATTGCCATAATACCTTTTGCTCTTACATTAAAGTCAGGGCTTTGTATTAATCTAAAAACAACTTCAACTGTTTTTGTTCCGCCAAGAATTGTATTTGCAGCCAATTCTGCATATACTAAATCGCTCTTTTCCTGTCCGAGTTTCTTCGTTAAGAAATCATCAAACCCTGCTTGATGTTTGGTTTTTAGCAATTCTAGAACTTTTGAGTAAACACGTTTGTCTTTTATTTGCTGTACTGCATCCTGTATATTAGAGAAATCTCCTTCCAGAATTTGCAAAGCAGCCTGTTCTGCACGTAGATTTATAATTTCCTGTTCAGTATAAGCTCCTTGTTTAATAAGCATTTCGTTGAATTTACGAATTTCTTTATGATCTCTTGAAATTCCCATAAAGGTATCGCATTCATCATACAAGATAGCCTGTAAATAGCTTTGGCCAGCTATTTGCGGTTTGATACCTTTTTTCTCGCAATATGCCTTTAATTTCACTTCCACAGCTTTTCTATCTGCAGGTGAATCTATTGCACGTATAGCTTGTTCCAGATATTCAATATCTGTACCTGCACCTTCGACAGCTTCCTGAGTCAAATCTTTAACTGCCTGAGCTTTTTCTTCACCTTGAATTGCATTCGTTTCGGCTAAAATACCATTCAAGTATTTTACTTCACTATCCCACATCTCTCCTTTACAATAGTCAAGAAGATTTTTACTTGGAGAGCCTAAACCATAGAATGTACGGTGGTTTACAAGTATCTGGTTTACTAATTTGTAAACTTCTCTTGCTTGCGCATTATCTTTTTCTCTGTTGCCGGTCGGTTTCGGACATTTAATCATCCTTACGCCTTTTTTGATTTTTTCACAATCTGTGCCAAATCCGTCACCACCGTCAAAGATTACTCTTGCGGCCATTCTTGCTTGAGCTTTATTAGCTTCCTGACCGGTTAAAGTTCCATTTGATATCCATTTCTGAACAACCTGTTCTAAGTAATCAGATGAATTATAGGTGTGAACTGCAGAATGATTTGCTTCTTCATAAATAAGTTTTTCTATAGGAGAATATTTTTCATCTGTATTATAACCTTTTAGCGCAAGAAGTCTGTTTACTTCTTTTAACTCTTCCGGTTTATCAATTCTTGAAATAGCTCTCTTAAGTGCATCTATATCATTCCAGCCGGAAATTGCTTTTTCTATATCAGCAACAATTTGTGCAGCAGAAGATCTTTGAACTGATTTCTGCTCAGGAGAAACATCATTTGCATCCCCAGCTTTATATTTTTCTGTTGCATTATTCATTGCATTTCTGATTTTTGCAGCTGCATTATTTATCCAATTATTAAGTGTATCTATATCATTAATTTTTTGGTAATCGCCAAAATAAATTCCAGTTACCCCTAATACCTTAGCCTGTGCTACGAGTTTTTTGCAGATATGTTCTTTTACTGTGTTAATATCAAGTCCCCATTCATCATCTATATCTTTCGCAAGAGATACTCCATATTTACTCTGATATGAAGCCACAACAAAAGCAACATTCTCATATGTTATAGTTTTTAAAAGTCCAATTGTCTTAGAATTTGTTGAAGCACCTGATATCTGGCTGTGAAGAGCTTCTGCAAGTTCATCAGCTTGTTTCTGGATTGTAACTGTGTCATATTTTTTTCTAGTTTTTATTCCCTGAACACTATCATAAATTGATGGACAGTGTTTTTTAAATTCTGCACCGCTAATTTCATTACCTTTAGGATCATAATAACGTATATTTCCATCTTTATCTTTTGTTACATAATAACCGTTATTACCTTTAGCAACAATCTGAGGTTTATTTGCTTCTGCCTCTGCTCTTTGTCTTGCTTCTTCAGCTCTTCTTTCGGCATCAGCATTATATGCGGCAATAGCTTCTTCTTTTGTTTGTCTGCCTTGAAGAGCAGTCTCATCTGCAGCAAGTTTACGAGGAATTTTAATCTCTTCTCCAACATTGAAGTAAGCATTAGGATATTTGCCTCTAACTTTAGCGGCATTTACTTTAATCAGATCTTTTATATTAACGCCAAATTTATTCGCAATATCTTCGATTGTTTCACCATTTTGAACAATAACTCCAAGGGTATTACCATTTTCATCATATCTTACATTATAACTCTGGCCGTCTCTAACTTTTGTCTGTTCTATATGCCTGTCCTGATTATCATAATTATCTGTTACATCTGTATTATCTTCACTGTAACTGTCAGAATAATTACCTTCAGAATCGTATTTTTTAGTGTGTGTCGGCTGACCATTCTGAGTTATAACCTCTGTTTTTCCATCCTCATTATAAGTACGCTCAATATTCTTGCCGTCAGATGTTGTAACAGTTTCTCCTGTTTTTATGCCATTTTCGTCATAATTATAAACTGTTGTATTACCGTCTTTTACAATTTTTACAAGACGAGGTGATCTGGTATTACCATCATCAATATATTCATATTCTTCTACGCTGCCGTCCTCTTTCTTGCTAACCTGACTTATAGGCTTTTCTTCTGCATCATACTTAATTGTGGTAATGCCGCTATGCTTACTGCTCGTAATTACTTCCTGTGTTTTCTTATTATTCTTATAAGTAGTTGTTACAGTTTCGTCACCTTCCGTAACACTTTCTTCTGTTTTAACGTCATCCTTATCTATGGTAGTTGAAATAGTCTTACCGCCGTTTTTTATTGTGATAATTCTTGAACCGTCAGGAAAAACTTTCTCAATTTTACCATTCTTATACTCTATAATTTCAACGTCAGGATTTGTTTTATCTTTTGTAATTTCTTTTACATCTTCTGAAAGAGCAGACAGTTTATTTAGAAGAGCATATAAAGCATCTCTGCCTTTTCTGCCAATTTTTTCACCATCTAACTCATATTTCTTGCCTTCTCTTTTAGATAGAGTATTATCTTCTCCCGCAAGTTTTTTGATTTCAGCGAAAAACGCTTCTAGCTCACTTCTACTGAGCATATTGTCATTAGGATTTGAATCAATTTTACTTAATATCTGTTCAAATACAGGCTTTAATTTTTTATCAACATCTTTAAGAAGCTCATCTTTTTTGATACCGCTTCTAATTTTGCTAAAATCAATTTCACCATACTGCCCTTTTTTTCCCAACGACAAATTCTCTGACATCTTACGCCCTTTCCAGTTCTAATTTTTCTTACATCTTTTCTTTATTGAACTAACATTTTCTGCAAAATGTTATATTATATTTGTATTTACGGCATAATCTGATAAAACTTTAATTTTTCGCATCAAATTGTTACAAAAATTAATACTTTTTCTACCCCAAATGTCCAAAAACATTGAAGCCATAACATTTTGCAGAAAATGTTATGGTACGGATAAAAAAGGTTGGCCGTACTTCTGCACAGTCAACCTAGCTTTTGTTATATCTTATACCTTAATAAACTTCCCCTATTAATAAAATTTCTGCACTAGGATGTCCATCACAACCTTTAAAAAAGTTAAACTTATACCCCAAGTTTAAACTTTCTAACCAGGGTTTTATTTTATAGAAATCATGATAGTTATGATAAATACTAATCAAAAGTATAGGTTTTTGTTCCTTTATAGTATTTATTGCACCATCTAAAAGTTGCTGTTCAAAACCTTCTAAATCTGTCTTTATTAATCCGACTTTTAAATTATGCTTCTTTACATACTCATCTAAACTTATAGCCTGACAGGCATGCTCATTATGTTTTTGATTGCTGGCACAATCGCCGATAATTGCTTGTGCTCCAATATTATAAGAATTTTCTGACATAAATAATATTTTCTTTTCTGCACCTAATGCCATATTTTCATATATAATATTATCCAAATTATTTAACTCAATCGTTTTTAGCCCCCATTCATAGTTTTTCTTTCCGGGTTCAAAAGAAATTATTTTATTATCAGGACAAAACTCTCTAAATATTAGAGCTGAGTCGCAAATACATCCACCAGCATCAATAATCACACTATCTTTACACATTTTAGCAAGAGTTTTTAATTTATGTAACCCGTGTTTATCAACAAAAACATTTTGGCAAAAAAACTTCACTGGAAGTTTGTACTTTTTATATTGCCAATAACCATCATGAGGTTCAATTTCATATTCCATATCAACATGAGCCTTATAAGCTTCAAACTCTTCTTCTGTATAAAAATTTTCCGGCAAAAAAATTTTTGAGTACTTTCGCTTTTCTATAGTATTCAAAATTTTATTTAAATTATATAAACTTTCTTCTTCCAAATTAGCCTTCAAAGCCTCTACATTTTGTTTATGTTCATCCAAACTTGAAACTTGATTTGCATTTAACCCATGCAAATAATCCACGCAGATATGAGGAAGGACTTTAAAAGCAAGCATACCGAGATTATATTCTAATGCATTTATTCTTCCCCTCTCATTACTTAACCTTTGTCTTAATCTTTCTATTGCATCATACTTTATTCTGAAAGCTTGTTTTTTCTCTTTGTCAAAAATAAATAACGATATAAATTTTACTAAACCTCTGTTCATAATAGCTCCTTTAAACTCACTTTTAAACACCATAACATTTTAAATAAAATGTTATGGTTAGCGTCGTTATTGAACAATAGGCATGATTAAAAATAAAAGAAATTATTTACATAATAACTTATTAGTGCTATCTTTTAATATATAACATTTTATTTAAAATGTTATATAAAAAGAGAAGTGCGGTAATAAACAGCACCTCTCTTTGAAATTTGCAGTTTTTAAATTACAAACAATTTTTTATATCATCTACAATAAGTTCAGGAGTTAAATGATACCGCTGGTATAATTCTTCAAGCGGAACTCTGTCAGTGAACTCTTTTCTGGCGCCGAAATTCAACACCTTCATATCAGAGTTACCAAAATATGATGCAATTTTTTCTCCAAAACCGCCTTCAATAGCTCCATCTTCAAGTGTGATAACAAGCTTGTGATTTGCCTTCAAGCTTTCCATAAGTTCTTCATCAACGCCGGAAATAAAGTGAGGGTTTATCAAGGTTGCAGAAATGCCCAAATTTGCTTTTAGAGCATCTTTTACCTTAACACCAAGATGGAAGAAATTGCCAAGCCCTAGAATTGCAACTTCTGAACCACTTTCAACAACCTGATACTTATTTATCTTTGAATAATCTGTAGTATCCTTTTCTCCTGTGCTTATTACTTGAGTGAATGGAACTCTGATAACTACAGAATGCTCACTTTGTGAATTTGCCCAGTCCATCATTGAAATATATTCTTCTTTATTCACAGGTGCAAGATATACAATATTTGGAATATTACAAATCAAAGGAATGTCATATTTTGAAAGATGAGTGGCATCCATGCCAGTAATACCACCCCAGAAAATAAGAAGAGTGGCAGGAGTATTATTAAGTGCTAAATCCTGAGAAAGCTGGTCATATGTTCTTTGTATAAAAGAACTCATTACAGCAAGCATTGGTTTTGCTCCGCCTTTAGCGAGCCCAGAAGCAAATGCCACAGCGTGTTCTTCTGCGATACCAACATCAACATAATTTTTACCCAGTTTTTTTCTGAATTCTGGAGTAAATCCGCTTACCCCCGGAGTTGCTGGAGAAATAGCGATAATTGAACTGTCCTTTGATGCTCTGTCAAGAATATAATCAGCAGTTATACTTTCATAACTTTCTTTACGGATAGCATTCTCTGCAACAGGCTTTTTGTCAAGTTCACCCGGAACAATCCAGTGATAATGTTCTTTGTCAACTTCTGCTTCATGCAAACCTTTACCCTTGATTGTATGCATATGAACCAATACGGGATGGTCAGCATCTTTTACTCTGTCAAATACAGATATTAATTCATTAAAATCGTGTCCGTTATCTATATAATAATAGTCAAAGCCGAGTGTTTTAAAGAAATTATTTTCTGCCTGCCCTTTTGTATCTCTTAAAAGCTTAAGGTTTGAATATAAGCCGCCGTGATTTTCTGCAATAGACATATCATTATCATTTACAACAATAATGATATTACTGCCAAGAACAGCAGCATTATTAAGCCCTTCCAAAGCTTCACCTCCGGTTAAAGACCCGTCGCCAATAATTGCAACAACATTTTCCTTACCGCCTATCAAATCCCTAGCCTTTGCTAATCCGCAGGCAAGACTGACAGAAGTAGAAGTATGTCCTACTTTAAATAAATCGTGCGCACTTTCTTCCGGAGCAGTATAACCCGTATAAGTATGATACTTTGCCGGATTTGTAAACCCTTCTTTTCTTCCGGTCAAAATTTTATGCGGATAACACTGGTGAGAAACATCAAATACGAATTTATCAACAGGAGAATTAAACACCCTGTGAAGTGCAATTGTTGCCTCTACCATGCCTAAATTCGGCCCCAGATGCCCTCCGGTTGTGTTTACCTTTTTCAATATTAAATCTCTTATCTCAGCAGACAGCAGGTTCATTTCCTCTGCACTTAACCCCCGCAAATCTTCCGGAGTATTAATCTTATCCAAAACCATTAACGTTTTTTCCATTTTTGCTCCTTTCTTATAATAATTATTATATTACAACCTTAGACCTACTCTCAGTCAAGAGGAAACTAAAAAAAATTCTCACTACATATCGTCTAGCCATTCCGGCCTTACCCCGGTTGGGAATGCCGTTATTTATTGTATCTGTTCTAATGAACTAAAGAAAGGAGATTATATGTTCTACAATGTATTAAAAGCCAAAGATATTGTTAATTTGGATGAAACCAAATTCGACAGACAGGTACTTATGGAAAACGGCGACAGCTGTTTAAACATAATTGCAATCAAAAAAGGAGAAATAATAGACACGCATACTTCAATTGCTGATGCAGCTGTTTACGTAATTGACGGCGAGATTGAGCTGCATTTTGATGCTGAAAAGTTTAAACTCGACAAAGGTGAAATTCTCATGTTCAAAAAGGACAAAGAACATAAAGTTCATGCCCTTAAAGACTCTAAATTCTTACTCATCAAGATATAAAACTATGCGCGGAAGTTATTCCGCGCTTTTAATTATATTGAACTAATTCTAAAGTATTATTTTGTTACATTTCTTTACAATTTCTTACCGTATGGAAAATCGCGGGTTTCAGCGGAAAAACAAAAGTTTCGAACGCCTAACATTTTATAAAATCATTGATTATCTGTTATGTTGTTGGTATAAATTTGCATGGACGATTAGTCCTTTAGTAGTACACAAAAGAAAAGGTTTAAAAATTATGACATTACCAAACGTAGCTTATTTCTCAATGGAAATAGCAATGGATCAATCACTCAAGACATATTCTGGTGGTTTAGGATTTTTGGCAGGTTCACACATGTTATCTGCCGGTTATTTGCAAATGCCTATGGTAGGTGTAACTATGTTATGGTCATATGGTTACTATGATCAAAGAATCGACCATTCAGGCAACGTTGAAGTAGCTTACATCAGAAAATATTATGATTACCTTGTTGATACAGGTATCACTGTAGAAGTTGACACTTTTGGAGAAAAAGTTAAGGTTAAAGCATTCAGAGTTGACCCTGAATTATTTGGCACTTGCCCTGTTTACCTTCTTACAACTGATATTGACGGTAATAGCGACTGGGCTAAGAGCATTTCTCACAAGCTTTATGATGGAAATGAAAGAATCAGAATTGCTCAGGAAACAGTTCTTGGTATTGCAGGTGTTAGAGTTCTTCAAGCAGCAGGTTACAACTTTGATGTAATCCACATGAACGAAGGCCATGCACTTCCTGCAGCTTTTGAACTTCTTAGACAATACAACGGCAACCTTGATGAAGTTAGAAGAAAAACTGTATTCACAACTCACACTCCTGTTGCTGCCGGTAACGAAGTTCACTGGGTTGATACATTATTAGAAGGCGGTTTCTTTGCCGGTGCTTCTAGAGAAAGAGCTCTTCAATTAGGCGGAGAAAACTTCTCTCTTACAGTTGCTGCTTTAAGAATGTCAAGAATTGCTAACGCTGTATCTCAGCTTCATGGTCTTGTTGCTAACAAGATGTGGGAATGGGTTGACGGAAGATGCCCTATTAGAGCTATCACCAACGCTGTTAACCTCCACTACTGGCAGGATAAGAGAATGAACGGAGATAAATCTTTCGACGAATTACTCGCTGCTAAACGTGAAATGAAAGAAGAATTATTCAAATACGTTGCTAACGTTGCCGGTAAGAGGTTTAATCCTGATGTATTAACTATTACATGGGCAAGAAGATTTGCTGATTACAAACGTGCATGGTTAATCTTGATGGATAAAGACAGAATTAACAAACTGTTAGATGAAAATAAAGTTCAAATCATCTTTGCTGGTAAATTCCATCCGGATGATGTAATGGGTAAAGAAATGTTCAACAAGTTATTGAACAGATCTCACACATTAAAGAACGTAGTAGTTCTTCCTGGTTATGAATTACAATTATCAGGTATGCTGAAACGCGGTACTGATGTATGGTTAAATACTCCGTTAAGACCGTTTGAAGCTTCAGGTACTTCTGGTATGTCAGCTAATGCTAACGGTGCTCTTCACCTTTCTACTTTTGACGGTTGGACTGTTGAAGGTACATTCCCTGGCATTAACGGCTATACTGTTGAGTACCCTGAACTTGATGATGATATGCCTTGGGAAGAAAGACACTGGAAAGATCATGAATGTATGATGGATATCATCGAAAACCAGATTATTCCTACTTACTACAACAACAAGCAGGAATGGGCTAGAATGATGAGACAGGCTATCAGAACTGCTGAAGCTTACTTCAATTCTGACAGAATGGTTATTGAGTACTACAACAGATTGTATAAGCCAATCGCTCATGATGATTGCTCTGCTGGAGAAAAGAAGAAAGAATTAAATATTTCTGAAACTCCTACATTTGATGCTTGGACTTACTCAAATATCAAGTAGATAAAAAAAAGACCGGTTTTAAAAACCGGTCTTTTTTTTATTCCTCAAACGGTATTGTTATAATAAATTTATTACCTTTTCTTTCTTTTGTCATTTTATCCCCTTCGACTTTTTCGTCAAGATAATATGCCTGAGAGAAATTCATTATATCTTCTCTGTGGTGTTCCTTTTTTTCAACTTCGCCGGAAACAGTAACTACATTATCAACAAGCTTGACATCAATATTTTTTTCGCTTCCGCCTAGAGGTTTCAAATCTACTATTAACTTATACTCGCCCGGTTCTTTCACTAGATTTACAAGCATAGGTGCCATTTTAGGTTCAAACGGGTTATCCCCGAAGCGCTGTTCCATACGTTCAATACGCTTTTGCTCATGCCTCATCATTTTTTCCATTTTACGCATCTGGTATGACGGGTCTGTCATTCTGTTAAATGTCATGTCTGCTACAAAATAAAAAGCTAAAAAAGCTCCTATAAGTGTCGCTAGAATGACTCCTAAAGTTCTTAACCAGTGACTTTTGTGTTCGTAATGGTATTCTCTGTTGTTCTCTTCAATCATAAAAATCTCCTTTCTTTATTCTTGTTTTGTACCTCATGATAATATGTAAATCAATAGCCGAAGAGGGTATATACCAATTACCCGACTGGAATAATATTTATATCTGTTTATCTTTAAGTTATAATAACTTTAAGCGAGGTGTTTATGAAGAAATCATTAATAAAGTATCCTTTTTTGACAAGAGAAGTAGAGATTTATGAGCGGGACAACGGGCATAAAATCGTTCTTGCTCATAAAGAAGGCGGGATGGTAAATATATCATCCTGGGTCAAAACAGGTTCTATAAATGAAAATGATAAAAACAATGGAATCTCTCATTTTCTTGAACATTTAATGTTTAAAGGTACTCATAAACATAAGGCTGGTGAATTTGATAAAATACTTGAAGCAAGAGGCGCTATTGTAAACGCTGCAACGTGGAAAGATTACACATTTTATTATGTAACCCTTCCGAAAGGTGAGAACAATGAAAACTTCTATAAAGCAATAGAACTTCATGCCGACATGATGATAGACCCTGTAATACCTGATTATGAAATGGGTGCACCGTTTGATATAAATGACAAAACCGTCACAGACAAACGTGAACGTCATGTTGTAATAGAAGAAATTCGTATGCGCAAAGACCAGCCTTGGACAAAGGTTTATAATGCGACAAATCATGCAATGTACACTTCACATCCATATAAACGTGATGTTATCGGTACTCCGGAAATTATTTCACAGGTATCTCAGGAAGAGGTTATGAACTATTACAGAACCTTCTATTCTCCAGAAAATGTAACAACAATAGTTGTCGGTGACTTCGACAGCGAAGATATTCTTAACCGTGTAGTTGAAGGATTCAGCTGGGGAGATAGACCTCATCCTCCTGAAAAAGATTTCGGACCGGATAGTCCAGTAAAGGAAACAGTCTATATTGAGAATAAAGCAAATATAAATTCTTCGTTTATGATGTTTGGTTTTCTTGGAGCCATGGCAAAAGATTTAAAAAATATTATTGCACTTGAGATGCTTGCTGTAATACTTGGTGAAGGTGCAAGTTCAAGATTATATAATAATTTGATAGAAAATCAGCCAGAGCATATATTTAACATGATTGATGCAGAGAATTACTCATTCCGTGATGGTTCTAACTTCTTTGTACAGGCAAATTTTAATCCTGAATACAAAGAAAAAGCTATTGAACTTGTTAAGGAAGAAATTAAAAAAGTTCAAAATGAAATTACTGAACGAGAAATTAATAAAGCAAAGAAAAAACTTAAATCCCGTTTTGCCTGTGAAGCTGAAACAGTTTCTGATATCGGTGAAGCAATAGGATATTATATGACTGTATGCGATGACTTAAATCTGGCAGAAGAATATCTGCCAATTTGTGAATCAATCACTATTGAAGATTTAAAAGATGCCGCAAAGAAATATTTAGATCTTAATCATGCCGTTATTTCTATTTTGAGTCCGGATAATAAATAAAATCAATTTTTCTGGCATTTTTCCAGAACAGTTATAGTTACATTTTGTGCATCTTTCGTTGCATTTCTATACAGCTCTATTAAGCGTGTTTCAGCTGGTGTAATACGAATTGACTGTGGTGTTGCTACACCATAAAAAGCAGTAATATCTACATTATAAATTTTACACAACATTAATAACGTATCGCCGTAAGGAGTTGTTTCTCCGCTTTCCCACTTACTTATAGTTGCTGCGGTCTTATGTATACGTTTTGCAACCTCACGCATACTTAACCCTGCTTTTTGTCTGCATAATCTTAACTGAAGCGGCAATGAAGTACTTAAAGACTCTGCAGTTTTTTCTTTTGGTTTAGTCATAAATATTTCTCCTATACCATAATTATATCGAAAAATTAAATATTTAAAAATTTGCTTGACAATAATCCGGATGTATTTTATTATTCACATGTTAATTATTACGATACTGTTAATCTATAATACACTTTGGAGAAAATATGATTACTCTGGAAGAAAAAGTAAAAGAATTTATAAATACAAATGGGATTAAAAAAAAATTCTTTGCTAATCTATTAGGAATTTCTGTAGCTAAGTTAAGCGCTATGCTGCAAGGCAAAAGAAAAATGAAAGCCGATGAATTAATTATTTTTTCAGAGTACTTCAACTTAAAATCTGATTTTTTTGCCGATGTTAATTGTTTACAGGAGTGTAATTGATGGAAACAAAAATCTCTGTTATAATTCCTGTTTATAATACAGAAGAATATCTTGGTAATTGCCTGACAAGTATTTGCACCCAGACTCTTGAAGATTTAGAAATAATTTGTATCAACGATGCTTCTGAGGATAACTCTCTTAATATACTCAATGATTTTGCAAATAAGGATAAGCGCATAAAGGTAATTAATTTTAGGCTTAATAAAGGCGCTGCTGTCGCGAGAAATAACGGAATAAAGATTGCAAAAGGCGAGTTTATCAGTTTTATTGACAGCGATGATTATCTGGAAACAGCCGATTTTTATGAAAAATTATACAATAAAGCCATACAAACAAATGCAGATATTACAAAAGGATTATATAAAAACTCCTTTGATAACACTGTTTATGAAAATATAAATAATATGATTAAAGAAAATAAGAATAATTTCTGTTCAACATATTGCAGTGCTATTTTCAGAAGAAGTTTGCTAATCAATAATAATATCACATTTCCTGAAATCAGTGATATGGAAGATCCTGTATTTGCTTTTGAGGCCGCATTATATGCCAATAAAATTGAAGTAGTTGAAGACTTGTATATCGTAATTACACAGCGTGATAATTCTCTAACTAAAAGACAGCTCCGTTTCCAACAGCTTAAAGATAAGATTAAGGGGATGGAGATTTTATTGCATCTGGCAAATTCTAATTCTATTACGCCTGAGGTTTACAGCTATGTCTTAGGCTACTGGTTTGTAACAATAATACAGGATGTATTAAACAAAAATAATTCTCGCATTTTCAGTGAATATCTATTCTGCAAAATGGCAGGAATTTTCAGAAACTTTAAGTTTAATGTTGACATAAATGTGACTTTTTACAATTTTTTTAATAAGAACCTAAGTGAATTTTATTACTTTGATAAAGAGGAACTAAAAAAAATTATCGATACAAAAGATATAATCTCTTTTGATATTTTTGATACACTTCTTTTACGTCCGTTTTTAGCCCCGTCTGATGTTTTTAAATATATGGAACAACAATATAATATACCAAATTTTGCACTTACAAGGCTCGTTAACGAAAAGAAAGTACGCATGGTTAAGACTATTCGCGACAGAAGAATAGAAGATATAACAATTGATGAAATATATTCTAAACTCGATAAAAATCTCAGAGATAAAGAAATGGAGATTGAAGCACAAATATTACAATGTAATGAAGAAATTCTTGAAATCTATAATTATGCACTAGAACAAGGAAAGCAAATTATAATAACATCAGACATGTATCTTCCTACAAATTTCCTTGCACAAGTTCTGAATGATAAAGGTTTTAAAAATTTCAGTAAATTGTACGTTTCAGGTGAAATTGGAAAATGTAAGGCTACCGGAAACTTATATAAATTCATTATCCAAGATTTAAATATAAGTCCTGATAAAATATTACATATTGGCGATAATAAAATTTCTGATATAGAAAAAGCCAAAGAAAACAGTATCGAAGCATTCTATTATAAAAACATTTTCGAAAGATTTAAAATTTCGAAAATAAACAACTATGCTTTTGAATATTTTGATAACTATGCAATTGATAAGATTAGCAGTTCATCAATTATCGCATTGTCAGCAATTAATTGGATTAATCAGAATGACAAATCTAATTACTGGAAAGATTTAGGTTATAATATCGGGGGCCCGCTAGCGCTTAGTGTTGTAACAAGCATATTTACAATAGCAAAGCAGCGAAATCTTAGCGATATATTCTTTGTTGCCAGAGATGGTTATATGCTTAAATTAGTATATGATTTAATTAAACCTGAAAATGCACCAAAAAGTCATTACATATACGCTTCCAGACGAATGAAAAACTTATGTATAAATGATAATCCTATATTTAGCGAAATAACTAAAAATAATTATCAAAAATACGCAGCTTCAATCAAATTATCCGGAGAGAATATTGGAATTGTTGATACCTGTGCAGGTAATTTTTCCGCACAAACATTAATTGAAAAGTTTTTCAGCGCAAAAAGTTTTCTCGGGATTTATATAGCGTCAACGCTTAATTATAAATATAATTATATAAATTTAAGCATCAAACCGCACTCCAACAAAGCAATAGGCTTTAGTTGGGATTTAATCGAGTTTCTTTTTACATCAAACGAAGCGCCTGTTGAAGATATGAAAAATGAAAAACCTGAATATAGAGAACATTTAAATGATAATGACTTCTTCAGATTAAGCCTATTCCCTTTTATTTCAGAAGGAATACTTAATTTCGTAAAAGATTACACTAAAATATTTGGAATACAAAGTTTCAATTTTGATGCCGATCAAGTATTTGAATATATCAAATGTTTTTGGCAAAATATGAGCTTTTTAGACTATTATATGCTTTCGCAGGTAAAGCATCCTACAGATTCTGCACAACAAGTTTATGTTTCTTTAACACTTGCAGATGAGGAAAGAATAAAAATATTAAACAAAAAAGTGGGTAAAAAACTGGAACTTATACACAATTAATAAAAAAGGCGGTTCTCGAAAAGCCGCCTTTTAAATACATATCTCGAAAAATTATCTCTTTGAGAATTGGAATCTCTTACGAGCTCTTTTTCTACCATATTTCTTACGTTCTTTAACTCTTGCATCACGAGTCAACAAGCCTTCTGAACGTAATACATTTTTATATTCCTCATTAACTTTCAATAATGCTCTTGAAATACCGTGTCTGATAGCCGCTGATTGAGCAACGATACCGCCGCCAACAGCTTTAACTCTTACATCATACTTGTCTTGATTTTCAGTTAAAACAAGCGGTCTGTAAATCATCATTTCAACAGCCGGCATATTACCAATATAAGCACCTAATGTTTTTCCGTTAACGAAAATTCTGCCTTTACCTTTTACAAGTTTTACAACTGCAACAGCGCACTTTCTGCGGCCTGTAGCCATTATTTCTTTAGATTCAGCCATTACTTAGACTCCTTTCCCAATACAACAGGTTTTTGAGCTGCATGCGGATGTTCAGGACCGCAATATACTTTCAACTTGTTGAACTGTTCAGCGCCAAGAGTGTTGTGCTGCAACATTCCCTTAACAGCTTTTTCAATTAACTTTGTTGCATCTTTTTCACGAACTTCTTTAACAGAAGCTGCTTTTAAACCACCCGGGTAACCGGTATGGTGATAATAAATCTTATCAGTTTCTTTATTTCCTGAAACTACAACCTTTTCTGCATTAATAACGATAACAAAGTCACCGGTATCAACGTTAGGTGTATATTCAGGTTTATTTTTTCCTCTTAAAATGTTTGCAATTCTTACAGCTAAACGACCAAGAATTTCGCCTTCTGCATCAATTACATACCATTTTCTTTCAACTTCAAGAGGTTTTGCTGAATATGTTTTCATGCTTTTTATCTCCGTAGTATTAATATTTTACCTTTACCAGTGTCAGACCATACGGGCTGACTGTTTGCCCCGCCTTACGGCGGTCACATGCCTCAAGAACATTTTTCATATGCTCTACAGGCAGCTTATGCCCCTCTATTTCAAGAAGCGTACCGACTATTGTTCTTACCATATTATAAAGAAATCTGTTTCCTTCAATATGTATAAACACTCTATCACCTTGTTTCTCAACATTTGCTCTAGAGATAAAACAAACTTTGCTCGGGTTAAGCGTTCCGGAACTTTTAAAACTTGAAAAATCATGTTCGCCCAGAAGGAAATTCAAAGCGGTCTGCATCCGCTCTATATCCAATTCATATTTCACTCTTAAGATATCACCGTCAAATGCCTGTTTATAACGTCTGTTAATCAGTTCATATCTGTAATATCTTGCCTTTGCAGACTTTTGAGCGTGAAACGAATCCGGTACAATTCTCAAGTTACTGACAGATATATCATCAGGAAGGATTTCGTTCATTTGATAGATAAATTTTGAAGCAACAATTTCTTTATCAGTATCAAAGTGAACGACCTGTCCTAATGCATTTACACCTTTATCAGTTCTTCCGGAGAAGATTGTTTTAATCGGTCTGTTATTAATTTGAGCCTTAGACTCTATCAAAGTACATAATACTTTCTCTAATTCGCCCTGTATCGTGTTACCGACTTCTTTGCCGGCTTCGAACTGTATCTGACTGCCGTCATAGTTCTTACCACGGTACTGAACGTCTAGAGCGTAGCGCATTAATTATACCAACTGAATTAATGCCATTTCAGAAGCATCCCCTCTGCGTGGAGGAAGTCTGAATATTCTTGTATATCCGCCCTGTCTAGAAGAATATTTAACGCCAATAACGCTGAATAATTTTCTCAAAACAGTCTGCTTAGCTAATTTTTTGCCTTCCTGCGGAGCATCAAATACTTCACCGGTGGTTGTATCAATTAACTGGCCGATTTCTTTATCATAGATATATTTACCAGCCAATCTTCTTGAATTCAAATCACCTTTTTTAGCCATAGTGATTACATTTTCAGCATATGGCTGCAAAGCTTTTGCTCTTGCCATAGTTGTTTTTATCTCACCATGAGTAAATAGTTCAGTAGCTAATGAACGCAACAAAGCTTTTCTTTGGTCTTGTGCTTTACCAAGTGTATGTTTCTTTGTTTGGTGTCTCATTGTTTTCTTTCCTTTTATATAATTTACTAATTTCTATTATTCTTCTGAACCTTGAATAGCATAACCTTCTTCATCTACTTCCGGATTTGGAGCTAAGTCTAAACCGAAGTGGTGTAATCTTTCAATTACTTCATCTGAAGATTTTTTGCCAAAGTTCTTAATATTTAACAAATCATGTTCTGATTTCTTTAACAATTCTGCCATTGAGTTAATGCTTGCTCTTTTTAAACAGTTATATGCTCTTACAGATAATTCAAGCTCATCAATAGTGATTGAAGGTTCTTGTTCGGTTTCTTCATGAGATTCTTCCATAACAACAGCCTTTTCTTCAATATCTTTGTGAGAAGTTTTGCCTGTAATAGATGAGATTTGAACAAAGTGTTCAATAAGCAAATCAGCTGCCTGAGTAAGAGCTGTAGTTACATCTACTGTACCATTAGACCAGATTTCAAGAGTTAATTTATCAAAGTCGATATTATCGCCGACACGAGCATTTTCAACTTCATAACGAACTCTTTTTACAGGCATAAAAGTAGCATCAATAGGTAACATATCAATAGGAGTTCCTGATTTTGAGTTTCTTGGAACATCATTTGCTACATATCCTTTTCCTGTTTCTACAACGATATCAGCGTGGAATGAACCGCCGTCTGCTATAGTACAAATCAACCAGTCAGGGTTTACTACCTTAACGCCGGCCGGCAATTGGATATCACTTGCCAATACAGGACCAGGTTTGTCTACATCTATTCTCAAATTCTGAGGTTCTTTTGAATCTGTTTTGATTGCCAAACCTTTAAGGTTCAACATTACGTCGATAACATCTTCTAATACACCAGGAATTGCAGTGTATTCGTGAGTAATACCTTCAATTCTGCAAGAAGTTACAGCAGTACCTTCTAAGCTTGAAAGTAATACACGTCTGAGTGCGTTACCGATAGTTGTTCCAAAGCCTCTTTCTAACGGTTCAATAGTAAATTTACCATATTGTGAACCATCAGAACTGGTCATTGTATTAACAGTTTTAATTTTTAATTCCATATTATTTTCTCCTATCAGCCTATTTTGAATAGTACTCTATAACAAGTTGTTCTTTGAATTCAGGATCTAATTCTTCTCTTTGAGGAATTCTTTCGAATGTAATCTTCAAAGCGTCTTTATCTACTGTTATCCAAGCAGGAGCACAAGATAAATCAATTGCACTCATTACAGTCTTAAGGTAATCGTTGCTTCTTGATTTAATAGTGATTACATCACCTGCTTTAACTAAATATGATGGAATATCTACTTTCTTATCATTAACAAGAACGTGACCGTGGTTAACGATTTGTCTTGATTGTTTACGTGTTACGCCGAAACCAGCTCTAAATAAGACGTTATCTAATCTGGATTCAAGAATTTGAAGGAGGATTGTACCTGTTACACCTTTCTTTCTTGCGGCTTCGTTGTAATATTTTGCGAATTGTTTTTCGCTTACCAAATATGTTAATCTGATTTTTTGTTTTTCATTTAAGTGAATAGCGTATTCAGAAAGTTTTTTTCTTACTGCACCGTGTTGACCTGATGCTGTTTGTCTCATAGAAGATGTTAATTTTCTGTTAGACAAATCTTTTACGCCGTAGTTACGAAATAATTTATTCGTAGGTCCTGTATATCTTGCCATTATTTTCTCCTTTTCTTTTGCAGGGCATCTATGGTTTACTTTTTTGGCCTAAAGCAAGCCCCTGCTATTTTTGTATTTACTATTATACACGTCTCTTTTTAGGCGGACGGCAGCCATTGTGAGGTATAGGAGTAACATCTTTGATTAATGTAATTTCCAAACCTGCAGCTTGAATTGCTCTGATTGCTGTTTCACGACCTGAACCAGGCCCTTTGATATGAACTTCTACTTTTTTCATACCTTGATCAATTGACTTCTTAGCAACTAATTCTGCTGCTGACTGAGCTGCAAACGGAGTTCCTTTTCTAGCTCCTTTGAAGCCTGTAGCACCGGCAGTTGCCCAAGCAATAGCATTACCTTGAGTATCTGTAGAAGTTACAATTGTATTGTTAAAAGTGGATTGTATGTGAACAACACCCTGCAATACATTTTTCTTTTCTTTTTTCTTTGTAGTTTTTGGTCTTGCCATTTTTCTTTTCCTTATATTTCACTATTTTTAATTTCGTTTAAATTTATTCCCTATTATTTCTTCTTACCAGCAATAGGTCCTGTCTTTTTACCGCGTCTTGTTCTTGCGTTTGTTTTTGTTCTCTGACCTCTGCAAGGAAGACCTCTTTTGTGCCTCATACCTCTGTATGAGTTAATTTCTTGAAGACGTTTAATGTTCATTGTTACTTCACGTCTTAAGTCACCTTCAATATTGTATTCAGACAATGCATTACGTAATTGTTTAATATCATCATCTGTTAAGTCATCTGTTCTTAAATCAGGTGAAATACCTGTTACTTCAAGAATCTTTTTGCTTCTTGCAGGTCCTATACCGTAGATATAGGTCAAAGCGATTTCTAGTCTTTTGTTACGAGGTAAATCTACCCCAACTAATCTTGCCATGTTTTCTTTCCTTTATATTTCTTGTACTTACTTATTCTTTATTCTTCGAAAATTAACCCTGTCTTTGTTTGTGTTTAGGGTTTTCACAAATTACTGCAACTCTGCCTTTTCTTTTAATAACTTTGCATTTGTCGCACATAGGTTTTACTGATGATCTTGTTTTCATTGTTTTATCCTTTATCTTTTTGTAATACTTAAAAACTTTTTATTATTTAAGACGGAATGTTATTCTGCCTTTGGTTAAATCATAAGGTGTCATTTCTACTTTTACTCTGTCACCCGGTAATATTCTGATAAAATTCTTTCTTATCTTTCCTGATATGTGTGCCAGAATTTCGTGTCCGTTTTCAAGTTTTACCCTGAACATCGCATTCGGCATGGATTCCAGAATAGTACCTTCTATTTCTATTACGTCTTTTGCCATATTTTCCTCTATTTTTCGGCTGTCAAATAATGCCACTTTAAGGCATCTTAATATAATAATATTTGCTAAAAATCTGAATGCAAGCTGTTTATTATATTTTCGACCATTTTGTAAAGTTTTATTTCTGTTTGTTTTTTTATTCTTAAGTTTTATTCCCTGTAATCTAATATCATGAAAAATGTTGAATTTATAATGCAATTTTGGATTATATCCTTTTTGTAATATTTTTTATTATTAAAAAAACATTCTACATATTTTTATAACTCATTTTATTTCTGTTCATGATACAATTTACACATATAGTATTTTGAAAGGGATTTATTTATGCTAAGAGCCGGAATCGTTGGACTGCCAAACGTAGGAAAATCAACATTATTTAATGCATTAACAGCTACAAAGAATGCACAGAGTGCAAATTATCCGTTTTGTACAATTGAACCAAATGTAGGCGTTGTTGTTGTACCGGATGAAAGACTCCAGATACTTTCTGATTTGTGCAAAGCAAAAGAAATTATTCCTACTGTCATAGAATTTGTTGATATTGCGGGACTCGTAAAAGGTGCAAGCCAGGGAGAAGGATTAGGCAACCAATTCCTGCATAATATTAGAGAAGTCGACGCTATTATTCAGGTTGTCAGATGCTTTGATGACGAAAACACCATTCACGTAGCAGGCAAAGTTGATCCTATTTCAGATATTGAAATTATTAATACAGAGCTTGCCCTTGCTGATTTAGCTTCTGTAGAAAGACGCGCTGCAAGAATTTCTAAACAGGTAAAATCAGGTGACAAGGAAGCAGTTATTGAAGACGGAGCATTAAAGAAACTTAATGAACTGCTGCAAGAAGGAAAATTCATAAATGTAAAAGAACATTTTACAGAAGATGAGATTGAAGCAATTAAACCGCTTAATTTAATGTCTATCAAGCCTGTTATTTATTGCGCGAATGTTTCTGAATTTGATTTAAAAGAAGGCAACAATTACACAAAACAGGTTGAAGAATACGCAAAATCACATGGTGCTCAAACAGTTATAATCTGCGCAAGAATTGAAGAAGAACTTGTTGAACTCGGAGAAGAAGGGGCTAAAGAGTACCTTGAAGAGCTTGGAGTTAAAGACAGCGGGATTAATAAAATGATTAAATCTGTATATGAACTGCTTAATCTTATTACATTCATTACTGCGGGCGAAAAAGAAGTTCACGCGTGGACAATCACAAGAGGAACTAAAGCTCCGCAGGCGGCAGGGGTTATACATACTGACTTTGAAAAAGGCTTTATTAGAGCTGAAGTAACCGGATACAATGACTTTGTACAAAACGGCTCTTATACAGCCTGCAAAGATAAAGGTGTTACAAGATTAGAAGGAAAGGATTACGTAATGCAGGACGGAGATATTGTTCACTTCCGTTTTGCAGTATAATAAGGAAATGCAAATCAATACTTCGGGTGGACAGACAAATTTTAAATGGAATAAAACAACACATTTAGAAATGACAATGCTCGCACTACAAAACAGCAGCATTGATGATATTACTAAAAGACAGGTTGCCAGATATGCCCAAATGCCAGACTTTGCAAAGACAGAATTGGGATATCATAATAACACTCACTTCTTCTTTCCAAATTCTAAGAAAAAAAGCTTCGGGCCAGACTCTGATAAACTAAATGCCTTTAGCCAGTTTAAAGAACATTTGCAGCAAGCAATGCTTTCAGAAGCCAAAGAAGAAGTATTAAAAAAACTCGGCTATGCGCTGCATTATTTGCAAGATATGTCTGTTCCGCTTCATACAGAACCGGGCGGATTAATACATAAAATATTAAAATACAAGCTTCACGGAAATTTTGAACGCGGTAAAAAATATGGTGCAACAGCACATTTAGACATATTAACCCAAAATTTTAAGGCAGAAGATCTTGAGTACAGTTCTATACTGGATTTATTTACAAAAACTGCTGAATATTCCCAAAATCCAGAGTTCAAAGTAAAAAGATTTAACAAGAAAAACTGGATTTCCATTCAGCAGGCTTGTTTTAACAGAGGCGTAAACGCCTCCAGAGAATTTTTAGAAAAAGTTCTTGCCGTAAAAAATATTAATTAACGAGTTATTTTGGCAGAATTTATAACCCAGCCGTCAGATCGAAAGTGTGCATAATTATTTTTTCCTCTGTATTTTTCTCCTTCTGGACTTGACTTAAGCCATTCCTCAAGGATTAAAAGAGCCTTTCTCAGGAGTTCGTAGCCGTATTTTTCAATCAATGAACCGTATTGAGTTGGTGTTAGTATGACAAAATCTATATCAGGCAGAGAAATTTTTACCTCGCTGTCATACTTCGGTCTGCCGCCCTTTTTTCCATTTTCTATACTTGAATATCCACTCATTATTTTTCATCCTCCACTGGTGCTCCTAATTTGCGCACTAATTCTATTACAGTTTCTTTCATTCTGCATTTATTATAAGAATCTTTAAAATATATTTTATAAAGATTACATTTAGAACATACACACCCTAATTTATAACAATCCACTGCACTCGGGGTCCAATTCTTTGACATTGTTTCACTACATGATACATTATATCTGTAATTCATTTTTACAAAACCTCTTCCAAATATTTAAAACATTGACATTAGCAAAAAAATATGATTAAATATCAATTGATAGTTTACATCTTGTGTCTTATTGCAAGACGATATGATACAAATGTCAAGTACTATTTTCATATACTGGTGAAACGATGAAACTAGATGAATTAATACAATTAATATCCAATATAGCAGGGATAACTGTTAACCAGTCAATGCTTGCTGACAGCCTCGGCATAACACGCCAGACAATCAGCAACAGAATAAAAACTCAGAGCGAAGTTACAGTTAGCGAAATCAGACGGGTTGAGGAATTTTTTAAGATTAGTATTTTCAGTTCGGTAACCGATGATATTGCTTATATAGATTATTATACAGATGTTTTTGCAAGCTGCGGAAATGGCAGCATTGTCTTTTCGAGCGAAAAAACGAAACTTCCTATACCGATATCAATGATAAGCGGGTATTCAAAAAATAAATTATATTCTATGATTAATGCTTCCGGAAATAGTATGTCGCCTACTATTGATAATGGCGATAAGCTTATTGTAGAACACTGGAACGGAAACCAGATTCAGGACAATAAAATTTATGTATTTTGTTTTAATAATGAATTTTTTGTAAAACGCTTATCAAAAAATCTTGATGAGATTATTATCAAGTCTGACAATCCTGAATACAGAATCAGAACTATAAATGGGAAATCTGCTGCAGAATTAATACTTATTGGAAAAATTGTCGCAACAGTGAAACAATTGGATTAAAATTGACTTTAGAGGGTTTTTGAAGTTAAATATCTCCTATGAAGATAATTATTTTTGGTGCAAATGAACTTAGTTCAATGATAGCCTCTGAGTTATATACAGAAAACGACATTACTGTTATAGATGATGAACATAACAGAGTAGACGCATTTAATAAGCTGGATGTCGGGTTTGTACCGGGGAATGGTTCAAATATAGAGGTATTAAAACAAGCTTCGATTAAATCTGCGGATGTATTTATTGCCTGTACAGCTTCTGACGAACTCAATATTGTTGCATGTTTAACTGCCAAAAGAATAAGTACCGTTAAAACAATCTGCTTTGTTCGCAAAGAAGAATACAAATATTCTCTCGGGCTTGCAAAGGATGCAGAATATAACTGTGATTTTTATATTGATAATGTAATCTGGCCGGAAGAACTATTAACTCAGGAAATTTTTAGAATTATCACTGTTGCAAAAGCTTTGGATGTTGAACATTTTGCTGATGGCAGGGCACGTTTGCTTGAATATAGGATTGCAAAAAACTCTATTCTTGTTAATCAGATGATTAAAAATTGCGAGTTTCCTAAAGATACTGTTATTGTCGGTATTACAAGAAATTGCGAATTATTTATACCTAATGGAGAAACAATTTTGCATGAAGATGATAAAGTTATTTTTATGGGATTATCAAACTCGCTCGATATACTTGCCGGTAAATTTTTCCACGAAAAAGAGTTCGTAAAAAATGTAACTATTATAGGCGGTGGTAATGTTGGTTTAAAACTTGCTAAAAATTTGGAAAATCTAAAGCTCAATCTAAAGATTGTAGAAAAAGATACAGCAAGATGTGAGTATTTATCACAGGAACTTAATAACACATTAATTATTAATGGGGATGGAACTGATTTAGAGTTGTTAAATGAAGAAGATATTGCTTCTTCTGATGTAGTCGTAAGTGTAACAAACAATGATGAAAAGAATCTTTTATGCTCACTCCTCGTTAAACATATGGGTGCAAGCAGAGTAATATCAAGAGTTTCCAAGACTACAAACGTAGAATTATTTGAACGGGTTGGTATTGATATTGCAATTTCTTCCAGAACAGCAGCGCTTAATGAAATAAAAAATAATATAAAAGAAACAAACATTGGTATTCTGGCAACTGTAGAACAGGGAAAAGGAGAAGTACTGGTTATAGAAATCCCTGAAAATTACCAAACAAAAAAAATTATGGAATTAAAACTTCCTGTAAAGGCGATTGTAGGAGTTATTCAGCGCAGGAAGAGAATAATTATACCAAACGGTGCAACACAAATAATGGGTGGTGATAATCTCATAATATTTACAACAAGTGAAAATGCGCCAAATATAAAAGAATTTTTCGAGGAAATTGAATGAGATTAAATTATCTGGCATACTCATTTAGTCTGACAATAATGTATTTTAGTTTTATGCTGATGCTGCCTGTATTAGTAGCGCTTTATTATCATGAAACCGGTGCTGTGCTGCCGTTTTTATTAACAGGAGCAGCTGCTCTTATGATATCAATAACAATAAAAAAGGTTATCAGCGGAATTGCCCAGATTAAATCAATAAATGATATAAAAAAATCTGAAGGGCTCTGTGTTGTTAGTTTTTCTTGGATTTTTGCCATCATTCTGGCTTCAATACCTTATTTATTTTTCGGGATAAATCCTGTTGATGCTTTATTTGAAGCAACATCCGGAATTACGGCAACAGGTTCGACAATACTTACACACTTCAATTATCCAAATACTGTTTTTTTCTGGCGCTCCTTTACACAATGGCTGGGCGGAATGGGAATTATTGTATTATTTATTGCAATTCTGCCGCAATTTGCAATTGCCGGACGACAAATGTTTTTTGCAGAAGCACCCGGACCTACCGAGGATAAATTTACTCCTAGAATAAAAAGTACGGCAGCTGCTTTGTGGAAAGTTTATGCAGGCTTAACTTTAATTGAGATAGTTTTTTTAAAACTTAATGGAATGAGCGGTTTTGAAGCCGTTTGTAACTCATTATCTTCAATCTCTGGAGGAGGACTTTCTCCAAACAGCCAGAGTATGATTGGATGTTCTTATCCATTACTATGGATTACAGCATTTTTCATGTTTTTTGCAGGTGTAAGCTTCAATCTCCAGTACAAAGCGTGGGTTAAACTTAACCCGCTGGTTTTATTTAGAAATGAAGAATTCAGGACTTATTTCTCTGCAATTTTCTTAATTGGTATTTTACTCAGTATTTCTTTATTCTTTAATATGCATTATGACCTTGCAGGAAGTATAACACACTCGTTTTTTAATGTTTCAACTCTGGTTTCGTCAACAGGTTTCTGCAGTGTAGATTACACAAAATGGGATTACACAAGCAAGCTCCTTTTATTTGCAATAATGCTTTTTGGCAGCTGTGCAAGTTCGGCCGGAGGCGGATTAAAAGTTATGAGATGGCTTCTGGTCTTTAAAATTATAAAAACAGAGATGACTAAAATTCTACATCCCAAAGCTGTTTGTAATATCAAAACAGGAAGTTACTCTGTGCCTAAGGAAATTCTTGATCAGACTTTAATGTTTGTTGCTTTTTATTTTGTAATACTGGGGGGTTCCGCATTTTTAATAGCTGTTCTTGAACAAAATACTACTATTGGATTGACCGGAGCTGTCAGCGCAGTAGGAAACATAGGCCCGGGATTTGGTGCTATCGGCCCGCTGGGAAGTTTTGCTCCTCTGAATGCATTGACTAAATTGATACTAATTTTTGATATGCTTATTGGCAGACTAGAATTAATACCAATTCTTGTGTTATTCCAAAAAGATTTTTGGGTTTTAAAACGTTAATTCCCTGCGGCTATAAATCGGGCCTTTATAAAGTTTATTATTGTATTCTATATTTACAGGTGCTATAGTCCTCTTTTCATTAGAAAACCGGATTAAATTACCGCTAATATCATAAAAATAAAGAATTTTGGAAGGGACAGGATTGTTCAATGCATCCTTTGTAATAGGCTTGCCGTCTAAATCAAATGCCTCATATATCTCTCCATTTTTCGTACAAATTCCCAGCCTAAAACCATTTTCATCATATATTTTTGTTGAAGCTGCCAAAACCTGCGCTCCGGAAATAAAAAATAAACAAATTATTGCACAAAGTTTTTTCATACTACAATTATAACGTCATTCTTAGAAAAATGTTCTTTTTTATGCTACAATTTAACCAGAGGAAGAAAATATGTCTATAAGAAAAGTTGTCAGATATGGAGAAGACTCTTTGCGACAGCCGTCCAAAGAAGTTCATAAGGTTTCACAAAAAGTTAAAAATCTGGTTGCAGATTTATTGGATACAATGTACGCTCAAAACGGTGTCGGGCTTGCTGCACCCCAGATTGGAGAGAACTACAGAGTATTTGTAATTGATGTTTCGACAGGAAATGAGCCTTTAAATCCAATAGTATTTATAAACCCTAAAATCATAAAAAAATCAGGTGCTGTAATAAGCCACGAAGGCTGCCTTAGCTTTCCTGAAGCATTTACTGATGTTAGAAGATATTCTGATGTTATGGTAAAAGCAATGGATAGGAATGGACGTTCTTTTGTTCTGGAAGCAAAAGATGGAAGCCTGCTTGCAAGAGCAATTCAGCATGAATTTGACCACCTTGACGGAATTCTTTTCATTGATCACGTTATAAACAGATTTGAAGCAGAAGAAGTTCTGAAAAAATTTAACCTGCCACCAATTCAAATTGAAAAACTGCTTGATGAACCGGAATTAGAAGCAAAAATTGAAGAACTACTAAAACAAAAAGTTAAAAGTGAAGAAAAGAATGATTAGTATTGTATTTTTTGGAACACCCGATATTGGTTTAAAATCCCTGGAACATTTTTATAATTCTGATAAATTTGAAGTTCTTGCAGTTGTAACACAGCCCGATAAACCATCAGGCAGAGGACATAAGCTTACACCGAGCCCGATAAAACAATTTGCGCTGGAGAAAGGTATTAAAGTATTTCAGCCAAAATCAATCAGAAAAGAACCGGAAATTATTGAAGCATTAAAAGAATTAAAACCTGATTTCTTCGTAACTTTTGCATTCGGCCAGATTCTTTCGCAGGAAGTTCTGGATATTCCTAAATACGAAACAATAAACCTTCATGTTTCATTACTTCCAAAATACCGCGGAGCAAATCCTATACAACGCGCAATTATTAACGGGGAGACCGAAACAGGTATATGCACTATGATTACAGAATTAGGGCTTGATTGCGGCGACATTTGCATGAAGCTTCCTATTGAAATCACTAAAAACATGAATTGTATAGAGCTGTTTGAACTCTGTGCAGCTTATTCTCCAGAGCTTTTAGAAAAGACTTTAACAGGAATTAAAGACGGCACATTGAAGCCAACTCCTCAATGCGAAGAAGGACTTTGTTTTGCAGACAAGCTTAAAAAAGAAGAATGCAAAATAGACTGGAATAAGTCTGCTGAGGAAATTCATAATTTAGTTCGCGGGGTTTACAAATGTCCTGGTGCGTTTTTCGAATTTAACGGCAAAATAATTAAGGTTTTGAATACTGAGCCGTTAAATGATGAAACAAACGGCAGCATTGGCGATTTTGTCAGGATTTCAAAGCTCGGAATTGACGTTAAAACAGGCAAAGGACTTTTACGTATTATAAAAATAAAACCTGAAGGTAAAGGCGAAATGCCGGCTTTTGACTGGTATAACGGACTTAAACACTAACTAATATTTTATCGAGCCTTGAAAAAATCTCGTTCAGATTATCAATTAGAATAAGTTCTCCACGCAATCTTGATGCACCTTGAAAACCGTTTAAATAATACGGTATAAACTTTCTGCAGAATTTTACACCGACATTTTCTCCTCTAAACTCGACCTCTTTTTTTAGATGATGTTTTAGCGTTTCAATTTTTTCTTCTAATGTTGGATGAGGCAAATATTCCCCCGCATTAATATATCTTTCAACTCTATAAAGTAAAGATGGATCACCCAGCGCACCACGCCCTATTGCAATGCCATCAGCTTCTGATTCTTCCAGACACTGAACAGCGGTTTCTATCGATACAACATCACCGTTTGCAAAAACTGGAATATCAACATTACGCTTAAGTTCTGCAATTTTTTTCCAATCAGCTTTGCCTCCATACATCTGCGAACGGGTACGACCATGAATTGTAATGAAATCAGCCCCTGCTTCCTGCATTTTTTGTCCGTATTCTACAAAATTTAATTCGTCAAATGTATATCCTAAACGGAATTTTACACTCAATGGAATTGAAATTTCAGCTTTAACTGTTCTTACAATTTCTTGAGCTAAATCAACATTACGCATCAATGCACATCCATCTGTGCCTTTTACAACTTTATTAACAGGACAGCCCATATTTATATCAATCATATCAGCATACTTCTGCAGATAATTTGCACATTCTGCAATCATTTTAGGCTTGTGGCCGCTTAGCTGATATGAAATAGGAGAATGATTTTCATCCCTTGCAACAATATCTGTATCCTTAACCTGCGTCAGAGCTTCTGAACTTATCATTTCTGTTGTTAACAAGCAGGTTTTTGAGTATTCTCTTACAAGAGAACGCAATACATAATCAGTTATTCCGGCCATTGGAGCAAGAGATACCCTGCTTGAAATTAAATCCCTAACTTGCATATGGTCTCAATTCTTCCAACCTGCTTTTTGCGTATTTCAAATATTCATCATCCGTTGAGTATGATGAAATAAACTTCTGATAATATTTGAATGCTTCTTTATAATTCGAAAGAGTGTCGTAATCTACAGCAAGCATATAATTAGCTATAGGAAATTCGTTAGAATATTTCAAAACATTTAAGTAATCATTTATAGCAAGTTTTGGCTGCTTCTGCTCATCATAAATCAACCCTCTATAATAATAAGCGTAAGCGTTATTTGCTTCTTTTTTCAAAACTTCATTGAATTTTAGAAGCGCAGTTTGATAATTATTCTTTTCATATAAATCTATGCCTTCGTTAAGAACAGTAAGTGAACCGTTTTGTACGACATATGCAAGCAATTCTTTTGCATCTGATTGAGGGTTTAGCTGTAAAGCTTTTTTCAAATATGCCTCTGCAAGAGCCCAATTTTTTTGTTCTGAATACAAGTACCCTATATAATAAGGAGTTTCAGTATTATTGGGGTTCAATTTTTCTGCTCGTTTGTAATATTCTATAGCGCTGTTGTAATCCCCCATAGCCTGGTAAGATGCAGCAGCTCCAAGCATAGAATCTTCTGTTGCCGGATTTATTGCGAGGTATTGCTGTACAGCCATTTTATAATCTTTAGCTTCGTAGCTTGAAGAAGCAGAGGCTAGCTTCGTAGAAGTTGAATCCTTTTGAACGTTCTGCAGCGTCTTCAAAACAAGATTATTTGCAGGGAATTTTTCTTTTGCTGTGTTTAAAATACTTACGGCATTATTATAATCATCTTTTGAGGCATAACATATTGCAAGATTTACATACGCATCAACCTTAGAAGAATTTTTTGAAATTGATGATTTGTATGCAGAAATAGCTTCATCAATTTTATTTTCCTTATGAAGTTTATATGCATAATCATACAATTCATCACTACTGCCGTTTTGAGATAGATATGCAATATATTCCGAAGGACTCATTGTGTCTTTCATTACCATAGCAATTTCATCTTTTGCAGCCACGTTTGAAGGGTCAATTGCCAGAACTTTTTTGTAAAGTCCCATTGCAGTCTTGCCATCTCCCATTTCTTTATAAACCTGCGCTTTATATAAAAGAGCCTGAGTATTATTAGGATAGAGCGTTAATACAGAATCATAAGATTGAATTGCTTTCTGGAACTCTTTTCTCTGCTGGAATAAAGTACCGACATTTAATCTTGTTGTAACGTTAGACGGATTAAGCTGTTCAGCTTTTCCATAATAGCTTAATGCCGTTTCAAAATCTCCCTGAGCCTGTTTTATAGCTCCAATATTTGCATTGAGCTCCGCATCACTTGGAGTTTGAGCGAGTTTTTTCAAATAAATTCTTTCTAAAGCGTATAAAACTTCCTGATCGCCTTTAGAATTAGCAAGCGCCTCATTATACTGAACGACAGCTTCGTCATATCGTCCAAGTTTATCAAGAGTTCTTGCATATTTCATTCTAAGTACGCCGTCATTAGGCTTCAAATCAAGAGCTATCTTATAATAATCAGCAGAACGCGGCTCGTTGCCCAGAAGTTTTAGCAAATCTGCAATTTGCGCATTAGAGTCAGCAGCAAGTTTTTCACTCTGTGCAGCTCTAGAAAACTCATATGCAGCAGCAGAGAAATTACCTGCCGCGCGCAATTCTTCAGCTTCTTTATAACGGGAACCGGCGGTTGTATCAAAACTTATTACCTTTAAACACTGGTTTAAATTTTCTGCAGCTGAGGTTATCATGCCGGCAGAATTCTGAACAGCCTGTTCTTTATTCGGGTATATTTTTAGATAAAATATAGCACTTCTAAAATCATTAGCGGCTTTTTCGTAATTTTTATCCTGATTTGCATAATATGTAGCCCTTGCAAGATAAGCATTTATAAGCCCTATCCTCGCTGAATTATCCAGAAAATTAATTCTCAAAGCTTTTCTGAACTCAACAATAGATGAAGAGTACTGATTCTGCATCAAATAATTTTGAGCGGCTTCATAATGTTCTCCAAAAGCTCCAGCCGGAGCTGCAAAAACATTAGAACTGCCTATGATAGTACATAGTGCTAAACAACAAACTGTCCCTAAAAATTTTTTCTTCATAATAATATATTACTATAATAGTTTTCTAAAGTGAATAAGTGAATTCGGCATTCAAAACTTTTGTCAAATTGTAAATTTTTGTAAAATTTTCTTGACATGACATATCATGATTTTGAAATTTATAGTAGCATGCCATGTATCAACTATCCCCAAATCTCCTCCCAAAATTATTAGAGAAAACTTACACTGACTCAAAATCTGAGTCAGTTTTTATTTTCTTAATATCAAAGGAGCAGAAATGCCGTTAACCGAGCAGTTCTGTCAAGATAGTTGCGTTTTCTTCTGCTTTCAAGTTATTAGAAATTTTGTTTCTTTTGATATAAACACGAAGAGCTTCTCTGATTAGTTCACTTCTTGTTCTTTGTTCAGAGCTTGCCACATTATCTACCTTGCTAAGAAAATCGTTAGACATTGAAATTAATACTCTTGCCATGTTTCCTCCTTTATTCAAATAGGCGGAGTAGTTAAGCTTACACATTACCCTTACATTTACCCCTGCAGGACTCTATTATATCATATAAAGAAATTATTACAAGAGTATATCTGTTTTATATTAACAAATTTTAGAAAAGTTTACAAAGCTTTACAAAAAAGGCAATTTTTTATAAGCGTCATACTTTATATATATAAGAGTATAAACAGAGGATATTAATATGTTTCATTATTCAAGTTTAAATTTTGATCTCGCGATGAGCACCCCGAGTGGCTCTATTAATATTCTTTGGAATCAGCTTGGTGAAAAATCAAAAGCTAATTCAATTATGTATATGACACCTAACTTTGACCCGTCAATAGGTTATACATATCCGGAATTCGGCGTATGGGGCAATAATCTTCTTAACCCGATGCTTGCTATTCAGCAAACAATGCAGTCATTCCAGAATGGAAACTGGATGAATGGTATTAATAGTGGCAACTGGTTTAATAATATGCCTTGGAATAACTGGAATAACCCTTGGGGAGGTGGAAACAACAGCGGCAGCACTGCAGGAAATGCTGAATACGATGCTTTAAAAGCTCTTATAAATAAATATAAAGAAATCGGTACAAAAAATAATACTATAAGCCCGGCTCTTTTAGACAAGATTAATGCTGCATTAAATAAATCAGGCAAACCAGAAGAAAAATTAGAAGCATTAAAAGATTTATACAAATCTCTTGATAAAACTAAATTAGAAAAAGCTTTACTGGAATTACCTGAATATAAAACAATGCTTGATGGAGCTGGATACAATTTCAACGGCACCAATAAAGAATATGATACAAAGCTCAAAAAAGAATTAAACAGCCTTGAACAGGACATCAAATCAGGAAAAGGCGATTTGCTTGCTCAAATCAGTGCAAGTGAAAACAACGCACAGATTTTGAGAATTGTAAGTTATTGGAATGACAACCACTCTGATAAAGAGAACAGAGGTATTATTAGATTAGTTGCTCAACATATTCCAGCAGAAGAAAGTGAAAGAACACTGCATATTGAAGGTGTAAAAAATCTTTCTATGTCTTTAATCAACAAAGTTGAAGACTTCAAGGGCAGTGTTGATGGAAACTTTACTAATTTAGATAAAGCAACAGAAGAATTATCAAAAGCTTTGACTAATGCAACAAAAGCACCTAAAGAATTTACAAAAGCTAACCTTGAAGCTCTTGCAGATAAATTCGACAAACTTTATGCAATGCTCAGAATGATGGAAGCAGAAAGAATTAGAAATACAATAAATACAAAATACAGTTTCCTTAACGACATTTCATCAAGCGACAGAGATATTGTAAACGACGATTTAGTATTAAAATCAACAAAAGAAGATTTAAGAAAAGAAGGCATTTCACTAGACGGCGTTGAAACAGATAATGTTCCGACAGAGGAAGTTGAAGAAGTTTCAGACATTGACGAAGTAAGTGAAACAGCAGAAGAAAAAGTTGAAAAGTTAGTTGAAAAAGAAAACTTAAAACAAACAGCAAAAGAAGGAGTTTTCCAATCAGTTGTAACTTCATCAAATGAACCTGCACACTTCTATACAATTAAGGACGACAAACTTGTTGAACTTAAGGATGTTAAATCTATTGATAAAGACGGCAAATGCACAATGGCAGACGGCACTAACAAAACACTTGAACAGGTTAAGGCTGATGCAGTAGAAGTTTCTGCACAGGATATTATTGATTACAACAACACATTAACCCGCGTTAATGAGCTTGTTAAAGCAGGTACACTTGTTAAATGCCAGCAGCAGTTTGGCGGTGCAGTTCTCTATCGTTCAAAAGGCAAACAAGAAAATGGTAATAGACAGTATTTTATCGTTAAAGATAATAAGTTAATGAAATTGGATTGCAAATATGTTACTGCCAATGGAATTGTTGTTGGCAATGACGGCAGCAAAACACCATTCAAAGACTATATTGCAAACGGCAGTTTTTCAACAATAAGCGATTCTAATATTGCAACAGAAGACGAACAGAAAAAGGCTGAGGAACGCAAAGCAGAAGAAGCAAAAACTCAAAAAGAAGAGGAAGAAAGAAAGCTAAAAGAAAAATACGAAAAGAAATTTGAAGTTCATGAAGTTGATGGTGCAGACCAGATTGGTAAAGACATAGCAACTGACTTAATGTGGTCTACTGACAAGGATGAATGGGATACTGCAGTTGATAATATAAACAAAATAGATAAAGAAAATGTTTACAGCGTAATAAAAGCCTATGCAGCAGAAGAAGGCTGGGGTACAGATAACATTCTTGAACAAATTGCAACAGAATACGGCAGAGAAAAAGAACAGCAGAAAGAATTAATAAACCATATTATCAAAGCTGTACTTGACTATTGCGAACAGTATGGAAGCAACAGCCCGAGCGCATACAAAGAACTTGAGAAATATAAAAACGGAATTACTGATGAAGTATTTAACAGCCCGGAAGACAAGTTAAGAGCTGTTGACCGTTTAATACTCAGGGTATTTGGCATCAGAAACTAATAGATGTAAGGTTTGGTATTAAAACAAACATTGCCGGTAAGGACTATCCCTCCGGCTTTTTTTACAGCAGAATTTTTTCAAGATTTAAAACTGCATTTTCTACAGTATCATTCACCACCTGATAATCAAATTTTTTAGAGTTTTCAATCTCAAGCTTAATTGACGCCAAACGTTTCTGTATAGCTTCTTCAGTTTCAGTATGCCTGCCTCTCAAACGAGCCTCTAACTCTTCAAGAGAAGGCGGAGCAATAAAAATCAAAACAGCTTCCGGCATAATTTTCTTTACATTGAGCGCCCCTTTTGTATCAATTTCCAGAATCAAATTTTCACCTTTTTTAAGGCACTCCTCTACGAAACTTTTTTTTGTTCCGTAATGATTTCCGGAAAACTCTGCCCACTCGAGAAATTCATCATTTTGTATACAGTTCTTAAACTCTTCCTGTGTTAGGAAGAAATAATTTTCCCCGTGAACTTCCCCCTGCCTCATACCTCTTGTAGTACAGGATACAGAGAGCTTGAAATCCGGATGTTTTTTCAAAAACTCCTTAATAACAGTACCTTTTCCAACACCGGAAGAACCTGATATAACAAACAATCCAGCCATTATTCCTCCGTAAATCCTTTATGTACAGTTGTTTCAAAAGCCATGCTGCCGGAGTTTTCAAGTTTAACCGGTTCTTCTTTTTTGACAGCTTCTATTTTAGGAGCTTTTGATTTTAAATTAGCAATCAAATCCTGCGTAAGCTTAGGCATATCCATTGCTTCTGTACAGATTTCAATATAGCACATTTTATTCATAATTTGTGTGACTTTAAGCGCCTTATCAAAATCATCAGCCGTGCTAACTTTTGTCGACCATACATCACCTTCAAAAACTCTTGCAAACTTCGAATAATTCATCTGCATAATATCATTGAAACAATCTTTCGGAGTTTCAGAAAGTACTCTTTCAATTGTATAGCCCTTATTATTTAAAACAATAACAATAGGTTTAACCCCTCTTCTAAGCATATTTCCGATTTCCATCGCTGTTAGCTGATGCGAGCCTTCTCCTGTAATTAAAATAACTCTTGATTTAGGTTTTGCAAGACAAACCCCGAGAGCAGCCGGAGTTGCCCATCCGATAGAGCCCCATAGGGTTTGTGTTTGAAGTTCAGCTGTAGCAGGGAATTTCATTGGAGCAACACCGTGAGGAATTATCCCAGTTTCTGCAACAATGATATCATTATCTTTTATAAATTCCTGCAAACGCGGATAGATATATTCAGACGTTAATGCGTCTGGGCTGGAGGCTTTGTGTTCATAACCTATTGCAGGTTTTAGGATTTTCATATCCTTTGAATCAACAAGTTTTGTAACCGCCTCAAGAACATCACTCATCTTAACATTATCATATTTTTCACCTTCAACATATGTATGCGTTCCATATATTGCAATCTGATTATTAATCTTATAAGGCAGATTAAACCCGAATGCATTCAAATCAGTATAAACAGGGCCTACTGCAATAAGACAGTCTGTTTCATTAACATATTTTTCAGCCGTAGGATTTTCAAAACCTGCATAGTAACCTCCCAGATAGAGGTCATAATCCATGTCAATGAGATTTGTTCCCATAAGGAAGTTTGTAGTTGGAATTCTTGTTTTTTCAACAAATTCTTTGTACTCAATTCTTGAATCGAAGCGTTTTACGAGCAAATCTCCGAGAATAACAGGTTTTTGTGCATTGTTAATTTTTGCAGCGATTTTGTTGGAAACGAGCCTCAAAGTTTCTTCATCACTAATCCAGTCATAAGAAACCTCTTTGTCAGAAATTTCCATTTTTGCAATATCAAGCGGAACAGCAATGTATACGGGTTTTCTTTCTTTAACAAAAGTTTTTAAAACCCTGTCTATTTCCATTTTCGCATTATCTCTTGTAAGAAAAGCTGCAGCTGCAGTCACATGTTTGTGAGCCTCATAGCATGCGTGATAATCTACATCCTGAAAATTATGATGCACACAGGTTTTATTTTCAATTGTTTTAGTAGCAGGCACCCCAACAATACTTATAACAGGCACATTTTCTGCCAAACTTCCTGCAATAGCGTTCATAGCGCTGAGTTCCCCGACTCCGTAAGTTGTAATTAGCGCACCGTAACCGCGCATTCTTGCGTACCCGTCAGCAGCATAACCGGCGTTAAGCTCATTTGTACATCCAATCCAGCATGTATTCGGATTATTTTCTACTGCGTATAATAAATTAAAGTTATAATCTCCCGGAAGTCCGAAAAATTCGTTAACCCCGAGTTCTTCAAGTTTTTTTACTAAATATTCGGCTGTGTTCATTCTCTTCTCCCTTTAATTTTGAATTAATCGTATCACAGGGAGGGGTAAATGTATATATATTTTTTTTGTATAATATACTTATGGACAAAATTTTTTCTGACAAGATTAATATACTAAAAGCATTGGCAATAGTACTGGTTGTTTCAGGTCATCTGGAATTTCGTTTTTTTGATATGTTTCCGCCGTATTCGTTCCAGCTTGCCTTGTTTTTCTTTATATCAGGAATGCTTTTTAAAGAAAAATATCTGGATAATGTTGCAGATTTTATAAAGCGGAGAGTAAAAAGCCTGCTTCTTCTTTACTTTTTATATTCAGCTTTTTACGCAGTAGTAACCGTTATTCTGGCAAAGCTTACCGGCAAATTCTGGGGAATGGATTTAAATTTATATAACTTCTTTGTAACCCCATTTTTGAACGGACACCAGTTTGATTTATCCTGCCCGATGTGGTTTGTAACGCAGTTATTCATAACAATGGTGACATTCTTATTTTTGGAAAGAATGTTCAGAAATCTTTCAACAACAAAGAAAAGTATAATATATACCCTTATGGGATTTTCAGCAATCCCTCTTTCTAAAGTTTTTCCGCTGACACCTGTGTTTTTAGTTATTATAAGAACCCTGTTTTCGCTGTTTTTTGTTTATCTCGGTCATTTTTATATAAAAAAAATCCACGGGAATTATAATATCTTTACCCCGAAAATTTTAGGGATTGTTTTATGCATACAGGCTGTTTTGTGGCATTTTAACAGAGATTTTGACCCGACTCACGGAATTGGTTTAAGCTATGTTCTTGTTTGGGCAAGGTTTGACAGCCAGATAATTGTACCGGTTCTTACCAGCATAACCGGAATCTGGTTTTCGTTATTTTTTATAGAGCTCACATACAATTATCTTAAAGATATTAAGTTTGTCAGACTTATAGGTGAAAATACATATCACATAATGGCAAATCACCTTTTTGTAATGTACATAATAACAGCAGTTATATTTAAGCTTAACGGAATTCCTATAAGCGAAAGAAATACACATAATATTTACTGGATTTTTAATCCGGTTCAGAATACATATTTATATTTTATATTAACAATGATAATAACTACTTACACAGGCGTATTTTTGAAAAGAATTAAGAAGCGTTTGCCTGTTATCAAAGATTTTTAAAAAATTTTTACGGGTTTACAAAGAGGAGTATATATGTTATTATATATTTAAGCACTATTATTGTATTTTTGTGCTGCGCTGGAGATACATTAAAATATGCAAAACACAGGCTATTTAAGAAGACGACGAGCTGGAGGGTTTACATTATCAGAAATCCTCATCACGCTAGTTATAATAGGATTTATTGGAGCTTTAGGAGTACCAATGCTCGGACAGAATAAATTAAAAAAACCTGTAGAGGTTATAGGCCGGCACGGCACAATAGAGTGTTTTTGGGAGGGCGGCGTTGTAAAGCAGTTCATTTCCAACAATACTGATAATAAAGCCGGTGAGCTTACAGATGCAGCTGATGGCGCCTGTTATTTTACCGCCCCTACTGCTAATCTGTTTGTCCTACAGGCTGTTGGTGCAGGCGGAGGCGGAGCTGTAGGAATGACAGGAGCTCCATCTTATACAAATGCTACAAAAGATATCCATGGTAGCATCCCGACCGGTACAGGATTTCTAGGGGCAATAAACGACACCAAAAATGTTCCTGACTGGGTGAGAAAAGAATGGAATAAACAATGGACAAGTGAATCTCAATGGATTGAATATACACTAGAATCTCCTATTGGAGGTTCCGGTAGAGCATATTGCGAACCAAGACGTGTCGACTGGGATGACGGCTCTGGTTATAATAAATGTGCTGAGTACTGTACAACCAATCTTGCAGAGAAATGTCCCCCTGAATGTCTAAGTAATTTAGTTGCAGATGGAGGAAACTCAGGATATGGTGCCAAATATGTAGTTAAAACAAAACTAGAATATGATCCGGAAGGGCAGCAGGATAGTGTTGTTTTCAACCCTACATATGACGAAACAACACTGACAATAGGAACTAAAGAGGCCAAGCTTTTAGCCAGTGGTGCCGGAAAAAATGGTCAAGGTAATTATCCTTATGAAGGCGTTGCAACTCCTGGCTCAAAAGGTGAGGATATTCCTTTAACTACAGGCTCTAATAAGTATTTCTCTCTATCAGGGATGAAAGTTTACGGAACGCCTAACAAAACCACTTTTCAGCCAGGTGGTACAGCTACAGAACATGATTGTTCCAATATGGCTGGTTCTTTCGCAAAACGAGGTTCAATCTCAGGCGGTAATCCAGGTTCTATTACATTCCGTACCCAATCACTTGCAATAGATGCAAATTTTGGTGTAGCCGGTTCTCCGGGAAGTGCAGAGATGAGAATTCTTGAAAAACTACCTGCAGAAACACAGTTCAAATTAGTACCTGCCCAAAGTAACAGCGGGTCTAATACCGAATCTACAATTTATATAAAAAACAAACAAACCGATACCTGGGAAGTATTTATGCGTGTTTCCTCCGGAGCAGACGGCTGGGGCGGAAAAGAAAAAATTGCTGTTGAAGAAGGCGATTTACCATTCCCTAAAGCTTACTATCCAGATGCATTTAGACCATCTACACCTGAGCTGTCGATTTCATCAGGAGCTGGATACACCAGTTATCTTGCTAAAAACAATTTTTCACCGGGAGCATCAGGAGCCGGAGCACATCCTATAGTTACACATGTTAGCGGTAATGCCGCACATTACATTGGTAGATCAGATAGAGCGCTGGTTCTGACAGGTAATGAGAGTTTAGCGCCAATCTCAGGAGCAAGTGCTACTTGCTATGACGGTTCAGAAAGTACTAACGGAACCTGTGGCAGCGGTAATACAAGCGGTAATCCAGGAGCAGTGATAATATCATGGTAAAAAAAGGTTTTTCTTTAGCAGAAGCACTTGTTGTAATGGCGATTATATCAATATTCTTCGCTGCTGCGTCTAAAATTATAACAACAAGACCAAAACCGCCAAAACAGGTTAACCAGCACGGCTATTACGAATGTTACTTAAATGTTTATCAGACTATAAATGCAGCCGGACAACAAGTAACAGTCAGCCGTCCGACACAGAGATATGTTAGAAATAATGTTGCAACCGCTGCTGAAGAAGTTTCTTGTTCCTTTGAACCGCCAAATGGAATTGCATTCTATAACATCAATTCATATGGTCCGGTATTCCACTCAAGTTTTGAACCTAATATTAAAAATACAATAAAAATTACATTCACCGGTGCAGGTATAATACTTAAATCAGACACCGGAACATTAGACTTGCAGAGTAATTCTACACAAGAGAATGTAAAAATGTTTCTTAATACTTTATATCCTGATTCTCATATTTATAACAATGGAAATATAAGAGCAGGCGTAATAATTAGTTGGTAAGCATTATAAGAGGACTCAAATGAAAAAACTTAAATTAAAATCCGGTTTTACATTAGTAGAGTTAATGGTATTTTTTATATTCATATCATTACTTATGGCAGCTGCAACACCTATCATAACAAAGCGTGTTAAAAATCTGCCTATAAAAATTCACCATGGCAAGTTTGTATGCTATGGCGACAGGTATGAATATTACAATGCAACCAAACTGATTTCATCCGGAGCTGGATGCAAATTTACACCACCCAAAAGAGCTACTTTATTTAAAATAGAATTAGTTGGCGGCGGTGCCGGCGGTTACAGTTATACTCAGTTTTGGGAAGATAATGATACAAGAACCGGCGGATATGATTTAAAAAGCGGACATTATGGAGATGGCTATACTGACCCTACTGATGGTCAGCTTCGTTATATATTAGAAAATGCTCCATTTACATGGGCTACAAAATCTACAGGCGGCACATCCGGGGAAAGCGTTTCCATGAGTTATGTTGGTATCGGAAGCCCTCATATTTCAATACAGGGTTCTTGCCAGGGAGATTGCTGGTCTGATCACTGGGGACCTTGGTATGATTGTATTAAGACAAGAAAAGTAAAAAAACAAACAGGCACAGATGAAGAAGGTAACCCTATATATACAGAAGTAGAAGAACAATATGAGTCTACTTGCCGTGATTGGATTGATGATAATCCGGATAATTTAATTTTATGCTCAACTTGCAGCGGCTATCGTTCAGAAGCAAATAGCCTTGCATCTGAGATAAGCAGCCAGAGAACTTGCAGTGCAGGAGATGAATGGTGCTATACTATTGCAACTTCCGGTTTTGTTTCAGGTTATCAATCTCAAGCAGCTGCTATAGGCGGTTCTGACAATACCGGTGTTCTAGCCGACTTCGGGGCTGGGACTTCTGGCACAGGAAACCCTGAAAGAGGCGGTTATGGCCTTGGAATGTATATCGAGGGAAAAGTTGATTTCAAAGATTATAAAAATGGCGGTAAAAAAGTTGAGAATTCAGAAGTTCGCAGCTATTTGAGCCAATTATTCGGTACTAGTTATCAAAAAGGTACAACAAGTGCCAGTGGAAGCTGCGGCGGCTGGGGATACAACGAAACTAAAAAAAGCACAGTTTCATTCGGCTCACATGACTTAATGGGTGAGAATGGTAACGATGTGCTCCATTATAATGCCCTCAAAGGCTGGGAAGCTTGTGCTACTAACTGTAGAAGAGCTAAAGGCGGCAGAGGCGGCTGGATTGATGATAATTACAGTACTATAACAGGAAGCTACTCTGATAGTTCGCCGATTCAGAGTGATAAAGATGCACAAGGTATTTGCGGACGTGTTAATGGGCCTTATGCAGTAAAAGAAGGTAACACAAGCGATAGAATACCTAGCGTTACAACAAAAACAGAGCTTAATGTAAGACACCATCAGGTTGGAAACGGCGGCGGTTCAGCTTCTTATAAAGTTGCCTATGTTTCAAGTCTTGCTGATGATTGCGTATTCAATGTTTCCAGCGGCGGTCCGGCCATTAATGAAAGCATTTCTGACTCACAGCTTGATGATTTACATAACAGCCTGACAACATCGCTTGTATGTAATGAGGGAACGCTGCGTTTGGATGCTGAAGGCGGTTATTATAACAAATCGTTTACTCAAAAAGATTACGCAGGATTTGACTATCTAACACCAGATGGTGAATCTACAGCACCGGGCTCATTTACAACATCTGCAGAAGGAGGCACATCTCCATACAGCCCTAAAGATGTATTTACAAAATACATTCTAGGCAGCAGCGGATTTGGTGCCGGCGGAAGCGGAAGTAAAATCGTAGACGGTTGTACAAAACCTTGGGGCGAATACTGGATTAATAGAGTATACGGCTCAAGCGTTGATAAAACATCGCATCACCAAATTCCGCGTACTGAATGCGATGAAAAGGCACAAATTAGTACAACTGGAGGCAGCAGCGGCTCTGCCGGTGTAATTATAATCTCATGGTAAAAAAGAAAGGTAATAATTTATGAATAATAAACAGGGTTTTACTTTAGGTGAAATTGCAATCACAATTGCAGTAGTCGGGTTTCTGGCAGCAATGTTTCTGCCGATGATTAAAAATGCAATACCAAATCAGGAACAGTTAATGTTTAAAAAAGCTTATTACCTGACAGAAAGAAGCGTTTCTGAATTGGTTAATGATGAAGATTATTATCCTGAAATTGACGATGATGTTGACGCAAAACAATACTTCGGCAATACTGTAAAAGTTGTATCACAGGGCAGACAATACGAAGGAACTACAAAGTTTTGCGAATTGTTTGCAATGAGGCTTAATAAAGCATCTGATGTTGACTGTAAAGCAAAAAAATTTACCAACGGTGCTAATCCTGTAGGAACATTGACCGCTGCGGATGGTATTGTTTGGATACTTCCGGTAAGTAACTTTGCAAACGAAACTACTGCAGAAAAGATTTATCTGGATGTTAATGGCAACAAAAAGCCAAACTGTTTCTATGACAAGGATAAATGTAAAACTCCTGACAGATTTACTATAAAAGTTTATCAGGACGGCAGGGTTGAAGCTGACGGAACTATGGAAATAGAATATCTTAATAAGATTAATATCAGCAAAGATAGTAAGGCTGAAACATCAAAAGTCAAACAAGATTTAGGATACTAATAATATGAAAAATATAAAATTCGGATTCACTCTGGGAGAAGTGTTGTGCGCACTGGGCATTATCGGAATATGTACTGCTCTTGCACTTACAACAATGAAACCTGCGGAGAAAAAAGCCACTAAATATCTGTATATGAATGCTTATAACTCGTTAGAAAAAGCATATTATAACTCTGTACTTATTGGTAAAAATCCATTCAGGGAAGAACCGGATGAAACCGGAAATGTGCTGATTCACTCAGATACAGAAGATACGGGTACACAGCTTCTATGTGAAGGTCTTACGACTTATATTAACACTGCTACTAATAAAAAAGATGCGGACGACGATTTCAGTACAACCTGCTCGTCTACCAAGCTTACAAGCGAGATGGCTGAGCCGGAAGATTTTACTGATGATAATGTGCAATTTATAGCATCAAATGGTATGAAATTTTATATCAGTAAATTAATAACAAAAGATGACTTAAAATTCTACCTTGTATTTGTTGATATAAACGGTTCTAAAAAACCTAATTCAATTGAATATACCTACAAATTTACTCATATAGAAAGTGAAAAAAAGGCAGAAAAGAACAGAATAGAACCGGATATTTACGCATTTGCAATTCTTGACACAGGAAGAATATGTCCGATTGGTATTCCTGAATATGATTCAAATGTATTAACGGCAAGATTTGCTTATTTTACGGATTCCGGCGATCCTCTCTACACGCATAAATCTATGGCATATTATCAGGCTAAAGGTGCAGCGTGGGGATATTACAGCGGAACAAAACCTGATCCGATGGAATACAATCCTGATGAACCGTTTACAATGAACGATGCTATAAGAGCTGCTATAAATTCCGGAAGCAAAATTGTTAGTGATTTCCCTGACTTAAAATCTCTTGAACCGTCGTCGCTTTCAGGCTCAGCACCTTATCACTGCTCTAATGAAGACCTTGAATCCTGTTATATATTCCTTGATGAATACAGACAGTAAAGTAGCAAATTTATTTTTTACGCACCTTTCTATATAAAGAAAGGTGCGTAATTATGAATATAAACCCGATTAATAATATACAGACTAATTTTAATGGATATCTTAAGTTTAAAACCGGAAGATATGTTAACACAAAAAACATAACAACTGTTTTATATGATTATCCTGATCTTGTCGCAAACGATAAATTTCATTCCTCAGCATTCTTAATGTCTGATGGACTCAAATATATTATTAAATATTTGAGCAAACCAAAAGCTACACTTATAGAGAACATTATTAACGCAGACAAAGACCATAAAACAATTGTGGAGATTGATGCGCAAATCGCAGCAATGGATCGAAGAAATGCAGAATCAAAATATGAACCCATATATTCCCAAAAAGTAGCCCAACTTAGAATGTTAATGTTATAATCATGCTATGACAGACAAAATCGTTATTAAAGGAGCAAGAGAACATAACCTGAAAAACGTTTCTCTGGAAATTCCTAAAAACGAATTAGTAGTTTTTACCGGTGTTTCCGGTTCGGGAAAGAGTTCACTAGCTTTTGACACAATTTTCGCAGAAGGACAGAGAAGGTATATTGAGAGCCTCTCTACTTATGCCCGCCAATTTTTAGGTCAGATGGATAAGCCTGATGTTGATTACATCGACGGGCTTACCCCTGCTATTTCTATTGACCAGAAATCAACAAGCAACAACCCGCGCTCAACAGTAGGTACTGTTACTGAAATTTATGATTATTTAAGGCTATTATATGCCAGAATCGGAACGCCTTACTGTCCAAAGTGCGGCAAACCCATACGGCCACAGACAATTGATGAAATTGTCGACAGTATTCTTAAACTGGAAACGGGAACAAAAATACAAATCCTTGCGCCTATAGTTAAAGGTAAAAAAGGTGAATTTCAATCTCTGTTTGAAGAATTGAGGCAGGAAGGTTTTGTTAGAATTAAGGCTGACGGAGAGGTTTACAATCTTGATGAGGATGAAATTAAGCTTGCAAAGACAAAAGCACATACAATATCCGTTGTTGTAGACCGCGTTGTAGTCAAACCGGAAGCACGCTCAAGAATTGCTGACAGCGTTCAAATAGCACTCCAAAAAGCTGACGGACTCTGTCTTATTGATGTAATCGGTGCAGAAGAATTAATATACAGTGAAAAGCTTGCATGTCCGGATTGTAACCTAAGTTTTGAGGAATTAACTCCGCGTATTTTCTCTTTCAATGCTCCTTACGGCGCCTGCGATAAATGCGGCGGGATTGGTGTCGATTTCAAAATCGACCCTGATTTGGTTATACCTGATAGGAATAAATCAATAAAAGAAGGTGCTATTTATCCGTGGAGTAAATCTTCAACCGGATACTACGATGATGTCCTTAAAGCTGTACAGGAAGCGTATAAAATGGATTTTGACATCCCGTTTAAAGAACTTCCGCAAGAACATCAAGACATTATCTTATACGGCTCTGATGAGCGTATACCAATGCGTATTAGAGAGTTTGGGAGCAAAAGATACAGAACAAGTCTGCAAAAATTCATAGGTGTTATTCCATTCCTCATGAAACATTACAATGTTGACAGCGAATACTGGAAAGCCGAAATAGAAAAATATATGGTTACAACTCCGTGCGAAAAATGCGGAGGTGCAAGGCTTAAACCTTTCCCGCTAGCAGTAAGAATTAACGGAAAAAATATACACGAATTCTGCCTCATGCCGGTTGATAAAGCTTACGAATTTGTAACAGATTTATACTTAACACTTTCTGATTTTCAGATGAAAATCGGAAAACAAATTTTAGATGAGGTGCGCGCAAGGTTAAAATTCCTCTGCGATGTCGGACTTAATTACCTGAACCTTGCGCGCACCTCTGGAACACTTTCCGGAGGAGAAGCTCAGAGAATCAGGCTCGCTACACAAATCGGAAGCGGACTGTCTGGTGTTCTTTACGTTCTGGACGAACCTTCAATAGGGCTGCACCAGCGTGATAATGACAGGCTTATTAAGACCTTGCTAAAACTCCGAAATATGGGAAACTCGCTTATTGTAGTCGAACACGATGAAGATACAATAAGAAATGCAGATTACATTGTAGATATCGGCCCTAAAGCAGGAGTCAACGGCGGAAATATTATTGCTCAAGGATGTGTAGAAGATATTATTAAAGCGTCTGACTCCATCACCGGACAATATTTGAGCGGTGAACGAAATATTCCTGTACCTAAAAAAACAAGAGAAGGTAATGGAAATTATCTGCAGGTTAGAAACGCACATCTCAACAATCTCAAAAATATAGATATTGATATTCCTCTCGGAAAAATCGTTGTATTAACAGGGGTTTCTGGTTCTGGTAAATCCACACTTATGCAGGATTTGATTTATGAATACGCCGTTCACAAGCTCAGAAAGAACCGGCCGAAACCTCAGGGCGTTGACGAAATATTAGGATTTGAGAATCTTGATAAAATAATCGATATTGACCAGTCGCCAATCGGAAGAACTCCGCGTTCAAATCCGGCAACTTACACAGATGTTTTCACTCCTATAAGAGAACTTTATGCAAAAACTAACGAAGCAAAAATGCGCGGTTACAAACCCGGAAGATTCAGCTTTAACGTAAAAGGCGGAAGGTGCGAAGCCTGTTCCGGCGACGGTGTATTAAAAATCGAAATGAACTTCCTCTCTGATGTTTACGTCAAATGCGATGTCTGCAAAGGAAAACGCTATAACAATGAAACATTAGAAGTTAAGTACAAAGGTAAAACTATTGCAGATGTTTTGGAAATGAGCGTAAAAGAAGCTTACGAATTTTTCGAAAATATACCGCAGATTGCTAACAAATTAAAAACACTTGTTGATGTCGGTCTGGATTATATTAAGCTCGGGCAAAGCGCCACAACACTGTCTGGCGGAGAAGCACAACGAATTAAGCTGGCTTCTGAGCTCAATAAACGAGCAACCGGAAAGACTCTTTACCTTCTTGACGAGCCTTCTGTAGGATTGCACTGGTATGATTTGGATAAATTAATTAAAATTATCCAGCAGCTTGCTGATAATGGAAATACCATTTTAATCATTGAACACAACCTTGATTTAATAAAAATTGCAGACTATATAATTGATCTCGGGCCTGAAGGCGGTGATATGGGCGGAAATATCGTTGCCTGCGGAACACCGAGAGAAGTTGCCAAAAATCCAAGCTCTTATACTGGACAATATTTGAAGCAGTTTTTTCAGAAATAATGTATAATAATATCAATGAACGAAACTTTAAAAGAAACCATTAAGCTTGTTCCTGACCAGCCGGGCTGCTATCTTTATTACGATAAAGACGGCGAGATTATTTATGTCGGAAAAGCTAAAAATCTTAAACGCCGTGTTTACAGCTATTTCCATAAACAGCATGACAGCGTTAAAACAACTGTGCTCGTTTCACAAATCGAAAAGCTTGAATACATTATTACTGATTCAGAAGTAGAAGCGCTGATTTTAGAATCACATCTGATTAAGAAGCATAAGCCAAGATATAACGTACTATTAAAAGATGATAAGAAATATCCGTACTTTCTTATTACAGATGAAGATTTCCCGCGCATTCAAGTTGTGCGAAAAAAGAATTTAAATCCAGATAAGGGAAGATTCTATGGGCCTTACACTGATGTGGGTGCAATGTACGCAACACTTGATTTCTTAAAAAAACTTTTTCCGCTCAAGCAGTGTAAAACTCCTAAATTCTCCAACCGCCCATGCCTGTACTACCACATAGGCAAATGTCTTGCGCCGTGTCAGGGTAAAGTTACACCGGAAGAATACCAGAAGCTTATTCATCAGGTAGAACTGTTTTTGAGCGGTAAACAGACAGAGTTATTAAAACAAATTCAGGAACAAATGCAGAAATATGCAGATAGCGAACAGTTTGAAAAGGCTGCCAAAATGCGTGACAGCTATCTTGATTTACAAAAAACGCTTGAAAGGCAGAAAGTTGTATATGAGAACACAAAACTTAATGAAGATATTATTGCTGTTCTTTATGAAGACGGAATTCTCGCAATCGTAATAATGATGATTAGAGAAGGAAGACTTATTGATAAAAAAGACTTTACTTATTTTGTTGATAATATTGACAAGACAGAATACTTTGAAACATTTTTCAGGGATTATTATACCGGACTCAAGCTGGGATTTCCGGACAAAATCGTTTCTAAAGAACTTGAAGATATAGGTGATAAATCACTCTACGAAGACTGGTTGAAAATCATTTCCGGTAAAAAAGTTACAATTAATTATGCCAAGGCGGGTAAATACAGAGAGCTGGCAGAGCTTGCAATAAAAAATGCGGGAAATTTATTAGAAACAGCAAAACTCAAAAAGATGGCACAAATAAGGGATGATTTTAACGAAGTCGGCTCTTATCTTGCCGAAAAACTGCACCTTTCAAATTTTCCCAACAGAATTGAATGCTATGATATTTCTCATATTCAAGGCACAAATACGGTTGCCTCAATGGTAGTTTTTCAGAACGGACTGCCGAAAAAAACGGCATACAGGAAGTTTAAAGTACGCTCAACGGAAGGTAAACCGGATGACTTTTTATCAATGAAAGAAGTTTTATCACGCAGACTTGCAAGATTAGGAGAGCCTAAGTGGGAAAAGCCTGATTTGATTATTATTGACGGAGGAAAAGGCCAGCTTTCAAGCGTTATGCAAATTGTTGAAGGTATCGGCGTTCAAGGAATTGACTTTGTATCGCTTGCAAAACGGGAAGAAGAAGTGTTTCTCCCGCATCAGTCAGAATCAATCCTGCTTCCGCGCGACTCAAACGCACTTTACCTTATCCAAAGGATAAGGGATGAAGCACATAGATTCGCAATAACTTTCCACAGAGAACGCAGAAGTAAAAGCGCTGTAGGTAAGAAAGATTAATAATCTTTTCTTACAGGGATATAACAAAACTCCGGAGTTAGTAAGCTGTAAATAAATTTTATAAAATTAAGCATAATAATCTAATCCTTTATTATTTTTATTTTGTAATCTCTGAGCTTGCGCTTTAATAGTTTTAGCCTGCGCAGCAACCCTGTAGTCCTGCGGCGATGGATCTGCCGGCGCCATTGCAGAATTTATAACAGTGTTTGCATTGTCAATAGTACGTTTTGGATTTTTTGGATTTAAAACCGGCATTTTGATTGAAACATGTCCGCCCACAGGAATTCCCTGTGCGTTTTTTTCAATAACTATAGCACCTGCTAAAGCTCCTCCTGCTCTTTTATGAGCTGCTTCGTGTGCATAAATTTTATCGAAGTTCCTCTTGATTAAAGTCTGTTGTTGGTTTTTTATAGCCGGAATATTCATGAAATTCATAAATACACATCTCCTTACTACATAGTGTATATTATACACGTTTTTTTATACTTTGCAAGTACTATTTTTTAAATCCATCTCTGCAAGCATTTCCAAATCTTCCGCGGCATCTGCGCCTTTAGTTGTAAGGTAATCTCCCGACAGCATTCCGTTAATTCCAGCTCTAAACCCGAGCTCCTGCATTTCTTTTGAAAGTCTTGAAGTCCTTCCGCCGGCATAACGTAAAATCACTTTGGGAAGCAGTATTCTAAAAACACAAATAGTCCTTATAATCTCTTCTTCAGTAATCTTATCCTCATAACTTTCCAGAGGTGTTCCTTTAATAGGATTAAGAATATTTATCGGTACTGTTTTGGGATTAAGCTCTGCTAAAGAAATTGCCATCTCTAATCTGTCTTCCCTTGTTTCCCCCATGCCGAGAATTACGCCGGTGCAGGCTTCAATACCATTTTTCATAAGTAATTTTACAGTATTTATTCTATCCTCGTAATTATGCGTTGTACAAATTTCTTTATGATAATTTTTTGAAGTATTTATATTGTGGTTAAATCTTTCTACACCAGCCTTTTTAATTTGCTTTATCTGCTCTTCTGTAAGAAGCCCCAGTGAAGCGCAGCAATGTATACCATCAATAGAAGCTACTGCTCTTACCATTTCTAAGATTTTCTCAAAATCCCTGCCGGACTCACTTCTCCCAGAAGTCACGATGCAGAATCTTGAAGCCCCGTTTTCTTTTGCTCTGAGTGCCGCAGATTTCACATCTTCAACATCCAGAAGAGGATGACACTTGATTTCAGCATGATTATGAATACTTTGAGAGCAGTACTTGCAGTTCTCTCCGCATTTGCCGGTTTTTGCGCTTATGATTGAACAAACTTCAACCTCATTTGTAAAATTTGATTTTGTCACTTGCTCTGCCATCTCTACGAGTTCGTTCAAATCCATATCATATAATTTTAATAATTCCTGTTTATTCATAATATAATTCCTCCACCTAATACAATATCTCCGTCATAAAGCACAACTGACTGCCCCGGTGCAATAGATTTCTGCATATTTTCAAATAAAACTTCTATATTACCTGAATCTAACGGCTTTACTCTCACATTTGCCGGACTTTGAGTCGAACGAATCTTCGCCTGACATGATATTTCTTTTTCTAATTTATCAATCGCAATCCAGTTTAAATCAACTGCTGTAAGCCTGTCAGAAAAAGTTTTATCTTTGAACCCTACTACAACTTCGTTGGTGTCCTTCCGTAATTCAATGACATAAAGAGCTTCTGAAGAAGAAATTCCAAGCCCTTTTCTCTGCCCTATTGTATAATTCCATATTCCCTGATGCTCACCCAAAACTTTACCGTCTGTGTCAACGATGTTTCCGGGCTTTGGGTCAACTCCGAGTAGTTCTTTGTAATCACCTTCATAAAAGTCCTGCGAATCCGGCTTGTCAGCAACCGCCAATCCACATTTCTCTGCTCTTTTTCTGATTTCTTCTTTTGTATAATCTCCTAGAGGAAGCAAAATATTTTTAAGCTGTTCCTGCTTCAGGCGATAAAGAAAATAAGATTGGTCTTTTTTAGGATTTTTTCCGCGCTTCAGAATATAACGCCCGTCTTCTTCTTCAATCCTTGCATAATGACCGGTTGCAAACTTATCAAACTCAATACCGTTAAGTCCTGCTATCCGGGGCAATACATCAAACTTTATCAGAGAATTACACCATACACAAGGGTTTGGCGTACGTCCTGAAAGGTATTCTTTCTTAAATTTTTCTAGCACAATTTCATTATATTTTTCTACACAGTCGAAAACATAATACTCTATTCCGATTTGATTGCAAATATTTCTTGCTGCCTCAATATCTTCTTTCTCGTCCGCACTGTAACAAGCTCCTCCGCACTTGTAACTTGTAGTTGTATTCAATTTACCCCTGTATATAGCCATTGTTACGCCAATTACTTTGTGCCCTTGTTCTTTAAGCATTAAAGCTGCCGTTGAAGAGTCTACTCCGCCGGACATTCCTACAAGTATATTCAAACCTTTGCTCCTTCCATCATTCGATTTATACATTTATATGCTTTTTCTTGAATTGACCGCTCTATTTCAATTTCATTCTGTTCCGTTTTTAAAACATTATAAATATCTTCCAGAGAATTCCATTTCATATTTGTACAAATAATGTCATCACGAATCATATAAAATTCTTTTTCGGGCAAATCTCGTTTAAGTCTGTCATAAACACCTTTTTCAGTAGCAATTACAAACCGCGTATTGCTTGACTTGCTTGCATATTCCATAATCTCTTTGGTTGAACCGACAAAGTCTGCCAGCATTGATACCGCGGTGTGACATTCAGGATGAGCTAGAATCTTAGCTTCCGGATATTTGATACGCGCGGTTTCAATATCCTCCGGCCGAATACGTAAATGCGTAGGGCAGAAGCCGTTATATGTAATAACTTTTAAATTACCAATCTTCCTCTCAATCCATTTGCCAAGATAAGCGTCAGGAAGAAACAAAATCTTTTCTGCCTTAAGATTTCTAACTACATCTAGCGCATTTGAACTTGTACAGCAAATATCGCATTCTGCCTTGACTTCAGCTGTAGAATTAATATAGCATACAGCAGGAACACCAGGATATTTTGCTCTAAATTCTCTTAATTGACTTAATCCGATCATATCAGACATAAAACATCCCGAATTCATATTCGGAAGCAAAACCTTCTTATCCGGATTAAGAAGTTTTGCTGACTGTGCCATAAAATATACTCCCGCAAAAACTATAATATCAGCATTTGTTGTAGTTGCCTTTTTACTCAAATAAAAAGAATCTCCTACAAAATCCGAAACCTCATCAAGTTCTACAGGCTGGTAGCAATGAGTAAGAATTACCACATTTTTCCTTCTTTTTAATTCATTTATTTTCTGTATATAATCCATTCTTCGCCTCATGTTATGGTATACCATAAAATTTATTATATACCAGAAATAATTTTATGGTATATTATTCTTATGAAAGAATTAACAAAAAGTCTTGGAAATTATCTTCTTGCAATATATGAACTCGTGGAAGAAAATAATGCAGCACGGGTTCGCGATGTTTCCCAAAAGATGAATATCGGAGCTGCGTCTACCTCAGAAGCAGTTAAGCTGCTAGCTAAAAAGGAATACATAAATTACAGACCATACGGCTTAATAACTCTTACATCAAAGGGCAGTCTGGCTGCAAGAAAAAAAATAGAACGCCATAAAACAATAGAAAACTTTTTAACTAGTGTTCTTTTGGTAGATAAAAATTATGCAGATGAACTTGAATATTCGATGCCAGACGAAGTTCTGGAAAAATTTGTCGGCTATCTGACATTTATGCAAAACTGTTCCTGCAAAGAACCTAAATGGATAAAAAGTTTTCAGCATTACATAAAAGAGGGTAAAATGCAGAGTAAGTGCATTGAATGTATGAGAAATGGCAGCAGCTGCTGCAACGGATGTAAAACTTAATAAAATCTTAATAAATGTTGTATAAACAACTGTACCATATTTTATTTACGGGGTATAATAGAATTAAAGATAGTAATAGTATGCTGTCTGACATGACAGCAAAGGATAAGGAGATTAAAATGTCAGAATTAACATTAGAAAAACAATCTTCTACAACAGATTTCGTAGGCGGTAAATGGCAGTCAGAAATCAATGTAAGAGATTTTATCCAAAAAAACTACACACCTTATGATGGTGATTCTAGCTTCCTGGCAGGTCCTACTGAAGCTACAACTAAATTGTGGCAGGAATGCTGCGAATTGTTCAAAAAAGAACGCGAAAACGGCGGTGTACTTGATATGGATACAAAAATTGTTTCTACAATCACTTCACACGGTGCCGGCTATATTGACAAGAGCTTAGAAAAGATTGTCGGCGTTCAGACTGATAAACCTCTAAAACGTTCTCTTCAACCGTTTGGCGGTATTAGAATGGCTGAAACTTCTTGCAAATCATATGGTTATGAAGTAGATCCAGAAGTTACAGAAATTTTTACAAAATACAGAAAAACTCATAACCAGGGCGTATTTGATGTTTACACTCCTGAAATGAGAAAAGCCCGTCACGCAGCTATCCTTACAGGTCTTCCTGATGCTTACGGACGCGGACGTATTATCGGTGACTACAGAAGAGTTGCACTCTATGGTATTGATAGATTAATCGAAGATAAAAAAGAACAACACGCTTCTTTAGACGGCGAAATGACTCCTGATAAAATTCAATTAAAAGAAGAAATTTCTGAACAAATCAGAGCTCTTCAAGAAATGAAAGAATTAGGACAAGCTTATGGTTTTGATATTTCTCAACCAGCTAAAAATGCTCAAGAAGCTATCCAGTGGTTGTACTTCGGTTACTTATCAGCAGTAAAAGAACAAAACGGCGCTGCTATGAGTATCGGTAGAACTTCTACTTTCTTAGATATCTTTATTGAAAGAGATTTGAGAAACGGTGTTATTACTGAAGAACAAGCTCAAGAAATGATTGACCACTTCATAATGAAGTTAAGATTAGTTAAATTCGCTAGAACCCCAGAATACAATTCATTGTTCTCCGGCGACCCTACTTGGGTAACTGAATCTATCGGCGGTGTTGGTATTGATGGACGTCATATGGTTACTAAAAACTCTTTCAGATACCTTCACACTCTTGAAAACTTAGGTACTGCTCCAGAACCAAACTTAACAGTATTATGGTCTAAGAGATTACCTCACAACTTCAAACAATACGCTGCTCACATCTCTATCACAACTTCATCTATCCAGTATGAAAATGATGATATGATGAGAGTTACACACGGTGATGATTATGCAATCGCTTGCTGCGTATCTTCTATGGTTGTCGGCAAAGAAATGCAGTTCTTCGGAGCTCGTGCTAACCTTGCTAAATGCTTATTATACGCTATCAACGGCGGTGTAGATGAAAGATTAAAAGAACAAATCGGGCCTAAATACAGACCAATCACTTCTGAATACCTTGATTTCGATGAAGTTATGTCTAGATATGAAGATATGATGGAATGGTTGGCTGGTTTATATGTTAATACATTAAACTGCATTCACTATATGCATGACAAATATTGCTACGAAAGATCTCAAATGGCTCTTCATGACAGAGATGTTAAGAGATACTTCGCAACAGGTATTGCTGGTCTTTCAGTTGTAGCTGATTCACTTTCTGCTATTAAGTATGCAAAAGTTAAAGCTATCAGAGATGAAGACGGCATCGTAGTTGATTACGAAGTTGAAGGCGATTATCCAAAGTATGGTAACAACGATGACAGAGTTGACCAATTTGCAGTAGATATCGTTAAGAAATTCATGAATATGATTAGAAAACACTATACTTATAGAAATTCTATTCCTACAATGTCTATCTTAACAATTACTTCAAACGTTGTTTACGGTAAGAAAACAGGTAATACACCTGATGGCAGAAAAGCAGGAGTACCTCTTGCTCCAGGTGCTAACCCAATGCACGGACGTGATTCTCACGGTGCAGTTGCTTCATTAGCTTCAGTTGCTAAACTTCCGTTCAACGATGCTCAAGATGGTATCTCAAATACTTTCTCTATCATACCTAATGCTTTAGGTAAAGATGAAGTATTCATGGGAGATTTGGATATCCAACTCGACTGCGGATGCTGCGAAGGTACTTGCCAATAAGGGTAAATATAATTTTAGCTGGTAGGTTTATCCTACCAGCTTGAATATAATAGAAAGGAACAATAAAATGACAACTCAACAAGAAGAAAATTTAATAAATCTTTTAGACGGTTATGTTGAAAAAGGCGGACATCACCTTAACGTAAACGTATTTAACAGAGAAACATTACTTGATGCACAAGCACACCCAGAAAAATATCCTCAACTTACAGTAAGAGTGTCAGGATATGCAGTAAACTTCATCAAATTAACAAAAGAACAACAAGATGATGTTATTTCAAGAACATTCCATTCTCAACTTAGTGGAAATTCTTGCGGCTGCTAGTCAGGGGTAAATAGAAAAAAAAAGAGTTGAACGATATGTTCAACTCTTTTTTTCATTCTGCTTCAATTTTAAATATAACTGGACGCAATCCATCATTACACGAACAAATTGCAACTCCAGGTTTCTTTATCCAATCTCCGTAATAGAAAAGTTCTCCATTTTTACCAACACCGTGAGCCAATGCAAAAACATACTGATAAATTGCCTTCCAGGCTTCATTACAAAAACCTTCCGGACACTCCCAGTCAGCATAAAAAACTTGGCCTTCTTGAAGCATTGGGCAGGTTGTAAGACCATCAATTCCGTATTCTTCTGCAAGATCCTTTTGAAAAGTTTTTCTTAAAACTGTAATCTTACACTTTTTCATTATTTTTATACCTCAATATCTATTTCTGTTCCCAATTTTGCTATATATGGCTGCACCTTTTTCCTTAAAGTTTCTTTATCTATAGTCGGCTCTTTTTCCAACATTGCAGTAATCTCTTCTGTTGCAGCTTTTACTTTCGGATACTTAAGCATTATTTTTTCACCTATAGCTTTTGCATAATAACGATATCCTTTATTTCCAGGAGCTTTCATTTGTTTATCATTAAAAGCAAGAAAAACTTCTTTCATTCCAACAACACCTGTATTTTCAAAAATACAGCCCGTTGTTGTTTCCAAGACACTCGCTGTACGTAATTTTGCATTAAAATTAATATTATCAGCCTGTACCCTCATTTACAAAAACCTATTATTTTCTTTTTCCCATTCTACAGAAGTCATACGTCCATGCCCAGGATAAATTAAGATATCAGAAGGCAGCGTGAAAATTTTATTTTTTATACTTTCAACTATCTGATCAAAATCCCCGCCTTCTAAATCACAACGGCCTACACTTTCTCTAAAAATAGTGTCACCTGAAAAAAGCTTGCCATCTGCAAGATAACATACTCCGCCCTGAGTATGCCCTGGAGTATGAATGACCTTAATTTTTGTGTCACCTAGTTTAATTATGTCCCCATCTGTTACAAAGATATCAATATTTGGAATAGTCATCTGTGGCATGCCAAACATTGGTAAATACTGATTTGCTTTATTAAGCCAAGACATATCATTTTTGTGCATAACAACCTTTACATCAGGATTATTTCTAATCCCTGCAATATGATCAAAATGTCCGTGTGTCAGCAAAATGTATTTTAGCTCAGCTCCGGCTTCGCTTAAAGCATCATTAATTTTGCTGTCTACAGCAGAACAATCCACAAGAGCAGCCTCTTTGGATTGTTCATCTATTAATAAATAATTGTTGTTATCTATTGGTGGTTCTATAAATGTCTTTATAATCATATATTAATTCTATAATAAAAACATTCAATCTCCAAGATATTAACCTACGCAGGAAAGATTGCCGTGTTTTTTCTCTTCAGCAAATTTAGGAGATAGCCATCCGCATTTATAGCCGGTAATTCCAAGTCCTGTCAGAGCCGCCAGCCCTAGAGCTGCAGCTGCAATTTTTTTAGTCTTGCCGTTGAAGTGAATAGGATTACCGCCACTTCCACCGGTAATGCCATGACCTAATTCGGAAAAATCAAGTTTTATCAAATCATTTGTCGAGATATTCTTACCTTTATTATTGAAATGATAGTCAAAATATAATTGACCTGAAGATTTGCCTGTTGCGCTTAACCACGCATTTCCAAACCAGGTTGTATCTGCTTTAATCTGATTTGCAAGTATAGTTTCTGCATTCTTGCTGTTTCTATCTCTTATTAACGCTCTTTCCAAGCATTCAGCCATTTCATCAGAAATTACAGAATCTCTTAATTTTCTGAGAGCTTTTTTATATTCTTCATCAGCTTCTAATGTTTCCTTCAATAGCTCCGCTGGTATTTCTTCATTTATTTGTCCTTTGTACTTCTTGCTTATATCGCTGACAAGTTTATCTTTTACTTTATTAAATGCAGCCTTTGCATCTTCATTTGCAGCTTTCAAAGCAGTCTCTTCTGACATAAAGTATTCGTGTTTGCCCTTGTATGCATCCATTAATTTTGCTTCACCTGTAATATCAGGGTCAAAGTTCTTCTGTGCCATACCTTGAACATTCGGAACTATCGGTGTACATAAAGCCTTTTTAGCTTCTAAGTCAGTAAGCTCACAAGGTGCAAATCTTGATGGCAGAAGAGCTACATCACCACACATTGCCCAGTCCTTACCAGGAGCCCAGCCTTCTGAGAATAACATTCTGCCTTTCATTTTCGGTTTTGAACTGACAAGCTGGAATTTTTCTAGCGTTTCCGGTTCGTTTTTCATATCTCCACCCATAACAAGTATTGCATCCGGATCTTTTTCAGCATACTTTTCGAAAGCATCAATTACAGTATCTGCAGCTTTCTGGAAATCTCCGCGTCCCCAGTTTACAATCAACTTAACGTCTTTTCCGCTCTTAAGTTTTGTCAAATACTCGTCTGATATTCCACCATAAATTTTTGCTTTTTTATTAGGAAGACCCGTTAAAATCTTCATTCTGCCTTCATCTGGCTTGCCGATTTCTTTACCGTCTTTGTCTAAAAGTACGGCATCTATAAATTTCTCATTAAATCTTTCTAATAAATTTATTTTATTTTGATGTTTTATTTCCCTGACTGTTTTTAAATCAGTCTTGTTTTTATCAAAATGCTGCATCTTGTTTACTGTTACTACAGAGCCGTCTTTAAGTTTTAATTTAACATCTTCTCTGTATCCAGGTAAAAATATTTTTTCTGAAAATGGTGTTACATTTGGATCCATCAACGGATTTGTAAGCCCCTTAAATCTTCCGAGTTTATCCAATTCTACCAGATCATCGTACATTGCAGAAACTAAATCATTTGTTATCAAAGAATTATGATATCCTTCCGAAACCGTTGTTAACATCGGAGAATAACCGGTTTTTGCATAATGTACTGCAACATTAAATGCGTTCATTCCGCTTTTCGGACGTACAAAATTCTTCAAAACAGTTTCTCTAAGGAATTGTTCTTCATTTCCGTTTCTTAGAGCTTCTATGTACTTAGGATCATTTTTTAGCTTTAATAACTCTTCTTTTGTGGCACCAAGGTTAACAATAGCCTGTCTTGCCCCCATTGGCTGGTCATAACCGGCATTCATATTATGACCGACACCGCCTAAAAACTTATCCTGCCAGTATGCATCACCTGCTGCATTCTTTTGTGCAGCATAGTGCATTGTAAACATTGTCTGACCATCAGAACATAAAATGTATTTAGGATCAATATTATATTTTTCTTTCAAACCGGAGATAAGTTCTACTGTTGCTTTTGTTTCTTTCGGATAAGGTTGTCCCTGCCAGCCAGAAGAAAATTGTTTCGCTAAAGCGTCACCACTGGCAGAAGCATAACTTCCGTCTGCATATTGCTTCGGCATACTACCGGTTGAATCTACATATGTGAAAACAAATTCAAGTTTGTTCTGAAGCTCTTTTGACAGCCCTGCCTTTTCCATTGCCTTTGTTAAATTTTCATCTTTCTGAGCTTTGAACATTTTAATAGGAACATTTTCTTCCATACCCCAGTTCATTTTTGAAGATTTTACTTCTTCTAATAAAAACACACTGCCTTTTTTCTCTTTCAAAAATTTTACAATATCTGTTGATTTGTCGAGTTCTTGAGAAGAAACAAAAGGCATGCCTTCCTTACCCTTAAACGGATGATCTGCCGGAAGATTTGTCGGAATATATCTGACTTTAACTTCTTGCGCTATTGGATGCTTAATTTTGCCGGTTTTAGGGTCAATGTCTTTTTTATAATCAACTTCCTGATTATATAACGGTATCAATTTTACAATCTTATCAACATCTTTGTTATCAAGGAAGTTATAATCATTAACAACAGTACCAACACCGCCGCCATTGAAACCAAATAATGGTTCTTCTGCAACCATATGAGCTATATGGCGAGGATTACCGCTTTTAAAAGATATTGTTGACATTCCTTTTGAAACACCCACAATATCTTTTGGTGCTTCCGCCTCCTTTACATTTCTGTTTTTCGCTCTCAAAACTGAATAGTCAACACCAACTGCGTTAATCTTCATAAGACAAACTCCTTACACACATAACTACTATATATATAAAAAACCACACACAAAAAAATTTAACCTTTTATCCCCAATTATTAAGAATTGTTAAGTAAATTTTTGTTAAGTAATTTCTTATTCAAGAGTAACAAAAAGAAAGTTTATTTTCAATAGCCACAAATGGGCAAATTTTTATCTTTTGTGTAAACTTTTATTACAAAAAGTCAATTTTTAGGAAAAACAATACTTTATATAAGTAAGGTTAGATAAATATAGGTTAGGTAGGTATGATTAACAATATTGCGACTATGGACTTACGTCCACAGATGGCAGTTGCTAAGCCGATGGCTTCGGTATCGAGCTTTAGTATGCCGCCAATTTTAGGATTTAAAACTCCGCCTTTAAAAGAAAAGGCTATTATTAAAGTCAAAAAAGTTAAAAGAGGGGATAATATTATTATCCCTGGTGAGATAGAAGATGATTATGTTGATATTGTAGAAGAAATTCTGCCGCAGAATAATAGTAACTTCTTCACGTCACAAGAATTTGTATCCCCGCCAATAAAACGGCAAATAAAATACTTAAAAAATTGTTATATTATTGATTATATTCAATCACCTAAAGCTCGATGCGGATTAGGCACAGAAGCGATTAAAAATCTTGCAGAAAAAGCCATGTTTGACTCTAAAGCTGATGGAAGAATTGTCACTTTTTCAGCACCGATGACAAAAGAGTCTTCGCCAGCATTGTTCTTTTACAAACTGGGATTTAGATTTACAAGTCCGGAGGCGAACAATTATATGGAGGAATGTATTATCAAGAAAATACCCGACATTCCGGCTCAGGTTGGAATGATGTACCTTCCCAAATGCCGGCTGCACAAACTTTTAAGATACGGAGAACTATTCTAAATGACTGAGATTAACAAAAACATTTTAGAAGGGCATTATTCGACAGAAACAAAAGTCAAACGTCCAAAAATAACCGTAGCAGAAGCACCTGCAGCGCTTCCTAAGCATACTCTTTTTTCTGAAAAAGAAGCAAAGCAAAAGATTAATGCAATTAATACTGACATTTACCAAGGTACAAAAAAGGAGAAAGCAAAAAATGACTTTAATAAATCACTTTATTTTAAAATTTTTGGAGGCGTTGCTCTTGCAACCGCAGGCATTGCCGGTATTAATAAAATCAGAGATTTCTTTAGAAAATCTTAATTAGGCAATTTATAATTTTATGCTAGAATGAGTTGGTAGTGGTTGAATATCCACTTAATACTGAAAATAATAGGAGAGTATGATATATGTGCGGAATTGTAGGATATGTTGGCAGTAAAAAAGCTATTGATATATTGCTTGAAGGACTTACAAATCTTGAATACAGAGGTTACGATTCAGCTGGTATTGCTGTTAATGTTGATGGTAAAGTTCTGCTCTACAAAGCAGAAGGCAAGCTTCAAAACTTAAAAGATATTGTTGAAAAAAATTATGCAGAGATTTCTAAATCTACTATTGGTATAGGTCATATCCGCTGGGCTACACACGGGGCTCCGACTGTTGCGAATGCTCACCCGCACACATGCAATTGTGGAAGAGTTGCAATTGTTCACAACGGAATTATTGAAAACTTTAAGGAACTTCGTGAAAAACTTGAGAAAAAAGGATGCACTTTCCGCTCACAAACTGATACAGAAACTGTTGCACACCTAATTGCTACAAAATTTGCAGAAACAAATGATTTAACTGAAGCTGTAAGACTTGCTACAAAAGAAATAGAAGGGGCCTATGCTCTTTGTGTTATACATCAGGATGTTAAGGATACAATTGTTGCTACCAGGAGAAATGCTCCTCTGCTGGTTGGTTTAGGTGAAAATGAATATTATATCGCGTCTGATGTACCGGCAATTATTCAGCATACTAAAAAAGCTATGTACATTGATGATAATCAAATCGTTACAGTAACACCAAATTCAATGAAATTAATTGATATTGATAATAATTCTATACAGGGAAAAGTTGAAACTTTACCCTGGGAACCGGTTGCTCTGAGTAAAATGGGATACAAACATTTTATGCTCAAAGAAATTCACGAACAGCCTGACGTTGTAAGAAATGTTCTTTCCGGTAAACTCAGAGCAATGGATGAGCCTATACACTTAAAAGAAGTAACTCTTGACAGAGATAAATTAAAGAACTTAAACCGTATTCAAATCGTTGCCTGCGGAACATCGCTCCATGCAGCAATGGTTGGTAAGTACATCATTGAAGATTTTTGTGGAATTTCTGTTGATGTAGAGCCATCAAGTGAATATATCTACAGAAAAACAATTACAGATCAAAATACTTTAGTGATAGGGGTTTCGCAGTCAGGAGAAACTGCTGACACTATTACAGCTGTAAGACAGGCTAAAGCAAAAGGCTCACACATCCTAATTGTTACTAATAGACCGGATTCGACTATGGCACGTGAAGCCGACAGCCTTGTTCCTGTTTATGCAGGTATTGAAGTTTCTGTTGCTGCGACAAAATCTTATATGGCACAATTAATTTCTTTCTACCTGCTTGCAATCTATATGGCTGAGGTTAAAGGGGTAAATGAAGAAGAATTGAGGGATTTAAAACACGAACTTATTGTTCTGCCGCAAAAAATAGAAAAGGTACTTTCCCATAAAGAAGATATACAAAAATGCGCTCGTGCATTTTCTAGTTCAAAAGATTTCATTTTTATTGCTAGAGGTATCAATTATCCGACGGCATTGGAAGGCGCCTTAAAATTAAAAGAAATAAGCTACATTAATGCAACAGGTTATACTGCCGGCGAATTAAAACACGGCCCGATTGCAATGCTTGATGAAACAATGCCGGTACTTTCAATATTAATGAAAGGCAAAGTTTATGACAAAATTTTATCTAACTCAGAAGAAGCAAGAGCACGTAATGCAAGAATGATAGCATTAACAGATTCGGATGATACAAAGTTAAATGAATTATTTGATTACATAATTAGAATTCCTGAGATTTCCGAAATCTTATCACCTGCTCTTGCAGTAGTTCCATTACAACTATTAGCTTATTACATTGCAGAATTTTTAGGTAAGGATGTTGACCAGCCGAGAAACCTCGCAAAATCAGTTACAGTGGAATAAAATTAATGGATTACTCCAATTAAAAAATAGTTGAAATGGTTGAGCAAAGTTAAATTTAGGGAATTGGAACTGAGAAAAATTCCAAAATTGAGGAATGTTCCAAAATGTTGTTAAATTCTTCGAAGTTGGTACCTCATAAGTATTTGTTGCTTTTTTCTTTTCCGCTTCAAGCTCTTTACCATCTATAATTCTAGTATCATCTAGCACTGTTCCATAATCTTCGCTATTAAGCCAGGTTATGTATTCTTTAGCATCAATTTTATCATCAACTGCATATTTTTTAGCAGCTTCTACTGCCCTTTGGTAATAATCACCCTCATATTTCTTTAAGAACTCTAAACCTTCAGTAAATTCTTCAACAGTTACAATACCGTCTTTGTTTTTATCATCACGCTGAAGGAGTATTTTTTCTGTTTCTTCCATATATGCTTTATCACTTAATAAATTTTGTAAATGTTCTTTTGAGATTCCACTCTTATATGTACCATTATTGCGCTGTTCTTGAATATCTTTTCCACTGCGAATTTTATTCTCCTCTAACAGTTTGTCATAGTCACTACTTCCCAGCCAGCTTGCATATTCAGCTGTCGATAATATACCATCAGAACCAGCATAGTCCTTTAGTAAAGCAATTGCTTTTTTATTTAAATCATCATATCCAAATATTGAATTATTACGCTCTTTCAAAAATTCAGTTACAGTTGTTTTACCGTCCTTATTTGTATCACACTTAGATAAAACATACTCGGTACTAAAAATATCATTATTCAAGTTCATTCCCATAATATTCCTCCTTGTATATTAAATATATAAAGTATCAATAAAATTTAAATTTGACATATTGTTACGATTTTTTTACATTTACTTTTTTGAATTGTTATTCTTGCTAAACTATTATCAATTATGCAAATTGTTTCAGAACTTATTGATATTCCTAACAACGGAAATCCTTCAACAGAATATATCGAAAAAGAGTTAACAAAACGCAACATTAAACCTTTAAGATGGGCTGTTGTTCATGTTGATGATAAAATGTATACAGTTAGTGTAGCAAATTTAAAGGAATAGGAAGGAAGTTATGAATTCAACTCAGCTTAAATATGATATTAAAGATATTAATCTTGCTGAACAAGGCAAAAATAATATCGAATGGGCTATGAAAGACATGCCTGTTTTAAGAAAAATTCGTGAAAGATTTTTGAAGGAAAAACCTTTTGCAGGATTAAAATTATCAGCTTGTGTTCACGTTACAAAAGAAACTGCAGCACTTTGTACAGTAATGAAAGACGGCGGAGCTGATGCTGTACTGATTGCTTCAAATCCATTATCTACTCAGGATGACGTTGCTGCAGCTCTTGTTAAATACTGGGATATTCCTGTATTAGGTTACGCAGGGGAGTCTGTTGAGGTTTATAGAGAGCACGTACGTTCAGCATTAGACCACAATCCGGATATAATTATTGATGACGGCTGTGATTTAGTTGCGACTTTACATGCAGAAAGACCGGAACTTGCAAGTCATATAATCGGCTCTACAGAAGAAACAACGACAGGTATTATAAGATTACAAGCATTGGAAAATCAAAAGGAATTAAGATTCCCTGCACTTGGAGTTAATACAAGCTTAACAAAACATTTATATGACAACCGCTATGGAACCGGACAAAGTGCTATGGACGGTATAATGAGAGCAGCCAACATTCTTATTGCGGGAAAAACAGTTGTAATCTCCGGTTACGGATGGTGCGGCAGAGGATGTGCTCTTAGAGCAAAGGCTCTTGGCGCTAACGTTATTGTTTGCGAAGTTGATCCGCTAAAAGCTCTGGAAGCTGCAATGGAAGGTTACAGAGTTATGCCGATTGCGGAAGCTGCAAAAGAAGGAGATATTTTCTTAACAGTTACTGGCGATAAGCATGTTGTCGACGTTCAACATATTATGACTATGAAAGAAGGAGCTTTCTTATGCAACGCAGGACACTTTGACCACGAAGTTAATGTTCCTGATTTGAAAGGACATACAGTTGAGATTAAACGCATCAGACCATTCTTAGACGAATATAAACTGACTAACGGCAAATCTGTATACGTCCTGGCTGAAGGAAGATTAGTTAACCTTGTTGCTGCAGAAGGCCACCCGGCATCTGTTATGGATATGAGCTTTGCTAATCAGGCTCTCGGCATTGAATTTCTTGTTAAAAATAAAGGCAAATTAGAAAATAAACTATACACACTGCCAGAACACGTTGATGTTGACATTGCTAAGTTGAAGCTGGAATCAATGGGAATTTCTATTGATACTTTGACTGCAGAACAAGAAGAATATTTAAACAGCTGGAAGATATAAACTAAAAGAGGAGGGTTAACCCTCCTCTTTTTTTGCTTTATAAGCTTTCATAATAATATTTCTTGCCTCCATTGCCTGTTCATGAGATAAAGGCGGAACACCTTTAAGCGGGTATTCAATACCTAGATTTTCATATTTTGGCACAGCCATATCGTGATATGGAAGTACATCAAGTGCTGCAATATTATGAAGCCCTGCAAGGAATTCACCTAAGCGTGTTAAATATTCTTTCTTAAAGGTAATTCCAGGCACTACAACGTGTCTTACCCACATTGGTTTTTTAATATCTGAAAGATATTTTGCAAAAGCTAATATATTCTTATTAGAATGTTTGGTAAGTTTTTTATGTTCTTCATCATCTATATGCTTGATGTCCAGCAGTACAATACTTGTATATTTTAATAATTCATCAATTTTTTCAGTGTTATCCCTATTAAAGAAAATACCTGAAGTATCAAGTGCTGTATTAATTCCTTTTGCATTTGCTTGTTTGAAAAGCTCTGTAACAAATTCAATCTGACAAAGCGGTTCACCGCCGGTTACCGTAATTCCGCCGGAACAAAATTCCTTAACACCTTCATATTGTTTTAAAATATCGCCAACACTCATATGATTTGCCTGTTTATTAATATCCCAGGTATCAGGATTATGGCAGTACTGGCATCTTAGAGGACAGCCCTGCGTAAATACTACAAATCTTATTCCCGGGCCGTCAACCGTGCCGCAGCTTTCTATTGAATGAATATTTCCAAAAATTTCTGACATTATCTCACCTTATTTTCATTTCCCTGTATCAAACGTTTTATATTCTCTCTATGCAAGTAAACAATGTAAAGTGCACCTATTGCGCAGTATCCAGCATAAGCAGCAGGAGCATTCAAGAAATACATTACAAACGGAGATATCAGCAATGCAATAATCGACCCGACTGAAACGTATTTTGTAGTGTAGGTTATAATTCCCCATACAACTGCAATTATTAAACCTGCCATCCAGTTTAATGCAATAATAGTTCCTACACCTGAAGCAACTGATTTGCCGCCTTTAAACTGTAAAAAGATTGACTTGCTGTGCCCGATAATAACAGCTACTGCTGCAATGACCGGAGCCAGACCAATCGAAAGAGCTACAGTTACAAACATTTTTGCTAATATTACAGGAAGAGCTCCTTTCAGAGCATCCAAAAGCATTACAAGAAAGAAATAATTTTTACCGAGAACTCTCTTTACATTAGTAGCACCGGTTGAGCCTGAACCAACCGTCCTTATATCCTTGCCGGTCTTAGCTTTTACTATTAAGTAGCCGGTAGGTATTGAGCCGATTAAATAAGCTATTATAGCCGTTAATCCCAGCTGCAAACATATATGAAACATTTTACACCTCCTAATTTATCCGCTATTCTATTATACCAAAATATTTGCAAA